>JAESGL010000013.1_pt1 | contig 473018 bp, 412 predicted proteins | sample 9269711 | NCBI WGS metagenome assembly JAESGL01 (sample SAMN14515918, study PRJNA621676) | algae metagenome | isolation source: Kastovskya adunca ATA6-11-RM4 and co-occurring heterotrophs from soil and... | place: Chile: Atacama Desert | collected 2011-06-27
GAACAGGACAGTGAAACGACTTTGCGCCGATGATAGTGCGGGTTCCCGTGTGAAAGTAGGTCATCGTCAGGCTCCTACAGCCCAAACCGCCCTCAGATCTATCAGGTCTGGGGGCGTTTTGCTTTTGGCTTTTCGTTTTGCTTCGCCGCTGGGTGCCGATGCCAGACCCCATCGCCGCGCAATGCAACGCGTTGAATTTCTTTTCTCTCTCCAACCTTTCGTGCACATCCAGAGCCAGCCTACCGAGGGGTGGCTCCTGTGCATCCGGTCATCTTCTTTTCTATGAAGATCGATCACGCTGCCGGAACATTGCGGCAGTGCGCAGGGTGGCAGGGGGCAGGTAGGTGCGACTGCGTTACGATTGACGTGCGCGTCAATTCCAGGCCTTCGCCGGAGCGCTCGTTCTCACTCCTCGCACCCGCCCACCGCCCATGGCCGCCACCTACACCATCAGCGATCTCGCCAAGGAGTTCGATCTCACGACGCGCGCAATGCGCTTCTATGAGGACATGGGCCTGCTGCAGCCCGAACGGACCGGCCCGGGTGGGCGCACGCGCCTGTACTCGGCCCGGGACCGCACGCGCCTGCGATTGACGCTGCGTGCGAAGCGCCTGGGACTTTCGCTGGCCGAGGCAAAGTCCATCATCGACCTGTACGACAGCCCGCGGGATACCGGGGTGCAGTTGCAGAAATTCCTGGACGTGCTGGCCAGCCACCGCCAGCAGCTCGAGGAGCAGATGGCCGACCTGCAGGCCAATCTGGATGAAATCCGCGAACACGAAAAAGAAGCCCGCGCACTGCTCACCAGACTGGAGCGACCCACCAGGGGCCGGAATGCCGCATAATTGACGTTTACGTAAACGTCATTGCGCGCCGGCCGTCGAGGCCGTGTCTGCCTGGCGGGTCCGCAGGAGCGGGCCGGGCCGGGACAGGGCCGATCGGGCGCAGGCGCGCAGTGCCCCTCTATTCCAGGAGACATCCATGAGCCTTTCCTCGCTGCCCGGCCTGAACTTCCAGCTGGGTGAAGACATCGATGCATTGCGTGACGCCGTGCGGGAATTCGCCCAGGCGGAGATCGCCCCCCGCGCAGGGACCATCGATCGCGACGACCAGTTCCCGATGGACCTCTGGCGCAAGATGGGCGAGCTGGGGGTGCTGGGGATCACGGTGTCCGAAACGTATGGCGGCGCGCAGATGGGCTATCTGGCGCACATGGTGGCGATGGAGGAAATCTCCCGGGCGAGCGCTTCGGTGGGCCTGTCGTACGGCGCGCACAGCAATCTGTGCGTGAACCAGATCCACCGCAACGGCTCGGAAGAGCAGAAACGCAAGTACCTGCCCAAGCTGGTGTCCGGCGAGCACGTCGGGGCGCTGGCGATGAGCGAACCGGGGGCTGGCTCCGATGTGATCAGCATGAAGCTGCGCGCCGAGGACAAGGGCGGCTACTACCTGCTCAACGGCAACAAGATGTGGATCACCAACGGCCCGGACGCCGATACCCTGGTGGTCTATGCGAAGACGGAGCCCGAACTGGGTGCCCGCGGCGTCACGGCCTTCCTGATCGAGAAAGGCATGAAGGGCTTCAGCATTGCGCAGAAGCTCGACAAGCTGGGCATGCGCGGCAGCCATACCGGCGAGCTGGTGTTCGAGAACGTGGAGGTGCCCGCCTCCCAGGTGCTCGGCCAGGTGAACGGGGGCGCGAAGGTGCTCATGAGCGGGCTGGATTACGAGCGCGCAGTGCTCACGGGCGGCCCGCTGGGGATCATGCAGTCGGTGATGGACAACGTGGTGCCCTACATCCACGACCGCAAGCAGTTCGGCCAGAGCATCGGCGAGTTCCAGCTCATCCAGGGCAAGGTGGCGGACATGTACACGGTGCTGCAGGCGGGGCGCTCGTTCGCCTACACCGTGGCGAAGAACCTGGACATGTTGGGCACGGACCACGTGCGGCAGGTGCGCAAGGACTGCGCCTCGGTGATTCTCTGGTGCGCGGAGAAGGCCACCTGGATGGCCGGCGAAGGCGTGCAGATTTTCGGCGGCAACGGCTACATCAACGAGTATCCGCTCGGCCGGCTCTGGCGGGATGCGAAACTCTACGAAATCGGCGCGGGCACCAGCGAGATCCGGCGCATGCTGATCGGACGGGAGCTGTTCGCCGAGACCGCCTGACCCTTTCCACCAAAGATAGAAAGAAGCCTGACTGATGACCGCTCCCAGCATCGAAGAACTGTTCGTCCACAACCGGTCCTGGGCCGCGGCGATGGAACGGGAGCGTCCGGGCTTCTTCACCGATCTGCTGGCGCAGCAGAAGCCGCGCTACATGTGGGTGGGCTGCTCGGACAGCCGCGTGCCCGCCAACCAGATCACGGGCCTGGAGCCCGGTGAGGTGTTCGTGCACCGCAACGTGGCGAACGTGGTGGTGCCCACGGACCTGAACTGCCTCTCCACCATCCAGTACGCGGTGGACCAATTGAAGGTCGAGCACCTGATGGTGGTGGGCCATTACGGCTGCGGTGGCGTGCGCGCGGCGCTGGAGGACATCCGCGTCGGGCTCGCCGACAACTGGATCCGCCATGTGAAGGACGTGCGGGACCGCCACAAGGCGCTGATCGCAGCGACGCCCGTGGAATGGCAGATGGACGTGCTGTGCGAGCTCAATGCGATCGAGCAGGTGATGAACACGGCCCAGACGACGGTAATAGCCGACGCCTGGGCGCGCGGGCAGACGGTGACGCTGCACGGCTGGTGCTACGGCCTGAAGGACGGGCTGATCAACAACCTGAACATGACCGTGTCGGGAACGCAGAACCTGGATGCGGTCTACCAGGGCGCGGTGCAGGGGGTGGCGGACCGCCGCCGCGGGTAACCGGAGCGAACGACGTGTCGACGGAGCGGACCACCATGTTTCCCCGGCGGCTGGATTCACCCGCCGCCTATGGCATCGCGCAGGCGATGATGGACGGCTTCAACCGCCATTACCGGCTGTTCCGCGCGGAATCGGCGCGCGCGAAGCACCGGTTCGAGACGTCGGACTGGACGGGCCAGCAGCGCGCACAGCGCGAGCGCATCGAGTTCTACGACCTGCGCGTGAAGGAATGCGTGCGGCGCCTCGAAAAGGAATTCGCCGCGGGTCAGCAGCCCATGGACGTGTGGCACCAGGTGAAGTTGCACTACATCGGCCTGCTGGTGGGCCACCACCAGCCCGAGCTGGCAGAGACGTTCTTCAATTCGGTCACGACCAAGATCCTGCACCGCACGCATTTCCACAACGATTTCATCTTCGTGTGGCCCGCGATCAGCACGGAATACCTGGAGAACGAGGAGCCCGGCGCGCGCCCCACCTACCGCGCCTACTATCCGGCGCCCGATACGCTGCACGAGACGCTGGTGCGGGTGGTGGACAACTTCCAGCTGCAGGGCGAGTTCGAGGACCTGGCGCGGGATGCGGCACGTGTGGCGGAGGTGATGCTGCCGCGGCTCGGCCAGGCGAAGTGGCGCGCCAACTTCCAGCTGCAGGTGCTCTCCAGCCTGTTCTACCGGAACAAGGGCGCCTACGTGGTGGGGAAGGTGATCAACGGTTTCCAGGAGATCGCGTTCGCGCTGCCCATCCTGCATGGTGCGGAGGGCCGCTACCGGATCGATGCGGCGCTGTTCGGCGAGGACGACCTGCAGATGCTGTTCAGCTTCGCGCGGGCGTACTTCATGGTGGACATGGAGATCCCGAGCGCCTACGTGCAGTTCCTGCGCAGCCTGATGCCGCGCAAGCCGCGCGCGGAACTCTACAACGCGCTGGGCCTGGCGAAGCAGGGAAAGACGCTGTTCTACCGCGACTTCCTGCACCACCTGCGCTATTCGAGCGACCGCTTCCGCATCGCGCCCGGCATCAAGGGCATGGTCATGCTGGTGTTCGACCTGCCGTCGTTCCCGTTCGTGTTCAAGCTCATCAAGGACTACTACCCGCCGCAGAAGGAGACGACCCGCGAGCAGATCAAGGGCAAGTACCTGCTGGTGAAGCAGCACGACCGGGTGGGCCGCATGGCGGATACGCTGGAGTACAGCGAGGTGGCGTTTCCGCGCGAGCGGTTCGAGGACGACCTCATCGCGGAGATCGAGAAGTTCGCGCCGAGCCAGCTGGAGATCAGCGACCGGGACGGCGACGGGCAGATCGAGGTGATCCTGAAGCACGTCTACATCGAGCGGCGGATGATCCCGCTCAACATCTACCTGCAGGAAGCCTTCGATGCCGGGCCGGGCGATGCGCGCGCGCAGCGGCAGATGGAGCGCAGCGTAGTGGAGTACGGCAACGCGATCAAGGACCTGGTGGCGGCGAACATCTTCCCCGGCGACATGCTGTGGAAGAACTTCGGCGTGACGCGCAACGGCAAGGTGGTCTTCTACGACTACGACGAGATCGAATACCTCACCGACTGCAACTTCCGGCGGGTGCCGGCGCCGCGCAACGAGGAGGACGAGGTGTCGGGCGAGGTGTGGTGGGCCGTGGGGCCGCGCGACGTGTTCCCCGAAACCTTCGGGCCGTTCCTGCTCGGCAACGATGCCGTGCGGGAGGTGTTCATGCGGCACCACGCCGATCTGCTGGACGCGGCGTTCTGGCAGTCGCACAAGGAGCGCATCCAGGCGGGGCACATGTACGACGTGTTCCCCTACGACGCGGAGAGGCGGTTTCCCGGGGGCGACGCCGGGCCGTCTTCGGGGCCGTCTTCGGCCTGAACGCCGTGCCGCGCGGGCCCGGGCGCACGCGCGCCACGGCACCCGCTCCTCCGCCTTCTTTTTCCCATTCACCCCACCTTCCAAGGAGACATTCCCATGCAACAGCAAGACCCCATCGTGATCATCGGTGCCGCGCGCACGCCCATGGGCGCCTTCCAGGGCGATTTTTCCGGCCTGGCCGCGCACGACCTGGGCGGCGTCGCGATCCGTGCGGCGGTGGAGCGGGCGGGCATCGCGCCGGAGCTGGTGGAGGAGGTGCTGTTCGGCAACTGCCTGATGGCCGGCCAGGGGCAGGCGCCGGCGCGCCAGGCGGGGTTCAAGGGTGGGCTGCCGAAGAGCGCGGGCGCGGTCACGCTGAGCAAGATGTGCGGCTCCGGCATGAAGGCCGCGATGTTCGCGCACGACATGCTGCTCGCGGGCACGCACGAGGTGATCGTGGCCGGCGGGATGGAGAGCATGACCAACGCGCCCTACCTGCTGCAGAAGGGCCGCGGCGGCTACCGCCTGGGCCATGACCGCATCTTCGACCACATGATGCTGGACGGGCTGGAAGACGCCTACGAGGCCGGCCGCTCGATGGGTACGTTCGGCGAGGACTGCGCCGCGAAGTACGGCTTCACGCGCGAGCAGCAGGACGCCTTTGCCGTGGCGAGCGTGCAGCGCGCCAAGGCGGCGACCGAATCGGGCGCCTTCGCCGCGGAGATCGCGCCGGTGACCGTGAAGACGCGCGCCGGCGAGACGGTGGTCGCGGCCGACGAGGGCCCGGGCAAGGTGCGGCTGGACAAGATTCCCACGCTCAAGCCGGCGTTCAAGAAGGACGGCGGCACCATCACGGCGGCGTCGAGCTCGAGCATCAACGACGGCGCCGCGGCGCTGGTGATGGTGCGCGAATCGACCGCCCGGCGCCTGGGCGCCCAGCCGATCGCGCGCGTGGTCAGCCATGCGATGCATGCGCAGGAGCCGAACTGGTTCACGACGGCGCCCGTCGGGGCCACGCGCAAGGCCCTGGAGAAGGCGGGCTGGAGCGTGCAGGACGTGGACCTGTGGGAAGTGAACGAAGCCTTCGCGGTGGTGCCGATGGCGCTCATGAAGGAGCTGGACGTGTCGCACGACATCGTGAACGTGAACGGCGGCGCCTGCGCGCTGGGCCACCCCATCGGTGCGAGCGGCGCGCGCATCCTGGTCACGCTGATCCATGCGCTCCAGGCGCGCGGCAAGCGGCGCGGGCTGGCCACGCTGTGCATCGGCGGGGGCGAGGGCACGGCGATGGCGATCGAACTCGCATGAGCGGGCCGGTGGAGCAGGCGCGGGCGCGGGGCATGGCGCACCCCGTGCTCGTCATCGGGGCTTCCCGGGGAATCGGCCTGGAGTTCGTGCGGCAGTACCGCGAGGCGGGGTGCCGCGTGATCGCGACGGCGCGGGACGACGCGGGGCTTGGCCGGCTCCGCGAACTGGGGGCCGAGACGTTGACGGTGGACGTGGCGCAGCCGGCCAGCGTGAGCGGACTGGCGTGGCAGCTCGACGGCGAGAAGATCGGCCTGGCGCTCTACGTGGCCGGTGTGATCCGCCGGCCGAACGCGCTCTCTCCGCCCACCAGGGAAGATTTCGACGCGGTCATGCACACCAACGTGCTGGGCGCCATGCAGACGCTGCCGCAGGTGGCACCGCTCGTGGCGGACGCGGGCGGGGTGTTCGCCTTTCTTTCGTCGACGATGTCGCTCATCGGCAGCGTGCCGGACAGCCGCTGCTGGCTGTACCGCACCAGCAAGGCGGCGCTCAACATGGCCGTGGCCGCAGCGCAGCACGACTACCCGGGCGCGACCCTGGTCACGCTGGACCCGGGCTGGGTGCGCACGGACATGGGCGGAGAAGACGGCGCGCTGGAGGTGCACGACAGCGTGCGGAACATGCGTTCGGTGCTGGCGGGCGTGACGGCCGCGGACCGGGGGCGGCTGCTGCACCAGGACGGGCGCCGGGCCGCGCACTGGTAGCCGGCAGCACCGCCGGCCGCCGCTGAAACGATCAACCACGGAGACAAGAACATGCTGCTCACCCAAGACCAGGAAATGATCCGCGACGCGGTGCGCGACTTCGCCCAGCGTGAGCTGTGGCCGCATGCCGCGCGTTGGGACCGGGAGCACCACTTCCCGCGCGAGGCGCACCAGGGGCTGGCGGCGCTCGGCGCCTACGGCATCTGCGTGCCGGAGGAGTACGGGGGCGCCGGGCTCGACTACCTGTCGCTCGCCGTGGTGCTGGAGGAGATCGCAGCGGGTGACGGTGGCACCAGCACGGCGATCAGCGTGACCAACTGCCCGGTGAACGCGATCCTGATGCGCTATGGCAGCGAAGCGCAGAAGCGGCGCTGGCTGGCACCGCTCGCGCGCGGGGAGATGCTGGGCGCGTTCTGCCTGACCGAGCCGCACGTGGGATCCGATGCCTCGGCACTGCGCACCACGGCGACGCGCGATGGCGACGGCTACGTGATCAACGGCGTGAAACAGTTCATCACGAGCGGCAAGAACGGGCAGGTGGCGATCGTGATCGCGGTGACCGACCGGGCGGCGGGCAAGCGCGGCATGAGCGCGTTCCTGGTGCCGACCGAAGCGCCGGGCTACGTGGTCGCGCGGCTGGAGGACAAGCTCGGGCAGCACAGCAGCGACACGGCGCAGATCACCTTCGACCAGTGCCGCATTCCGGCGGAGAACCTCATCGGTGCGGAGGGCGAGGGCTACAAGATCGCGCTCGGAGCGCTGGAAGGCGGGCGCATCGGCATCGCTGCGCAGAGCGTGGGCATGGCGCGCAGCGCGTTCGAGGTGGCCCTGCAATATGCGAAGGAGCGCGAGAGTTTCGGCCAGCCGATCTTCCAGCACCAGGCGGTGGGCTTCCGGCTGGCGGACTGCGCCACGCAGATCGAGGCCGCGCGCCAGCTGATCTGGCATGCCGCGGCGCTGCGCGATGCGGGGCGTCCCTGCCTGAAGGAGGCGGCCATGGCCAAGCTGTTCGCGAGCGAGATCGCCGAGCGCGTGTGCAGCGCGGCGATCCAGACGCTGGGGGGCTATGGCGTGGTGAACGATTTCCCCGTGGAGCGCATCTACCGCGACGTCCGCGTGTGCCAGATCTACGAGGGCACGAGCGACGTGCAGAAGATCCTGATCACGCGCGCGCTGGCCTGACGCGGTTCGCTTCGCCGCGGCCGCAGCCGCAGCCGCAGCCGGGACCGCGGCGGGCGGATGGCCGTGTCCCGCTCAGGCGGTCGGCACGTCCAGCGGCCCGGGGCCCTGCTGGCGCGGCGCTCCGGTGCCCAGGAAGATGCGTACCGGTGCCGTGCTGCCCAGCACGGCGATGGCCTGGCCGCGCACGCGCAGGCCCGTGCCCTCGGGCAGGCCCACCACCGGCGCCTCGGGGTTGAGGATGCCGAACTCCCGCAGCCGTTCCTCGCGCGTCTCGCCGCGGTGGCCGGGCGGATGCGCGTCCGTGTAGTGGGCGTTGATCTGGAACGGCACGAGGCCCATGGCGTCGAAGCCGCCCGGGTCGGTGATCGGCATGTCGTTGGTGGTGCGGATGGTGGGGCACGCCACGTTGGAGCCGGCGCTCCAGCCCAGGTACGAGGCCTCGCCCGAACGCACGCGTTCCGCGATCGCCGCCAGCAGCCCGAGCCGCCGCAGGTGGCCGAGCAGTGCGAAGGTGTTGCCGCCGCCCACCACGATGTAGCGCGCTTGGGCCGCGGCCATTACCGGGTCTGCGGCCTGGTGGGCCGAGCGCACGGTGAGGCCGAGCGGGGCCAGCGCCTGCGCGACCTGCTCGGCATAGGCGTCCCAGCCGCGCGAGACGCCCGCGAACGGCATGAACAGTGCGTCGCCCGGCGTGCCCTGGGCGGCGGACCAGTCGGCGATCCAGTCGCGGGCATGGGCCAGGTAGCCGGCATCGCTGCTGGAGTTGCTGAGGAGCAGGAGATTCATGGCGGAAAGCGGTACGGAGTGAAGGGAAGGCGGGCGTGCTGCGCGCAGCGTGGAAGTATCGCGCGCGCCCGGGCGGGCTGAAGGAAGCGGGGTGGAAAAGGCCGAAAGGCTGGTGGTGCCGTTCGGCGGCCGTCAGCGGTCGGCGGTGCTCCCTCCGCCCGCGCTGTCGCGGCCCCGCAGCACCACGGTGATCTGGCCGTTGGTCTCGATCGTCGCGCGCTCCACCTCATGCAGGTGCAGGCAGCCGCCCGCGCGCAGGGCGGCGGCGAGGTCGTCGGTGGAGAGCAGTTCGCGCTGCATCAGGAGCCGGTCGACCTTGCCGTCCTGCACCAGGGTCTGCGGGCGGCCGTCCACCAGCTGCTCCAGGCGCGGGAAGCGGAACGTGAGCCGGGCGAGCACCATGTGGCAGGCGATGAGGGTGGCGGCGGAGATGAGGCCGCCGATCAGCGAGTTGTCGCCGGCGTTCATCGAGTTCTGTACCGCGTTCGACAGGATCAGCAGCAGCACGAGATCGAATGGAGCGAACTGGCCCGTCTGACGCTTGCCCGTCAGGCGCAGGAACACCAGCAGGAATGCATACACCACCACGCCGCGCAGGATGAATTCCCACCAGGGAACGCTCAGGGTCCACATCGTCGATCTCCGGGAAAAGAAAGCGCACGGCACTGCACCGCGCGGCAGCGAGTGTGCCACCTGCCGAGCATCTGCAAGAATGCAGGCCCGCTCCGATGCCGACGACGATGGCCGTGCCCGATCCTTCCTCTTCCCGCTCCCCTGCCTGCCCTTGCGGTCGGCTGTCGGACAGGCGCGCTCCGCTGCCGTATGCCGCGTGCTGCGGGCGCTTCATCGACCATTGGGATACCGTGCCCGCGCCCGATGCCGAGAGCCTGATGCGGTCGCGCTACACCGCGTTCGTGCGCGGCGAGGCGGAATACCTGCGCGCCACGTGGGCCGAAGCGCACCGGCCCGCGTCGATCGAGTTCGAGCCCGGCGTGCGCTGGCTGGGCCTGGAGGTGCGGTCGCACCGCCGCCTGGATGCGGACCACGCCGAGGTGGAGTTCGTGGCCCGCCAGAGGGATGCCGGCGGGCGGGCGCACCGCCTGCACGAGCGCAGCCGCTTCGTGCGCGAGGACGGGCGCTGGGTGTACGTGGACGGCGAGTTCCCGCGCGGCTGATTCCCCGCCGTGCAGGGCGCCTTCACGGCAGGCCGGACACTCCGCATGCGGTAGATTCGAACGTGCCCCGCCCCCCGCGCTCGAGAACATCCTTCATGCCTTCCATCGCCTCGCCTGCCCTTGCCGCAACCTCCGCCGCAGCGCTGCCGCCTTTCGATGCCGTGCTGTTCGACTGCGACGGCGTGCTGGTGGACAGCGAGCCCATCACGCACCGCGTGCTGCGGGCCATGCTGGAAGCCTCGGGCTGGACGCTCACGATGGAGGAGTGCATGCGCATCTTCATCGGCAAGGCCGTGCGCAGCGAGGCGGCGCGCATCGAAGCGCACACCGGCGCTCCGCTCACGGATGCCTGGATGGCGGAGTTCTACGAGCGCCGCAACGCCGCGCTGGCCGCGGAGCTGGAGGCGATCGATGGCGCGCGCCAGGCGGTGGAGGCAGCGCACCAGCGGACGGCTGGGCGCATCGCCTGTGCCTCGGGTGCCGACCGGTACAAGGTCGAGCTGCAGCTGGCCAAGGCCGGCCTGATGCCGTACTTCGAGGGCCGGGTCTTCAGCGGGCACGAGATGCCTCGCACCAAGCCGGCGCCCGACGTCTACCTGGCCGCGGCGGCGGCGCTGGGTGTTCCGCCAGGGCGCTGCCTGGTCGTGGAGGACACGGTGACGGGCGTGACCGCGGGCGTCGCCGCTGGAGCCCGGGTGGTGGGCTACAGCCCCGCGGCGTGGGGGCACGACCCTGCCGAGGCGCTGCGCGCGGCCGGGGCCTTCACGGTCATCGGATCGATGGCGGTGCTGCCGCACCTGCTGGCTGCAGCGCCGGGCTGAGGTCCTGCCAGGACGTTCCCACCCGGCTTTTCTTCGCGGGCCTGCCGTCGGCCGCAGGCGCGGCCGAGGCGCTGGCCTCCTTGGGGAATGCGCTGGCGTGGGCGATGTCGTCCGCCAGGAGCCGCCGGTCCGGTGCTATGCCGCTCAGGTCCATGTTCTCCGGCGTGAACGTGCCATCGATCACCCGGTGGGCCAGCACGTCGATGGCCTGGAGCACATGGTCGCCACAGGAGTTGCCATCCTGCTGCCGGGCGATGGGCACGCCCCTGACGGGCGTGTGGATGCCCATCCCCCACGCCGCGATGCTGGCCCTCCGGTGCTGGGCCGTGTCGACCGCTGCTGCGGCGGCGTGCGGATGGACGAGGGAGTCGTAGTGGAACGCCGCTCCCGCGCGCCGGTCGATCACGAGCAGGGACCAGTGCGCAGGCGGGTGCGGGTTGTGGATCGGCAGGAAGACCAGAGGGGCGTCGTTGCGGGCCGTGATGTAGCGAAACCCCCGGTGCCTGTCACCCATGTCGCTCCGGTACAGCAGGCCCACGTGCAATGGGTTGGCGAAGTTCAGCAGCTCCGCACGGGGCAGGCCTTCCAGGCGACGGGCAAGGGCTTCCATGTAGGCATTCATGTGTTCGTCGCTCAGCCACTGGTCCGTGGACAGCTGCAGATCCCGCACCCGCGGGCTGCCGGGTTCCGGGGGGGACGGCAGCGCGTCCACATCGATCCTCTCGGGGCTTCCCGTTCGCACGGTCCACGGCCCGGCGGACGGCTCCGGAACCAGGGGTTCCTCTCCATGCCAGGGCTGCGTGACTTCCGGTGGGGAGCCGGGGTCGCCCGCGGCGCTGGCAAAGGCCCCGCCATCCAGGGAGGAAAGACCGGCGAAGGTCGAGGATGGGCTCTGCGCCGGATATTGGGGCGTGGCGGGCTCCGGGGGGTAGCCCATGCGCCGCTGGTCCTCCGTGAGGTCGGAGAAGAAGGAATCGCTCGGCAGAGCATGCGCTCGTTCGGCGGCGGCGCTTCCGGACGGGGTCGGCATGGCCGGGGCTTCCGGCGGGTACTGGGGTGTGGCGGGTTCCTGAACGAAGCCCTTGTGTCGCAGTTCTTCCGAAAAGCCGGAGAACAGCGACGTGGTGGGCGGGCTGTCGTGCCGGTGGATGGGCGGTGCGGGCGGCTCGGTGCGGGGCGCGGGAATGTCCTGGAAGCGGAGTTTGAAGTTTGCACGGATGGCTGCCCGGGTGCGTGCATCCGCGTTGGCAATGATCCGTTCGCCCGTCGGAGTCAAATCGCCGGTCCGCTTGTTCACGATCCTCGAGAGCGTGTAGGGCGTGACGTACAGATCGCACACCCCGGATTCGATCGGCCGGGTGCGGTCGCTGAATCGTTTCGATATTTCCAGAACGAACTGCGGATCAGCTTGGAGCGCCAGGAGGGCACCGTTCAGTTTCGGGAGCGACGGCGCATTTCCGCCGGGCCGGGCCGGCATCGCTGGCGCACCGTTGCGCTTCTTGAATGCGCGCTGTATGCGTTGACCCTCCTCGGGGGTGAGGTACTGGAGCAGTGCGGTCGCGTGCTTCGCGAACCCATCGCTTTTGATGTACGAGCCGATGTTGGGAAGGTCATTCTTCAGGCTGCCGATCGGCTCGCCGGATTCGAAGCGGTCGATGACGCCCAAGAAGCCTTGGATGAATGTCCTGAAGAATTCTTTTTCCTTGTGGAACACCCGTTCGGCTTTTTCCGCCTCCCTGGCCTGGTTCCTTTGGAATTTCTCGATTCTTTCCTGGCGGGAGTCATCGGACAGCGCATCGTGGAGACATTCCATCGCCAGATCCCTGTCCTTGCCGTGGTAGAGGGCCTCTATCCTGCTCTCGACGTGTTTTCTCAGATCGCGCACCCCTCGGTCGTCCAGTTGCACCACCACGGACCTGGCCGTGTGCTCGCTGAGCCCGTAGGGCGTCAGATAGCGGCGGATGTCCGGAAAATCACACAGCAGCTGGTCCCAGCTTTCTCCCTGGCCGTACCGGGGAAGGGCTTCGGCCAGGATCGGATGGCTCTCCAATGGTGCCGTCCTGGGCGGGGAGGTCCGCACGCGATGCACCGGGCTGTCGGCCGCGGACGGCAACGCACGCGGTGGAGGAGGGGCGCCTGCCAGGGGATGCGTCGGGAGACCCGGCGCGAAAATCCTGGCCGGTTCCGCGGGCGGCGACGGCGAGCGCCGCCCCTCCAACGCGCCCGGGGCGCTGCGATGGCCGTCGACACCGGTGCGAAGAATGTGGTCCATCTTTTCTCGGGTGGTTTGCACGGCATACGCTACCGCCCCGCGGTGCACGGCACAGGGGCGGGCGCGAAGCAGGCAGGACCTTTCGCGAAGCGCGGACGCGGACGGCAAGGCCGGCTCCGGCGCGCGGTCACGTCCGGTGGACGATGGCCCGGCGCGGCGGAGTGTCCCGCTCCGCCATGGCGTCGGCGCGCCGCTGGCGCCGGTATTCGGCGGGCGAGGTGCCCGTCCATTGGCGGAACGCGCGCATGAAGCTCTTCTCGCTGGCGAAGCCCGCGGCCTGCGCCACGGCCTTGACGGGGCGGTCGGTGCGCTGGAGCAGATCGCGGGCACGCTGCTGGCGCGCCTCGTCCTTGAGTGCCTGCAGCGAGGCGCCCTCTTCGCGGAGCTGCCGGTGCAGCGTGCGCGGCGATACGTGCAATTGCGCCGCGAGTGTCTCGGCGCTGTGGGAGAACTCGGGCGCATGGGCCAGGGCCTGGCGCACGCGCTGCACCAGCAGTCGGTCGCGCCGGTACTGGCGCACGGTGAGCAGCAGGGCCCGCTGCAGCATTTGGTTCAGCGCCGCTTCGTCCCGCTGCAGCGGCAGGTCCAGGTAACGGGCGTCGAAGCGCAGCACGGCCTGCGGCGCGCCGAAGCGCGGAGGCACGCCGAAAAGCAGCGGGTAGACCTCGGCATGGGGCGGCGGCGCGAACGGAAAGGCGGCACCCAGCAGCGGCAGGCGCGAGTCGATGAACCAGCAGGCGAGGCCGAGCGCGTTGCGCAGCACCGAGACGGTGCAGAACTCGCGGAGCAGGCCCAGGTCGCGGTGTTCGGCGAACGCGAGCGTGGCGGTGTGGCCGTCCGTGTCCAGGTGCAGCCCGATGTCGTCCACCAGCAGCGCATGGTGGCGGCACCAGCGCCGCAGCGCGAGGCCCAGCGTGGGGGCGCTGATCGACGCGCGCGCCAGCATGCCGTAGCTGCCCCAGGGCAGGCGGCGCGAGAACCAGCCCAGCGCTTCGTCGTCGAGTTCGCGCATGGCGGCCGCGGACAGGGCCTCCATCTGCAGGGCGGTGATGCGCGCGCGGGTGTTGCGGACGCTCTGTGGCGGGATTTGTGCCGCGGCCAGGGCCTGGGCGGGGCTCAGGGACCGCTGCGCATAGGCCTGGAGAATGGCCTGGACGAAAGCCATCGGCGTGGCGGCCACGGGGCCCGGTGCCGCAGGCAGTGCGGCGTCGGCGGGGGTGGTCGGCATGCGCGGCATGCGATGAGTGTGCGGGCGCGTGGCACGATTTGCAACCTGTGTGACCCGATCCGTGGCCTTTTTCCGCGCATGGCGGCGTATGCTGTGGCATTGACCGGCACGCCCGCCGCCCCAGGGTGGCCGCTGCGCGTCCGCCAGAGACTGCCTGCCCCAAGGAGACAAACACCGTGACACAGCCGTCCGACCCGTCCCAGATGCCGTCCGCCGCCAGCCATGCGAGGGGCGCCACCGACGTGCCCCTGATCGAGCAGACCCTGGGCGCCTTCTTCGCGGACATGGCCGCGCGCCAGCCCGGGCGGGAGGCGCTCGTGAGCCGGCACCAGGGGCTGCGCTACACCTATGCCGAGCTGCACGCGGCGTCGCGGCGCCTGGCCAGCGCGCTGCTGGGCCTGGGGCTGCAGAAGGGCGACCGGGTCGGCATCTGGTCGCACAACAACGCCGAGTGGGTGCTGATGCAGTTCGCCACCGCGCAGGTGGGGCTGGTCCTCGTCAACATCAATCCGGCGTACCGCACGGCCGAGGTGGAGTACGCGCTGAACAAGGTGGGCTGCAAGGCGCTGGTGGCCATGTCGCGCTTCAAGACCAGCGACTACCTGGGCATGCTGCGCGAACTGGCGCCCGAGTGGGCCGCGCAGCCGCCGGGCCAGCTGGCCGCGCGCCGCCTGCCGCACCTGCGCACCGTGGTCTGGATCGATGCACCGGGCCAGGTCGGCGCCGAGGAGCCCGGGATGCTGCGGTTCTCGGAGTTGATCGCACGCGGCGACGCGCAGGACGCGCGCATCGATGCCGTGGCCGCCACGCTGGAGGCGAACGAGCCGATCAACATCCAGTTCACGAGCGGCACCACGGGCTTCCCGAAGGGCGCGACGCTCACGCACCGCAACATCCTCAACAACGGCTTCTTCATCGGCGAGTGCATGCGGCTCACGCCGGAGGACCGGCTCTGCATTCCCGTGCCGCTCTACCACTGCTTCGGCATGGTGCTCGGCAACCTGGCCTGCGTGACGCACGGCAGCACCATCGTGTACCCGAGCGACGGTTTCGATCCGCTGGCGGTGCTGGAAGCGGTGCAGGCGGAGCAATGCACGGGGTTGCACGGCGTGCCGACCATGTTCATCGCCGAGCTGCAGCATCCGCGCTTCGCCGAGTTCGATCTCTCCACGCTGCGCACCGGGATCATGGCGGGCTCGCCCTGCCCGATCGAGGTGATGAAGCGCGTGGTGAGCGACATGCATCTGGAGCAGATCACCATCGCCTACGGCATGACCGAAACCAGCCCCGTGAGCTGCCAGAGCAGCACGGACACGCCGCTGGACAAGCGCGTCTCCACCGTGGGGCAGGTGCAGCCGCACCTGGAGGTGAAGGTGATCGATCCGGAATCCGGCGAGCCCGTGCCGCGCGGCCGCTCGGGCGAGCTCTGCACGCGCGGCTATTCGGTGATGCACGGCTACTGGGGCGACCCGGAGAAGACGAGCGAGGCGATCGACGCCGAGGGCTGGATGCATACGGGCGACCTCGCCACGATGGATGCCGAGGGCTACGTGAACATCGTCGGCCGCATCAAGGACATGGTGATCCGCGGCGGCGAGAACATCTACCCGCGCGAGATCGAGGAGTTCCTCTACCGCCATCCGCAGGTGCAGGACGTGCAGGTGGTGGGCGTGCCCGACGAGAAGTACGGCGAGGAGCTGTGCGCGTGGATCGTCGCCAAGCCCGGCGAGCAGCCGACCGAGGACGGCATCCGCGCGTTCTGCCAGGGCCAGATCGCGCACTACAAGGTGCCGCGCTACATCCGTTTCGTCGCCGAGTTCCCGATGACGGTGACCGGCAAGATCCAGAAATTCAAGATCCGCGACGCGATGAAAGAGCAGCTGGGCCTGGCCGAGCGCGCCACCGCCTGAGCCGCACGCGGACCGCCACAGAGACCCTTTTTCCCGTTCCACCATGATCCTCGAATCCCGCCTCAATCCCCGCTCGGCCGACTTCCAGGCCAACGCCGCCGCGATGCGCACGATCGTGCAGGACCTGCGCGAGCGCGCAGCCCAGGTGGCCCAGGGCGGCAGCGAAGCCGCTCGGGCCAAGCACGTGGCGCGCGGCAAGCTGCTGCCGCGGGACCGCGTGCGCGAACTGCTCGACCCCGGCTCGCCCTTCCTGGAGATCGCGCCGCTGGCCGCGCTCGGCATGTACGGCGACGAGGCGCCCGGCGCGGGCCTGATCGCCGGTATCGGCCGCGTGAGCGGCGTGGACTGCATGGTGGTGTGCAACGATGCCACCGTGAAGGGCGGCACCTACTATCCGATGACGGTGAAAAAGCACCTGCGCGCGCAGGAGATCGCGCAGCAGAACCGGCTGCCGTGCATCTACCTCGTGGATTCGGGCGGCGCCAACCTGCCGAACCAGGACGAGGTGTTCCCCGACCGCGACCACTTCGGCCGCATCTTCTACAACCAGGCGCAGATGAGCGCGCAGGGCATCGGGCAGATCGCGGTGGTGATGGGCAGCTGCACGGCCGGCGGCGCCTACGTGCCGGCGATGAGCGACGAATCCATCATCGTGAAGGACCAGGGCACGATCTTCCTGGGCGGCCCGCCGCTCGTGAAGGCCGCCACCGGCGAGGTGGTGACGGCCGAGGACCTGGGCGGCGGCGACGTGCATACGCGGCTCTCCGGCGTGGCCGACCACCTGGCCCAGAACGATCTGCATGCGCTGCAGCTTGCCCGCAACGCGGTGCGCAACCTGAACCGCGAGCGGCCCGCCACGGTGGCCGGCGGCGCCGTGCCGCAAGCGCCGCTGTTCGGCGCCGAGGAGCTGTACGGCGTGATTCCCGTGGACACGCGCAAGCCCTTCGACGTGCGCGAGATCATCGCGCGCATCGTGGACGGCAGCGAGTTCGACGAGTTCAAGGCACGCTACGGCACCACGCTGGTCACGGGCTTCGGGCGCATCGAGGGCATGCCCGTGGGCATCATCGCGAACAACGGCATCCTGTTCTCCGAATCGGCCCTGAAGGGCGCGCACTTCATCGAACTGTGCTGCCAGCGAAAGATTCCGCTGGTGTTCCTGCAGAACATCACCGGCTTCATGGTGGGCCGCAAGTACGAGAACGAGGGCATCGCGCGCAACGGCGCCAAGATGGTGACGGCGGTGGCCACGGCGGCGGTGCCGAAGTTCACGATCGTCATCGGCGGCTCGTTCGGCGCCGGCAACTACGGCATGTGCGGCCGCGCCTATTCGCCACGCTTCCTCTGGATGTGGCCGAACGCGCGCATCTCCGTCATGGGCGGGGAGCAGGCCGCGAGCGTGCTCGCCACCGTGCGCCGCGACGGCATCGAGGCCAAGGGCGGCGCCTGGAGCGCGGAGGAGGAAGAGGCCTTCAAGGCACCGATCCGCCGCCAGTACGAGGAGCAGGGCCATCCCTACTACGCCACCGCACGGCTCTGGGACGACGGCGTGATCGATCCCGCTGACACGCGCCGCGTGCTCGCACTGGGCCTGGCCGCCGCGCGCAACGCGCCGGTGGAGGACACGAAGTTCGGCGTTTTCCGCATGTGAGTGCCCGCGTGGGCCCCTATCTTTGAACCCGACGAAGAGGATCCATCCATGACCACCCCCGACTACCAGCATCTGCATGTGGGCCAGGCCGGCACGGTCGCGCGCGTCACGCTCGCGCGCCCGCAGGTGCGCAACGCGTTCAGCGACGAGGTGATCGCCGAGCTGACGCGCGCCTTCGACACCCTGGGCCGGCAGGACGGCGTGCGCGCCATCGTGCTCGCGGCCGAAGGGCCGGCGTTCTGCGCGGGCGCGGACCTGAACTGGATGCGCCGCATGGCCGACTATTCGCGCGCCGAGAACGTGCAGGACGCGGGGCTGCTGGCGGCCATGCTGCGCACGATCAACGACTGCCCCAAGCCCACCATCGCGCGCATCCAGGGGGATGTGTACGCGGGCGGCGTGGGCCTGGTGGCCGCCTGCGACGTGGCCGTGGCGGTCGATACGGCGGCCTTCTGCCTGAGCGAGGTGCGCCTGGGGCTGATTCCGGCGACGATCGGGCCCTACGTGGTGCGGGCCATGGGCGAGCGCGCGGCGCGGCGCTATTTCGTCACGGGCGAGCGCTTCGGAGCGCTCGAGGCGCTGCGCATCGGGCTGGTGCACGAGGTGGTGGATTTCGAGCTGCTGGATGAACGCCTCGACGCGGTGCTGCAGGCGCTGGCCGCGGCCGGCCCGCAGGCCGTGGCCGCGGGCAAGCGGCTGGTGCGCGACATCGCCGGGCGGCCCATCGACGATGCGCTCATCGCCTCCACGGTGGAGGCGATCGCCGACATCCGCGCGAGTGGCGAAGGCCGCGAGGGCGTGCAGGCCTTCCTGCAGAAGCGCAAGCCTTCGTGGCTGCCGGCGCAGGACTGAGGGGCCGCGTGCCGCGATCCCATGGATGCCCTCTGGCTGCACATCGTCCAGTGGCTGCATGCGGCCGGACTGCACGTGGACGCGGCCACGGCGCAGGCTGTGGCGGAGCAGGCGCGGCGTGCCACAGGCGCGCTGGACATGCCGGGCCTGCTGGCGCTCGCCGCGGGGCTGGGCTGGGCCAGCGGGTTCCGGCTGTATGCGGTGGTCTTCCTCGTCGGCGCGATGGGCGCGGGCGGCTGGATCGCGCTGCCGGAAGGGCTGCGCATGCTGCAGCACCCGGTGGTGCTGCTGGTGAGCGGGCTGCTGCTGTGCGTGGAGTTCGTCGCCGACAAGGTGCCGTGGTTCGACAGCCTCTGGGATGCGGCGCACGCGGCGATCCGCGTGCCTGCGGGTGCGCTGCTGGCCGCGGGTGTGTTCGGTGCCGACAACGGCGCGATGGCCGTGGCGGCGGGGCTGATGGGCGGATCGCTCTCCGCCACGGCGCTCGCCACCAAGATGACGGCGCGCGCCGCCGTCAACACCTCGCCCGAGCCGGTGTCCAACTGGCTGCTGTCGTTCTTCGAAGACGGCCTCGTCGTGGTGGTGGTGTGGCTCGCCACGCAGCACCCGGTGCTGTTCGGCATCGCCCTGGCCTGCATGGTGGCGCTCTCCGTGCTGGTGCTGGTGCTGCTGTGGAAGTTCCTGCGCGCCGTGCTGCGGCGGCTGTCCGTTTTCTTTTCCCGGCCTGCGGCCCCGGCCACGCGATGAGTGCGGGCGGCCCGATTTTGGAGTGAGACGCAACGATGTTTGACAAGATCCTGATTGCCAACCGTGGGGAAATCGCCTGCCGCGTGGCTGCCACCGCGCGCCACATGGGCGTGAAGACCGTGGCCGTGTATTCCGATGCCGATGCGTCGGCCCGCCACGTGGCCGCCTGCGACGAGGCGGTGCACATCGGCGGCAGCGCGCCGAAGGAGAGCTACCTGCGCTGGGAGCGCATCCTCGAGGCCGCGCAGCGCACGGGCGCGCAGGCCATCCATCCCGGCTACGGCTTCCTTTCCGAAAACGAGGAGTTCGCGCAGGCCTGCCAGGACGCCGGCCTCGTCTTCATCGGACCGCCGCCGTCGGCGATCCAGGCCATGGGCCTCAAGGCCGAATCCAAGCAGCTGATGGAGAAGGCCGGCGTGCCGCTGGTGCCGGGCTACCACGGCGCCGACCAGGACCCGGCCCTGCTGCAGCGCGAGGCCGACCGCATCGGCTATCCGGTGCTCATCAAGGCAAGCGCGGGCGGTGGCGGCAAGGGCATGCGCGCGGTGGAGAAGGCGGCCGATTTCGCGGCAGCGCTGGAATCGTGCAAGCGCGAGGCGATCAACAGCTTCGGCGACGACGCGGTGCTGATCGAGAAATACGTGCAGCGCCCGCGCCACATCGAGATCCAGGTGTTCGCCGACGCGCACGGCCGGTGCGTCTATCTTTTCGAGCGCGACTGCTCCGTGCAGCGCCGGCACCAGAAAGTGCTGGAGGAAGCTCCCGCGCCCGGCATGGTGCCCGAGATGCGTGCGCGCATGGGCGAGGCGGCGGTGGCTGCCGCGCAGGCCGTGGGCTACGTGGGCGCCGGCACGGTGGAGTTCATCGTCGAGCAGCGCGAGGGCGGCGCGATGGACTTCTTCTTCATGGAGATGAACACGCGCCTGCAGGTGGAGCACCCGGTCACCGAGGCGATCACCGGCCAGGACCTGGTGGAGTGGCAGCTGCGCGTGGCGGCCGGGGAGCCGCTGCCGCTGGCCCAGGACCAGCTGCGCATCACCGGCCATGCGATCGAGGCGCGCATCTGCGCCGAGAACCCGGACAACCAGTTCCTGCCCGCCACGGGCCGCCTGGCCGTCTACCGCCACGGGCCGTGCACGCATTTCGAGCGGGGCACGGTGCGCATCGACGCCGGGGTGCGCGAGGGCGATGCGATCAGCCCGTTCTACGACTCGATGATCGCCAAGCTCATCGTGCACGGCGACACGCGCGAGCAGGCGCTGGCGCGGCTGGACGAGGCGCTGTCGCGCATGCACATCGTGGGGCTGGCGACCAACGTGCAGTTCCTGCGCCACGTGCTGCGCACGGATTCGTTCGCGCATGCGCGGCTGGACACGGCGCTGATCCAGCGCGAGCAGGCCGTGCTGTTCCACCAGACCCCCGTGCCGCTGCCGCTGGCGCTGGCCGCCACGGTGGCGCATGCGCTGCGGGCCGAGCGTGCGGCCGAGCACGCGGGCGATCCGTTCGGCCGCCGCGACGGCTGGCAGGGCTGGGGCGAGAACCGCCGCCGCTTCGACGTGGAGTGCGCGGGCACGGCCGCGTCCGCCGTACTCACCTACCGCCCGGGCGATGCGCCGGTGCTGCGCGTGGAGTCGGAGGGCGCGGTGCTGGCCGAAGGGCCGCTCGTGTTCCAGGTCGTGGACGGAGCAGGCGAAGGCGAGGGCGCCGAAGCGATCGACCTCACGTTCGCGGGCGAGCGCACGCGGGCCGTGGTCCATGCCCGTGGCGAGTCGCGCCATGTGTTCCTGCCGCGCGGTGCGGCCCAGCTCACCGCCGTCGACCGGCTGGCGCATGCCGGCGAGGTGCAGGCCGAGGGCGGCCGCCTCACGGCGCCCATGCCCGGCAAGGTGGTGTCGTTCGCCGTGAAGGCGGGCGACACGGTGGCCAAGGGCCAGGCCCTGGCGGTGATGGAAGCAATGAAGATGGAGCACACCATCGCCGCGCCGGCCGACGGCACCGTGGCCGAGCTGCTCTATGCGCCGGGCGACCAGGTGACCGAAGGGGCCGAGCTGCTGCGGCTCGCGGCCGCCGCCTGACGGAACGCTGGGAACGCGTGCCCGCGCGACAGCGTCGGCGGGCCATGCTGCGATAGGCTCCAGGGCATGACCGACATTCTTTTCTGCTGTACCGATACCCCTCCCGCCCCCTGGCTGGAGGGGCTGCGCTCCGCCCTGCCCGACGCCCGCATCACCGTGTGGGAGCCCGGTGCCCCCCAGGCCGACTATGCGGTGGTCTGGGCGCCGCCCCAGCAGTTCCTGGACGAGCAGCCCCGGCTGCGCGCGCTCTTCAACATCGGCGCGGGCGTGGATGCGCTCGTCAAGCTGCGCATGCCCGCGGGCTGCCGCATCGTGCGGCTCGACGATGCCGGCATGGCCGTGCAGATGGCCGAGTACGTGAGCCACGCCGTGATCCGCCATTTCCGCGAATTCGATGCCTATGAAGCCGCCGAGCGCGAAGGCCGCTGGGCCTTCCGCAAGCCGCGGCTGCGCCAGGACTTCCCCGTGGGCGTGATGGGCCTGGGCGTGCTGGGCGAGCGCGTGGCGCGCGCGATCGCGCACTTCGAATTCCCCGTGCTGGGCTGGAGCCGCTCGCCCAAGGCGGTGGAGGGCGTGCGCACCTTCCATGGCACGGACGGCCTGCAGGATTGCCTGGCGGCGAGTCGCGTGCTCGTGAACCTGCTGCCGCTCACGCCCGACACCACGGACATCCTGCGCAAAGAGACGCTCTCGCGCCTGCTGCCCGGGGCCTACGTGATCAACGTCGCGCGCGGCGCGCACCTCGTCGAGGACGACCTGCTGGCGCTGCTCGAGAGCGGTCACGTCGCCGGCGCCACGCTCGACGTCTTCCGTACCGAACCGCTGCCCGCCGGCCATCCATTCTGGGCCCATCCGCGCATCACCGTCACGCCCCATACCTCGGCCCGCACGCTGCGCGCGGAGAGCATCGCCCAGATCGCGCGCAAGATCGACGCGCTGCGCCAAGGGGCCGAGTCCGTGCGCGGCGAGGTGGATCCGGCGCGGGGCTATTGACGCCGCGGCCTCCTACGAACCCTTTTCCAGGAACCCTCCCATGTCCTCTCTACCCACCCGCGCCAAGATCGTGGACGTCGGCCCCCGCGACGGGCTGCAGAACGAGAAATCCCCCGTGCCCGCCGAGGTGAAGATCGGCCTGGTGCACCGCCTGCAGGCGGCCGGCCTGACCGAGATCGAAGTCACCAGCTACGTGAGTCCCAAGTGGGTGCCGCAGATGGCGGACAACCACGCCGTGATGGCCGGCATCGAGCGGCGCCCCGGCGTGCGCTATTCGGTGCTCACGCCCAACATGAAGGGCTACGAGGCGGCCGTGCAGGACCGGCCCGACGAGATCGTGGTGTTCGGCTCCGCCAGCGAGGCCTTCAGCCAGAAGAACATCAACTGCAGCATCGCCGAGAGCATCGAGCGCTTCGCGCCGGTGGTGGAGGCCGCGCGCGCCGCGGGCATCCACGTGCGCGGCGCGATGAGCTGCACCGTGGGCTGCCCGTACGAAGGCGAGGTGGCGCCCGAGCGCGTGGGCTACCTGGCCGGCCTCATGAAGGGTATCGGCGTGCAGCACATCGGCGTCGCCGACACGATCGGCGTGGGCACGCCGCGCAAGGTGCAGCGCGCGATCGAGGCGACGCTCGCGCACTATGCGCTGGACGACGTCTCGGGCCACTTCCACGACACCTACGGACAGGCGCTCGCCAACACCCTGGCCGCGCTGGAGATGGGCGTCTGGCAGTTCGACACCTCGGTCGCGGGCCTGGGCGGCTGCCCGTATGCCAAGGGCGCGACGGGCAACGTGGCCACGGAGGACGTGGTCTACATGCTGCATGGCATGGGCATCGAGACCGGCATCGACCTGGATGCGCTGGTGGATGCCGGCGCCTACATCAGCGATTTCCTCGGCCGCAAGCCGAATTCGCGCGCGGCCACGGCGCTGCTGAACAAGCGCGCCGGCTGACGCGCTGGCTCTTCGGCGCGGCACAATCCGAAAGCCTGTCCACCCTTTTCCAGGAGACCGTACCCATGTGTGGCGCCGAACTTCGAACCCTTCCCGACGGCGTGCAGCGCGTCGCCGCCGCGCTGCAGGCCAAGGGCCATCCGCACGGCCCCCGCATGCTGGACAGCTCGGCGCGCACCGCGCAGGAAGCGGCCGACGCGCTCGGCATCGCCGTCGGCCAGATCGCCAAGAGCATCATCTTCCGCCGCAAGAGCGACGATGCGGCCGTGCTGGTGGTCACCTCGGGCGACCGGCGGGTGGACGAGAAGAAGGTGGATGCGCTGGTAGGCAAGACCGGCCGCGCCGACGCCGAATTCGTCAAGGCCAGGACCGGCTTCACCATCGGCGGCGTCTCGCCCGTGGCCCATGCCACGCCGCCGGTGACGCTGATCGACCGCGACCTGTTCCGCTTCGACGAGATCTGGGCCGCGGCAGGCCATCCGAACGGCGTGTTCCCGCTGCGACCGCAGGACCTGGAAGCGCTCACGGGTGCGCCGGTCGTGGACGTGGTGCAGCCACCGCCCGCCGCGGCATGACCCGGGTGGCGCTGCAGGCGCTCGCGGAGCGCGCCGCGCAGGCCGCGGCCGCGGGCGGCTTCGCGGCGGAGGGCCGGGGGCCGGTGCCGTCCCCCTGCATCGGCATATGCCGCATGGATGCCGGCGGCCGCCATTGCGAGGGGTGCTTTCGCACCCTGGACGAGATCCGCGACTGGTCGGCCGCCCCGCCGGCCCGGCAACGCGCCATCTGGGCAGCGCTGCTGCGGCGCGCGGGACTGGCACCGGAGGCGCAGGCAGGGCCGCAGGGCTGAAGGGCTGAAGGGCTGAAGGGGCAGTGCGCCAGCCGAGTACACACCGAGAAGGAAGGACTCCATGAAGCACATCGTTTTCTACCTGGATTTCGTCTCGCCCTACGCCTGGCTGGCCTTCGAGCGCCTGCCGCAGGTGCTGGAGGGCCTGAGCCATTCGGTCGAGTACCGGCCGGTGCTGCTCGGAGCGCTGCTGCAGCAGCACGGCAACCCGGGCCCCGCCGGCATCGCACCCAAGCGCGACTGGACGTACCGCCATGCCGAATGGCTGGGCCATGCGCTGGGCACGGGGCTGGACATGCCCGCGCGCCATCCGTTCAACCCGCTGCCGCTGCTGCGCCAGTCGCTGGCCTGCAGCCAGGACGGATCGATCAACCGCTTCGTGGCCGGCACGGTGCTGCGCCACGTGTGGCTGGGCGGGGAAGATGCGCTCGATCCCGCGCGCCTCGAACGCCTGGCCGACACACTGGCACCGCAGGCCGTTCCCGAGGAGCCGGGCGCCGAGCCCGGCGCGCGGGCCAAGGCGCTGCTGCGCGCCAATACCGACGCAGCGGCCGCGCAGGGCGTTTTCGGCGTGCCGGCCTTCGTGGTGGAAGGGCAGCTCTTCTGGGGGCTCGACGGCCTGCCGATGCTGCGCGCGCGCCTGGAGGGCGATGCCTGGTTCGACGGCCCGCGCTGGAATGCGGTGTCGCGGACACCGTCCGGGCTGAAGTGACGCGGCACTGAGAGCGGCTCACACGACCCTTCTGGCGTCGTTGCCGCATCTTGTCGTACTACTCGTACTGCCTGCGATGCGGCGCCTAGCCAGAACCGCTTCGCTGGGTCGTGCGAGCCGCTCTAAGCCGAGGGCGTCCGGGTTTGTCCCGGGGAAGGGTTTTCCCCGGATGGGCCGTGCTTGTCAGACTTCGGTCAGACGGTGGATCGATAGTGCGCCCAGGTTGCACGCGGTGTTCCTGGAGGGGGGCCGCGCAGCAGTCGCACCGACCACCTCATGGAGACAAGCACCATGGCTACCAACGTCGCTCCCCGGCCCATGTCGCCGGAAGAAAGAAAAGTCATCCTGGCCTCGTCGCTGGGCACCGTTTTCGAATGGTATGACTTCTACCTGTACGGCTCGCTCGCGGCCATCATCGCCAAGCAGTTCTTCAGCGGGCTGGATGCGGGCTCGGCGTTCATCTTCGCGCTGCTGGCCTTCGCCGCCGGCTTCATCGTGCGGCCGTTCGGCGCCCTGGTGTTCGGGCGGCTGGGCGACATGATCGGGCGCAAGTACACCTTCCTGGTCACCATCCTGATCATGGGCCTGTCCACCTTCATCGTGGGCGTGCTGCCGACCTACGCCAGCATCGGCGTGGCGGCTCCGGTGATCCTGATCGTGCTGCGCATGCTGCAGGGCCTGGCCCTGGGCGGCGAGTACGGCGGCGCAGCAACGTACGTGGCCGAGCATGCGCCGCAGGGCAAGCGCGGCGCCTACACCTCGTGGATCCAGACCACCGCCACGATGGGCCTGTTCCTGTCGCTGCTGGTCATCCTGGGCACCCGCACCGTGATGGGCGAGGAAGCCTTCGGCGACTGGGGCTGGCGCATTCCGTTCCTCGTCTCCATCCTGCTGCTGGGCGTGTCGCTGTGGATCCGGCTGTCGCTGTCCGAATCCCCCGCCTTCCAGCGCATGAAGGCCGAGGGCAAGACCTCGAAGGCGCCGCTCGCCGAATCGTTCGGCCAGTGGAAGAACCTGAAAATCGTGATCCTGGCGCTGATCGGCCTCACCGCCGGCCAGGCCGTGGTCTGGTACACGGGCCAGTTCTACGCGCTCTTCTTCCTGACGCAGCAGCTCAAGGTGGACGCCGTCACGGCCAACCTGATGATCGCCGCGGCCCTGCTGATCGGCACGCCGTTCTTCGTCGTGTTCGGTTCGCTCTCCGACAAGATCGGCCGCAAGCCCATCATCATGCTGGGCTGCGTGCTGGCCGTGCTGACCTACTTCCCGGTCTTCAAGGCGCTGACCGAAGCCGCCAACCCCGACCTGGCCGCCGCACAGGCGAAGAACAAGGTGGTGATCGTCGCCGACCCGGCCGAGTGCTCGTTCCAGTTCAACCCGACCGGCACGGCCAAGTTCACCAGCTCCTGCGACGTCGCGAAGCAGGTGCTGGCCGCCAGCTCGGTGAGCTACGACAACGAAGCCGCACCGGCCGGCACGCCCGCCGTGATCAAGATCGGCCAGACGACGATCCCGAGCTACACCGCGCGCGGCCTGCCCGCCGACGAAGCGAAGGCCAAGGATGCCGCCTTCAAGAAGGCCGTGGCCGATACGCTGAAGGCCGACGGCTACCCCTCCAAGGCCGACCCCGCCAAGATGAACAAGGTGATGATGATCGTCATCCTGACCTATCTGGTGCTGCTGGTGACCATGGTGTACGGCCCGATCGCCGCCATGCTGGTGGAGATGTTCCCGACGCGCATCCGCTACACCTCGATGAGCCTGCCCTACCACATCGGCAACGGCTGGTTCGGCGGCCTGCTGCCCACCATGTCGTTCGCGATCGTGGCGCAGACCGGCAACATGTACAACGGCCTCTGGTATCCGATCATCATCGCGGGCGTGACCGCCGTGCTCGGCACGCTGTTCATCCGTGAGACGAAGGACGTGGACATCTACGCCAACGACTGACGGCGGTGTCTTCGAGCGGGGGGGGCGGCACATGCAGTGCCGCGCCCCCCGCTCTTTTTTCTGGCGGCATACGCCGGATGGAGCACTCTGGCATGCACCGTTGCGTTGCACGCAGGCGACGCGGTATCCAGGGGGGCGTGGCAATAATGCCGATGGCCTTTTCCATCACATATTCCAGGGAGTCCCATGCAGAACACGCGCCTGTTTTCCTTCGCCGCCCTTGCCCTGCTCGGCAGTTCGGCCGCCTTCGCGCAAAGCAGCGTGACGCTGTATGGACGCATCAACACCAGCATCGAACGCAGCAGCGTGCTCGGTATGCACCAGACCGGCGTGAACGACAATGCCTCCCGCTTCGGATTGAAAGGCGTGGAGGATCTGGGTGGCGGCCTGAAAGCCGGCTTCCAGCTCGAAAGCGGTTTCGACAGCTCCACCGGCGAGGCCGCGAAGACCTTCTTCGGCCGGCAGAGCGAGGTGAATCTGTCGGGCAGTTTCGGCAAGATCCGCCTCGGCAACTGGATTCCCGAGTCGTACTACGCCGTGGCGGACTATGGCGTGCAGGACCAGCCCAACCACGACACCGGCAGTTTCTCCAACCGGCTGTACCGGTCGGTGGCCTTCGGCCATGCCAACAAGATCGGCTACCGCACGCCCGAGTTCGGCGGCTTCTGGGCCGAGGCCAGCGTGAGCGCCCATGAGAAGGTGGCACAGAGCGCCCCTTCCGGCCTGCCTGCGGGCACCAAGTACGTCTACGACCTGGCCGCCAACTGGGAGCGCGGTCCGCTGGCGTTCGGCGCCGGTTATGCCAAGCTGGGCGACAACTGGGATGCGGGCCTGCGCGGCCATTACACCGTGGGTGCCATCCAGGTCGCGGGCTATTACCAGCGCAACGATTACGAGGTTCTGGGGACGCGCAATTCGGCAGGCTTGGCGGCCCAGTACGCCTTCGGTGCATCCGAGGTGGTGGCCAACTACATCTGGGCCGGCAAATGGAGCAACATGGCGGATTCCAGCGCGCAGCAGCTGATCCTGGGCTACAACTACCACCTGAGCAAGCGTACCAAGGTGTATGCGGCCTACACCGTCATCAAGAACAAGGCGGGAGCCACTTACGGCTATGCCGCAGGGCGTTTGGGCGTCGACGGCTTGACTCAGATCCTTGGCGGGGATCCCCGCAGCTTCGGCGTGGGCGTGCGCCACAACTTCTGAGCATCGCCAACGGCGCACCGGCTGGTGCGCCTCGCCGCCAATGCAAGGCCTCACGTCCTGGTACGGGATGTGGGCTTTCTGCTTTCCGGCAAGCCGGATTCAACGAGTCGAGCCCTGGCCCAGGCCGGTAACCAGGGGGATTTTCGCGATGGATGGGCGGAAGAGCGGGACGTGCCCCGGCGACGGACAACGTCGGCTTCCGGTGTCGCCTTCCCCCTGCGATCCTGTGTCGGGAAAACCCTGACACAGAACCGCCGAATGTCTTCAAGTGTGGGGAAAACGCGCCAGTTTGTGGCAATTACGCGTCAGCTGCGTTATTGCCATGACTTTCAACCATGGTAATCGGGTTGTTACACCTAGAATTTGCGCAGTAGCTGCACTTGCATTCTGTTGCCAAAAGCCGATCGCGGTGCCTACACCCAACTTTTCGAACAAGCATCCGAGGACATCACATGCAAAAGACCCATCGTCTGGCTCTCGCCGCTCTGGCCCTCCTGGGCAGCACCGCAGCGTTCGCGCAAAGCAGCGTCACGCTGTATGGCCGCGTGAACACCACCGTCGAGCGCCAGAAGGTGGGTGATTCCACCGTCACCGGCCTGTTCAACAACGCATCGCGCTTCGGCTTCAAGGGCGTGGAAGACCTGGGCGGCGGCCTGAAGGCCGGCTTCCAGCTGGAAAGCGGCTTCAACTCCGACACCGGCACGACCGATTCCCGCGGCTTCTTCGCCCGTCAGAGCGAAGTGAACCTGTCCGGCAACTTCGGTATGGTCCGCCTGGGCCGCTGGACCGCCGAGTCCTACTTCGCCACGGCCGACTACGTCAGCCTGCACAACCACGACACCGGTTCGTCCGCCGACGCGTTCTACGCCAGCGTGATGCGCAACCAGTTCACCAACTCCAACTCGGTGGCCTACCGCACCCCCAGCCTGGGCGGCCTGACCGTCGAAGGCGCCGTGGGCATGCACGAGCAGACCTCGGGCGGCAAGAACCTGTACGACCTGGCCGCCAATTACAACCTGGGTGCCCTGGCCCTGGGCGCCGGCTACTCCAAGCTGGCCGATTCCAACCAGTTCGCACTGCGCGCCCTGTACACGGCCGGTCCCTTCATGGTGGGCGCCTACTACCAGCGCAGCGACGACTGGAACGCCATGTCCGACACGGCCGGTGCCGTGGGCAAGCGTGACAACTTCCGCCTGTCCGGCGCCTACATCATGGGCGCTTCGGAGTTCCACCTGAACGTGGGCCGCGCCAACAGCTACAAGAACCTGAGCGACAGCGCCGCCACGCAATACACCGTGGCCTACAACTACAACCTGAGCAAGCGCACCAAGCTGTACGGCTACTACACCCGCGTGAACAACGACCGCAACGCCTCCTACGCCACCGGCGTGGCCGGCGCGGACTTCAGCTCGCTGGCTGTGGGCGTTCGCCACAACTTCTGAGTCTGAACGCGTGGCGGCTCCGGCCGCCGCCGTGTGAAGGGCCTCACACCCCGCCAGGGTTGTGGGGCTTTTTTTCAGCCTGCTTTTTCGTTCAATACTTCAATCCAGGGAGACCGTTATGTGGAAGATCGTGGTGGGGTTCATCGTTTTCGCAGCGCTTTCGCTCTTCGTCATCATGAAGGCGGGGGACAAGGTCGACATGAGCGGCGAGAAGCATGGTGCCGACGCGGTCCATGCGCCTGAGTCCGCAGCCGTGCCCGCGTCCACCCCGGCATCCCTGCCGGCTGTTGCCGCCAGCGGAGCCGCGTCCCGCTGAGGGGCAGCGGCGTCGGGCCGCCGGGGCCCGGCGCCTTCCCGGCCAGGTTCAGCGGCGGAACTTGCCGTCCGTCCCGATGATGGACAGGTCGGCGAAATCCAGGCCCGAATGGTCTTCGGGGCTGAAGTTCACTTCCAGCCCGCCGATGTCGAATTTCTGCAGGCCTTCGAGCGCGGCCTGCAGGCGCTCGCGCGAGGGCTTGGGGCCGGCGCGGCGCAGGCCTTCCACCAGCACCTTGGCAGCGGCCAGGCCTTCGAGCATGGCGGGGCTCACCTCCTTGCCCTGCGCCTTCGCGAGGTCGTGCGCCTCGCGCACCAGGGGGTAGTTCATGGCCCGCTCATTGGGGAACACCTGCGTCACGATGACGCCGCGCGCATTGGCTCCCAGGCTCTTGGCGAAGCCCGAGGAGGCGTTGTTGGAGAGCGTGACCAGCTGCGCTCCCGAGCCGGCGGCCCGGAACGCCGCATAGCCTTCCGCGGTGGCCACGCCCGAAGCGATCATCAGCACGGCCTGGGCCTGCGATGCGACCAGCTTGGGCGCGATGGCGGAAAAGTCGGGCTTGGCCCGGTCGAAGCGTTCCTGCAGCACGGGTTTCAGCTTCGCGGACTCGAAACCCTTGAGCGCGCCGGCCAGCCCATCGACCCCGAAGCTGTCGTCGGTGATCACGAGAGCGATGCGCGTGATGCCCATCGATGCCAGATGGCTGATGGCCTTTTCTGCTTCGCGCTGGTAGGGCGCGCGCACGTTGAACACGTGCCGGCGCACGGGCCGGTGCAGCACCATGGCGCCGGTGGAGGGGCCCACCAGGGGCACGCCGGACTGGTCGAGCAGCGGAATGACGGCCTCGGTGTTCGGTGTGCCGCGCGTGAGGAACAGCGCGAGCACGTTGCGCTGCTCGATGAGCGTGCGCGCGTTGGCCTGGGTGAGCGCCGGATCGAATTTGTCGTCCAGCGAGACGAGCTCGATCTTCTGTCCGTGGATGCCGCCGCGGGCGTTCACGTCGTTCAGGTAGAGCCGTGCGCCCTCGGTGGTTTCCTGCACCCCGGCCGCCACGGGCCCGGTGAACCCTGCCGTCTGACCGATGAGCAGTTGTGCCCAGGTGGGCGCGGAGGCGACTGCCGCGGCCGCCAGTGCCAGGGCAAGGCGGGTTCTCTGCCAGAAACGGGCCATGGCGGGGATCTCCAATAAGCGGTGTGAAAGGTGGGGCGGCCGTGCCGCCGATGCTGCGCTGGACGATGCCCGAGCGCGACCGGTGTGGCAAGAGGCGGTACCCCCGTGGGATGGAATTCGGCCGTCGTGGCAATGCCCGAACTGCAGTGCGGAACGGGTGGGAGGCTGCGGCCGGCGTCCAGGCGGTGGTTGTCAACGGCACGAACTCCCCCATATGGATAAGCTCCCCTCCGACTCCGGCCGGCCATGCGCTCTTCCTAGAATGGCCCGCCTCTCCCTCCGAAAGATCCCCCCGATGACCCAGGGCCTGATCCGTATCCATGGCGCGCGCCAGCACAACCTCAAGAACCTGGATGTGGACATCCGCACCGGCGAACTCACCGTGGTGACGGGCCCGAGCGGCTCCGGCAAGTCCAGCCTGGTGTTCGACACCCTCTACGCCGAAGGCCAGCGCCGGTACGTGGAAACCTTCAGCGCCTATGCGCGCCAGTTTCTCGACCGCATGGACAAGCCGGCGGTGGACAAGGTGGAGGGCGTGCCACCCGCGATCGCCATCGACCAGACCAACCCGGTGCGCTCTTCGCGCTCGACCGTGGGCACGATGACGGAGCTCAACGACCACTTGAAGCTGCTGTTCGCACGCGCCGCGCAGCTCTTCGACCGCCAAACCGCGCAGCCCGTGCGCCACGATTCGCCGGACACGATCTATGCCGAGCTGCAGCGCCGCTGCGCCGAGGCGGGCGATCCGCGCGTGGTGCTCACCTTCCCGGTCGAGCTGCCGGCGAACACCTCGGCCGAGCAGGTGGAGCAGTGGCTCTCCGCCAGCGGGTTCACGAAGGTGCAGGCCGAGCGCGAAGTCGGCACCCCCACGGGCCCCCGCAAGGTGCTCGATGTGGTGGCCGACCGCTTCCGCCTGGGCAATGCCGAACGGGCCCGCGTCGTCGAGGCGATCGAGGTCGCGCTCAAGCGCGGCACCGGGCGGCTGAACGTCTACCGGTTGCATGAGGAGGGCGAGCCGGAGCTGTGGCGCTTCTCCACCGGCCTGCACTGCCCGGACAGCGACCTGCGCTATGCGGACCCGATCCCGTCGATGTTCTCGTTCAACTCGGCCGTGGGCGCCTGCGAGGCCTGCCGCGGCTTCGGGCGCGTGATCGGCGTGGACTACGGCCTCGTGATCCCGAACGACCGGCTGACGCTGCGCGCGGGTGCGATCAAGACGATCCAGACGCCGGCCTGGAAGGAGGCGCAGGACGACCTCATGCGCCATGCCGAAACCGCCGGCATTCCGCGCGACACGCCCTGGTACAAGCTCACCGAAGAGCAGAAGCAGTGGGTGATCGGCGGCGCGCCCAACTACAAGGAGGGCCACTGGAACAAGCAGTGGTACGGCATCCGGCGCTTCTTCGAATACCTCGAGAGCAAGGCCTACAAGATGCACATCCGCGTGCTGCTCTCCAAGTACCGCAGCTATACGCCTTGCCCGGTGTGCGCGGGGGCCCGGCTCAAGACCGAGAGCCTGCTGTGGCGCGTGGGCAGCAAGGAAGACGCCGATGCGGTGCTGGAGCCCGCGCGGCGGTTCATGCCCCAGGGCGTGGAGTGGAGCCGCGCGCAGCTGGAGGCGCTGCCCGGGCTCGCGCTGCATGATCTGATGATGCTGCCGATCGAGCGGCTGCGGCGCTTCTTCGACCGCATGGCGCTGCCCGAGGCCGATACCGCGGACGCCTCCGGCGAAGCGCCATCCAGGACGGGCGATGCGCAGGCGCTCAAGCTGCTGCATGAGGAAATCACGACGCGCCTCAGGTACCTGTGCGACGTGGGCATCGGCTACCTCACGCTCGACCGGCAGAGCCGCACGCTCTCCGGCGGCGAGGTGCAGCGCATCAACCTGACGACGGCGCTCGGCACCTCGCTGGTCAACACGCTGTTCGTGCTCGACGAGCCCAGCATCGGGCTGCACCCGCGCGACATGCACCGCATCACCGAGGCCATGCTGCGCCTGCGCGACGCCGGCAACACGCTGGTGGTGGTGGAGCACGATCCGGCCGTGATGCTCGCGGCCGACCGCATGATCGACATGGGGCCCGGCCCCGGCGAGCGCGGCGGCCAGATCGTGTTCGACGGCACCACGGCCGACCTGCGCCGTGCCGACACGCTCACGGGCGTGTACCTGGGCGGGCGGCGCCAGATCAGCGCGGGCATCCAGCGCACCGTGGCGCCGTCCACGCCGCGCCTGGTGCTCGAAGGTGCGCGCGAGCACAACCTGAAGGACGTGTCGGTGGAATTCCCGCTGCAGCGCCTCGTCACCGTGACGGGCGTGTCGGGCTCGGGCAAGTCGACGCTGATCCAGGACGTGCTCGCGCCCGCGCTGCTGCGGCATTTCGGCAAGGCGACCGAATCGCCGGGCGCGCACGACCGCCTGCTGGGCGCCGAGCAGCTGGGCGACGTGGTGTTCGTGGACCAGTCGCCGATCGGTAAGACGGCACGCTCGAACCCCGTGAGCTACGTGGGCGCATGGGATGCCATCCGCGAGCTGTTCGCGGTGGCGCCGCTCGCGCGCCAGCGCGGCTACACCGCCGCCAAGTTCAGCTTCAACTCGGGCGACGGTCGCTGCCCGACCTGCGGCGGCTCGGGCTTCGAGCACGTGGAGATGCAGTTCCTCTCCGACGTGTACCTGCGCTGCCCCGACTGCGACGGCAAGCGATACCGGCCCGAGATCCTGGAGGTGACGATCGAGCGCGGGGGGCGCACCGTGAACGTGGCCGACGTGCTCGACCTGACGGTGAGCGAGGCGGCGCAGGCCTTCGCGCAGGACCGCGACGTGATCCGCGCGCTGCAGCCCATCGTGGACGTGGGGCTCGAGTACGTGAAGCTCGGCCAGCCGGTGCCCACGCTCTCGGGCGGCGAGGCGCAGCGGCTCAAGCTCGCAGGCTTCCTGGCCGAAGCGGCGAAGAGCGCCAGCAGCAGCCGGCAGCCGATCGCGCGCAGAGGCACGCTGTTCCTCTTCGACGAGCCGACCACGGGCCTGCATTTCGACGACATCGCCAAGCTCATGCGCGCGCTGCGCAAGCTGCTGGACGCGGGCCATTCGATCATCGTCATCGAGCACAACCTGGACATGATCCGCGCGAGCGACTGGCTGATCGACTTGGGGCCGGAAGGCGGCGACGCCGGCGGCCTGATCGTGGCGCAGGGTACGCCGGACGACCTGCGCCAGCACCGCACCTCGCACACCGGCGAGGCGCTGCGCGAATACGAACTGGCGCTGGGCGAGGGCGGCCACTCGGTGCACGAGAAAGCCGCCGTGCTGCGCCGCGAGCAGCGCGCCGCGCGGCAGGCGGAGCGCACGGAAGGGCAGGACGCGATCCAGATCGTGAACGCCAAGGAGCACAACCTCAAGCACCTGAGCGTGGACATCCCGCGCGGCAAATTCAACGTGATCACGGGCGTGTCGGGCTCGGGCAAGTCCACGCTCGCGTTCGACATCCTGTTCAACGAGGGCCAGCGCCGCTATCTCGAATCGCTGAATGCCTATGCGCGCAGCATCGTGCAGCCGGCCGGGCGGCCGGAGGTGGATGCCGTCTACGGCATCCCCCCCACGGTGGCGATCGAGCAGCGCCTCTCGCGCGGCGGGCGCAAGAGCACGGTGGGCACGACCACCGAAGTCTGGCACTTCCTGCGGCTTCTGTACGTGAAGCTGGGCGTGCAGCACTGCATCTACGACGGCGCCGCCGTGCAGCCGCAGACGGCCGACAGCATCGCCGCGCACCTGCTCACGCAGTTCAAGGGCCAGCACATCGGCCTGCTGGCGCCGCTGGTGCTGAACCGCAAGGGCGTCTATACCGAGCTGGCCGACTGGGCGCGGCCGCGCGGCTACACGCACCTGCGCGTGGACGGGCAGTTCCTGCCGACCACGGGTTTCCCGCGCATCGACCGCTTCAAGGAGCACACCATCGAGCTGCCCGTCGAGAGCATCGACGTGGAGCCGCGCAGCGAAGCGCAACTGCGCGGGGCCCTGGCCCGCGCGCTGGACCTGGGCAAGGGCGTGGTGCACGTGCTGAGCGACCTGGGCGACCTGCGCCGCGCGATGGAGGAAGGCGTCTCCACCGCTGGCATCGGCCATGTGCACGTGCATTCCACCAAGCGCGCCTGCCCGGTGTGCGCCACGAGCTATGCGGAGCTGGACCCACGCCTCTTCTCGTACAACAGCAAGCACGGCTGGTGCCCGGATTGCGTGGGCACGGGCGTCAAGCTTACGGCCGCGCAGCGCAAGGTGTTCGACGATTCGGTGCAATCCGACGACAACCGCGGGCGGGAGCAGACCTTCGCCGAGCCCGAGGCGGAAGACGTGGCCGATACCGTCTGCCCCATCTGCCAGGGTTCGCGGCTGAACGCCACGGCGCGTGCGGTGCGCTTCGCCGGCGTGGGCATCGCCGACATCGCGGCGATGTCGGTGAGCGACGTGCGCCGCTGGGTGCAGTCGCTGGAAGCCGGCGTGCTCACCGCGCGCGAGGCGGAGATCGCCCGCGACCTGATCCCCGAGATCCGCAGCCGGCTGGAGTTCCTGGAGGAAGTGGGGCTGTCCTACCTCACCCTGGACCGGGGCGCGCCCACGCTCTCGGGCGGCGAGGCCCAGCGCATCCGGCTGGCGGCGCAGCTCGGCAGCAACCTGCAGGGCGTGTGCTACGTGCTGGACGAACCCACCATCGGCCTGCATGCGCGCGACAACCAGATCCTGCTGAATGCGCTGCACAAGCTGGGCGACAAGGGCAACACGCTGGTGGTGGTGGAGCACGACGAGGACACCATCCGCCGTGCGGACCACGTCATCGACATCGGCCCCAGCGCCGGCAAGCGCGGCGGGCGCGTGGTGGCGCAGGGAACGGTGGCCGACATCCAGGCCGCCGAAGATTCCCAGACCGGCCGCTATCTGCTGCATGCCATGCGCCACCCGCTGCAGGCGCGGCGCAGCATGCAGCCCGCCGACGTGGATGCCGAGACCGTGGCGCTGGCCCAGCCCGTCGAGGCGCCCGCCGGCCGCCAGAGTGCCGCCGCCAAAAAGCGGGCCGCGCAGGCCGCAGCCCTGCAGGCCAGTGCGCTGGCGGATGCCAAGGAGCGCGCCGCCATCCGCTGGCTGACGGTGTACGGCGCGAGCCTGCACAACCTGCAGAACGTGACGGCCACCGTGCCGCTGCACCGTCTCGTGGCCGTCACCGGGGTCAGCGGCTCGGGCAAATCGACGCTGGCGCGCGACGTGCTGCTGACCAACGTGCAGGCCTGGGTGCAGCAGCGCTCCACCAAGGCCGGGCGCGACGCGATGGATGCCGGCAAGGCGCCGCCGCTGGTCGGCTGCACGGGCCTGGCGGGCTTCGAGTCGGTGGACCGCGTGCTGGAGGTGGACCAGACCCCGATCGGCAAGACGCCGCGCAGCTGCCCGGCGACCTACATCGGCTTCTGGGACACGATCCGCAAGCTGTTCGCCGAAACACTGGAAGCCAAGGCGCGCGGCTACGGTGCGGGGCGCTTCAGCTTCAACACCGGCGAGGGACGCTGCCCGGTCTGCGAAGGCCAGGGCGTGCGCACCATCGAGATGAGCTTTTTGCCCGACGTGAAGGTGCCTTGCGAGGCCTGCCGCGGCGCGCGGTTCAATCCGGAGACGCTGGCCGTCACCTGGCGCGGCAAGAGCATCGGCGACGTGCTGCAGATGGAAGTGGACGAGGCGGTGGAGTTCTTCGCCAGCATGCCGGGCATCGCGCACCCGCTGCAGCTGCTCAAGGACGTGGGGCTGGGGTACCTGACCCTGGGCCAGCCCAGCCCGACGCTTTCGGGCGGCGAGGCGCAGCGCATCAAGCTCGTGACCGAACTCACCAAGGTGCGGGACGAGGTGGGCCGGCGCGGGCAGAAGGCGCCGCACACGCTCTACGTGCTGGACGAGCCCACCGTGGGCCTGCACATGGCCGACGTGCACAAGCTCATCCGCGTGCTGCACCGGCTGGTCGACGCGGGCCACAGCGTGGTGGTGATCGAGCACGATCTCGACGTGATCGCCGAGGCCGACTGGATCATCGACCTGGGGCCCGAGGGCGGCCGGGACGGCGGCCTGATCGTGGCGGCGGCGCCGCCGGAAGAGGTGGTGCGGCTGGGAACGCACACCGGCCAGGCGATCGCGCCGGTGCTGGCGCGGGGCGCCGTCACATGAAGACTGCGACCTGCCCGGTCCGCACGGCCGCGAGCATGCGCTGGTAGATCGCCAGCGTGCGCTCGTGGGCGCCCGGCCGGCTGCGCAGCATGGCCGCCACGTAGTCCTGGCGGCTGGCCGCGCATTCAAACCCGTTGGCGCAGCGCGATAGCAGGTCCCAGTCGGCGGCCCAGGTGCAGTCCAGGCCCAGCCCGCAGGGCAGCAGGTACAGCGCGAGTTCGATGCTGTCGTCCAGCGATTGCGGATGGAACACGCCCTCGAAGCGGTGGCCGCGCACACCCGTGCCCGGGTCCGTCTGCACCGCTATGCGCAACGCCACGTCCTGGATCAGCAGCGGATCGCCCGAGGCCAGCAGATCGAACAGCAGGGATTTGCGCCGCTCCGGCGCCTGGTAGGCGGCCTTGCCCGCGCGCAGCGACATGGCGAGGAGCGGATCGCCTCGCTCCATGCCGTCCGCGGCCGCTTGGGCGATGCGCTCTTCCGCGAGGTCGTCCGGGGGCAGTCCGGCGCAGCGCTGGCGCAGCGTGGCCGCCGCCGCGGTGCGGGCCTGTTCGCTGGCGGCGGACGTGGAGAGGGATGCGGCGGCCGCCGTGGCTCCGGCCTCCGGCGCCGGCGCCGCGGTCGCCTGCAGCGTGCGGCAGCGGCGCAGCACCTGCGTCGCATAGAACGCGCCGCCGGCTTCCGGTTGCGCGAGGGCATGGCGGACGAAATCCCGCAGGCTGCCGGGCTGGTTGTAGGCCTGGACCAGTTCCGCCGACAGGGGGCGGGCCACAGGCGTGCCGACGGCGTGGGCATCTGCGGAGGCGGTGTCCTGCGTTCCCGCCTGCAACAGGCCCACGCCCGCTGCGAGCAGCAACAGCACGGGGGCTGCGAGCAGCCAGGGGGATGTGCGGGTGCGTGGTGTCATGGTGCGTGATTGGGCGGGCGGGGCGTCGGGGGCGAGGCGTGACGCGCGAAGGGGCGTGCGGTTTTGCGAGCCTGGAGGGTGGAGGTGCTATGGGCTGCGCGTTGCAGCGGCGTGCTAACGGGCAGCGCCGGGACGGAAGTCGCGGCCCAGGATGCCTTCGCAGGTGCTGCAGTAGAAGTAGCGGGTGGTGCCTTTCGATTCGAGCACGCCCCAGCCCGTGGCGTCGTGCAAATGCAATCGGCCGCGCGTGCCGCCTCGCCATTGCAGGCCGGCGGATGCCACGCAATCAGCAAGATCGAAGTCGCGCTGGAAGTCGGAGGCCGGACTCTCCACCGCATGGCTCCAGAAGTGGCGGACACGCCTCGCATCCACCACCCTGTCGGAACATTCGGCGTCGCTGCCTGGAGCCGGTTGGACGGCAGCGGGCAGGGCGATGGCTTTCAGCGGACCGAAGCCTTCAGCTGGAGATGCTGCGTGTGCAGGAGCCGCATGCGTGTGCGCATGAACCACCGCCATGCTGCAGACCAGGCTGCCGCGCAAAAGAGTACTAAGAAATCTCATTGCCATACCGCGGTAGAGGCTTCCGTGCGGTTCTTGTAGCTGACGTCGGGATGGCGATGTATCTCAGATTTGGAAACGGCCAGCGTCTGGGTGATCTCATCGATCAGATACTGCAATGAAAGCATTTGCGGTCCTTTGACTGGCTCATAAACCGAGTTCTCCGTGATGTACAGCTTTCTCCGGTACTCGCTGAGCCCAGCGGGAATACGCTCCGGTAACGGAGGAATCGCAAGCCCGACGATTTCAATGCCGATACTGTCGTTGTTGGACGGGTATCTGTCAGGCACCCGCTTTTCCATTTCCGATGAATGAATCGCACCATACCGCGCACTTGTGTTCAAGGGGACTTCTGACGGCTCGCAACGCTTCTCGGCGATGCACCTGGCGCGTAGTCGGCCCACATGATTGGTTCGATGCAACAGGGATGCCGTTTGGTAGATCGTTCCGTCCTTGGCAATCAGAAAATGCGCGCCATTGGCCTGGGGTGTGGCGTAGCTGTTGAAGACGGCGGCTTCCGATGCGGTGTTGGTTTGGTGCACCACGATACCGTGAACTTGGTCCATGCGCCCGCGCTCTACACCTTTGGCACGTCGCGCGATGATCCGCCCGTTCTGAATCACCATACCCTGCTGGTCAATCGTCAGCATGTGTTGCTTCCCTCCCTGGGCGCGGAATTTAATCCGCCACCGCCGAGCCGGCTGTAAGAAAAGGTTGCCGCGCCTCCAACCCGCGTCGCACACCCCTGCGCACGCGTTCTCCACCATCTGCACAAACCGCACACAAACGCTCGATAGTCGATCAAGGTTGGCTGCGCAGACTCGCGCCCATTCTTGTTTCCAGTTGCGGACCTTTTCCTTCCATGACCATCGACGCTGCCCAGCTCCTCGCGGACGAAGCCAAGTACTGTTCCTTCGGCGATACCGTCCACTACGTGAACCCGCCCAAGATCTTCACGGGCTGCAACGGCAGCTACATGCTGGACGACCACGGCACGCAGTACCTCGATCTGCAGATGTGGTATTCGGCCGTGAACTTCGGCTACAAGAACGAGCGGCTGGAGAACGTGCTCAAGCAGCAGCTCGACACGCTGCCGCAGATCGCCAGCCAGTACCTGCACCCGACCAAGATCGAGCTGGCCAAGACCATCGCGCAGGATGCCGAAGCCAAGTGGGGCCGCCCGGGCCGCGTGCATTTCAACGTGGGCGGCGCGCAGGCGATTGAAGACTCGCTCAAGGTGGTGCGCAATGCCACGGGCGGCAAGAGCCTGATGTTCGCGTTCGAAGGCGGCTACCACGGCCGCACGCTGGGCGCGTCCAGCATCACCTCCAGCTACCGCTACCGCCGCCGCTTCGGCCATTTCGGCGACCGCGCGCAGTTCCTGCCGTTCCCGTACCCGTTCCGCCGCCCGAAGGGCATGACGGCCGAGGAATACGCCGAGTCGCTGGTGAGCGATTTCGCGCGCAAGTTCGAGAACGAATACCACGCGGTGTGGGACCCGAAGACGCGCCAGTGCGAGTACGCGGCCTTCTACATCGAGCCGATCCAGGGCACGGGCGGCTACGTGATCCCGCCGGCCAACTACTTCAAGGGCATCAAGAAGGTGCTCGACGAGCACGGCGTGCTGCTGGTGGTCGACGAGATCCAGATGGGCTTCTGGCGCACCGGCAAGCTCTGGTCGATCGAGAACTTCGGCGTGCAGCCGGACGTGCTGGTGTTCGCCAAGGCATTGACCAACGGCCTGAACGCGCTGTCGGGCCTGTGGGCGCGCGAGGAACTGATCAACCCCACGATCTTCCCGCCGGGCTCCACGCACTCGACGTTCGCGTCCAACCCGCTGGGCACCGCCCTGGGCCTGGAGGTGATGAAGATGACGCACGAGGTGGACTTCGGCAAGCAGGTCTGCGACAGCGGCGCCTACTTCCTCGAAGGCCTGAAGGACCTGCAGAAGCGCCACAAGGAAATCGGCGACGTCGATGGCCTGGGCCTGGCGCTGCGCGCCGAGATCTGCGAGGCCGACGGCTTCACGCCCAACCGCGCGCTGCTCGACAAGATGGTGGACATGGGCCTGGAAGGCACGCTGGAATACCAGGGCCAGAAGCGCGGCCTGGTGCTGGACGTGGGCGGCTACTACAAGAACGTGATCACGTTCGCGCCGTCGCTGATGATCTCGCGCTCCGAGATCGACGAGGCGATGGTGCTGCTGGACCAGCTGCTGACCCGCGCAAAGAAGTGAGCCAACCCCCTGAGCAGCTTCGCCGCTCCCCCCTTCTCTCGCTTCGCGGGAAGGGGGGCGACGCCAGCGCGGCGGGGCGGCCCTTGCGCGGCGTCCGCGCCTCTGGAGCGCGCCCGGGTTCCGGCGCCGCAGCGATTCCATGAGTTGGCGCAACCGGCTGGAGCCGGGGTCGCTCGTGGCGCATGCCGGCGCGCACCCGCCGGAGGGTTTCGCCTGGCTCGAGGGGCTGCCGGTGCCGGTGTTCTCGGCACCGTTCGATCTGCTCACGACGGCGGACGACGAATTCAAGGCGCGGCTGCGCGGCTGGCCGCTGTTCGGTCGCTGGTCCCGGTGGCTGCGCGTGCGCACGGCCTTCGTGGGCACCACGGTGACGGAGTACGCGCCGCTGCCGCAGGCCATGGCGCCGGACGCCTTCGCCGAGGCGGTGCGCACCGGCCCGGGCCGCGGCTTCACGCTCGCGATCGTGAAGGACATCCCGCAGGATTCGCCGCTCCTGGGCAGCGAGGACAACGCCTATGCCGAAGCTCTGGCACAGGCCTGCGCCCAGCAGGGTTTCGTGCTGGTGGAGGGCCAGGCGCTGGCCTATGTGCCGATCGACTTCGGCAGCCTCGACGAGTACCTGGCGCGTCTGTCGTCCAGCCGGCGCAGCAATCTGCGGCGCAAGCTGCGCAGCCGCGCGCAGTTGCGCATCGAGCGGGTGCCGACGGGCGCAGCCTATGCCGACGATGCGCGCGTGGACGCATGCTATGCGCTCTACGAGGGCGTGCATGCGCAGAGCGAGGTGCATTTCGACCGGCTCACGCGCGGGTTCTTCGCCGCGCTGCTGCGCGATGCGTCGAGCGGCGGCATCGTGTTCGAATACCGGCACGCCGCCACGGGCGAGCTGCTGGGCTGGAACCTCTGCTACGAGCACGGCGGGCGCCTCGTGGACAAGTACATCGGCCTTTCCTACCCCGCCGCGCGCGAGGTCAACCTGTATTTCGTGAGCTGGATGGTGAATCTGGAATACGCCCTGGAGCGGGGCCTCAGCGACTACATCGCGGGCTGGACCGATCCGGAGGTCAAGCGCAGCCTGGGCGCGCGCTTCACCTGGACGCGGCATGCCGTGTACGTGCGCAATCCGCTGCTGCGCGCGCTGGCCCGGCGGTTCGCCGGCCACTTCGAAAGCGACCGGCGCTGGCAGGACGGCACGGAGGGCGCGGCATGACGGCCACTTTCTCTCCGCCCCCCGTCGTGCTGGACTTGGACGGCTCCGTCGGCGCGCTGCCCGGCGAAATCCGCCTGCCGCTGGCGGCGGCCTGGCAGGAGCGGATGCGCTTCGGCTGCGGTATGGGCACGATGCAGGCGTTCCGGCAGGCGCTGGATGCGGCCATGCCGGCCGTGCCCGCGCACGGCACGGTGTTCCTGGGCAGCGGCGATTTCCACCACCTGAGTTGGCCGCTCATCGAGCGCTGCATCGCGGCGCACGGCTTCACGCAGGCGCGGCCGCTGCAGGTGGTGGTGCTGGACAACCATCCGGACAACATGCGGTTCCCGTTCGGTGTGCACTGCGGCTCCTGGGTGCGGCGCGTGGCGATGCTGCCGCAGGTGGCGCACGTCCACGTGGCGGGCATCACTTCGGGGGACATCGGCGTGGGTCATGCGTGGGAGAACTACCTCGCGCCGCTGCGCGCGGGCCGGCTCACCTACTGGAGCAGCGGTGTCGACACGGGCTGGGCGCGCTGGCTGGGCATCGCCGACCGGTTCCGCGCGTTCCCGGATGCGGACGCTCTGGTGGCGGAACTCACCCAGATGCTGGCGCGGCAGCAGGCGCCGACCTACTTCAGCATCGACAAGGACGTGTTCTCGCGGCGCGTGGTGCAGACCAACTGGGACCAGGGCACGCTGGAGGCGCGCCACGCCGCCGCGGTGATCGCCGGGCTGCGCGGGCGCATCGTAGGCAGCGACGTGACGGGCGATGTCTCCACCTACCGCTATGCCGCCGCGTGGAAGCGCTGGCTCAGCGCGGGCGACGGGCAGCAGACGGATGCGGAGCATGCGCAACTGCCGGCCTGGCAGACGGCGCAGGCGGCCTTCAACGTGTGGTTGCTGGACTTGCTGGAAGCGGACTGACCGCAGCGGGCACGCCTGTGCGGTGCGGCAGCGACAGCGGTACCGGGACTGGTGCTGTGCTCAGGAGTATCGGGCGTGCGTGCCGGCGGCGCGCCGCAGCGCATCGCATACGCGGTCGAAACCCGCATCCGGCAGCCAGGGACTGTTGCTGATGGCGATCACGCGGCGGGCGAAATCGCGGGCGTTGGGCCAGTCTTCTTCCGCATCGCAGGTGATGCAGCGCGCATAGCGCGGGTACTCGGGCAGGGCGTGCACGAACGGCAGGCTCACGCCCAGGCCTGCGCCCCACAGCGCACGGATGGCGGTCTCGCGGCTGGCCGCGTCGGGCATGAGCACCAACAGGGTCGGCCAGGTGCCGCGGGCTCCGGGCACGGCGGGGCTGTCCTGCAGCACCTGCACCGCGGGCACCCGATCGTGCAGTGCGGCGAAGCGCCGGCGCGCGCGCGCCTCGCCCTCGGCGAGCCATGCCGGCAGGCGCTCGAGGGCGCGCACGCCCACGGCCTGCCGCCAGCGGCCCACGCGGTGCAGGGGAATGGCGTCGTCGAAATCGTCGCCCGCAGCACCGACGCGGTCGCCGCGGGCCAGCGCCCGGCGCAGCGGCAGCCCGTATGCCAGCGGCAGGCCGGCCGGGCGGTAGAGCGCGGCGTAGCCGATCAGCTCCAGGCTGCGGCGCCATTCCCAGCCGCGGCGCCAGGGTGCGAGCGTGGCCGCTGCCCGTGCGCAGGCCGCGCGCAGGGCGGGGTCGGCCACCACGAGCGCGCCGCCTTCGTACAGCGTGAGCCCCTTGCCCACCGCCATGCTGAAGAACACCATGTCGCTGCCGGTACCGATGCAGGCACCGCCTTCCTGCCGTGCGCCCAGGGCCTGTGCCGCGTCCTCGATGACGCGGGCCCCCGCGGCGTGCGCGATGGCCCGGGCCGGCGCCACGTCGGCCACGCGGCCGGCCAGGTGCGTGGGCAGCACGGCCAGCGTGCGCGGGCCGCAAAGCGCGGCGAGCGATAGGGGGCACAGGTCGAGGCTGCCCGGCCGCAGGTCGCACAGGCGCAGCCGCAACCCGCAATGCGCAGCGGCCAGGGCCACCAGCGGGCAGGTGTAGGCAGGCGCAATGATTTCGTCGCGGCGGGGCTCGGCCGCGCGCAGTGCGGAGAGGGCGATCACCAGCGCGGCGGTGCCGGAACATTCGATCTGCACGGCCGGCACGCCGAGGAAGCGCCCGAGCGCCCCTCCCAGGTCCGCGTCGCCGCCCGGGCGCAGGTCGCTCCAGCGCAGCGGCAGGCCGGCGGTGGGTGGTGCCTCAGGCGCCATGGGGCGCGGCCGGGCTCTCGGGCGGCTGCTCCGCCGCCTCGCTGCGCGCCAGGCAGGCGATGCCGCCCGCGATCAGCACCGCGCCGAGCAGTTGCGGCCAGCCGATGGGCTCGTTGAACAGCCAGGCCGAGAGCGCCAGCACGGAGACCACTTCGAGGTGCGAGGCCGCGAAGGCCGGGCCGATCGGCGCATGCTCCAGCAGCGTCATCCAGGTGAAGAAGGCGCCCACGTAGCCCACGAAGGCACCGTAGATCCAGGGCTGGCCGAAGACGCGCGACAGCCACGCACCGGAGAATTCCAGCGGCAGCGCATGCTCGCCGGCGAGTTTGAAGCTGATCTGGGCGAGCGTGTCGAACGCGACCAGGATGAAGAAGCCGATGGCGTAGAAGCGCTTCATGGCATCAGGCCTTCAGGCCCACGACGGCGACGCCGGCCGACACGAGCAGGATGCCCGCCACGCGCATCGGCGAGAGCTTTTCGCGGAAGAGGAAGCGGCCGGCCACCATCACGGCCACGATGTTGATGGAGCCCAGCAGCACGCCGTCGGAGAGCGGCACCAGCGAGAGGAATGCGAGCCAGACGAGGAACTCGGCCACGTAGCAGCCGATGCCGACCCAGATCCACGGCCGGCGCGCCATCCAGATCCAGCGCGCGAGGCCGCTGCCGGCGCGCGGGTCCGCGGTCGCGGCGGCCTTGAAGGCCAGTTGCCCGCCCGTGTCCACCAGCATGTTGAGCAGCCAGAGCACGGCGACCAGCGGCGTGATGCCGCCGCCGTCCGCGGGCGTCATGGCGCCGCCCCGGCGCCGTGCCCGCGCGCCACGGCCTCCGCGAAGGCGACGGTGCGGGCCAGCACCGTGCGGCGCTCGCGGTCGATGGTGATCATGTGGTAGCTGTCGTCGAGCAGCACGAGTTCGACGGGAGCGTTGCGCACGCCGCGTGCGATCTCGCGCGCGTTGTCCGCCGATGCGATGTCGTCGTGGCGCGCGTGCATGACCAGGCAGGGCGCGCGCACGGCGCCGAGGTTGCGGCGCACATGGGCGGCCAGCGCGCGCATCTCGATCACCGACCACCAGGGGTTGCCGGGCAGGCCGGCGGCGGCGCTGTCGCCCGAGTGCATCTGCGCGACCACGCGCTCGCGCAGCGCGGCGTCCTTGATGCCGTAGGGCGGCTGCTCCATGAAGACGCTGCGCCGGCCGATGCCGAGGGCCCGGAACAGCGGCAGCAGGAAGGACAGGCGCGTGTAGGAGGGCATGCTCCAGCCGTCGTAGCGGAACGTGGGCGAGAGCGCCACGACGCCCGCCACCTGCTTCGGCCGCTCGATGGCCAGCGCGAGCGCGAGCACCGCACCCATCGAGAGCCCGCAGGCGACGATCGGCTGCCCGGTGCGCTGCATGAGCCGGTCGGCGCCGCGCCGCACGCTCGCCACCCAGTCCTGCCAGCGCGTGGCGACGAGATCGTCCTGCGTGCCGCAGTGGCCGGCCAGCTGCACCGCCAGCACGGTGAAGCCCGCGCGGTGCAGGCCCTTCGCGACGAGGCGCATCTCGTTGGGGGTGCCGGTGAGGCCGTGGATCAGTAGCACGCCGGTCTGCGCCAGCGGGCCGTGGCCTTCGAGCAGGTATTCGTGCTGCGTGTCGTGGCGGCAGGCCGGGGTGTCCGGCACGGCCGTTTCCGCCGTGGCGCGCAGGGTGGCGGCGGACGCGCTCATGCCGCCAGCTCCAGCGCGCGCGGCGCGAGCGCGTCCAGCTGGTGGAGCAGTCCGATGGTGTCCGCGAAGTCGACGAAGGGCGCGTGCGCAATGCCGTGGCTTTCGCAATGGCCGATGAGCTTGTACTTGGCGAACACGAAGTCCGCGCGCCCGGACACGCAGAAATCCGAGGTGCTGTCGCCCACGAAGAGCACGCGGCCGTGCAGCGTGCGCTGCTCTTCGAGCCGCTCGCACTTGCAGTTGCCGCTCGCGCGCGCGCAGGCGGCGCTGGCCCAGGGCGATTCCAGCCGCCACTGGCGCGGGCCGGCCTGCACGAGGCGGTTGGCGATCACGGGCAGGTCTTCCAGGCCGTGGCGGGCCAGCACCGTGCGGATGGCGTAATCGATGCCGTCGCTCACCACCTGCACCGGCATGCCGAGCTGGCGCGCCTCGCGCACGAAGGCGGAGAAATGCGGGTCCACGGCGATCGTCGCCAGATGGGCGTCGAGTTCGGCGCGGTCCATGTCGAGCAGGGCGACCTGGCCCTTCATGCACTCGCGCGAGCCGATCTCGCCGCGCTCCCAGGCGTCTTCCAGCGCCTGCCAGCCGGGCTGGCCGAAGCGCTGCAGGAGGGCGTCGGTCACGTCCACCGTGCTGATGGTGCCGTCGAAATCGCACTGGACCATCCAGCCCGGGACCGGTGCATCGGGGCCGGTGCCGGATGCGGCGCCGCGGCGCAGGGAGGAAAGGGGGAAGGAGGCTGTCGTCATCGGGTCATTCCTCGTCAGGGATGGAAGCTCACGCGCACGCTCTGGCCGGGCCGCACCTGCGGGGGCTTGTCGAACTCGAGCACGCATTCCACGACCCGCACGGGGCCGCGCTGGCTGTCGTCCTGCAGCCGCGCGGTGCCCAGCACGGGGCTCAGGCGCACCACGCGCGCGGGCGGCAGGGCGACCGGCATGGCGTCGCCGTCGGTGGTGACCGAGGCGTGCATGCCGGGCTGCACGGAGGCGGCGTAGCTTTCGTTGACTTCGGCGCGCACGATCAGCGGACGGCGCGGCAGCAGCGTGATCGCCGAGTGGCCGGCGGAGGCCGCCAGCAGGCGCTGGCCGGCCTGGGTCTTCAGGTGGACCACGGTGCCGTCCTCCGGCGCCCGCAGTTCGAGCCGGGCCTGCTGGCTGCGCACCTGCTCGAGCCGCCGGCGGGCGACCTCGGCTTCCGCGCGGGCCACGGCGGCATCGGATTCGGCGGCGCGCAGGGCCTGCGCGGCGTCGTCCGCGCGCTGCGGCTCGGCGGCGCCGGCGGCCGCAGCCTCGGCCAGGCGGGCCGCGGTGCGGCGCAGTGCCGGCAGTTGCTGGGCGCGGGCGCGCTCGCGTGCCTCGGCCAGTTGCAGTTCGGCCTGCGCGATGCCGGCCTCGGCCTGCGCGTTCGTGCCCGACAGGCGCAGCAGCACCTGGCCGCGTTTCACGGTATCGCCTTCATGCACGGCCACGGATTCCACCACGCCGTCCTGCAGCGGGGAGAGTTCGAGCAGCCCGCCCTGCACTTCGATGCGGCCGCGGGCGATGGCCACGTCCGCCGCAGCGTCAGCCGGTGCGGATGCGGCCGCGTCGGCGGCGGGCGTGGGCGCGGCGCCGTGGTCGGTGCAGGCGGCGAGCCAGGCCAGTGCCAGGGCCGAGGCCGCGCAGGCCATGCCGCGTGCCGCCCGGGGCCGGGAGAGGGAGAAGAGGCGTGTCATGGGGTGGTGGCGTCCGGTTGGCGCCAGTCGCTGCGGATGGCTCCGTCCTCCATGCCGAGCACGCGGTCGGCGTGCCGCACGAGGCGCGGATCATGGCTCACGCACAGCACGGTGGTGCCGTGGGTGCGCGCGATGCGGTGGAGGATGTCGATCACGCGCTGGCCGCTGTCGGCATCCAGTGCGCTGGTGGGTTCGTCGGCGAAGAGCAGTTGCGGCGACTTGGCGATGGCCCGGGCGATCGCCACGCGCTGCTTCTCGCCGCCCGAGAGCTGGGCGGGCCGCATGTGCGCGCGTTGCGTGAGCCCGACCTCGTCGAGCGCACGCCGCGCCTGCCGGGCGCTCTCGCGGGCATCCATGCCCAGGTAGCCCAGTGGCAGCTGCACCTGCTCGAGCGCGGTCAGCGCGGGGAACAGGTTGAAGCCCTGGAACACGAATCCCGTGTGCAACAGGCGGAAGCGCTCGAGCGCGCGCTGGCTGAGGGCGCCCAGGTCTTCACCGAGCGCGAGGGTCTTGCCCGCGTCCGGCCGCTGCAGCCCGGAAAGCAGCGACAGCAGCGTGCTCTTGCCGCAGCCCGAGGGGCCGGAGATGAGGGTGAGCTCGCCCGGATGGATGGCGAGCGATAGCTGGCGCAGCACGGGCACCTGCACCACGCCCGAGACGAAGGATTTCTGCAGCTCGATGGCCTGCAGGCTCGGGGAGCCGGGCCGCGGCGCGGCGGTGCGGGGAACGTCGGAGACCATGGGAGGAGCGGAGTTCATCGCAGCAACAGGGCGGGGTCGGCGGCCATTAGGCCGCGCATGGCCAGCAGGCCCGACAGCAGCGCGACCAGCGCCACGAGACCGGCGCAGGCCAGGGCGGTGGCGGGCGTCATGGCCACCGGCACGCCCTGCACCATGGCGATCCACAGCAGCCCGGCACTGGCGAGGCCGCCGAGCAGCAGGCCCAGCCCGCCGATCCAGCAGGCCTGCTCGATCACCAAGCGCCCGAGCGCGCGGCGGCTCACGCCGAGCGCGTTCAGCACGGCGTACTCGCGGGCCGATCCGGCCACCACGGCCATGAGCGACTGGCTGGTGACCACCGTGCCGACGAGGCAGACGATGCCCACCATGAACAGCACCGCCACGCCCGCGCCCGTGTCCAGCAGCCAGTAGAGCTGCGAACGCCGCGCGAACTGGGGCGCCGTCCAGACCTCGAAGGGCCCGAAGCCCGGCGCACCGGCGGCCAGCCGCGCCTGCACCTGGGCGGCCTGCTCGGGGGAGTGCGTGCGCGCCACGACGTAGGTGGGGCTGGCGGCGGAGTTTCCGCCGGCGATCTCGCGTGCCGTGTCCAGCGAGGACAGCACGTTCGCGCCGCCCAGGCCACGCAGCCCGTCCACGGCCGCCACCACGCGCACGGCATGGCCGTTGATCCAGGCGTTGCCGCCGACGGTGGCGCTGAGGGTGGAGAGGTCCGCCCGGTCCACGATGACGGCCCCGGGCGTGCGCAGCGCCTCGCGCTGCCAGGGCGCGAGCAGGCGGGAGAAGAGCATGCCGTCCGGCGCGGTGCGGATGCCCGACAGGTAGACGGACACGCCGCCGCGCCCGCCCTGCGTGCCGCGCCAGTCCGCATCCACCCAGACGTAGGGCTCGGTGGCGGCGACCGCCGGGTCCATGGCCAGGCGCAGGTCCACGTCGCGGCCGATCGCGCGGCCGAAGTTCACGCTCTGCGTGCCGGGATAGCCGGCCCAGAGGTCGGCGCCGGACGCCCGGACGTACAGCGCGGCGCTGCCGAAGATGCCCAGCACCAGCGCCGCCTGCACCGCGAGCAGCACGCACGAGAAGCCCACCGCGAACACCGCGGGGACGAAACGCCGCCATTCGTGGATGAGGGTCTTGCGGGCGAGGGCGATCATGGCGCCTCCCCGGCGGGCAGCGGCGCGCCGCCCAGGGCCTTGTAGAGCGCCACGAAGGCCAGCGAGCGCGCGTCCTGCGCGGTGGCCCATTCGGCATCAGCCTGCAGCGCGGCGCGGCGCGCGGCCAGGCCGTCGTATTCGCTGGCGAGGCCCAGCCGCACCTGCACGCCGCCGGCACGCACGCGTTCCGCGAGCGCCGGCTGCGCCTCGGCGAGCGCGTCCGCACGGTGCTGCTGCGCGGCCAGCGCGGCCAGCGCGCCGTCGGCCTCGGCGACGGCGCCGCGCACGGTGCGCTGGTAGGCCAGGGTGGCGCTCTGCAGCGCCTCCTCCTGCGCATCCACCTGCATGCGGCGGCGTCCCCAGTCGAAGAGCGGGATGTCGATCGTCGGGCCGATGGCCGGCACGTTGTCGCTGGTGGTGCGGCGGTTGCGCGTGATGTTGAACGCGTACAGCAGCGAGCCGGTGATCGCGAAGCGGGGGTAGAGCTCGGAGCGGGCGATGCCGACGTCGGCCGCGGCCTTGCGCACGGCGGCTTCCGCGGCCTGGATGTCGGGGCGCGTGCGCAGCAGGTCGGCGGGCAGGGACGAGAAGGCGAACGGCGCGAGGGCGGGTGCCCGCACCGGGCCGGCCGCGGTCCAGGCCGGGTCCGGTGCCGGCCGGCCCAGCAGCACCGCCAGCGACTGGGCGGCGCGGGCCTGGGCCTCCTGGGGCGCGGCCCGGGCGGCACGCGTGCGGGCCCGCTGCACGCCGGCCTGGGCCACCTCGTCGGCGCCGCCGGTCCAGGTGCGCTGGCGCACCTGCGCGAGTTTCAGCGTGCGGTCGTCGAGTTCGGCCAGCCGGTCGAGCAGCTGCAGCTGCCGGCGTGCCGCCTGCAGGTCGAGGTAGTTGCGCACCACGTCCGCCACCACGGCCACGCGCGCGCCCTGGCCGTCCGCGACCGCCGCGTCCCGGTCCGCTGCGGCGGCTTCGCGCGCGCTGTCGGCGGCGCCGAACAGGCCGAGCTCCCACACCATGTCGATGCTGGCGTGGAAGTAGCTGTCGGCGGCCTCGATGTCCTGCAGCGTCCGCGCCCCGGCACTGAACGACGGACGGAACTGCACCGCGGCGCGCCCGGCCTGCAGGCGCGCCTCGCGCAGCCGGTGCGTGGCGATCGCCAGGTCGAGGTTGCCGGCCAGCGCCTCGTCCACCAGCGCGTCGAGCACGGGATCGTGGAAGGCCTTCCACCAGGCGCGGAATTCCGGCTGCGCCGCGGCCCCTGCGGGAACGGGCGACGTCCAGGCGGCCGGCAGCACCGGCGCCTGCGGACGGTGGACATCCGTGGTCGAGCAACCGGCCAGGATCGCGATCGCCGCGGCGAACAGGCCGGGGCGGAGCGGACGCAGGGAGGAGTGCGGAAAGGACACGCGCGGCGGTACGTTGCGAAAAAGGGAAATCCAGGACGGGCACGAAAGGCCGTCCAGGGTGATGGCGCCCATTGGACCTTCCCAAGCTTGCGCCGCCTTGCATGGCATATGGAGGCTTCGTGGAGACGCAGGGGCTTTGCCCGGGCTGCGGCCGGCTGTGGATAATTCCACTCCGCACCGCCCATTCCTCCATGAACCTTCCCGCCGCTCCGCAGGCCAACGGCCCGCTCGTCCTCGTGGTCGAGGACGAGCCCGGCATCGCCACCATCCTCACGGCCTACCTGCAGCGGGACGGGCTGCGCGCGCAGCAGGCCCACGACGGGCTGGAGGCGCTGCGGCTGTTCCGCCAGCTCAAGCCCGACATGGTGCTGCTGGACATCCACCTGCCCGGCATGGACGGCCTCGACCTGCTGCGCGCCATCCGCGAAGACGGCAACACCCCCGTCATCATGGTCACGGCCCTCGCGGACGACGTGGACAAGCTCCTGGGCCTGCGCCTCGGCGCGGACGATTACGTGGTGAAGCCCTTCAGCCCGCCCGAGGTGGTGGCGCGGGTCCGCGCCGTGCTGCGGCGCGCGCAGGCCCAGCCCGCGGCACCGGCGCGGGGCGCCCAGCGCATCCGCGTCGGCCGCATCGAAATCGACCAGGAGGCGCATGCCGCCTTCGCCCATGGCGATGACGGGCGGCCGGTGGCCCTGCCGCTCACGCTGACCGAGTACCGGCTGCTCGCCTGCCTGGCCGCCCAGCCCCGCCGCTGCTTCTCCCGCAGCCACCTCATCGAGCACTGCCTGCCCGAGAGCGATGCGCTCGACCGCGTGATCGATTCCCACCTCTCGAAGCTGCGCCGCAAGCTGCAGCAGGCGGGGCAGGGGGACCTGATCGAGACCGTGCGCGGCATCGGTTACCGGCTCTGGCCCGGCGACGGTGCTCCGGGCTGACCCGTGGCGTGCCACCCGTCCCCATGCAGGGCTCCTTCTTCAGCCGCGTCTGGGTCCGCTTCGGGCTCTGCATCGCCGCCACGGTGCTCGCGACGATGGCACTGCTCACCGTGAGCGTGATGCTGTTCTCCGAGGTGCAGTACCGCGACTTCTACCGCAGCCTGCCGACCAATGTGCAGCGCGAGCTCGACGACCTGCGCGAGCGGGACATGGAAGACAGCCCGCGCGCGCGATGGAGATCTACGGGCGCTACTGGCACGGCGACCTGCTGTTCGGCGAGAAATGGTCGCTGGTGGTCGGTCTCGTGGTCTGCCTGCCCGTCGGGCTGATCGTGGGGTTCTGGGTGTCGCGCATCGTCACGCAGCCGCTCGCCTCGATGGCGGAGGTGGCGTCCCACGTGGCGCTGGGCGACTTCTCGGTACGGGCCCAGCCCGGCCGCTACCACGACGAGATGGCCGACATGGTGCGGCACTTCAACCAGATGATCGACTCGCTGGAGCGCATGGCCAAGGAGCAGCGCGCCTCCGCGGCGTCGATCTCGCACGAGCTGCGCACGCCGCTCACGGTGCTGCGCGCGCGCCTGCATGCCATCTGCGACGGCGTCATCGAAGCCGACGCGGCCGAGTCGCGCGCGTTGCTGGAGCAGGTCGAATACCTCGGGCGCCTCGTCGGCGATCTGCACACCCTGGCGATGGCCGATGCCGGCCAGCTCTCGCTGGAGACCCGCACGGTGGACCTCGCCGATCTCGTGCGCGACGCGCTCGCCGGCCATGCGCACCGCATCGAGGACCATGGCGTGGCCCTGGAGCTGGGGCTGCCGCCGGAGGGCGCGGCGGAGCCCTGCGTGGTGCTGGACCCGGACCGCATGCGCCAGATCCTCTTCAACCTCGTCGAGAACGTCTTGCGCCATGCGCGGGCCGGCGGCCGCCTCGGCGTGGAGGTGGCGGTGCAGGGGGCGCATGCCGTGCTGCGCGTGAGCGACGCGGGGCCGGGCCTGCCCGCGCGCCTGCTGGAGCGCCCCTTCGAGCGCTTTCCGCACGAACCGGGGCGGCGGCGGGACGGCTCCGGCCTGGGGCTCTCCATCGTGAAGGCGCTGGTGCAGCGCCAGGGCGGCGAGGTCCGGGTAGAAAACCTCCCACAGGGCGGGGCGTGCTTCACGGTCGCGTTTCCCTTGGCGGCCTGACCTTCGCCGGAGTCCCGCATTGGAGCGAGGCCTCTTTCGCAGGCATGCGGCACGCCGTCCTACGCGGCCAGCCTCCTGCGGACCACACCCTGCCTCCGGTCCGGTCCCTACGATCAGTGTCCATGGAAGGGGTCAGCGCGGCAGTTCCGCTGTAGCGCTCCCCGCCCTCCCGTCCCCCCTCACCCCGTCATCTGGGGTTTCACCCTGTCCTCCTCACGGAGGGCAGGGTTTTTTATGGGTGCGCGCCATGGGCACGGCCGGGCGGCGATGGGAGAATCGCCCCCCATGACCGCTGCCGTTCGCCCCATCCCCAACGCATCCTCCCCGTCCTCCGCCTCCGCGCCGGTGGACACGCTCACCATCCTCCGGCCCGACGACTGGCATCTGCACGTGCGCGACGGCGAGCCGCTGCTGACCGTGGTGCCCCACACGGCGGCGCAGTTCGGCCGGGCGGTGATCATGCCGAACCTGCGCCCGCCCGTCACCACGGCCGCACAGGCCCTGGCGTACAAGCAGCGCATCCTGGCCGCCGTGCCGGAGGGCGTGCGCTTCGAGCCGCTGATGACGCTCTACCTCACCGACAACCTGCCGCCCGAGGAAATCGCACGCGCCAGGGAGGCGGGCGTCGTGGCCTGCAAGCTCTATCCGGCCGGCGCCACCACCAACAGCGACGCCGGCGTGACCGAGCTGCGCAAGATCTATCCCGTGCTGGAGGCCATGCAGAAGGCCGGCCTGCTGCTGCTGGTGCACGGCGAGGTCACGGGCAGCGAGGTCGATCTCTTCGACCGCGAGGCGGTGTTCATCGAGCAGCAGCTCATCCCGCTGCGCCGCGATTTTCCCGAACTGAAGATCGTCTTCGAGCACATCACCACCCGCGAGGCGGCGCAGTACGTGGCCGCCAGCGATGCGTACACCGCGGCCACGATCACGCCGCAGCACCTGCTGTTCAACCGCAACGCCATCTTCACGGGCGGCATCCGCCCGCACTACTACTGCCTGCCGGTGCTCAAGCGCGAGACGCACCGGCTCGCGCTCGTGGAGGCCGCCACCGGCGGCAGCCCGAAATTCTTCCTCGGCACCGACAGCGCGCCGCACGCAGCCCACCTCAAGGAGCATGCCACCGGCTGCGCGGGCTGCTACAGCGCGCACGCGGCCATGGAGCTGTATGCCGAGGCGTTCGACAACGCCGGCGCGCTCGACCGCCTGGAAGGCTTCGCCAGCCTGCACGGCCCGGCCTTCTACGGCCTGCCGCGCAACGAGGGCACCCTGACGCTGCGCCGCGAATCCTGGACCCCGCCCGAGAGCTTTCCCTTCGGCGAGGCGCTGCTCAAGCCGCTGCGCTCGGGCGAGGCGCTGGCGTGGCGCGTGGTGGACGGCGCGGCGCGCGCCTGACCGGGGCCGTGGAGGCCATCGACTGGCAGCAGCCCTGGCTCGCCCCGCTGCACGGTGAGGGCGCAGCTATCGCGGGCGCCGTGGGCGCGGGCCGACCCGTCTGGCAGGCGCTGGAAGATGCCGGGCACACGGCTTCTGTCCCGCGCTTCGTCCCCCAGGAGCGCCTGCCCGCGGGCGAAGCCTACGAGGCCTTCATCTTCCGCACCGGGGAGGTGCCCACCCGCGAGAACCTGCACGATTTCTTCAACGGTCTGGTGTGGCGGCGGTACCCGCAGGCCAAGCGCCGGCTCAATGCCCTGCAGGCCGGCGCCATCGCCACCCAGGGCGTCGGCGCCGTGCGCGGCCCGCTGCGCGATGCGGTCACGGTGTTCGACGAGAACGGGGCGGTGCTGTTCGCGCCCCGGGAGCTGCGGGAGGCGCTGGCCGCGCGCGCGTGGCGCCGGCTGTTCACGGACCTGCGCCCGCTCTGGCGGCACGCGCGCCTGGAAATTTTCGGCCATGCCCTGCTGGAGCAGTTGGTGAAGCCCCGCAAACCGCTCACGGCCCATGTGCTGCTGGTGCAGGATGCTCCTGAAAGCGTAGCGGATATCGACGCCTGGCTGGCCGGGGTGCTGCAGCCCGGGCTGCTGGAGGCCAAGCCGTTCACGCCCCTTCCCGTGCTGGGGGTGCCCGGCTGGTGGGCCGAAAACGAGAACTTTTCCTTCTATGATGACTCTTCCGTGTTCCGCAGCGCACGCCCCGCATCACAGTACACAACAGGGGTCCCTCCGCGCTGACACGGCGGCTTGAACGCCTGCCCGACATCCCCACCTTCCCGTCGTGTCGGGCCCGGCAGTCGGCCGTCTTCTTCCTCCCCCGCACCCAACGCTTCCCCTTCGTGGAGAAACCTTCGATGAAACGCATCGCGCTCTTTCTGCTCACCAACATCGCCGTCGTGGTGGTGCTGGGCATCGTCGCCAGCCTGCTCGGCGTCAACCGCTACCTGACGGCCAACGGCCTCAACCTGGGGGCGCTGCTCGGCTTCGCCTTCATCATGGGCTTCGGTGGCGCGATCATCTCGCTGCTCATCAGCAAGCCCGTCGCCAAGTGGAGTTCCGGCGTGCGCGTGATCGACGGCACGGGCTCGCCCGACGAGGCCTGGATCGTCCAGACCGTGCGCAAGTTCGCCGACCAGGCCGGCATCGGCATGCCCGAGGTCGGCATCTTCGAGGGCGACCCGAACGCCTTCGCCACCGGCGCCTTCAAGAACAACGCCCTCGTGGCGGTCTCCACCGGCCTGCTGCAGGGCATGACCCGCGAGGAGGTCGAGGCCGTGATCGGCCACGAGGTGGCCCACATCGCCAACGGCGACATGGTCACCATGACGCTGATCCAGGGCGTGATGAACACCTTCGTGGTGTTCCTCTCGCGCGTGATCGGCTATGCGGTGGACAGCTTCCTGCGCCGCAACGACGAGAACAGCTCCGGCCCCGGCATCGGCTACATGGTCACCACCATCGTGCTCGACATCGTGCTGGGCTTCCTCGCCTCGATGATCGTGGCCTGGTTCAGCCGCCAGCGCGAATTCCGCGCCGATGCGGGCGCCGCCCGCCTCATGGGCCGCCGCCAGCCGATGATCAACGCCCTGGCCCGCCTGGGCGGCATGCACCCGGCCGAACTGCCCAAGGGCCTGCAGGCCATGGGCATCTCCGGCGGCATCGGCAAGCTGTTCAGCACCCACCCGCCGATCGAAGAGCGCATCGCCGCGCTGCAGAACGCGCAGGGCTGAGGCCCTCCACGGCAGCCGGGTTCGGGCTGCCGGCAGGAAAATCGCAGGACGCAAAACCCCGCCGTGGCGACACGGCGGGGTTTTTTTCTGCGCCGGGGCTTCAGGCGCGGCCGGCAGGCGCCGGCTCCGGCGCCGCGGTGGCCGACGGAGGGGAGGCCGTCCGGCCGTCTCCCTCTGCCGCTGCTGCCGCCGTTCCTCCGTCCGCATGCTGGGCCTTGTCCAGCAAAAAATCGATGCAGGTGCGCACGGCCCGTGTCTGATGGCGGTTGGGCAGGTACAGCAGGTACATGTGGGTGCCGAAGATGCTCAGGCGGTATTCGTCGAGCGTGGTGAGCACCTCGCCGGTGGCGATCGCGTCCTGCACCACGTAGTCGGGCACCAGCCCCACGCCCAGCCCCGCGAGGATGCCCTGGCGCAGGAACGGGAAGTGCTCGGAGATCAGCGTGGGCTCCAGCAGCACCTCGTGCCGCTCGGCGCCCTGGTAGGCGGCGAGGCGCAGCTGGCGCCCGGTCACGCCGGCGGTGATGACCGGGCCGGCGCGCAGCGCATGCAGCGTGCGCGGCAGGCCGTGCCGGCGGGCGTAGTCGGCGGAGGCGCAGGCGAGGTAGCGCACGTTGCCCAGGCTGCGCGCCACGAGCGAGAGCGGTGGCTCCTGCACCACGCGGATGGCGATGTCCACCTCGTCGCGCAGGTTGTCGGCGCGGTTCTCGAACAGCACGTCCAGCACGATGCCCGGGTACAGGCGCTTGAATTCGATCAGCCAGTCGCCCATCACGATCTGCCCGTAGCCGCTGGGCACGCTGATGCCCACGCGGCCCTGCAGGCCCTGGCCCAGCGTGGTGACGGCCTCCTGCGCGGCCATCAGTTCGTTGCGGATGGTGCGGCCGTGCTCGTAGAGCCGCAGGCCGATCTCGGTCGGCTCCACCCGGCGCGTGGTGCGCTGCACCAGCTGCACGCCCACCGCCTTCTCCAGCTTGGTGAGGTGGTAGCTCACGTTGGCGCGGGTCATGCGCAGCTTGCGCGCGGCCTGGCTCAGGTTGCCGCTGTCGATGATCTCGACCAGCAGGGTCAGCGAGGGCAGATCCATGGGTTTGCAGGGATTGGTTGAAATCCTTTGACAGTCTGTCAATGGATGATGGGATTGTCAGAAAACATTGTCGCCGCAAGAATGTCCCGGAACAGCTATCCAGGAGACAAAGGCATGACCTCAGCAGTGGCTACCGCATCGCCCGTGCAAACGCGCCTGCAGGGCGACGTTCTCGTCGTCCGTATCGACAACCCGCCCGTGAACGCGCTCGGCGCGGCGGTGCGCCAAGGCCTGCGCGACGCCATCGGCGAGGCCGAATCGCGGGCCGACGTGCAGGCGGTGCTGATCGTGGGGGAGGGCAAGGCCTTCATCGCGGGTGCCGACATCCGCGAATTCGGCAAGCCGCCCGTGGAGCCCTCGCTGCCCGAGGTCTGCCAGCGCATCGAATCCTGCGGCAAGCGCGTGGTGGCCGCCATCCATGGCGCCGCGCTGGGCGGCGGGCTGGAAGTGGCCCTCGCTGCGCACTACCGCGTGGCGCTGCCGGGCGCGCAGCTCGGCCTGCCCGAAGTGAACCTGGGCCTGCTGCCCGGCGCGGGCGGCACGCAGCGCGCGCCGCGCCTGATGGGGGTGAAGCCCGCGGCGGAAATGATGCTGAGCGGCAAGCCTTTGAGCGCCAAGGCGGCCCTGGCCGCGGGCCTGGTGGACCGTCTGGTGGACGGCAGCGATCCGGTGGCCGCGGGCCTGGCCTGCGTGCAGGAGCTGCAGGCCGCGCAGGCGCCGCTGCGCCGCACGCGCGATGTCGCCATCGCCGACAAGGCCGCCGCGCTGGCCGAGCTGGATGCGCTCGCCGCCGACACCGCCAAGAAATCGCGCGGCCTGTTCTCGCCGCAGAAGATCGTCGAATGCGTGCGCAATGCCGTGGAGCTGCCTTTCGACGAAGGCATGCAGCGCGAGCGCGCGGCCTTCATGGAGTGCCTGGCGAGCCCGCAGCGTGCGGGATTGATCCATGCCTTCTTCGCCGAGCGAGAAGTCGCGAAGGTGCCCGAGGCCAAGGCCGCCGCGCCGCGTCCGGTGGCGTCCATTGCCGTCATCGGCGGCGGCACCATGGGCGCGGGCATCACCGTGTCGGCGCTGGACGCCGGCCTGCCGGTGACGATGATCGAGCGCGATGACGCCTCGCTGTCCCGGGGCCGCGCGCACGTCGAGAAGGTGTACGACAGCCTCGTCGCCAAGGGCCGCATAACGGCCGATGCCAAGGCCGCCGTGATGGCGCGCTACACCGGCAGCACGCGCTACGAAGACATCGCCGCGGCCGATCTGGTGATCGAGGCGGTGTTCGAGGACCTGGAGGTCAAGAAGGCGGTGTTCCGTGAGCTGGACCGCGTCTGCAAGCCCGGCGCCGTGCTCGCCACCAACACCTCGTACCTGGACATCGACGCGATCGCCGCCGCCACCGCGCGCCCGCAGGACGTGATCGGGCTGCACTTCTTCAGCCCCGCCAACATCATGAAGCTGCTGGAAATCGTGGTGCCGGCCAAGGTGAGCGCCGACGTGGTCGCCACGGCCTTCGCGCTCGCCAAGACGATGAAGAAGGTGCCGGTGCGCGCCGGCGTGTGCGACGGCTTCATCGGCAACCGCATCCTGGCCGTGTACAAGCAGGCGGCCGATTACCTCATGGAAGACGGTGCATCGCCCTACGAGATCGACGCCGCGGTGCGCGGTTTCGGCTACCCGATGGGCCCGTTCCAGGTGACCGACCTGGCGGGCGGCGACATCGGCTGGGCGACGCGCAAGCGCCGTGCGGCCACGCGCGACCCCAAAGCGCGCTACGTGGAGATCGCCGACCGCATCTGCGAGCGCGGCTGGTTCGGCCAGAAGACGGGGCGCGGCTTCTACCTGTACCCGGAAGGCGCCCGCGCCGGCCAGCCCGACCCGGAGGTGCTGGCGATCGTCGATGCCGAGCGCGCGAAGAAGGGCGTCGTGCCGCGCAGCTTCACGCCCCAGGAAATCATGCGCCGCTACATGGCCGCCATGGTCAACGAAGGCGCGAAGGTGGTGGAGGAGGGCATCGCCCTGCGGCCGCTGGACGTGGACGTGACCTTCCTCTCGGGCTACGGATTCCCGCGCTTCCGCGGCGGGCCGATGCACTATGCCGACACGGTGGGCCTGCCGAAGATCCTGGCCGACATCCGCGAATTCGCGCAGGAAGACCCGCTCTTCTGGAAGCCCGCGCCGCTGCTGGAAAAGCTGGTGGCCGAGGGCCGCGACTTCGGCAGCCTGAACCGCGCCGCCGCCGAAACGCACTGACCGAACGACAGCACGAGCGACCCACGAAAGACCCCATGGATCTGCAATTCACCCCCCAGGAGGAGGCCTTCCGCGACGAAGTGCAGGCCTTCCTGAAAGAGCATCTGCCCGCCGAGCTGTCGCACAAGGTGCGCGCCGGCCTGCGCCTGGACAAGGCCGACATGGAGCGCTGGCACGCGATCCTGAACGCGCGCGGCTGGCTCGCCAACCACTGGCCCGAGCAGTATGGCGGGCCGGGCTGGAACGCCGTGCAGAAGTTCATTTTCGAGAACGAATGCGCGCTGGCCGGCGCGCCGCGCATCGTGCCCTTCGGCGTGAACATGCTGGGCCCGGTGCTCATCAAATACGGCAACGAAGCGCAGAAGCAGTACTGGCTGCCGCGCATCCTGAGCGGCGAGGACTGGTGGTGCCAGGGCTATTCGGAGCCCGGCGCGGGATCGGACCTGGCCTCGGTCAAGACCACCGCCGTGCGCCAGGGCGACCACTACGTCGTCAACGGCCAGAAGACCTGGACCACGCTCGGCCAGCACGCCAACATGATCTTCTGCCTGGTGCGCACCGACCGCGAGGCCAAGGCGCAGTCGGGCATCAGCTTCCTGCTGGTGGACATGCGCTCGCCCGGCGTCGAGGTGCGACCGATCATCACGCTGGACGGCGAGCACGAGGTGAACGAGGTGTTCTTCACCGATGTGCGCGTGCCGGCCGGGAACCTGGTGGGCGAGGAGAACAAGGGCTGGACCTATGCCAAGTACCTGCTCACCTACGAGCGCACCAACATCGCGGGCGTGGGCTTCTCGGTGGCCGCGCTGGAGAAGCTCAAGCGCGTGGCCGCCACCGTGCAGTGCAACGGCCGCCCGCTCGCGCAGGACCCGCTCTTTGCCGCGCGCCTCGCCCGCGTGGAGATCGACCTGGAGAACATGAAGACCACCAACCTGCGCGTGATCGCCGCCGTGGCCGGCGGTGGTGTGCCGGGCGCGGAAAGCTCCATGCTGAAGATCCGCGGCACCGAGATCCGCCAGGAGATCCTCTCGCTCACGCGCCGCGCCATGGGACCGTATGCGCTGCCCTTCGAGGAAGAGGCGCTGCATGCCGGCCACGAAGACCTTGCCGTGGGGCCGGAAGGCGCCGCCGCGGCCGCAGCGAACTACTTCAACTACCGCAAGCTGTCGATCTTCGGCGGCTCCAACGAGATCCAGAAAAACATCATCTCCAAGATGATCCTCGGACTGTGACGCCATGAATTTCGAACACACCGAAGACCGCCGCATGCTGGCGGACACGCTGGACCGCTTCATCGCCGGGCAGGCCGGCATCGAGCAGCGCAACCACGCTGCCTACGGCGCGCAGGGCCACAGCCCCGACCTGTACCGCGGCTTCGCCGAGCTGGGCGCGATCGGCGCGCTGTTCACCGAGGCCGACGGCGGCTTCGGCGGCGCGGGCTTCGACGTCAGCGTGGTGTTCGAGCGCCTGGGCCGCGGCCTGGTGGCCGAACCCCTGCTGGGCGCCCTGGTGGTGGGCCGCGCCGTGGCGGCGGCCGGTAGCGCCGCGCAGAAAGACACCGTGCTGGCGCCGCTGATGGCCGGCGAGGCCGTGGCCGCGCTGGCGCACGACGAGCCGGGCGGGCACTACGAGCCGACGCGTGTCACTGCCACCGCCCGCCGCGCGGGCGATGGCTGGGTGATCGACGGCGCCAAGGGCGTGGTGCTGTTCGGCGACAGCGCCGGCTGGCTGCTGGTGTCGGCCCGCACGGGCGGCGGCAGCTTCGACGCGGCGGGCATCTCCCTTTTCCTGGTGCCCGGCGATGCCGCGGGCCTCACGCGCCGGGGCCATGGTCGCATCGACGGCGGCCGCACGGCCGAACTGGTCTTCACGAACGTGGCCGTGGGCGCGGACGCCCTGCTGGGCGCGGAAGGCGAGGGCGCCGCGCTGCTGGAACGCGCTGTGGGCTGGGGCCTGCTGGCGCTCTGCGCCGAGGCCGTGGGCGCGATGGACGTGGCCAAGGAACATACGCTGGAATACCTGCGCACCCGCAAGCAGTTCGGCGTGCCGATCGGCAGCTTCCAGGCGCTGCAGCACCGCATGGCCGATCTGCTGCTGGAGGTGGAGCAGGCGCGCTCGGCCGTGATCAACGCCGCGGCCGCGATCGACGGCGCGCACCGCACCGCGCGCGAGCGGGCGCTCTCGGCCGCCAAGTTCAGCATCGGGCGCATCGGCACGCTCGTGGCCGAGGAAAGCATCCAGATGCATGGGGGCATCGGCATGACCTGGGAACTGCCGCTGGCGCACTATGCGAAGCGGCTGGTGATGATCGACCACCAGCTGGGCGATGAAGACCACCACCTGGCGCGCTACATCGCGCTGGGCCAGCCGGCATAAGACGAAGAAGGACCCAAGCCATGACGGAGAAGACCGCGCCCCTGCTGCAGCGCCGCGAGGGCGCCGTGCTGGTGCTCAGCAACAACAACACCGCTGCGCGCAATGCCCTGTCGCCCGCGTTCTACGAAGCGCTGACCGAGGCGCTGGCCGCGGCGCAGCAGGACCCCGCGGTGGGCGCCATCGTGCTCACCGGCGAAGGCGGGCACTTCTGCGCGGGCGGCGACCTGCGCCAGCTGGCCAAGCGGCGCGAGCTGCCCATCGAGGAGCGCCGCGCCAAGCTCGAAGGCCTGCACGACCTGATCCGTGCGGTGCGCGGCAGCGGCAAGCCGGTGATCGCGGCCGTGGAGGGGGCGGCGGCCGGTGCGGGCCTGTCGCTGGCGCTGGCCTGCGACATGCTGGTGGCGGCGCGCAATGCCGTCATCTCCGTGGCTTACGTGAAGGTGGGCCTCACGCCCGATGGCGGCGCGACGGCCTTCCTGGCGGAATTCGTCTCGCGCCAGGTGCTGACGGAGCTGTGCCTGACGGGCGAGCGCATCTCGGGCGAGCGCCTGCATGCCCTCGGCGCCGTCAACCGCCTGGCCGAGCCGGGCGAGGCATTGGCGGGCGCGCTGGCGCTGGCCGCCAGCGTGGCGAACGGGCCGCAGCAGGCCATGGCGCGCATCAAGGCCCTCTGCCTGGCGGCGCCCCAGGCCACGCTCGAAGAGCAGCTGGAGAGCGAGGCGCGGAGCATGGTGCTGTCGCAGGAGACCGAAGAGTCCCGCGAAGGCATCGCCGCCTTCCTGGAAAAGCGCGCGCCCGATTACGTGCGCCTGCGCGGCCCCGCGGCCTGACGCGCTTGCCCTGCCGGGTCGCGCAGGGGGCAGCGGCCACGCCGCCCGCCGCACCACAATGAACGAATGACTGGAGACAAGACCTTGAACGCCACCACCCCTGACGCCGCATCGCCGGACGCCATCGACTTTCCGCTGGAGGGCGTGCGCGTGCTCGACCTCTCGCGCGTGTTCGCCGGGCCGCTGTGCGGCCAGGTGCTGGCCGATTTCGGCGCCGAGGTGGTGAAGGTGGAGCATCCCGGCCGCGGCGACGACACGCGCGACTGGGGCATGCGCATCGGCAAGACCGAGACCACCTACTACAACAGCATGAACCGCAACAAGCGGTCGATCACGCTGGACCTGCAGAGCCCCGAGGGCGCGAAGATCGTGCACGAACTGCTGCCGCAGTTCGACGTGGTGATCCACAACTTCAAGACCGGAGGCGCCGAGAAGCTGGGCCTGGGCTACGAGCAGCTCAAGGCGATCAAGCCCGACCTGATCTACTGCGCCGTGGCCGGCTACGACGTGACCGGCCCGGAGGCGAAGCGGCCGGGCTACGACCTGGTGATCCAGGGCGAGACGGGGCTCATGGCGCTCAACGGCGAGGCTTCGCAGCCGCCGCTGAAATTCGGCGTGGCCGTGGTCGACCTGATGACCGGCATGTACGCCGCGCAGGCCGTGCTGGCGGCCTTGTTCCAGCGCAGCCGCACCGGCCGTGGCCGCCTGATCGAAATGGCGCTCTACGACTGCGGCCTCATGGTCACCGGCTACTACGGGCTCGATGCGATGCAGCTGGGGCACGATCCGGCACGCTACGGCAACGCCCACCCTTCCATCGTGCCCTACGGCATGTTCGAAGCGGCCGATGGCCCGCTCATCATCGCCGTGGGCAACAACGCGCAGTTCGACAAGTTCTGCCGCCAGGTGATCGAGCGGCCCGACATCGTGGAAGACCCGCGTTTCGCCACCAACGTGCAGCGCGCGAAGAACCGGCATGAGATCGGCCCGATGCTCACCGAACTGATCCGCAGCTTCCCGCGCGACGTGCTGCTGGAGCGCATGACGGCCTGCGGCATTCCCTGCGGCAAGGTCGCCGGCCTGCACGAAGCGCTCACCAGTGAGCGCACGCGGCGCGGCGGCCTGCTGCAGGACATGCCGCACCCCGTGGTGGGCACCACGCCGGTGTTCGCGCCGCCTTATCGGCTGAACGGCCAGCGCCTGCCCATCCGCCATGCGCCGCCCACGCTGGGCGAGGGCACGCGCGAAGTGCTGCAGCGCCTGCTGCAATTGAGCGACGAAGCACTGCAGGGCCTGCAGCAGCGCGGCGTGCTGACCTTGCCGGAGGCACCCCTGCCGCCCGCCTGATTTCCCCCGCCGGCCCGGTGCAGCAGGCCGCCCGCAGAGGCGGCGCACCGGGGCCGATCTTCCACAGAGAACCCCCGGAGACAACACCATGACAGGTTCCCGATACAACCGCCGCGCCGTGCTGCACGGCATGGCCGCGCTCGGCGGCGCCGGCTGGCTGGGCACGGCCCCCGCCCAGACCCCGAAAGCGGCCGCCTGGCCCACCAAGCCGATCAAACTCATCGTGCCGTTCAACGCCGGCGGCGCGACCGACATCATCGCCCGCAGCGTCGGCGAAGCGCTGTCGCAGCGCCTGGGCCAGCCGGTGGTGGTGGACAACCGTGGCGGCGCCGCGGGCATCCTGGGCACCGACATGGTCGCCAAGGCCGCGCCCGATGGCTATACCCTGCTGCTCTCGCTCAGCACCTCGATGCTGATCAACCAGTTCCTCTACACCAAGCTCCCCTACGACCCGCAGAAGGACCTGACGCTGATCACGCAGATCGCGGCCGCGCCCGTCACGCTGGTGGTGCACCCTTCGGTGCCGGCCAGCAACATGAAGGAACTGCTCGCCTACGTGAAGGCGAACCGGGGCAAGGTCTCGTACGGTTCCTGGGGCGTGGGTTCGTACGCGCACCTGGGCGGCGCCTACATGAGCAAGACGCAGGACGCCGACATGGCCCACGTCGCCTACAAGGGCGAGGCGCCCATGATCCAGGACCTGATCGGCGGGCAATTGCAGCTGTGCTTCTCGAGCGCGCAGAACACCAAGCCCTTCATCGATTCGGGCCGCCTGAAGGCCATCGGCGTGACCGGCATGCAGCGCATGGACATCCTGCCCCAGCTGCCCACGATCCACGAGCAGGGCGTGACGGACGATGCCTATGCCGTCTTCGGCTGGGTCGCCATGGGCGGCCCCGCGAACCTGCCCAGGGAAGTGATGGACGTGCTGCAGACGCACCTGCGCGAGATCGCCCGCGATCCGAAACTGCTCGAGCGCATCCGCGGCGCGGGCTTCATGCCGCTCATGAACAGCCCCGAGGCCTTCCAGGCCAACTACCGCCGCGACATGCCGGTCTGGAAGGCGCTGGTCGAGGCGGCCGGCGCCAAGCTCGACTGACGGCCCAGGGCGCGGGCGCAGCCGCTCCGGCCGCGTGCCGCCTGGGCGCGGCCCCTCTGCCACGGCGGCGCTGGAACGGCGCCGCATCCACTGTTCTTTCCCTGATTTTCCTGAACCCAGAACCGAACCGGAGACCCGACGAATGCCTTTGTTCCCCACCGCCCCCCTGGCCCGCGCCACCCGCCGCACGCTGCTGGGCCTCGCCGCCGCCGGGCCGCTCGCGCTGCTGTCGGCCGGCCATGCCGGGGCGCAGCCGTCCGCGCCGGCCGGTGCCTGGCCCGGCAAGATGATCCGGCTGGTGGTGCCGTTCCCCGCGGGCGGGCCCACCGACACGGCATCGCGCATCGTGGGGCAGAAGCTGGCCGAGCGGCTCGGCCAGGCCGTGGTGGTGGACAACCGGCCGGGCGCCTCGGGCTCGATCGCCGCGCTGCAGGTGGCCAAGTCCGACCCGGATGGCTACACGCTGATGATGCTGGCCACGCCCACGCTGCTGGCGCCGCATCTCTACAAGAAGACCGGCTACGACACGCTGAAGGACTTCACGCCCGTGGCCACGGTGTACGACCTGCCGATCGTGGTGGTGGTCAATCCCGCGCAGCTGCCCGACGTGAAGACCCTGCCGCAGCTCATCGCCCACGCCAAGGCGCAGAAAACGCCCATGAACTACACCAGCTCGGGCACCGGCAGCTTCGGCCACCTGAGCATGGAACTGCTCAAGCAGATGGGCAGCTTCGACATGCAGCACGTGCCCTACAAGGGCGGCGTGCCCGCGATCACCGACACCATCGGCGGGCAGGTGCCGGTGATGTATGCCGACCTGGTGGCCGCGCTGCCGCACGTGCAGGCCGGCAAGCTGCGCGCCCTCGCCGTGGGCTCGCCGCGCCGCGTGGCGATGCTGCCCGACGTGCCGACGATCGCCGAGCAGGGCTTCCAGGGCTACGACGCCGTCTCGTGGGGCGGCCTGATGGCACCGCGCGGCACGCCGAAGGCGGTGGTGGACCGCGTGGCCGGCGAAGTGCGGCAGATCCTGGCCGAGAAGGACGTGCAGGACCGGCTGCTGGGCGCAGGCGCGATCGCACACTTCCAGGACCCGGCGCAGATGGCCGAGCGCGTGCGGCAGGACTACGCCAAGTGGGGCGGGATCATCCGCGACAAGGGCATCGCATCCGAATGACCGGGCGTCCCGATTCCACCGGCATCTCCTTCTTTTTCTTTCAATCTTTATCCAACGAGGTCATCCCATGAAAATCCTGGTCCCCGTCAAGCGCGTGGTGGACTACAACGTGAAGGTCCGCGTGAAGTCGGACCACACGGGTGTGGACATCGCGAACGTGAAGATGAGCATGAATCCGTTCGACGAGATCGCCGTGGAGGAGGCCGTGCGGCTGAAGGAAAAGGGCGTGGTCACGGAAGTGATCGCGGTGTCCTGCGGCGTGGCGCAGTGCCAGGAGACGCTGCGCACGGCGATGGCGATCGGCGCGGACCGCGCGATCCTGGTGGAGAGTTCGGAAGAGCTGCAGCCGCTGGCCGTGGCCAAGATCCTCAAGGCCCTGGTGGACAAGGAGCAGCCGCAGCTGGTGATCCTGGGCAAGCAGGCGATCGACGACGATTCGAACCAGACCGGCCAGATGCTGGCGGCGCTCGCGGACCTGCCGCAGGCGACCTTCGCCTCGAAGGTGGAAGTGAGCGGCGACAAGGTGAACGTGACGCGCGAGGTCGATGGCGGCCTGGAGACGCTGGCGCTCACGCTGCCGGCGATCGTCACGACCGACCTGCGGCTCAACGAGCCGCGCTACGTGACGCTGCCCAACATCATGAAGGCCAAGAAGAAGCAGCTGGACACCGTCAAGCCCGAGGACCTGGGCGTGGACGTGAAGCCGCGCCTGAAGACCCTAAAGGTGACCGAGCCCCCGAAGCGCGGCGCGGGCGTCAAAGTGCCTGATGTCGCCACGCTGGTGGACAAGCTGAAGAACGAAGCCAAGGTCATTTGAAGAATCGAAGGAGAACACGAACATGACCGCACTCGTCATTGCAGAACACGACAACGCTTCGATCAAGCCCGCCACGCTCAACACCGTCACGGCGGCAGCCGCCTGCGGCGGTGACGTGCACGTGCTGGTGGCCGGGCAGGGCGCGGAGGCCGCGGCCCAGGCGGCCGCGCAGATCGCGGGCGTCTCCAAGGTCATCCTGGCCGACGGCGAGAGCCTGAAGGACGGCCTCGCCGAGAACGTGGCCGCCCAGGTGCTGGCCATCGCGAGCCACTACAGCCACATCCTGTTCCCGGCCACGGCCGGCGGCAAGAACGTGGCCCCGCGCGTGGCCGCCAAGCTGGACGTGGCGCAGATCAGCGACATCACCAAGGTCGAAGGCCCCGACACGTTCGAGCGCCCGATCTACGCGGGCAACGCGATCGCCACGGTGCAGAGCAGCGACGCCGTGAAGGTGATCACCGTGCGCACCACCGGCTTCGACGGTGCGGCCGCCACAGGCGGCTCGGCCGCGGTGGAGAAGGCCGATGCGGCCGCCGACTCGGGCAAGAGCCAGTTCGTGGGCCGCGAGGTCACCAAGAGCGACCGGCCCGAACTCACGGCGGCCAAGATCATCGTCTCGGGCGGCCGTGCGCTGGGCAGCGCGGAGAAGTTCAACGAAGTGATGACGCCGCTGGCGGACAAGCTGGGCGCTGCGATCGGCGCGAGCCGCGCGGCGGTGGACGCGGGCTACGCGCCGAACGACCTGCAGGTGGGGCAGACGGGCAAGATCGTGGCGCCGCAGCTCTACGTCGCGGCGGGCATCTCGGGCGCGATCCAGCATCTGGCCGGCATGAAGGATTCCAAGGTGATCGTGGCGATCAACAAGGATGCCGAGGCGCCGATCTTCAGCGTGGCCGACTACGGGCTGGAGGCGGACCTGTTCACCGCCGTGCCGGAACTGGCAGGCCGGCTCTGAGGCGCGGGCCGCGCGCTCTGAACGAACGCAAGAAAGCGAACGCAAGAAAGGTGTCTCCCATGAATGCAATCCCTGAAGCTTCCAGCGTGCGCAGCCAGGTCACGCCCGAGGAATGGCAGACCCGCGTCGAACTGGCCGCCGCCTACCGGCTGGTGGCCCACTTCGGCTGGGACGATCTGATCTTCACGCACATCTCGGCGCGCGTGCCGGGCCAGCCGGACCAGTTCCTCATCAACCCCTACGGCATGCTGTTCGACGAGATCACGGCCTCCAGCCTGGTCAAGGTGGACCACCACGGCGAGCCCGTCATGGCCACGGAGTACGACGTGAACCCGGCGGGCTTCCTGATCCACAGCGCGATCCACGAGGGACGCCCCGAGGTGCAGTGCGTGCTGCACACCCACACGCAGTACGGCGTGGCGGTGTCCGCGCAGGAAGGCGGCCTGCTGCCGATCTCGCAGCAGTCCATCTTCCCGCTCGCGCGGCTGGCCTACCACGGCTACGAAGGCGTGGCGCTGCGCGACGACGAGCGGCCGCGCCTGGTGGCCGACCTGGGGGACGCCAGCTTCCTGATCCTGCGCAACCACGGCCTGCTGACCTGCGGGCGCAGCGTGCCCGAGGCCCTGCTGTCCATGTACACGCTCGAATCGGCCTGCCGCATCCAGATCCTGGCGCAGGCAGGCGGTGGCGCGCTCACGCGCATTCCCGATGAGATCGTTGCCACCTCGGTCGAGCAGTCGCGGCAGGTGACCAAGGGCAAGGGCGCGGGCCTGGCCTGGCCGGGGCTGCTGCGCCGGCTGGACCGCATCGACCCGGGCTACCGGACCTGAACCGCCAAAGCCGCCAGAGCTGAACGATAGAACGACAGGAGACCACACCGCATGCCGTCCACTTCCTCCCGGCGCCACTTCCTCCAGGCGGGCTCCGCCGTCGCGGCCGGTGCCTTGCTGCCCCTGGCGCCGGCCCGTGCGCAGGGCACCTGGCCCACCAAGCCGATCCGCATCGTCGTGCCCTACACGGCCGGCGGCTTCACCGACCAGATGGCGCGGCTGCTGCAGGTGGGACTGCAGCAGCGCCTGGGCCAGCCCGTCGTCGTGGACAACAAGCCCGGCGCCAACAGCATCATCGGGGTGGACGCGGTGGCCAAGGCCGCGCCGGACGGCCACACCTTCGGCGTGTTCATCGCCGCCTATGCCGCCAACACCACGCTCTACCCCAAGCTGCCCTACGACCCGAAGAAGGACCTGACGGGCGTCTCGCTGATGGGCGTGTCGCCGCTGGTGGCCGCCGTGTCGATGAACGCGCCCTTCAAGACGATGGCCGAACTGGTCGCCTACGGCCGCGCGAACCCCGGCAAGATCAGCTACGCCTCGTCGGGCAGCGGCTCGGCCGCGCACCTCACGTCGGAGCTGATGCGCATGGTCACCGGGGTCGAGATGGTGCACGTGCCGTACAAGGGCGCATCGCCCGCGCTGGCCGACCTGATGGGCGGGCAGGTGCCGCTGTTCCTCGACCCGCCGCCCAACCTGATCCAGCCCGCCAAGGCCGGCAAGATCCGGCTCATCGGCGTGGCGAGCGACAAGCGCGTGCCGGCGCTGCCCGACGTGCCCACCTTCGCCGAACTGGGGTACCCGGCGCTGGTCGGCAGCACCTGGGCCGCGATGCTGGCGCCCGCCGGCACGCCGCCCGACATCGTGCAGCGCATGTCGGGCGAGGTGGCGCGCATCATCCGCAGCCCGGAGGTGTCGCAGCGGATGGAGCAGACCATGGGCACCTTCCCCGAAGGCTCCACGCCCCAGGAGTGCAATGCCTTCATCGCCGCAGAAACCGCCAAGTGGGCGAAGGTGATCCAGTCGGCCGGCGTGGTGGTGGACTGAGCGCCCCTGCCGAGCAGGGGATCGGTTCGGGGCGTACGGCCGGCTTCAAGTCGGCGGCCGTCACGCCGATAAGCAGGGAACCCGTTTCCGGAACGCTGCGTGCGGACCGGGGCCTTTCCCCGCCCGGCCGTCGCGCCCTGCTGCCCATGTCCCTGAACAACACCCGCCTCTCCCTGCGCCTGGCCCTGGCCTTCGGCGCCATCTGCCTGGTCATGTCGCTGGCCGCCGGGGTCGGCGTCTGGCGGCTGATGAACCTGCAGGACATTGCGGACGATCTGGGGGGCGAATCCGCCGAGCGTGCCCTGCTGGCCAAGGAGCTCGAATCCATCGTGCTCGTCAGTGCGGTGCGGGCCGAGTCGCTGCTGGAGGTGGACAACCCGGTGTACGCCGCGCGCGTGGACGCCGACCGCAAACGCACGTCCGCCCGTTCCACCGAGGTGCGCAAGCGCCTGGAAGCGCTGGCGGAAGACGAGGAATCCCGGCGCATCTTCGGCGCCATCGATGCCGCGGGCAACGCCTTCCGCTCCGCGCGCGATGCGCTGGTGAAGCGTCGCCAGTCCGGCGAGACTTTGCCGCCCGAGGCCGTGGGCCAGCTGCTGCGGCCCGCCGCCGACCGCTACGCGGCGGCCGTGGAAGAGATGGCAGACTACCAGCGCAGGCGCGTGGCCGAGGCGCGTACCCAGGCCCAGGCGAGCGAGCGGCAGGGCATCGCGCTGCTCGTGGGCGGATCGCTGGTGGGACTGCTGCTGAGCCTGGGCTGCGCGCTGGCGCTGTCGCGTTCCATCCTGCGGCCGCTGGCGCAGGCCTCCGCCGTGTCCGACCGCATCGCCGAGGGCGACCTGACCTCGTCCGTGCCGGCCGCGCCCGCAGGCCAGCGCGACGAGGTGCGGGCCTTGCTGGCGCGCCTGGGCGGCATGCAGCAGCGGTTGGCGGAACTGGTGGTGGGCATGCGCCAGGCGAGCGTGTCCGTGGCGGGCGCCAGTGCGGAGATCGCCGCGGGCAACACCGATCTCTCGTCGCGCACCGAGCACACGGCCTCCAACCTGGAGGAGATCGCCGCCAGCATGGAAGAGCTGATCGCCACCGTGCGCCACAGTGCCGATGCGGCGCAACAGGCGAGCACGCTCGCCGCCACCGCGAGCGAGGTCGCGCGGCGCGGCCGGGACGCGGTGGGCCAGGTGGTCTCGACCATGGACGGCATCGCCCAGGCGTCGCGCCGCATCGCCGACATCACCAGCGTGATCGACGGGATCGCCTTCCAGACCAACATCCTCGCGCTCAATGCCGCGGTGGAAGCCGCGCGTGCGGGTGAGCAGGGCCGCGGCTTCGCCGTGGTGGCCTCGGAGGTGCGCAGCCTCGCGCAGCGCTCGGCCACCGCGTCCCGCGAAATCGGCGCCCTCATCGGCGACAGCGTGCGCCAGGTGGGCGAGGGCACGCAGCAGGTGCATGCCGCCGGCGGCACCATGGGCGAGATCGTGGATTCGGTGCAGCGGGTGGCGGCGATCGTCGGCGAGATCAGCACCTCCGCGCGCGAACAGAGCACCGGCCTCGGGCAGGTGGGCGAGGCCGTGAGCCAGCTCGACCAGATGACCCAGCAGAACGCGGCCCTGGTGGAGGAGTCCACCGCCGCGGCCCAGGGCCTGCGCATGCAGGCGCAGCAACTGGCAGACCTGGTGGCGACCTTCCGGCTGCCCGAAAGCGCCGTCGGCCGGACGGACGCCCTGCCGCGCTGAGCGCCGCGTCGCGCCGGGCCGCGTTGCGTTGCGTCGCATCGCATCGCATCGCGCGCACCGTTTGCGCTTCTTTACACGGCGGTTGTCGGCGGAAGGGCTACGGCCGCGTTCATTGGGCATTGCCGTTTCCCACCCGATGGAGCCTTTCGATGCCTCTGCCCGTTCCCCATTGTCCCGGCCGCGTTTCCGGCCGTCGTATCCGCGCCATCGGCGCCCTGGCGGTCCTCGCGGCCGCCGCCCTCTCGGGCTGCGTCGTGGCGCCGCCTCGGCAGGTCGTCGTGGAGCAGCAGGGCGCCGTCGTGGTCGCCCCCACCGCGCCCCCGGCGCCGTATGTGGAAACCGTCACCATCGCCCCTTCGCCGGTGCACGTTTGGGTGGGCGGCTTCTGGGAATGGGGCGGCGGCCGCTACGTCTGGCGGCCGGGCCACTGGGCCGCGCCGCCGCGCGCGGGCTGGGTCTGGGTGCCCCACCGCTGGGAGCCGGGCCCGGGCGGCTGGCACATGCGGCCGGGGCACTGGGCGATGCGCTGACGGTGGGCGGCCTTCCGCCGGTCTGAGCGCCCGTACCGGGCCGCCGGCCCGGCCTGGCAGCGGCACCGGCGCGCGGGCGCTTCTCAGGCTGGCGGCGGGGCACCCGGCGCCAGCCCCTGCAGCACCATGTGGCAGATCAGCGATTCGGCCTGGGCGTAGTCGCGCTCGGTGAGCGCCGGCTTGCCCAGCAGCAGGGCGAACTGCGCCTGCTGGTCGGCATAGGCCTGGGTGACCGACCAGATGATGAACATCAGGTGCGTGAAGTTCACGCGGGCGATGCGGCCCTCGCGCGCCCAGCGCTCGAAGGTGCGCACGTCGTTGCGCAGCACGGGGCCCACGCGTTCCGCGATGACGTCGCCGTAGCGCGGCGCGCCGGCGATGACTTCCTTGGCGAAGACCTTGGCGGCGTTCGGCCGCTCCAGCGAAGAGCGCAGCTTGGCGCCGATGTAGCGGCGCAGGGCCTGGGCGGGGTCGTCGCCGTGCGACATTTCCTCCATGCCGTCGAGCCACTGGGTGAGCACGTCGTCGAGCACGCGGCGGTAGAGCGATTCCTTGCTGGGGAAGTAGTAGAGCAGGTTGTGGCGGCTGATGCCGGCGGCCGCCGCGATGCTGTCGAGCGAGGCGCCTTCGAAGCCGAACTGGGCGAAGTGGCTCTCGGCCTCGGCGAGGATGGCCTGCTCCTTGCGCACGCGCGCGGCCGAGGGCGCGCGGGCCGCATCGGTGGCAGCGGCGGGAACGGGGGCGGGGGCGGGGTCCGCAGCGGCGTCGGGCACCGGAGCCGTTCCGGAGGGCGCTGCAGGGCCTGCCGGCGGTGCGGCCGGACGGCGGGGGGCTCGGGTGGTGCGGTCTTGCACAGGGGCAGGGCGGGACGACGTTCTTCGGGAGCGCATGCGCACCATTGTGGTCCGCCGCAGGGCGGATTCGCGCCGGGAAGCGGTACTGGCGGCTGGCACGGCGCTTGCTGTCCGGGATTTTACCAATAGGTAAGTTTTTACTGGTTGGTAAATTGCAAGCCACAACGGCGGGCCATGCATCCGCCACCACGAGCGAGGACCCCGATGACCCCTTCGCCTTCCCTGCCGCCCCGCATCCGCGGGCGCGCCGCCGTTTCGGCGGTCTCCGCAGGCCGCCGTCCGGCTGGCCGCCTCCACCGCACGCCCCAGGCGCGCGCTTCCTCCCCCCTGCCTTCCTGATCCCCGAGCGGGACAACCGACACAGGAGCCTTCCGATGGAAACGACGACCGCGAGCGTTGGCTGCGGCGTGCATGGCGCACGCCTGGATCTGGCCACCTACGCCAGGAACTTCAGCGACGCGCACCCTCCGCTCACCCGCCCGCAGGCGCTGATCGAGGCCGAGCGCTGCTACTACTGCTACGAGGCGCCCTGCGCCACGGCCTGCCCGACGGGCATCGACGTGCCGTCCTTCATCCACCGCATCGCGCAGGGCAACGAGCGCGGCGCGGCGCGGGCGATCCTGGAGGCGAATCCGCTGGGCGGCATGTGCGCCCGGGTCTGCCCGACCGAGGTGCTCTGCGAGCAGGCCTGCGTGCGCAACGCGAACGAGGACAAGCCCGTGGAGATCGGCGCGCTGCAGCGCTATGCGACCGACGCGCACTTCGCGCAGCCGGGCGCGCCGCTCTTCACGCGCTCCGCGCCCACGGGCCGGCGCGTGGCCGTGGTGGGGGCCGGCCCTGCGGGCCTGGCCTGCGCGCACGGTCTGGCACGGCGCGGCCACGACGTGGCGCTGTTCGATGCGCGCCCCAAGCTCGGCGGGCTCAACGAATACGGCCTCGCGAGCTACAAGACCACCGGCGGCTTCGCGCAGAAGGAGATCGAATGGCTGCTCTCCATCGGCGGTATCGAGCCGCGTTGCGGGCAGGTGCTGGGGCGCGACATCACGCTCGCGGGGCTGCTGCAGGCCTATGACGCGGTGTTCCTGGGGCTGGGCCTGGCAGGCGTGAATGCGCTGGGCATCGCCGAGCCGCAGGCGGAAGGGCTGCGCAATGCGGTGGATTTCATCGCCGACCTGCGGCAGGCGCCGGACCTGGCCGCGCTGCCCGTGGGCCGCCGCGTGGTGGTGGTGGGCGGCGGCATGACGGCGGTGGATGCCGCCGTGCAGGCCGCCAAGCTCGGCGCGGAAGAGGTGACCATGGTGTACCGCCGCGGGCAGGAGAGCATGTCCGCCTCGCTCGTGGAGCAGCAGTGGGCGCAGACGAACGGCGTCACGGTGCGCTACTGGGCCGCGCCGAAGGAGCTGCTCTGCGAAGGCGGCGCGGTGCGCGGCATGCGGTTCGCCGCCACGGCGGTGCAGGGCGGGCGCCTGGTGGAAACCGGCGAGACCTTCACGCTTGAGGCGGACATGGTGCTCAAGGCCATCGGCCAGAGCTATCTCTCCGAGTACGCGGGCGCCGAGGTGGCGCTGAGCCAGGGCCGCATCGCCACCGATGCCGACGGCCGCACCAGCGTGCCGCGCGTCTGGGCCGGCGGCGACTGCCGTGCCGGCGGGCGCGATCTCACCGTGGAGGCCGTGGAGCACGGCAAGGTGGCCGCGGTGTCCATCCACGAAGCGCTGCGCGCGGCCTGATGCCGCGCCGCCGACCCCACGAACCCAGAGCAAGAGACCGGAGAAGCACATGGCAGACATCCGCAGCGATTTCCTCGGCATCCGCAGCCCGAACCCTTTCTGGCTGGCCTCCGCGCCCCCTACAGACAAGGAAGTGAACGTCACCCGCGCCTTCGAGGCGGGCTGGGGCGGCGTGGTCTGGAAGACCCTCGGCGAGGACCCGCACGTGGTCAACGTGAACGGCCCGCGCTACGCCACGCTCATGTCGCAGGACCGGCGCGTGATCGGGCTCAACAACATCGAGCTGATCACCGACCGGCCGCTGGCGGTGAACCTCGAGGAGATCCGCCGCGTGAAGCGCGCCTGGCCGGACCGCGCGATGATCGTCTCGATCATGGTGCCGTGCGTGGAGGAGAGCTGGAAGCGCATTCTGCCGATGGTGGAGGACACGGGCGCGGACGGCATCGAGCTGAATTTCGGCTGCCCGCACGGCATGAGCGAGCGCGGCATGGGCGCGGCCGTGGGGCAGGTGCCCGAGTACATCCAGATGGTCACGCAGTGGTGCAAGCACTACACGCACCTGCCCGTGATCGTGAAGCTCACGCCCAACATCACCGACGTGCGGCAGCCGGCCCGCGCGGCCCGGGCCGGCGGCGCGGACGCGGTATCGCTCATCAACACCATCAATTCGGTAATGGGCGTCGACCTGGAGCGCATGGCCATGAGTCCGAACACGGGCGGCTGGGGTTCGCACGGCGGCTACTGCGGGCCGGCGGTGAAGCCGATCGCGCTCAACATGGTGGCCGAGATCGCGCGCGACGAGCAGACGGCGGGCCTGCCGATCAGCGGCATCGGCGGCGTGAGCACCTGGCGCGATGCGGCCGAGTTCATCGCGCTGGGCTGCGGCACCGTGCAGGTGTGCACGGCCGCGATGGTCTACGGCTTCAAGATCGTGCAGGACATGTGCGACGGGCTTTCCAACTTCATGGATGCGCACGGTTACCGGACGATCGAGGACTTCCGCGGCGGCGCCGTGCCGACGGTGAAGGACTGGAAGCAGCTCGACCTCAACCACATCGACAAGGCGGTGATCGACCAGGATGCCTGCATCCAGTGCGGCCGCTGCCACGTGGTCTGCGAGGACACGTCGCACCAGGCGATCACGTTCACGCAGGAGGGTGGCGTGCGCCGCTTCGAGGTGGACGATGCCGAGTGCGTGGGCTGCAATCTGTGCGTGTCGATCTGCCCGGTGCCCGAGTGCATCACGCTGCGCAGCCTGGAGCCGGGCGAGGTGGATGCGCGCACGGGCAAGGTGGTGAGCGGCGAGTACGCCAACTGGACCACGCATCCCAACAACCCGCAGCGTGCCGCGCCCGCCCCCACGGCAGCGGTCGCCGCCTGACGTGATCCCATCCATCCAGCACCTTGATTCAGGAGTGACGACATGATGAACACTTCAGGCAGCGCGGCGCCGCTGGCAGCGGGGGGCGCCACCTCCCCGGGCGGGGAGCACAACCCGCTCGCGAACGAAGACCTGCTGCCCACCTCCGCCGCCCAGAGGCATTGGGCCTGGAAGGACTACGCCGCGCTCTGGATCGGCATGGTGGTCTGCGTGCCCACCTACACCATGGCCAGTTCCATGCTGGACCAGGGCTTTTCCTGGCAGATGGCGGTATGGCTGGTGTTCCTGGCCAACTGCATCGTGCTCGTGCCGATGGTGCTGATCGGCCGCGTGGGCCCGAAGTACGGCGTGCCGTTCCCGGTGCTGGCGCGGGCCCCGTTCGGCGTCAAGGGCGCCAACCTGCCGGCGGTGCTGCGCGGGCTGGTGGCCTGCGGCTGGTTCTCCATCAACTGCTATTTCGGGGCGCTCGCGCTGCACGGCTTCCTGAACATTCTCGGCCTGGGGCTCGCGGGACCGGCCGAGGGGCAGACCATCAGCACCTCGCAGTTCGTGTGCTTCCTGGCCTTCTGGGCCGTGCACATCTGGTTTATCTGGAAGGGGCCGGAGTCGATCCGCAAGCTGGAGGTGATCGCCGCTCCGCTGATGATCGCGGCGTCCGTCCTGTTGGTGGTGGTGCTGCTGATGCGCGTGCCGCCCAGCCAGTTGTTCAACCTGCCCGCCAAGGTGGTGGAGGGCGGGCCCAAGACGTGGGCCGCGCTGACCGGCCTGGTGGGGTTCTGGGCCACGCTGGCGCTGAACATTCCCGATTTCACGCGCTTCGCCCGGTCGCAGAAGGACCAGATGCTGGGCCAGGCCATCGGGCTGCCCATTCCCATGGCGCTGTTTTCGATGGTCGGCGTGATCGGGTTCTCGGCTTCGGCCATCCTGTACGGCAAGGCGCAGCTGTTCCCGGACGGCCTGCTCACGCAGATGGGCAGCGTCGCCGCCGGGCTGGGCCTCCTGGTGATCCTGCTGGCCAACCTCACGACCAACGTGGCGGCCAACCTGGTGTCGCCGTCCTATGACTTCAGCCAGATCGCGCCGTCGAAGATCAGCTTCCGCATGGGCGGGGTGATCGCCGCGCTGCTCGGTCTGCTGTTCATGCCCTGGAAGCTGCTGGCCACGTCCGGAAGCTACCTGTTCGTCTGGCTGGGCGGCTACGGCACGCTGCTGGGCGCCATCGCCGGCATCCTGCTGGTCGACTACTACCTGGTGCGCAAGACCCGGCTGAAGGTGGAAGACCTCTACCGCCGCGGCGGCGACTACGAATACACCAACGGCTGGAACCTGCACGCGCTCGTGGCGTTCCTGCTCGGCGTGCTGCCGTGCCTGCCGGGCTACCTGGCCGTGTCGGGCGTGGTGGACAAGGCCGGCATGCCCGCCATCTGGCTCACGCTGTTCGATTCGGGCTGGTTCTTCAGCCTCGCCGTGGCGGGCCTGTACTACTTCGCGACGGCCCGCAAGCCCCGGTAGCCGTTCCCACCCAGACACAAGGAGACCCCATGACCCCCAGCCTTCTGATCCGCGGCGGCACCGTGGTGAATGCCGACCGCGAGGAGCGCGCCGACGTGCTCTGCGTCGGCGGCCGCATCGAAGCCGTGGGCGGCGACGCCGCCCGGCTCGCGCCCGCGGGCGCGCAGGTGCTCGACGCCGGCGGCCAGTACGTGCTGCCCGGCGGCATCGACCCGCACACCCACATGCAGCTGCCCTTCATGGGCACGGTGACGATGGACGACTTCTACACCGGCACGGCCGCGGGGCTGGCCGGCGGCACGACCACCATCATCGACTTCGTGATCCCCGATCCGAAAGAGCCGCTGATGGATGCCTACCGCAAGTGGCGCGGCTGGGCCGAGAAATCCGCCGCGGACTATTCCTTCCACGTGGCCGTGACCTGGTGGAGCGAGCAGGTGCATGCGGACATGGGCACCCTGGTGCGCGAGGAGGGCGTGAACAGCTTCAAGCACTTCATGGCCTACAAGAACGCGATCATGTGCGACGACGAAACGCTGGTGAACAGCTTCAAGCGCGCGCTGGAGCTGGGCGCCATGCCCACGGTGCACGCCGAGAACGGCGAGCTGGTCTACCTGCTGCAGCAGGAGGTGGCCAAGATGGGCATCACCGGCCCCGAAGGCCATCCGCTGGCCCGCCCGCCGATGGTGGAGGCTGAGGCCGCCAACCGCGCCATCGCCATCGCCGACGTGCTGGGCGTGCCGATCTACGTGGTGCACGTGAGCTGCGCCGAGGCGGCCGAGGCGATCGCCCGGGCCCGCGCGCGCGGCCAGCGCGTGTTCGGCGAAGTGCTGGCCGGCCACCTGCTGGTGGACGACAGCGTCTACCGCGACCCGGACTTCGCCACCGCCGCGGCCCACGTGATGAGCCCGCCCTTCCGGCCGCGCGCGGGTGGCCACCAGGAGGCGCTGTGGCGCGGCCTGCAGTCGGGCCAGCTGCACACCACGGCCACCGACCACTGCACCTTCTGCGCCGCGCAGAAGGCCATGGGGCGCGACAACTTCGCCAAGATTCCCAACGGCACCGGCGGGGTGGAGGAGCGCATGGCCGCGATCTGGGACGGCGGCGTGAACACCGGGCGCCTCACGCCCAGCGAGTTCGTGGCGATCACCTCCGCCAATGCCGCGAAGCTGTTCAACATCTACCCGCGCAAGGGCTTCGTGGGCCCGGGCGCGGACGCCGACCTGGTGCTGTGGGACCCGGAGGGCACCAAGACCTTCTCGGCGAAGACGCAGCACAGCAAGGGCGACTTCAACATCTTCGAAGGCCGCACCGTGCGCGGCATTCCCAGCCACACCGTCAGCCAGGGCCGCGTGGTGTTCGCGCAGGGCGATCTGCGTGCCGAGCAGGGCGCGGGCCGCTACGTGCATCGCCCGGCCTTCGGCGCGAACTTCCAGGCCGTGCACAAGCGTGCGCAGGATCTGGCCCCCAGCGCCGTCGCGCGCGCCTGAGAACGAACGAGGAGACTCCATGGACACCACCACCACCGAGAAGACCGACATCCGCCAGCTGCGCGTGAACGGCGAGCGCCTCTGGGATTCGCTCATGGAACTCGCGCGGATCGGCGCCACGCCCAAGGGCGGCGTGTGCCGGCTCACGCTCACCGACCTGGACAAGCAGGGCCGCGATCTCGTCACGCGCTGGGCGCGCGAGGCGGGCATGTCGGTCACCATCGACAAGATCGGCAACGTCTTCATGCGCCGCCCGGGCCGCGACGACAGCCTGCCGCCCATCATGACCGGCAGCCACATCGACACCCAGCCCACGGGCGGCAAGTTCGACGGCAACTACGGCGTGCTGGCCGGCATCGAGGTGGTGCGCACGCTCAATGACCACGGCATCGAGACCGAGGCGCCGATCGAGGTCGCCTTCTGGACCAACGAGGAAGGCAGCCGCTTCGTGCCGGTGATGATGGGCTCGGGCGTGTTCGCCAAGGCCTTCACGCTGGAGCATGCCTACGCCGCCACCGACACCGAGGGCAAGACGGTGCGGGGCGAACTGGAGCGCATCGGCTACATCGGCGACCAGGAGCCCGGCGACCATCCGATCGGCGCGTATTTCGAGACCCACATCGAGCAGGGCCCGGTGCTGGAGGACAACGGCAAGACGATCGGCGTGGTGACGGGGGTGCTCGGCATCCGCTGGTACGACTGCACCGTGACGGGCATGGAGGCGCATGCGGGCCCGACGCCCATGGCCCTGCGCCGCGATGCCCTGCAGGTGGCCACGCGGTTGATGCAGGAGGTGGTGGCCTGCGCGCACCGCCATCCGCCGCACGGGCGCGGCACGGTGGGCATGGTGCACGTGCACCCCAACAGCCGCAACGTGATCCCGGGGCAGGTGAAGTTCAGCATCGATCTGCGCAATGCCACCGATGCGGACTGCGAAAGCATGGACCGCGACATCCGCGGCGTGGCCGACCGGCTGGCCGCCGAGACCGGGCTCACGATCCGCATCGACCTCGTCTCCAGCTACCCGGCGCAGCCGTTCCACGATGAGTGCGTGCAGGCCGTGGAGCGCGCGGCGCAGCAGCTGGGCTATTCGCACATGCCGGCCGTCTCCGGCGCGGGCCACGACGCCGTGTACATGGCGCGCCTCGCGCCGGCGGGCATGGTATTCATCCCCTGCAAGGACGGCATCAGCCACAACGAGATCGAGGATGCGCAGCCGGAGCACATCACGGCGGGCTGCAACGTGCTGCTGCACGCCATGCTGGAGCGGGCCGGGTAGATTCCCGCCCCTGCGCGCCGATGCACCCCGCCGCACCGGCTGGCGCGCCGCCGCGGTTCAGGCGGCCGAGCCCAGCATCGCGCGGGCCACCGCCTCGCCCACCTTGATGCCGTCCACGCCGGCCGACAGGATGCCGCCCGCATAGCTCGCGCCTTCGCCGGCGGGGTAGAGGCCGGCGGTGTTCAGGCTCTGGAAGTCTTCGCCGCGTCCGATCTTGAGCGGCGACGAGGTGCGCGTCTCCACGCCCGTCAGCACGGCGTCGTGGCGGTCGAAGCCCTGGATCTTGCGGCCGAAGGCCGGCAGCGCCTCGCGTAGCGCGGCGATCGCGTAGTCCGGCAGGGCGGCATGCAGGTCGGTCAGCGTGACGCCCGGGCGGTACGAGGGCTCGACCTCGCCGAACTCGCGCGACACCTTGCCCGCGATGAAATCGCCCACCAGCTGGCCGGGCGCGTTGTAGTCGCCGCCCCCGAGCGCGAAGGCGCCGGATTCCAGCTGCCGCTGCAGCACGATGCCGGCGAGCGGATGGGCCCGGCCCGCGGGCAGGGCCTCGACGCCGTGGGTGCCCCCCAGCGCTGCCTCGAAGGCGGCCGGGTCCGTCGGGTAGTCGGCGGGATCGATGCCCACCACCATGCCGGCGTTGGCATTGCGCTCGTTGCGCGAGTACTGGCTCATGCCGTTGGTCACCACGCGGCCGGGCTCGCTGGTGGCGGCCACCACCGTGCCGCCGGGGCACATGCAGAAGCTGTACACCGCGCGGCCGTTCGCCGCATGGTGCACGAGCTTGTAGTCGGCCGCGCCCAGCAGCGGATGGCCGGCGTGCCTGCCCCAGCGGGCCCGGTCGATCAGCCCCTGCGGATGCTCGATGCGGAAGCCCACCGAGAACGGCTTGGCCTCCATGTGCACGCCACGCCCGTACAGCATCGCGAAGGTGTCGCGCGAGCTGTGGCCCAGGGCCATGACGACGTGCGATGCCTGCAGCTCGTGGGTCTGGCCGGTGGCCTGGTCGAGCACGTGCAGGCCGCGCAGGTGCCGGCGGCCCGCGGCGTCGGTGTCCACGGCGACGTCGGTCACGCGCTGCTGGAAGCGCACTTCGCCGCCCATCGCGATGATCTGCTCGCGCAGCGTCTCCACCACCTTCACCAGCTTGAAGGTGCCGATGTGCGGGTGCGCCGCGTAGAGGATCTCGGCCGGCGCGCCCGCCTGGACGAACTCCTCCATCACCTTGCGGCCGAGGTGGCGCGGGTCCTTGATCTGGCTGTAGAGCTTGCCGTCGCTGAACGTGCCCGCGCCGCCCTCGCCGAACTGCACGTTGGATTCGGCCTGCAGTTCGCGGCGGCGCCACAGGCCCCAGGTGTCCTGCGTGCGCTCGCGCACGGCCCGGCCGCGCTCCAGCACGATGGGGCGCAGCCCCATCTGCGCCAGCACCAGCGCCGCGAAGATGCCGCAGGGGCCGAAGCCCACCACCACCGGACGCTCGCGCAGGCCGCCGGCCGGGGCATGGCCCACGGGCTTCCAGGCCATGTCGGGCGTGGGCTGGATGTGTGGGCGGCCCGCATGGCGCGCCAGCAGCGCGGCTTCCTGGCCGGGGTCGGCCAGGGCGATGTCGACAATGTAGACGGCCAGCAGTTCGGGTTTGCGCGCGTCGAAACTGCGTTTGAAGACGTTCAGGCGCGCGATGGCGTCGACGGGAATGTCCAGCAGGCGCGCGACGGCGGCATGCAGGGCGGACACGGGGTGCTGCGTGCCGTCGGCCGGCAGGGCGGCGAGCGGCAGCTTGATTTCTGAGAGGCGGATCATGGGGCGTGCGGCCCGTGGTCATCGGGCGGTGCGGGGAAAAGGCCCGAAATCATACGCCGGTGCACGGAAATGCGCTCATCGGCGCGAAAAGGGCGCGCGCACGTCCAGGGCGGTCGGCGCCCCTGCCGGGGTGTCCGCGGTCAGGCGGGCACTTTGCGAGGGGCCTCGACGGGAGCGGTCCCGGCCGGGCTCGGAGCCGCTTCTTCCGTTTCCTCCTCCGCCCCATCTCCGGATTTCGCCGGCGCGCCGCGCCCGAACCACTCCACCGCGGCGAAGGCCAGGGCCGCGAGCACCAGCGGCGCGAAGAAATACAGCGCCCGGTAGGCCAGCACGGCCGCCAGCGCCTGGGAGGTGGGGATGTACGCCGAGAGCACGGCGGTGCCCACGGCCTCGAGCACGCCCAGCCCCGCCGGAATGCGCGACACCAGCCCCGCGACGGCGCCGAGCAGCACGGTGGCGAGCGCGGCGGCATACGGGGTGTCGCGCCCCGCCAGCACCCACACGGCGGCGCCCATCACCGCCCAGTTGACCGTCGATACGGCCACCTGCAGCAGCGCCACGCGCCAGTCCGGCAGGGGAAAGTCGTGCCCGCGCCAGGCGATCGGCCGGCCGCGCCGCACCGCGCAGGCGGCGACGTAGGCCACCGTGAGGGCGGCCAGCGCGGTGCCGGCCCAGCGCAGTTCCTGCGGCCCCACGTGCCAGCCGTCCGGCAGCTTCGGCGACCACATCCAGAAGACCGCACCCGCCAGCACGAAGTAGCCCAGCCAGTTGGTGACGATGCTCTGTCCGATCACCTGGCCGATCGCGCCCACGGACACGCCCTGGCGGGAGTAGAGGCGGTAGCGCACCGACACCCCGCCGATGATCGATCCGAGGTTCAGCGTGAACGGGTAGGCGATGAGCGTGATGCCCATCGTGCGGCCCACGGACAGGCCATGCCGGGTGAAGTACCGGCCGAACAGGTCGAAGGTGCCGTAGATCGCGTGGCTGGCGAGCGCCAGGGCGGCGGCCGTGAGCAGCGTGGGGGTGGGCAGGGCGAGGAAGGCTTCCCACACCGCGCCCCAGTCCACGTTGCGCGCCTGGCGCACCAGCAGGGTGATCACGAAGACCACGAACGCTCCGCTCACCAGCGTCACGGCCCAGGGCCACCAGCGCTGCGAGCGCAGGCGCTGCCACCGGCTCTTCTTCTCGCGGGGGCGGCCCGTGCCGTCGGCAGGGTCCTGGGGCAGGGCGGGCGTGGGCGAGGCCGGGGGCATGGAAGAAGACCGATCGGGCGCCGCGCGCTCAGGTGGTGGACGGCCGGTGGCCGTGGTCGCCGCCGTGGCCGGCGGCGGAGGTGATCTGGTCGGGCTGCACCAGCGAGATCTCCGGCTCGTGGCGCGGCAGCCAGCCGGCCCAGGTGGGGAACCAGCGCATCAGGTGGAACAGGCAGTAGCTGCGCAGCAGGCGCAGCCCGTCCCAGCGGCCCGGCGGAGTCGGCTCGACCTGTCGGCAGCTGTGCTCCATCAGGTGTGCGAGCCGCCCGTGCAGCGTGGCGTTGAATTCGCGGTCGCGGATGACGACGTTGGCCTCCAGGTTCAGCGACAGGCTGAGCGGGTCGAGGTTGCTCGATCCCACCGTGGACCATGCGTCGTCCACCAGGGCCACCTTGCCGTGCAGGGGGCGGTCGCAGTATTCGTAGATGCGCACGCCGCCGCGGATGAGGTGGTCGTAGAGCATGCTCGCGGCCACGCGCACGATCGGCATGTCGGGCTGGCCCTGCAGGATCAGGCGCACATCCACGCCGCGGCGCGCGGCGCGGCGCATCTCGCGGATGAAGCGGTAGCCCGGGAAGAAATACGCGTTGGCGATCACCACGCGCTCGCGGGCCGCGCGCAGCGCGACGCGGTAGTGGCGCTCGATGTCGTTGGTGTGGGCATGGTTGTCGCGCGTGACGAAGATGGCGTCCGCGTCGCCGGCCACCGGATGCTGCTCCACGGCGGCGCGGGCGCCGAACGGCCACCGGCGGCGCTCCGCGGCAGCCCTGGGGCTGCCGGCGGGCATCGCGGTGGGGGACTTGCCCGCCCGCGCCATGCCGGATTCGGTCTCGGTTTCGGTTTCGGTTTCGGGCTCGGCGCTGGCGGTGGCCTTGGGGTTCGCGCGCCGGCCTTCCTTGCGTTCGCCCTTGTCGATCACGCTGCGCGCGAAGGCGCGCATCTGCGCCACGATCGGGCCGTGCACTTCGACGGAATAGTCCTGCTTGGCCTCGGGCCCGAAGTCCGCCACGTGGTCGGCCGAATAGTTGATGCCGCCGATGAAGCCGGTCTCGCCGTCCACCACCACGATCTTGCGGTGCATGCGGCGCAGCATGTTCATCCGCTGACCGAAGATGCGCACCCCGCCCGGATCGAAGATGCGGAACCGCACGCCCGCGGCCACGAGTTCGCCGATGAAGGATTCCGACAGGTCGGGCGAGCCGAAGCCGTCCACCAGCACATGTACCTCGGCGCCGTTGCGCGCGGCCTGCAGCAGGGCCGCATGCAGGCCCTGTCCGATCTTGTCGTCGAACAGGATGAAGGTCTCCAGCAGCACCTCGCGCCGCGCCGCGGCGATCGCCTCGAACACGCGCGGGAAGAACGCCTCGCCGTTCTCCAGCAGCTCGAAGCGGTTGCCCGGCACCCAGCGCGAGGAGCGGCGTGCCCGTTTCACAGCGCGATCTCCGCCGCCAGCGGCGCATGGTCCGACAGCTTGTGCCAGGGCTTGCGCGGCAGCACCACGGGCGCATGCACCGAGGCATCGCGCACGTAGATGCGGTCCAGCGCGAGCAGCGGCATGGATGCCGGGAAGGTGCGCACGGCGCGCCCGCCCGCATGCACGAACACCTCGTGCAGCCCCGCGCCGTCGCGCAGCACGTCGTGGGCCCGGCCGCGCCAGTCGTTGAAGTCGCCCGCCACGATCACCGGCTCGCCGGCGGGGAAGGTGTTGACCAGATCGCACACGCGCCGCAACTGGCGCTGACGGTGCGCTTCCTGCAGGCCCAGGTGCACGCAGATCGCATGCACCTGGCGGTCGTGCCCCGGCGGCTGCAGAACGCAGTGCAGCATGCCGCGGCGCTCGGGGCCGCTCACCGAGATGTCGTGGTTCTCGTAGTGGACGATGGGGAACTTGGAGAGCAGCGCGTTGCCGTGGTGGCCGTTGTCGTACACGGCATTGCGGCCGTAGGCGTACTGCCCCCAGATCGTGTCCGCCAGGAATTCGTAGTGCGGCTCCTGCGGAAAGTTGGCCACGCGGTTCGCGTGCCGCTGGTGCGTGCCCAGCACCTCCTGCAGGAACACCAGGTCCGCCGACACGCCGCGCACGGCTTCGCGCAGCTCATGGAGCATGAAGCGGCGGTTGAAGGAGGTGAAGCCCTTGTGCACGTTCACGGTGAGCACCTTGAACGCGACGGGCGAGGGGGATTCTGCGTGGGTAGCCATGGATGCCATCGGTAGATGAGCACCGCAGCCATGGCGGGTGGGCCGTCGGCCGCGGCGCAGGGTTGAACCGATTGTTCCGACCCCCGCACGGCCGTGCTGTAGGACTGCGGGCCGACCGCTTGCGCGGCTCATGAACCGGCGCGGCGCCCCGGAGCATCAAGCCGGAAGGAAGCCCTCGACCGAAAGATAGCGCTCGCCCGTGTCGTAGTTGAAGCCCAGCACCCGCGCGCCCTGCGGCAGCTCGGGCAGCTTCTGGGCGATCGCCGCGAGCGTGGCGCCCGAGGAGATGCCGACCAGCAGGCCCTCCTCGCGCGCGGCACGGCGCGCATACTCGCGCGCCGGCTCGGCATCGACCTGCACCACGCCGTCGAGCAGGCTGGTGTCGAGGTTCTTCGGGATGAAGCCCGCGCCGATGCCCTGGATCGGATGGGGACCGGGCTGCCCGCCCGAGATCACGGGCGAGGCCACCGGCTCCACGGCGAACACCTTGAGCTGCGGGAACTTCGCCTTCAGCACGCGCGCCACGCCGGTGATGTGCCCGCCCGTGCCCACGCCGGTGATGAGCGCATCGAATCCTTCGGGGAAGTCGGCCAGGATCTCCTGGGCCGTGGTGCGCACGTGCACGTCGACGTTGGCGGGGTTCTCGAACTGCTGCGGCACCCAGGCGCCGGGCGTCTGCGCGGCGAGTTCCTCGGCACGGGCGATGGCGCCCTTCATGCCCTTCTCGCGCGGGGTGAGGTCGAACTGCGCGCCGTAGGCGAGCATCAGCCGGCGGCGCTCGATGCTCATGCTCTCGGGCATCACGAGGATGAGCCGGTAGCCCTTCACGGCGGCGACCAGCGCCAGGCCGATGCCGGTGTTGCCCGAAGTGGGCTCGATGATGGTGCCGCCCGGCTGCAGCGCGCCGGAGCGCTCGGCATCCTCCACCATCGCCAGCGCGATGCGGTCCTTGATGGAGCCGCCCGGGTTGCCGCGCTCGGACTTGACCCAGACATTCGCACCGGCGCCGAACAGGCGGTTGATGCGCACGTGGGGGGTGTTGCCGATGGCTTGCAGGATGCTGTCGAATTTCATGGCGGGCGTCTCCATACAGGAAGGAAGGGTTCCGGAGGGAACGGGAGCGGACCATTGTGGACCACTCCAACGACACGCCGGGCATATGGATATGCCGCCGCCCCGTGGTTTCCCCCTTCACCAGAGGCCGGGTTTCCCCCATCCTGTCGCGCATGTCCGAAGAACTCTCGCTCCACCAGCGCCGCCGGCATCCCACGCCGGCCGAGCTGCAGGGAATCCCCTGGCTGGCCGCCCTCGCGCCCGAGGAGCGCAGCCGGGCCATGGAGGCGCTGGTGGTGGGCGACGCGCAGGTGGGCGATTTCGTGTGCCGGCGCGGCCGGCCGGTCACCTACTGGTTCGGCGTGGTCGAGGGGCTGCTCAAGATGAGCACGGACAACGCCCGCGGGCAGACGATGACCTTCGCGGGCGTGCCGCCGGGCGGCTGGTTCGGCGAGGGCACGGCCGTGAAGCGCGAGCCCTACCGCTACGACATCCAGGCGCTGCGCCGCAGCGTGGTGGCGGGGCTGCCGATCGACACCTTCCACTGGCTGCTGGACCATTCGCTCGGCTTCAACCGCTTCGTGATGCAGCAGCTCAACGAGCGGCTCGGCCAGTTCATCGCCGCGCGCGAGATCGACCGCCTGGGCAGCCCGGACGCGCGCGTGGCGCGGGGGCTGGCGGCGCTGTTCAATCCGCTGCTCTACCCGGGCGTGGGCCATGTGCTGCGCATCACCCAGCAGGAACTGGGCTACCTGGTGGGGCTGTCGCGCCAGCGCGTGAACGAGGCGCTGGCCGCGCTGCAGGCGCAGGGCGCGATCCGGGTGGAGTACGGCGGGCTGCGGGTGCTGGACCTGCCCGCGCTGCGCGAGAGCGTGTTCGCCGCGGCGGAGGAGGGCGGCGGCGATGCGGGCCGGTGCGCCGCACGGCCTGCCGGCCGCGCCGCGGCGGCGCCGCAGGCCGGGGCGCGGCGCCCGGCGGGAAGGCGGCCCGCGGCCGCCGCCGGCGCGCTCAGGCAGGCAGGGCCGGGGTCGCCGTAGCGGCCGCCGGCGCGCCGCCCGCGGCGTCGCGCTGCAGGCGGAAGGCGCCCACCATCTCCGTCAGGCGGCCCGCCTGCTCGCGCAGGCTGCCGGCCGCGGCGCTGCTTTCCTCCACCAGCGCCGCGTTCTGCTGCGTCATGTTCTCGAGCGCGTTCACGGACTGGCTCACCTGCCCGATGCGGTCGCTCTGCTCGTGCGCCGCCGTGGTGATCTCGCCCATGATGGCCGACACCCGCTGCACCGATTGCACGAGTTCGCCGATGGTGGCGCCGGCCTCGGCGACGAGGGTGGTGCCTTCCTTGACCTGTCCGGCGCTCGCGAGGATGAGGGTCCGAATTTCCCGGGCGGCCTCGGCGCTGCGGCCCGCCAGTGCGCGCACTTCGCCCGCCACCACGGCGAAGCCGCGGCCCTGTTCGCCGGCCCGGGCCGCTTCCACGGCGGCGTTCAGCGCGAGGATGTTGGTCTGGAAGGCGATGCCGTCGATCACGCCGATGATGTCGGCGATCTTCCGGGAGCTGGTGCTGATCACGTCCATGGTCTGCACGACCTGCGACACCACCTCCCCGCTGCGCGCCGCGACCTGGGCGGCCGAGGCCGTCATCTGGTTGGCCTGCTGCGCGGCGTCGGCGCCCTGGTGGACGGTCTGGGTCAGGTCCGCCAGCGCGGAGGCGGCCTCCTGCAGATTGCCGGAGGTCTGTTCGGTGCGGTGGCTCAGGTCGAGGTTGCCCGAGGCCACCTCCGAGCTGGCCAGCAGGATGGAGTCGGCCGTGGTGCCGATGTGCCCCACCAGCGCGCGCAGCTGCGCCTGCATGGCGGCGATCGCCTCCAGCAGCCGGCCCGTCTCGTCGTGGATGCGGACCTCGACCGCCGAGGTCAGGTCGCCGCGCGCGATGCGTTCGGCCACCACGACGGCGCGCCCGATCGGCTGGGTGATGCTCGCGGTGGTGCGCCATGCGATGAGCAGGCCCAGCGCCACGGCCAGCGCCACCAGCGTGCCGGCGGTGAGGCGCGAGCGGCTCTGCGTGCGGTCCGCGGCCGCCGCGGCTTCGGCGTTGAGGGTGTTCTGCAGTTCCACCAGCTGCGCGAGCTTCTCGCGCCAGACCGCCTCGGGCGGTGCCACCCGGGTCATCAGGCCGAGCGTGGCGCTGACCGTGTCGCCGTCCGTGACCAGCTTGAGCGCGCCCTCGAGCTCCGGACGGGTCTTGCGCGCCTCGGCCTGGGCGTCGGCCATCAACCGGCGTTCCTCGGGCGTGGCGCCGCTCGACTCCAGCAGGGCGGCGAGTTCGGCTTCCTGCTTGGCATAGCGCTGCAGGATGGCGGCGGCCTTGCGCGCCTGGTCCTCGGCATTGCGCGGATCGATGTCGCCGAGCATGGCGGCCGAGCGCGCGTGCAGCCCGGAGGCGCTCACGGTCTGCAGCATGTCGTTCGCCAGCCGCGCCTTCGCGGCCCCGATGCCGGTGATCTGCTGCATCTGGCCGTTCATGCCGGACAGGGACAGGTGGCCGAGTGCCGCGACGGCGACCACGAGCGCCAGCATGCAGCCAAAGCCCAGGAAGAGCCGGCGGGAAATGGACAGTGAGCGAAGGAGATGGACAGCCTGCATGGTGCGTTCCCGGGACAAGGTCCCGTTGTTGCAGTGGCCGCTGCAAGAACGGTGCCAATGAACCCCTTGTTGTTGTTACAACTGGGCGGTGCACACAATCTGCTTCGCTGGCATGCTCCGCCCTGGGCGTTGCAATGGGCGAAATCGCCGAACCGTTCGGTGCCGTCCAGTGCCGTCGCTTCGAGCTATCGATTTGATAGCTTTTGCTGCGATGTCCAGTATCGTGCCAGAGTCCGGGACGCCACGCCAGGAGCCGAGGTAACGTTACATTTATGGCCAGGGGAATCACATGGTGAAGACAGTTATGCAGCGTGCTGTGCGGGTCGCGGTCCTCGGGCTGGCATCGGCGTTCGCGCCGGGTGCGTGGGCGGCGCTGGTGCAGGTCATCGTGCAGGACGGCGCCGGCAAGCCGCTGCCGGGCGCCGTGGCTTTTCTGGATTCCGCCCAGGCGCGCCGGCAGGCGAAGCCCCTCGTGGGCGCCGAGGTGGCCCAGGAGAAGCGGCGCTTCGTGCCCGAGGTGCTGGTGGTGACCGCCGGCACGCAGGTGCAGTTTCCCAACCACGACACGGTGCGCCACCACGTCTATTCGTTCTCTCCGGCGAAGAAGTTCGAACTCAAGCTCTATTCGGGCATGCCCGCCAATCCCGTGCTCTTCGACCAGCCCGGTGTGGTGGTGCTGGGCTGCAACATCCACGACCAGATGGTGGGGTGGATCCTGGTGGTCGAGACGCCCTACTACGCGCAGGCCGACGGCACCGGGGCCGTGCGCATCGACAAGGTGCCGCCCGGTGAATACACGCTCAACGTCTGGCATGCGGGCCTGCCGGCGGGGGCGCCTGCCGTGTCCCGGCCGCTGGCCGTGGCCGAGGGCGGCGCCCCGGTGACCGTCCGGCTGGCGGGGGCCGTGCCGTGAGCTGGAGCGCTTTCCGGCGCAGCCTGATGTTCCGGCTGGCCACCATCTCGCTGCTGCTGCTGCTGATCGTGCAGGCCGCCGGCTTCCTGGTGGTGCGCGCCTCGATCGAGCGCAACGGCCGTGCGCAGGTCGCGCAGGGGCTGGACGCGAACGAGCGGGTCTGGCGCCGCCTGATCGAGCAGAACGCCGAGCGGCTGCAGCAGGGATCGACGCTGCTCGCCTCGGACTACGGATTCCGCTCGGCCGTGAATTCCGGCGATGCGGACACGATCGAATCGGTGCTCTACAACCATGGCGCCCGCATCGGCGCGGCCGTCACCGCCCTGCTGGACACGCGCATGCAGCTGGTGGTGTCCTCGGCGGCGGATGCTTCCGGCGACTCGCGTGCCGCCCTGCGCGGCGTGCTGCCCGCGCTCACGGAGCACCCCGGCGGCAGCCAGATCGCCATCGTGGACGGCGTGCCCTACCAGTTCGTGACGGTGCCGCTGCGCGCGCCGCTCGTGATCGGCTGGGTGCTCATGGGCTTCCCGATAGGCCAGGCACTCGCCGCGGAGATGCGCCAGTTGCAGTCGGTCGAGGTGGCCATCGCAGTCCAGACCGCCGACGGCGGCGTGCATGTGCCGGTCAGCACGCTGCCGGCGGTCGAGCGGGACCGGCTGGCGGGGCTCATGGGCGGCGGCGAGATGGAGACGGACGACGGCCCCATGCTGGTGCGCGCCGTGCCGCTCGACACCGTCAACGGCCGGGCGCGGGTGCTGCTGCTGCGCTCGCTCGACGAAGTGCTCGCCTCCTACCGCCACCTGCAACTGCTGTTGGCCGGCATCACGCTCGCGGGCGTGGCGCTGTTCGCCATCGGCTTCGCGATCATGGCGCGGCGCGTCGCCACGCCCCTGCGGGCCGTGGCCTTGGCCACGCAGCGCATCTCGCGCGGCGACTATGCCGCGCCCATCGAACACACCCACCGCCACGACGAGATCGGGCACCTGGCGCGCTCCTTCGACCGCATGCGCATCGGCATCGCGGAGCAGCAGGACGAGATCCGCCGGCTCGCCGACACCGACCGCCTCACCGGCGTGCCGAACCGGGAGCGGTTCCGCCGGCTGCTCATGGAGGCGATCCAGCACGGCATCCGCCGGGGCGAGCCCCTGGCCGTGATCGCGCTCGACCTCGACCGCTTCAAGCACGTCAACGGCGTGCTGGGCTATGCGATGGGCGACCGGCTGCTGCAGGCGGTGGCGGCGCGCATCTCCTCCCACCTGCATGCGCCGCGGGAGACCCTCGCGCGCCTCGGGGGCAACGAATTCGCGCTGCTGCTGCCGGGCGCGGACGAGGCCGCCGCGCGCGACACGGCGCAGCGCATCACCCGCGCGTTCGAGTCCTCGCTGGCGTTCGACGACCAGACGGTGGACCTCAGCGCCGGCATCGGCATCGCCTGCTGGCCGGGCCCGGCGGACGATGCCGACACTCTGCTCAGCCACGCGGAAGTCGCCATGTACGCCGCCAAGCGCCGGCTGCACGGCGCGCAGGTGTACGACCCGTCGATGGCCTCCTCCAGCGCGGCGGCGCTGTCGCTGCTGTCCGAGCTGCGCCATGCGGTGGAGGCCGGCGAACTGCGGCTCTTCCTCCAGCCCAAGCTCGGCCTGGACGGCCGCGCGGGCTGCGGCGCCGAGGCGCTCGTGCGCTGGCAGCACCCCGAGCGCGGCCTGGTGCCGCCCATGCAGTTCATCCCGTTCGCCGAGCAGACCGGCTTCGTACGGCAGCTCACGCTCTGGGTGTTCGAGCAGGCGGCCATCTTCCTCGCGCGGCCCGACGTGCGCGCACTGGGGCTGCGCATCTCGGTCAACCTGTCCACGCGCGACCTCATGGACACCGAGCTGAGCACCCGCCTGGGAGCGCTCATGGCACGCCACGGCGTGGGGCCGGAATCGTTCTGCCTGGAGATCACGGAGAGCGCCATCATGGACGACCCGGCGCGGGCCGAAGCCATGCTCAACCGCCTGTCGGCCCAGGGCTTCAAGCTCTCCATCGACGATTTCGGCACCGGATACTCCTCGCTGGCCTACCTCAAGCGGCTGCCGGTGGACGAACTCAAGATCGACAAATCCTTCGTGCTCGGCATGGTGGCGGACAAGGGCGACGCGCAGATCGTGCGCTCCACCATCGATCTCGCGCACAACCTGGGCCTCTCGGTGGTGGCCGAGGGGGTGGAGACCGCCACCATCCTGGAGCGCCTGCAGGCCCTGCGCTGCGACGAGGCCCAGGGCTACCACATCGGTCGGCCCATGCCCGCGGACGACCTGCTCGCCTGGCATGCCGCGGCCGACGCGCGAAAATAGCGCCCATGTCCGATTCCGCTCCCCGCAACCGCCTGTCGCTCCCTCCGGGCGGCCGGCGCGCCGGCCCGCCGGCTGCCGCCTCCCGGCCCGCTTCCGCTCCCCCTTCCGCTGCCGGCCAGGGTGCCGCGCCGTCCCGCCCCGGAGGCCGGCGCCCCGCGGGCCGCTTCACCCTGCGCGCGCCCGAGGCGGGCGCGCCGGTGCCCCCGGTCCGGCGCGCGGATCCCGCCCCGCAGGCCCCGCATCCGCGGAGTGGCTCCGTGGCCCGCAGCCCCGAAGGCGGCGCTCCCGGCGCCACCTCCCGCCTCAACAAGCGCATGGCCGAACTCGGGCTGTGCTCGCGCCGCGAGGCGGACGACTGGATCGCCAGCGGCTGGGTGCGCGTGAACGGGCAGGTGGCCGCGATGGGCCTGCAGGTGGCGCCCACCGACCGCATCGAGGTCGATCCCGCCGCGCGGGGCCAGCAGGAGCGGCAGGTGACCATCCTGCTGCACAAGCCCATGGGCTACGTGAGCGGCCAGGCCGAGGACGGCCACACGCCGGCGGTCGCGCTCATCAACCCGCGCACCCACTGGCGCGAAGACCCGAGCCGGCAGCGCTTTTCGCCGCCGCAACTGCGCGGCCTCGCGCCCTGCGGCCGGCTGGACATCGATTCCGTCGGGCTGCTGGTGCTCACCCAGGACGGCCGCGTGGCGCGGCATCTGATCGGCGAAGACTCCGAGGTCGAGAAGGAGTACCTCGTGCGCGTGCACTACGGCGACGTCGCGACCGGCGTGCAGTCCGTCTTCCCGGCCGAGCAGCTGGCACGCCTGTGCCACGGCCTCTCGCTCGACGGCCAGCCGCTCAAGCCCGCGAAGGTGGACTGGCAGAACCCCGAGCAGCTGCGCTTCGTGCTCCAGGAAGGCAAGAAGCGCCAGATCCGCCGCATGTGCGAACTGGTGGGCCTGAAGGTGGTGGGCCTCAAGCGCATCCGCATCGGCCGCGTCGTGCTCGGCAACCTGCCGGCGGGGCAGTGGCGCTACCTGGGGCCGCACGAGCGGTTCTGACGCCGGCCCCTTCGCCCGCGGCCTGGCCCGCGCCGTGGCGCGTCAGGCGCCGGCCGGCGCGATGCCGGTGTGGGGCGCGTCCAGCGCCTCGCGCACGCGCAGGGCCAGGTCTTCCAGGGTGTAGGGCTTGCCGATGAGGTGCACGCCCGCGTCCAGCACGCCGTTGTGCACCACGGCGTTGCGCGTGTAGCCGGTGGTGAACAGCACCTTCAGGCCCGGCCGGCGGCGCAGCGCTTCCTCGGCCAATTTGCGGCCGTTCACGTCGGGCATCACCACGTCGGTGAACAGCAGGTCGATTTCCGGATGCGCGTCGATCAGCTTGAGCGCCGCCGCGGCGCCGTCGGCCTCCAGCACGCGGTAGCCGAGCTCGTTCAGGGCGTCCACGGAGAACTGCCGCACGGCGGCCTCGTCCTCCACCACCAACACCACTTCCTGCGCATCCCCCAGCGGCAGCGGCGGCGTTGCGGTCGCGGCGGCCTCTTCCACCGAGACATCGGTCAGGCGCGGCAGATACACCTTGACGGTGGTGCCTTCACCCACCTCGGAGTAGATCTTCACGTGGCCGTTCGACTGCCGGATGAAGCCGTACACCTGGCTCAGCCCCAGGCCGGTGCCCTTGCCCACCTCCTTGGTGGTGAAGAACGGATCGAAGGCCTTGGCGATCACCTCCGGCGGCATGCCCGTGCCGGTGTCGGTGACGGCGATCAGCACGTACTGCCCGGGCGCCACGCCCAGGTGCTCCGCGGCGTAGCGGTCGTCCAGGTGGGCGTTGGCGGTTTCGATGGTGAGCCGCCCGCCGTCGGTCAGCGCGCCCATGGCGTCGCGGCCGTTGACGGCGAGGTTCAGGATCACGCTCTCGAGCTGGTTGCGGTCCGCATGGATGCGCCACAGCCCGCCGGCGAGCACCGTCTCCAGGCGGATCGCTCCGCCCAGCGAATGGCGCAGCATGTCGGACATGCCGGCGACCAGCTGGTTGGCGTCCAGCGGCACCGGGCTGAGCGGCTGCCTGCGCGAGAAGGCCAGCAGCCGCTGCGTGAGCTGCGCCGCGCGCCGGGCGCCACCTCGAGCCGCGTCGATGTGGCGGCGCGCGCGGGGTTCGCCCGCGGCGAAGCGGCGGTCCAGCAACTCCAGCGACCCCAGCACCACCGCGAGCATGTTGTTGAAATCGTGCGCGATGCCGCCGGTGAGCTGGCCCACCGCCTCCATCTTCTGCGCCTGGCGCAGCACCTCTTCCGTCCGCAGGCGTTCGGCCACCTCCAGCGCCACGCGCTGCTCCAGGGCGTCGTTCAGGTCGCGCAGGTCGCGCTCGGCGCGGTGGCGCTGCGTCACGTCCTGGAACAGCACCGCCACCTGCCGGCGCTCGACCGGCTCCACCCGGAACGCGGACAGCTCCAGGTAGCGGCCGGTCTTGACCAGCTCGCGCTCGAAACGCACCGGCTCGCCCGTGACCAGCACCTTGCGGTAGATCTCCACCCAGGCGTCGGCTTCCTCGGGCACCATGTCGCGCACGCGCTGCCCCACCACGTCGGCGATGCCCGCATTGGCCTGATAGGCCGGGTTGGCCGAGACGTGCACGTAGTCGCTCAGCGGGCCATGCGGCCCGTCGAGGAACTCGATCACGCAGAAGCCCTCGTCCATGGTCTCGAACAGCGTGCGCAACTGCAGTTCGCTTTCGCGCAGCGCACTCTCGGCGGCCTTGCGGGCCGTGAGGTCGGTGGCGGTGCCGAACCATTCCATGACCTCGCCGTCGGCGCCGAGCAGCGGCATGGCGCGCGACAGCGTCCAGCCGATGCTGCCGTCCACGCGGAACACGCGGTGCTCCAGCTCGAGCAGGCTGCGGGTCGCCATGGCCTGGGCGATGGCCGCGCGCACCTGTGGCCGGTCCTGGGCCGGCACGTACTGCTCGATCCAGGAACGCGTGGGTTCCGTGGTGTCGGCGATGAAGCCCTGGCCGTTGATCTCCAGAAGCCGGCTCCAGTCGGCGTTCATGCGGTAGACGGCATTGGCCGTGGCCAGCGTCAGCGCCCGCAGGCGCGATTCGCTGTCGGCCAGCCCGCGCTGCGCCAGCATCTTGCCGGTGGTTTCCGCGACCGCGCAAAGGATGCCCTGCACGCAACCGTCGTCGTCGCGCAGAGGCGTATAGGAGAAGCTGAACCAGGCCGGTTCGGCATGGCCGCGGCGGTTGACGATCAGCGGCAGATCCTCGCGGTAGAGGGCCTCGCCCGATAGCGCCGTGGCCACCAGCGCGCTGACGTCCGCCCACACCTCGCCCCACACCGCATCCAGCGCCGACCCCATGGCCCAGGGGTGCTTGTTGCCCAGCATTTCGGCGTACGGCGCGTTGTAGACCATGCCCAGGCGCGGTCCCCACGCCAGCCAGGTCGGTGCCAGCGAGTCGAGCACCAGCGATGCCGCCGCCCGCAGCGGCCGTGGCCAGGTGGCGGGATGGCCCAGGCAGGAGGCGGCCCAGTCGCATCCTCGCAGGAGCGGATGCGCCGGGGTGCCGTCGGGCAGGAAGGGGGGGGCGCCGGCGGATGCCGGGCCGGGGCCATCGCGGGGCGCGGGAGCGTTCATGTTAGCCAATGTAACCGCTGCCCGTGTGACCCGCCGCGGCGAGGCCTTTCCGCGACCCGTCCACGGCCTTACATCGCCGCCTCCACCGGCAACTGCGCGCGGATCGCCGCCACCAGTTCGCTGGCCATGTGCGATTTGGGGTTGCCGCGCAGCCAGGCCAGGCTGATGGGCGGCATGCGCCAGGGCAGGGGCTCGGGCATGACGACGGCACGTCCATCGGCGGCCACGAGCCGCGCCGTGTGCAGGGGCAGCAGCGTCACGCCGCGGGGCAGCCGCGCCAACGCGGTGGCGATGGTGCGGGTGGCGTAGGCCTCCAGTACCGGGACCGGCACCCGCCGGCCGCCGGCCGCGAACATCGAGTCGACCATGTGGCGGATGGGCGTGTTCGACGGCGGGAAGATCCAGTCCATTTGCGCCAGCTGGCCGATGTCGGGCGAAGCCAGTCGCTTCAGTGAGTGCGCGTTGTCCCGCGACACGACGATGTGGGCCGTCTGCTGGCACAGCAACTCCTGCTCCAGGTCATCGGCAGAGCTATCTTGCGAGAACCGGCAGATGGCGCAGTCCAGGGTGCGGTTGCGCAGCGCGTCGATGAGATGGAGCGTCGTGTCCTCGTGCGCCTGCAGCGACAGCCGCGGCCGTTTGCCCAGCAGGTGCTGCCAGGCGGCATCCAGGATGAAGTCCGGTGCATAGGGGATCACGCCCAGGCGCAGCCGCCCCTGGTGCCCCGCGCGCAGGCCTTCGAGTTCACGCCGCAGGGCGCTGTTGTCCGCCATGGCGAAGCGGGCACGGGCGAGCACCAGCTCGCCGGCGGGGGTGGGCTCCAGCCCGCGGCGGGTCCGGACGAACAGCGGGGACATGAAGATGTCCTCGATGTCGGCGAGCGCGCGGGTCACGGTGGGCTGGCTCAGGTGCAGCTCGTCGGCGGCACGGCTGACCGAGCGGTGGCGGTCGATGGCCAGCAGCAGTGCGTAGTGGCGCATCTTGAGCCGGTTCTCCAGGCGGATCGCCAGTTCGTCCCGGGGAAGTGCGGCGTCGTTCATAGCGTTTTATGCATGCATCTATAGATATCCATGTTAGCTGGTCTATTTGATGCTCCTAGACTGGAAAGGTCATCCACACGCACCAGAACCGAGCATGAGCACCTCCTTCACCACACGTCCTGAAATCACCGGCACGCACGGCGTGGTCGCCTCCACCCACTGGCTGGCATCGCAGACCGCCATGGGCGTGCTCGAACGGGGAGGCAACGCATTCGACGCGGCCGTGGCCGGGGGCTTCGTGCTGCAGGTCGTCGAGCCGCACCTGAATGGTCCGGGCGGCGAGGTGCCGATCCTGTACTGGAGCGAGCGGGAGCGGTCCATGCGCTCCATCCGTGGCCAGGGCAGCGCACCGGCGGAAGCCACCGCGCAGGCCTTCCGCCGCCTCGGGCTGGAGCAGGTGCCGGGCATAGGGCTGCTGCCGGCCACCGTGCCCGGGGCGTTCGGCGCGTGGCTCGTCCTGCTGCGCGACCATGGAACCTGGTCGCTCGCGGATGTGCTGGCTCCGGCCATCGGCTATGCCCGCGATGGCTTTCCGCTGCTGGCGCGCGCCGTGCAGGCCATCGTCGCGGTGCAGGAACTGTTCCGCGCGCACTGGCCCAGTTCCGCCGAAGTCTGGCTGCCCGATGGCCGGGTGCCGCAGCCCGGCGCGCTGTTCCGGCTCCCCGGGCTGGCCGAAACGTACACGCGCATCGCCGAGACCGCCCGGAGGGAGGGCGGCGGGCAGCGCACCGCGGAAATCGACGCGGCCATCCGCTGCTGGTACGAAGGGTTCGTCGCGCGCGACATCGACCACTTCTACCGCACCGAGAAAGTGCGCGACACCACGGGCGAATGCCACGGCGGCCTGCTGCGTTACGACGATCTGGCGAACTGGTCACCCGCCGTCGAGGCGCCGCTGACCCTGGAATTCGGCCGCTACACGCTGGCCAAGTGCGGCTTCTGGAGCCAGGGCCCGGCGTTCCTGCAGCAGATGGGCATGCTGCGCCACGCGGAGCTGCAGCGGCATCCCGTAGATTCGGCAGGCTTCGTGCACCGCATCGCCGAGGCGGCCAAGCTCGCCATGGCCGACCGCCTGGCCTGGTACGGCGCCGCCCCGGGGGCGCAGCGCGATGCGCAGATGGCGCTGCTGTCCGACGACTACCTGCGCGCGCGCTGGGGCGAAGTCGGCGGCAGCGCCAGCACCCTGCTGCGCGCCGGAGCCCCAGGCGGCCGGATGCCGGTGCTTCCGGACCTGGACGTGGCACGCCGCACCCTGCTGACCGCGGACACCCGCTTCGGGATCGGCGAGCCCACCTTCGCGGCGCTGCCGCCGGTGAACGAATGGCTGGACCGCGAGGTCTTCGTGGGCGATACCTGCCACCTCGACGTGATCGACCGCCACGGCAACATGGTCGCGGCCACGCCCTCGGGTGGCTGGCTGTCGTCCAGCCCCGCCATTCCGGCCCTGGGCTTCGCGCTGACCACGCGGCTGCAGATGACCTGGCTGGACGAGGGGCTGCCCAACACGGTCACGCCCGGCGTGGCGCCGTGCACCACGCTGTCGCCGTCGCTTGCGCTGCGCGACGGCGAGCCCTACATGGTGTTCGGCACGCCCGGCGGCGACCAGCAGGACCAGTGGTCCCCGGCATTTTTCCTGCGCCATGCGGTGCATGGCATGAACCTGCAGGAGGCCATCGATGCCCCGGCATGGCACATCGACCACTTCCCCGCGTCGTTCTGGCCGCGAAGCACCACGCTCAACCAGCTCACCCTGGAGTCGCGCTTCGATCCCGCGCAGATCGACGCGCTGCGCGCCATCGGCCACACCGTGAAGGTGGGGCCGCCCTGGTCCGAAAGCCGCATGTCCGCCTGCACCCGGGAGCGCGACCGGGAAGGCCGCCTGGTGCTGCGCGCCGCCGCCAATCCACGCGGCATGCAGGGGTACGCCGTGGGGCGCTGACGCGGCGCTGCCCGGCTCCTTTTTTTCCTCCCTTTTCCGCCGTCCCTTCCGTTGTCCCCTCTCCAAGGAATCCCCGCCATGTTCTCCCGCATCCGCCGCAGCCTGATCGCCCTGTCGCTTCTCGGCCTCGCTCCGCTGGCCCACGCCGACTACCCGGACAAAGCCATCACCCTGATCGTGCCCTGGGCTCCCGGCGGCTCCACCGACATCCTGGCGCGCTCGCTGGCCGACCAGCTCAGCAAGACACTGGGCCAGCCGGTCATCGTGGACAACCGCGCGGGTGCGTCCGGCAACATCGGCTCGAACTTCGTCGCCAAGGCGAAACCGGACGGATACACGCTGCTGGTGGGTTCCATGAGCACCCATGCCATGAACCCCGCGCTCATGCCCAACATGCCTTTCAAAGGGGTGGAGGATTTCACTCCCATCGCCCTGATGGCGAACGTGGTCAACACCCTGGTGGTGAACCCGTCGGTGCCGGCCAGGGACGTCCGGGAACTCATCGCATACGCCAAGGCCAACCCCGGCAAGCTCAACTACGCATCGGCCGGCCCCGGCTCGACCAACCACCTGAGTGCCGTGCTGTTCGAGAAGGCCACCGGGGTCCAGATGACGCACGTGCCCTACCGGGGCGGCGCGCCGGCCGTGGTGGATACCGTCGCCAACCAGACGCAGGTGCTGTTCTCCGCCGGGACGCAGACCCTGCCGCATGTGAAGGCCGGCAAGCTGCGCCTGCTGGGCGTGACGGAAGCGCAACGTTCCGCGCTCCTGAAGGATGTGCCCGCGGTGGCCGAGACCGTGCCCGGCTATGAACTGGGCGTCTGGTATGGACTGTTCGGCCCCAGGGACATGCCCGCCGATCTGGTGCAGCGCCTGAACGCCGCCACCAATGCCGCCCTCCAGGTGCCCGCGGTGCGCGAGCGCATGGATTCCATCGGCGTCGAGGTGGTGAGCAAGTCGCCGCAGGAGTTCGACAAGGTCCTCAAGGCCGACGCGCAGCGCTACGGCAGGATCATCAAGGAACTCGGCATCACCAATGAGTGAGCACGCCACCTTCCCGGGCTCCGTGCACTGCGGGCTGACCCTGGCCGCGCCCGCCTGCGCCATGCTGCTGGCCGACCTGCCCCGCGCGCGCGGGCTGGATGCCGCTATGGAAATCGCCGACGCCGCGCGCCGCGCCCTCATCGGTCCGGGCCTGCTCACCGTGAACCTGCTGCGCAGTCCCCTGCCTGCGGCCGGGGATGCCGACGCCACGCTGGTGCTCCAGCGGGCGTGGACGTCCGACCCCGTCGCCTACCCGGTGGCCGGACGCAAGCGCAAGGCGCTGACGCCGTGGACACGGAAACTGTTCCTGCACGGAGAACCCTTCATCGGGGAAGGCCGCGAGGCGCTGGAGGCGGTGTTCGACGATCACGCGCTCATTGCCGCCCTGGGCCTGCAGGCCGTCATCAACGTGCCGGTGTTCGACGGCCAGGGCGGATGCATCGCCACGTTCAACCTGCTCGGCACGGAGCCGCGGTGGGCGCCCGGTGCGGCAGCCCTGGCCAGGCTGCTCGCCGCGCTGTGTTCTCCTGCCATCGCCCAGGCGGTGATGATGGGCCCGCTGCCTGCCGCGGGTCGGTGAACGGCCAGCCGCACGACGGCGGCCCGGTCGTGGGCGGCGCCGGTTCCGCGGAACGGGGGCCGTCCCGCGAGGGATGGACCACGGGCCTTGATAATCCGCGGGCGGCCCCTACATGGCCGGGCGTTCCCCTTTTCGTTGCGAACCTCTCAGAAGAGCCATTCACCAACCATGAGCAAGCACACCCATTCCTTCCAGGCCGAAGTCGCGCAGCTGCTGCACCTGGTCACCCACTCGCTGTACTCCAACCAGGAAATCTTCCTGCGCGAGCTGATCTCGAACGCCTCCGACGCCTGCGACAAGCTGCGCTTCGAGGCCCTGAACGACGCCGCGCTGTACGAAGACGCGCCCAACCTCGAGGTGCGCGTGTCCTTCGACAAGGCCGCGAAGACGCTCACGATCACCGACAACGGCATCGGCATGAGCGAGCAGGAGGCCATCGACCACCTGGGCACGATCGCCAAGAGCGGCACCAAGGACTTCATGAGCCGCCTCTCGGGCGACCAGAAGCAGGATGCCCAGCTCATCGGCCAGTTCGGCGTGGGCTTCTATTCCGGCTTCATCGTGGCCGACAAGATCACCGTGGAATCGCGCCGCGCGGGCCTGAAGCCCGAAGAGGGCGTGCGCTGGACCAGCGGCGGCACGGGCGATTTCGAGGTGGAAACCATCACCCGTGCCGCGCGCGGCACGTCCATCATCCTGCACCTGCGCGACGAGGCCGAGGAGTTCCTGAACGCCTGGAAGCTCAAGCAGGTCATCGGCAAGTACTCCGACCACATCAGCCTGCCCATCCTCATGGAGAAGGAGGAGTGGAAGGAGAGCGAGAAGGAAGGCGAGCCCGGCCAGATGGTCAAGACGGGCGAGTGGGAGGCCGTGAACAAGGCCAGCGCCCTGTGGACGCGCCCCAAGAAGGACATCACCGACGAGCAGTACCAGGAGTTCTACAAGGCGATCAGCCACGACCACGAGAACCCGCTCACCTGGAGCCACAACCGCGTGGAGGGCAATACCGAGTACACGCAGCTGCTCTACATCCCCGCCAAGGCGCCGTTCGACCTCTGGAACCGCGACAAGAAGGCCGGCGTGAAGCTCTACGTGAAGCGCGTCTTCATCATGGACGACGCCGAAGCGCTCATGCCCACCTACCTGCGCTTCGTGAAGGGCGTGATCGACTCGGCCGACCTGCCGCTCAACGTGAGCCGCGAGCTGCTGCAGGAAAGCCGCGACGTGCGCGCGATCCGCGAGGGCTCCACCAAGCGCGTGCTCTCGATGCTCGAAGACCTCGCCAAGCACGACCGCCACACCGCCGGTGAAGGCGCCGACGGCGTGACCGACGTGGTGAGCGAAGAGGACAAGGCCAAGGAGGGCAAGTACACGCAGTTCTACGCCGAGTTCGGCTCGGTGCTCAAGGAAGGCCTGGGCGAGGACTTCGGCAACCGCGAGCGCATCGCGAAGCTGCTGCGTTTCGCCTCCACCACCACGGACACCACCACCGTCTCGCTGGCCGACTACAAGGCCCGCATGAAGGAAGGCCAGGAGGCCATCTACTACATCACCGCCGACACCCTGGCCGCCGCCAAGAACAGCCCGCAGCTCGAGGTCTTCAAGAAGAAGGGCATCGAGGTGCTGCTGATGGCCGACCGCGTGGACGAGTGGGCGCTCAACTACCTGCACGACTTCGACGGCACGCCGCTGCAGTCCGTGGCCAAGGGCGCGGTGGATCTGGGCACGCTGCAGGACGAGGCCGAGAAGAAGGCCGCCGAAGAGGCCGCCGAAGCCTTCAAGCCCGTGCTGGCGAAGCTCAAGGAAGCCTTGAAGGACCGGGCCGAGGACGTGCGCGTGACCACGCGCCTCGTCGATTCGCCCGCCTGCCTGGTGGTGCAGGAGCACGGCATGAGCACCCAGCTCGCGCGCCTCATGAAGCAGGCCGGCCAGTCCCTGCCCGACGCCAAGCCCGTGCTGGAGGTGAACCCGGAACATGCGCTGGTGAAGAAGCTGGACGGCAGCGTGCACTTCCACGACCTCGCCCACATCCTCTTCGACCAGGCCCTGCTGGCCGAAGGCGGGCTGCCGGAAGACCCTGCGGCGTACGTGAAGCGGGTGAACGCGCTGCTGGTGTGAGGCTGGCCAAGTGGGCTGACGGGCCTGAGATGCGGGCCCCAGCCGAGCCGAAGCCGCGGATGGGCAGGCCTGCCTTCCGCGGCTTTTTTCTCGGCCGTCCGGTCCGGATGTGGACGTGTGCGGGCGGCCGCTCCCTGCCGGGATGACGCGGCAGTGGCCGCGTGCTTTCGGTCAAAAAGGCTTTTTTCCGGCCCGTTGATCCTCAGTCCCAAGAAACCGGCACTGCCGGATAATGCGCGGCGATCCTCCTCCTTCGCGGAGCCCCACGGCCATGCTGCGCTTCTTCCTCATCTTCCTCACCCTCCAGCTCACCCTGTTCGGCATCAACATGCTCAACTGGGTGCAGGAGCACCTGGTGCTGCCGTGGACGGCGCTGCTCGCGCGCATCTGCGCGACGATGGTGATGTGGTTCGACAGCTCGGCCGCGGCGGCGGGTAAGGTGCTCTGGAACCACCAGACGGGTTTCGGCGTGTCGATCGAGGCGGGCTGCAACGGCATCGAGGCCTGCATCGTGCTGTTCGCCGCAGTGATGGCTTTCCCCTCGACCTGGCGGCACAAGCTGATCGGCCTCGCGGCGGGTTTCGTGGCGGTGCAGGCGCTCAACATCGTGCGGGTGATCAGCCTGTTCTACCTGGGCCAGTGGAGCACGACGGTGTTCAATTTCGCGCACGAGTACCTCTGGCAGGCGCTGATCATGGTGGACGTGCTCATCGTCTGGCTGCTGTGGGTGCGCGCGGGAAGCAGGCCGTCCGCCGGCTCCCCGCCCGGCCCGGGTGCGCCGCCGGCCACGCCCCCGGCCGCGGCCCTGGCCTGAGCCGACGCGACCGCGATGCGCCGCGCCGCCAGCCTGAAGGCTTTCGTCATCGGCCTCTTCATCGGGGTCGTGCTGCTCACGCTCGCGTGGACGCGGGTGTCGCCCTGGACGTCCTACCCCATCGGCATGGTGGCCGGCGCGGTGCTGGAACACACGGCGCCCGGCTGGGTGCGCCAGGCGCGCCTCGCCCCGGGCCGGCTGGAGGTGGACACCTCGGTGGCCATCGCCACGCCGCAGACGGGCAACCAGCCGGTGGAGATCACCCTCGAATCCGACCCGGGCCGCTACGCCTACGGGCTGCCGATCTTCCTGGCGCTGCTGCTGGCCGCGCGCGGGCCCGGCCGCACGGTACGGGCGCTGGCCGGCTACGCGCTGCTGGTGCCGCTGCAGGCGTTCAGCCTCTGCATGCAATTGCTGATGCAGCTGCTGCTCACGGCGCAGTTCGACGTGCGCACGCTGCGCGTGGCGCAGTGGCAGATGGAAGCGCTGGTCTATGGTTACCAGCTGGGATCGCTGGTGGTGCCGACGCTGGCGCCGATCGTGGTCTGGCTCTGGCTGGACCGGGCATTCGTCAACGAGGTGGTGATCGGTGCATGGCGGCGATCGCTGGTGGCCCGCGGGACAACGCCGGAATCGGCCACGGTGCCGGTCTCTGCGGCCCCAGGGGCTCCGGCGGGCCCGGCCATCGGCGGCCAACAGGAGGTGCCCGCGGGTGCCTCCGCCGCGCGTACCGGGGCGCACGGCGGCGATGTGCCGCCCGACGCGGCCACCCTGGCGGAAGAGGTCGCCGCACCGGCCGCGGGGCTGGCACCGCACCCGCCCCAGGCGACTTCGGCCGGCGGCATCCCGGTGTCGACCAGCGCCTCGGCGGGCCTGCCGCCGCGACGGCCCCGGCGCTGACTTGGAGCCCGACAGTGTGGCGGCTGCGTCACACCGTGCCGGGTCGACACGGCCGTGCCGCCGGGCGCTGCCAGAATGCCGGCCCATGCGCATGTTCCCGTTCTTTTTTCCGGCCCCGACGTGGGCGGCATCTCCTGCGGCCCTGGGCCGTTTCCGGGCCCCCGTCCTGACCGCCACGCTATGGGCCCTGCTGCAGGGCGCCGGAGCCCAGGCCGCGCCCGCCGAGCCGTCGGCCGCACCTGCTTCCGGCATGCCCGTTGCGGCGGCCAACGCTGCTTCGTCGCCCACGCCTGCGGCCGCGGAAGGGGCGGCGGAATCGCCCGAGCCCCGTTTCGCCCTGCACGCCCAGACCACCTACGTCTGGCAGCGCAAGCCGGCCTTCGATGCGGCCTACACCGGCCCGAACAGCCTCGTGCCGACGCGCGAGCGCTCGTATTCCTTCACCGCCACGGCCGATCTGGCGGTGCGGCCCTGGGAGGGCGGGCAACTGCACTTCAACCCGGAGGCTGCGCAGGGCGTGCCGCTGTCGCACCTCACGGGCGCGGGCGGGCTTTCCAACGGCGAACTGGCCCGCTCTTCGGGAGCGCAGCTCAAGGCCTACCGGGCGCGGCTTTTCTGGCTGCAGCGCTGGAACGCGGGCGGCGAGACGGAGAAGATCGACGCGGATTTCAACGAGATGGGCGGCACGGCCACCACGCGCCGCTGGACGCTGGTGCTGGGCAACGTCTCGCTGCTGGACTATTTCGATCCGAACCCCTACGCCAAGGACCCGCGCGAGCAGTTCTTCAACTGGTCGTACCTCGCACCCGGGCCGTGGGACTATGCTGCCGACGCGCGTGGCTACACGTGGGCCGGCATCCTCGAATACCGCACGCCGGAGTGGGCCGTGCGCGGCGGCCGCGGGCTGCAGCCGAGCGAATCGAACGGGCCGAAGCTCGACCGCGCCTGGCGCCGCCACTACGGTGACCAGATCGAGGCCGAATCCAACCTGCCGGTGGCATTGCCTGCCGGCCCGCTGCGCGGGCGCGTGCTGTGGTTCCGCAACCGGGCGGTGATGGGCGCGTTCGACGATGCGGTGGCGCAGGGGCAGGCGACCGGCACCGTGCCCGACGTGGGCGCGGTGCGCCGGCTGCAGACCAAGACCGGCTGGGCCGTGACCCTGGAAGCGCCGCTGGGCGAGGATGCCGGCGTGTTCGTGCGCGCGGGCCGCAGCGGCGGGCGGCAGGAGACGTTCGCGTTCACCGAAATCGACCGGCAGGTCTCCGTGGGCGGACAATGGTCCGGCGCGGCCTGGGGCCGGCCGGCGGACCGCATGGGCGCCGCGCTGGCGGTGAACGGGCTGTCGGGGCCGCACCGCGATTACCTGGCGGCCGGCGGGCAGGGCGCATTCCTGGGCGATGGCGCGCTGAACTACGGGCGCGAGCGGGTGTGGGAGGTGTACTACCGCGTGGTGATGCCGCCGGTGCCGACGGCCGCGGGCGCGTTGCAGTCGGCCGTGTCGCTGGGCGCGCAGCGCATCCAGAACCCGGGCTACAACCGCGACCGCGGGCCGGTGGACATCTTCTCGGTGCGGCTGCACGCGGAGTTCTGAGGGCGCCTCACCCCGCTGCCGCAGTGTCGCATTGCAGCGCATGGGCCTGCAGTTGCGCCAGGCCCTCGGTGGCCGCATGGCGCACGGCCTGCGGCAATGCGGCAGGCAGCGTGGGCAGGGCGGTGGCCGCGCCGCTGGCGGCCTGCACTCCTACCTGCGCCTGCGACCGTTCCACGGCATCCTCCAGCAGGCGCGTCAGTCCGCACAGGCGCTGCAGCCCGAAATTCCCTGCCGTGCCGCCCCATTCGTGCGCTTCGTCCCGCAGGGCGGCCCAATCGCACTGCGCGAGGGCGACGTCGATGCGCCGCAGTCGCGCAACGCTGTCGTGCACGAAGCGCTCGCGCAGGCGGTCCGCCTGACCGGCGGCGAGCAGTCCGGCCCACTCCTTCAGCGGCGCGGTGTCGAACACGGGCAGGCGCAGTACCTCCTGCAGCGTGGCGCGCATTGGAATGCCCTCGGACGGTGAGGGCCACGGGGGGGCGGTGACCGCAGCGCGGCCGGACGGCGGCGCCACGATCCAGCGGGTGAGCGCCGCCCACAGCGGGCCTTCGAGCACCGGCTTGGGCAGGTGGTCGTCCATGCCGGCGGCACGCGTGCGCTCGATGTCCTGCGGCGCGGCGTTGGCCGTCATCGCGATCACGGGCAGGGCGGCGAACCGTGCCTGGGCGCGCAGCCGGCGCGTGGCGGTGAGGCCGTCCATCACCGGCATCTGCATGTCCATGAGCACGGCGTCGTAGGTTCCGTCGGGCGCCTGCGCGAGCCGCTCGATCGCCTGCGCGCCGTCCACGGCAGTGTCCACGTGCAGGCCGCCCGCCTCCAGCAGGCCGGTGGCGACGAGGCGATTGAGTTCGTTGTCGTCCACCAGGAGCACGCGGCGGCCGGCCAGCGCGGGCGGTGGCGCCGCGGACCGGGTGGGGGCCGGTGTCTGCGCCGCGCCTGCGCCGTCGTCTGCGCGCCGCACCTGGGCGGTGAACCAGAAGGTGCTGCCCCGGCCCGGGCTGCTGTCCACGCCCGTATCGCCGCCCATGCGCCGCGCGAGCTGGCGCGAGATGGCCAGCCCCAGGCCGGTGCCGCCGAAGCGGCGCGTGATGGTGGCATCCGCCTGATGGAAGGCCTGGAAGAGGTGGGCCTGCTGTGCGGCGGTGAGGCCGATGCCGGTGTCGCGCACGGTGCCGCGCAGCAGGAGGGTTTCGTCGGCATCCGCACCGGTGGCCTCGAGCACCACGGCCACTTCGCCCGACTCGGTGAACTTGATCGCGTTGTTCACGAAGTTCATGAGCACCTGCGCGATGCGGTGCGCGTCGCCCACGAGGCGGTGCGGCACCCCGTCCGCGAGGCCGATGCGCAGCGCCAGGCCTTTCTCGCGCGCGCGGGGCATGAACAGGTCGGAGAGGTCGCCCAGCAGCTGCCGCGCGTCGAACACGGCATGCTCCAGCACGAGGTGGCCGCCGTCGATCTTGGAGAAATCCAGCGTGTCGTCGACGATGCCCAGCAGGCGCCGGCCCGCGCGGTAGAGCTGTTCCACGCGCTCCTGCTGCGCGGGCGGCAGCGGCTCCTTCAGCGCGAGCTGCGCCAGCCCGAGGATAGCGTTGAGCGGGGTGCGGATCTCGTGGCTCATCACGGCGAGGAAGGTGGCTTTCTCTTCGGCCACCTGCGCGAGCGCGCGGGCCTGGTTGCGCTGCTCGGTCACGTCCAGCCACACGCCGTTGAACAGCACCGCGCCGCCCGGCAGCGCACGCGCGGTGGCGAGCGTCTTGATCCACTGCGTGCCCGCGCCGCGCGGCACCTCGACGTCGACATCCAGCGGCTCCAGCGTGCGCAGGCTGCGGGCGAAGGCGTCCTGCAGCGGCCCCCGGGCATCGTCCGGCAGGCCATAGGCGGTGTGCAGTGGTGCCTGCAGGCCCAGCAGTTCCTGCGCGCTGCGGCCGTACAGGTCGCCGGCCTTCTCGCTCACGAACAGGAAGCGGTGGCCGCCGCCGGCCTCCATGCGCAGCTGGAAGACCGCGCCGGGAATCGCGCCGGTCAGGTCGACCAATTGCTCGGACAGCCGCCGCGCCTCGGCGCTGGCCGCCAGCTCGACGGCCAGCCGGTCCTCGCGCTGCATGCTGTCCTTGAAGACCTGAAGCGCCTTGGCCATGGTGCCCACCTCGTCGCGCCGCCCGGTGCCGGTGATCGCGTCGCCGTAGTCGCGGTCGGTGAGCCGCTCCATGTGCCGCGTGAGCAGGGTGATGGGCCGCGAGATCTGCGAAACGGCCACCCCGATGGAGAGCGCGATCACCAGCGCGAGGCCGCCGGCCACCGCCAGCGCGGTGTTGAGGATGGTGTTTTCGGTGAGGCGGCCGAGCTGCACCGAGGCCGACTGGAAGCGGCTGGTCGATTCGTCGCGCTGCCGGTTCATCGCCTGCCGCAGCGCGCGCAGCGCGGGCTCGAATTCGCTGTGGATGATCTGCAGCGCCCGGTCGCCGCGCCAGCGGGAGGCGGCGTCCACGATGCGGGCGGCCAGCGTGAACGTGTGCGCCGCCTGTGCGCGGATCGCGCGCAGAGGACCGGCGTCGCCCGGCACGAGCCGCTCGGTGATGTCGATCTGCGCCTCGAACTGCGCCTGCAGCTGCTGCAGCCGGGCGAGGGCCGCGCGCATGGTGCTCTCGTCCTGCTCGGTGAGCACGGCATACACGATGCGGCCCGATTCGCCGAGCAGCAGGGCCGCGTCGCTCACGTGCAGTGCGCTCTGCGCCTCGCGGTCGATGAGGGCCTTGTAGTCGTCGGTGACGTTGCGCATCGTGCGCGTGGTGTAGAGCGCGGTCGCGATCGAGACCAGGCCCATCAGTGCGACGAGGCACACGACCTTGGCGGTGAGCGAGAGGTGCGACAGGTGGCGGGAGCGGAACATGCGGCGGCTCCGGTGAGCGGATGGCGGGCGCGGCGGCAGCGGCGTGGCCACGAGCGTAACGAATGCCGGCCCGGAGGGCTGTTGCGGCGAACGCACGGCAGAGCAGGGATTGTCAACAATTGTTGAATGCCGCAATCGCGGTGATCCATCCCATAGATTCCGCCCATCCCCGTGCCATGTGCCCGAGCTGCCGAGGGACGGTATCCGGGCACACCCACCACCACGACTTTGCCGCGCGTCGCCGCGCGGCCGTGGCGTCGCGGCGTGGCCGGGTTCCGAACCACCATTCACAGGAGATGGCATGCTTGTTTCTTCGCCACGACGGGCGGACGCTTCGGCGTTGCCCGGAGGCCGCCGCGCGGGCGCCGCACGCGCGGTGCGCCACGGTGTCCTCGTCGCCGCCCTGCTGGCTGCCGCAGGTGCGGCCGGCGCGCAGACCACGGACATCCTCGTCAACCAGGATGCCGTGCCTGCGTCCGCCTCGGGCCCGGCCGGCGGCACCTTCCACTACGTGGTCAAGGTGCGCCACAACACCGGCACCGCGGCCACCGGCGTGCGGCTGACGGACACGCTGCCGCTGGGCGCCGTGTTCCAGTCCGTCACCACCAGCCCGGCCGGTGCGTCCTGCCTGCCCGCCATCGCGCCCGGCACGGCCATCACGGCCGCGAACCAGGTCGTGCAGTGCGATCTGGGAACGCTGGCGGTGAACGCCACCAAGACCGTGGACTTCGAGCTGGTGCTGCCCACCGTGTCCACCAACTGGATCAACAGCGCGCGCGTGACGCGCAACGAAACCGATTCCGATCCCAGCAACGATGCGCTGGACCGCCGCATCACCACCACCGAGGCCGCCGACCTGGCGCTCGCGGTGACCACCGATCCGCTCGCCCCCCCGGGCAACCCGATCGCGCCCGGCCAGCCGTACGCATACCTCGTGGACGTGGGCAACCAGGGCCCGACCGACATCCCGGCCGGCGGCCGCGTACAGGTGTCCTTCAGCGTCCCCACCGGCACCGCGGTGACGCGCGCGGGCGGCACCAACGGCTGGAGCTGCACGCCCGCGGCATCGAACGCCTCGCCGCTGGTCTCGCCGGGCGCGCCCGCGCCGGCCACGGTGGTGACCTGCTCGCGCACTGGCGCACTGGCCGCGGGTGCCGCGGTGCCGCAGCTGCGCGTGGAAGCGGCGCCCAACGTGACGGGCTCCATCACCACCTCGTTCTCCGTGCAGGGCTACAGGGACGGCTCCACCGGAATGCCCGATGGCCAGCCGTCCAACAACACCGGCACGGCCGAGGTGAACGTCGCCGGCACGGGCTCCGACGTGTCCATCGCCAAGGCCGTGAGCGGCGGCACCACCTACGGCGTCGGTGACCAGGTGGCCTATACGCTCACGCCCCGTCTGAACGGCGGCATGGTGCTCGACGGCGTGCCCGTGCGCGTGGTCGACACGCTGGGCGCGGGGCTGTCCTTCGTGTCCGCTACCGGCACCGGCTGGACCTGTTCCCCCGCGGGCCAGACGATCACCTGCGACCTGCCCGCTGCCACCGCTTCCAACTACACCAACCTGCCGGCGATCACCGTGCGGGCGCAGGTGCAGCAGACGGGCACGCTCGCCAACAGCGCGACGGTGGCGATGACGGGCCGCACGGACCCGAACACCAACAACAACGCCACGCCGGACGTCTTCATCACCGCCACCAATGCGGCGGATCTGCAGATCACGAAGTCCGCGTCCAACTATCAGAACGGGCAGGCCGTTGCCATCGCCATCGGCCAGACCTACCAGTACCGGCTGCGCGTGCGCAACCTCGGGCCGCTGGCCGTGCCCGCGACCTCGGGCGCGACACCGCAGATCCCCTCCATGGTGGTGGCCGATTCCGTGCCCGCGGGCGTGACGCTGACGGGGCTGAACGCGGCCTCCGGCGCCGGCTGGTCCTGCAGCGCGCTGCCGCTCGTCGGTCCCGGCACCTTCACCTGCGAGCGCGTCGCGGGCCTCGCGGTGAACACCAATGCGCCCGACATCCTGGTGAACGCCGTGCGCACCACCGGGGGCTCCGCCACCAACAACGCCTGCGTGAACTTCAGCCCCGCCACCGGCGGCTCGCGCGAAGACCCGTGGCTCAATGACTCCGCCCACGGCATCAACTGCCAGGGCGTCGGCGTGGGGGCTTCCGACCAGACGCCGGGCAGCGAGGTGTCCGCCGACGTGAGCGTGACCAAGACGTTCGACAAGGCCTCGGTGCCGGCTGGCGAGCTGCTCACCTATACGATGGTGGTGGCCAACCAGGGTCCGAGCCCCGCCACCAACGTGAGCCTGCGCGATGCGCTGGGCAGCCTCATCTCGAAGACCGGTGCGCCGGGCCTGGCGTCGGTGAGCACCACGGCGGGCACCTGCACGCCTTCGGGCGCGACGGGCGGCACCTCGGCCACGCTGGTGTGCCAGCTCGGCACGCTGGCCGCCGGCGCGAGCGCCACGGTGACCGTGGCCGTGCGGCCCACGGTGGCCACCACGGCGCAGCGCGGCAACACCGCCACCGCGTTCTCCGCCGAGGTGGTGGACCCGGTGCTGGGCAACAACACCTCCACCGTGCAGAGCGAAGTCACGGCGCGCGTGGACCTGGTCGCCTCCAAGACCGTGTCGCCCACGCCGCGCGCCATCTCCGGCGAGCCCATCACCTACACGGTGCGTGCGAAGAACAACGGCCCCTCGTCGGCCGAAAACGTCTGGCTGAAAGACACGCTGCCCGCAGGCACCGTGCTGATCGGCACGCCCACGGCCACCGGCGGCGGCACCTGCGATCCAGTGGGCGAGGGCGGCACGCTCCTCTGCCGCTGGGGCACCACCGGCGCGAGCATGCTGCTGGCGAACGGCGGGCAGTACGAAGTCACCTACCGCCTGCGGCCCACCGCCGCGTGGACGGCCGGCCAGGTGCTGAACAACGAAGTGGAAATCGGCACCGCGACCGACGAGCCCGACCTCTCCAACAACAAGGCCCAGGCCCAGGTCGAGCTGACCCAGCCAGAGCTGGACGTGCTGGTGTCGATGGCCCACAGCGCGGACGCGATCGCGCTCGGCGCCGAGACCACCTACACGATCACCGTGAAGAACTCCGGCCCGTCGTTCGGCACGAACGTGGTGATGACGGATACCTTCCCGGTCACGCACCCGACCAACGGCGCCCCGTCGGCGACCTTCAGCTACACCGGCGACCTGACCGTGGACCAGGGCGGCACCTGCACCCAGCCCGCCGTGGGCGCGACCACGGGCAGCGTGGTCTGCACCTTCCCGGGCCTCGCGAAGGACCAGGTCGCCACGGTCACGTTCCGCATGAAGGCGCTGAGCCTGCCGACGGGGGCCGAGTCGGGCACGGTGTTCCACAAGGCCGTGGTGTCGGTGCGCGAGACCGAGTTCCTGCGCGGCGGCCAGGACGTGGTGGTGAACAACACCACCTACGACCAGACCTCGACCAAGCGCAACGCGATCGCCACCGACCTGTCGATCACGAAGAACGGCCCGGACGGCCCGCTCGCGCCCGGCGCGGACGTGGACTACGTGCTCACCGTGCGCAACCTCGGCCCGCTCGCGAGCCAGGGCGCGCAGGCGATCGACGTGCTGCCCGCCGGCCTCTCCTTCGTGTCGTCCACCGACTGCACGTTCGCGTCGGGCACGGTGAACTGCACGGTCGGCGAGCTGGCAGCCGGCGCGAGCCGCGATTTCCGGTTCAAGGCCAAGCTCGCGTCGCCCTATGAAGGCGCGCGCCCGCTCGTGAACACGGCGACGCTGGACGCACCGGGCGACACCGACCCGGGCAACAACAGCTCGTCCAAGAGCACGAAGATCGAGTCGACGCCCAGCGAAGTGGCCCCCATCCCGACGCTGTCGCAGTGGGGCCTGATCGTGCTGTCGTGCCTGCTCGGCCTGCTGGCCCTGCGCCAGTCCACGGCTGGCCAGCGGCGCGGCCGGTGAAGTGAAGTCAACAAGGGGCCATCAAGCCCCTTGGTACGGCATTCTGCGGACGGTCCGCTGCTCTCGATGCAGCGCGGCCTGTCCCGTCGAATGGCCGCGGAGCAGGCCATGCCAGCAGAAGCCGTGGAACGGGCTCTGCCCGGCCACTGGCTTCGTCCCCCTTTAGGCGGAAGGCGCCGAAGGCGACTCAGGGGGTGCCGCTATCTCCAGTCGGTACCCCACCCCATACACCGCCGTGATCACGTACCCGTGGTCCGGCACCAGCGCCAGCTTGGCGCGCAGGCGCGAGACGTGCGTGTCCAGCGAGCGCGAGGGCGCGTCGTGGATGTCGCCCCAGACGGCCTCGCGCAGGTGCTCGCGCGAGAGCAGCCGGCCCGCGTTCTGGAACATGAACAGCGCCAGCTCGTATTCCTTGTTCTTCAGATCCACCGGCGCGCCGTCCACCAGCAGGCTGCGCTGCTCCGGATCGAACCGGTAGCGGCCGAACACCAGCGTGCCGGCCACCGCTTGCGGATAGGCACGGCGCAGCAGCGCGCCGCAGCGCGCCATGAATTCACCCATGCGCAGGGGCTTGGTCATGAAGTCGTCGGCGCCGCAGGCCAGGGCCTCCACCAGGTCCTGCTCGGCATTGCGGCGGGTGATGAAGAGGATGGGCACGGTGTCCGAGGCCGCGCGCACGGTGCGGATCACCTCCAGCCCTTCCATGTCCGGCAGGTGCCAGTCCACCACCAGCAGGTCGTAGGTGTCCGTGCGCAGCGCCTTCAGCAGCTCCCTGCCTTCCTGGTAGAGGTGGCAGGTATGGCCGGCCCGCGTGGCCGTGGCCTGGAGAAGATCGAGAAGGATCGGGTCGTCGTCGAGAACTGCGATGCGCATGGAAACGGGAGTGGAGCGGCGGGGCGGGTCGTGCCATGCCATGCAGGCCGCCCACCATGCGCCACGGAGAATACGAAGCGACCGAAACTAACGCCGTACGCGCTCGGCGCACGGAAATTGACAATTGTTTGCGTTTTCTGCTCGGCCGTGGCGTGCCGCGCACGCTACCGTACCGGTAGCGCCGTGCCGCGCCGATCACGCCGCCAGCGGCTCTTCCTGCATCGCCTCGATCTGTTCGCGCAGCATGTCCACCTGGCCGCGCCAGTAGTCGCTGCTGCCGAACCAGGGGAAGTTGATCGGGAAGATCGGATCGCTCCAGCGGCGCGCGAGCCAGGCGCTGTAGTGGATCAGCCGCAGCGTGCGCAGCGGCTCGATGAGCGCGAGCTCGCGGCGGTCGAAATCGCGGAACTGCTCGTAGCCGTCCAGCAGGGCCGACAGCTGCTGCGTGCGCTGGCGCCTCTCGCCCGACAGCAGCATCCACAGGTCCTGCACGGCCGGCCCCATGCGCGCGTCGTCCAGGTCCACGAAGTGCGGGCCGCCGCCCGGCAGGTCGGCGGGTGTCCACAGCACGTTGCCCGGATGGCAGTCGCCATGCAGGCGCAGCACCGCATGCGGCGCTGCGGGGCCGGTGGCCGCCATCTTCTCTTCGATCAGCGCGATCGCGTCGCCGCAGGCGGCGGTCCACGCCGATTGCTGGTCGAGCGGAATCGCTTCCGCCTGCAGCAGGGCGTCGCGTGGCTCGGCGGCGAAGCTGCGCACGTCCAGCGCCGGGCGGTGCACGAACGGCCGCGCCGCGCCCACGGTGTGGATGCGCGCAAGGAAGCGGCCGATCCATTCCAGCGTCTCGAAATCCTCCAGGTCGGGCGTGCGGCCGCCGCGCCAGGGGCTCACGGAAAACAGGAAGCCCCCATGTCCGTGCAGCGTGCGCCCCTGCACGGCGAGCGGCGCGACCACCGGCACCTCGGCGTCGGCCAGTTCCGCGGAGAAGGCGTGCTCTTCCAGGATCTGCGCCTCGCTCCAGCGGCCCGGGCGGTAGAACTTGGCGACCACGCGCGTGCCGTCCTCCAGGTGCGCCTGGTAGACCCGGTTCTCGTACGAGCCCAGGGCCATGAGCCGGCCGTCGCCGTACAGGCCGATGGCCGCGAGCGCGTCCAGCACCCGGTCGGGCGTGAGGTGGGCGTAGGGGTGGAGATCGTCGCCCTCAGGGGCCGGTGGGAAGTGCATGGCCGGCATTGTCGCCCGCCGGCAGCGCGGCCGTGGCAGTGGCCTGCTGCGGCTTCACCAGGATCACCGTGCAGGGCGCGTCGCGCACCACGCGCAGCGGAATGGTGTCGATGAAGCGCTGCAGCGGCACGCCGTGCGTGGCGGCGCCCAGGATCATCACGCCCACGCGGTTGCCCGCCGCGTAGCGCACCAGCGCCTGCGCGACGTCGCCCGATTCGAGCACGTGGAAGCTCGCGCCGTGTCCCTGCAGTTCGAGCCGCGCCGCCCATTGGCGCAGCCGCACGAGGTGGCGCCGGTGCAGCGTGGTCTCGCTGCGCTCGGGATCGGTGGCGCTGCTGGCCGAGGGCGACACCACGGTGACGCAGGCGAGCCGCGCCCCCGGGCGGATGCCCAGCGAGCGCGCCGCCGCCTCGCGCAGCGCCTGCAGCGTGTCGTCGGCCGCGTCCTCGCCCGGCAGCGCCACCATGAGGATCGGTGCGGCTTCGATCAGCCGCGTCGGCAGCGGGCTGGGCTGGTAGTGCATGCCGGCCGCGCGCAGCCAGCGGCGCAGATGGGTGCGCAGGCCCGGACCGCGCAGCCGGTGGGCGCGCTCGGTGAGCGGCACCTGCTCCGGGTTGGCCAGATCGAACGCGAGCTGCGCGGCGGACGGGTAGCGCTGCGCGGCCTCGGGCTCCAGGCAGCGCAGGATCACCTCCTGCAGCCAGGGCGGTACGTCCGGGCGGTGCTGGCGCGGCGGGCGCGGCGTCATCCACAGCCGCTGGCGCAGGCCGCCGCGGGTGGCCGGCGCGCCGAACGGCAGCTCGCCGGTGGCGAGTTCGTAGAGCATCACGCCGATGGCGAAGACGTCGCTGCGCAGATCGCCGCGCACGCCCACCACCTGCTCGGGCGCGATCCAGGCGGGCGAACCCACGGCCTCGCGCATCTCCTCGGCCAGCAGGTCGGGGTAGTGCGCATGGAACGAAAGGCCGAAATCCAGCAGCACCGCGCGGCCGTCCGGGCGCAGCAGCACGTTGGCGGGCTTGAGGTCCAGATGGCAGACATTCTGCTGGTGCAGGCTGTGCGCGGCGAGGGCCATGGCGGTGCCCAGGCGCGCGATCTCCTGAGCGCCGGGGCGGCCGCCCGCGTCCAGGCGGTGCTGCAGCGTGTCGCCCTCGACGTATTCCATGGCGAGGTAGGGCAGGCGCGCCAGGTCGCCCGCGGCCACGAAGCGCGGCGCATGCGGGCCCTGCAGCGCGGGCAGGATCTGCAGTTCCACCTCGAAGCCGACGATGTTCTCGGCGCCGTCGCCGGCCGTCATGCGCGGCACCTTCATCACCAGCGGAAAGCCGGGGTCGCGGGCCGCGTCCGTGCATGCCACGCGGTAGATGTGCGCCATGCCGCCCGCGTGCAGGCATTCGCGGACCACGAATCCATCCACCACGGCGCCAGGGGACAGCAGCTGCATCGGGGGCGCGGGGCGGGGTCAGCGGCCCTGTTCGAGCCGGTCCGCGAAGAACGCGGGCAGCCCCGCGGCGCGCACGGCGGCCGCCGCGGCGGCGTGGTCGTAGGGTACGCGGTGGAAGGCGATCGTGGCCGCGCCGTCGTCGAACAGCGCATACATGGCGCGCACGTCGCGGTCGCGCGGCTGGCCCACCGATCCGGCCACCGCCAGCCATTGGCGGTGCGGCGGTACCGGTACGGGCACGCCGGGCTGGGGGACGAATCGCATCAGCTTGGCGGTGGGCGTGAGGAAGTAGAGCGCCTGCTCGTGCACGTGGCCGCAGAACACGTAGCGGATCGCCGGGTCGATGGCGCTCGCGGCGGCCATGCTGCGCTCCGCCGCTCCGGCATCGTGCACGTAGTGCCATTGCCCGGGATCGTCCGCGCTCGCGTGCACCAGCAGCGCCGAGGCGCCCAGCCGCCGCGCGAGCGGCAGGCCGCCGAGGAATTCGCTGTGCCGCGGCGCGAGCTGCGCATGCGTCCACTGCGCGCTCTGGTCGCCGAGCAGCGGCGAATCCATGGGGGGGTCGAGCGCGGCCGCGTCGTGGTTTCCCAGCACGCAGGGCGCACCCTGCGCGGCCAGCTCCATCACCGTGTCGAGCACCGCCGCCGGATCGCCGCCGTAGCCGACCATGTCGCCGAGCAGGGCGAACTGCTCCGCCCCCTGCGCGCGCGCATGCGCGAGGCAGGCTTCGAGCGCCTGGCGGTTGGCGTGGATGTCGGAGAACAGGGCGATCTTCATGGCGGGCGCGCGGGCGCGGAACGGTCGTGGATCGGCAGGAAGCGGAATTCAGCGATGGCCAGCGGTGGCCAGCGGTGGCCAGCGGTGGCCAGCGGTGGCCAGCGGTGGGCACCGGCGGCGCTGCTCGACATGATGGCGCGGAAAGACCGGTTCCGGCGTGCGGGTGCCGCAAAAAAGCCCCGGCGGTCCGTGGGCCGGGGCCTGGGGAACGTGCATAAATGAAATCAGCGGGCCGGAATTCGCTATTTCTGGCGATGGACCGCCGAACGCTGCGGGTTCGGCGTGCCCGCCCGTGCGGTCGGTGGCGGCCTGGGGAGACAAGCCCCCCGGCGCGCCGATGCGTCCGGAGTGCAGGGAGTCAGCGCATCCCAGGGGGTGGCCGGTGCCCGCGGCCGGCGCCGTCGCGGCAGGGTGCGGATCGACCGTGCCGCCGGACCTCAGCGGGGCCAGTAGCCGTCGTAGTGGCCGTAGTAGTCGGTGCGCTGGCTCAGCCCATCGTGGTCGTACTGATCGGGGTCTTGGCCGGACGGAGACCCGGCGTACTCCCCCAGCCGCTTCTCGCCCTGCATGGATTCGCGGTGTTCGCGCACCGGCGCCGCGGCACGCTCCAGGCGGCGTTCGAACGCGTCCGCGCCGAGCTCGATCCGGCGACCGTGGTCGTCGGTGACGGGCACGCCGTTGCGTTGGGCCCAGATCTGGTGCTCCAGGGCATACAACTGCCGGGTCTGGTCCCCCAGGTGCGGCGCATATTGCTCGGCGTAGTGGCGCAGCTCCGCCGACTGGTGGCGCACGGCCTCCGTGCGGCGGTGCGCGTCCGCAGCCTCGCGGCCCATGCGGAGAGGGGAAGCCGAGGGGGACGGGGAGGAGGCGCGCCGGGGCGGGCTGTCCGATGGGTGCGCGTGGCGCCGCGACGTGCGCGAGTTGCTGGATTCGGCCGCGTCGTTGCCGTGGCGTGATTGCGAGCGGCTGCTGCTGTTGCTGCCGCCGAAGCGTATCCCTAGGAAGCGGGGCATGGGGTGATCTCCATCGAGTTTGGTTGGAGTCACTGTAGGCAGCCCGCGCGGTGGCGGCGGCGGCCATGCGAAGGCAGGGGTGGCCGCGCGCAACCGTGGCACCGGCGGGGCTGCGCATGCCCCGCCGGTGCGCCGGCCGGTCGTCAGACCAGCGTGATGGTCACGTCGATGTTGCCGCGGGTGGCGTTGGAGTAGGGGCACACCTGGTGGGCGGCGTCGATCAGCTGCTGGGCCTTGTCCTTCTCCAGGCCGGGCAGGGACACGTTCAGGCGGGCGGCGATGCCGTAGGCGTTCGGGATCTGGCCCAGATCCACTTCGGCGTCGACCGACACGTCCTGCGGCACGGCGATGCCCAGCTTGCCGCCGACGGCCTTCAGGGCGCCGATGAAGCAGGCGGAGTAGCCGGCGGCGAAGAGCTGCTCGGGGTTCGTGCCCGTGCCGCTGGTGCCGGGGGCCGACAGCTTCACGTCCAGGCGGCCGTCATCGGTGCGCGAGGCGCCATCGCGGCCGCCGGTGGTGTGGGCGCGGGCGGTATAGAGGACTTTGTCGAGCGTGGTCATGTGGACTCCTTGGGTTGGTTGAACGGGAACGAAGAAAAAGAAAAGGTCAGCCCGGGCTTCGGGCGATGCGGTCGCGCAGCACGGTGAGCTGCGCGGTGAGCGCCTCCAGCTCCGGAATGGTGCACTGGCTGCGCTCGAGCACGCAATGGGGGATCGGCTCGGCCTGGGCGCGCAGCGCGCGGCCCACGTCGGTCAGGGCGATGCGCACGCGGCGCTCGTCTTCGGCATCGCGCTGCCGTGCCACCAGGCCCATGGCCTCCAGCCGCTTGAGCAGCGGCGTGAGCGTGCCGGAATCCAGGCACAGGCGCTCGCCGAGTTCGGACACGGTGACACCGTCGCGCTCCCAGAGGGCGAGCATCGCGATGTACTGCGGGTAGGTGAGGCCGATGGCATCGAGCAGCGGCTTGTAGAGCTTGGTCATCGCCAGCGACGCCGAATACAGCGCGAAGCACACCTGGCTGTCCAACCGCTGGAGGGCGGGGAGCGAGGGCGTGGCCGGGATGGTGCGGGAGGGCATGGGTCGTATTGTGCGGGGCAATTAAATTGATCGCAATTAAATTGTGTAAAACCATTTTGGTGCAGTGGCTTATTGATGCATTCCGGATGAGCGAGGTGGCCACGGGCATTACGCCCGTGCGTTGTCCGCCCTGCCGAGGCGGCGGCCCGGGCGCGAAGCGCGGGCGCACCCCGGTGGCGGGCCCGATCAGTAGCGGTACACGCCCTGGCCCGTCTTGCGGCCCAGGCGCCCTGCGGCCACCATCTCCTTGAGCAGCGGGCAGGGGCGGTACTTGCTGTCGCCGAACTCCTCCAGATAGACGTTCATCACGGCCAGGCACACGTCCAGGCCGATCATGTCGGCCAGGGCCAGCGGGCCGATCGGCTGGTTGCAGCCCAGCTTCATGCCGGCATCGATGTCTTCCGGCGTGGCCAAGGCCTCGGCCAGCACGAAGAAGGCCTCGTTGATCATCGGCACCAGGATGCGGTTCACCACGAAGCCCGGCGCGTTCTTCACGGTGATCGGGCTCTTGCCCAGGCGTTCGGCCAGGGCCTTCACGGCATCGTGCGTGGCGTCGCTGGTCTGCAGGCCGCGGATGATCTCCACCAGCGCCATCATCGGCACCGGGTTGAAGAAGTGCATGCCGATGAAGCGGTCGGGACGCGACGTGGCGGCGCCCAGCTGCGTGATGGAGATCGACGAGGTGTTCGACGCGATGATCACCTCGGGTGCGGCGATCGCGTCCACCTGCCGGAGGATCTTCACCTTGAGTTCGTGGTTCTCGGTGGCGGCCTCGATGATGAGCTGCGCGGCCTTCAGGTCGTCGTAGTTCGTCGAGGTCTTGATGCGTGCGAGCGCCGCGTCCTTGTCGGCCGCGGTGATCTTTTCCTTCTTGATGAGCCGGTCCAGGCTGCCGGCCACGGTGGCCAGGCCCTTCTGCACGGCCGCGTCGGAAATGTCCACCATCACCGCGTCGATGCCGGCGACGGCGCATGCCTGCGCGATGCCGTTGCCCATGGTGCCCGCGCCGATGATGCCGACGGTGTTGATCGTCATTGGAAATCCTCCTGAAGAACGAGTGGAAAAGACAAGGGAAAGAAAGAAACGAAAGGCGCAACCCGCTACTTACTTCGCGAAGCGGCGGCGCGTGAGCGCGAGCGCGATCCAGAACGAGGCCAGCGCGGTGAGGCCCACCACCAGCCCGTGGCGCAGCGGGTGCGCGGGCCACTGGTCCATGAAGAGCGGCCGCACCAATTCGACCACGTTGGTGAGCGGCAGCCAGTCCGAAATGCGACGCACCAGGTCCGGCAGCTGCGCGCGCGGGAAGAACACGCCCGAGAGGAACATCATCGGCGTGAGCACCAGCGTGAAGTAGTAGGTGAAGAAATCGTAGCCCTTGGCCAGGGCGTTGAAGATCAGCGCGATGCTGGAGAACATCACGCCCGCCACCAGCAGCACGGGCCAGGCGAGCAGCAGCTTGGGGCTGTGGCTGATGCCGAGCGCCAGCATCACCCCCATGATCGCCGTCACCGTGAAGAACGCCTTGAACGCGGCCCAGAGCATCTCGGCCAGCACCACGTCGTCCAGACCCACGGGGGCGTTCATGATGCCGTCCCAGGTCTTCTGCACGTGCATGCGCGAGAACGCGGAGTAGAGCGCCTCGAAGCTCGCCGCGTTCATCGCGCTCATGCAGATCGAGCCGCTGGCGAGGAACAGGATGTAGGGCACCGCGCGCCCGTCCACGTTCACCTGGCCCACCAGCGCGCCCATGCCGTAGCCGAAGGCAACGAGCCACATCAGCGGCTCGGCGATGTTGCCCAGCAGGCTCGGCACCGCGAGCTTGCGCCACACGAGCAGGTTGCGCAGGAACACGGGCCACCAGCGCGCGGTGGGCGCCGGCGGGCGCCAGTGGCTGGGCAGGGAGGGCGTGGGAGAGTCCATGGTGTCGGTCCTGGAGGCGGCAGACAAAGAGGGGGAGGGAAGAACGCGGGGCTGCGCCGCTTCACTCGCGGATCTGGCGGCCCGTGAGCTTGAGGAACAGGTCTTCCAGGTTGGCGGGGCGGTGCAGTCGCCGCAGCTGCGCATGCGTGTCGAGCGCGGCGAGCAGCGGCCTTGCATCCTGGGTGTAGAAGAACACCGTCTCGCCGCTCACCTCCACGCGCGCCGCGAGCGGGCGCAGTGCGGCGTCTTCGGCCAGCGCCAGCGCGCCCTGGCCGTACACCTCGACCACGTCGCTCTCCAGGTGCTCGGCGATCAGCTCGCGCGGGCGGCCTTCGGCGATCTTGCGGCCGTGGTCCAGCACCAGCAGCCGGGTGCACAGGCGCTCGGCCTCGTCCATGAAGTGCGTGGTGAGCAGGATCGACTTGCCCTGCTGCTGCAGCAACTGCTGCAGGCGCTCCCACATCAGGTGGCGGGCCTGCGGGTCCAGGCCCGTGGTGGGCTCGTCGAGCAGCAGCAGCGCCGGGTCGTTCACCAGCGCCCGCGCGAGCGAGAGGCGCCGCTTCATGCCGCCCGACAGCTCGCCCGGCTTCGCATCGGCCTTGTGGGAGAGCGCGGCGAACTCCAGCAGCCGCGGCACGCGCTCGTCCATCGTCCGGCCGCGCAGGCCGAAGTAGCGGCCGAACACGTGCAGGTTCTCCGCGCACGTGAAGTCCGGGTCGAGCGTGTCGAACTGCGTCACCACGCCCAGCTGCGCCTTGATGGCACGCGCGTCCTGCGGCATGTTCAGTGGCGCGCCGCCGCCGGGAGGGTGGAAGCGCACGCTGCCTTCATCCGGCGCCGTGAGGCCCAGGCACATGCGCAGCGTGGTCGTCTTGCCCGCGCCGTTGGGCCCGATCACGCCCAGGCATTCGCCCGGCGCGATGGAGAACGACAGTCCGTCCACCACGGCGGTGCCGCCGTAACGCTTGCGCAGGTGGGCGATCTCGAAAAGCGGGGAGGGTGTGGCCATGGCGTCTATTATTGGCCGCCCTTTTTGCGCTCCACCCGCCCTCCCTTCCTCCCTTTCTTTTCTTCGACGATTCCCATGCCCATCACTCTCGGCACCCCCCTCTCGCCTTCCGCCACCAAAGTCATGCTGCTCGGCTCCGGCGAGCTGGGCAAGGAAGTGCTCATCGCCCTGCAGCGCCTGGGCGTGGAAACCACGGCCGTGGACCGCTACGAGAACGCGCCCGGCCAGCAGGTGGCCCACCACGCGCGCACCATCACCATGAGCGACCCGGCCCAGCTCAAAAGCCTGATCGAGTCCGAGCGCCCGCACTTGGTCGTGCCCGAGATCGAGGCCATCGCCACGCCCATGCTCGAAGAGCTGGAGGCCGCCGGCACCGTGCGCGTGATCCCCACGGCCCGCGCCGCGCGCCTCACCATGGACCGCGAAGGCATCCGCCGCCTGGCCGCCGAGACGCTGGGCCTGCCCACCAGCCCCTACCGCTTCTGCGATTCGGCCGAGGAACTGCAGGCCGCGATCGACGGCACCGACGGCCAGCCCGCCATCGGCTTCCCCTGCGTGGTCAAGCCGGTGATGAGCAGCTCCGGCAAGGGCCAGAGCAAGCTCGACGGCCCGGCCGACGTGCAAAAGGCCTGGGACTACGCCATGGCCGGCGGCCGCGTGAGCCATGGCCGCGTCATCGTCGAGGGCTTCATCGACTTCGAATACGAGATCACCCTGCTCACCGTGCGCGCCCTGGCCGCCGACGGCAGCATCCAGACGCATTTCTGCGAGCCCATCGGCCACAAGCAGGTCAGCGGCGACTACGTGGAAAGCTGGCAGCCCCAGCCGATGCCGTCTCTCGCGCTGCAGCGCGCCCAGGACATCGCCCGGGCCGTGACCGACGATCTGGGCCGCGGCCTCGACGGCCAGCCCTCGGGCCAGGGACTCTTCGGCGTGGAGCTGTTCGTGAAGGGCGACGAAGTCTGGTTCAGCGAAGTGAGCCCGCGCCCGCACGACACCGGCCTGGTCACCCTCGCCACCCAGCACCAGAGCGAGTTCGAGCTGCATGCGCGCGCCATCCTCGGCCTGCCCGTGGACACCCGCCTGCGCAACCCGGGCGCCAGCGCCGTCATCTACGGCGGCATGGACGCCCAGGGCATCGCCTTCGACGGCGTGGACGAAGCGCTGCGCGTGCCGGACACCGACCTGCGCCTCTTCGGGAAGCCCGAGAGCTTCACCAAGCGCCGCATGGGCGTGGCGGTGGCCCGGGCAGATGACGTGGACACGGCGCGCGCCAACGCGAAGCTGGCGGCGGGCAAGGTGAAGCCGCGCCGCGCCTGACGGCCCGGACCGGCGCGCGCCCTGCCGGCCCCGGGGCAGGGACGATCCGCCGCCGCGGACGCCGTCAGCGGGCAGGGGACCTGCCGAAGTCCCACTCCTGCAGTAGCTCGCGGGCGCGCTGTTCGGTCACGGTGAGCGCGTTCGCCTGGGCCATTTCGGATGCGGCCTGGGCTTCGCCGTCCCCGATACCTCCCTCCTGGGCTTCCTCGAAATGGGCCAGCGTCCAATTGGCGGCGGCATCCTGGGCCGCAGCGCCCAGTTCGTCGTGCAGGGTCACATACGCCCGCAGCGGAGGCCACATCCGCTCCCTCTGGCCGACGGGGTCCCGCTCGTGCAGCAACCGCTGGCGCGACAGGCCCAGCCGCGGGTCCTGCAGCGCCTGCCTCAACAGGGTGAGTGCCTCGTCCTGCTGCGGGGTGTGCATGATCCTGTGCTCCAGCAGGGCCGCATAGGCCGTCCGGGCGTCGCCCGCGATCCGCTGGAAGCCGCCTACCTGCGTCGTGCCGTCCAGCAGGGCATGGTTTTTGGGCGCATGCACCATCAGGAACTGATCGAAGGTGTTCCGGAAGGATTCGGAGCGCAGGGCTTCGGCCACCACGGTGTCGATCAGCTCCATGTCTCCCGCGGTCAACGGCTCCTGGAGGATGACGGCGTGGTCCCGCAGGCCGCGGGTCCAGCGCTGGAAGGCGTTGGCCATGTTCGGGTCGATGGCCCGCAGGGCGTCGGCGGCGTGTTCCAGCCGGCGCTCCTGTGGGCTGTGCGTGGGGCGTTGCACGCCAGGGAATGCGCGCGGCGGGCGCGCCCGTTCCGCCGCGTGCGGTGCAGTGGCGGCCCGAGAAGGGCCCGCCTGGCCGGCCGTCGCCGGTGGGTTGCGCAACTGCCGCAGCGGGGCCCGCAGGTGGTGCGGCACCCGGATTTCGCAGTCGCGCGGCAACCGTGCCAAAAACGGAGGCAGGGTGCTGAGCCCGGTGCCCGTCAGGTCGAGAAGCCGGAGTTGGCGCAGGTCGCCGATGCTCTCGGGCAGGTGCCGCAGGGCCGGGCACTTCGCCAGCGACAGCGTCCGCAGCTGCTGCAACTGGCCCAAGTCGTCGGGAAGCGAATGCAGTGCGCGATTGCCGTCCAGGCGCAGTTCCTCCAATGCCGGCAGGCGCGCCAGACCGTCCGGGAGCGACGCCAGCCGTGAATTTCCCTCTGCCGACAGCGATCGCAGGACCTGCAGGCGTTCGATACCCGCCGGCAACTCGGTCAGGTGGGACGAATGGCTGACATTCAGACGTTCCAGGCGCGGCAACTGCGTCAAACTGTCCGGCAGGCGGGCATAGCGGCCGGCCGTGAGCTCCACCGAGCGTAGGTTCCGCAGCCGGCCGATGTCCTCGGGCAAGGCCTCCAGCGGGGTGACCGTGATCGCCAGCGACCGCAGTCCGGACAGCTCGGTGAACGAGAGAGGGAGCTGGCGGAGGCGGGGATTGCCCTGAACCGCGAGATGGTCCAGCTCCCGCAACTGCCCCAGGCTCTGCGGCAGCGAGGTGAGCCCGGAGTTGGCCACTGTCAGCCGCCGCAGGGAGCGCAGACTGCCCAGGGCTTCCGGCAGCGCGGTGGCCGGCAGGCCGTAGGTCAAGTCCAGGGTGTCCGACGCACCGGCCGCGACACGGTGCATCGCCGCCGCCACGGACCGCAGTGCCTGCTCGGCGATGTCCGGCATCCCGTCGCCCAGACTGATGCCGATGCGCACCTGCGACGCCCGGGGCGCGTGTTCCGCCAGCCATGCATCGATCGCCTGTGCGGGAGGTAGGGTGCGTGCGGGCCCCGCAGGTGACGAGGTCTCTGGGCGGTCCGGCGGACCCGAGGGGCGCAACAGCCGCGGCAGACGATGGTGGCGTGGCGCGGAGGGGGCGTCCGCGCTCTGCCCGGCCCGCCGTCTGGGCGTCGGAAGGTCCGCTCCCGCAGGCGGGTCGCTGGAGCGCCGTGGTGCGGAAGCTTCTCCGGCCTGCGGGTCCGTGCGCGCGGCCAAGGAGCGGGGATGGAGCAGTCGTTGGATGAAGGGCATGGCCGGAGAGGAGCGCCGGCATGTGGCGATCCGTCGGGCACGACCATAGCGGCACGCCGTGCCTGCAACGACCATCACCGCGAAGCCGGCATGGCGAACGCGAAGCTTGGTGGCCGCTGCGGCGCCTCGCCGGCCGCCATGGCGCCACGGAGTCAGGGCGTGGTGCGCGGCCCGGCGCTCGACCCCCGCACCACCAGCTCCCCCTCCAGCACCACGCGCCGCGCGGGCCGCGCCGGGTCCTGCATGCGCTGCAGCAGCAGTTCCGCCGCCGTGCGGCCGATGTCGTAGGTGGGCTGGGCGATGGTGGTCACGTCCAGCGCGGGCAGCGCGGTCCAGTCGTTGTTGTCGAAACCGGCGATGCCGATGTCCCGCGGGGTGCGCAGGCCGGCGGCCTGCACGGCCTGCAGGGCGCCGAGCAGCAGCAGGCCGTTGGTGGCGAGCAGGGCGTCGGGGCGTTCGTCCGGCGTGGCGGCCAGCAGCTGCGCGCTGGCCCGCTCGCCCGCGTCGCGCGTGGGATCGAGCCAGACCGGACGCGGGGTGAGGCCGTGCGCGGCCAGTGCCTCGGCATAGCCTGCGTGGCGCTGCTGGCCGGTGGTGCTGTGGGTGCCGGCGAGCAGGGCGATGCGGCGGTAGCCCGACTGCAATAAGTGTTCCGTGGCGCGCCGCGCGGCGGCATGGTTGTCGAGCACCACGCGGTCCACGCGCGAGCCTTCCAGCGCGCGGTCCACCAGCACCAGGGGAAACGGCCAGGCCTCGGGCCGCAGCCGCTGCAGGCCTTCCATGGTGGGCGACAGGATCACGCCGCTGGCCTGCTCGTCGGCCATCAGTTCCAGGTACGACTGCTCCTTGGCGGGGTTCTCGTCGCTGTTGCAGAGGATGAGGCGCAGGCCGTTGCGGTAGGCCATGTCTTCCACCGCACGGCCGACGTCGGTGAAGAAGGGGCTGCGGATGTCCGACACGATCAGGCCCACGAGCGAGGCGCGGCGCTGGCGCAGGCGGCGCGCCGCGAGGTTGGGCCGGTAGCCCAGCTCGGCGATGGCCTGTTCGACGCGCTCGCGCAGCGTGGAACGCACAGCGCCGGGGGTGGTGAGCACGCGCGAGACGGTGGTGGTGGATACGCCGGCGCGCTGCGCGACGTCCTTGATGCTGGCCAATCCGGGCTCCTGAGCAAAGGCGAGGGATGAGGGTGCGGGGATCGCATCCGGCGCTGCGCCGGCATGCCCGATCCCTTCAAAAGCATGGTAACGATTCCAGGATCTTGCTGGCAAGTCCGCAGTCACCGCTGCACGGAAACGATGTGAAGGCGGCGCCGACGGAGCATGCAACCCCTCCGGACCGCCTGAAATTCTAGGTATTTTCCCGAGTATTGACGTGGTGGGCTCTGCGGGAACGCTTGCCTTCGGCCGAGCCCAACCTCCATAATCGCGTCTGGAATCGATACCAAATTCAGGAGACATGTCCATGTCCACCATTCCGGTCGAGGTCCGCCTGGGCGCGGCACCGCACAACCGCGAAGACGCCGTGCGCGCCGCCGGCGCGCTGCTGGCGCAGGCCGGCCACATCCAGCCCGCCTACGTCGAGAGCCTTTTGCAGCGCGAGAAGGTCGCCAACACCTTCCTCGGCGAGGGGTTGGCCATTCCGCACGGCATGGTGGAAGACAAGCACCTCGTGCGCCGCACCGGCCTGGCCGTGCTGCAGGTGCCGGCCGGTGTGCGCTGGGGCGACGACGCCAAGCAGGCGAAGCTGGTGGTGGCGATCGCGGCGGCGTCCGACGAGCACATCCAGGTGCTGCGCCGGCTCACCCGCGTGATGCGCGACGCCGACCTGATGCAGCGCCTCGCCACCACGGGCGACGCGCAGGAGATCGTCCGCGCCCTCACGGCCGACGCGCCGGAAGGCAGTGCGGGCGCCGGTGCGCAGGGCGCGGCGCTGGAGGATTTCCCCCTGGGGCGTGAACTCTCCCTCAACTACCCGAGCGGCCTGCATGCGCGGCCGGCCGGCGAGTGGGCGCGCGTGGCCGCTCGCTTCCAGGCGCGCGTGCACGTGCGCTGCGGCGATGCGGTGGCCGACGCCAAGAGCGTGGCCGCGCTGCTGGGTCTCGGAGCAGGGCGCGGCGCGCAGCTGCGGCTGTCCGCGCAGGGCCCGGATGCGGCCGCGGCGCTCTCCACCCTGGCCGCGACCATCGCGCGGCTGGGCGAGGAGGAGGCCCGGCAGGCCGAGCTGTCGGCCGCGCGGCAGGCCCAGGCGCAGGGCCTGGGGCGCGAGCTGGGCGATTGGCAGCCCGCGGCGCGGCACACCTTCACGGGTATCGCCGCCAGCCCGGGCCTGGTGGTCGGCACGTTGGTGCATGCGGAGGCCGCCACCCTGGAGGTGGAGGACCGCTTCACCTCCGTGGCCGCCGAGGCTGCCGCGCTGGACGGTGCATTCGCCGCCGCGCAGTCGCAACTGGAGCAGCTCGCCGCCGACGCGAAGGCCGCCGGCCGCACCGAGCAGGCGGGCATCTTCGCAGCCCACCAGGGGCTGCTGCGCGACGCCGAACTGATGCAGGCCGTGAGCCGCACCGTGGTGCAGCGCCACGGCGCCGCCTGGGCCTGGCGCCATGCGGTGCACGAGCGCGTGATCGCGCAGCGCGCGCTGCCGGACGCGACCCTGGCCGCCCGCGCAGCCGACCTGCAGGACGTGGGCGAGCGCGTGCTGCGCCACCTGCTGGGCCTGGACGGCGAGGCCGCGCAACACGGCACGGCCTGGCCCGACGATGCGATCCTGCTGGCCGACGACATTTCCCCGTCGATGGCCGCGCAGATCGATCCGGAACGCGTGCGCGGCTTCTGTACCGCGCGCGGCGGCCCCACGGCGCACACGGCCATCCTGGCGCGCGCCCTGGGCCTGCCGGCCGTGGTGGCCGCCGGCCCGGGCGTGCTGCCCGCGCAGGGCGGTGCGCAGGGCCCGGCCTTGGCTGGCACGCCGGCCATTCTGGACGGCTACCGCGGCCGGCTGTACGTGGCGCCCAGCGAGACCGCGCTGGTGGAGGCGCGCGAACGCATGGCGCGCCTCGCGCGCCGGCAGGCGGAAGAGGCCCGCACCCGCCGCGAGCCCGCGACCACCACCGATGGCCACACGGTGGAGATCGCCGCGAACGTGAACCGCGCCGACCAGGTCGCGAAGGCGCTGGAATCGGGTGCCGAAGGCGTGGGCCTGATGCGCACCGAGTTCCTCTTCCTGGAGCGCGACACCGTGCCGGACGAGGAAGCGCAGTACCAGGCCTACCGCGGCATGGTCGAGGCGCTGCAGGGCCGGCCGCTCGTCGTGCGCACGCTGGACATCGGCGGCGACAAGCGCGTGCCCCACCTGGACCTGCCCGTGGAAGAGAACCCCTTCCTCGGCGTGCGCGGCGCGCGGCTGGCGCTGCGGCGCGACGACCTGATGGTGCCGCAGCTGCGCGCGCTCTACCGCGCCGCACGGCACGGCCCGCTGCAGGTGATGTTCCCGATGATCAGCACCGTCGAGGAGGTGCATGCACTGCGGGCGCGCATGGAGGCCGTGCGCGCCGAGCTGCAGGCCCCGGCGGTGCCGGTGGGCATCATGATCGAGGTGCCCTCGGCCGCGCTGGCCGCGGACCGCCTGGCCGCCCACGTGGACTTCTTCTCGATCGGCACCAACGACCTGACCCAGTACACGCTGGCGGTGGACCGCCAGCATCCGGAACTCGCCGGCATGGCCGACAGCCTGCATCCCGCGGTGCTGCGCCTCGTGGAGCGCACGGTGGTCGGCGCGGCCCGGCACGGGCGCTGGGTGGGCGTGTGCGGCGGCCTCGCGGGCGAGCCGCTGGGTGCGGCGCTGCTGGTGGGCCTGGGCGTGCAGGAGCTCAGCATGAGCGCCGGCGACATCGGCACCGTGAAGGCCCTGCTGCGGCGCCATTCGCTGGCCGAGCTGCAGGCGCTGGCCCGCAGCGCGCTCGACGTGGACACGGCCGACGAAGTGCGCGCCCTGGGCGCCGCGCTGAGCCCGGCTGCGCAGGCCCCGGACCGGGAGGCGGACCATGGCTGAGAACGGCATGCCCCGCGTTTTCACGATCACCCTCAACCCGGCGATCGACCACACGGTGCGGGTCCAGTCCCTCGTGCCCGGCAACGTGCACCGCGCGCTCGGCCAGCAGGTGGAGGCGGGTGGCAAGGGCGTGGGTGTCGCGGCCGTGCTCGCCGCGCTCGGCGTGCCCGTGACGGCCACCGGCTGGCTGGGCGCCGACAACGACGCCGTGTTCGCCGCCGCCTTCGCCGCGCGCGGCATCGTGGACGGCATGCTGCGCCTGCCGGGCGCCACGCGCACCAACATCAAGATCGCCGACGCCGCGCGCGGCGATTCCACCGACATCAACCTGCCCGGCCTGGCCCTGGAGCCCGCCGCACTCGCGCGCGCCGAGGCCGATCTCACGGCCGCGCTCTGCGCCCAAGTGCAGGCCGGCGACTGGTGCGAACTCGCCGGCAGCCTGCCGCCCGGTGCGGACGCCGCCGTCTGGGAACGCATCGCCCGGGCCGTGGCGGCGCGCGGTGCACGCATCGCGATCGACACGGGCGGCGCGGTGCTGCGGCAGCTGCTGGAGGCACTGGCCGATCCGGCACGCGGCGCCGCGGTGCCCGTGGATTTCATCAAGCCCAACCGTGCCGAGCTGGAGGAACTGGCCGGCCGCGAACTGCCCACGCCGGGCGACGTGGCCGAAGCCGCCGCCGCGCTGTGCCGCGCGCACGGCGGGCGGCAACTGGCCGTTTCGCTGGGCGGCGACGGTGCGGTGATCGCCAGCGCCGACGGCTGCTGGCATGCCGCCGCGCCGCGCGTGCCCGTGGCCACCACGGTGGGCGCCGGCGACGCGCTGGTGGCCGGCACGCTCGCGGCGCTCGCGCAGGGGCAGGCCATGCCCGGCGCCGCCACCTTCGGCATGGCCTGTGCGGCCGCGCGCATCCAGCGCATCGCCCCGGGCCTGCCGCCGCGCGCCGAGGTCGACGCGCTCGCGGCATCCATCACCGCCCAACCGCTGCACGGGACGCGGTAACGCCATTCAGGAGACACACACCATGGCCCAACTCATCGCCATCGCCGCGAGCCAGGCCGGCCCGGCGCACAGCTTCATGGTGGCCGAGGCGCTGCGCGCCGCGGCCGAATCGCTCGGGCACCGCATCGCCGTGAGCGTGCACAGCAGCCTGGGTACGCAGGGCGGCTTCAGCGACGGCGAACTCGCGGGTGCCGCCGCCGCCATCGTCGCGGCCGACATGGCCGTGGACCGTCAGGAGCTGCTGGGCACGGCGCCCGCGCCCGTGCACGAGGTCGCCCCGGGCGACGTGCTGGCCGACGCCGAGCGCGTGGTGCGCGATGCGCTGGCCTGTGCGGGCGCCGTGCCGGTGAACGCCCCCGCCGTGCCGGCGCCGTCCGCGATACCGCCCGCCCCGGGCGCCGCCGCAGTGGGCGTCCCGCAGGGCCTGCTGCGCATCGTCGCCATCACCTCCTGCCCCACGGGCGTCGCCCACACCTTCATGGCTGCCGAGGCGCTGGAGCAGGGCGCGCGGGCGCTGGGCCACACCATCCACGTGGAAACGCAAGGCTCGGTCGGCGCGCAGAACACCCTCACCGCCGCCGACATCGCCGCGGCCGATCTGGTGGTGATCGCGGCGGACACGCAGGTCAACCGCGACCGCTTCGCCGGCAAGCGCCTCTACGCCACCGGCACTAAGGCCGCCATCCACGACGCGGCGGCGGTCTTCGCCCAGGCGCGCGCGCAGGCCCAGGTGTGGGGCGGTGCCGTCGCATCCGCGTCCACGCCCGCGGCGGGCGGCGCGGCATCCGCGGCACCGGCCGCCAGCGCCGGCAAGCGCGAGTCCACGGGCGCCTACAAGCACCTGATGACGGGCGTGTCCTTCATGCTGCCCTTCGTGGTGGCGGGCGGCCTGCTGATCGCGCTGGCCTTCGCGCTGGGAGGCATCTACGTGTACGACGACGCACACCAGGGTACCCTGGGCTGGGTGCTGTTCCAGGTGGGCGCCAAGGCGGGCTTCGCGCTCATGCTGCCGGCGCTGGCGGGCTACATCGCGTATTCCATTGCCGACCGGCCCGGCATCGCGCCCGGCATGATCGGCGGGATGCTGGCCGGCACCGTGGGCGCGGGCTTCCTCGGCGCGATCGCGGCGGGCTTCATCGCGGGCTATTCCGTCTATTGGCTGAACCGCCTCATCCGCCTGCCGCGCGGGCTCGACGGTCTGAAACCCGTGCTGATCCTGCCGCTCCTGGGCGCGGCCATCGTCGGCGTGCTGATGATGATGGTGATCGGCGCGCCCATGGCCGCCGTGATGGGCGCGCTCACCGACTGGCTCAAGGGCCTGCAGACCGGCAGCGCCGTGCTGCTGGGCGTGATCCTGGGCGCCATGATGGCCTTCGACATGGGCGGGCCGGTGAACAAGGCGGCCTACGTCTTCTCCACCACGCTGATCGCGAGCGGCGTGGCCACCCCGATGGCCGCCGCCATGGCCGCCGGCATGACGCCGCCCCTGGGCATCGCCCTGGCCTGCTGGCTCTTCAAGAGCCGCTTCACCGCCGAGGAGCGCGAGGCCTCCAAGGCCTCCGCCGTGCTGGGCCTGGCCTTCATCACCGAAGGCGCGATTCCCTTCGTGGCGCGCGATCCGCTGCGCGTGATTCCGGCCTGCGTGCTCGGCTCCGCCGTGGCCGGCGGCCTCTCGATGGCGTGGAACATCGGCCTGCAGGCACCGCACGGCGGCGTGTTCGTGCTGGCGATTCCCAACGCCGTGAACCATGTGGTCCTGTATGCGGCCGCGATCCTGGCCGGCACGGTGGTGACGGCGCTGGCGCTGGGGCTGTTCAAGAAGAAGCTGCAGGCGCCCGCGGCCGCATAAGGCCTGCGCTGGCTGGCTGGCACTGCGCTGGCGCTGCATGGACGCGTTGCCAGCGCAGGGGCGGTAGCGGCCCCTGCCTGTTGCCGGCGCGCCGCCCGCCCGGCTGTGCCGCCTACTTGCGGCCGCGCCGCGCGCCGGCCTCGGCCACGCGGTAGCTGCCGCCCGGCTGCACGCGCACGGTGAACGTGCGCAGCCGGTCGTCCTCGTCGTGCTCGTAGCGGGCCTTCACCGTGATCTCGATGGCGGCGCCCCGCGAACGGCATTGCAGCGAGTCGAAACGGTACTGCCGGTGGTCGTCGTTCAACTCGGGAAAGGCAAGCGTTCTCGTTGTGCGGGACGCCTCGCCCTGCAGCGGCTCGGTCACCCACTGCACGTAGAGCTCGCTGCCCGCGCTTTCGTGCACGTTCGCCTCCACCACACGGTAGGTGCCCTGCCGGCCGGCCTCCTGCCATTGGCCGCACGGGAGCACCTGGCGCACGAAGACGGGCAGGGCCTCCACCTGGGCGCGCATCCAGGAATCGGCTGCGTGTGCCGAGGACAGCACCGCCGTCAGGCAGGCGAGTGTGAAAAGTCTTGCGTGTCGTTTCACCATTGCGCCGTACTCGCTTCGGTTTCGTTCTTCCAGGACACCTGGGGATGCCGGTAGATCTCGCGCGTCGAAATACCCAGCGTGGATGTGAGCTCCGCCACCAGCCATGTCAGCGACACCTGCTGTGGGCCCGTCACGGCTTCGAAGGTCTGGCCCTGTACGCCCGAAACGATCTCGATGCCGATGGAGTCATTGTTGTCCGGGTAGCGCTGGGGGAAGGGCTTCTGCTTTTCCACCATGCCGATCTGGCGGCCCACGGTCTTGCCCTTCAGTGCGGCGACCTCGGCCGGTGCGCATTTGTGCTCCTCCATGCAGCGGGACTTGATGAAACCCACGTGGTGGGTCTTCTGGTAGATGGAGGCCGTCTGGTAGATCGTGCCGTCCTTGTCGATGAGGAAATGCGCGCCGTTGGGGTTGGCTGTTTTGTAGCTGTTGAACGAAGACTGCGCGGTGGGCGCGCCCGTCTGGTGGACGATGATGCCGTGGATCACCTTCATCTCGCCACGCTGTATGGCCCCGTGGATGGCCAGTTGCATGCGCGGGTGCTGCACTTTTCCGGCTTTGTCGATATTCATGTCGTGTCTCTTCCTCTCACGTGTCAGGACGAGACCGATGCTATCCACGTGGCACGGCGACAAGACACGCTATTGCCGGGTGTTGCAATCCCTTGCCGCTGGATACAGCGTTCGCTGCGCGATGTCATTCACTGTGCAGATGGTGCATGCGCTATCCGGCCGCGTCCCGCACCTGCAGCCTTCCCCTTCCAGTGCGTTTGGCCTCGTACAGCGCATCGTCGGCGCGTGCCAGCAGGTCGGCGAGCAGCGTCGCCACGGCCAGCTCCCGGAGATCCGGCGCTCCGGCCGCCAGGGTCGCGGCCCCCGCGCTGTACCCGATGGGAAACCCCACGGCGGCGGGGCTTTCAGCGGCCATCCGCGTGCGCAGGCGGCGGTCGAAGCTCTCCGCGGCGCGGTCCCCTGGCGCATGCGCGAGCAGCACGGCGAACTCCTCGCCACCGACGCGGCCGGCCACGTCCCCCGTGCGCGTCGCGTCCTGCAGCAGCCGCGCGAAGAACACCAGCACGTGGTCGCCCGTACCGTGCCCGTGCAGGTCGTTCACGCGCTTGAAATGGTCCACGTCCAGCATCACCGCGGTCACGCGCAGCCCGTGCCGCAGGGCATGCGACAGGAGTGCCCGGCCCCGCACGTCGAAGCCGCGGCGGTTGAGCATGCCGGTGAGCGCATCCGTCTTGGCGAGTGCGCGCAGCTTGTCTTCGGCCTCGGTGCGCCACGCGACGAGCAGGGCCACCGTGCCCAGCACCAGCGTCACGTTGGCCGCGAGCGCGGCGGCGAGGTTCACCGGGTGCGGCGTGCGGAAGCTCGGATAGGCATCGGTGAAGGCCCCGAGCACGCCGCGCGCGCCCGTGAGGCCGGCCATGGCGACGAGGCAGGCGCACAGCAGCAGCCGCCAGCGCCGGGGCGAGGGATTCACCGGCGCCAGCGTGGCGCGCGCCACCACGGCCAGCAGTACGGCGAGCAGCAGGTTGGCCCAGCCCACGCGGAAGGCGTAGTCCCCGAAGCCCAGCCCATAGCCGAGCGGTATCACCGCCACGAGCCACGGCAGCCACCGGCGCCCGGGCCGTGGCCCCAGCCATTCCTGCAGTGCCGTGAAAAGGGCCCATTGGGCTGCCGCGGCGCTGCCGATCGAGAGCGTGGACAGCGCCCGGTCCCAGAGGTGCGACGAGGCGATGATCGCGGCCCAAGAGAGCGCCTGCAGCGCCACGCTGGCCTGCGCGCAGCGCGCGGCCCGGCTCACCCCGCGGCCCATGATGAGGGGCAGGGCGACCGAGAGCATGGCCAGGTTGGTGGCCGTGACGGCCAGCAGCGTGACGAAATCCAGCGCCATGGGCGGGCTCGGGCAGTGCGGCGGTGCCGCAGGCGGTGCCCCGGCTACTGGAACGCCACTTCCGCGAAGCTGCGCAGCTTGCGGCTGTGCAGGCGGCTCACGCCACCGGCGCGCAGGATGTCGATGGCGCGCATGCCGATGCGCAGATGCTGGTCAACGCGCTCGCGGTAGAAGTGGTTCGCCATGCCTGGCAGCTTGATCTCGCCGTGCAGCGGCTTGTCGGACACGCACAGCAGCGTGCCGTAGGGCACGCGGAAGCGGAAGCCGTTGGCCGCAATGGTGGCGCTCTCCATGTCCAGCGCCACGGCGCGGCTCTGGCTGAAGCGGCGCTGGGGCATGTTGTCGGGCAGCAGCTCCCAGTTGCGGTTGTCGGTGCTGGCCACGGTGCCGGTGCGCATGATGCGCTTGAGCTGGTCTTCCGGCACCCGGGTTACGTCCTCCACCGCCTGCTGCAGCGCGAGCTGGATCTCGGCCAGCGCGGGGATCGGCACCCACAGGGGCAGTTCCTCGTCGAGCACATGGTCTTCGCGCACGTAGGCATGGGCCAGCACATAGTCGCCCAGCTGCTGGCTGTTGCGCAGGCCCGCGCAGTGGCCGAGCATCATCCAGGCGTGCGGCCGCAGCACGGCGATGTGGTCGGTGATGGTCTTGGCGTTCGACGGGCCCACGCCGATGTTCACCATGCTGGTGCCGCTGCGGTCGGCGCGCACCAGGTGGTAGGCGGGCATCTGGGGCAGGCGCGGCGGCGGCACGCCGAGCTCGTCGCCGGCCTCGGCGGGCAGGCCGGTGCGGCGCGTGACCACGTTGCCGGGCTCGATGAAGGCCACGTATTCGCTGTCGGGGTTCGCCATCTCGGCGTGGCCGAGGCGCACGAATTCGTCGATGTAGAACTGGTAGTTGGTGAACAGCACGAAGTTCTGGAACCACTCGGGCGCGGTGCCGGTGTAGTGGCGCAGGCGGTGCAGCGAGTAGTCCACGCGCGGCGCGGTGAAGAGCGACAGCGGATGCGCTTCGCCCGCGCGCGGCTCCCAGGTGCCGTTGGCGATGCCGTCGTCCATGGCGGCCAGGTCGGGCAGGTCGAACACGTCGCGCATCAGCATGCGGCGCTCGGCCGTGAGCGTGCCCTCGATGTGGTCGTGCTCGGCGAACGAGAAATGGATCGGGATCGGCTGGTTGCTGATGCCCACCTCCAGCTCGACGTTGTGGCTGGCGCGCAGCAGGCGGAATTGCTCGGCGTAGTAGCGCGCGAACAGGTCCGGCCGGGTGAGGGTGGTTTCGTAGCGCCCCGGGCCCTCCACGAAGCCGTAGGCGAGCTGCGTGGCGGCGCGCGCCACCGTGGTGGTCTGCACCCGCACGAAGGGGTAAAAGGCGCGCACGTGCGCGGCCGGGGTCTCGCCGGCGACGAAGCGCTGCATGGCGCTGCGCAGGTGCCCGATCTGCTCCTGGTAGATGCGCTGGACCTGGGCCAGCGCATCGGCGGGATCGGTGTGGAAGGTGGGCTCGGTGAATTCTGGAATCTGGGCCATGCGCCTATTGTCCACGCCCGCCGTGTCCGGCGCGCGGGAATCGGAGGTGAACGCGGCCGGGCCGGGATAATCGGGCGATGCAATCCTCTCCCTCTCCATCGGCGGCCCCGAACCCCGCCACGGGCTTCGACACTCTGGGCCTCGCGCCCGAGGTGCTGGCCAACCTGCGCCAGCTCGGCTACGACCGCATGACGGCCATCCAGGCGGCCAGCCTGCCGCCCGCGCTGCTGGGCCGCGACCTGATCGCGCAGGCCAGCACCGGCAGCGGCAAGACGGCCTCCTTCGGCCTCGCGCTGCTGGAGCGCCTCAACCCGCGCCGCTTCGCCGTGCAGGCGCTGGTGCTGTGCCCCACGCGCGAGCTGGCCGACCAGGTGTCGGCCGAGATCCGCCGGCTGGCTCGTGCGCAGGAGAACATCAAGGTGGTGACGCTCTGCGGCGGCGTGCCGCTGCGCGGGCAGATCGCGAGCCTGGAGCACGGCGCGCACGTGGTCGTCGGCACGCCCGGCCGCGTGATGGACCACCTGGACCGCGGCACGCTCGATCTGGACGCGCTGGCCACCTTCGTGCTCGACGAGGCCGACCGCATGCTGGACATGGGCTTCCTCGACGACATCGCCCAGGTGGCGCGCCGCTGCCCGGCCACGCGGCAGACGCTGCTGTTCTCGGCCACGTACCCGGAGGGCATCGAGCGCCTCGCGCGGCAGTTCATGAAAGAGCCGCAGCGCATCGCGGTGCAGGCCCAGCATGCCGCCGGCAAGATCGAGCAGCGCTGGTACGAAGTGAAGGACCGTGAGCGCCTGCATGCCGTGTCGCAGCTGCTGAACCATTTCCGGCCGGAATCCGCGATCGCCTTCTGCAACACCAAGCAGCAGTGCCGCGACCTGGTGGACGTGCTCGCGGCGCAGGGCTTCAGCGCCCTGGCCCTGCACGGCGACCTGGAGCAGCGCGACCGCGACCAGGTGCTGGTGCAGTTCGCCAACCGCAGCTGCAGCGTGCTCGTGGCCACCGACGTGGCCGCGCGCGGCATCGACATCGCCGGGCTGCAGGCCGTGATCAACGTGGACGTTGCCCCGGACCCGGAAGTGCACATCCACCGCATCGGGCGCACCGGCCGCGCCGACGCGGAGGGACTGGCGCTCAGCCTCGCGAGCCTGCCCGAGATGGGCCAGGTGGGCCGCATCGAGGTGCTGCAGGGCCGCCCGTCGGAATGGCATCCGCTGGACGGGCTCACGCCCGCGCCGGGCGGGCCGCTGCAGCCGCCCATGGCCACCATCCAGATCATCGGCGGCCGCAAGGAGAAGATCCGCGCGGGCGACGTGCTGGGCGCGCTCACCGGGGAGATGGGCTTCACCCGCGAGCAGGTCGGCAAGATCAACGTGAACGACTTCTCCACCTACGTGGCGGTGGAGCGCAGCGTGGCCCGGCTGGCCGCGCAGCGCCTCTCCTCCGGCCGCGTGAAGGGCCGCAGCGTCAAGGCGCGGCTGGTCGAGGACGGCGAGGGCTGACGGCGGCCGGCCCCGTCGCTGGCACGGGGCGGACGTCCTCGCCGTATCCGCACGCAGGGTTTACCCTGCGGCGGTGCATTCCTAGGCCCTCTAGACTTCTAGTCATCTAGGGGAGTAAATGATGTCGGAAGTGATCGCCCTGGACGGTGGGGCGGGCCAGCCGGGCCTGGCACGCTATGCCGCGCTCGCGGAAGCGCTGCGGCGCCGGGTGGTGCGCGGCGAATGGCCGCCGGGCTCCGCGCTGCCGGCCGAGCAGGCGCTGGCAGCCGAGCACGGCGTGGCGCTCGGCACGCTGCGCCGCGCGCTGGAGCTGCTGGTGGAGCAGGGCCTGATCGAGCGCATCCACGGCCGCGGCACCTTCGTGCGCAGCGGCATCGCGGGAGCATCGATGCTGCGGTTCTTCCGCTTCGGCGACGGGCCGGGCACCGCGCCGGCATCGCGCATCCTTTCGCGCCGCCGCGCCGAACCCCCGGACGCGGTGGCCCGGGCCCTGGGGCTGGCCGCCGGCGAGAGCGCGCTGCGCCTGCAGCGCCTGCGGCTGGTCGACGGCGAGCCCTGCCTGCTGGAGCGCATCTGGCTGCCGCTGGACCTCTTCGCTCCCCTCGAGGACGACGACCCGCAGGCCTGGGGCGACCTGCTCTATCCCTTCTATGCCGCCCGGCTGGGCGTGCACGTCCACCGCGCGGTGGACGAGATCGGCTTCGCCGCGCTCACCGCGCCGCAGGCGCAGTCGCTCGGCCTGCAGGCCGGCCACCCCTGCGCGCTCGTCACGCGGCGCGCCATGGACCTGTCGGGCCGCTGCGTCGAATGGCGCGCCACCCGCGGCGATGCGCACGCCTTCCACTACACCGTCACGCTCACGTGACGCACCTCCAGGAGACCGACTCCATGACCGATTCCCTCCGCTCCTCCGCCGCCTCCGGTGCTTCCGGGCCGATCTCGCGCCGCGGCGTGCTGCTCGGCGCGGCGGCCGGCGCACTGTGCGCGCCGTGGGCCGCCAGCCGCGCCGCCGCCGTTGCCGGCGGGCGCCCCGTCACGCTGGTGGTGTCCTATCCCGCCGGCGGCGGGGCCGACCTCATGGCGCGCATCATCGCTCCGCGCATGGCCGAGGCCCTGGGCCAGAGCGTGGTGGTGGACAACCGGCCCGGCGCCAGCGGCCAGATCGCAGGCACCTTCGTGGCGCGCGCGGCACCGGACGGCGCCACGCTGCTGGTGGACGCCTCGTCGTTCGCGGTGAACCCTTCGCTCTACCCGAAGATGGCCTACGACATCCAGAAGTCGTTCACGCCGCTCGCGGTGCTGGCGACCTTCCCGAACGTGCTCGTGTGTTCCGCCGGTTTCCCTGCGCGCACGGTGCAGGACGTGGTCCGCATGGCCCGCGAGCGCCCGGGCGACATCGCCTACGCCTCCTCGGGCAACGGCTCGGCCCAGCACCTCGCGGGCGCGCTGTTCGAGCAGCGCGCGGGCGTGAAGCTCTCGCACGTCCCCTACCGCGGCGGCGGCCCGGCGATGAACGACGTGATGGGGGGCCAGGTTCCCCTGTTCTTCGCCAACGTGGCGTCGTCCCTGGGGCACATCCAGTCGGGCCGGCTGCGCGCGCTCGCCGTGACGGCACCCGTGCGGGCCCGGTCGCTGCCGACGGTGCCGACCATGGCCGAAGTGGGCGTGCCGCATTACGAGGTGCTGGAATGGAACCCGGTGCTCGCGCCGGCCGGACTGCCGGCCGACACGCGGGAGGCGCTGGTGGGCGCGCTCCGCAAGACACTGGCCGACGCCGAAGTGCTGGCGCGCGTGCGCGCGCTCGGCGGCGACGTGTTCCCCGATGCGTCGCAGGCCAGCGCCGGGAAGTTCATCCAGGCGCAGCAGGCGCAGTGGGCCCAGGTGGTCCGCGAGCGCGGCATTTCCGTAGGGTGAGCCGCGTGGTGGCGTCCACTCCCCAACCGCCGGACGCGGCCGCCGCGGCGCACTGGGATGCGCACGTGCATGTCTTCGATGCCGGCGCGCCCACGCAGCCGGGGCATTACCGCCCGGCGCACCACCCGATCGAACGGATCGAGGCCCTGGCCGCCGCCCACGGCGTGGGGCGGCTGGTGCTGGTGCAGCCCAGCGTCTATGGCACCGACAACGGCGTGATGCTGCAGGCGCTCGCGCAGCGCCCGGGCCGGCACCGCGGCGTCGCGGTGGTCGATCCCGCGATCGGCGATGCGGAGCTGGACCGGATGCATGCGCTCGGCGTGCGGGGCATCCGCTTCAATCTCGTCTCTCCGGTCGGCAATGGCCCGCAGGACCTGGATGCGCTCGCGCCGCGCCTGCGCGAGCGCGGCTGGCACGTGCAGTGGTATGCGCGGCCCGGCGACCTGGACGCCATCGCGCGCTGGCACGCGCGCAGCAGCCTGGGCTGCGTGCTCGATCACCTGGCGGGCCTGCATGCGGAGCTGCCGGAGAGCGATCCGGCATGGGATGCGTTCGCGCGCCTGGCGGAGGCGGGTGCCTGGGTGAAGCTGTCGGGCTGGTACCGGCTGCGCGCGCAGGCGCCCTACCGGGCGTTGCGGGCGCAGATCGAGCGCGTCGCGCGCTGCACGCCAGGGCGCATGGTGTGGGGCTCGGACTGGCCGCACACCTCGTTCGAGGAGGGCCGGCAGCCGGACTACGGCAGCGTGTGGAGCCCGGTGGTGGAGGTGCTCGGCGCGGCGGCGGCCGAGGCGGTGCGCAGGAACGGCGCGGCGCTGTACGCGTGAGTCCTGTCGGGCAGAATCACGCCACACGCCTGCACCCACCATGACCGCAGCCCCTCCACCGATCCGCCGCCACCGGCCCGCCCCGCCGGGAGTCCCCGCATGAAGCCCCTGCCTCCCCGAACGCTGCTCTGGATTTCCGTCGGCGTGGCGTTCGCCACCATCGGGCTCAAGGGTGCCGCCTGGTACCTGACCGGCTCGGTGGGCCTGCTGTCAGACGCGCTCGAATCCTTCGTGAACCTCGCGGGCGCCATCTTCGCGCTCATGATGGTCACGGTGGCGGAGCGCCCGGCCGACGGCGACCATCCCTTCGGCCACCACAAGGCGGAGTATTTCTCGTCGGGCTTCGAGGGCATCCTGGTGCTCGGCGCGGCGCTGGCCATCCTCTGGGCCTCCGTGCACCGGCTGATGGTGCCCGCGCCCATCGAGCAACTGGGCTGGGGCCTGGCGCTGTCGGTGGCCAGCTCGGCACTCAACGGCCTGCTCGCCTGGATGATGCTGCGTTCCGCCCGCGCCCACCGCTCGGTGGCGCTGGAAGGCGATGCCCGGCACCTGATCACCGACGTGTGGACCTCCGCCGGCGTCGTGGCCGGCATCCTCGGCGTGATGGCCACCGGCTGGCTCTGGCTCGACCCGGTGGTGGCAATCGCCGTGGCGCTCAACATCGCCCGGGAGGGTGGGCGCCTCGTCTGGCGCGCGTCGCAGGGCCTGATGGACGAGGCGGTGGAGCCCGAGGAGCGCGCGGCGATCGATGCCGCGCTGGCCGATTTCAGCCAGCGCCAGCCCGGCGTGCGCTTCGACCATGTGGCCACGCGCCGCGCCGGGCGCCGCCGGCACGTTTCGCTGCACCTGCACGTGCCGGGCGACTGGAGCCTGGCCCAGGCGGCCCGCCTGCGCGCCGCGGTGGAGCAGGCGCTGGTGGATGCCGTGCCCGGCCTGCGTGCCACGATCGAGCTGCTGCCCACCGGCATGGAAGCGGTGGCCACTCCCATGGAAGACGACGAAGCGAGGAGCCTGCACCCATGATGGGCCTGCTGCAGCGCGTGCGCGAGGCGCGCGTGGAGATCGACGGAACGGCCGTGGGCCGCATCGGCCCCGGCCTGCTGGTGCTGGTGTGCGCCGAACGCGGCGACACGGAAGCGGAGGCCGACCGCCTGCTGGACAAGCTGCTCAAGCTGCGCATCTTCGCCGACGACGCCGGCAAGATGAACCGCAGCGTGCAGGACGTGGGCGGCGGCCTGTTGCTCGTGAGCCAGTTCACCCTGGCGGCCGACACGCGCGGCGGCAATCGGCCGAGCTTCACGCAGGCCGCCGCGCCGGACGATGGGCGCCGCCTCTACGACCATTTCGTGGAACGCGCGCGGGCCTTGCACCCGGTGGTGGAAACCGGGCGCTTCGCGGCCGAGATGCAGGTGCACCTCGTCAACGACGGGCCGGTGACGATCCCGCTGCGGATCGCCCCGCCGGGCATGGTCTAGAACGGCCCGCAGAGCCCAGCGAAGCGGTTCCGGCGAGGCGTCGCATCGGAGGCAGTACGCGCAGTACGACAAGATGCGGCAACGACGCCGGAAGGGTTCTGTGGGCCGTTCAATCCGCGTAGGGGTCGGCGAAGCCCAGCTCCTCCATGATCGCCGTCTCGTAGGCCTCCATCTCGTCGGCGTCCTCGGTGCTGGTTTCATGGTCCCAGCCCTGGGCGTGCAGGGTGCCGTGCACCAGCAGGTGGGCGTAGTGCTCGTGCAGCGCCTTGTTCTGCTCGCGCGCCTCGCGCTCGACCACCGGGGCGCAGAGCACGAGGTCGGCCATCACCACGGGCTCCTGCGCGTAGTCGAAGGTGAGCACGTTGGTGGCGTAGTCCTTGTGCCGGTATTCGCGGTTGAGCGCCTGGCCCTCCTCGGCATCGACGATGCGCACGGTGATCTCGGCATCCAGCGAGAGCGCATGCCGGATCCAGCGCGCCACGGCATGCCGGGGCAGGGCGGCGCGGTGCGCCTCCACGCCGGGAAAGCGTGCGAACTGCAGGGAAAGGGAAAGCTGGTTCAGTGCCATGGGGTGTGTCGGTGCGGCAGGCGCCGGATCAGGCGGCCGGCGAGCGGCTGCTGCGCTGCGCGTCGTAGGCATCGACGATGCGTGCCACGAGCGGATGCCGCACCACGTCGGCGCTGGTGAAGCGCGTCACCGCGATGCCCTTCACGCGCTTGAGCACGCGCTCGGCATCGATCAGGCCGCTCATCGCGCCCTTGGGCAGGTCGATCTGGCTCACGTCGCCCGTCACCACCGCCTTGGCGCCGAAGCCGATGCGCGTGAGGAACATCTTCATCTGCTCGGGCGTGGTGTTCTGCGCCTCGTCGAGGATCACGAAGGCATTGTTGAGCGTACGCCCGCGCATGAAGGCGAGCGGCGCGATCTCGAGCGCGTTGCGCTCGAACGCCTTCTGCACGCGGTCGAAGCCCATGAGTTCGTAGAGCGCGTCGTAGAGCGGGCGCAGGTACGGATCGACCTTCTGCGTGAGGTCGCCGGGCAGGAAGCCCAGGCGCTCGCCGGCCTCGACCGCGGGGCGGGTGAGCACGATGCGCTGCACGGCGCTGCGCTCGAGCGCGTCGACCGCGCAGGCCACGGCGAGGTACGTCTTGCCGGTGCCGGCCGGGCCGATGCCGAAGGTGATGTCGTGGCTGGCGATGTTGTCGAGGTAGACGCTCTGGGTGGGCGTGCGCGCGCGCAGGTCGGCGCGGCGCGTGTTGAGCACCACGGCGCCGTCGGGCGCCTCCCGCAGGGCGCCGTCGCCCGCGAGCATGAGCTGCACCTGCTCTTCGGTCACGGGCCGGTCGGCGATCTCGTAGATCGCCTGCAGCAGCTCCATCGCCTGGGTGGCGCGGGCCTTGGGCCCGTCCACCTTGAACTGCTCGTGCCGGTGCGCGATGCCGACGGACAGCGCCGCCTCGATGGTGCGCAGGTGGGCGTCGGCCGGGCCGCACAGGTGCGTGAGCCGGGTGTTGTTGTGGGGGGTGAAGGTGTGGCGCAGGATCACGCGGATAATTCCGGTTGTACGTCGGCAGGACGAAAAGACAGGACGAAGATGATAGGCAAACTCACCGGCACGTTGCTGGAGAAAAACCCGCCCGAGGTGCTGGTGGACTGCCATGGCGTGGGCTACGAGGTGCAGGTGCCGATGAGCACCTTCTACCACCTGCCCGCGGTGGGCGAGCGCGTGCAGCTGCTCACGCAGTTCATCGTACGCGAGGATGCGCAATTGCTCTATGGTTTCGGCAGCGCGCCGGAGCGCCAGGCCTTCCGGGAGCTCATCAAGATTTCAGGCGTGGGGCCGCGCACGGCGCTGTCCATCCTCTCGGGCATGGGCGTGGACGACCTCGCGCAGGCGGTGTCGCTGCAGGAGAGCGGCCGGCTCGTGAAGGTGCCCGGCATCGGCAAGAAGACCGCGGAGCGCCTGCTGCTGGAGCTCAAGGGCAAGCTGGGCGTGGATATCGGCGTGCGCCCCGAGGCCGCGAACGACGCGCAGGCCGACATACTGCAGGCGTTGCTGGCCCTGGGCTACAACGACAAGGAGGGTGCCGCCGCGCTGAAGGCGCTGCCGAAGGACGTGGGCGTCAGCGACGGCATCAAGCTGGCGCTCAAGGCGCTGGCGAAGTGAGGAAAAACCGGAGGGCCCGGCCGCACTGCAACGCGGCCGTGGCACATTGTCGGGTCAAGGCGGTGCATGGTGCCCGCCGCAGTACAACAGGAGGATGGCCATGGATTTCAGGCGGGCAAGCATTCGATCGGTGATTCTGCTGGGGGCCGCGGCGCTCCTGGCGGCGTGCGGCGGCGGCGGCGGAGGAGCGGACACGGCAGCCGCCGCGGCCACGCCCGCCCCGGCTGCGGCACGGGCGGTGGTGTGGAGCGTGGGTTCGCTCGAGCAGCCCGCCACGGCTGCGCAGGACACCGTCCGCGTGAAGGACCTGGGCGCGCGCCCGCCGGTGCTGCCGGCCCGCGTGGCACTCGGTGCGCTGCTGGAGTCGCGCAGCGAGGCCGCCGCGCCGGGCGTCGGCGCCCGCCAGATCGGCAGCGTGCGCGCGGTGGCCGCCACGGCCACGCCCGCCGAGCTGTCGGCCCAGCTGCAATGGACGCCCACCGCGGCCGGCGGCCGCGTCGCCGCAATCAGCGTCTCGGCGCAGGAGGCCCATGGCCTGCGCCTGGGCGTGCTGGTGCGTGCCCTGCCGGGCGGAGCGCAGCTGCGCGTCTACCGCCAGGACCGCCCCTCCGCGGTCTATGAGATCTCCGGCCAGGAAGTGCTGCAGTCGATCGACCGCAACATCGCGGCCGGCGACACCTCGGACGCAGCCCGCACCTGGTGGACGCCCGATGCCGGCGGCGACGAGGCCACGCTCGAGATCGAGCTGCCGCCCGGCACGCCCGCCAGCGCCCTGAACATCGCGATCCCGCGGGTCTCGCACATCTACACCGATCTCTCCCTGCCCTCGGCCGACGACGGCGAGCAGGCCAAGATCAACGAATCGGGCACCTGCAACCTCGACTCCACCTGCTACGACGCCTACGCCAGCCAGCGCAATGCCGTGGCGCGCATGGTGTTCGTGCGGCCCGACGGCAACGCCTACGTTTGCACGGGCACGCTGCTGAACGACCGCGACGGCACGCGCACGCCGTACTTCGTCTCGGCCAACCACTGCTTCTCGTCGCAGACCGTGGCCTCCACGCTGCGCACCGACTGGTTCTACCGCTCGCCGAGCTGCAACAGCCGCACGCTGTCGGCCAGCGCCACGGCGCGCACCGGCGGCGCCACGCTGCTGTATGCCAACTCCAGCACCGACACGCTGTTCGTGCGGCTGAACGAAACGCCGCCGGCCGGCGCCGTGTTCGCCGCGTGGAACGCCGGTGCGCAGCCCCTCGGCAGCGCGGCGGTGGGCATCCACCATCCCCGGGGCGATCTGCAGAAGATCTCGTTCGGCTCCATCACGTCGCTGAGCTCCTGCAGCGCGCTGAGCGATTCGAGCACCAGCTTCTCCTGCAGCGGCACGTCGGGCAACTACTACCGCGTCGGCTGGACCGATGGCGTGACCGAAGGCGGCAGCAGCGGCTCGGGCCTCTTCGTGAACGGCGCGCTGGTCGGCACCCTCTACGGCGGCAGCGTCACCTGCACCGCACGCAACGGCTCCGACTACTACGGCCGTTTCGACGTCGCCTACGGCGCGGCGCTGCAGCAGTGGCTCTCGCCGGCTGTCGTCGGCACGAACGGCCGCACCGCCGTCTACCGCTTCTTCAACGGCAGCACGGGCGCGCATTTCTACACGTCCAGCGCCGGTGAGCGCGACTTCGTGCAGCAGACCTACCCGGCGTTCAGCTACGAAGGCGTGGTCTTCTATGCCTACGGCAGCCCGACGGCGGGCCAGAACGCGGTCTACCGCTTCTTCAACACCTCGACGGGCGCGCACTTCTATACCATCGATGCCGGCGAGCGCGATTTCGTGCGCGCCACCTACCCGGCATTCCAGTACGAAGGCCCCGCGTGGTACGCCCAGACGGCGGCCGGCAACGGCTCCACGGCGATGTACCGCTTCTTCAACACGAAAACCGGTACGCACTTCTACACGATCAGCCAGGGTGAGCGCGATTTCGTGATCGCGACCTACCCGGTCTTCAAGTACGAGGGCCCGGTGTACTACGCCTGGACGAACTGACGGTCCGGCGGCGCCTGGCCTTTCCTCCCCGCTTTCCGCACCCATGAGCATCCAGACCGACGATTTCGCCCCCGTGCCCCCGCCCAAGCGGGTGGTGTCCGCCGCCCCCGCCTCCCCGCAGGAGGAGGCGCTGGAGCGCGCGCTGCGGCCCAAGCTGCTGCAGGAGTACGTCGGGCAGGCGAAGGCGCGCGAGCAGCTGGAGATCTTCATCGGGGCCGCGCGCAAGCGCGAGGAGGCGCTGGACCACGTGCTGCTGTTCGGCCCGCCCGGGCTGGGCAAGACCACGCTCAGCCACATCATCGCGGCGGAGCTGGGGGTGAACCTGCGCCAGACCAGCGGCCCGGTGCTGGAGAAGCCCAAGGACCTGGCGGCGCTGCTCACCAACCTCGAGAAGAACGACGTCCTCTTCATCGACGAGATCCACCGCCTCTCGCCGGTGGTGGAGGAAATCCTCTACCCCGCGCTGGAGGACTACCAGATCGACATCATGATCGGCGAGGGGCCGGCCGCGCGCAGCATCAAGCTCGACCTGCAGCCCTTCACGCTGGTCGGCGCCACCACCCGTGCCGGCATGCTCACCAACCCGCTGCGCGACCGCTTCGGCATCGTCGCGCGGCTGGAGTTCTACACGCCCGATGAGCTCGCGCGCATCGTGCGGCGTTCGGCCGGGCTGCTGCAGGCCCCGATCGATGCGGAAGGGGCGTTCGAGATCGCGCGCCGCTCGCGCGGCACGCCGCGCATCGCCAACCGGCTGCTGCGCCGCGTGCGCGACTATGCCGACGTGAAGGGCGACGGCCGCATCACGCAGGACATCGCCGAGCGCGCGCTCGCCATGCTGGACGTGGACCCGCAGGGCTTCGACGTGATGGACCGCAAGCTGCTGGAAGCCGTGGTGCACCGCTTCGACGGCGGGCCCGTGGGGCTGGACAACATCGCCGCGAGCATCGGCGAGGAGCCCGGCACCATCGAGGACGTGATCGAGCCCTACCTGATCCAGCAGGGCTACCTGCAGCGCACGCCGCGCGGCCGCATCGCCACGCTGGCGGCGTTCCGGCACCTGGGCGTGGCGCCCACCCGCCAGCACACCGACCTGTTCGGCGGACTGCCGGCCGCCTGAGCCGCGGCGGGCATTGCGGTGTCCGCCTTCCATCTTGGCTCCTGCCGGCGGGGGCCGCAAGCGTTCCGTTCCGGGTGTTGCCGCAAGGCGTCATTCGGGGAAATCCCGTGCGTTTTGCCATGGGCTTGGTGTCTACTGCGATAACCAGCCGCTATGCGCTGCATCGAAAACAATGCATTGCGCTAAGGCTGGCCGCGAGTAGCAATCAACGAACGGACGAGAGGGAATTACGATGGATCCGATCCTTGGGCAGATCATTCTGTGGGCCACGCCGTGGATCCCACGCGGCTGGGCCATCTGCGATGGCACCTTGCTGAGCATCCAGCAGAACGCGGCGCTGTTCTCGCTGATAGGCACGTCCTACGGCGGCAACGGCGTGAGCACGTTCGCGCTGCCGGACCTGCGCAACCGGGTGCCCGTGGGCTCGCAGAACGCCACGAACATCGCCGTCACCAGCGGCGCGGCCACGGCCTCCACCACCGCCAGCGTCACGCTGGCAGCGAGCCAGCTGCCGCCCCACACGCATGCGGTGACCGCTGCCGGCAGCGGCAAGCTGAGCGTCGCCATTCCGGCGAATGCCGGCGCGACCGCGGACACCAACGCGCCGGCCAGCGGCCTCGTGCTCGGCAAGGGCATGGCGGGCAACTCCGTCACGAAGATCTACACCGCCACGGCGGCCGACACCACGCTCAAGCCCTTCGACGTGGACCTGCCCGTGCTCACGGCGCAGCCCTCCAGCACGCCCGCAGCGCCCGTGAGCATTCCCGTCACGGTGAGCACGCTGCAGCCGGGCATCACGCTGAACTTCATCATCGCCACCGAAGGCATCTACCCCTCCCGCAACTGAGGGGCCAGGCGCGCGCAGTGTCCGGTCCGGCCGGAGGCTGCGCTGCGCCCCGTCGAAACCATCCGCCACGGGCCCGCAGGGGCCGTGGAGCGGTGTGTCCCGCCGCATGCGCGCGGGCCATTCTAGGCAATGTTCAATCGAAAGTGAGGGAAACCATGGATGAGGCGTATATCGGCACGATTTTGATGTGGGCGGGCAGCTGGGTGCCCCGCAACTGGGCGCTGTGCGACGGCACGCAGCTGAGGATCATGGATTACCAAGCGCTGTACTCGATCATCGGCGTGCGCTACGGCGGTGATGCCCGCACGACGTTCAACCTGCCGGACCTGCGCAACCGCGTGCCGATGGGGCTGCAGGCCGCGTCGCAGGCGCCAGGCGCCACGGGTGCGGCGTCGCAGAACCTGATCGTGACGGGCGCGGCGACCGGCATGATCGCGGCCAACCAGCTGCCGCCCTTGACCGGCACGGCCTCCGTGCAGATTCCGGCGAACAATGCGCCGATCGCCACCAACCTCACCGACACCCCCGGCCCCACAGGCGTGCTCGCGAAGGGCGGGGCCGGCAACAACCTCGCGAAGATCTACACCAGCGATGCGGCCAATACGAACCTCAAACCCTTCGATGCGCCGGTGACCATCGGCTCGCCCTCGGCGCAGCAGCCGCTGTCGCTGCCGGTGTCGCTGTCGGGCCAGGTGAGCACGATCCAGCCCTCCATGACGCTGAACTTCATCATCTGCCTGCTGGGTCTGTACCCGGACCGTCCCTGAGGCGAAAGGGGAGACGACGATGGACGACTACTACATCGGCACGGTCCTGCTCTGGACCGGCAGCTTCGTGCCGCGCAATTGGGCGCTGTGCGACGGCACCCTGCTGAACATCACGCAGAACCCCGCGCTCTACGCGATCCTCGGCACCCGCTACGGCGGCGACGGGCGCACCACCTTCCAGCTTCCCGACCTGCGCAACCGCGTGCCGATGGGGCTGGCGCAGGTGGACGCGGTCCCGGGCCCCACGGGCGCGGCATCGCATCCCGTCACGGTCACCGGCGCGGCGGCCGGCATGATCACGGCCAACCAATTGCCGCCGCTGGCCGGCACGGCGTCCGTGCAGGTGCCGGCGAACAACGCGCCGGTGGCGGCGAACACCACCGACGTGCCTGGCCCGACGCTCGTGCGGGACAAGGGCATGGCGGGCAACGGCAGCCTGAAGGTCTATACATCCGACAACGCCAACACGGCCCTTCTGCCGTTCAATGCGACGGTGACCGTGGCGGCGGCGACTGCGCAGCAGCCCCTGGCTCTTCCGGTGGCCGTCTCGGGCGCGATGAGCACGATCCAGCCGTCGCTGACGATGTGCTTCATCATCTGCGTGAACGGGTTTTTCCCACCCCGTCCGGACTGACGCTCCGGTGGTGGCAACGGCGCCGTGGGCTCCCCCGTGGGGCGGGCCGCGGCGCGTTCGCGTTCGTCAGGTCACCGCGCCGCGCGCATCCACGCGCAGGATGCGTTCCACCACGCCGTGCGCCAGCCCGCCACGCACGCCGATCAGGTGGCCGTGCAGATTCACCGTCGGGTCGCAGTGGCCGGGAACCAGCCACAGCATGCGGCCGATGGCCGGTAGCCGGGCGCGGTCGCCGTCCGCGAACAGCAGGCCGTGCTCGTCGCCGCCGTTGGCATAGCGCAGCGCGCGCTCGGGCGGCAGGAAAGCCACCTGCGGCAGGCCCGAGTCGATCGCATGGCTCTTGTGGCCGGCATCGCACACCGCGTGCGTGTCGCGGCAGGAGATCACCTGGGTCTTGATGAACAGCGCATGCTCGAAGGCCGGCTGGGCGGGCTCGCGTTCGTTGGCGGCGTAGTCGGCGTCCATGAACAGGAACGAACCGGCCTGCAGCTCGCCGTAGACGCCGCTCGCGGCCTCGTGCACCAGGGTGCCGGTGCCTGCGCCGGTGACCAGCGGCACGGGCAGGCCGGCCGCCTCGATGGCGCTGCGCGTCGTGCGGGCGGCCGCCACGGCCGCGGCGATGGCGTCCCGGCGCTCGGCCGCACCGCGCAGGTGCTGGGCATGGCCCTGGTAGGCGTGCAGGCCCGCGAAGCGCAGCCGCGCGTGCCGCGCCACCGCCTGCGCGAGCGGTACCGCGGCCTCGCCCGGCGGCACGCCGCAGCGGCCCTGGCCCACGTCGATTTCCACGAACACGTCGATCACCGCATCGCCCGCGGCGCCGTCCATCGCTTCGGCCAGGCGCGCGATGCCCTCGGCGCTGTCCACCGCGATGGCGAGGCGCCCGCCGCGCGCGGCGAGCTGCTGCGCCAGCCGCGCCACGCGCAGCAGTTTGGCGGGGGCGATCACTTCGTTGCTGATGTAGAGGTCCGTCACGCCGCCGGCGGCGAGCGCCTCGGCCTCGGACACCTTCTGCACGCAGCCCCCCGTGGCGCCCGCCTGCTGCAGCTGCAGCGCCAACTCGGCGCACTTGTGCATCTTGGCGTGCGGTCGCCAGCGCACCTGGTGCTTGCGCGCGAACTCGGCCATGCGCTGGATGTTGCGCTCCAGGGCGTCTAGGTCGACGACGGCGGCGGGCGTGTCGATCAGGTCCACGCGCTGGCCGATGGTGGCGTAGAGGGCGGTGGCGGCGTCAGGCATGGTTTTCATCGCGGGCGGCGTCTTCCAGGTGCTGGGTGTCGGCCCAGCCCACGAGGGTGAGTCCGTCGTCGGTCCAGAGCAGGCGGTTGATGGCGGCGTTCGCCAGCAGCCAGGTGCGCGGCGCCTGCAGCTCCTGGCCGGTGGCGGCGCGGTAGAGCACGTCCATCACGCCGCCGTGCGCCACGAGCACGATGAGCTCGCCCGGGTGCCGGCGGGCGAGGGCGTGCGTGGCGGCGGTGATGCGTTCGCGGAAGGTGAGCAGCGATTCGCCGCCCTCGGGCTCGAACTGCGGATCGCGCTGCCGCCAGCGGCGGGCCTGCTCGGGCAGCTCGGCCTCGATCTCCCGGAAGGTACGGCCCTCCATGAGCCCGAAGGCGCGCTCGCGCAGCCGCACGTCGGTGGCCAGGGGCGCGCCGGTGGCGTCGGCGACGGCCTGGGCCGTGGCATGGGCACGCCGCAGGTCGCTCGCATAGATCGCGGCCACGGGCTCGTCCGCGAGGGCCCGGCCCAGCTGGCGGGCCTGCCAGAGGCCGGTGTCGTTGAGGGGGATGTCGAGGTGTCCCTGGATGCGCGTGTCGACGTTCCAGGCGGTCTCTCCATGGCGGATGGCGATGATGCGGGTGGCTTGCATGCGGTGGCGGCGCGCTCGGCGGGCAGGCCCGGGTTCAGGGCTTCACGACCGTTCCCGGCACGGCGGGTACGGCCGGCGCGGCGGCGGGGGACGGGGCGGGCGCGTAGGGCTGGCCGGCCGGCGCGATCGTGGTGCGCACCTGCCGCGGCCCGGCGGGCGGGTTCGGGAAGCCGGTGAGGGCCGCATCGAACAGGATGCCGAAGATGGCCGGATCGTCCACCCAGACGTCTTCGTAGGTGGCCGAGGTTTCGTAGAGGATCTTCTGGGTGGCGGCGTCGCGCATCACCAGGCTCGCCTCGCGGCGGTAGAGCGTGGGCGGGCGGTCCATCATCCAGCCGGTGCCCATGCCCCAGCCCCAGCCGCCGCGGCCCCATCCGAGGCCCCAGCCGAAGCCGGGGTAGGCGGGGCCGTAGTACGGCCAGGAGGCGGGCCACGTGGTGGCGGCGTTCGCGCCGATCTGCAGCACCAGCCGGGCGTTGGCGTCGTCGCGCTGCAGGCCCACGCGCGCCAGCGACTGCTGGGCCAGGGCTTCGATCGGGGCGAACTGCACGGCCTGCGCCTGCTGCGAGGGCAGGCGTTCGAGCCGGTAGGTGGGCGGCGACGGCAGGCCCGGCAGGGTGGAGAAGGTGGACACGGTGCTGTCCACCGTGCGGGTGCTGGCGCAGCCGGCCAGCACGGCGGCGGCCAGCAGCAGCCAGAAGAAACGGAAGAGCCGGGGCAGTCCGGCGGCGGTGGCGTTCATGGGCGGTCTCCTGGAATCCGGTACGAAGGGGCGGGCGTCACGGGTCGCTCGGAGGGCCGCGGCGTGTCAGGAAATCTGCACCACCTGCAGGCCCGGCAGGGCGGGGGCCGGGGGGAACTCCTCGGCGTCGAAGGCCTTGTCGCCGTCGTCGCTCGGAACGCCCGTCGCCTTCAGATGCTGGAAATCGTGCAGCGTTCCGTCCAGCAGATGGGACGGCACGATGTTCTGCAGGGCGTTGAACATGTTGTCCACGCGGCCGGGGAAGCGCTTGTCCCAGTCGCGCAGCATCTCGCCCACTTGCTTGCGCTGCAGGTTCTCCTGGCTGCCGCAGAGGTTGCACGGGATGATCGGGAACTGCTGCTGCTGGGCCCAGCGGGTGGTGTCCTTCTCGGTCACGTAGGCGAGCGGGCGGATCACCACGTGGCGGCCGTCGTCGCTGACCAGCTTCGGGGGCATGGCCTTCAGCTTGCCGCCGAAGAACATGTTGAGCAGCAGCGTCTGCAGGATGTCGTCGCGGTGGTGGCCCAGCGCGATCTTGGTGCAGCCCAGCTCGTCGGCCACGCGGTACAGGATGCCGCGGCGCAGCCGGCTGCAGAGGCCGCAGGTGGTCTTGCCCTCGGGTACCACCCGGCGGACGATGCTGTAGGTGTCCTGGTTCTCGATGTGGAAGGGCACGCCGGTGGTGGCCAGGTACTCGGGCAGGATGTGCTCGGGGAAGCCCGGCTGCTTCTGGTCGAGGTTCACCGCCACCAGGTCGAAATGGATGGGCGCGCGCTTTTTCAGCTTGATGAGGATGTCCAGCAGGGTGTAGCTGTCCTTGCCGCCGGACATGCACACCATCACCTTGTCGCCCTCTTCGATCATGCGGTAGTCGACGATGGCGCGGCCCACCTCGCGGCACAGGCGTTTTTCGAGCTTGTGCGCCTCGCGTTCGATCCGGGCCTGCGCGGGGCGGGAGGCGTCGGCGGTCCAGTCGGTGTCTTGGTGCAGGGCGGTCATGGAAGGCAGGGACAATCGGGTCAGCCGCAGGGGCGGGAAGGCGGCGCGCTGGCCGTGCTTCCCGGACCGTGCGGCGCGCCGCGGCCCGGGGCGGCGGCGCGTGGAGGGGCAGGAAGATTCGGAGGAAGACCCCGGATTTTAGAGCGGGAACGCCTGGGCGGGGGATCGACCCTCCGCGCCGGCGCGGCGGGGCCGATGTGGGAGACGCATGGAAACAGGCAAGCAATCATCGTCCGGTACGGACACGGACAGGGGCACGGAGATGGTCGCGGGCCCGGGCGCCGACCCGGCGGCCCGCCTGCGCACGAAGATCGTGGCGCTGGCCGTGGTGCCGCTGCTCATCACCCTGGCGCTGGTCATGGCCCTGGTGCGCCACCAGGCGGAGGACCTCGCGCGGCGCGAGCGCGCGTTGGTGGAGCAGTCCTACCTGCAGCAGCGCCGCAGCGAGCTGCGCAGCTACGTGGACCTGGCCGTGAGCACCGTGCGCCCGCTCTACGAGGCGGGAGCCGACGATCCGAAGGCGCGCGAAGAGGCGATCCGCCGCCTCGCCGCGCTGGATTACGGCAGCGACGGCTACTTCTTCGTCTACGACCTGCAGGGCCGCTCGCTCATGCACTCGCGCCAGCCGGAACTCGTGGGCCGGATGCTCTGGGATCTGCGCGATCCGCAGGGGCGGCCGACCATCCAGCAGCTCATCGCCCAGGCGCAGGCCGGCGGCGGTTTCGTGGAGTATTCGTGGCCCAAGCCGTCGCTCGGCGGGCAGCTCGCACCGAAACTCGGCTACGTCACGGCCCTGCCGCACTGGAACTGGATGGTGGGCACGGGCCTGTACCTCGACGACATCGAGGCCACGCAGGCGGGCCTGGAGCGGCAGGTGGGCTCCAACGTGGGCGCGACCGTGTGGTGGATCGCCGGCTTCGCGGCCCTGGGCCTGGCGGCGATCAGCGCCTGCGGTCTGCTGCTCAACCTCAGCGAGCACCGCACGTCCGAGGCGCGCATGCGGCTGCTGGCGCGGCGCGTGGTGCAGTCGCAGGAGGAGGAGCGCGGGCACCTCGCGCGCGAGCTGCACGACGGCACCAGCCAGACCCTGGTCTCGGCCAAGCTGCTGATCGAATCGGCGGTGGAGGACATCGAACGCGAGCGCCCGGCGCCGCCCACCCTCGCCATCGCGCTGCGGCACCTGAACGAGGCGCTGGGCGAGGTGCGGCGCCTGTCCCACGAGCTGCGGCCGGCCCTGCTCGATACGCTGGGGCTGCCGGCCGCGCTGGAGCATCTGGCGCGTGCGTTCGGCGAGCACGGGCCCGTGGCGGCGTTCGCCGACGTCGCCCAGCCGCCGGGCCCGCTGCCGCAGGACGTCACCACCGCGCTGTTCCGCGTGGCGCAGGAGGCGCTCACCAACGTGCGCAAGCACGCGCAGGCGCGGCAGGTGCACGTCACGCTCGAATGCGTGGGCGGCGGCGTACAGCTGGAGGTGCGCGACGACGGCCGGGGCTTCGATCCCGCCGCGCTGCAGCGCGATCCGCGGCGCGGCATCGGCCTGCGCAACATGCACGAGCGCATGGAGGGCATCGGCGGACGGCTGCAGGTGCGGTCGGGGCCGGGGGGCACGCGCGTCGTGGCCGAGGTGCACCCGGATAGGATGGGGGCCGCATGACCGCCGCCCCGCCCGCCCCCCTGGACCGCCCCGTCCGCCTGTTCCTCGTGGACGACCACGCGCTGGTGCGCGACGGCCTGCGCGCGCGCCTGGGCAGCCTGCCGTGGGTGCGCATCGTGGGCGAGGCCGCGAGCGCCGACGAGGCCGAGGCGCAGATCGCGCGGCTGGCACCCGACATGGTGCTCATGGACGTGGGCATGAAGGACGTGAGCGGGCTGGACTGCGCCGCCCGGCTGCTGGCGCGCGGCCCGGCGCCGCGGGTGCTGATGCTCAGCATGTACGACAACCCCGAATACGTGCAGCGCGCCCTGCAGGTGGGCGCCTGCGGCTACGTGCTGAAGGACGCGCCGGCCTCCGAGCTGGTCGCGGCGCTGGAGGCGGTGGCCGCGGGCGGCACCTTCCTGAGCCCCGCGGTCTCGCAGCGGCTGTTCCGCAACCAGGCGCCGAAGCCACTGCTCACGCCGCGCGAAAGCGAGATCCTGGTGGCATTGGGCCGCGGCGCATCGAGCAAGCAGATCGCGGGCGACCTGGGCTTGAGCGTGCGCACGGTGGAGGCGCACCGGCAGAACATCCGCCGGCGGCTGGAACTGGGCAGCCTGGCGGAGCTGATCCGCTACGCGGTGGAGCACGCGAAGGAATTCGGCGCCGGTCGCTGAACGTGCGAGCGGCTGCGGAACGGTGGCCGTGGGATGGGGCTCCAGACCCCGTGGGAGTGCGATCCGGGTAAACCCCGAGAGGGTTGTCACTTACGAAATCCCACCCGCCCCGCCTACGTGGCAGGTCGGATGCGCGCACCGTCCCTCGCCGGGATACTGGCCTGCCCCCGGACCACCGGGGCCCTTCCCGCATCCAGGAGACAAGTCCCATGCCCCTCATCCGCCGCCACCTGGTGTGGCTCTGCATCGCCGTGCTCGGCGCCTGGGCGCTCGGCACCGTCGCGCTGACGCGCGGCGAGGCCGTCAGCGCGCTCTGGATCGTCGTCGCGGCGGTCTGCGTCTATCTGATCGCCTACCGCTACTACAGCCTGTTCATCGCCCAACGCGTGCTGGGGCTGGATGCCAGGCGCTCCACGCCGGCCTGGCGCCACAACGACGGGCTGGACTACGTGCCCACCAACAAGCACGTGCTGTTCGGCCACCACTTCGCCGCCATCGCGGGCGCGGGGCCGCTGGTGGGCCCGGTGCTGGCCGCGCAGATGGGCTACGTGCCCGGCCTGTTGTGGCTGCTGGCGGGCGTGGTGTTTGCGGGCGCGGTGCAGGATTTCATCGTGCTCTTCATCTCCACGCGGCGCGACGGCCGCTCGCTGGGCGACCTGGTCAAGCAGGAGATGGGCACCGTGCCGGGGCTGATCGCGCTGTTCGGCACCTTCATGATCATGATCATCATCCTGGCCGTGCTGGCGCTGATCGTGGTGAAGGCGCTGGCCGAATCGCCCTGGGGCGCGTTCACCGTGGCGGCGACCATTCCCGTGGCACTCTTCATGGGCGTGTACCTGCGCTTCCTGCGCCCGGGCCGCATCGCGGAAGTCTCCGTCATCGGCTTCGTGCTGCTGATGGCCGCGATCTTCGGCGGGCAGGCCGTGGCCGCGCATCCCACCTGGGGGCCGATGTTCACCTTCTCGGGCACCACGCTCACCTGGATGCTGATCGGCTACGGCTTCGTCGCCGCCTCGCTGCCGGTGTGGCTGCTGCTCGCGCCGCGCGACTACCTCTCCACCTTCCTGAAGATCGGCACCATCGTGGCGCTGGCGATCGGCATCGTGGTGGTGGCGCCCACGCTGGAGATGCCGCCCATCACGCAGTTCGCGCAGGGCAACGGCCCGGTCTGGGCGGGCAGCCTGTTCCCGTTCCTCTTCATCACCATCGCCTGCGGCGCGGTGTCGGGCTTCCACGCGCTGATCTCCTCGGGCACCACGCCCAAGATGCTGGAGAACGAAACCCACGCGCGCTACATCGGCTACGGCGGCATGCTGGCCGAATCCTTCGTCGCCGTGATGGCGCTGGTGGCCGCCTCGTGCATCAACCCCGGGATCTACTTCGCGATGAACAGCCCCGCGGCGCTCGTGGGCACCACGCCCGAGGCCGTGGCGCAGACGCTCTCCACCTGGGGCTTCGTGATCACGCCCGACATGCTGGTGCAGACCGCCAGGGACGTGGGCGAGAACACCATCCTGGGCCGTGCCGGCGGCGCGCCGACGCTCGCCGTGGGCATGGCGCACATCCTGCACCAGGTGGTGGGCGGGCCGGCCATGATGGCCTTCTGGTACCACTTCGCGATCCTGTTCGAGGCGCTGTTCATCCTGACGGCGGTGGACGCCGGCACGCGCGCGGGCCGCTTCATGCTGCAGGACCTGCTGGGCAGCTTCGTGCCGGCCTTGAAGCGCACCGATTCGCTGCCGGCCAACCTGGTGGCCACGGCGCTGTGCGTGGGTGCCTGGGGCTACTTCCTCTACCAGGGCGTGGTCGATCCGCTGGGCGGCATCAACACGCTGTGGCCGCTGTTCGGCATCTCCAACCAGATGCTGGCCGCCGTGGCGCTGATGCTGGGCACCGTGGTGCTGTTCCGCATGAAGCGCGAGCGCTTCGCCTGGGTGACCATCGCCCCGGCCGCCTGGCTGCTGGCCTGCACGCTAACGGCCGGCTGGCAGAAGATCTTCTCGGCCGACCCGAAGATCGGCTTCCTGTCGCACGCCGCGAAGTACGCCGACGGCATCGCCCAGGGCACCGTGATCGCGCCGGCCAAGACGGCCGAGGCCATGTCGCGCATCGTGCTCAACGACCGCATCAACGCCGGGCTGTGCGCGCTGTTCATCTTCGTGGTGCTGAGCGTGCTGCTCTACAGTGTGCGCGCCTGCCTGCAGGCCCGCGCCGCGAACCGCCCCACCGCGCAGGAGACGCCGTTCGAGGCCCTGCCGGAGGGGGCGCGGTGAAACCGGCGGCCGATGGCGGCGGCAGCAGCGGCAATGGCGCCAGCGCCAGCGCCGCGGGCCGGCCGCTGCAGGCCGCGCGGGGCGCCGTGCAGGCCGTCGCCACGGGTGGGCGCTACCTCGCGCAGTCGCTGCGCCTCATGGTGGGCCTGCCCGACTACGACGCCTACCTGAGCCACCAGGATCGCACCCATCCGGGCGAGCCGGTGATGAGCTATGCGGAGTTCTTCCGCGACCGGCAGGATGCGCGCTACGGAGGCAAGGGGCGCATCGGCCGGTGCTGCTGAAGGTCAGGCTGCCGGGGTCACCACTCCCCGCATTCCATCCGGATCGCCACTTCGCAGTCGTCGAAGATTTCGAGTTTGGCGATCTTCACGCGCACGCCGAACACGCCGGGCAGCTGCATCAGCCGGCGCGTGAGCTTGCCGATCAGGCTCTCCAGCAGGTTCACGTGTTCGGCCGTGCATTCGTCGATGATGATCTGGCGCACCTTGCGGTAGTCCAGCACGTGGCCGATGTCGTCGTCGTGCGGCAGCAGCGGCTGGCGGCCCTGGTTGAGTTCGGCGTCGACCTGGATGGGCTGGGGCGCGGTCTTCTCGTGGTCGAGGATGCCCAGGTTGGCGTCGAAGCGCAAACCGGTGAGCGTGAGGATCTGGAGGCCGCCGTCGGGGTGGTTGGGCATGGTGGCTGGAAGAAAAAAGCGATGAATGGATGAAGGGTGGGGCGGGGCCTGCGCGCCGCGCCTCACATGAGCGAGAAGTCGCGCTCGAAGCGCATCAGGTGCTGGCCGCCGTCCACCAGCAGCGTGGTGCCGGTGATGGAGCGGTTCTCCAGCGCGAAGCGCACGGCGGCGGCCACGTCCTCGGGCGTGGAGGAGCGGCCCAGGGGGCTTTGGCGGTGCAGCTCGCGGAATTTCTCGTCGGACAGCATGTGGCTCGTGAGCGTGAGTCCGGGCGCCACGCCCACCACGCGCACGCTGGGTGCCAGTGCCTGGGCGAGCAGGGTGGTGGCCGATTCGAGCGCGGCCTTGGAGAGCGTGTAGCTCAGGAAATCGGGGTTCGGGTTCCAGAGCTTCTGGTCGAGCAGGTTCACGACCGCACCCTGCGGGCGGGGGAGGGTGGCATCTGGGCCGGCGGCTGCTTCCGTGTCGGCCTGCGTGCCGCTGCGCGCGGCGAGGTGCGCATGCAGCGCCTGCGCCAGCAGGATCGGCGCGGCGGTGTTGCTGCGCAGGTGCTTTTCGAGGGCCGCGAAGCCGAAGCTCGCCGCATCGTCGTGCTCGAAGAGCGAGGCGCTGTTGACCACGGCATCCACCGTGCCGAGTTCCTCGGCCACGCGGGGCAGCAGGGCACGCACGGCGGCTTCGTCGTGGAAGTCGGCATCGAACACGGCGCTGCCCGGCGTGAGCGCGGCGCAGTCGGCGGCAGTGCGCAGGGCGTCTTCGCGCGAGCCGCGGTAATGCACGGCCACGCGCCAGCCTGCGGCGGCGAGCGCCAGGGCGATCTCGCGGCCGAGGCGCCGGGCGGCGCCGGTGACCAGCACGGTACGGGGGGAGTCGGAAGAGGGCATGGGGGACAATCGGGCCGTGACGACGACAGAACAGCACCCCAGTTTATCGAGCGCCCTGGCCCGGCGCATCGCCGATGGTATCGCCGAGGCCGGCGGCTGGATCGGTTTCGACCGGTTCATGGAATGGGCCCTCTACACGCCCGGCCTGGGCTACTACGCCAATGCGCTCCCGAAATTCGGCACCCTGCCGCAGTCGGGCAGCGACTTCGTGACCGCGCCGGAACTCTCGCCCGTGTTCGGCCAGGCGCTGGCGCGGCAGGTGCAGGACGCGCTGGACGCCACGGGCACGCACGACGTGTGGGAGTTCGGCGCCGGCTCCGGCGCGCTCGCCGCGCAACTGCTGGAGGCGCTGGGCGACCGTGTGCGCCGCTACACCATCGTGGACCTGTCGGGCAGCCTGCGCGAGCGCCAGCGCGAGCGGCTCGCGCCCTGGGGCGACCGCGTGCAGTGGGCCCAGGCCCTGCCCGAACGCATCGAGGGCGTGGTGGTGGGCAACGAGGTGCTCGACGCCATGCCGGTGCAACTGCTGGCACGCTGCGGTGGCGCGGAAAGCGGTATTTGGCACGAGCGCGGCGTGGTCGTGGAAGCCGATGACGCTGGCGAACCCCGCTTCGCCTGGCAAGAGCGCCCCACGGTGCTGCGCCCGCCCGTCGAGCCCGAAGGCCCGCAGGACTACCTCACCGAGATCCACGCGCAGGGCGAAGGCTTCCTGCGCATGCTGGGGCAGCGCCTCGCGCGCGGCGCGGCCTTCCTGATCGATTACGGATTCCCCGAGGCCGAGTACTACCACCCGCAGCGCCACATGGGCACGCTGGTGTGCCACCGGGCCCACCAGGTCGATTCCGACCCGCTCGCCGACGTGGGGGCGAAGGACATCACCGCCCACGTCAACTTCACCGCCATGGCGGTGGCCGCGCAGGAGGCGGGGCTGGACGTGCTGGGCTACACCACGCAGGCGCATTTCCTCATCAACTGCGGCCTGCTCTCCCTGCTGGAGCCATTGCCGCAGGCGCAGCGCGCGCAGGCCGCCAAGCTCATGATGGAGCACGAGATGGGCGAGCTCTTCAAGGTACTGGCCGTGGGCGCGGGCGTGCCGGCCTGGACGCCGATCGGCTTCGCGCGCGGCGACCGCACGCACCGGCTGTAGGCGGCCCGCCTCGCTTCAGTTCAGCCGCGCGCCGCTGGCGGCATCGAACACATGCGCCTGCGCCGCCTGGGGCCGCAGCCAGAGCGGCTCGCCGGGCCGCACCGTGATGCGTTCGCGGAACGCGGCCAGCACGTCGTGGCCGCCGTGGCCCACCGACAGCGCCACCTGCGTCTCGGCACCCGTGGGTTCCACCACCACCACGCGGGCGGGCAGGGCGCCGTCCCCACCCTCGCCATTCTCTTCGCCATTCGCCAGTGCGAAATGCTCGGGCCGCGCACCGTACAGCACACGGTCGCCCTGGCGTGCGCGCGGGGCCCGCGGCAGCGGCAGCTGCAGGCCGTCGTCGGTCACCACGCGGGGGCTGCCGTCCAGCTCCAGCCGGCCGGGGATGAAGTTCATCGAAGGCGATCCGATGAACCGCGCGACGAAGGCGTTGGCCGGGCGGTCGTACAGCTCCAGCGGCGCGCCGGCCTGCTCCACGCGGCCGTCCTTCAGCACCACGATGCGGTCGGCCAGCGTCATCGCCTCGACCTGGTCGTGCGTCACGTAGACCGTGGTGGTGCCCAGGCGCTGGTGCAGCGCCTTGATCTCGGTGCGCACCTGCACGCGCAACTGTGCATCCAGGTTGGAGAGCGGTTCGTCGAACAGGAAGGCGTCGGGCTGGCGCACGATGGCGCGGCCCATGGCCACGCGCTGGCGCTGGCCGCCCGAGAGCTGGCGCGGCGTGCGGCCGAGCAGCGCCTCCAGCCCCAGGATGGCCGCCACCTCGCCCACGCGGCGCTGGATGGCATCGCGCGGCTGCCCCTGCAGCTTGAGCGCGAAGCCGAGGTTCTCGGCGACGGTCATGTGGGGGTAGAGCGCGTAGTTCTGGAACACCATCGCGATGTTGCGGTCGCGCGGCGGTGTGTCGTTGACCAAGCGTCCGCCCAGGCGGATCTCGCCGCCGGTCACGGATTCGAGCCCCGCGATCATGCGCAGCAGCGTGGACTTGCCGCAGCCCGAGGGGCCGACGAGGGCCACGAATTCACCATCGCGGATGCCGATGTCCACGCCGTGGATGACCGGCGTGTCGCCGTAGTGCTTGGTGATCTGATGCAGCGTGAGGGCAGCCATCGAGGGTCTTTCTGTTTGCGAAGGAAGGGGTTCAGTCCTTGACGCCGCCCGCCGTGAGGCCGCGCACGAGGTACTTGCGCACCAGCACGGTGAACACCACCACCGGGAACATCACCAGCGTGCCGCCCGCGGCGATCTTGGACCACTCCCAGCCCTCGTACTGCAGGAAGTTGACGATGGCCACGGGGGCCGTCACCGCCTGCGTGCGGGTGAGGATGAGGGCGTAGAAGAAGTCGTTCCACGCGAAGATGAAGCACAGCACCGCCGTGGCCGCCACGCCCGGCGCGGCCAGCGGCAGGGTGATGCGCCAGAACGCCTGCCACACGCCGCAGCCGTCGATGTAGGCGGCTTCCTCGAGCGCGGTGGGCACCGCTTCGAAGAAGGTCTGCATGAGCCAGATGACGATGGCGAGGTTGAAGGTGAGGTACACCAGCGCGAGGCCGAACAGCGTGTCCTGCAGCCCCAGCCAGCGGTAGGCGAGGAAGAACGGAATGGTGAAGGCGATGGGCGGCGCCATGCGCGTCACCAGAATCCACAGCGCCACGTGCCGGCGCCCCGGGAACTGCCAGCGCGTGAGCGCATAGGCCGCGGGCACGCCGATGGCCAGCGACATCGCGGTGGAGAGCGTGCTCACCGCCAGGCTGTTGAGGAACGACCGCGGGAAACTGCCTTGCAGCAGGGCGCGGAAGCCGTCCAGCGTGGGCACGAACAGCAGGCGGTCCTCGAACAGGTCGGCGGCCGGTTTGAAGGCCAGGTGCACCAGCCAGAGGAACGGGAACAGCGTCACCGCCAGCAGCACCAGCGCGGCGGCGGCGCGGCCGTGGCGGCGCAGCCAGCCCATGCCCATGCGCTTGCGCGTGCGTGCACGGTGCTCGGCGGGCGCATCGTCCCGCGCGGGGATCGGCAGGGCTGCGTCAGTGCGTGCCATGGTCGTTCCACCCCAGTCGCCCCACCAGCCAGCTCAGGCCGAAAACGCCCGCCAGGATCACGGTGGCGATGGCGCTGGCATAGCCCCAGTAGGAGAAGTTGAAGGCCTGGATGAAGCCGTAGTAGTTGGTCACCTCGGTCACCGTGCCGGGGCCGCCGTCGGTCAGCACGAAGATCAGCGGGAACGCCTTGAAGCTGTCGATCAGCCGGAACAGGCCGCACACCACCAGCACCGGGCGGATGTGCGGGAACACGATGTAGCGGAACAGCTGCCAGCGGTTGGCGCCGTCGAGGCTCGCGGCCTCCAGCGGGTCGGCGGGCATCATCTGCAGCGCCGCCAGCACCATCAGCATGGTGAAGGGGAACCACTGCCAGGTCTCGGCGAAGGCGATGGCCCAGAGGGCGGTGTCCGGGTTGGCGATGAGCGAGCGCACCGGCCAGCCGATGGCCTCCAGCGCACGGTGCAGCGGGCTCACGTCGGGGGTGAACAGGATCTTCCAGATCAGCGCCACCACGATGGGCGGCAGCACCATGGGAATCAGGAAGGCCCCGCGCACGGCGCCCAGCACGCGGGACGGACCGTTCAGCAGCAGTGCCAGCCCCAGGCCCACGGCCAATTGCAGCACCACGCTGGCGGCCGAGAGCTTGAGCTGCGTGGCGATGGAGCCGAGGAAGCGCGCGTCTTCCAGCAGGTGCCGGTAGTTGCCCAGCGGATCGCGGAAGTGGAAGGTGCCCGCCGGGTCGGTGAGGCTCAGCGGCGTGAGGCTGGCCACCACCAGTGCCGCGGCCGGCACCAGGGTGATGGCCAGCAGCACGATGAGCGCCGGCGCCAGCCCGAACGCGAAGGCGCGCCGGCGCGCGGCCTGCCAGCCCCGCGAAGCGGACGATGCCTGCGACCCCGGCGTTGCCGGTGCGGCGAGTGCGTTGGCGGCGCCCATGGCTCAGATCTTCTGGCCCGCGCGGCGCAGCTCGGCGATGGACTGCGCCTGTGCCTGCTGCATCGCCTGCCGCGCATTCGCCTGGCCCGAGGCGATGAGCGCAATGGCCTTGTTGAGCTGCTGGTCCACCTGCGGATAGACCGACACGGTGCGGTACTTCATGTGGCCGGTGCGCTCGGCCTGGCCGATCGAGTCGAGCGACAGCTGGGCGAGGTCACTGTTGTTGATGCGCTGGCGGCTGCGGAATTCGGGCGAGTCGATGTCGGAGCGCCGCGCGGGCGAGCCGTAGCCGGCCGCCACGGCGCGCCGCGTGGTCTGTTTGGAGAGCGCCCACTGGATGAAGGCCCACGCGGCCTCCTTGTTGCGCGACCCGGCGGGAATGCCCAGGCCGTGCACGGCGGTGCCCGGAAAGCGCCCGGCGGGGCCCTTCGGCACGAAGCCGAATTTCACCGTCTTGAGCGTCTTGCTGGTGGCCGCGTCGCCGAGCTGCGCGAGGTGCAGCTGTCCCGCGTCGGAGAAGTTGACGCGCCCGAGCTTGAGCGCCTGCGTGACCTGGTCCGGCTGGTAGGTGATCGCACCGTCGGGACCGAACTCGCGGATCAGGTTCGCGTAGTAGTCGGCGGCGGCCACGGCCTCGGGCGTGTCCAGCGTGGGAAAGAGATCGTCGGGCGCCTTGCGGAATACGTCGCCGCCGAAGGCGTGCAGGTAGGGCACGAAGGTCCAGCCGTAGTGGCTGTCGGACACGAAGCCCGCCACGCGCTCCTTCTTGTTCACGGCGCGCAGCACCTTCACGAGGTCGTCGGTGGTGTCGGGAAACGCCAGGCCCGCCTGCTGCACGAGATCGAACCGCGACGAGACCGACAGCAGCGCCTCGGCCGTCCAGGGAATGCCGTAGAGCTTGCCGTCGCGGCCCGTCTCGGGCGCGCGCGCTCCGCTCAGGAAGTCGTTCAGGTCCCAGTCGGCCGGCGTGTGCTGCGGGCTGGCGATGAATTCGTCCAGCGGCGTGAGCCAGCCGGAATCGATCCAGCGGCTGGAGTAGATGAAGGTCACGTTCACCACGTCGTACGCCGAGCCCTTGGTGGACAGCTCCAGATCGGCGCGCTGGTTGTAGACCGGGAACGAGGGTGCGTCGAAATTCACCTTCGCTCCCGACAGCGCTTCGAACTCCGGCAGCCACTGCTGCAGCAGCTTGGGATAGGCGGCGCTGAACGTGGAGACGTTCAGCGTCGTGCCCTGGAAGCGGCGCGCACCGCCGGGTTGGGCATGGGCGGCGAGGCCCGGCAGCAGAAGGGAGGCCCCGATGCCGGTGGCGGCTTGCAGGAGGTGGCGGCGTTGCGTCATGGGTCGATGCGGATGCGGATGCGAAGGAAGGCGTGCGGTGGCGCGGGAGGAAGCAGGGTCAGGCGGTGGTCGCGATCAGCGTGTCGATGTGCGCGTCGTTCGTCGCCTCGGGGCGGCGGCGCGTGCGGCTGCGGCGGCCGTCCACCGCCACGGCGGGGTCGCCGTGCACGGTCACGCGGCGCACCACGCGCGGCTGCCGGCCGTAGTCGTTGACCGCGATGTGCTGCGTGGCGCGGTTGTCCCAGATGGCCACGTCGTTCTGCTGCCAGCTCCAGCGCACGGTGTTCTCCAGCCGCGTCACGCGGTTCTGCAGCAGCTCGAAGAGCCGCGCCGATTCGGTGGACGAGAAGCCCTGGATGCGCTGGATGAAGTGGCCCAGCAGCAGCGCGCGCTCGCCCGACACCGGGTGCACGTGCACCAGCGGATGCTCGGCCTCGTACACCTCCGAGGCGAACACGTCGCGGTGGTGGCGCAGGCGCGTTTCGTCGACCACCAGGCGATCGGCGCCGTAGTCGTAGTTGTTGCTGTGCACGGCCCAGAGGCTGTCGGCCAGGCGCTTGAGGTCTTCGGGCAGGCGCTCGTAGGCCGCGGCGGTGTTGGCCCAGACGGTGTCGCCGCCATAGGCCGGCACGGTGACCGCGCGCAGGATGCCGTACTTGGGGAACGCGTCGAGAAAGGTCACGTCGGTGTGCCAGGAATCGGCACGGCCGCCGCCCTTGGAGGCGTCCAGTTCGAAGATGCGCGTGCCTTCGCGCGCCGGCACCGTAGGGTGTGCCACGGTGCGGCCGAGGCGCTCGCCGAACGCTTGGTGGCGTGCATCGTCCAACTGGTGCTGGCCGCGGAAGAACAGCACCTTGTGGCGCACGAGCGCGGCCGTGAGGTGGCCGATGGTGGCGTCGTCCAGGCCGGCGGACAGCTCCAGGTCCAGCACCTCGCCGCCCAGGGCGCCCGCCACGCGGCGGATGCGCAGGTCGCCGAAAGAGGTATCGATCGATTCGTCGGAAACAAAGCTCACGGAGGGCTCCAGAAAAGAGGGGGTGGGCGAATTCTGGAAGCCGGTGTGGGCTGCGCGAAGCGCGTTTTTCGGCAAAGCAAACGCACAAAACTTGGCGGCACAAGCTCATGCGTTCGCCGTCTGAATCAGCTGCGCGGGTCGGCGGCGGGCCGGGTGGCACAGTGTGGGTCTTAGCTGTTTTGGTAGTAAACAACTGACAAACCATTCGTTCCGGATATGAGCGCTCGTGCCTAGAGTGTGGACAACCCGCTCGCCGCCGGCCTTCCGGTGCATTCATGGCGGGTACCCCTTTCGGAGATCCCGCGCCATGTCCGCAGTCCTGTCCCACACCGCCGAAGCCTTCCCACCCCCCCAGAACGATGCGCCACCGCAAGGCTTCGACATCCGGCCGCTGCCCGGCGCGCCGCTGGGCGCCGAGGTGTTGGGGCTGGACCTGTCGCGCCCGCTCGGCGATGCGGACTTCGCCCGGCTGCACCGGGCGCACCTCGACCACCACGTGGTGGTGTTCCGCGACCAGCGCATCACGCCGCGCCAGCACATCGACTTCACCCGCCGCTTCGGGCCGCTGCAGATCCACGTGCTGAAGAACTTTCAGTTGGCGGACCATCCGGAAATCCTCATCGTCTCCAACATCAAGGACGCCGGCGGCCAGCCGATCGGGCTGGGCGATGCCGGCCACTACTGGCATTCGGACCTGTCGTACAAGGAGCGGCCGAGCCTGGGCTCGCTGCTGCACGCGCAGGAATTGCCCGGCGAGGGCGGCGACACCCTGTTTGCCGACCAGCATGCCGCCTACGACGCGCTGCCCGCGGCCCTGCGGCGCGTGATCGGCCCGTTGCGCGCGGAGCACAGCTACCTGGCCAAGTACGAGGAATTGCGCGCGCGCAGCCCCTGGCGCCCCGCGCTCACGCCTGCGCAGATCGCCGAGGTGGCGCCCGCGGTCCATCCGGTGGTGCGCACGCACCCGGAGACGGGGCGCCGCGCGCTGTTCGTGAACGAGCACTTCACCACCCGCATCGTCGGCCTGCCCGAGGACGAGAGCCGGGCGCTGCTGGCCGAACTGTTCGCCGCGGCCATCCGCCCCGAGTTCGTCTACCGCCACGCGTGGCAGTCGCACGACCTGGTGTTCTGGGACAACCGCTCCGTGCAGCACCTGGCCGGGGGCACGCCGGACAGCGAGCGCCGCAAGCTCTACCGCACGATGGTGGAAGGCGATCTCCCCTTGTAGAGAGGAAGCGCCCCCTGTGGCGCTGCGCGCCATCCCATTTCAGTCCCCATCGGAAGACCTCCCTCATGCCACGTTCCCGTCCCACCGCCGTCCCCCTCCTGCGCCGCACCTTCGTGCGCAAGGCCGCGACCCTCGCCACCGCGGCCGGCCTCATGGCCGCAGGCCTGGCGGCCCCCGGCATCGCCCGGGCCGAGGAAGGCAGGCTGCGCATCGCCCAGCAGTTCGGCATCGTCTACCTGCTGCTCAACGTGGCGCAGGACCAGAAGCTGATCGAGAAGCACGGCAAGGCGGCGGGCGTGGACGTGAAGGTCGAATTCCTCCAGCTCTCGGGCGGCTCCGCGGTGAACGATGCGCTGCTCTCGGGCAGCATCGACATCGCCGGGGCCGGCGTGGGCCCGCTCTTCACGCTGTGGGACCGCACGCGCGGGCGCCAGAACGTCAAGGGCGTGGCCTCGCTCGGTAACTTCCCCTACTACCTCGTCAGCAACAACCCGGCCGTGAAGACCATCGCCGACTTCACCGACAAGGACCGCATCGCGCTGCCGGCGGTGGGCGTGTCGGTGCAGTCGCGCGTGCTGCAGTTCGCTTCCGCCAAGCTCTGGGGCGACAAGGAGTTCAACCGGCTCGACAGGCTGCAGGTCGCCGTGCCGCACCCCGATGCGGCCGCCGCGATCATCAAGGGCGGCACCGAGATCACCGCGCACTTCGGCAACCCGCCGTTCCAGGAGCAGGAACTGGCCGGCAATCCCCAGGCGCACATCGTGCTCAACTCCTACGACGTGCTGGGCGGCCCCGCGTCCGCCACGGTGCTCTACGCCACCGAAAAATTCCGCAAGGAGAGCCCCAAGACCTACCACGCCTTCCTCGCCGGGTTGAACGAGGCCGCCCAGTTCGTCGCCGCCCACCCCGAGCAGGCCGCCGACATCTACCTGAAAGTGACGGGTGCGAAGACCGACCGTGCGCTGCTGATCAGGATCATCCAAAACCCCGAGGTGCAGTTCAAGGTGCAGCCGGAGAACACGCTCGGCCTGGGCCAGTTCCTGCACCGCGTGGGCGCGATCAAGCACAAGCCCGAAGCGCTCAAGGACTACTTCTTCGACGACGCGCTGACTGCACGCGGCAGCTGACCGGCGGCGATTTCAGGGAACGCAGCATGAAACGCATGGGAAGCTTTTCCTCCGCGCTGCTGGCGCGGGTGCGGGACGAAATGGGCGGTGGTGGCCTCTGGGCGGAGCCCGGCATCGTGGAGGATGCGCCAGCCGCACGCACCACCGCATCGCCGCCTGTGCCCTTACCCATGCCCGCACGTGCGATCGCGTCGGTGCCCGCTTCCGTGGCCGGCGCAGTGCGCCCGCTCCCTGCTTCCCCGTCGCCCTTGCTGCGCGTGGAAGGCGTGAGCATCGACTACCGCACGCCGCAGCGCGCCGTGCGCGCCACGCACCGCGTGGGCTTCGACGTGCACGAGGGCGAGCGGCTGGTGCTGCTCGGGGCCTCGGGCTGCGGCAAGTCCACATTGCTCAAGTCCATCGCCGGCTTCATCCCGCCCAGCGAAGGGCGCATCCTGCTGGACGGCCAAGCGGTGACGAAGCCCGGCCCGGACCGCGTGGTCGTCTTCCAGGAGTTCGACCAGCTGCCGCCCTGGAAGACGGTGCGCGAGAACGTGATGTTCCCGCTGCTCGCCGCGCGCCGCGCGGGCCGCGCCGAGGCCGCCGAGCGCGCGGCGCTCTACCTGGACAAGGTGGGCCTCTCGAAGTTCGCCGACGTGCATCCGCACCAGCTCTCGGGCGGCATGAAGCAGCGCGTGGCCATCGCCCGCGCCCTCGCCATGCAGCCGCGCGTGCTGCTGATGGACGAGCCCTTCGCCGCGCTGGACGCGCTCACGCGCCGCCGCATGCAGGAAGAGCTGCTGGCGCTGTGGGAGGAGTTCCGCTTCACGCTGATCTTCGTCACCCACTCCATCGAAGAGGCCCTGGTGGTGGGCAGCCGCGTCGCCATCCTCTCGCCCCACCCGGGCCGGCTGCGTGCCGAGATCAACAGCCACCAGTACGGTCTGCACAGCCTGGGCGGCGCGGAATTCCAGGCCACCGCGCAGCGCATCCACCGCCTGCTGTTCGACGAGCCCGCCCCGGAAGAGGGCGATGCGGCTGCGTCCGGGGTCGCGGGCGCCCACGCCGCCGCGCCTGCGCGACGAGCGCCCGCCGGCCATCTGCTGCCCTTCCGGATCGCCGTATGACCCAGCCGACCCCTCTCCACCCCGCTGTGCTCCATGCCGTGCCCACCGCGGCCGGCCGCCGCGAGCCGCCCTTCCGGCCGGACGTCGAACATGCACTGCCGCCGCTGGACGGCATCGCCCCGGAGCAGCCGCTGCCCTGGGCCGCGCGCCTCTGGCAGCAGGGAACCGTGCGCCGCATCGCCATCCTGGCGGTGCTGGCCGTGCTGTGGGAGCTGGCCGCGCGCTGGCAGAACAACGACCTGCTGCTGCCCACCTTCCTGCAGACCGCGCGGGCGTTGGGCGAGGGCCTGGCGTCGGGCGAGCTGGTGGCGAAGACGGCCCTCTCGCTGTCGGTGCTGCTCAAGGGCTATCTGGCCGGCATCGCGGGCGCCTTCGTGCTGACCACGCTGGCCGTGTCCACGCAGTTCGGGCGCGACCTGCTGGGCACGCTCACCTCCATGTTCAACCCGCTGCCGGCCATCGCGCTGCTGCCGCTCGCGCTGCTGTGGTTCGGGCTGGGGCAGGGCAGCCTCGTGTTCGTGGTGGTCCATTCGGTGCTGTGGCCGCTGGCGCTCAACACCTATGCGGGCTTCCAGGCCGTTCCCGAGACGCTGCGCATGGCCGGGCACAACTACGGCCTCACCGGCATCCGCTACGTGCTGCAGATCCTCGTGCCGGCCGCGCTGCCCTCCATCCTCTCCGGCCTGAAGATCGGCTGGGCCTTCGCCTGGCGCACGCTGATCGCGGCCGAGCTGGTGTTCGGTGCCTCGTCGGGGCAGGGTGGCCTGGGGTGGTACATCTTCCAGAACCGCAACGAGCTCTACACTGACAAGGTGTTCGCGGGCCTCGTGCTCGTGGTCCTGATCGGCCTGCTGGTGGAGGGCCTGGGATTCCAGACGCTGGAGCGGCTGACGGTGCGGCGCTGGGGCGTGCAGCGCTGAATCCGGGGCGCGGACCGGATCGCGATTCCTTCAGGCGGAAAGCGCGGACGACAGGCGGCCGGCGGCCCGACATACGGTAGCCGGGCGCGGGGGCGCAGCCCCTACACTCGCCGCATGCTGCGCTGGCTGATCGTCGTTTTCCTCGCCCTGGTGCTGATCCAGGGCCTGGCACCGTTCCTGCGGCGGCTCGGCGTGGGGCGCCTGCCCGGGGATTTCCAGTTCCGCCTCCTGGGGCGCGAGTGGAACATCCCGCTGGCCAGCACCCTGCTGCTGAGCGCCGCCGCCAGCCTGATCGCCAAGTGGCTGTGAGCGCGGAAGGGGCGTCACATGCACGGCGTCTTTCCCCGGCACGGTACTTGCCTCGCGATTCCGTCGGCCTTCCCTGTCCCCCGCTCCCTTCCTTGTCCCTCACCCACCCGGTTGCTCCCATGACCTGCCGCCTCCTCCGACTGCTGGCGCTCGCCGCGGCCTCCTTCGCCCTTTCCGCTCCCGCCCCCGCATCCGCGCAGGCGCCCGCCGACACGATGGCCCGCATCCACCAGACGCGCGCCATCACGCTCGGCGTGCGCGAGTCGGCCTGGCCGTTCTCCTTCGTGGATGCCCAGAACGGCGGCAAGCCCGCGGGGTATTCGGTGGACCTGTGCCTCGCGGTCGTCGAGGAGATCAAGAGCGCGCTCAAGCTCAAAGACCTCGACGTCAAGTACCGCACGGTGAGCGGCTCCGAGCGCATCCCCAAGCTGGAATCCGGCGAGATCGACCTCGAGTGCGGCTCCACCACCAACACCAAGGCGCGGCAGGAGCGCGTGGCCTTCGGGCCGACCATGTTCGTCGCGGGCATCCGCGTGCTGGTGCCCAAGGGCACGAAGGCGGACACGGTGCAGGATCTGGCGGGCATGACCGTGGCCGTGAGCAAGGGCGCCACCTCCGAGAAGCTCATGGCGCAGCTCACCGTGAGCGAGGTGAAGGCCACCGTGAAGGTGTTCGACAACAACGACGACGCGTTCAAGGCCCTGCGCGCCGGCACGGTGAAGGCCTTCGCGCAGGACGATTCGCTGCTGCTCGGCCTGGCCGCGCGCAACAAGGCCCAGGATGCCCTGGTGCTCAGCAACTTCGTGCTTTCGGTGGAGCCCTATGCGATCATGGCGCGCAAGAACGACACGGCACTCATGGCCGTGGTGGACCGCACGCTCGGCAGGCTCTACGCCAGCCGTGAGATCGACCCCATCTACCGCAAGTGGTTCATGACCGATCAGCTCTCCATCCCCGTGGGCCGCCTCACGCGGGAGAGCTTCAGCCGGCCGAACAAGGAGCCGGGCGTGGCGATGATGCTGGGCTACTCGCTCTGATCGTCATTCAGGAGCTCATGGGCAGCATCCCGTCGCGCAACATCCCGACGCCCAGCTCGTACACGCCGTCCCAGACGATCTGCACGCCCAGGCACAGCAGGATGAACGCCGACAGCCGCAGGAAGATCACCGTGCCGGCCTCGCCGAGCGGCTTGAGCAGCTGCTGTGCATAGCGGAAGGCGAAATACATCAGCACGGCGACGGACAGCAGCGCCAGCACGCCGCCGCCCATCCGCGCCAGCGACAGCGACAGCCGCGCATCGGCCAGCGACACGCCGACGGTGATGGCCGCCGCGATCGAGCCGGGCCCGCAGCTCACGGGGAAAGTGAGCGGGTAGAACGCCTGGCGCCGCGCCATGTCGGGCGTGAAGCTCTCGGCCAGTTCGGTACGGCTGTCCACCGTGGCCTGCGTGGTCGTCAGCAACCGCCAGGCCGTCGCCGCCACGATCATGCCGCCCCCCACGCGCACGATCGGCAGCGAGATGCCGAAGAAATCCAGCACGTAGGAGCCGACCAGCATCGCACCCAGCAGCAGCCAGAACATGTTGCGTGCGATGCGGCGCGCCAGCAGCGCGCGCGTGGCCTGCGATGCCCCCTCGGTCAGGCCCAGGAAGATGGGCGCCGTGGCGGCCGGATTCACGATCGGCAGCAGCGCGGCCACCACGAAGAGAAAGCTCTTGCCGAAGGCGCCCAGAAGTTCAAGTGTCACGGCGTTCCTGTGGGTTCAGAGGGGTGCTGCGGGTCGACGGACTCCAGCATGCGCCTTCAAAGATAACACCTGGGCGGGGTGTGGACGGACTCCCTGCATGCCCGCCCCACGGGGTGCCGTCCTTCCGGCGCCCGCGGGGGGCCGGGCCATGTGCTGCCCATGGCCCACGGGCGGCCGGGCGCTGCCGACCTACACGCCGGACCGCCGCGATGCGTCCATACTCTCCCCTTGGCCTGCACCGCGCACACGAGGCCGGGTTTCCCGGCGGCGCGGCGTCTTTTTCCGATCGACCGAGGTGGCGATGAGAGCTTGTATCGACATTGGGGGAACGAAGATCGCGGTGGCGCTGGCACCCGCGGGGACCGACCGGGCTGCGCTGGTGGCGCGCCGCAGCGAGCCGACCGTGAAGGAGGGCGCGCCCGATGCGCTCGCGCGCCAGGCGCTGCGCATGGTGGATGCGGCCTGCGCCGAGGTGGGCATCACCCGCGACCAGCTGCAGTCGACCGGCGTGGCGTGCTGCGGCCCCTTCCTGCTGCAGGACGGCATGGTCGAGGTGTCCACGCCCAACATCTGCGGCGGGCTGCCCGGCGCCGACCGCAGCCTGCTGCCCAACGACTGGACGCGCATTCCCCTGCAGGCGCCGCTGGCCGAGGTGCTGCAGAACGTGAACGTGCAGAACGATGCCGTGGCCGCCCTCGTGGCCGAGCGCCGCTGGGGCGCGCTGCAGGGGCTGGACCACTGCGCCTACGTCACCTGGAGCACGGGGGTCGGCGTGGGCCTGTGCGTGGACGGCACCGTGCTGCGCGGCAAGAACGGCAATGCGGGCCACGCGGGGCACAGCTTTTCCAGCGACGGTCCGCAGGACGCCACCTGCGGCTGCGGCAACGTGGCCGACGTGGAATCGCTGGTCGCGGGCAACGCGATTCCCCGGCGCTGGGGCCGCGACGCCGGCACCCTGATCGGCGATGCGCGCGCGGGCGATGCCCAGGCGCTGGAAGCCGTAGAGCAGATGTGCCGCGTGCTCGGGCGCATGCTCTACAACCTGGTCGCGATCCTGGACCTGCAGCGCATCAGCGTGGGTGGCAGCGTGTTCCTCCACCACCAGGAATTCCTGCTGCCCCGCCTGCAGGCCCAGGTGTCGGGCCACCTGCCCGCGCTCACCGGCGGCGTGCAGCTCGTGCCCGCGGGGCTGGGCCATCAGGTCGGGGATTACGCGGCGCTGGCCATGGCCGGTTGATCCGGGCAGGGGGCATGCAGGGGCGGTTGAGCGGCGGACGCGCAGTGCCCTGTGGCGGGCGGCATGCCCGCGAAAGTGCGCGAAGAACGGTGGGAGGCCGGGGCGTCAGGAACCGCCGGAGCCCGGGCAGGCCACCGTGACCCCGTAGAGCGCCAGCATCCCCACGACGTGCCCGATGGCGACGCCGGGCTCGCCCGATTCGATGCGGCCGATCGTCTGCACGTGCACCCCGAGGCGCGCCGCGGCGGCGGCCTGGCCGTCGCCTGCCGCGAGGCGGGCCTGTCTGGCCGCTGCGCCCAGGGCGCGGATCGCCTCCAGTGCGTCGTCGGCGATGTCTGCGGAGATGCGTTTGCCCTGGGCCATGCGCGCATTGTGCCGTGGGCCGGGCGCAGTCTCAGTCCTGCGACTTCTCCAGCGCTTCCAGGAAGGTGCGCCGCCACCAGTGGATGTCCTGCCGGCGGATGCGTTCCAGCAGGGCCTGGTGGCGCTGCTGGCGCTCTTCGAGCGGCATGCGCAGGGCGGTCTGGATGCAGTCGGCCATGCCCTGGGTGTCGTAGGGGTTCACGAGCAGGGCTTCCTTGAGCTGCTCGGCCGCGCCCGCGAAGCGCGAGAGCACGAGCACGCCCGGGTCTTCCGGGTCCTGCGCCACCACGTATTCCTTGGCCACGAGGTTCATGCCGTCGCGCAGCGGCGTGACCAGGCCCACGGCGGCGGCCCGGCAGAGGCCCGGCACGCGCTTGCGGGCCACCGTGCGGTGGATGTAGCGCACGGGCATCCAGTCCAGGTCGCCGTGGTCGCCGTTGATGGCGCCGCACAGGCCTTCCAGTTCGTGCCGCAGGTCGGCATAGGCGTTCACGCTGTCGCGCGTGGGCGAGGCGATCATGATCAGCGTGGCGCTGTGCTGGTTCTCGGGGTAGCGCGCGAGCAGTTCACGGAAGGCGCGCACGCGCTGCGGGATGCCCTTGGAGTAGTCGAGCCGGTCGATGCCCATGAGCAGGCGGCGCCGCGAGTATTCGTTCTTCATCGCCTCGTGCGTCTGCACCGCGTCGGGCGCGGCCGTGAGGCGCGTGAACTCGTCCACGTCGATGCCGATCGGGAACGCCCCCACCTGCACCGTGCCGCCGAAGGCGCGCAGGCGCTGCGGCCCCACGCTCTCGGCGCCGCCTTCGGTGCGCAGGTACTGGGTGAAGTGCGACACGTCGGCCTCGCTCTGCAGGCCCACCAGGTCGTAGGCGAACAGCGAGCGCATGAGCCATTCGTGCTGCGGAATCGCGGCCATGATCAGCGGCGGCGGCACGGGAATGTGCAGGAAGAAGCCGATGCGCTGCTTGCAGCCCAGCGCGCGCAGCTCGGCCGCGAGCGGGATCAGGTGGTAGTCGTGCACCCAGAGGATGTCGTCGTCCTTCAGCAGCGGCAGCAGCTTGCGCGCGAACATCTGGTTCACGCGCCGGTAACCCGCGATGTAGGCCGCGTTGAAGTCGGCCAGGTCCAGCCGGTAGTGGAACACCGGCCAGAGCACGCTGTTGCTGTAGCCCGCGTAGTAGCTGTCGTGGTCTTCCTGGCACAGGTCCACGGTGGCGAGCGTGACGCTGCCGGCCTGCCGCGTCTGCAGCTTGCCCTCGCCGGGAACGCCTTCCTCGGCGATCGTGCCGCTCCAGCCGAACCACATGCCGCCCGTGCGGCTCAGCGTCTCGCCCAGGGCCACGGCCAGGCCCCCGGCGGCGGGTTTGCGGGGATCGGCGATGCGGTTGGAGATGACGACGAGTCTGCTCATGGTGGTTCCTTGTGGTTCAGTCCCGGGAGGGCGTCGGTCAGATCACGCTGTCCCAGGGCGCCGAGAGGCGCATCGCGGCGTTGATGATGCCGACCATGGAATACGTCTGCGGGAAGTTGCCCCACATCTCTCCGGTCTCCGCATGGGTGTCTTCCGACAGCAGCCCGAGCGGGTTGCGCGCCGCGAGCATGGCCTCGAAAATTTCCCGGGCCTGGGCCCGCCGGCCGATGCGCGCGAGCGCGTCGATGCGCCAGAAGGTGCAGATGTTGAAAGCGGTGTCGGGCTTGCCGAAATCGTCCGCGGCCTCGTAGCGGCGCATGTAGGGGCCGTCGCAGAGCGTCTGCTCCATCGCGTCCACGGTGCTCACGAAGCGCGGGTCGCGCGGGTCGATCAGGCCGACTTCGGCCATCAGCAGCACGCTCGCGTCCAGTTCGTTGCCGCCGAAGCTCTCGGCGAACGCCTGGCGCTTCTCGCTCCAGGATTTCTCGAGGATCTCGTCCTTCATGCGACGCGCATGGCCGTGCCAGTACTCGGCGCGGTCGGGCAGCTGCAGGCTGTCCGCGATCTTGGCCAGCCGGTCGCAGGCCGCCCAGCTCATGAGCGCGGAGGAGGTGTGCACCCGGGCGCGCGTGCGCAGCTCCCACATGCCGGCGTCGGGCGTGCCGTACACCTTCACGGCCAGCTCGCCGATCTGCTCCATGCGCGCGAATTCGGCGGGGCCGGCCGCGTGCAGCAGGCGCCGGTCGTGGAAAGCCTGGGCCGCGCCGAGCACGATGTTGCCGTACACGTCGTGCTGGAAGTGCTCCGCCGCCTGGTTGCCCGCGCGCACCGGGCCCATGCCGCGGTAGCCCGCGAGCTGCGGCACGAAATGCTCGGGCAGTTCGCGCTCCAGGCCGATGCCGTAGAGCGGCTGGATGTGGCCGTCGCTCGCCTCCACCACCACGTTGCTCAGCCAGCGCAGGTAGTCCTCCATCGTGGCCGTCTCGGACAGGCTGTTGAGCGCGCGCACGACGAAGAAGGCATCGCGCAGCCAGCAGTAGCGGTAGTCCCAGTTGCGGCCGCTGTGCGCGGATTCGGGGATGCTGGTGGTCATGGCCGCGACGATCGCGCCCGTGTCCTCGTAGAGCGACAGCTTGAGCGTGATCGCTGCGCGGATCACGGCGTCCTGCCATTCGAGCGGAACGGCGAGGCGCTGCGTCCACTGGCGCCAGTAGGCCACCGTGTCCTGCTCGTAGGAGCGGGCGGCGTCCGCGATGCCGAAGGGCAGGGATTCGTCCGCGCCGAGCAGGAAGTTGTACTCGCGCGAGAGCACGAACGGCTGGCCAGAGAGCACGTGCGAGAGCGGCGCGTCGGTGTTGAGGCGCAGCGTGAGGTCGGCCCCCACGAAGCGCAGGTGGTTGCTGCCGCGCGTGATGGCGGGCTTCTCGCTGCCCCAGCCGAAGCGTACGTTGGCCGTCACGCGGATGCGCGGCGAGCCCTGCACGGGCCGCACGCGGCGCACCAGCAGCATCGGGCGGAAGAAGCGCGAGCGTGCATGGAAGCGCGGCGCGAAATCGGTCACCTCGATGCTGTTGCCGGAGCGGTCCGTAAGGCGCGTGCGCAGCACGGCGGTGTTCGGCTCGTACCATTGCCGGCTTTCGACCTGGTCTTCCAGCTCGATCGCGAAGCGGCTGCCATCGTCGCCGGGCTGGATGAGGGCATTGAAGACCGGATCGCCGTCGAACCGGGGCAGGCAGCACCAGACGATGTGCGCGTTCGCATCCACCAGTGCGCTGACCGCGCAGTTGCCGATCATGCCGAGCGCGAGCGATGCCTCGCCCGGGGCTGCGAAGCCGGGTGGGCGCGGATGCGGTTCGCGTGAAAGTCCCAGGTTGCCGTCGGCATAGGTGGGTGCGGCGGCGGCCCGGGAGTCCGCGGCCGAGGCGGCGGGGGATCGCGCGTAGTCCGTGGCGGGATCGTGGGCGTCGGCGGTCATGCGGGGAATCCCTCCGGCGCGGCCATCTGGAAGAGCCACTCGCGCAGCATGGCCGTGTCGTCGCAGCGGGCCACGGCGCCGGTCTCGCCCGGGCCGACCTTGATGCCGATGCCGCCCAGCGCCTGCGCTGCCACGAAGCCGTGCTCGTCGGTGACGTCGTCGCCCGCGAACACCGGGATGCGTCCCGCGAACGGGGCCTGCTGCATGAAGTCGTGGATGGCGCGGCCCTTGTTGGGGCCGGAGGGCTTGACCTCCATCACGCACTTGCCCTGCAGGATCTCCAGGCCGGGCGACTGCGCGAGGGCATGTTCGAGCGCGGCGCGGCACAGCGGCTCGAGCTCGACCGCCTGGCGGTAGTGCAGGGCCACGCCCGCGCTTTTGCGCTCCAGCACCAGCGCCGGATAGCGGTCGAGCAGGGCCTGCACGGTGTGCAGCACGCCGGAGAGGTCGGGCGCCGGCACGCCGCCGTTGACGCCGTTGCCCATCCGGTACTGGGCACCGTGCTCGCTGGCCAGCGGCAACTGCAGGGGGCTGAGGAAGTGGTCGATATCGGCTTGCGTGCGGCCCGTGGCGATCGCCAGGGCACCGCCCAGGCGCTGGTGCAGCACCCGCAGGGCCGGCACTACGCCAGGGTGGACCTGCACCGCATCGGGGTGCGGAGCGATGTCGGCAAGCGTGCCGTCGAAGTCGAGAAACAGCGCGTGGCGCGCGGTCAGCAACGGAGGCTTTTGCATTGGAACGTACCTTACCAGATGGGTTGCGCCGGCCTGTAGGCCGCCGAGCCTGTGGGCTGTAGGTGCCTTCGGGTCCTTGAAAACGCCCCGCGCGCCGCGCATCTGGCGCCCATGCCCGAATCCCTGCACATCGTCTGTCCGCATTGCCACACCACCAACCGGGTCGCCGCGGAGCGGCTGTCGGCCCCGCCCGGGACGGTGCAGATGGATTGCGGCCAGTGCCACCGGCCGCTGTTCACGGGCGAGCCCGCGGTGCTGGACGAAAGCTCCTTCGCCCGCCACGTCGAGCGCAGCCACATTCCCGTGGTGGTGGACTTCTGGGCGCCCTGGTGCGGCCCCTGCCGGACGATGGCGCCCGCCTTCGCGCAGGCGGCCCGCACGCTGGAGCCGTCGGTGCGGCTCGCCAAGCTCGACACGGAGGCGCACCCCGCCATCGGCGCGCGCCATGCGATCCGCAGCATCCCGACGATGGTGATGTTCCGCCAGGGGCGGGAAGTGGCCCGCATCTCGGGTGCCCTCGGCGCGGCGGACATCGCGCGCTGGGTGCGCACGGCCGGCGGCGGTTGAAGGCCGCGGCCTCCGTCGGGCCCTGGCGGTGAGGCCCGCGCACCGTAGCGCGCGGCTCCGCCGGATCGCTCAGGGTTCGGCCACCGGGCTCTGCGCCATCCAGGCCTCGACCGCATCGCCGCGCGCGCGGCGTATCCACTCCCCGACCTGCGGGCCGGACGCACCGCGCTCCTGCGCGCGCGCGGCCACGGCGGCGGTATCGACCGTGCGTGCCGCCTGCAGCGCACCCAGCAGGCGGTCGCGCTGCGGATAGGGCTTCTCTTCGAACCCGAGCCGGCCGCGCGCGTCGCATTCGCAGGCCAGCAGCACGTCGGCGAACCGTGCCGGTTTGCGCAGCGCGTCGCAGCGCTCCAGCAGCCGCACCAGCGCGGCCGCACCCAGCTCCGCACTGCGGTGGATGTTGCCGTGCTCGCGCGCGACCACGTCGGCGGTCTCGCGGCATTCCACGGGCACCCGCAGCCGGTCGCACACCTTCGCGAGCAGTTTGGCGCTGCGCTGCTCGTGCCCGATGTGGCGCGGCAGCACGTCGGCCGGCGTCGTGCCCTTGCCCAGGTCGTGGACGAGGCAGGCGAAGCGCACGGCGAGTGGCGCCTGCAGCCGGGCGGCCATGTCCATCACCATCATCACGTGCACGCCGGTGTCCACCTCGGGGTGGTACTCCGCCCGCTGCGGCACGCCCCAAAGCCGGTCGAGTTCGGGCAGCAGAACCGCCAGGGCGCCGCAGCCGCGCAGCACCTCGAACATGCGCGACGGCGCGGGCTCCATCAGGCCGCGCGCGATCTCCTGCCAGACGCGTTCGGGCACCAGGTCGGCGGCCTCGCCGGCCTCGACCATCCCGCGCATGAGCGCCAGGGTCTCGGGTGCGACGGAGAAGTCGGTAAAGCGCGCGGCGAAGCGCGCCACGCGCAGGATGCGCACCGGGTCTTCGCGGAAGGCGTCGGTCACGTGGCGCAGCAGGCGGGCCTGCAGGTCGCGCGCGCCGCCGTAGGGATCGACCAGCTCCCAGTTCGCAGGGTCGTCGCCGCGCACCGCCATGGCGTTGATGGTCAGGTCGCGGCGGGAGAGATCCTGCTCCAGCGTCACGTCCGGGGCCGTGTCCACCACGAAGCCGCGGTAGCCGCGCCCGCTCTTGCGCTCGGTGCGCGCCAGCGCGTATTCCTCGCGCGTCTCGGGATGGAGGAAAACGGGGAAATCGCGCCCCACGGGCAGGAAGCCGCGCGCGGCCAAATCGTCGGGCGTGGCGCCCACCACCACCCAGTCGCGGTCGTTCACCGGGCGGCCCAACAGCCGGTCGCGCACGGCGCCGCCCACCATGTAGATCTGCATGCGGGCAGTGTACGGCGGCGGGGGCTGCACGCGCCGGGCAGGAGGGGCAGGGTGTCGGCCGGTATATTCGGCGGCGATCTTTCCTGCCTGCCGCCATGTCCCTTTCTTCCTCCCTCACCATCGCCCAGATGAACCCCGACGGCAGCGTGCCCGTGCCCGAATCGCCGGACGCTGCCGCCAACGCCGCAGTGGAGGCGCTGCGGCGCGAGGAAGAGGCCGAGGCGCTGAAGCAGCGGCTGGAGTCGCTGCAGGAAGTGCTGGACAAGCCGCTCAGCGAGATCCTGGCCGAGCGCGACCGCTTCAAGGAAACGGCGGCGGCCTGGGATGCGTTCGCCGCGATGTGGGTGCTGTCGCAGCGCGCCATGCGCAGCGTGGCGATGGAGCTCGCCGCGGCGCAGGGCGTGCCCCAGGAAGAGGTGGTGGCCCGCGCGCTGGCGAGCGCGAACCGCGTGCTCAACACCGAGGACGAAGACCTGGGCGGCTCGATCGCACCGGCGCAGATGGCGCACATCGCGCGGCACCGCGCCTTCCTGCGCAAGCAGTTCCGCCAGGGCTGAACTTCCAGGCCGGCAGGCGCCGCGGGGCCGCGCAGGCCCGCGGCGTCAGCGTCCGAGCCGGTAGGGCTCCTCGAAATCCAGGAAGTCCTGCTCGGCCAGCGCCGCGTCGATCCACGCCTTCACGCCGGGCCGCGAGGCCACGTGCTCCACATACTCCGCGATCGGCGCCGGCACGGGCAGGGCATAGGTGCGCAGGCGCATGCAGACGGGCGCGAAGAAGGCATCGGCGATCGTGAACCGATCTCCGAACAGCAGCGGGCCGCCGTGCTCGCGCAGCAGGGCGCCCCACATCTCGGCCAGGCGCTGCACGTCGGCGCGCACGCCGGGCCGGTCGCGCCAGAGCAGGGCGCCGGTCTCCGGCAGATGGGCCTCGATGTTCATGGGGCAGGCGCTGCGCAGTGCGCCGAAGCCGCTGTGCATTTCGGCGACCACGCTGCGCGCCATTGCCCGGGCCGCCGCGTCCTGCGGCCAGAGGTGCTTGTCCGGATACTGCTCGGCAAGGTATTCGGCGATGGCCAGCGTGTCCCACACGGTGATGCCGCCATCGACGAGCACGGGCACCTTGCCGGTGGGGGTCACGGCCTGCAGGGTCTGCTTGAAGCGGGAGCCCGGGTCGAAGCTGTCGAAGCGCACGGCCACTTCCTCGAAGGGAATGCCGGCCTCGCGCAGCAGCACCCAGGGGCGCATGGACCAGGAGGAATAGTTCTTGTTGCCGATGTAGAGCTGGAGCATGGTGCGGACTCACGGGGATGGAACGGAAGGCCGATGCTAGGGCCGGGCGCGTCCTCCACCAATGCCGGATGCCGCGTCGATCGATACCTGCCGCGCATCAATGCGGCGCCCGTACCTGGGGCGCGCCTGCCTTGTGCACCGATTCCGCAGGCCTCCCAGCGTCAGATGGCCGCGGAGCAGGCCACGCCAGCAGACGCCGCCGGCTGCACGGAGGCGCCGAAGGCGACTCAGGGGGGAGCCTATTTCATCGGCCAGACGACTCCGTTGTCGTTCAGGATGGCATCCAGCGGCAGATCGTGCGGCTCGGGCTCGAAGTCTTCCAGGAACCCATGGGTGAAGCCCAGGCCCACCGTGGTAGGCACCGGATAGAGCGTGGCCAGGGTGCGGTCGTAGAAGCCGCCGCCGTAGCCCAGGCGGTAGCCGCCGGGGCCGTAGCCTACGCAGGGCACGAACAGCAGCGTGGGCACGATGACCTCGGTATCCTTGGGCTTCGGGATGCCGTAGGCGTCTTCCTCCATCGGGCAACCGGGGTACCAGACATGGAAGGTGAGGGTCTTGTGCTCCTTGTTCACCACCGGCAGGCCGATGCGGCGGCGCTGCGGCTCGTCCAGCAGCTCGCCGTCCTCCTTCCAGCGGTGCAGCGCGGGCAAGGGGTCGAACTCGCCCTTGATCGGCCAATAGGCGCCGATGACGGTGTCGGGCCGGTCCACCAGCCAGATGCGCATCACGCGCTGCAGGAGGTCGGAGCGCCGCAGGCGGTCCGGCAGGTTCAGGCGTTCCTCGATCAATGCGCGCCGCAGGGCTGTCTTGTCCATCACATAATTCCCCAATGCAATTCCTCACGATTCTGACACCGCTCCTGGCCGCCGCGGTCATGGCCACCGCCGCAGCGCCTGTCCAGGCCCAAAACCGGGGCGACGAGGCGTTGCTGCAAATGCAGCAGGCCTACCGCAAGGGCGACCGTGCGCGGCTCACGCAATTGCTGCCCGAAATGCGCGGCCATGTGCTGGAGCCGTGGGGGGCGTACTGGGAACTGCGCGCCCGCCTCGACCAGGCCACGCCGCAGGAGGTGGCCGCCTTCCTGCAGCGCTTCGCCGGCACCTACCAGGAAGACCGGCTGCGCAACGACTGGCTGCTGCTCGTCGGGCAGCGGCGCGACTGGGCGCAGTTCAGCGCGCTGCACCCGCTCTACCGCATGAACGACGACCGCGAAGTGCGCTGCTATGCGCTGCTCGTGGACCAGATCAAGGGCTCGGCCACCCCGGAGGCGGCCGGCGAAGTGCTGCGCAACTGGTACGGGCTGCGCGAGGCCGACGACGGCTGCACGCACGCCGCGGCGGAATTCTTCGCCGACAAGCGCATCGCCGCCATGGACGTGTGGCGCAAGGCGCGCCTGGCCGCGGAAAACAACCGCGCCCGGGCCACGCGCAACGCGGTCGAGATCGTGGCGCCCGAGGCGCTGCCGATGCTGCGCGAGGTGTTCGATGCACCCGCCAAGTTCCTCGCGAGCCGTGCCACGGCACCCGGCCGCATGCGGCAGGAGCTGGTGGTGCTGGCCCTCATCAAGATGGCCGTGTCCGACCCCGGCACCGCGGCCCGGCTGCTGGACTCCAAGTGGGGCGTGCAGCTCAGCCCCGAGGAGCGCAACTGGGTGTGGGGCGTGATCGGCAAGCAGACCGCCATCGCGCTCTCGCCGGACGCGCTGGGGTACTTCGGCAACGTCTCCAAGGATGCCGACCTGACCGACGACATGCTGGGCTGGAAGGTGCGCGCCGCCCTGCGCGCCGGCCAGTGGAAGCAGGTGGCCAAGGCGATCGACGCGATGAGTCCGCCCGGCCGGCAGGACCCCACCTGGACGTACTGGCGCGCCCGCGCGTGGCTGTCGAACCGCCCGGGCGACGAGGACCGCGCCAAGGCGCGCGAGCTGCTGGAACGCATCGCCGGCCCCGGCGGCTTCTACGAGCAGCTGGCGCTGGAGGAGCTGGGCCAGCGCGTGACGGTGCCGCTGCCGCCCGTGCCGCCCACGCCCGAGGAGAAGGCCGCCGCACGCGCCAATCCGGGTTTCGTGCGCAGCCTGTATGCCATCGGCCTGGGCCTGCGGCACGAGGGCGTGCGCGAGTGGAACTACACCACCAACCTGCATACGCCGGGCGGCATGGGCGACCGCGAGCTGCTCGCCGCGGCGGACCTGGCCTGCCAGCGCGAACTGTGGGACCGCTGCATCAACACCAGCGAGCGCACCAAGACCTTCGCGGACGTGGGGCAGCGCTTCCCGATGCCGTTCCGCAATGCCGTGGTGGCGCGCGCGCAGGGCATCGGGCTCGATCCGGCCTACGTCTACGGCCTCATCCGGCAGGAGAGCCGCTTCATCATGGACGCCCGCTCGGGCGTGGGGGCGTCGGGCCTCATGCAGGTGATGCCGGCCACCGCGCGCTGGACGGCCCGCAAGATCGGCATGGCCGACTTCACGCCCGACCAGATCAACGACCGCGACACCAACATCGCCATCGGCACCGCCTACCTGAAGCTCGCGCTCGACGACTTCGAGGGTTCCATGCCCATGGCCGCGGCCGCCTACAACGCCGGCCCCGGCCGGCCGCGCAGCTGGCGCAACGGGCCCGTGCTGGAGGCCGCGATCTGGGCCGAGAACATCCCGTTCGCGGAAACGCGCGACTACGTCAAGAAGGTGCTCTCCAACACCACGATGTACGCCGCGATCCTGACGGGCCAGCCGCAGTCGCTCAAGGGCCGGCTCGGCAGCGTGGGCCCGCGCGATGCGGCCACGCCGGACCCGAGCCGCGAACTGCCCTGAGCCGCGAAGGGCTGCGGGGGCCTTCCCGGGCGCGCGTCAGGCGACGTCGTCGCCCCGGGGCGGTGCCTTGCGGCCGGTGAACATGGCCCGCACGAGGTTTTCCCGGTGCGCGAGGCTGGTCCAGGCCACGCCGGCCACATGCAGGGCGACCAGGCCCAGCAGCGCCCAGCCGAGCCCTTCGTGCAGGGCCGCGAGCCAGCCGTAGCCCCAGAACAGGTCGGTCGTGTAGAGCCAGCCCGTGAAGCCGAGCAGGCCGATGCAGGCGAGCAGTGCCACCACCATCCACCCGCCCAGCGGGTTGTGGCCGAGGTGGCGCGGCGCGTGGCCGCGGCCCGCTGCGCGCGCATAGGCCCAGGTCGCGCGTGGGCCCCGCACGAACTGCGCGAAGCGCGCGTACTTTCCGCCGCCGAATCCCCAGGCGGTGCGCGCCGCGGCGATGGCGAGCGCCGCGTAGCCGAGGTTTTCGTGCAGGGGGCCGAGCCGGCTGCGCGTGATCCAGGCGGCGGCCACGGCGGCCACCAGGCACCAGTGCAGCAGGCGCACGGCCGCATCCCAGACGCGCGGGCCGGGAACGGGGCCGGAGCCCTGGCCGGGCGCCGGCGATGAGGCGTTATTTTTCTTCAACGCGTTCCAGCGTCTTCGGATCGAAAAACGCTTCCACGCGCTTGCCCTGGGGGTCCTTGCCGTAGACCTCGTAGCAGGTGGACGTCTTTTCCATGCGGCGCACGGTCCAGCCGTCCTTGACGAGTTTCTCGTGCAGCTCGGTGTGCGGACGCCATTCGGCCTTCTCGCGTGCCGGGCACTGCACGTCGCCGTGGGCCCATGCGCCGGAGGCGGCCAGGGCGAAAAGCGCGGCAGCGGCCGCGCGCGGCAGGGGGTGCTGGTTCATGAAGAGACTCCTGAAAGGATTGGGAATAGGGGCTCAGGTGCGCGCCCAGCGGCGCAGCAGGTTGTGGTAGACGCCCGTGAGCTGCAGCAGGCGCGGGTCGGACGCCTCCAGCGACGGCGTGAGGCGCTGCACGGACTGGTCCAGGTCGAAGAGCAGCGCGCGCTCGCCTTCGTCGGCCACGAGGCTTTCTATCCAGAAGAACGAGGCGATGCGCGCGCCACGTGTCACGGGGGTCACGCGGTGCAGGCTGGTGGAGGGGTAGAGCACCAGATCGCCGGCCTCCAGCTTCACGCTCTGCACGCCGAACGGTCCTTCGATCTCCAGCTCGCCTCCGTCGTACTCGCCGGGCTCGGCCAGGAACAGCGTGGCCGACACGTCGGTGCGCATCGGCTGCAGGCTTCCGGGCAGGTGCATGACGGCACTGTCCACGTGCGCGCCATAGGTGCCGCCGTCGGCATAGCGGTTGAATTTCGGCGGATGGACCGTGCGTGGCAGTGCGGCGGAAACGAACGTGGGATGGTGCCCCAGCGCGCGCAGGATGTGCTGGCCCAGTTCCACTGCAAGCGGGCTGCCGTCTTCGAGCTGCTGGTTCTGCTTCACGGCGCGCGCGAGCGTGCCGGCCGTGGCGCTGCCGCCCTGCCAGTCGGCGGCATCCAGCCGCTGGCGGAATTGGCGCACGGTGTCCTTGTCCAGGACGCGGTCGATGGTGATCAGCATGGCATGTCGGAAGGAAGGGGCGTGGAGGGCAGCGGCTGTGCGACGAGCGCGCCGGGGCCGATGTCGGCGAGCGTGGCGCAGCCGGCCTGGGCCATGCAGACCTGCAGCTCTTCCACGAGCAGCTGCAGCATGTGGGCCACGCCCAGCGCGCCGGCCACGGCGAGCGCACACATCTGCAGGCGGCCCACCAGCACGGCGTCGGCGCCCAGGGCCAGCGCCTTGAACACGTCGGTGCCGCTGCGGATGCCGCCGTCCAGCAGCACCGGGAAGGCGTTCCCGACGGCGGCGCGCACCGCGGGCAGCATCTGCAGCGACGCGGGCGCGCCGTCGAGGCTGCGGCCGCCGTGGTTGGAGACGATCACTCCGGCGGCGCCCCGTGCCTGCAGGGCCCGGGCGTCGTCGGGATGCAGCACGCCCTTCACCCAGACGGGCAGGCGCGAGCGCGAGAGCAGCGCGTCGAGATCCTCCCATGTGGGCGCGGCGTGCATGGCGTGGAAGACACGGCCCTGCCCGGGCGCGGGCGGCGGCGGCTCGGCGGCTTCGTAGCCGCGCAGGTTCGCGGCCACGCAGTCGGCGGGCATGCGGAAACCCGCGTCCAGCGCGCGCCGGCCCGCGGTCTGGAGTGTTGCATCCAGCGTGACGACGATGGCGCCGAAGCCGGCCGCCTCGGCGCGCCGCAGCAGGTCGAAGGTGTCGTCCCGCCGGGGCTGGAAGTAGAGCTGGAACCAGCGCGGCGCCGGTCCGCAGGCCTGCGCGATCGCCTCCATCGGCTGCGACGACAGTGTGCTCGCGACCAGGCAGGTGCCGGTGGCGCCGGCCGCGCGCGCGGTGCCCAGCTCGCCCTGGGGATGGGCGAGCTGCTGGAAGGCCACGGGCGCTAGCGCGACCGGGTGCTCCCAGGCCTCGCCGCCCACGGTGGCGCGCACGTGGCCGTGCCGCACGTCGCGCAGCAGCCGCGGCAGCACGGACCATGCCGCGAAGGCCTGGAGGTTGGCCGCGGCCGATGTGCCGTGCCCGCTGCCGCCGGCTACGTAGGCGTGCCGTGCGGCATCCATGTGGCGCGGCGCGAGCAGCGCGTAGTCGAGCGCGTTGTGCACGCCGGTCGGAACGCGGTCGGGCGCGGCGGAGGGGGCGGAGGAAAGGCTCATCGGAGCAACGCGGATGCCGGGCGGGGCCCGGCATGGGATCAGACCCTGGACGTCCTGGCCAGCGGCGGCATCAGAAGTCGTAGTCGAGCGTGACGCGCACCGCGCGGCCGTCGCCCTTGTAGAGGAACGAGCCCGAGCGGTACACGGCCGTGTAGTAATCCTTGTCGGTGGCGTTCAGCACGTTCAGGCGGACGTCGGCATGCTTGTTGATCCGGTAGGACGCGAACAGGTCGTACACCGTGAACGACGGCACGGGCTGCGAGCACACGCCGTTGCTGTAGCCCGCCCCGGTGTCGGGCTGGCCGCCGCAGCGCTTGCTTTCGCGGCGCGCCGTGGCGCCGAAGGCGAACGCCGGCGTGATCTGGTACTTGCCCTGCAGCGAGAACGAGCGGTCGGCGAAGTTGGACAGCGGCAGGCCCACGTTCGCGGCCGTGGCGGACTTCAGCACCTTGGATTTCATGAAGGCCATGCCGGCCTGCACGGTGAGCTCGCGGGTCACGTTGCCCACCAGGCCGAACTCGACGCCGCGCACGCGGTTCTTGCCGGAGTTGAACGTGCCCACGGAGTCGTAGTTGGCGCCTTCCATCACGTCGGACTTGGTGGTCTGGAACGCGGCGGCCGTGAAGAGCAGCTTGTCGTCCAGCACGTTCCACTTGGTGCCGATCTCGAAGTTGCGCGAAGTCTCGGGCTTGGCACCCGCGGCATTGCCGTTGTAGACCACGAGGCCGCCGTAGCCGCTGCTGGTGCCCGTGTCGGATTCGCCGCCGTTGATGTCCTGCGCCGAGCCGTAGCTCGCATACACCATCCCCATCGGGTTGATCTTGTACGAGACGCCCAGGTGGCCGTTGAGCAGCGTGTCGGTGTAGGCGTAGTTGCCGGTCTGCGCGGCCGTCGTGGCGTTGCGGGTGACGAGGCTGAAGTCGGTGTAGTCGGCGCGCACGCCGCCGAACACGGTCCACCGGTCGGTCAGGTCCACGGTGTCCATGGCGCTGAGCGCGAAGCTCTTGACCTGCCAGTCGTTCGCCCAGGGCGTCTGCGCGATGCTGCGGCCCATGACCGAGTTCAGGCCCGGGGTGACCGCGCCCGTGGGGCCCGAAAGGCAGAAGGCCGTGTTGGCGCCAGCGCCCGCCTGGGTCCGGCAGTTGAACGCGCCGGTGTTGGCGACGGCGTAGTTGCCGCGCTTCACTTGGTGGTCGGTGTATTCGACGCCGAAGATGAACTCGTTCTTCGTGCCGGCGATCTGCGTGTCCCAGCGCAGGTTGGTCTGGTGCGCGAAGTACTTCACCTCCTGCCAGCCGTTGTGCGTGCTGAGCGAGGCGCTGGCGAAGGGCACCCCCGCGCTCGTGTAGCGCGTGCCGCCGGAGGCGCCCGTCACCACGTACCCGTTGTCGGACTGGCCGTAGCGCGTCAGGCTGGTGAGGGTCTTGTCGGGAGCGATCTTCCACTTGATGCGTGCGGTGAGCGCGTCCACATCGGAATTCTGGAAGTCCTGGTCCTGCGCATAGACCGGCACGCCGCTGGCCGGCACGCGGTTGGGCACCGTGCCCACGAGGTAGCTGCCGAGGTCGGGGTGCTTGTCCTTCGCACGCAGACCGTAGTAGTCGAGCGTCACCGACAGGCTGGAGTCCACTTCCCAGAGGCCCGAGAGCGCCAGCCCGTCGCGGCGGCGCTTGGACGGGTCGCGGTCGGGCACGCCCTCGCTGCTGGTGAGCGCGTTGGCGCGCAGGGCGAACTGGTCGCTGAAACCCTTGTTCACGTCGAGCGTCGCGCGGCGGTAGTGGTCGGAGCCCACGCCGACGGACACGCGCGAGAAGTCGTAATCCAGCGTGGCCTGCTTGGTGATCACGTTGATCGCGCCGCCGGCCGAGCCGCGGCCCGCGAAGGTGGAGTTGGGGCCCTTGGTGATTTCGATCTGCTCGATGGCGAAGCTCTCGCGCGTCGTCATGCCGGGATCGCGCAGGCCGTCCACGAACACGTCGCTGCGGGCTTCCTGGCCGCGGATGATGTAGCGGTCTCCGAAGGCATTGCCGTTTTCGCCCGTACCCAGCGTGATGCCGGGCTGGGCCGCGAGGATCTGCTTGAGGTCGGTGAGGCCGGAGTCGTCGATCGCGGCTTTGGTCACCACCGAGATGGTCTGGGGTGTTTCCGCCAGCGGCCGGGTGTGGCGCACGTCGGCCGACGTCTTGGCCTTGTAGGGCGCGCCCACTTCGGCGTTGGGATTGGGATCGATCGCCTGCTCCTGCACCGTCACCGTCGGCATGGTGCGGGTATCGGCCGCGGGCGCTGCCGTCTGCGCCAGGGCGGCGAGGGGAAGCAGAGCCATGGTGGAGAGGCCGGCCGCCACGCCGTCGCCCAGGCGCAGGCTGCGGGGTTTCTTGATCGCGCTGTAGTGTGTCATTTTGTAGGAGAAGGCGAAAACCGGCGAATTATGGATACGAATCACTCTTGTTCGCCTGTTCACTCTGCGGAAAGTGTGCGTTGTTTCCTACAACGGGCGGGCAGACACCGCATCTGTCATCTTTTCGCAACATCAGTGCAGTTCCACTTGCCAGCCATGGGCGTGGGAATCCTGGCGACCCGATCTCCGCTGCAGTAGCAGGGGCCCGGGCCTGAAACTGCTGCGGGCCGGGGTCCCGTCACGCGTTGTGCAGCGTGTCCCCTTCCCGCCGTGCGGCTCCGCTGCGCACCAGGTCCTGCACCAGCGCCTCGTGCCATGCCGCGCGCGGCTGGTCCGCAAAATGGCCGGCATGCAGCTGCCCGAAATACGGCGTGGCGTCGGCCCAGGCGTGCAGCCTCGCGAGCGGAACGCTCTGCCATTCGAGCAGCTTGTACTTGAGCAGCACCTTGGCGGCATACAGCGCATGGCGGGCCGGATCGCGCACGAAGCCGTCGAGCCGGCGCCGGGCGGTGTCGAGCGCGGCGTCCACGCCGGTGAACACGGCGCCGTGCCCAGGCACGACGGTGTGGGGCGCCAGGCCGGCGATCAGGTCCAGCGTGGCCGCCACGTCCGCGAAGGCGTGCGCGCCTTCCAGCTCGGGGAAGACCACGCCGAAACCGTTCTGCCAGAGCGCATCGGCCGACAGCAGTACCCGGTGGCGCGGCTCGAACAGCACCACCGAATGGGTGTCGTGCCCGGGCGCGGCGTGGATCTGCCAGTCGTGCGCGCCCAGCCGTACCGTGCGCCCGGGCTCCAGCAGGCCGTCCAGGCGGAAGGGCGGGCACTCCTGGCCCGTGGGCGTGTAGCTCAGGGCCTGCGGATTCCAGTCGCGCACGTGCGCGGCCTGCCCGGGCGGCACCAGGGTGCGCGCGGCGGGCCAGGCCTGCTGCAGGGCCGCATTGCCGCCGCAGTGGTCGCTGTGCAGATGGGTGTTGGCGATCAGCGCGAGCGGCCGGCCCTGCAGCGCGGCGTCCACCAGGGCCACCGTCTGCGCCGCATGGGTGCAGTAGCCGGTGTCCACCACCGCGGCCGCGTCCTCGCCCACGCAGACGATGTTGTTGGCCGAGAGCCAGCCGCGTTCGAGCACGGTGGTGCCGGGCGGCAGCATGGGAAGGTCGCTGGGTGGCGTGTGGATCGGGGCGCGTGGCATGGAAATCTTTCGGTGCCGCGACGCAGGGCTGCGGCGGGACCGGGGCCGTGGATGCCCGCAGCATTCAGCAGGCCGTGTCCGCGGGCCAGTATGGCACCGGCCGCCGCTGTGCATCCATCCGGGGCAACCCTTCGCGCCCCTGCGGCGCAGGCCGTCAGATCGCGCGGGCCTGCCGGCCCGTCAGAACGTCACGCCCGCGCAGAGGATCACGTTCGCATAGGGCGTGCACTCGCCCGTGCGCACCACGGCGCGCGCATCGCGCAGCAGGCGCTTGAATTCCTCGTGCGACAGGGTCTGCGGTGCCACGGGCAGCGTGCCCGCCCAGGTGGGCAGGGCACCGTCCGCGCGGGCGACGGCTTCGGTGGCGATCAGCGCGCGCTCGACCTGCATTTCGGAGAGCACGGCGCGCAGCACGTCGGCCACCGCGGGCAGGCCCGGGCAGACGGCCAGGTCGATGCGGCGCGGGCCGTCGGGGATGGGCAGGCCGGCATCGCCGATGGCGATCATGTCGCCGTGGCCGAGCTGGGCGATGGCGTGGGAGAGTTCGGCGTGCAGCAGGGTGGTGCGCTTCATGCGATGCGGTTCCAGTCGGGGGGCAGGGGCGATGCGGCCGTTTCGGCGCGCGTGGGGATCGACGGTTGCGCGCCCGGGCGGGTGACGCACAGCGCGGCGGCGCGCACGCCCGTCTGGACCGCCAGGTCGAGCGATTCGCCGCGAGCGAGCGCGACGGTCAGCGCGCCCAGGAAGGTGTCGCCCGCCGCGGTGGTGTCCACCGCCTGCACGCGCAGGCCCGGGTGGTGCCGGCAGCCGCTGCCGTCGCAGGCCACGGCGCCCGCGGCGCCGAGCGTGACCACCACGCGGTCCGGGCCCAGCGCGCGCAGCAGCCGTGCGGCATGGGCCGCATCCTCGGGCGTGCGCACCTCGCAGTCGGCGAACAGCGCGGCCTCCACTTCGTTGGCCACGAGGGTGTCCACCAGCCGCCAGAGCGTGTCGGGAATGGGCTGCATCGGCGACGGGTTGAGCACCACCGGGCATCCGGCCTGGCGGGCGCGCGCGGCGGCCGCCTGCACCTGCGGCAGCGGCACCTCGAACTGCAGCAGCAGGCCGTCGGCGCCGCGCAGGGCCGTGTCCAGTGCGTCGGCATCGATCGCGAAGCGGGCGTTCGCCCCGCCGACCACGACGATCCGGTTCTCCCCGGTGGATTCCACGGTGATGCAGGCGACGCCGGTGGGCGCTTCCGTGTCGGTCTGCACGCCGGCATGGTCGATGCCGTCGGCGTCCAGGGCCGCGCGCAGCGCGGCGCCGTGCGCGTCGTCGCCCACGCGGCCGAGCAAGTGCACCCGGGCGCCCTGCCGGGCGCAGGCCACGGCCTGGTTGCCGCCCTTGCCGCCGGGAATGTGGTGCAGCGATTCGGCCATCACGGTCTCGCCGCCGCCGGGCGCGCGCGGCACGCGCAGCACGATGTCCATGTTGAGGCTGCCCACCACGGCGATGCGGGGCGGGGCGGGACGGGATTCAGGGCCCGTGGCGGAAAGATGCGGAGCGGTCATGCGGAAGGCGAAGAGAAATGGACAGGCGGCGGGCCGGGCCGCGCGGCGGCCGCGGATACCGCCGCGGTGGAGGCGCGCAGGCGCAGCTCGGGCTGCAGCAGCATCTGGCGGCGGCCCTGCCGCGCGTTGTCGATGCGTTCCAGCAGCATGTCCACCGCGGCCATGCCGATCTGCCGCTTGGGCTGGGCGACCGTGCTGAGCGGCGGGCTGGTGAAGGCGGCGAGCGCGATGTCGTCGAAACCCACGACGGACAGGTTCTCGGGCACACGCAGGCCGCGTTCGTGCGCGGCGCACAGCGCGCCGATGGCCATGAGGTCGTTGCCGACGAAGGCGGCAGTGGGCGGCTGCGGGGACGACAGCACGGCCTGCATGGCCTCGTAGCCGCCCTGGCTGGTGAAGTCGCCGTGCCACAGCAGGCCGCCGGCGTCGATGCCGGCTTCGGCGAGCGCATCCCGCCAGCCCGCGATCCGCTGCTCGCTGGGCGCCAGGTCCCGGGGGCCGCCGATGCAGGCGATGCGCCGGTGGCCGAGCCATAGCAGGTGCCGGGTGGCGAGCAGGCCGCCGTCGCGGTGGGCGGTTTCCACGAGGTCGCAGGGCTGCTCGGGCACTTCGATCTCGCGGTCCACGAGCACGGTGGGAATGCTCAGCCCTTCGAGCTGGCGCGCGAGCGTGGCGTCCTGCCCCGTCGAGACCACGATCAGCCCGTCCACGCGCCGCTCGGCCAGCACCTGGAGGTAGGAGGCCTGCCGGTGCGCGTCGTCGTGCGTGTTGCAGAGGATGAGGTTGTAGCCCGCGCCGAAGCAGTGGTTTTCCACGCTGTGCACCACCTCCGCGAAGTACGGGTTGGAGCTGTTGGGGATCAGCATCCCGAGCGTGCGCGTGTGGTTGCTCTTGAGGCTGCGCGCGATCGCGCTGGGCACGTAGCCCAGGTCGCGGATCGCGGCTTCGACGCGGTTGCGCCCCTCGGCGCTCACGTGCCGCGTGCTGTTCACCACGTGCGATACCGTGGTGACGGAGACGCCCGCCTGCCGCGCCACGTCCTTGATGGTCGCCATGTGCGTGCGCGCTGCGTCAGACGGCCGCGCGGCGCTGCCGCAGCGTGTCGATGATGACGGCGGCCACGATCACGCAGCCGGTGATGATGCGCTTGCTGGGCTCGCTCGCGCCGATCTGCGCGAGGCCGGCTTCCAGCACCGCGATGATGAGCACGCCGAAGGCCGTGGTCACCACCGAGCCGCGCCCGCCCATGAGGCTGGTGCCGCCGATCACGACGGCCGCGATCACCTGCAGCTCCATGCCGGCGCCGGCGTTCGGGTCGGCCGCCTCCAGGCGCGCCGACTGCATCAGGCCCGCGAGGCCCGCCAGCAGGCCGGTGAGCGCGAACACCGCGATGCGGATCGGGCGCGGATCGACGCCCGCCAGGCGCATGGCCTCCTCGTTGGTGCCGATGCCCACCATGCAGCGGCCGAACACGGTGCGCGACAGCACCAGCTGCGCCACCACCACGATCAGCAGCGCGATGCCGAAGGCCGTCGAGATGCCGGCCACCACGGGCGCGGCGAGCCAGGAGATCGCATCGCCCACGTACTGCGTGCGCGAATCCGTCACCAGGTAGGCGCTGCCGCGCACCGCCTCCAGCATGCCCAGCGACACGATGAAGGACGGCAGCCGCCAGGCCACCGACACGGCGCCGGTGATGGTGCCGCACACCAGGCCCGTGGCGAGCGCCAGCGCCGCCGCGGCCGGCACGCTCCAGCCCCATTGCAGGATGGCCGCGGCCGAGGTGGCGGCCGACAGCGCCATCACCGAACCGACCGACAGGTCGATGCCCGCGATGATGAGCACGAAGGTCATGCCCACGGCCATCACGGCGAGCGCGGGAATCTCGTTGGCGATGGTGACGAAGGTCTCGGCGCTCCAGAAGTATTCGGAGAGCCAGGAGAAGAGCCCGACCATGCCGGCCAGCACGATCGCAAGGCCCAGGTAGGTGCCCAGCTGCGTGCGCCAGAGCGGCACGGACGGCGCGGCGGCGGCGGGAGCGGAAGAGGGGGGCGTGGTGGCGGTCATGCGGAAGCGGGAGAAAGGGGGGATGCGGAACCGGCGCCCTCGGCGCGCGGGCGGTCTTCGGCGTCGGAGAACGCGGCGGCCAGCAGCGACTGCTCGGTCCATTCGCCGCGTTCGAACACGGCGACCAGCCGGCCGCCGCTCATCACGCCGATGCGGTCGGCCATGGCCATCAGCTCGCGCAGGTCGGACGACACCATCAGCAGCGCGCGGCCCTCGGTGGCCATGCGGTCGAGCTCGGCGTACAGGTCGGCGCGCGCGCCCACGTCCACGCCGCGCGTGGGTTCGTCGAGCAGCAGCACGCGGCCGTCGCGGTGCAGCCAGCGCGCGAACACCACCTTCTGCTGGTTGCCGCCCGAGAGCTGCCCCACCGGCTGTTCCGGCCCGCGGCAGCGCACGCGCAGCGTGCGCATGAAGCCCTGCACTACGGTGCTCTCGTGCGCGCGGCGCAGCCAGCCGGCGCGCGACACCGCGGACAGGTCCGACAGCGTGGCGTTCACGCGGATCGGCTGCGTGAGCAGTAGGCCCTGCGACTTGCGGTCTTCGCTCACCAGGCCGATGCCGGCCGCGATGGCGGCCAGCGGCGACCGGAAGCCGCGGGGGTAGGTGCGCTCCGCCACGGGCGGGCCGCCGGCCGAAGGAGACGCGGCGCCGGCCGCCAGCGTGACGCTGCCGCGGTCCGCCCGGTCGGCGCCGAAGAGCAGGCGCAGCAGCTCGGTGCGGCCCGATCCCACGAGGCCGGCGATGCCGAACACCTCGCCGGCATGCAGCGTGAGGCTCACGTCCTGCACCGCCGTGCCGCGGCCGATGCCGTCCACGCGCATCGCCACCGGGCCCGCCGCGCGGCGCGGGCGGTGCTCCAGGTCGTTCACCGCGCGCCCCACCATGCGCTGCACGAGGTCGGCTTCGGAGAGGCCCGCCATCGGGCGGGCATCCACCAGCGCGCCGTCGCGCAGCACCGCCACGCGGTCGGCGATGCGGCGCAGCTCCTCCAGCCGGTGGGAGACGTAGATGATGGCCACGCCGCGGGCCGTGAGGCGCGCGATCTGCTCGAACAGGTAGTTGGTCTCGCGCGGCGTGAGCATCGCCGTGGGCTCGTCGAGCACCAGGATGCGGGTGTCGTCCTGCAGGTTGCGGGCGATCTCGACCATCTGCTGCTGGCCGATCCCCAGGCGCGACACCGGCGTGGCCGGATCGATGCCGGTGAGGCCGATCTTGGCGAGCTGGCGGCGGGCCGCGTCGTGCATCGCGCCCCGGCGCAGCCAGCCCATGCGGTGCGGCAGGCGGCCCATGAGCAGGTTCTCGGCCACGGTCAGCGTGGGCACCAGGCCCAGCTCCTGCATCACCATGCGCACGCCCTGGCGCTCGGCATCGCGGCGCGAGGCCGGGGCGTAGGGCTCGCCCGCCAGGCGCAGGCTGCCGCGCGTCGCGGGCTCCAGCCCGCAGAGGATCTTCGACAGCGTGCTCTTGCCCGCGCCGTTCTCGCCGGTGAGCGCCAGCACTTCGCCGGCATGCAGCGACAGCGTCACCCCGTGCAGCACGGTGGTGGTGTGGTAGTCCTTGCCCACGCCGAGCATTTCGAGCAGCGGCGCGGACGCGGGCGATGGGGCCGGCGAAGCGGCGGTGTCTGGAGTGTGATCGGCCACGGTGAGCGATCCCGAAAAGAAAGTGAAAGCCGCACGCGCCGGCGCGGGTGACGGACGGGCGGCAGGGCGCTCCAGCCCCGTGCCGTGCCGCGCCGTGCGGGCGGAAGGCGGCGCGGCGACGGCAACGGCCATCGGCGCGCCAGTGCAGCGCCGTTGGGCGGAACCCCCGCGCGCGGCGGTGCCGCGCGGAGCCGGTTTACTTGCCGGAGCCCTTGGTCACCAGCACCACGTCGGTCTTCACCTCGGCGGGCAGCTGGGCCTGCGGCGTCTTGGCGGCGAGCGCCTTCAGCGCCATCTCGATGCCGAACACGGCCTGCTTGGCGGCGTACTGGTCGGCGGTGGCGAGCACGCGGCCGTCGGCCAGCATCGGCTTGATGGCGTTGATGTTGTCGTAGCCCACCACCTGCACCTTGCCGGTCTTGCCGGCGGCCTTCACGGCGGCCACGGCGCCCAGCGCCATGCTGTCGTTGCCGGCGAGCAGCGCCACGAGGTCGGGGTGCTCGCGCAGCATGCCCGCGGCCACGGTGTTGCCCTTCTCGATCTCCCACTGGCCGGACTGCACGCCCACCACGGTGATGTTGGCGGCCTTCATCGCGTCCTGGAAGCCCAGCGTGCGCTGCTGCGCGTTGAAGGTGGTCGAGACGCCTTCGATGATGCCGACCTTGTCGCCGGCCTTCAGCTGCTTGGCCAGGTAGTCGCCCACCAGCTTGGCGCCGGCACGGTTGTCCGGGCCGACGAACGGCACGTTCAGGCTCTTTTCCTTGAGCGCGTCGGTGTCCAGGCGGTTGTCGATGTTGACCACGAGTATGCCCTTGTCCACGGCGGCCTTGACGGCGGGCACCAGGGCCTTGGAATCGGCGGGCGCCAGCACGATCGCACTCACCTTCTGCGCCACGGCCTGCTCGATCATCTTGATCTGCGCGGCGGTGTCGGTCTCGTTCTTGATGCCGTTGGCGAGCAGCGTGTATTCGCCGTCATGCGCCTTCTGGTGCGCCTTGGCGCCGTCCTCCATGGTGCGGAAGAACTCGTTGGCGAGCGACTTCATCACCAGCGCGACCTTCGGCTTGTCCTGCGCGAAGGCGGGCTGCGCGAGCAGGCCACCGGCGAGGGCCAGCACGGCGGCGGTCTGGAGGGTGCGGCGGTTCAAGGGCATGGATGTCTCCTGTGGGTATGGCGGGAAAAGAGAATAAGTCGGCAGCAGGCGCCCCGGGCTTCCGGTGGCGGCGCGTGCGCGGCCGCTATGTTAATCAAAGAAAACGTTTGCGCAAACGTTTGCGCTCATCCGTTGGGCGGACAGTTACTTGCCCGTTTCCTCCGGAGGGCGGAGAGGGCGCTTACATATGGACGCAAAAAAAAGGGCGCGGTCACGGACCGTACCCCGTGGTGCCGTAGGCCTGTGCGACGGCCGTCATGGCCTGCGACGGTGCCCGTGGGCCGGGCCGTCTGCGTTCAGGGCTGCAGACCCAGGTCCGCGGCACCGCATCCCGGGCGGCCGCCCGCCGCGAACACCGCCCCACGGCTGTTGAGGCAGGCCCCCGCGAAGTCCACCCGTGCGTACGGCTGCAGGTCACGCAACATGTACAACCGGCCCGTGACCATGCCGGTGCGGCTGACGGTGAGGCTCTCGAGCCGGTAGGTGCCGTCGGCCGGGCCTGCCAGGCTGCTGTTGCAGGCCACCTTGCCCTCGGATTGCAGCCCGCCGCCCACCAGGCGATAGGTGCCGTTGAAATTGCACTGCGCCGTCCCGGTGTGGATGTACTGCATCGTGAACACGCCGTTTTCCGCCTTGATGTCGAGCGTGACCGGCACGATGGCGCCGACGAAGCGGTCGAAGTTCCCGTACACCGCGAACTGGTTGCTGAAGCGGATCGGGTACTCCTCGTAGTGGAAGCGCGAAATGCGGCGCGGCACGTCGCCGGGCAGCGTCACTGTGCCGGTGGTGGCCGAATCGAACGTGATCTGGATCGGCCCGGTGTTGGCCGCCAGCTCCCCGGCGCTGGCGCTGCCGCCGGTGCCGATCGCGGGGCCGTTGCGGAATTCCTGCAGCGTGCCCTGGAAGGCCGAGGAGTCGGTGGCGCGCAGCCCGCTGGCCTGCAGGAAGACGGCGCTGCCGTCGCCGCGGTAGCCCAGGTACGACACGATCATCGCCCGGCCGTTCTGCATGTCGATCTGCAGGCTGCGGCCCGGCTTGCCGTTCAGTTCGCCGTCGAAGGCCCACATGCCCGGCTCGGGCTCGACCGGCGGGGCGTTCGCCGTCTCCGCGAGCGCGGGCACGGCCGCGGCGAGGAGCGTGCAGGCCGCGGTCAGCGGGCCGAGCAGGTGGGAACGGAAGCGGTGGCGGATACGGAGGCTGTCCATGGAATCTCCCTGGCGTTCAAATGGGCCACCACTGTCGCCACCGGGCCCTGCACCTGTCAAGCCTTCCGGGGCAGGGGGTCACGCCGCCGGGCCGCGCAGCTCGCGCCGCAGGATCTTGCCCACGTTGGTCTTGGGCAGCGCTTCGCGGAACTCGATGTGGCGCGGCCGCTTGTAGCCGGTGAGCTGTTCGTGGCAGTAGCGCATCACCGCCTCTTCGGTGAGCGCGGGGTCGCTGCGCACCACGAAGACCTTGATCGCTTCGCCCTGCTTCTCGTCCGGCACCCCGACGGCGGCGCATTCCAGCACGCCCGGGCACAGCGCGATCACCTGCTCCAGCTCGTTGGGGAACACGTTGAAGCCGGAGACGAGGATCATGTCCTTCTTGCGGTCGATGATGCGCGTGCGGCCCTGATCGTCCATCACGCCGATGTCGCCCGTGCGCAGGAAGCCGTCGGCCGTGAAGGCGCGGGCGTTCTCCTCGGGCTGCTGGTAGTAGCCGGACATCACGTTGGGCCCGCGGATGCAGATTTCGCCCGACTGCCCTACCGGCAGGCTCTCGCCCGCATCGTCCTTGATCGCGATGTCGATGCCCGGCAGCGGCAGGCCGATGGTGCCGGTGAACTCCGTGTTGTCCACGGGATTGTTGGTGCCGATGGCGCAGGTCTCGCTCATGCCCCAGCCTTCGATCATGGTGTTGCCCGTCACCTTCTGCCACTGCAGCGCGGTGCTCTCCGATGCTGCCATGCCGCCGGCCTGCGACACGCACAGGTGCGAGAAATCGAGCGCGCGGAACTCCGCGTTCTGCAGCAGCGCGTTGAACAGGGTGTTCACCGCGGGCATCATGTGGAAGGGCCGCTTCTTCAGCACCGCCACGAACTTCGGGATGTCGCGCGGGTTCGGGATCAGCGTGAGGTGCGAGCCCTGGCGGATCGCCAGCAGGCACAGCGTGAGCGCGAAGATGTGGTAGAGCGGCAGCGCGGCGATGCTGTTGGCCTGGCGCACGTCGCCGATGCGGGCCAGCGCGGGCGTGAACCAGGCCTCGGCCTGCAGCGTGGCCGCCACGATGTTGCGGTGCGTGAGCACCGCGCCCTTGGAGAGGCCGGTGGTGCCGCCCGTGTACTGCAGGAACGCGGCGGAGTCGAGCGTCGCGGTGCTCGGCGCCAGCGTGTGCCGCGCACCGTCGGCCAGGGCCGCGGGCAGCGGCGTCACGCGCCGGCCGCCCGAGAGCGGCAGATCGAACGCCGGCACCATGCGCGCGAGGTGCCGCACCGCGAAGGTGAGCCAGCGTCCGCGCACGGGCCCGAGCAGGTCGCCGAACGCGGTGATCACCACGTGCTTCACGGCCGTGCGTTCCACCACCTCGGAGAGCGTGCGCGCGAAGTTCTCGAGGATGACGATCGCCTCCGCGCCGGAATCGCGCAATTGGTGTTCCAGCTCGCGCGGCGTGTAGAGCGGGTTCACGTTCACGCAGGTGTAGCCGGCGCGCAGCACGGCGGCCATGGCCACGGCGAACTGCGGCACGTTGGGCAGCATGATCGCCACGCGCGCGCCCTGCGCCAGCCCCTGGGCCTGCAGCCAGGCGCCCAGCCGCGCGCTCAGCCGGCCGAGCTCCGCATAGTCCATCCATTGCTCCATGCAGACCGAGAACGGATGGGCGGCATGGCGCTCCAGCGATTCCTCGAGCAGGTGCGCCACCGAACGGTAGCTCCCGGGATCGACGTCGTGCGGCACGCCGGGCGGGTAGTTCTTCAGCCAGATCCGTTCCATGGATGTCTTTCCTTCGTGTTCTGCCGGGCGGTGGCGGGTGGATGCGGGAGTGCGGGCACGCCCTTCGGCGCAGGCCGCCATCGATTGTGGAAACCGCCGGGCGGCTGTCCATCGGGTCAGCCCCAGGGTCGGGTGGGCGCACCCGGCTGCGGGTCTCCTGCGTGACATGATCGGTCCCGTGCGCCGGGGACCATCGTTCCCGGCAGCGGAGGACACGACGTGACGAATGCAGGATGGCAGCGGTGGTTGGTGGCGGCGCAGCTCGCCGGCGCGGCGGGATGGGCGGTCTGGCTCTGGCCGCATTCGCCGGCCTGGGCGATCGTGGGGGCGGGGCTGTGGCTGCTCGGCCCCCGGGTCTGGCTCGGCCTGCAGTTCGTGCTGATGCTGCGCGCCAACCGGGGCGGCCCGGTGCCGGCGCCGCCGGCCGGGCGCGTGCTGCGCGCCTGGTGGTCGGAAACGCAGTGGGCCGGCCGGGTGTTCGGCTGGTGGCAGCCGTTCCGCCATGCCGCCGTGCCCGACTGGCTGCCGCCGGCCCCGGCGAACGGGCCGGCCCCGGCGCCGCGCGGCGTGGTCCTGGTGCACGGCTTTCTCTGCAACCGCGGCTTCTGGATGCCCTGGTTCGCGCTGCTGCGCCGCCGCGGCCATGCCTTCGCGGCCGTCACGCTGGAGCCGCCGTTCGGCGCGATCGACGGCTACGCCGCCACCATCGACGCCGCCGTGCGGCGGGTGGCGGATGCCACGGGCCGGCCCCCGGTCGTGATCGGCCACAGCATGGGCGGCCTGGCCGTGCGCGCCTGGCTGCGGCAGTGCGGTGCATCGGGCATCGGCCGGGTGCACCGCGTGGTCACCCTGGGCACGCCGCACGCCGGCACGGAGGCGGCCCGCTTCAGCCGCTCCGACAACGGCCGGCAGATGGTGCCCGGCCATCCGTGGCTCGAGGCCCTGGCCGCGTCCGAGACGCCGGCCGTGCGCGCGCGCTTCACCTGCTTCTATTCCGATTGCGACAACGTGGTGTATCCCGCCGCGACCGCCACGCTGGCGGGCGCGGACAACCGGCTGGTGACCGGCGCCGCCCACGTGCACATGGCCTTCCACCCGGATGTGGTGCGCGCCTGCCTGGAGATCGCTGCGCAGCCGTGAAGGCGTGAGGGGCGCGTCGCCCCACCCGGCAGGGGGCGGGTGCGCCGGCGTCAGTCCGCCGCGGGCCGCCGCTGCAGAAGTGCGCCCGAGCGCGCCGCCAGCAGCGCTTCGGCCGCGGGGCGCGGGCTCCAGAGGGGCGCGGCGTGGGTCGCCTGGCGCGCGGCCCGCATGGGCCCCGGAGGCTGGAATTCCCTCGGCAGCCGGCCGTGCCGGACGAAGCCCTCCGGTCCCGCCAGCCGGCCGGCCGCGGAGCGCGGCGGCATCGACGCCGACGATGCGGTGCGGCGGTCGATGCCGGCCACCGTGGGTTCCGGTGCCGGGGAGGGAAAGCGCCGGACGACCGGTGCCACGGGGGCGACGCCGCCCGCCAGCGATTCCGGCGACAGGCCGGACGGAGGGCGCAGAAGCAGTGAGGAAACGCCGGTGACACGCGGCATGGGCGGCTTTCTCGCGCCGCTGGAAGCCCGCGCACCGTGCGCGGCGCACCCTGGCGGCAGGCAATGGGAATGGATGCCGCCATGCTCGCCGCGGCGCGGCGCCGCCGTGCCGGGCATGCGAAGCTCCGGCCATGCGCGCGAAGGGCTGAGGGAGGCCTTCCCCTCACGCCCCGCGCCGCCCCGCGCGGCGGATGGACCGTCAGGCCGCCACGGCGTCGCGCTCGTCCGCGGCGAACTCGGCCTGCCCGCGCAGGCGGTCGTAGACCGGCGCGAAGTCCGGCTCGGTCATGTGGAACAGCTGCTCGAAGCTGTCGATCACGAAGTAGGTCTGCTGGTAGGTGTCGATCTTGTAGCGGGTGCGCATGGTGCGCTCCAGCTGCAGCGGCAGGCGCTGCGGCTCGGGGCTGTTCACCGAATACTCCAGCTCGCCCGACGAACTGAGGATGCCCGCCCCGTACGCACGCAGGGCGCCGCGTTCGCGGATCAGGCCGAACTCGATCGTGTACCAGTAGAGGCGCGAGAGCATCTCGCAGGCGCCCAGGCCGTGTGCCTTCAGCCCGCCCTGGCCGTAGCGCTGCACGTAATCGGCGAACACCGGATTGAAGAGCAGCGGCACGTGGCCGAACAGGTCATGGAAGATGTCCGGCTCGACGATGTAGTCGAACTCCTCGGGCGTGCGGATCCAGTCCGTCACCGGGAACTTGCGGTTCGCGAGCAGCGTGAAGAACGGCACCTCGGGGATCAGCCCCGGCACGCCCACGATCTCCCAGCCGGTGGCGCGCCGCAGCCGCTCGTTGATCTCGTCGAAGCGCGGGATGCGGTCGCTCGCGCCCAGCGAGGGCAGCGCGGCGATGAAGGCCTCGCTCGCGCGTCCCGGCAGCAGCGCCGACTGGCGCGCGTAGAGCCGCCGGTACGTGTCGTGGTCCTGCGGCGTGTAGGCCGCATAGTCCTGCGCGCAGGTGTAGTCGCTGCCGGCGCGTGCGTAATCGCCGCGCGGCGGGCGGTCGGATTGACCGTAGACGACGGGGGCTTGTCCCATGGCATGTCTCCTTTTTTGTCAAAAGCAGGACCGCCCATGCCCGGGCCGCCCCGCGCTTCAATCCAGCTTGATCTTCGCGGCCTTGATCAAAAAGCCGTACTTGGCGTGCTCGGAACGCACGAACTGGCCGAACGACGCCAGCGTGAGGTCTTCCGCATCCAGGCCCATCTTCTTCAGCTTCGCGGCGCTCGCGGGCGCGTGCATCGCCGTGGTGAAGGCGGTCGCGTACCGGCGGGCCGCGTCGTCCGGCAGCGAAGCCGGGGCGAACAGCCCGAACCACGTGACCACGTTGAAGCCCGGCACCTCGTCGTTGATGCTGCGCACGTCGGGCAGCTCGTCGTCGCGGCCGAGCGTGGTGACGCCCAGGGCCTTCAGCTTGCCCGCCTGGATGAGCGGCAGCGACGACGCGAGGTTGTCGAACACGAACGACACCTCGCCCGCCTGCAGCGCCTTCAGTGCCGGAGCGGCGCCCTGGAAGGGCACGTGCGCCACGCGCGTGTTGGTGAGCGACTTCAGCATCTCGGCCGCGATGTGGCCGATGCTGCCGTTGCCCCCCGAGCCGTACTTGAGCTGGTCCGGGTGCTTCTTCAGGTACTGCACCAGATCGGCCGTCGTCCCGATGTTCAGCGACTTCGCCTGCTCCGCGCCCATCACCAGCACGTTGGGCGTGCGCGCCACCAGGGCGATCGGCTTGAAGTCGCGCAGCGGGTCGTATGGGAAGCCCTTGTAGAGCCACGGATTCACCGCGTGCGTGGCCACCGCGCCCATCACCAGCAGGTTCGCATCCTTGGGCGCCTTCGCCACCATGTCCGCGCCGGTGTTGCCGCCGGCCCCCGGCTTGTTCACCACCTCCACGGCTCCCAGCGTGCCGCGCACGCCCTCGGCGAGGATGCGCGCGGATGTGTCCAGCGGACCTCCGGCCGGGTAAGGAACCACGATGGTCAGCGGCGCGGACGCGTTCTGCGCATGCACTGCGCAGGCCGCGCCCGCCAGGACGGCGGCCAGGATGTAACTACGGCGCAACATGGGTGTCTCTCTCTCCGTGCTCATAGGAGGGCGCAGTATAGAGACGGGTCCGCTGCCGGCGCAGTTGGTTACATCAATCGGGCGGGCGATGTGTTTAGCCGTCCTTCAACACGCCGCGGCGCATCTGGTCGAGTTCGATGCTCTCGAACAGTGCCTTGAAATTGCCGTTGCCGAAGCCGTCGTCGCCCTTGCGCTGGATGAACTCGAAGAAGATCGGCCCGAGCTGGTTCTCGCTGAAGATCTGCAGCAGGATCGCGTCCTTCTTGCCGTCCACCAGGATCTTGCGCTTGTGCAGTTCCGACACGTCCTCGCCGTGCCCGGGAATGCGCTTGTCCACCAGCTCGTAGTAGGTGTCGATCGTGTCGAGCAGGCGCACGCCCGAGGCGCGCAGCGCATCCACCGTCGCGTAGAGGTCGTCCGAGCCCATGGCGATGTGCTGGATGCCCTCGCCGTTGTACATGTCCAGGTACTCCTGGATCTGGCCGGCCTTTTCCTTGCCCTCTTCGTTGATCGGGATGCGGATCTTGCCGCAGGGGCTGGTCATGGCCTTGCTCTTGACGCCGGTCACCTGGCCTTCGATGTCGAAATAGCGGATCTCGCGGAAGTTGAACAGGCGCTCGTAGAAGTTCGCCCACTCGATCATCCGGCCCCGGTGCACGTTGTGCGTCAGGTGGTCGATGTAGGTCAGGCCGTGGCCCTTGGGGTTCAGCGCCTCCTCGGCGGTGACGCCCGGCAGCGGCTCGAAATCGACGTCGAAGAAGCCGATGTTGCCGATGTCGCCCGGCTGCGCGCCGTTCTTGCCGCGCCAGCGGTCCACGAGGTAGATCAGGCTGTCGCCGATGCCCTTGATCGCCGGGATGTTCAGCTCGCCCGGGCCGGCCTGGCCGGCGTAGCCCCAGGCGCCGAGGTTCAGCGCGCGTTCATAGGCGGCCTTGGCGTCGTGTACGCGGAAGGCGATGGCGCAGACGCTCGGGCCGTGCAGGCGTGCGAAGCGCTGCGCGAAGCTGTCGGGCTCGGCGTTGATGATGAAGTTGATCTCGCCCTGGCGGTAGAGCGTCACGTTCTTGTGGCGGTGGCGCGCCACGGGCTTGAAGCCCATGCCCTCGAACACGCGGCCCATGGCCTGCGGATCGGGAGCAGCGTACTCGATGAATTCGAAGCCGTCGGTGCCCATGGGGTTCTCCCAGGCGGCGGTCTCCTGGGCTGCGTGCTGGGGCAGGGGGGTGTTCATGCGTTGTCTCCGGGGGTTGGCGCATTGATCTGCGTCATGCCACTGTAGGGGCTCGCATGCTCATGTTTCTGGCGAAAGCAGTGCGGTCGCGCCGCTTTGGCGCAGGAAAACTGCGGGACCGGGTGTTGTCGCGCCATCCTTCCGCCATGGTGTGCCGGGGCAGCAGGCCACGTGCGGGAGGGTGCAGACCACCCCGCCCGGCGCGGGTCAGCCGCCGGGGCCGCGCAGCGCGAGCGCCGCGTCCACGCGCAGCCGCTCCGCGGGCGTGAAGAGCTGCTGGCGCAGCTGCTGCAGCGCCGGACCTTCGCCCGTGGCGGCCCGGGCCTGCTGGTACTGGTCCAGGCGCCGTTGCCATTGGCGCTCCTCGTCGTCGCGGCGTGCGAGTGCCTGGGCCGCGGCCTCGCCGTACCGCGCGCTGCGCTCTGCGTAGCGGGTGGCATCGTCGGCGTTTCGCGCGTTCAGGTCGGCGGTCTGGTCGGCCGCGGCCAGGTGCGCGACGGACGCCTGGCGCGCGGAGCGCAGGGGCTCGGGCAGAGCGGCCTCGGCGGCGCGCATCGCTTCGGCCCGCTGCGATGCGGTGAGCGTACGGTCGCCGGCGATGTCCATCCGGGCCAGGGTGTGGCGGTCAAGCGCGGCTTCCTCGGCGAACAGCGCCTCGTACTCCGCCGGTTCGAAGAACTGCTGGCGCAGGCTGTCGCGCGCCTGCATGGCCGTGCGCACCGCGTTCGCATCCGACATGTCGGCCGGCGGCGGCACGCTGCCCAGCGCGGCGCGGTAATCGACGTAGCGCAGCGCCAGGGCCAGGGCCCGCTCCCGCACATCGGCGGCGAAATGCCGGTCCGCCAGGGCCCGCAGGCGGCGCTTGATCTCCTGCGGATCCTCCGTGGCGCCGCCTTCCAGGGCATCGTTCAGAAACGCGTCGATCGCATAGCGCAGCCCGGGAACCAGCAGCGGATCGGCGAGCGGCCCCGGCGGGCGCGGCGCCAGGAAGGCCGTGCCCGCCGCTTCCGCTGCCCGGCCTGCCTGGCCCGTGGTGCCGGAGCCCTGTGCCGCGGCCCGGGCACCGCCGGAACCGCCGCCCGCCTCCGGGGAGCGCATGGCGAACCATCCGCTCACGCCCAGTACCAGCGCCGCCAGGAGCGCCGGGACGGTCCATCGTCCGCGCATGCCTGCCATCGGATCAGAGCCCCTGCTGCTTCAGGCGATTGGCGTGCTGGCGGTAGAGCGTGACCGGATCGATGGAGAACAGATCCCGCAGGCCCACGAAATGGTTGATTTCGTCCAGATGATTCTGGCGGTAGTCGCCCAGATGCTTGCCCAGGCGCGATGAGCAGACGGCCACCAGGCCATCGTTGGCTTCGCCGTGCACCGGCCAGAGCAGGGCCAGGGGGGCGTCGCTCGGGTCCAGGGGGTTGGTGAGCACGCGGTTGCCGGTCCAGGAGTAGTAGCGCACGCCGTTCACCACCGACGGGCCATCGCCGCATCCGTCTGCCAGCCCCTCGGGGAAGCGGCGGTTGAAGTCGGCCGCACCGGCGGTCGTCAGGGAATCGAGCGCGGCCTTGGGGACCTGCGGGTAATCCGGCGCGCCCGAGAGCACGCCCATCAACTGGGCGAGTCCCTTGACGGCCTCGTTGGCCACGGATTCCTGAACCGAGCCGGGCGGCAGGCCGCCGCGCACCAGATCGGCCACGCGCGAACCCCGGTTGACGCCCCCGACCGAGGTGACCGAGGCGACCAATTGCGGGGCCACGCTGGCCACGTAGCGGACGGTGGGGCCGCCGTGCGAATGGCCGATCAGGTTCACTCTGGCTGCACCGGTGATCGCCAGGATGTCCTTGACCTGCGCAAGCAGCTGCTCCCCCCGCACTTCGGAGCTGTTGGCGCCCGACACCTGCGCTACGAAGACCTGAGCGCCATCGCGCTGCAGGGCCTCGGGGATGCCGTAGAACATGTCCACGCCGAGCAGGGTCTTGAAGCCCAGCAGGCCGTGCACCAGCACGATCGGGTAGCGGGTGTGCGTGTAGCCCGGCTGGCTGGACGGGTTCAGCGAAACCGGCTGGGCATGGGCGGCCGGGGCGACGAGGGCCAGGGCGAGCGTGGCGCCGGCGGCAAGCCGGCCGAGCCGCCCGAGGCGGCGAAGGATTGCGTGCATGGGAATCTCCTTGGGTTGCGTGACGGGCAGGAAGAGAACGAGCAGACGCGAAAAAAAGAACGGGCGTTCTTTTTTCTGATGGAATTGTCCAGCAGGTACGGCCGAGTTTCCACTGGGTAGAAACCCGTGGGCTGCCGCCCACGGCTGTGCAGGGAAGGCAAGGGTTCGTAGAATCCTGTGCCATGAGCGCTTCCCACGCACTGGACCGGCTCGATCGGGCCATCCTGCGCTGCCTTCAGGAAAACGGCCGCGAAACCTACGACGTCATCGGCGAACAGGTCGGCCTGTCGCCCAGTGCCGTGTTGCGGCGTGCCAAGCGCCTGGAGGACGCGGGGGTGATCGGCCGCTATGTCGCCCTGGTGCGGCCCGAGGCCGTCGGCCTGGGCCTCACCGCCTACCTGAACGTGCGGCTCGAAAAGCACACCGAGAGCCACAAGCGCAATCCGATGGACCTCTTCCGCGCCAGCGTGCAGACCTGGCCGGAGGTGGTGGAATGCTCCGCGCTCACCGGCGAGATGGACTACCTGCTGCGCGTGGTGGTGGCCGACATGGCGCACTACAGCCGCTTCATCATGGACACGCTGCTCAAGCACCCCAGCGTGCAGGATTGCAAGACCAGCTTCGTGCTCGACCGGGTGAAGAGCACCACCGCCGTGCCGGTGTGACACCTTGGCGACAGCGTTCTGCTATGCAAAGCATAGCGGTATGGTGAGGCTCCGCCGCGTTGTGCGGCAGTTCGGTCCATGGATTCGTGCTGGCGGATCAGCCCGTTGCATCCGCCCCACGGTGGCGTCATTCTTAGGGGAAAACCCTAAAATCACGGTATGTCCGCCCCACCCGCCGAGTCCCATGCCCCCCGCCGCGCCGCGCCGCGCGGCGTGCCCGTCGTGGTGCCCATCCGCTCGCTGGGACCGGAGCACCGGGGCCGGATCGCCGCGCACCTGCTGCGGCTGGAACCCGGCGACCGCTACCTGCGGTTCGGCTATGCGGCATCGGACGAGCAGGTGCTGCGCTATGTGCAGCAGCTCGATTTCGTGCGCGACGAAGTCTTCGGCATCTACAACCGGCGGCTCGAACTCATCGCCGTCGCCCACCTCGCCTACGGCGACGAGGCCGAGCACCGCAGCTGCGCCGAGTTCGGCGTCTCCGTGCTGGCCCAGGCGCGCGGCCGCGGCTTCGGCGCGCGGCTCTTCGAGCGTGCCGTGATGCACGCGCGCAACCGCGACGTGCGCATGGTGTTCATCCACGCGCTGAGCGAGAACACCGCCATGCTGCGCATCGCGCGCAATGCCGGTGCCGTGGTGCGCCGCGACGGCTCCGAATCCGAAGCCTACCTCGAGATTCCGCCCGCGGGCCTGCACTCGCGCATGGCCCAGAAGGTGGTGCACCGGCTGGCCGAGATGGACTACCAGCTCAAGCGCCAGGCGCGCCAGTTCCGCGCCTTTCTCGCGGGCATGCAGGCCGCGCGCAGCGGCGGGCCGCCGGCCGCCTGAGGCCGCGTCACGGGCATCCGCTATCCTTGGAGCCCTCGCAACCACCGCACGTCCTGCACCCCGAGACCGTGTCCGACCCCCACCCCGCGCGCCCGTCCGACCGTGAAGACAAGCGCACGCTCCTGCAGCGCCTTCTCGAATTCATCCATCCCGGCCCCGACTCCAAGGACGAACTGATCGCCACCCTGGCCGAGGCGGAGGACAACGACGTCATCAACGGCGACGCCCGCGTGATGCTCGAGCGCGTGCTGCGCATGGCCGAGATGACGGCCAGCGACGTGATGGTGCCCGCGCCCCGCATGGACCTGATCGACATCGATTCGCCCTACGAGCCGCTGCTCCACCAGGTGATCGACACGGCGCACTCGCGCTTTCCCGTCTACCAGGGCGAGCGCGAGAACATCATCGGCATCCTGATGGCGAAGGACCTGCTGAAGCTGCAGCGGGCGCCCGAGCTGAACATCCGCGCGCTGCTGCGCCCGGTGGTCTATGTGCCCGAGAGCAAGGGCCTGAACGACCTGTTGCGCGAATTCCGCGCCAACCGCATCCACATGGCGGTGGTGATCGACGAGTTCGGCCGCGTGGCCGGCCTCGTCACCATCGAGGACGTGCTGGAGCAGATCGTGGGCGAGATCGAAGACGAATTCGACATTCCCGAAGACGAAGGCGACATCTTCGCGCTGGCCGACCGCACCTACCGCGTGAGCGGCGACACCCCCGTGGAGCGCGTGGCCGAGGCGTTCGACCTGCCCACGATCGAAGGCAGCGACCGGGACGAGGAGTTCGACACCATCGGCGGCCTGATCGCGCACGAACTCGGCCATGCGCCGCGCCGCGGCGAGTCGCTCGACCTGGCCGGCCTGCGCTTCATCGTGCTGCACACGAAGGGCGGGGCGGTGCGCTGGTTCAAGGTCTCGCCCGTGCCCGCGGGCGACGGCCCGGACGCCGGCTGAGCATGCCAGTCGATTTCTCCGGCGGACGCCGCTCCCGCGCGCCCGCGGCGGCCGGCTGGGCCGGCGCGGCGCTGGCCGGGCTCTCCGGACTCGCGCAGGCCGCATCCATCGCCTGGCCCTGGGGCGGGCAGCCGCTCTGGTGGCTGCAGCTCGCCTCCCTTGCGGTGCTGGCGCGCCTGCTGCTCGGCGCGCGCGGCGCGTGGCACGCGGCGGGCCTGGGCGCCGCCTTCGCCACTGCGTGGCTCACGGGCACGTTCTGGTGGCTGTTCATTTCCATGCACACCTACGGCGGCCTCGCCGCGCCGCTCGCCGTGCTCGCGGTGGTGGGGCTGGCGGCTTTTTTGGGCAGCTACTACGCGGTGACCGCGGCGGTGTTCGCGCGCCTCGGGGCCCGCATCGCCGGGCGGCGCGGCGGGCTGGCCGTGGCCTTCGGCGCGCTCTGGCTGCTGGCCGAGCTGGCGCGCGGCGTGCTGTGGACCGGCTTCCCGTGGGGGGCCGGCGGCTACGCGCACGTGGACGGGCCCCTGGCGGTGCTGGCGCGCTGGACGGGCGTGTACGGCATCGGTGCCGTGGCGGCCGGGCTGGCGATGCTGGCCGCGCAGTTGCGCGGATCCGATCTGCGCCGGCCGAAGTGCTGGGCGGTCGCCGCCGCGTTCGCCCTCGCCTGGGCGGGGCTCGCGGCACAGCGCCACTGCGCGGTGGACGGCTGCGGCGTGCAGGGAGCGCAGGAGGCGAAGGCGCCCGCGCCGCTGTCCGTGGCGCTGCTGCAGGGCAACATCCCCCAGGACGAGAAATTCCAGGCCGGCAGCGGCATTCCACAGGCCCTGCGCTGGTACGGCGACGCGCTGCGCACCGCCGATGCCGCGCTGGTCGTCGCCCCCGAGACCGCCATTCCGCTGCTGCCGCAGCAGCTCATGCCGGGCTACCTCGAATCGATCCAGGCGCACTACGCGGGCGGATCGGCACCGGGTACTGCCGCCCCGGCCACCACGGCCACCACGGCGGCCACCACCACCCCGCGCGCCGCGCTGCTGGGCATTCCGCTGGGCGACGCCGAACAGGGCTACACCAATTCCGTGATCGGCTTCGCCCCCGGCCTGCCCGCCACCTACCGGTACGACAAGCACCACCTGGTGCCGTTCGGCGAGTTCGTGCCCCCGCTGTTCCGCTGGTTCACCGAACTCATGAACATCCCGCTGGGCGACTTCAACCGCGGCGGCGTGGGGCAGCCTTCGTTCGCCTGGGCCGGCCAGCGCATCGCACCCAACATCTGCTACGAGGATCTGTTCGGCGAGGAGTTGGCCGCGCGCTTCGCCGATCCGGCGTCGGCCCCGACGGTGTTCGTGAACGTCAGCAACATCGCCTGGTTCGGCGATTCCGTCGCCATCGACCAGCATCTCGCGATCAGCCGGATGCGCGCCCTGGAGTTCGAGCGCCCGATGGTGCGCGCCACCAACACCGGCGCGACGGCACTGATCGACCACCGCGGCGTGGTCACGGCGCGCCTGCCTTCCGCGCAGCGCGGCATCCTGCGGGGCGAGGTGGAGGGCCGCAGCGGCGCCGCCACCCCATTCGCCTGGTGGGCCGCGCGCGCCGGGCTGTGGCCGCTCTGGCTGCTGGGCGCGCTGGTGGTGGCCGCGGCCTTCGCCGTGCGGCCCCTGCGGCGCTGACCGGCGGCGCCGCCGCGGCACCGGCCCGCGAGCCGGCTAGCCGGCAGGGCTGCCTTCCGCATGGTGCGGGCGCGCCAGTACCGCATGCAGCAGGCCCGGCAGCAGGTCGAGCATGCGCGCCGCATGGCGGCCCGGGGGATGGTGTTCCGCGTGGTAGGCGTACAGCGGAATCGGCTCCCGGTCGCGCAGCGGCACGGCCACCACCGTGGCCGGGTCCAGATTGCCGGCCGTGAGGAAGTCCACCACCGTCCATCCCAGGCCGCGCCGCACCAGCTCCACCGCCAGCTGCGAGGTCTGCACCTGGATGCCCAGCTCGGTGTGCACGCCCAGCTCGCGGGCCAGCGCGGCCACGGGCGCGCGCATCGGGTCGTCGCCCAGCAGCGGGATCATGGGGGTGTTCGCGAGGAACGAGATCGGGTCGTTGCGGTTCAGGCGCACGGCCCGCTGCCAGATGTCGCGCCCCACGGCGATCGAGAGCGGCCCGCTCACCAGCATGCTGCTGCGCACCTGCGGATGGGGATGCGGATAGAAGCCCAGCGCGAAATCCACCGTCCGCGTGGTCAGCGCCTGCGCCATCTGGTCGGGGTGCAGCGTGCGCACCTCCACCCCCACCCGGGGCGACTGGCGCGCATGCAGCTCCAGCACCGTCGGCAGGAAGGTGTGCGTGACCGAGGGGATCGCCCCCAGCCGCACCTGCCCGCCCTCGGGCTGTCGCAGGTTGAGCGCGGTGCGGCGCAGTTCGTCCAGCTGCCGGTAGATCTGACCGGAGGCCGCGAACAGCGCCTGCGCCTCCGGGGTGGGCACGAGCGCGCCGCGCACCCGGCTGAACAGCGGGTAGCCGAGCTGCAGTTCGGCGTGCGCGATCGTCTTGCTGACGGCCGAGGGCGTGATGCTGACGAGGCGGGCGGCGGCACTCATGTTGCCCGCCTGCATGACGGCCTGGAAGACTTCGAGTTGCCGGAGGTTCATGGCTGGGGAGGGAGCGGATCGGGGGGTATGAATTCCATTCACACCCCGACCCGGATTATTCCCCACAGCCGGGTTACGTCATTCCTAACATACGGCACCCGTACGACGGGCCCGTGACAATCAATCCAACAATCAAGGAGATGAACGAGTGATGGCTTTCCCGCACATGCAATTCAAGCGCCTGCTGGCCGGCGCCGCTTTCGCCGCCTGGGGTCTCGTGGCCGGCGCGCAGACGCAGTCCGCAGCGCCCGCCCAGTCGGCCGCCAAGCCCAACGTCGTCGTGCTCGCCACCGGCGGCACGATCGCCGGTGCCGGCGCGACGGCCGCCAACAGCGCCTCGTATGCCGCCGCCAAGGTGCCGGTCGACAAGCTGCTCGCCGGCCTGCCCGAACTCGCCAACGTCGCGTCCGTGAAGGGGGAGCAGGTCTTCCAGATCGCCTCCGAGAGCTTCACGAACGACCAGCTGCTGCAACTGGGCAAGCGCGTGTCCGCGCTCTCCAAGCAGCCCGACGTGGACGGCATCGTCGTCACCCACGGCACCGACACGCTCGAAGAAACCGCCTACTTCCTGAACCTGGTCGTCCACACGGACAAGCCCATCGTGGTCGTGGGTTCCATGCGTCCGGGCACGGCCCTCTCGGCCGACGGCGCGCTGAACCTGCTGGAGGCCGTCACGGTGGCCGCGAGCAAGGAATCCGCCGGCAAGGGCGTGCTCGTCACCATGAGCGACGAAATCCAGAGCGGCCGCGACGTCACCAAGGGCGTCAACGTCAAGACCCAGGCGTTCCGCAGCCAGTGGGGCCCGCTGGGCATGGTGGTGGAAGGCCAGACCTACTGGTTCCGCGCGCCCGTCAAGCGCCACACGATGCAGTCGGAGTTCAACATCGACGAGATCACCGCCCTGGCGCCCGTGGACATCGTCTACGGCTACGGCAACGTGCCCCGCTCCATCGCCGACGCGGTGGGCAACTCGGGCGTGAAGGCCCTGATCCACGCCGGCACGGGCAATGGCTCGGTGGCCGACCGCGTGGTGCCCGCCCTGCAGGAACTGCGCGGCAAGGGCGTGCAGATCGTGCGTTCCTCGCGCGTGGCCGACGGCTTCGTGCTGCGCAATGCCGAGCAGCCCGACGACAAGTACGACTGGGTGGTGGCGCACGACCTGAACCCCCAGAAGGCGCGCATCCTGGCGGCCGTCGCCCTGACGAAGCCGCAGACCAGCAAGGATCTGCAGCGCATCTTCTGGCAGTATTGAGCGGGCAAGCCGCCCGTGCCGTACCGGCGTTCCGCGCCGGTCCACCGACCCACAGGGCCGCCTCGTGCGGCCCTTTTCCTTGCGCGGCGTCAAGCCGCCGCCGCAGGGCGCCGTGGGGTCTGTCGCCCCCCGGCTGGGTGGATGCCCCCCGCAGACTGGATAATGCGCGTTCGCGACCGCCGGCGATGCCGGGGTGTGCGCACACGAAACGCGGCGCTGCGCGCCGACCTGGAGCACGACTGACAATGGCTGAATCCTTTTCCTATGAACAACTGATCGCCTCGGGCGAAGGCAGGCTGTTCACCCCCGACAGCGGACGACTCCCGCTGCCGCCCATGCTGATGTTCGACCGCATCACGCACATCGACGCCGACGGCGGCGCGCACGGGCTGGGAAAGATTCGCGCCGAGCTGGACGTGCGCCCCGACCTCTGGTTCTTCGACTGCCACTTCCAGGGCGATCCGGTGATGCCGGGCTGCCTGGGCCTGGACGCCATGTGGCAGCTCATCGGTTTCTACCTGACCTGGCTGCAGCTGCCGGGCCGGGGCCGGGCGCTGGGCGCGGGCGAGGTCAAGTTCACCGGCGAGGTGGGCCCGAACGTCAAGCTCGTCACCTACGAAATCGACATCAAGCGCGTCATCAAGCGCAAGCTGGTCATGGCCATCGGCGACGCCCGCCTGCTGGCCGACGGCCAGGAGATCTACGTGGCCTCCGACCTGCGCGTGGGCCTGTTCAAGCGCGAAGACGGCGGGAAGGACGGCGCACCCGCAGCGGGAGCATCGGCATGACCACGAAGAAGCGCGTCGTCATCACGGGAGCGGGCATCGTCTCGTGCATCGGCAATGACCGGCAGACCGTGACCGCCTCGCTGCGCGAGGGCACCTCCGGCATCCGCGCCATGCCCGAGTTCGCCGAACTCGGCCTGCGCAGCCAGGTGGCGGGCGCACCCCGGATCGACCTGGACGCGGCCATCGACCGCAAGCTGCGCCGCTTCATGGGCGACGCGGCGGCCTATGCCTACCTCTCGCTGAAGGACGCGATCGCGCAGTCGGGCCTCGCGCCAAGCCAAGTCTCGCACCCGCGCACCGGCCTCATCATGGGATCGGGCGGCGGCTCGCCGGCCCACCAGATCGAGGCGGCCGATACCCTGCGCTCCAAGGGCATCCGCCGCGTCGGCCCCTACCAGGTGACGCGCTGCATGGGCTCGACCGTGTCGGCCAACCTGTCCACCGCGTTCGCCATCAAGGGCATCAACTTCTCCATCACCTCGGCCTGCAGCACGTCTGCGCACTGCGTCGGCATGGCGGCCCAGCAGATCGCCTTCGGCCTGCAGGACGTGATGTTCGCGGGCGGCGGCGAAGAGCTGTCCTGGGGCCTCGCCACGCTGTTCGACGGCATGGGCGCCATGTCGTCCAAGTTCAACGACACGCCCGAGAAGGCCTCGCGCCCCTACGACGCGGAACGCGACGGCTTCGTGATCGCCGGCGGCGGCGGCGCCCTGGTGCTCGAGAGCCTCGAGCATGCGCAGGCCCGCGGCGCCACCATCCTGGCCGAGATCGTCGGCTTCGGCCTGTCGTCGGACGGCGAGGACATGGTCGCGCCCTCGGGCGACGGGGCCATCGCCTGCATGCGGCAGGCCATCGAGCAAGCCGGCGGCGGCCCGATCGATTACGTGAACACGCACGGCACCTCGACCCCCGTGGGCGACCTGCCCGAGCTGCGCGCGCTGCGCGAGGTGTTCGGCGATGCCGTGCCGCCGTTCTCCAGCACCAAGTCGCTCACCGGCCACTCGCAGGGCGCGACCGGCGTGCAAGAGGCGATCTACTGCCTCTACATGCTGCAGGACGGCTTCATCGCGGGCTCGATCAACGTCGAGACGCCCGATCCCGCCGTGGGCGACCTGCCGCTCGTGACCACCACGCGCGAGGCGCCGCTGCGCACGGTGCTCTCCAACAGCTTCGGCTTCGGCGGCACCAACGCCAGCCTGGTGCTGCGGCGCTGGGACGGCCAGTAAGCTGGCTTGGCGGGCGGGGCTGCGCCCCTGCGCCGCGGCGCCGGCTGCGCGCTGGCCGGCACGCACCGGCCCATCCACCCGGGCCCTGCGGCGCCGGGCGCCGTGGCCTTTCGTGCCCGCCGTGCGCCGGGCCCCGCCGCGCGGCCCCGTAGAATCCCCGGTTCCGCGCGCTGCGCGGCCATCTTCCAGACCGCGCCCGGGATGGCGGCTCGCCTGCTGCCTGCCGCCCCCGGCCGCCAGGACACACACGCATGTTGACCTTCCAGCAAATCATCCTGAAGCTGCAGTCGTACTGGGACGCCCAGGGCTGCGCGCTCCTGCAGCCCTACGACATGGAAGTGGGCGCGGGCACCTCGCACACCGCCACCTTCCTGCGCGCCCTGGGCCCGGAGCCCTGGAAGGCCGCCTACGTGCAGCCCAGCCGCCGCCCCAAGGACGGCCGCTACGGCGAGAACCCCAACCGCCTGCAGCACTACTACCAGTACCAGGTGGTCTTGAAGCCCGCGCCGGCCAACATCCTGGAGCTGTACCTCGGGTCGCTGGAGGCCCTCGGCTTCGACCTGAAGAAGAACGACATCCGCTTCGTGGAAGACGACTGGGAGAACCCCACGCTCGGCGCCTGGGGCCTGGGGTGGGAGGTCTGGCTCAACGGCATGGAAGTGACCCAGTTCACGTACTTCCAGCAGGTCGGCGGCATCGACTGCAAGCCCGCCACGGGCGAAATCACGTACGGCCTCGAGCGCCTGGCCATGTACCTGCAGGGCGTGGACAACGTCTACAACCTCGCCTGGACCGACACGCTCAAGTACGGCGACGTCTACCACCAGAACGAGGTGGAACAGTCCACCTACAACTTCGAGCACTCCGACGCCGACTTCCTCTTCACCGCCTTCGCGGCGCACGAGAAGCAGGCCCAGTACCTGATGGAGCAGCAACTGGCGCTGCCCGCCTACGAGCAGGTGCTCAAGGCCGCGCACAGCTTCAACCTGCTGGATGCGCGCGGCGCGATCTCCGTGACCGAACGGGCCGCCTACATCGGCCGCATCCGCAACCTGGCCCGGGCCGTGGCCCGCAGCTACCTCGACAGCCGCGCCCGCCTGGGCTTCCCCATGGCACCCCGCGCCTGGGCCGACGAAGTGCTGGCCGACATCGCCAAGGCCGGCCAGCAACAGCAGCAGAAGAAGGAAGCCGCCTGAAGCGGCGGGCCCTGCGGACCGAGAGACACACCATCATGACCCATCCGAACCTTCTCGTCGAACTGTTCGTCGAAGAGCTGCCCCCGAAAGCCCTGCAGAAGCTCGGCGACGCCTTCGCCCAGGTGCTGCTGGCGCAGCTGCAGGCCCAGGGCCTCGCCTCCGCCGCCTCGCGCCTGACGGCCTATGCCTCGCCCCGGCGCCTGGCCGCCCACATCACCGAAGTCGCGCCGCAGGCGGCCGACAAGGCCGTCTCGCAGAAGCTCATGCCCGTCACGGTGGGCCTGGACGCCTCCGGAAACGCCACACCGGCGCTGCTCAAGAAGCTCTCCGCCCTGGGCGCCGACGCTTCCGCCGTGCCCGGCCTGCGCCGCGCACCCGACGGCAAGGCCGAGGCGCTGTTCCTCGACAGCACCGCGCGCGGCGCCACGCTGTCCGAAGGGCTGCAGAAGGCGCTCCAGGAATCCGTCGCCAGGCTGCCCATCCCCAAGGTGATGCGCTACCAGCTCGAATCGGGCTGTGAGCAGCCGGGCTGGACGAGCGTGAGCTTCGTGCGCCCCGCGCACGGCCTCGTCGCGCTGCACGGCACCGAAGTGCTGCTGTCCGTCTCGGTGCTGGGCCTCACGGCCGGCAACGCCACCCACGGCCACCGCTTCGAGGCGGCCGTGGACCCGGTGGTGCTGCGCAGCGCCGACACCTATGCCGAGCAGCTGGCCGAAGAGGGCGCCGTGATCGCCGGCTTCGCCGACCGCCGCGCCGAGATCGTCCGCCAGCTGCAGGCCGCGGCCGAGCAGGTGGGCGGCGGCGTGCGTCCCATCCAGGACGATGCGCTGCTCGACGAGGTGACGGCCCTGGTCGAACGCCCGAACGTGCTCGTCTGCGAGTTCGAGAAGGAATTCCTGGATGTGCCGCAAGAGTGCCTCATCCTGACGATGAAGGCCAACCAGAAATACTTCCCGCTGCTCGACGCCGAGGGCCGGCTCACGCACCGCTTCCTGGTGGTGAGCAACATCCGCCCGGATGACGCGAGCGCCGTGGTCGGCGGCAACGAGCGCGTGGTGCGCCCGCGCCTGGCCGACGCCAAGTTCTTCTTCGACCAGGACCGCAAGAAGACGCTCGAATCGCGCGTCGCCTCGCTCGCCAAGGTGGTCTACCACAACCAGCTCGGCACCCAGGGCGAGCGCGTGGACCGCGTGCGCGCCATCGCCCGGGCCATCGCGCAGCAGATCGGCGACGTGGAACTGGCCCGCCAGGCCGACCAGGCGGCGCAGCTCGCCAAGGCCGACCTCGTCACCGACATGGTGGGCGAATTCCCCGAACTGCAGGGCACCATGGGCCGCTACTACGCCCAGGCCGACGGCCTGCCCGCAGCGGTGGCCGATGCCATCGAAGACCATTACAAGCCGCGCTTCGCGGGCGACACGCTGCCGCGCGGCGACGTGGGCGTGGTGGTGGCGCTGGCCGACAAGCTCGAAACCCTGGTGGGCATGTTCGGCATCGGCAACCTGCCCACGGGCGACCGCGACCCGTTCGCGCTGCGCCGCCACGCGCTGGGCGTGATCCGCATGCTGGTCGAGAAGGAGCTTCCGCTCGATCTGGAAACGCTGCTGCACAGCGCGCTGCCCGCATTCGGCGACAAGATCCAGGACGCCACCGCGCCGCTGGCCGACTTCATCTACGACCGCCTGGCCGGCAGCCTGCGCGAGCAGGGCTACAGCGCCCAGGAAGTCGATGCCGTGCTGGCCCTGCGCCCGCAGCGCCTGGCCCTGGTCGCCAAGCAGCTCGCCGCCGTGCGCGCGTTCGCCGCGCTACCCGAGGCACCGGCGCTCGCCGCGGCCAACAAGCGCGTCACCAACATCCTCAAGAAGGCCGGCGACGTGGATGCGCACGTCAACCCCGAGCTGCTGCGCGAGCAGGCCGAGAAGGACCTGTACGCCGCGCTGCAGCGCTTCGTGCCCGAAGCCGATGCGCTCTACGCCCGCGGCGACTACACGGGCAGCCTGCAGACGCTGGCCGTGCTGCGCGCGCCCGTGGATGCGTTCTTCGACGACGTGATGGTCAACGCCGAGGAGCTGGACCTGCGCCTCAACCGCCAGGGCCTGCTGCAGAGCCTGCACGTGGCGATGAACCGCGTGGCCGACCTCTCGCGCCTGGCCGTCGCCTGAGCGCGCGCCGGCGCCCCCCGCGCAGCGCGAGCGACCACGGACTTCAGCCATGCCGCCCACCGCCGCCCCGGACGGCGCCACCCGCACGGCGTGGTGGCTGTTCGCGCCGCCCGCGGCGGTCGTGGGCCTGCGCTGGCTGCTGGAGTGGCATGCCGACCGCTCTCCCGGGCCCGCCGTGTGGCCGCTCGCGCCCTTCGACGGCACCCGCGACCCGGCATGGGCGTTCACCGCGTTCGGTGCCGGTGCTGCGGTCCTGGCCGCCACCGGCTGGCTGCTGCGCCGCGCGGCGCGCCGCTGGGGCCGCCCGGCCGCACGCCGCATCGCCCTGGGGCTGTGGGTGCTGGCCTGCGCTGGCGGCGCCATGGCGCTCGCCCTGCGCCACTGGGACGCCCGCCTGCTGCAGCCGCTGCCCGATGCCCGCGTGACCGTCGCCGGTACGCGTTCCCAGCCCGCCAGCCTGCGCGGGCCCGGAGGCACCCAGGTGGTGCTGCGCTGGGAGGCCGGCGAACGCACCCGGGGCGGCGTGGGGCAGGGCGGGGGCCCTGGCGCGCCGCCGCCGCCACTGCTGCGGCAGGCGACCCTTCCGCCGGACGCCGCCGCAGGCTGGCAGCCGGGCCAGGCGCTGCGCCTGCAGTGGGCGCAGGGCCGTTTCGGCGGCCTCTACGCCACGGGCTGGAGCCCCGCCGGGCCGGCGGCCTCGGCGGGCACCGCGCCGCATCTTCCATAATCGCGCGCATGAAACTCGCCATCCTCGACCGTGACGGCACGCTCAACGCCCCCGGCGAGGGCTTCATTTCCTCGCCCGACGAATGGGTGCCCGTGCCGGGGGCCCTGGAGGCCGTGGCGCGCCTCACCCACGCGGGCTGGCACCTCGCCGTGGCCACCAACCAGCCCGGCCTGGGGCGTGGCCTGTTCGACGTGCTGGCGCTCAATGCCATCCATGCGCGCATGCACCGGCTGCTCGCAGCCGCGGGCGGGCGCATCGAGGCCATCTTCTACTGCCCGCACGCTCCCGACGAGGGCTGCGCCTGCCGCAAGCCCGCACCGGGGCTGATGGAGCAGATCCGCGAACGCTACGGCGTGGAGGGCGGCGATGTGGTCGTGGTGGGCAGCTGCCCCGAGCACCTGCAGGCCGGTGCGGCCATCGGCGCGCGACTGCACGCCGTGGGCGCGCACGGAGCGGATGCCGGCGCGCCCGGCGCCTGGCCGCCGGGCACGCTGCACCACGCGGGCCTCGGGGCCTTCGCGGACCACGTCCTGGCCGCCCCTGCGAAGCCGCCGTCCGGCGGAGGCTGACGCACGCGCCGGGCCGATGCCCGGCATTCCTTCCACCCCGCGGCACCGGGCGCGCCCGGCCCGCGGCCCGACACCCCGGCATCCTCTCCTTCCCTCACTCCGCATCGCATGGCCTTCATCCGCTCCGTTCTCCATCTGCTCTGGATGGCCCTCACCGTGGTCCCCTACACCCTCGCCATCCTCGTGGTCCGGCTGTTCGGTGCGCCCACGCACGTCCGCTACCGCATCGCGCGCGCCTGGCTCAAGCTCAGCACCGACGCGGCCCGCGTGATCATGGGCATCCGCACCCGCATCACCGGCATGGAGCACCTGCCGAAGGACCCGGGCCAGGGCGTGGTGCTGCTGGTGAAGCACCAGTCCACCTACGAGACCTTCCTGATGCCGGCGATCATGCCGCGCCCCCTGGCCTACGTGTTCAAGAAGGAGCTGCTGCAGATCCCGTTCTTCGGCTGGTCCATCGGCAGCCTGGACATGATCCACATCGACCGCAGCCAGCGCGCGCGCGCCTTCGTGAAGGTGCTGCAGCAGGGCCGCGCGCTCCTGGCCCGGGGCACCTGGGTCATCATGTTCCCCGAGGGCACCCGCACGGCCCGCGGCGAGAAGGGCGACTACAAGAGCGGCGGAACCCGGCTCGCGATCGAGGCCGGCGTGCCCGTGGTGCCGGTGGCCGTCACCTCGGCCAAGGTCTGGCCGCGCAAGGCCTTCGTCAAGCGGCCCGGCACGGTGGATGTGTCCATCGGCCGCCCGATTCCCTCCGCCGGGCGCAAGCCCGATGAACTGATGGCCGAGGTCGAGGCCTGGATCGAGGCCGAGATGCGCCGCCTCGACCCCGAAGCCTACGGAGCCGCCCGCACGGAGCCCTGATGCAGCGGCTGGTGCAGCTCGCGCTGGACTTCTTCGGTGGCGGTGGCGGCGTGCCTCCCGGGCCCGCGGAGCCACAGGCATCCCGTGCGCCTTCCGCCGCGCCGCCCGCGGCTTCCCAGGGCGGGCCTGCGCCGGCACATCCCGGAAACCGCAGCGCCGGGCCGGGCATGCCGGCGCCGGACGCGCGCCCCCTGCCCGTCGAATTCCGCCATCCCGCCGCCAGCCGCGAGGTGGTGCTGGGCGATGCGCTCGTCGCCTATGCGCTGCAGCGCTCGCGGCGGCGCACCATCGGCTTCACGGTCGGGCCGGACGGGCTCGCGGTACGCGCGCCCGGCTGGGTCTCGTTGGCGAACGTGGATGCGGCCGTGCGTGAGAAATCCGCCTGGATCCTGCGCAAGCTCGGGGAAGCGCGCGAACGCCAGCGCCGCCAGGAGGACGCGCAGATCGAATGGGGCGACGGCGCCGTGCTGCCCTACCTCGGCGAGCCGCTCACCGTGGTGCTGGACCCGACGCACGGCTTTCGCGGGCAGGGCGCGGCGCTGGTGCCGGGACCGGACGGCGGGCGCTGCCTGCACGTCGGACTGCCGCGCGCCGCCACCCCCGCGCAGGTGCGGGATGCCGTGCAGGCCTGGCTGATGCGTGACGCGCGCCGCCACTTCACCGCCCGGCTGGACCATTTCGCGCCGCTGCTGGGTGTGCAGTGGCGCACCCTGCGGCTGTCGAGCGCCCAGACGCGCTGGGGCAGCGCACGCGCCGACGGCTCCATCCGCCTCAACTGGCGGCTGCTGCACTACCGGCCGGCCGTCATCGACTACGTCGTCGCGCACGAACTCTCCCACCTGCGCCACATGGACCACAGCCCCCGCTTCTGGGACACGGTGGCCACCGTCATGCCGGACTATGCCGCGCTGCGCGACCGGCTGCGCGACGAGCCCGCTCCCCGGTGGTGATCCCGTGCTGGTTGGGGGCGGATGCCGCAGGGCCTCGACCTGCCCCGCGGACTGGAACAGAATGCAGCCCATGACCGCTTCGAATGCTTCCCCGTCCTCTTCCGCCGCCATCCCTGCCGAAGGCTATGCAGGCGACGTGTCGCCGCAGCTCGCCTGGGAGTGGGTGCAGGGCGGCCGTGCCGTGCTCGTGGACGTGCGCACCGATGCCGAACGCGACTGGGTCGGTTTCGTGCCGGGCGCCGTGGCCATTCCCTGGAAGACCTATCCCGGCATGGCTCTGAATCCCGGCTTCGACGACGCCCTGCGCGCCGCCGTGCCCGAGGGCGGACAGGCCGTACTGCTGTGCCGCAGCGGGGTGCGTTCGGTGGCGGCCGCGCGGCGCGCCACCGAGTTGGGGGTCACGGCCTACAACATCCTCGAAGGCTTCGAGGGCGATGCGGATGCCGATGGCCACCGCAACCGCACGGGCGGCTGGCGCTTCCGCGGGCTGCCCTGGCGGCAGGGCTGACAGGGCCCCAGGGCCGGCTCCACGCCGCCCCTGCCCGATGCGAAGGCGGGGAGGGAAGGGCGGGGCGTGCCAGCCTTCCGGTCAGGCCCCGTCTGCCGCGGTCACAGCGGCGGAATGCGCAGCTTCTGTCCCGGATAGATCTTGTCCGGATGCGTCAGCATGGGCTGGTTGGCCTCGAAGATGCGGGGGTACTTGTTGGCGTCGCCGTAGTACTTCTTGGCGATGGCCGAGAGCGTGTCGCCGCGCACCACGTCGTGGTACTGCGCTTCGGGCTCTGCGTTCTGCACGGTCATCTGGTTGTCCACGCTCGTCACGCCCGAGACGTTGCCGCAGCACAGCGTGACCTTCTCCTTGGCGGCCTGGGACGGCGCCTCGCCCTGCACGGTCACCTTGCCTTCAGGGCCGGCGAAGGCCACCTTGACGTTGCCAACGCCCAGGTTCTGCGACGCGATGTACGTCTCGATCGCCTTGCTGGCGGTGGCGTTGAGCTGGTCCTGGCTCGGTGCGGCGGGGGCTGCTGCCGGCGCGGCGGCGGGCGCCGGTGCGGGCGCGGCATGCGCGTCCTTGCCTCCGAACAATTTTTCCCCGGCTTCCTTCACGAAGCTGAAAAGTCCCATGTCATGGCTCCTTGTTGTGGTGTGGAAAACAACCGGCCCGGGGCCGGCGCGAACCACTGTAGCGCTTCCGTCCGCGCGCGCCGTGTCGGACGGCGGCCCGATCCCGGTGCGGCAGGGCGCCGGTCCCGCCTGTCTCCGCGGCGTCCTCCCGGGGCCGGCTGGGCGGTAAAACTCGTGATAATCCGTCGCATGACTTTTCTGGCCATCGACGTCGGCAACACCCGCCTCAAGTGGGCGATGTACGACGCTCCCAAGCCAGGCGCCGCCGTCCTGGCCCATGGCGCCGAATTCCTCGACCACATCGAGCGCCTCGCGGATAGCGCCTGGGCCGGGCTGCCGGCGCCCACGCGCATGCTGGGCTGCGTGGTGGCCGGCGATGCCGTGCGGCGGCGCGTGATGGAGCAGATGGAGTGGTGGGACGTGCCGGCCCACTGGGTCGTCCCCTCCACCCGCGAGGCCGGCCTCGTCAACGGCTACGACCACCCGACGCGCCTGGGTTCCGACCGCTGGGTGGCGATGATCGGCGCGCGCCACCGGCTGCTGCGCCAGGGCGCGCCGCGCCCGCTGGTCGTGGTGATGGTCGGCACGGCCGTGACCGTCGAGGCGATCGATGCCGAAGGGCGCTTTCTCGGCGGCCTCATCCTGCCGGGACACGGCATCATGCTGCGCGCGCTCGAGTCGGGCACGGCGGGGCTGCACGTGCCCACCGGCGAGGTCACGCCCTTTCCCACCAACACCAGCGATGCGCTCACGAGCGGCGGCACCTATGCCATCGCCGGGGCCGTGGAGCGCATGGTGCAGCACGTCGCCGCGCACTGCGGCGAAGAGCCCGCCTGCATGATGACCGGCGGCGCGGGCTGGAAGATGGCGCCCAGCATGACGCGCCCGTTCGACCTGATCGAGAACCTGATCTTCGACGGCCTGCTCGCCATCGCCGAGGAGCGCTTCGGCGGCAGCTGACGCGCCGGGCCGTGGCCTAGGCGCCGTCGTCGAGTTCCATGCGCGCCAGCTCCACGGCCAGGCGCTCCGCCGCATCCGCCGCATCGGCATGCGCGGCCTGTTCATAGAGTTCGGTGGCGCGCGCTGCATGCGCCGCGCCGCCGAGCATGAGGAGCGCGTTGGCGTGCTCGATGCGGCCGATCACCGAATGCGGGTGCAGCGCGAACGACTCGTCGAACAGCCGCAGGCTGTCCTCGCGGCGCGCGCCGTGGGTGATGCTGCCCACCATCTCCCCCACCTTGTCGATCACCTCGGCATGGAACACCGCCAGCGCCAGCCGCGCATCGGCGTGCCGCGCATTCAAGGCGATGGTGCGGTCCAGCCCCGCGCGCACCTGGCCGGTGATCCCCTGCGCCAGCGCCCGGGCCACGCTGATGCCCTGGGCATAGCGCCCGAGCGCATAGGCGTGCCAGAACCAGGCGTTCGGATTGTCGGGTTCGGCAGCCGCCTGCCGCCGCGCGGATTCGGCCGCCTGGCTGAAGAGTTCCAGCCGCCGTGCCTCGCTCGGCTCCAGGTAGGTCGCGTAGACGATCGTCGCCTTGTTCGCCGCGGTGATGCCCGCGCCGCCGGCCGCCATGCCGGCGCGCGCCGCCTCCGCGAAGCGGCCGCTGTGGAACAGCGCCCAGGCCTTGAGCACGGCGGGGTCGTGCGGCAAGGGCTCCGCGTCCCCCTGGTGCAGGCGTTCCCAGCGGCGCGCGACGTCCCCGGCCGTGAAGGCGTAGTCGCGGGTGTACGGGAAAGGCGTCCAGGATTCCATGGTGTGCGTCTTCGTGTTCATGCGCGTTCCGTGTTCATGCGGCGTCGGCCGGAGCGTGGTTCTCGCCCAGCGCCTGCAACTGGGCCCGCTGGCCGCCGCAGAGGTAGGGATGCAGCAGGCCCAGCACCTGCTGCACGCCGCGCAGCAGCGCGGCCTGGGCGTTGTCCGGCTCCAGGGCATGCCGCGGATCGCGCACGTACTCGAAGCTCAGCCAGTATGTCACCGCCATCATGCAATGCTCGGCCACCGTGGGCAGGTCGCCCGCCGGGATGCGCAGCGCGCCCGAGCGTTCCATGCCGCACAGCATGGTGCGCACGGCGCGGGATTTGCGGGCGAGGAGCGGGCCGAAATGCGTCTCCACGTGCCGGTTGCGCGACAGCAGATCGTTCAGGTCCCGGTAGAGGAAGCGGTAATGCCAGATGCGCTCCAGCACCGAATGCAGCAGCGCCCGCGCGTCGTCCACGTCGCGCACGTCCGCAGCCGCGTCCAGCAGTTCGGACATCTCCGCTTCGTAGCGCGCATAGAGCGCGGTGACGAGCTCATCCTTGGCGGGATAGTGGTAGTAGAGGTTTCCGGGGCTGATGCGCAGCTCCGCCGAGATGGCCGTGGTCGATACATTGGGCTCTCCGAAGCGGTTGAACAGCTCCAGCGTCGTCTCCAGGATGCGCTCCGCTGTGCGGCGCGGCGCCTTTTTTGCCATCTCTGCCTCCCTTGTACCGTGGGCGGGATCGTTTGTTCTCGCGCCGGAACGCCTGCCTGGCGCGCTCCGGTCGCTGCGTGTTCCCCACTCCGTCGATCCACTCTAACCTGCCGGCGCTGCCACGGCTTTTTGCAGTGCACCATGCGGGGTCTTCGCGCGGGGAGCGGCGCGGCTGGAAGAGCACGCAATGGCAGCGTGCCGGATGGTTGCGTCGCAGCTCGGCCGTACGCCCGGTGACGCAGGCCGGTGACGCGATGGGATAATCCCGCGCTTCGCTGCAAGGCGTCTACTCGAAATCGATCCCATGATTCTGGTCACCGGCGGCGCGGGCTTCATCGGCGCCAACTTCGTCCTCGACTGGCTGGCGGGCTGCGACGAGCCCGTCCTCAACCTCGACAAGCTCACCTACGCGGGCAATCTGCAGAACCTCGCGTCCCTGCAGGGCGATGCGCGCCACGTCTTCGTGCAGGGCGACATCGGCGACCGCGATCTCATTGAGCGCCTGCTGGCGGAGCACCGCCCCCGCGCCGTCGTGAACTTCGCGGCCGAATCGCACGTGGACCGCTCCATCCACGGCCCCGAGGATTTCATCCAGACCAACGTGGTGGGCACCTTCCGCCTGCTCGAAGCCGTGCGCCAGCACTGGCAGTCGCTGCCCGAGGGCGAGCGCGCCGGGTTCCGCTTCCTGCACGTGTCCACCGACGAGGTCTACGGAACGCTCGGCGCCCAGGACCCAGCCTTCGCCGAAACCCATGCGTTCGAACCCAACAGCCCGTACTCCGCCAGCAAGGCCGCGAGCGACCACCTCGTGCGCGCCTGGCACCACACCTACGGCCTGCCGGTGCTCACCACCAACTGCAGCAACAACTACGGGCCGTTCCACTTTCCCGAGAAGCTCATCCCGCTCATGATCGTGAACGCGCTGGCCGGCAAGCCGCTGCCCGTCTACGGCGACGGCATGCAGATCCGCGACTGGCTCTACGTCCGCGACCACTGCAGCGCGATCCGGCGCGTGCTGGAGGCCGGCCGGCCCGGCGAGACCTACAACGTGGGCGGCTGGAACGAAAAGCCCAACATCGAGATCGTGCAGACCATCTGCGCCCTGCTGGACGAGATGCGCCCGCGCGCGGACGGCCAGCGGTACGCCGCCCAGATCGCCTACGTGCAGGACCGCCCGGGCCACGACCGCCGCTACGCGATCGACGCGCGCAAGATCGAGCGCGAACTCGGCTGGAAGCCCGCGGAAACCTTCGAGACCGGCATCCGCAAGACGGTGGAGTGGTATCTGGCCCACGGCGACTGGGTCGATGGGGTGACCAGCGGTGCCTACCGCGACTGGATCGACCGCCAGTACCGCCAGCCCGCCGCGGAGGCCGCCGCCGCATGAACATCCTCCTCTTCGGCAAGGGCGGGCAGGTCGGCTGGGAACTGCAGCGCAGCCTCTCCGTGCTGGGCACGGTCACGGCCCTGGATTTCGACAGCACGGAGCACTGCGGAGACTTCTCCCGGCCGCAGGCCGTCGCGGACACCGTGCGCGCGCTGCGGCCCGACGTCATCGTGAATGCCGCCGCCCACACCGCGGTGGACAAGGCCGAGAGCGAGCCGGAGTTCGCGCGCACCCTCAACGCCACCACGCCGGGCCTGCTGGCCGAAGAGGCCGCCCGCCTGGGGGCCCTGCTGGTGCACTACAGCACCGACTACGTGTTCGACGGCAGCGGCATCCGCCCCTGGGTGGAGACCGACGCGCCGGCGCCCCTGTCCGTCTATGGCCGTACCAAGCTCGAAGGCGAGCAGCGCATCCAGGCGAGCGGCGCGCGCCACCTCATCCTGCGCACCAGCTGGGTGTACGCCGCGCGCGGCGGCAATTTCGCCAAGACCATGCTGCGCCTCGCGCAGGAGCGCGATCGCCTGACCGTGATCGACGACCAGTGGGGCGCCCCGACGGGGGCCGACCTGCTCGCCGACGCCACGGCCCATGCGGTCCGCCACCTGCAGCAGCGGCCCGAAGACGCCGGCCTCTACCACCTCGTGGCCGCCGGCGAAACGAACTGGCATGCCTACGCGCGCTATGTGATCGAGCAGGCGCAGCGCCTCCGGCCCGAGCTGAAGATCGCCGCCCGCGAAGTGGCGGCCGTGCCGACCAGCGCCTTCCCCACGCCCGCCGTGCGTCCGCACAACTCGCGGCTCGACACCCGCAGGTTCCAGAGCACCTTCGGCCTCGCGCTGCCGCACTGGCAGGCCGGCATCGCCCGCATGCTCGCGGAAATCCTCTGAGACGTTCACCCACCCGCACAGCACCATGACCGCACGCAAGGGCATCATCCTCGCCGGAGGCTCGGGCACGCGCCTGCACCCCGCCACGCTCGCCATCAGCAAGCAATTGCTGCCGGTGTACGACAAGCCGATGATCTACTACCCGCTGAGCACCCTCATGCTCGCCGGCATCCGCGACATCCTCGTCATCAGCACCCCGCAGGACACGCCGCGCTTCGAGCAGTTGCTGGGCGACGGCAGCCAGTGGGGCATCCGCTTGAGTTACGCCGTGCAGCCCAGCCCCGACGGGCTGGCGCAGGCCTTCCTCATTGGCGAGAAGTTCCTGGACGGCAGTCCGAGCGCGCTCGTGCTGGGCGACAACATCTTCCACGGCCACGATTTCGAGGACCTGCTGCGCAGCGCCATGGCGCGCGAGGAGGGCGCGAGCGTGTTCGCCTACCACGTTCACGATCCCGAGCGCTACGGCGTGGCCGAGTTCGACAAGAGCGGCAAGGTGCTCTCCATCGAGGAGAAGCCCAAGGCGCCCAAATCCAGCTATGCCGTCACGGGCCTGTATTTCTACGACCGGCACGTGGTCGAGCGTGCCGCCGGCCTCAAGCCTTCCGCCCGCGGCGAACTGGAGATCACCGACCTGAACCGCGTCTACCTCGAGCGCGACGCGCTGCACGTCGAGATCATGGGGCGCGGCTACGCCTGGCTCGACACCGGCACCCACGAGAGCCTGCTCGAAGCCGGGCAGTTCATCGCCACGCTGGAGCACCGCCAGGGGCTCAAGATCGCCTGCCCGGAAGAGATCGCCTGGCGGCACGGGCTCATCGACGACGACCAGCTCCGGCGTCTCGCCACGCCGCTGGCCAAGAGCGGCTACGGCGCCTACCTGCTCCGCCTGCTGGGCGGCTGAGACACGCCGCCGGCCCACCTCGCGACCCACCGCACCATGAACGCCATCCCCACCCGCATTCCCGACGTCGTCGTCATCGAACCCAAGGTCTTCGGCGACGCCCGCGGCTTCTTCTTCGAGAGCTTCAACCAGCGTGCCTTCGAGGAAGCCACCGGCAGCCGCCACGCCTTCGTGCAGGACAACCACAGCCGCAGCGCGCGCGGCGTGCTGCGCGGCCTGCACTACCAGATCCGGCAGCCGCAGGGCAAGCTCGTGCGCGTCGTGCGCGGCACCGTCTTCGACGTCGCGGTGGACCTGCGCCGCAGCTCGCCCACCTTCGGCCAGTGGGTGGGCGAGGAACTGAGCGAGGACAACCAGCGCCAGCTGTGGGTGCCGCCGGGCTTCGGCCACGGCTTCGTCGTGCTCAGCGAGAGCGCCGACTTCCTCTACAAGACCACCGACTACTACGCGCCCGAACACGAGCGCAGCATCGCCTGGAACGATCCCGACCTCGCCATCGACTGGCGCTATGGCGGCGAGCCCAGCCTGTCCGCGAAGGACCGGCAGGGCGTGGCGTTGCGCGAGGCCGAAGTGTTCGACTGAGCCGGGCCGGTACCGGCGCGCCTCAGCGCGGTGCGGGCTGCTGCAGGGTCTCCTGCGTGGCCCGGTAGAGGCGGTCCGAAGCGAAGAGAGGATTGTCCGGGTCGAACGAGAAGATGTTGTGCCCGCGCGGCACCAGCCGGCCGTGCCAGCGCGGTTCCAGGAAGAACGACAGGAAGTCCGCGCCGTGGCCGGCATGCTCGCGCAGCACCGAGCCCATCGCGGCCGCATCCAGCGCCTTGAGGGGGTGGAACTCCGTCACCCCGTAGCGCGAAGGACCGCGCCGGGCCAGCCAGTCGAAGTACGAATGCCCGTAGGTCGGCTCGCCGTACAGGCTCACCCCCAGGCGGATCCCGCCGAGCGGGCGCAATGACGACTGGATCGCGAACTTGTTCCCGTCCCAGCTCGGGTTGGAGAACGGAACGATCTGGTGCGTGTACCGCGGCACGGCGGACAGGCACGACCGGGCGACCACGCCGTCGAAGTACCGCAGATAGTCGACCACCTGCCGTGCGCGGAAGGCGTGCCACAGCGGCACCAGGGGGTTGTAGTAGTACGACGACGAGGGCAGGGGGAAGTCCACGTGGGCCTGCACCGAGGCGTCGGACATGGACGCCGGCAGGGGCTTCTGGGGCAACAGCCGCGGTGTGCTCTGCGCGCGGTCCATGATGGCGATGTCGCGCGTTCCCAGCGGGGTCAGCTGCCCGGGCCTGCTTTCCAGGAAGATGTCCAGCCGGTGGATGCCGGGCGGAAGGCGTCGGAAGTCCAGGTCCAGTCGCCAGCCGGTGTTCGCGTCGCCGAATTCGGGTTTGGCCGCCAGCACGTCCTGCCGGCCCCAGTGGACGGTGGTCTGCCCGGCGAACTCGCCGTTGCGGTACACAAGCACGCGGGCGGGGCGGTCTGGGCGCTGGCCCGGCACGTAGGCCCATCCCGAGATGGGCAGCGTTCCGTGCGCGAACGCGTCGATGTGTTCCGTGAACCGGCGCAGGGGCTCGGTCCGGATGTCGCGCGAGGGCGGGTCCACCGCGTCGAACGATGCGTAGTCGGCACCCACCGCGCGGTTGAGGCGGTCCACGCTGCCGAACTCGGTCTGCAGAGAGCGCCGGAAGCCCTCGACGGACGCGCGGCTGTAGTCGGTGATGCGGTAGGCGCCGTCGAAGCCCATGCCCGCCTGGAAGTTGGGAAACAGGTGGTGGAGTTCGCCCAGCAGCGTGACGCCGCGGATCTTGGCGCGGTCCTGCGGTCCGAGCCGGCATGCCGCGTCCAGCACGGCGCCGATGGCCTGCGTCCTGCGCCGGGTCAGGCCGTTGTCGGTGGTGGCGAACGACCAGTTGAACACCTTCGAGTCGTAGTAGTCGTCCATGCCGAGCGGGCCATCGCGCGTCTGGGCCATGTTCGACGGGTCCGCCGCCAGCGCGGTTTCGATGGGCGCCTGGGACGAGAAGTGCGTCGAGAACAGATACAGGATGGCCGGCCGCGGTGAATCCCTGAGCGTCCGCACCAGACGATTCACCACTTCCGTGTCGATCTTCCATTCCCCGCCGCCCTCCTGGCGGAACAGCTTCAGCAGCGGTACGGGCAGCGTGTAGCCGAGCTCCACCGGGGTGCCCGCCGCCGCGGCAGGCTGCAGCGGCTGCAGCGTGGACTCCACCAGCGCAGCCGCCGAAGCCTGCTCGCCGGTGCACTGCGCCTGCAGGTCTTCGAAGCCGGGCAGGGCCGGCGTGGCCCAGATGCAGGGCTCCTGGATGCCGATCATGGGGGCGAGCAGCATGCGCTCCGGATGCGAGGGCGGCCGTGCAGGCACCAGATCGCGCCACATCCGCACACCTGCCACGCCCGCCAGCACCACGCCGGCTGCCGAAAGCGCCATCGCAGCATGAAGGACCGTGGGACGCAGGGAAGAGGTATCAGGGGACATTCTGAGGAGCGGCGGTGCGGGAGCCCCGCGACTGTACGCCACTGGCCGCCCGCCCCCCGGCGGTCCGCAATCCGGAACGCTACACTTGGGGGCTTCGCGCCCGGCGTCCCCGCTTCGGGGCGCGCGCCCCCGCGAGCAGGGCCTTTCCAGCACCTCCATGACGACCACCATCCTCCCCGACCGTACCGAACCGACCGCCGACGAGGTCGCCGTGCAGCGCCCGCTGATCGGCGACCTGCTGGTGCAGTCGGGCAAGCTCAGCGCGCGCGACCTGGAGCGCGCGCTGTCGGCGCAGCAGGAAATGGGCGGGCTGCTGGGCCGCGTGCTGGTGCGGCTGGGGCTCGTGTCCGAATCGGACGTGCTGCAGGCGCTGTCCCGGCAGATGGACATCCCGATCATCGCCGCGGCCGATTTCCCGAGCCTCCTCCCCGAGGTGGAAGGGCTGCTGCCGGAGTTCCTGCAGGCCAACCACGTCTATCCGCTGTCGGCGGACGACGGCCGGCTGCGCGTGGCGATGGCCGTTCCCCAGGATGCCTTCGTCGTCAAGGCGCTGCACCTCGCGACGGGCATGGCCATCGTGCCGCACCTCGCGCTCGAGAGCGACATCGAAAAAGCCCTGGCCGAACCCCAGGAGCAGGGCGACGACGAGGCGGACGGCGATGACGGTTTCGGCGACGGCGCCGACGGCGGCGATTTCGTCGAGCACCTGAAGGACCTCGCCAGCGAGGCGCCCGTCATCCGCCTGGTGAACTCCATCATCGGCCGCGTGATCGACCTGCGGGCGTCGGACATCCACCTGGAGCCTTTCGACGACGGCCTGCATGTGCGCTACCGGGTGGACGGCGTGATCCAGCTGGGCGAGCTGGTGCCGCCGCGCCTGAGCGCGGCCGTCAATTCGCGCGTCAAGCTGCTCGCCCACCTCGACATCGCCGAGAGGCGCCTGCCGCAGGACGGGCGCATCAAGACGCGCGTCAAGGGCCGTGAACTCGACCTGCGGGTTTCCACCGTGCCCACCGTGCACGGCGAGAGCGTCGTGATGCGGGTGCTGGACCGCGCGAGCGTGCGCCTGCAGCTGGAGACCATGGGCTTCGAGAAGGACACGCTCGAGCGCTTCAACATGCTGCTCGCCAAGCCGCACGGCATCCTGCTGGTCACCGGGCCCACGGGTTCCGGCAAGACGACCACGCTGTACGCGGCGCTGTCCAAGATCGATGCGGAATCCAACAAGATCATCACCGTCGAAGACCCGGTGGAATACCAGCTGGAAGGCATCAACCAGATCCAGGTCCATCCGCAGATCAACCTGACCTTCGCCAACGCGCTGCGCTCGATCCTGCGGCAGGATCCGGACATCATCATGATCGGCGAAATGCGGGACGGCGAGACCGCGCAGATCGCCGTGCAGTCCGCCCTCACGGGCCACCTGGTGCTCTCCACGCTGCACACCAACACCGCCGCGGGCGCCGTGATCCGGATGAAGGACATGGGCGTCGAGGGCTACCTGATCACCTCGTCCGTCAACGGCGTGCTGGCCCAGCGGCTGGTGCGCGCGCTTTGCGGCCACTGCAAGGAGCCCTACGAACCCGGCGACGAGGTGCGGCGCAGCACCGGCCTGGGGCGGTTCAGCAGCTTCGGCCAGGCGATCTACCGCGCCGTCGGCTGCGAGCACTGCCGCGGCTCCGGCTACCGCGGGCGCACGGGCATCCATGAACTCTTCGTGCTCGACGAGCCGATGCGCCGCGCGATCATCGACGGCAAGGACGCCAATGCCCTCAACGCCCTCGCGGCGCAGGGCGGCATGCTCAACCTCTACGAGGACGGCCTGCGCAAGGTCGCGGCCGGCGTGACCTCGCTGGACGAACTCGGCCGCGTGACGCAGGACCAGGGCGATGCCTGATTACGCCTGGCGCGCCGTCGCCGCATCCGGCAAGGTCGTCGAAGGCCGGCAGACCGCGCCGAGCGAGGCGCAGGTGCTCAAGCAATTGCGCGAGCAGGGCCTCACGCCCCTGGGCATCAGCGATGCCGCGGGAGCGCCCCCGGTCGCCGCGGCCCCCGCGCGCGGCGCGGGCAAAGGCGCCGCAGCCGCAGCGGCCGGGGTGGTTCCCGCGCCCCGAGGGCGCGGCAGCAAGGGCCCGGTCAAGCAGGCGGACGTGCTCGCGCTCACGTCCGAGCTCTCCATCATGCTGCGCGCCGGCCTGGCGCTCGACAACGCCCTGCGGGTGCTGATCGACATGAGCCACAAGCCCAGCATGGCCACGCTGCTGCAGGGCGTGCTGGACGCCGTGAAGGGCGGCACGCCCCTCAGCCGGGCGCTCGGCCAGCACCGCGAGCTGTTCGGCGACTTCTACATCAACATGATCCGCTCCGGCGAGGCGAGCGGCCAGATGTCGGCCGTGCTCGAACGCCTCGTCGCCCACATGGAGCGCCAGCGCGCCCTGCGCGACAGCGTCATCTCGGCCACCATCTACCCGGCGATCCTGCTGGGCGTGGCGGTGCTGTCGCTGATCGCCATGCTCGGCTTCGTCGTGCCGCAGTTCGAGAAGCTCTTCACCGACATGGGCGACGCGCTGCCCCTGCCCACGCAGCTGGTGATGGGCCTGGGCCACGCCTTCACGCGCTACGGCCTCTTCATCGGCATCGTGGTGCTGGGGCTGGGACTGCTCGTGCGCCGCTGGGCCCGGTCCCCGGCCGGGCGCCTCTGGTGGCAGTCGCGGCTGCTGAAGATGCCGCTCATGGGGCAGCTCGCCCTCAAGTACCAGCTGACGCTGTTCTCGCGCTCGCTGGGCACGCTCCTCGGCAACGGGGTGCCGATGCTCACGGCCCTGCACATCGCCACCGAGACGGTGAACAATGCCGTGCTCCAGCAGGCGCTCTCCAAGGTGGCGCCGATCGTGAAGGAGGGCGGCAAGGTGGTCCAGGCCATCACGGCCACCGGCATCTTCGAGCCCATCGCGGTCAACCTGATCCGGGTGGGCGAGGAAACCGGGCGCATCGGCCAGATGATGCTGGAGTTGTCCAACATATTGAACCGGGAGGTGGAAACCGGTATCAAACGCCTGCTCACGCTGGTCGAGCCCGTGCTCATCCTCGTGCTGGGCGTGCTGATCGCCGCCATCATCGTCTCCATCCTCCTCGGGATCCTGTCCATCAATGACCTCGCCGTATAATTTTCGTTTGTCCAAGGAACCCTCTTCCATGGCGCACCTTCCTGCCCGCCGTTCTTGCGGCACGTCCATGCAACGCAAATCCTCCCGCGGTTTCACGCTGATCGAACTGCTGGTCGTCCTGGCCATCCTGACGCTGCTGGCCGGCCTGGTCGGCCCCCGCGTGCTGGGCCAGCTCGGCGGCGCCAAGGCCAAGACGGCCGGCGTGCAGATCGCCGACCTGGACAAATCCCTCGAACTCTTCAAGCTCGACGTGGGCCGCTATCCCACCACGGAAGAAGGCCTGGAGGCGCTGGTCAAGCGTCCCGGCTCCGTGAACGGCTGGGCCGGACCCTACCTCAAGGGTGGCGTGCCGTCCGACCCCTGGGGCCACCCCTACCGCTACACCAGCCCCGGTCCGAACGGCGGCATCGAGATCCTCTCCCTGGGCTCCGACGGCGCGCCCGGCGGCGAGGGCGAGGCTGCGGACATCCGCAACAAGCCCTGATCCTTCCGGTCTCCTGCGGTTCTGCCATGCGGCGCGAGCGCGGCTTCACGCTGGTTGAATTGCTGGTCGTCTTCGCCATCATGGCGCTCGTGGTGGGCCTCGCGCCCATCGCCTTCGAGCGCCTGCGCGAAGCAGCGGCCTACCGCGACGCCGTCCGCACCATCTCCAGCCAGATGCGCTCCGCCCGTTTCACGGCGATGGCCGAGGGGCGAGAGGTCCGCTTCTCGGTGGACCTGCGCAACCGCGCCTACGGCGTGGGCGCAGCGATGAAACCGCTGCCCCCGCCGCTGGAACTGCGCGCCATCGTCGCGAGTACGGAGATCGACCCGCAAAGCCGCGCTTCCATCCGCTTCCTGCCCAGTGGCGGCGCCACGGGCGGCAGCATCGAGATCCTGCGCGCGCCCGGCGTGGGCACCCGGCTGCGGGTGGACTGGCTCTCCGGCCGGGTGACGCAAGAGGCGCTGACCCGATGAGCCCGCGCAGGCCACGTGGCCAGCGGGGCCTCACCCTGCTGGAGCTGCTGGTGGCGTTCGCCATCATGGCGCTGTCGCTGGGCATGCTCTACCGCGCCATGGGCGGCTCCGCCCGCAGCGTGGCCGACGTGGACCGCTACCAGCGCGCCGTCGTGCTGGCCCAGTCCCTCCTGTCCCTGCGCGACACCGTGCCCGAACAGGGCTGGAACCAGTCGGGCGAGTCCGGCGGCTACCAATGGCAGATCGCCAGCGCTCCCTTCGCCACCGACGTGAAGGGGCCGAACATTCCGCAACTGCAAGAGGTGAGCATCCTGATCACCTGGTCCGACGGAACGCGCACCCGCAGTTTCGAAGTCAGCACCCTGCGCCCCCAGCGCAGGCCTCCGGAACCGGGGCGCAGCTGATGGCGCGCGCATTCCGTGTCCGGCCCGCCGCGGCAGGCTTCACCCTGGTGGAGCTGCTGGTCGTGATCTCGCTGCTGTCGCTCGTCATGCTGGCCATGGGCTCCGCCCTGCGCACCACCGCGCAGACCGAAGAGCGCGTGGACGCCCGGCTGCGCCGGGTGGACGACCTGCGCGTGGCGGACAACTTCCTGCGCTCGGTGCTGGGCCGCGTCTCCCTGCGCAAGCGCCTGGGCACGATCGCGATCGACGAGAGCCCGTATTACTTCCTGGGCCGGCCCCAGGAAATGGTGTGGCTCGGCGTGATGCCGGCGCGCTACGGCGCGGGCGGCCGCTACCTGTTCCACCTCGGCCTGGAAGACGCGCCGGGCGGGCAGGCCCTGGTGCTGCGCTACCTGCCCTTCACGCAGGATGGGGGGACGCCGGACTGGAGCAGGGCGGAGAGCTACGTGCTCGTGCCTGCCGTCACCGGCTTCGAGATCCGCTTCGAGGATGCCGTCCCGGAACCTCCGCAGTGGGGCGCGCCCTGGACGCTGAACGACCGGCTGCCGCAGCGTGTCTCCTTCCAGATCCGCAGCGCCACGGACGTGTGGCCCGACATCGTCGTGCCGATGCGCACCTTGCCGGGCAGCGACTCGTCCATGGGCGGCGCGGTGTTCGGAGGCAGCCAATGAGATTCCCCCGCGCACGGCATTCCCGTGCCGCCCGGCCCGCGCGCGGCATGGTTCTGATCGCCGTCCTCTGGATCGTGGCGTCCCTCGCCATCATCGTTACCGGAGTTACCCGCACCATCCGGGAAGAAGCGCGCATGATGGCGCTCGCTCGGCAGGACGTTCAGGCGCAGGCCCTGGGCGACGCCGCCATCCAGGTGGCGCTGCAGACCATCGTCGCCAACAACACGCCCATCAACCGCATGCTGCAATCCGAAATCCAGTACCGGGGTGTCGTCATGCAGGTCCGGGCCATGCCGCTGAACGGCCTCATCGACATCAACAGCGCCCCGGTGCCGCTGCTCGCGAAGGCCTATGCGGTGGCGGGCGGGCTGCCGGCGGCCCAGGCGGAAGCGCTGGCGCAGGCGACCGTGCAGATGCGCGAGCAGCGGGGGCCTACCGGCCTGCAGGAGCGCTTCGAGGCCGAGGAGGACCTGCTCAAGGTGCCGGGTATCGGTTACGACCTCTATGCTAGACTTTTCCCCTTCGTCACGGCCGACCTGCGGGGTCGGGGGCTGGTGAATCCCCTGGCAGCTCCCGTCGAAGTGCTGACGATACTCGCGGGCGGAAACGCTGCGGCCGCATCGGCCATCGCTGCCAAGCGCGATGCGGGCGAACCCGGTGTGGATATGACCGCGCTCGACGGGGCGTTTCTCGACAGCTCCGCGGTACGGCGCATCCGCATGGAGGCCCGCGTGCCCATGGCGGACGGCATCTGGATGCGCGTATCGCGCAGCGTCGATTTGACCTCGCGCTCGCGCGACGGAGCGCCGTGGTATTCCTTCCGAACCGGATCCAGCGTGGAGCCGGTGGTCCGCAATCCCTGAAAAGCGATGCCCTCTCTTTCTTCCGAAGCCCGTTTCCTGGGCGTCGACCTGCGCGTGCTCTGGCATGAAATCCGCCAGCCGTGGCTGCGCATGCACGACTGGCCCGTCTTCGCATGGCTGACCCCGGCAGCGCCGGTGCGCGTGCTCCATCCGGACGGACGGCAGAGCCTCTGGCTGGGGGATGGCCGCGAAGGTGACCTCGCCGGCAGGGCCAAGCCGCCGTTCGCCGCGGTGGAGCTGCCCGAAGACCTCGTGCTGCGGCGGTCCATGCCGCTTCCGCCCATGGGCGCCGCCGACGTCGCCAATGCTGCCGCGCTCGAAGCGCGTTCGGTGAGCCCGTTCCCGGCGGACGACCTGGCCTGGGGGCATCGCCCGCACTGGCACGCCAATGGCAGTGCGCGGGTGGACCTGGTGCTGTCGTCGCGCCGGCAGATCGCGCAGTACCTTGCCACGCGCGCCGACGCCCTGGCAGGTGTCGAGCCGGAGGTCTGGGTGCGCACCGGCGACGGCATGCCCGTCGTCCTGGAAGGATACGGCGAGGGCCTGCGCCAGGCCCATGCGACGCGCTGGCGCCGTACGGGCTACGCGCTGATGGGTCTCATCGCACTGCTGCTGCTGGCCATCGCGATCACTCCCACCCTGCAATTGCGCGAGCGCGCCCTGGAGGCCGCGCAGGCCTACGGCGAGGCGGCGCAGCGCACGGCTCCCGTCGTGCGCCAGCGTGAACTGCTCATGCAGTCGGCCGACAAGCTGACGCAGCTGTCCGAACTGGTGTCGAACCGCATCGAACCGCTCAAGGTCCTGGACCGGCTGACGCAATTGCTGCCGGACGACACGTACCTGCAGAGCTTCCGCGTGCAGGGGGTGAAAGTCACCATCGCAGGCCTGACGAACAACTCCTCCGCGCTGATGCAGTTGCTGGGCAACGAAGCGGGATTCAAGGAAGTCCGGGCACCCTCTGCCGCGACCCGCATGGGAAACACCGGCAAGGAATCGTTCTCGATCGAGTTCATGCTCGACCCCCATGTGTACGGTGCGCCGGTGAGCGCGCCGGCCCCCGTGGCCGTTGCCTCCGCCCCCTCGGCGTCCGCCGCAGGCAGCCCTGCAGCTGCGCCCGCAGCTCCTATTTCCGGCACGGCCGCTTCCCCGGCCGCGGCAGCGCCTGCTGCGCCTCCCGCCGGCGGAGGCGCCACGTTCGGCGGAGGGGCCACCTTCGGAGGCGGAGCCACCTTCGGCGGCACCCCCACCCGCCCTGCAGTACCCCCGTCCGGCAGCGCTTCTGTCCCTTCCGTGCCGGGAGCGCGTAAACCATGAAAAGCATGACCCCACGCGAGCGAACGGTTCTCGCCGCCACGTTGCTTCTGGCCCTCGTGCCGCTGGCCCTCGGGGGCTGGTACATCGCCCAGCGGCACGCGTATGCGGAACAGCGGCTGGAAGAGCTGGAGCCCCGCTACGCCCGTCTCCTGGGCCTGGAAGCCCAGAAGGCCGAGATCGATGCCGCGCTGGCGCGTGCCGGCGAGGCCCGCGCGCAATACATCTATCCGGCAGGCCAGGATGCCAGCCAGACCGGAAACACCGCGCAGCAGAAGATCCGCGACATCCTCGGGGCCGCGGGCCTGCAGGTCAGCAGCAGCCAGGTGCTGCCCGCGAAGGATGACAAGGGTTTCGACCGCATTCCCCTGAGCGTTCGTGCCGAAGGCGACATGCTGGCGGTGCAGAGCGCGCTGGCGGTGCTGGGCAGCCAGATGCCGCTGCTGCTCCTCGACGATCTGGACATCCAGGTGATCGGAGCCTTCGGCAACCTGGACCCGAAGGCCGTACCCCGCCTGTCGGTGGCCTTCGGCCTGAGCATCCTGCGGGAGCGGTCATGAAGCGGTACGCGTTGCATATCCTGCTCTTAGTGAACGCCGCGCTGGCGCTGGTGCTGCTGTGGATGTGGATCGCCACGGACGGCACCGTGCGCAACGTGCACTGGCAACCGCCGGAGCCCCGCCGTTCGGACGTCGACGGCCTGTTGCCCGCGCTGCCCACCGTCGGCTCCGCCGATACCAGCAGGTTCGTCGCCATGCTGGACCGCCCGGTCTTCTCCTCCACCCGCCGGCCGCCGCCGCCGCCGCCACCTCCGCCCGCCAGTGCCCCGCCGCCGCCGCCGGACAATCTGGCCACGGCCACCATCTCGGGCGTCTACGCAGGCGGAGGGCAGGGCGGCATCATCATGTTCATCGCCGGCAAACAACGGCGCCTGCGCATGAACGACAACGTCGAAGGCTGGGTGCTGAGCTCCATCCAGGACCGTGTCGTCTCCTTCACCCGCGGTGGCGAGACGCGCACGTTGCTGTTGCCGCGGGCTGCGGTCACCGTCTACTCGGGCGCACCGCTGCCTTCGTCGGCGGCGGGCCAGCGGGCGATGCCCCAGCTTCCGGGAGGTGCCGCAGCGCCGCCGTCTCCTCCGCCCCGCGCCGTTTTCGGTGGAAGCCGGTCTTGAATTCCAAGCGCACAGGCGCGCCTTCCCATTTCCTGGGCACGTAGTCATGATTTCCTATCGATACGCACTGACCTCCATCGCCATGGCCGTTTGCCAGCTGGCGGCAGCACAGACCCCCGCAGTCGGGGGCGCACCGGCCACCAACCTGGTGACCGAATCGGCGGGCAGCCCGGCCGCCGTCGGAACCGGAGTTGCCGCGACCGGATCGGCCGCCACGCCTGCCGCCGGCACGGCGAACGACGAGAAAGTCGTCCAGCCCCGCATCCTGCGCGGCGACGACCGCGTGATCGCCGCTCCGGCGGCCGTCCCCGCCATCACCGGCCCCGCCATGACCTTCAGCTTCGAAGAAGCGCCGGTCGCGGAAGTGGTGCGCACCGTGCTCGGCGACATCGCCAAGGCGAACTACGTCCTGCATCCGCCCCTGAACGGCACGGTGACGCTGTCCACGCGCAACCCGATCCCTCCGGACCAGGCCATGTTCCTGCTGGAGAGCGCGCTCCAGGCCAACGGCCTGTCGATGATCCGCGATGCGCGCGGCACCTACCACGTCGGCCGCCCGGACGCATTGCGCGCCATCGGCGGCACGCTGCGCCAGTTCCGCAGCGGCGAGCCCCTGCCGCCCGGCAACGGCGCCGTCATCATCCCGCTCCAGTACATCGGCGCGGGCGAGATGGCCGCCATCCTGCGTCCCATGGTGACGCCCGACGCGATCATCCGGGTGGACAACCTCCGCAACCTGCTGGTCATGTCCGGCACCCGCACGCAGGCGGAAGCCTGGATGGACCTGGTGAATACCTTCGACGTGGACCTGCTCAAGGGCATGTCGGTGGGCGTCTTTCCGCTCAAATACGCTTCCGTGAAGGAGGTCGAGGCCGCACTGAGGCTGGTGAGCGGCGGAGGCGGGGCGGCACCGGGAGCGGCTTCGGGTGTGCCGGGCGGCGCTGCGGCCGCCGCCACGGCGGCTGCGGCCGCCAATCCGGCGAATGCCGCGCCGGCGACCCTGGGCGAGGGCAATCCCCTGTTCGGCGCCCTGCGCATCATGCCCATCGACCGGATCAACAGCATCCTCGTCGTGACGCCCCGGGCCGCCTACCTCGAAGAAGCGCGCCGCTGGATCGAGAAACTCGACCAGCCCAGCGACAACGGCTCGGAGCCGCAACTCTTCATCTACCACGTGCAGAACGGCAATGCCAAGCACCTGGCCGGAGTGCTGAGCGGCATCTTCGGCGGGCAGGCCGGCAGCGCCATCGCGAACAGCGGCGTGGCGCCCGGGCTGGGCGGCGTGTCGTCCAATTCGTTCGGGCAGGGCAACTCGTTCGGCGGAGGCGGTTTCGGCTCCTCCGGCTTCGGGTCGTCGGGTTTCGGTTCCTCGGGTTTCGGCAGTTCGGGCTTCGGCAACAGCTTCGGCTCCTCTGGCGGTCTCGGCAACCGCGGCGGATTCGGGTCCTCCACGCAGGGCAACCGGGGCACCCAGACCCAGGGATCCACCAGCGCCAGCATCGGCACGGTCCGCCTGATGGCCGACGAGCTGAACAACTCGGTGCTGGTCTGGGGGACGAAATCCGAATACAGCAAGATCGAATCCACCCTGAAGCGGCTTGACCTGCCCCCGACGCAGGTGCTGATCGAAGCGTCGATCGTGGAGGTCACGCTGGATGACTCGCTCCAGTACGGTCTGCAGTGGGCATTCAGCAACAAAGGCCCTTCGGGGCTGGACGGTGCGGGACAGCTGCGGTCGAGCAGCAGCAACGTCAGCACGCCGATCGGAAGCTCCATTCCCACGCCCGTCTCCTCGGGCTTCTCCTATGCGCTGTCGAACTCGCTGGGCAATGTCCGGGTGGTTCTGAACGCCCTGGCCACCAAGCGGCTGCTGAAAGTGATCTCCAGCCCCTCCCTGATGGTGCTGGACAACCACACGGCCATGATGAGCGTCGGCAACCAGCAGCCGGTGAGGACGGGCTCGCTGACCACTCCCGTGAGCGGCGGCACCTCCGTGTCCGACACGATCCAGTACCGCGACACCGGGGTGAGCCTGTCCGTGACGCCGTCGGTGAACGCGGGCAACCTGGTCACCATGCAGATCGACCAGGCCGTGACGGATGCCGTGGCAGACAACTCGGGAAGCGTTTCGCTGCAGCCCGTGTTCCAGCAGCGCCAGATCACCAGCAAGGTGGCGGTCCGCTCGGGCGAGGCCATCGTGCTCGGCGGCCTGATCCGCGACACCGACAACACGTCCAAGGCCGGCATCCCCCTGCTGCAGGAACTTCCCATCGTCGGCAACCTCTTCAGTAACAACGGCAAGACGGGCAACCGCACGGAACTGCTGGTCGTGATCACTCCGAAGGTGGTGCGCACGGACATCGACATCCGCGAGGTCAGCGACGAACTGCGCGACCGCCTCAAGGGGCTGCAGGTCATCGAACTGAAGGAGTCCGGCCGGAAAACGACCGTGCCACCAGGCTCCGGCACGACCATCCAGCCCTTGCCGCCCCAATAAGCAGCTCACGTATCATTTCCGACCTATGAACCTGAAAAAACTTTCCTCGAAAGCCGTTGCGGCCGCCATGGCTGCCGGCGTGTTCGCCCTGGCCGGTTGCGCATCCTTCGGGCCCGCCACGCCCGAGCAGACCGTGAAGGAGCGTTCCGAAGCCTATTGGAAGGCGCGTATCGCGGGACAGTTCGACAAGACCTACGAGCTCACGCCCCCGTCTTATAGAAAGGCATTCACGAAGGAGCAGTTCGCCCGCCAGTTCGGCAGCGGCGCTTCGGTGACCGGCTCGGAAGTGATGGGCGTGACGTGCCAGCCGGAGAAGTGCGTGGCCAAGGTCAAGCTCATGGCCAAGCCGTTCATCATCGGACTCAAGCTCAACAGCATCGATACCTATCTCGACGAGACGTGGGTGCTGGAAGACGGGCAGTGGTGGAGGTTCCAGGACCTCTGAACGTCGCTGGACATTCCCTGGGACGGTCGCGCCATGCGCGCGTCCCCTGCCAACGCCCGGTCGCTCTTCGCGCCGGGCGTTGTCGTTTGGGGCGGCCTCAGCCAAAAGTGTGTGAATTTAGGTTTTTTTGCTTGGGAATGAACCGTTCTTTTGGTATGGTTCGGCCCCAAGGTTTGTAGAGGTTGGAGAGTGCAGACCCGTTGTGCGCATCTGGCGCAGCGCAGGCTCTTCCGCGTCCGCAAGCCCTACCCCAAGGAATGGTCTGGCTCGCCCATCCGTGCCCGGGTAGGCCGTACACGGCTTGCCGTCCAGGCACTGTTGCATTTCATCAACAGGCGAAGGATTGGCAGAGGTTCCGCAGTACAGGCCTTGAATGCGCTGTGCTACTATTCTTTGGCGTAATCAATCGTGGTAGTTGCGCTTACCAACTTTTTAACTGGAGTTCTCGATATGAAGAAAAATGTTCTGGCCCTGAGCATTGCTGCCATGATTGGTGGCCTGGGCTTCGCCGGCGCTGCATCCGCGGATGTGGTCGTGGGCGCTGCTCCGCTGAAGACGACGAACGCTACGACGATGTCGTTCGCCGAAGGCGGCGTGGGCCATGCACTGCTCGTGCCTTACTTCAACGCGCAAAACGGCAACATGACCGTTCTGCACGTTGTGAACACCGACACCAGCAACGGCAAGGCCGTGAAGGTTCGTTTCCGCGGCGCCCTGAACTCCGACGACATTCTTGACTTCCAAGTCTTCATGTCGCCTGGCGACGTGTGGACCGGTGCTGTGACGGCCGGTTCCAACGGCGTGGCTCAACTGACCACCGCTGACGGCACCTGCACGCTGCCCACGCTGGCCAAGGGCGTTGCCCAGCCGTTCGTGACGGCCCGCCTGAACTCCGGCATCGCTGCTGCCGACCAAGCCAACAACACGCGTGAAGGCTACGTTGAAATCTTCAACATGGCCGACATCCCCCCGACGCTGGCTGGCACGGCTACGACCAACCCCCTGTTCACGGCCATCAAGCACGTGAACGGCGTTGCTCCTTGCACGCAGTCCGCTCTGAACAACACGCTGCAGAACTTCACGACGCCCGCCGCCGTGGCTGCTGCTGGTTTCGACACCCCGTCGACCGGCCTGGTGGGCGACTGGTACATCATCAACGTGGCACAAACCACGACGTTCTCGGGCGGCGCAACGGCTGTTCGTGCCGAAAACAACGGCCTCCCCGCCATTGCCAACTTCGTGCACTTCCCGCAGCTGGGCACGGGTGTCGCCAACGTGGACAACTTCACGGCTGACCCGCTGTTCCGTACGCAAAACGTGTACAACTCGGCCAACCAACTGGCTACCGGCCTGCCGAAGATCGCTGCTGCGAACTACGACCTGCCCGACATGTCCACGCCGTACGTCACGCCGGCCACGACCGCTGCTGCACCTCTGCTGCAAGCCCGTGTGCTGACGGACGCCCTGTCGGTGACCGCCATCGCCAACCAGTACGCCAACGACGCTTCGATCACGGCCAAGACCGACTGGGTGTTCTCCATGCCCACCCGTCGCTACAACGTGGCTGCCAACTACGCCGCTGCGAACCAAAGCCCGGCCGACAGCACGAACATCCGCCTGTTCAGCGACCTGAACACCAGCGGTGGCGTGGCTGACGAGCGCTTCAACCCCAGCAACACGTCCCTGCTGGCTGCCGGCGGCGCCATCTGCGTGACCGCTTCGGGCCAAGCGTTCTTCGATCGTGAAGAGCAAAGCGTGACCACCGGTGCTGTGTTCTCGCCGAACCAGATCACGAAGACCACGTTCTGCGGCGAAACCAGCGTGCTGAGCTTCGCTGACGCAGGCAACTCCGTGCTGGCTGCTTCCGTGGCCCGTCAGAACCTGTCGGCTGGTTCCTTCCAGAACGGCTGGAGCCGCGTGGACGTGACGAACAATGGCCTGGGCCTGCCGGTCCTGGGTTCCTCGTTCATCAAGCTGTCGAACCCCGCTGCTACGGCTGGCACGTCCGGTACCTACGGTATCACGTGGCCCCACCGCTTCACGCGCTACGTCGCTCAGTAATTCATCGTTACTGCTACGGCACTTTTCACAGCAATGTGAACCAAAAAAGGCGGGGTCTCCCCGCCTTTTTTTTATTTCCCTTCCATGGTTGACTCACACATGAAACGCTTTTCCGTCCGTCTTTGCGCTGGTGCCATGCTGTCCGCACTGCTCGTTTCTGCCTACGCACAGGAGCCTGTCCTGATCCAGGGGCCGAAGATCGCTGTCGATGCCAGCGACATGCGTGCCGATTCGCTGCGCATGCCGCCGGAGATGCGCGACACGGTGCTGTCGCGTCCGCAGACGGTGACGCAGATCGCGTCCAACCTGTATGCCCGCCGTGCGATGGCGCAGCGCGCGGAGTCCACCGGGCTCGACAAGGACCCTGAAGTCATTGCCGCACTGCGCGTGGCCCGCGACAAGGTGCTGTCGGATGCCTATCTGGCCAAGATCGACAAGAACCATGTGCTGTCGGATTCCGTGGCCGAGGGGCTGGCGCGCAATCTGTACAAGGCCAAGCCGGAGCGTTTCAAGTCTCCCGAGCAGGTGCAAGTGCGGCATATCCTGGTCTCCGGCACGGATGCCGAGGCCCGCGCGAAGATCGAGAAGATCGAGCAGGAACTGAAGGGCGGCGCAGATTTCGCGCAACTGGCCAAGGAGCGCTCCGACGACAAGGGCAGCGCAGCCAAGGGTGGGGACCTCGGTTCCTTCGAGGCCGGGAAGATGGTGCCGGAATTCGACAAGGCGGCTTTCGCGCTGACGAAGCCGGGCGAGCGCAGTGGCATCGTCCAGAGCAAATTCGGCTACCACATCCTTCAACTGGAAGGGCGCCAGCCCGCCAGAACGCGCAGCTTCGACGAAGTGCGCAACGAGCTGGTCCAGGAGATCCAGGCCAACGCGCAACAGGAAGCCCGCGTGGCCGATGCCCAGGCCATGCAGAAGGAGGCACAGATCAACAAGGAGGCCATCGAGGCTTTCGCCGCGGGCTACGCGCCCAAGCCGGTCAAGATGGCACCCTGAGACGTAAGCCCTGCGTTGCTTGCAGGCGCGAGGGACGGTTCGCCGCTCTCGCGCCCCCGAATGGCGGGCGTGCCCGCCCCTGATGGTTTCTCTTTCCTTCATGCAGACTTTGCAGAATGAGTGGCGCGCCGTGTGGAGCGCCCGCTCCCTGGTATGGGTGCTGACCCTGCGCGAGGTGGCCGCCCGCCACGCGGGTACGGCCGTCGGGATCCTCTGGCCCTACCTGCAGCCGCTCCTGACGGTGGCGGCCTATTACCTGGTGTTCGACGTCGTGTTCTCGATGCGGCTCGGCAACGGTGCGCCCACCCATGCGGTGGGCACCTTCCTCGTCGTCGGGGCGCTGCCGTGGATGGCGTTCTGCGATGCGGTGTCCCGCGGCATGAACAGCCTCATCGAGGCCGGCGCCATGCTGCAGAAGAATCCGCTGCCGCCGGTGCTGTTCACGACGCGCGCCGTGCTGGCGAGTTCCGTCATCTACGGGCCGCTCATCGTGCTGGTGGCACTGCTCTACACGCCCCTGCACGGCTTCCGATTGCCCGTGCTGAGCCTGCTGCCGCTGCTGGCGGCCCAGGTGCTGCTCAGCGTGCTGCTGGGCTATCTGCTGGCGATTCTGGCCGCGGCGTTGCGCGACACGGTGCAGATCGTCGGCTTCCTGCTCTCGGTCGGCATCTACCTCACTCCGATCCTGTTCCCGCTGTCCATGTTCCCCGAAGGCTGGCGCTGGGTGCTGTGGCTCAATCCCATGACCGCTTTCGTGATCGGCTACCAGGATGTGCTGCTGCAGGGCATCTGGCCGCCGGTGGCGGCCTGGATCGCGATCGCGGCCTGGATGGGCGCCGTGGCCCTGGCGCTGAACGTTCTCGTGGCGCGCAGCCGTGACCAACTGGTGGACTGGCTATGAGCACCGACGCAGTACCGACGGGTTCCCTGTCCTCGAAGACAGGAGCGGGTCTGCCGGCTGGCAACGATTCGCGAGGGGCGGCGGAAACCGTGCTGAAGGTGGCCGGGGTCAGCAAGGAGTACCGGCTGTATCCATCACCGCGGTCGCGCCTGCGGGCGCTGATCACGGGGCGCGCCACGCACCGCAGCCACTGGGCGCTGCGCGATGTCTCGTTCGAGCTGCAGCGCGGCCAGTGCATCGGCGTGATCGGCGACAACGGCGCGGGCAAGAGTTCGCTGCTCAAGCTGCTGGCGGGCACGCTGCAGCCGTCGACGGGGACCATCCAGCGCGTGGGGCGGGTCACGGCCATCCTGGAGCTGGGTGCGGGCTTCCACCCGGATTTCAGCGGGCGCGACAACCTGTATTTCGGTGGCAGTCTGATCGGCATCACGCACGAGGAGATGGCGCGGCTGGAGCCGGAGATCATCGCCTTCTGCGAGCTGGGCGAGGCGCTCGACCGGCCGGTGAAGACCTATTCGTCCGGCATGGCCGTGCGGCTCGCGTTCGCGCTGGTGACGGCCGTGCAGCCCGACGTGCTCATTATCGACGAGGCGCTGGCCGTGGGCGACCAGCATTTCCAGAAGAAGTGTATCGAGCGCATCATGGCGTTCCGCAATAGCGGGTGCACCATCCTGTTCTGCTCGCACAGCCCCTATCACATCCGGCATCTGTGCGATGCGGCCATGTGGCTCAAGGGTGGGCGCATGGAGCAGTTCGGCCCCACCGAGCCGGTGCTCGCGGCCTATGACCTCTACACGCGCGAGCGCCAGGAGCGTGAGCAGCAGGCGATCGAGGCGGCATCGCAGCCCGTGGCGGCTTTGCCTTTGGCTGAGACGCCCTTCGCCCATCCGGTGGAAGAGGGTGCGCTCGCAGTGCCCGCCGACCCGCCCGCGCCGGTGGTCGCCGTCGAGCGGGGCGATGCCTGCCTGCTGTCGGTCGAGGTGGACAACCTGGGCGAGCCGGTGGGGGAGCAGCCCGCGGTGCTGCACAGCAAGGATCTCGTCGTGACGATCGTGGCGCGTGGCCGGGGAGCAGAACGCCCGCACATCGGGTTCATGATCGAGCAGTCGAAGGGCGTCGGCATCACGTCGCTCGCGACCCATGAAGAAGGCATGTTCCCGCAGCAACTGCCCGATGGCACATGGAAGTCCGTGCTCACTTTTCCGGATCTTCCGCTGCACAGCGGCGACTATGTGATCAGCGCATTTTTGTTCGACGAAACCGGGCTGGTCGTCTACGACGAGTGGTTCCAGTTCCGGCATTTCCGCTTCATTTTCCCCAAGCCGTTGCCGGGCCTGGTGCGCTTGCCGCACCATTGGGCCTGAACGTACCCGGCCGCCGCGATGGGCAGCGCTGCTGCCGCATCGGTGCGGCCCAGGGACTGCGGCGCCACCATCTTTCTTCTCTCTCATCTCTCCCATGACATCTCACCAAAGCCAGGGCGTCCCATTGCTGGAAGAGGGGCGGCAATTGTTGGCCCGCGGCGACCGCGCCGGGGCCGCGCAGGTGCTGACCCGCGCGCGTGCGGAGCGCGACGTGCTGCTGCAGGCCCACGCCCTGATCGAAGAGAACGGTCTGGTGGGCTCGTTCACCAACATGACCGGGCTGGATTGCCGGATTTCGCCCAGCGACGACATCTTCCATTTCTTCGCGGGCCACCCCTCCAGCCTGAACCCGCTGCGCGACTACTTCGCCGATGGCTGGCGCACGCTGGCCGAATTGATGCTGCTGCTGGAAGCCGTGGACCGTCCCTTGCTGCGCACACCGCGTGTACTGGAGTTCGCGAGCGGACATGGCCGCTTCACGCGCCATTTGGTCAAGGCCCTGGGTGCGCCGCGCGTCACGGTCTCTGACGTGGTGCCGAGCGCGGTGGAGTTCTCGCGCGCCACGTTCGGCGTCGAAGGCTTCCTGTCCGCCAGCCGTCCGGAAGACGTGCGCTGGCCCGGCCAATACGATCTGGTCTTCGTGCTGTCGCTGTTCAGCCACCTGCCGCGCAGCACGTGGTCGCGCTGGCTCCGCGTGCTGCAGGATGCCGTGGCCCCGGGCGGCCTGCTGGTGTTCAGCACGCACGGCGTCAAGGCGGCGGATTTCGACAGCGTGACACTCGATGGCGAAGGGTTCTTCTTTGCCCCTTCCAGCGAGTCGAATGCGATCGATGCGAACGAGTACGGCACGGCGTTCACTTCCGAGGAGTTCGTCCTGAAGGAGATCGCGGAAGTCTGGGGGCCGGATGCGCTCGCGCACCATGCGCTCGTGCACTTCTGGAACCACCAAGACGCCTACGTGCTGCGCAAGCCATGAACGCGGCACGCCGTGATGCCGCGACAAGCACTCTGCTGACCGACCCACCAAGGAAACACGCATGAACTGGATGCTGCGCCTGCAGGAAAAGCTCTGGGGCATCGCCCCCTGGGACGCCCGGCAAATCACCGACGAATGGTTTCGCGCGCATTTCGAGTACGCGTCCGACGTGGTCCACCACTGGGTGGGCGGCGTGCTCGATCTGCCGACGGCGCGGCTGCTGAACTTCGGTTGCGGCGACGGCATCACCGATCTCTCGCTGGTGCTGCGGCACGGTGCCACGGCGATCCATGGCGTGGACATCCGGCAGGAGTACGCCAAGCTGCCCCGTATCGCGCGCGAGCAGCTGGGCATGTCGCGCATTCCGGCGGCGCTGACGTTCGAGACCATCGCGCCCGGCACGCCGCTGGCGGGCAGGCGTCCGCTGGTGGACGGGATCATGAGCTGGTCCACCTTCGAGCACGTGCAGCGCGACCAGTTGCTGCCGATCCTGAAGGACCTCCATGCCTGCCTGCGGCCGGGCGGTTTCTTCTTCATCCAGATCGAGCCGCTCTTCTATTCGCCCTATGGTTCGCACCTGCGCCGCTACGACGAGGTGCCGTGGCACCACCTGCTGGTGAGCGAAGAGGAGCTGTGGGAGATCGTGCGCACGCACGAGGGCCCGATCGACGCCGCCGAAACCGATTTCGGGTTTGCCGATTTCGGCCCCGAGGGGTACAAGCGCTTCGTCTTCAACGAATACCGGGCGCTGAATCGGCTGACGGCCGACGAGCTGGTGGCATTGACCGCCGAGGCCGGGTTCCACGTGGTGCGGCAGGAGCGCCGCAGCGTGCAGATGGAGATTCCCGCGGCGCTGCACGGGAAGTACCCGGAAGACTGGCTGCTCAACAACGAGATTTTCCTGCTGCTGGGGCGCTGAGCCGGTCCCGGCGCCGGCAGGCACTCCCGATGCCGCCCGGACGTTCCCGTCAGGCCTGCAGCCAGTTCTTCACACGGCGCTGCCAGTGGGAGGGAATCCTGCGCGCAACGCCCCGCAGCACCGGCAGGGACCGCAGGTACACCACGGCCGAGAGCAGGCCCGATTTCGCGGCGGCCGCGGTCGTCTCCTGCGGCAGGTAGCGCTGCAGTTCCTGTGCGGACAGGGGCTGCGCCGGTGCCGCCGCGGGAATGTCTGCCAGGTAGTCGCCGTCGTACCGGAAGGGGGCGGAGGGCACGCCGTCGGGCAGGGCTGCCGCCTGCGATTCCGCCAGCGCCGGCGCCGTGCCCGTGGCGAAGTGCGCGGTGCGCACCTGGTCGAACCAGGCGAGCCACCCGGCCGCCGTGGCATCCCACGGCAGCACCCAGCTCCATGGCCGGCCGGCCACCCGCTCGCGGAATGCGCCGATGTCCGGCACGGCCACCGGCAGGCCGGCGAGCAGGGCGGCGCTCAGCGTGTAGCTGTAGGTCTCGGGCCACTGGGCGGGGAACCACACCAGGTCGGGTTCGAGCCATTGCAGCAGTTGGGGCAGATCCTTGTCGCTGTATTCGCCATGCACCGTGAGGCGCGCGCGCGGCTGCGTCTGCAGGCTGCGGTAGCCGTAGCCGATGAGGTGGAAGTCGATGGACGTATTGCGCCGCGCCGCCTCGACGGCGACGGCTTCGAGCACGTCGGCGCCCTTGATGGTGCTGAGCGCGCCGATCACCACCACTTTCAGGCGCCGGCCGGCGGGCAATGGAGCAGGCGCGGGCAGCGGCAGATCCGCGGAGTCCGGCATGTCGGTGTGCGGCACGGCGTGGACACGCGCCATGGGCGCGAAGGCGGCGATGCGCTGCGCGGCGTCCCGGCTGGGCGCGAGCACGTGGCGGGCTCCGCTCAGCAGGCGGGCATTGGCCTGCCGCCATTCCGCGACGGTCACGCCCGTCGGGGCCTGCGACTGCGGAGGGCAGCACTGGCACTGGCCGGGGCCCGACTCACCCACGTAGCGGTGGCCGGTACCCGTCAGGGTGATGTGCGTGCAGTAGCTGTAGTAATCGTGGGCGGTGAAGTCGTAGGGCACGCCCAGCAGGTGGGGCAGGTTGCGGACCTCCTGCCCGTGGCCCAAGAGATGGTGGTAGTGCACATGGCAGACCCCCAGGCGTCGCAGCGTCTCGATGAGGTCGTCGTACTGGTCGTCCAGACGGAAGGTCAGTGAGAAGCCCTCGGCTTCGCCCGCCATGCGCAAGCGCACGCTGCGTCCGTGTGCGGGCGCGAGCGTCAGGAATTGGGCCTGGCCGGCCAGGTGGGCCGCCAGTTCGCGCACGTGCCGCACCGTGCCGCCGGCGCGGTCGTGCAGCACCGCGAGCACCACGCGGGTGCCGGCTTCCGCGATGCGGGCGGCGTCCAGCGCGAGGCGGTAGGGCTGGGCCGGGTCGGCCTGCACGAAGGCATGCACGTCGCGGTCGTAGCTCGGGTGCAGGCGCCGCAGCGTTTCCATGGCGGCCAGTTCGCGCGGGCTCTTGCTGTCGCCGAAGCTCACGCCGCCCGTATGCAGCACGAACGTGTCGAGCAGGTGCAGGTTGCGCCAGCCGGCGGCCTGGGCGCGCTGGCAGAAGTCGTTCTCCTCGCCGTAGCCCTTGCCGAAGTGCTCGGTGTCGAACAGGCCGACCTGCCGCAGGCAGTCGCGGCGGATGTACATGCAAAAGCCCACGCCCGTCGGAACGTCCACCACCACGCCGGGGTTGGTGCGGGCGCACAGCGCATCCAGGCGCGCGGTGTCGTAGCCTGCCGGCAGGTCGTTGTCCTTGCAGAAGAGCGGGTAGCTGCAGATCGTGGCGTTGTTGGAAAACGGCGTGACGGACGCGATCTTCGCGTCGCCGTAGGCCGCCTGGCGGATGCGGTCGAGCCAGTCGTTGGCCACTTCCGTGTCGCTGTTGAGCAGCAGCACGTCGTGGCTGTCGCTGAGCGCCATGCCGCGGTTCACCGTGCCGACGAAGCCCAGGTTCTCGGCGTTTTCCAGCAGCAGGATGCGGTCGTCGCCCGCGGCGCGTTCCCGCAGCCAGGCCGTGACCTCGGGCTCGGGGCTGCAGTCGTTGATGACGATGAGGCGCCAGGGCGTGCGGCAACCGCTGGCCAGCACCGAGTCGATGCAGAGCTGCGTATCGGCGAGCCCGCGGTACACGGGGACGATCACGTCGACGGGGTGCGGCGGCGGAGCCACGGGCGTCGGGACGTGGGCGGGTCGTGCGATGGGTTGCGGGGCGCGTCCCAGCAGGCGGTCGATGCGCATCTTGGCGTGGACGATGGGGCGCGTCGCTCGGAACACGGTGGAGTTCTCGATGGTGCGCAGGTGATCGGACAGGGAGTTGAAGTCGCGGCGCATGCAGCCCAGTTCGTGCTGGAGCCGGACGATGTCGCGCAGCGAGTGGGACGACTGCTGCTGCAGTTCGTTGCGTTGCCGCAGCACGGTGTCGTGGATTTGCTGCAGGGCCGAGCGTTCGTGCTCGAGCGTCCGGCCCCAGCTCTCCATTGCCTCCCTCTCCGCGGCCCAGGCAGCGCGGGCGGCATCCAGCTCGGCATTCATCCGCACCTGCGTGGCGTGGTGCTCGTCGCCCAGTTGCGCGATCCGGTCCTGCAACGGCCGCACGGCCCCGGAGAGGGCGAGGTAGTCGGCCGACATCGGCCAGCCCATTTCCACTTCCAGGCAGGCCCCTTCGGTGCCGCCCGTGGCCGCGGACAGGGCTTCCGGCGGGACCGGCAATTCCATCCACGGATCCTCACCCGTGAGCAGCAACAGGCTGGACGAAGACGCCGCGGGCAGGGCCTGGGCGTTCCAGGCGATCTGCTGCTGCGGCACGTCCGCCAGCAGCGGGCGCGATGCCGCATCGGCCCGCCAGGTCCATGCCGCGCTGCCGTCCGGCGCCCGCAAAGTGATGGCATGCAAGTGCAGGAAGCCGGGCCGGTCCGCCGGGTCGAAGCGCAGGCGCGTGACGGGATCGCTGGCGGAAGAGGGCAGTTGGAAACGGATCGTCTGGTGCGGTTCGCCGATCGTGCCGCGGGCCGTGAGCTTGCGGTCTTCCGCGAATCCCTGCGCGGTGCCGCAATACAGCTGGGCGGTGAACGCGGCACGCGCCGGGCCGGTCTCCGGCCCCGGATCGTTGGCCACCGCTTCCGCCGCGGGGCGGGCGCGGCCGATGAACTGGTAGGCCAGGGCATCCGGCGCGGTCAGCAGGTGCCGGGCCACGGCGGGTGGCAGCCGGTCGAAAGCGTCCTCGAATTCGGACTCGGGAATTTCGCGCTCGACGGTGTCGATCTCATCGACGCTCCAGCGGTGCTCGCCGAGGAAGCGGGCGAGCGATCGCCGCGTGAAGAAGCGGAGATGGGTGCGGTCGAGCAGGCCTTCCTCGCGATAGCGGAACTCGCCCTGCAGCAGTTCGGCCACGAGGCCGCAGTAGCCGGCGTTCGGCACGGAAATCAGCAGCCGGCCCTCGGGGGCGAGCAGCTGCCGGCACTGGTCCAGGATCTGTTCCGGGCGGCGCAGGTGCTCCAGCACGTCGGCGCACACGATATAGTCATAGCGCTGGCCGGTAAAAAGGGTAACGAGATCGCAGGTCTCGAGGTCCTCGACCGCCACGCGGCGGTAATGGGGGCGTGCATGGGCGGCTTCCGCCTCGCTCCAGGTCACGCCGTCGCTGACGGCACCGCGGGTTTCAGCCAGGTACTGGCCCAGCGCGCCACTGCCGCAGCCCAGGTCGAGCACGGCAGCGCCCTCCCGGATCTGGCCTGCGAGAACGGAAAGGGAGGTGCGCTCGTCGGGCCGTATGCTGCGGAGATAGACGTGCAGATCCTCGATGGTTTGGGTCATCCGCGGATTATGACGGGCCGGTCATGCTGCTTCCGGAGAGTCGGCGTGAGCATCCTCCTACAGGGGTGTCGGCCGGGAAAGACGACAATACGCGGTTCATGACAACCCTTTCCCACGCGGCGGACGGCTTGGCGGTATCCGTCGTCAGCCATGGCCATGGCCCGCTCCTGCACGCCATGCTCCATGGCATGGCACGCATCTGCAGGGGCAGCGTGAGCCGCGTGGTGCTGACGTTCAACATCCCCGAGCCCCCTCCGCCCGAGCCTCCGGGCGGCTGGCCCTTCGAGCTGGACATCCGGCGCAACGCGCGGCCCCTGGGCTTCGGCGCCAACCACAATCGCGCACTTGCCGGGGCTCCGGAGCCGTTCGTCGCGGTGGTCAATCCCGACATCGCCTTCCTGGACACGGACCCGTTCCCGGCGCTGCGCCGTGCCGCGTCGGAGCGGGGCGTCGGCTGCGCCTACCCCGAGCAGGTGGACGGCCACGGCGTTCCACAGGATGCCGAGCGGGAGCTGCCCACGCCGTCGGCCCTGTGGCGCCGCCGGGTGCTGCGGCAGGCGGAGCGGCGCACCGACTGGGTAAATGCCGCCTTCCTGCTTTTTCCCGGGCCGGTGTGGGGTGCGCTGGGCGGCTTCGACGAGCGCTACTTCATGTATTGCGAGGACGTGGACCTCTGCCTGCGTCTCCGGCTGCGCGGCAGGACGCTCGCCAAGGCGCCGGTCCGCGTCGCGCACGTCGGGCAGCGCGCCAGCCGGCGCCGCCTGACCCACCTGGCATGGCACGTGCGCAGCCTTCTGACGCTGTGGACGTCGCCCGTGTATCACCAGGCGCGGTCTTTGTTGCGTTCGGATACGACCGAACCGCGTAGGATCGGCGCCCCATGATCTGGTTGTCTCTGGTGAGCTTTCTGGTAACGGCGCTGTGCGCGGCCTGCATCGTCCGGTGGGGGCGAGGGCACGCCGCGAACTACAGCGCGGCCATGCCCCAGCGGTTCCACATGGGCGACGTGCCACGGCTCGGGGGCGCGGCCCTGCTGGCGGGCATGGCGGCCAGCTGGGCGCTCGGGGCGCTGCAGTCGCTGCTGTGGGGCGATCCGGGTTCGCTGCGGCTCGGCAACTGGGTGGGTTGGTGGATGGCCTGCCTGATCCCGGCGGCACTCGGCGGCATGGCCGAAGACATGACGCAGCGCCTGCCCGTGCGTTTCCGGTTGATGCTCACCGCGCTGTCGGGCGGCATCGCGCTCATGGTGCTGAACATGAACGTACCGCGGCTCGGGTTGCCGTGGCTGGACGCCTACCTGGTCGAGATGCCCTGGCTGGGCATGTGCATCGTGGTGCTGGCCGTCGCGGGCCTGCCGCATGCCTTCAACATCATCGACGGCTACAACGGCCTCGCCGGCATGGTCGCGCTGATCGTCTGCCTCGCGCTGGCGCACGTGAGCCTGCAGGTGGGAGACCGCGCGCTGGCGTCGCTGCTGATCTGCACCGCGGCCGCGACGATGGGTTTCCTCGTCTGGAACTACCCGCGCGGCATGCTGTTCGCGGGCGACAGCGGCGCCTACATCTGGGGCGTGATGATCGCGCTCAGCAGCATCGCGCTGGTGCAGCGCAACCACGAGGTGTCGCCCTGGTTCCCGATGCTGCTGCTGATGTACCCGGTCTGGGAAACACTGTTTTCCAGCTATCGGAAACTCGCGCGGGGCGTGTCGCCGGGCGTGGCGGACGCGCTGCATTTCCACCAGCTGATCTACCGCCGCATCGTGCGCGGTGTGTTCCACGACGACGAATCGCGGCGGGTGCTGATGCGCAACAACCGCACGTCGCCCTATCTGTGGGGCTTCACCATGCTCACCGTGGTGCCTGCGGTGCTGTTCTGGAGCAACACGCCCGTGCTGATGGTGTTCTGCGGCCTGTTCGGCCTGACCTATGTGACCGCCTACCTGGCGATCGTGCGGTTCAAGGTGCCGCTCTGGCTGAAGCACTGAACCCTCCGGGCGCCTCCTGAGAGGCCGCCGGAGACGGGAGGGCGCCGCCGCCGCGCCGAAGTGCCCTGCGGAGCGGGCACAATGCGCATCTCTTCATTCCGTGCCCCTGTTTTTCACGTCGAGCGCTCCATGACCGATCTGCAATCCATCGCCCCCCGGGACAAGGCCGAGATCCTGGCTCAGGCTCTGCCCTACATCCGCAAGTTCCACGGCAAGACCATCGTCATCAAGTACGGCGGCAATGCCATGACCGATCCGGCACTGCAGGCCGACTTCGCCGAGGACGTGGTTCTGCTCAAGCTGGTGGGCATGAACCCGGTGGTGGTGCACGGCGGCGGGCCGCAGATCGAGACGGCGCTCAAGCGGCTCGGCAAGCAGGGGCAGTTCGTCCAGGGCATGCGGGTGACCGATGCCGAGACGATGGAAGTGGTCGAGTGGGTGCTGGCCGGCGAGGTGCAGCAGGACATCGTGGGCCTGATCAACCAGGCCGGCGGCAAGGCCGTGGGCCTGACCGGGCGCGACGGCGGCCTGATCCGGGCGCGCAAGCTCAAGCTGGCGGACAAGGACGATCCGGCCAAGGAGCACGACATCGGCCAGGTGGGGGACATCGTCTCCATCGACCCGAGCGTGGTGAAGGCGTTGCAGGATGACGCGTTCATCCCCGTGATCAGCCCGCTGGGCTTCGGCGAGGAGAACGAGAGCTACAACATCAACGCCGACGTGGTGGCGAGCAAGCTGGCTTCCGTGCTCAAGGCCGAGAAGCTCATGATGCTCACCAACATCCCCGGCGTGCTGAACAAGGCGGGCGAGCTCATCACCGAGCTGACCGCACGCGAGATCGACGAGCTCGTGAACGACGGAACGATCTCCGGCGGCATGCTGCCCAAGCTGGCGGGCGCGATCGACGCGGCCAAGAGCGGGGTGAACTCGGTCCACATCGTGGACGGGCGCGTGCCGCACGCGATGCTGCTGGAGATCCTGACCGAGCAGGCCTACGGAACGATGATCCGCAGCCACTGATCCGCCGGCCGGCGCGCGAAGGGCAGAGAGAGCATGCGGCTGCTGCTGGTCGAGGACGACGTGATGCTCGCGAGCGGCATCAAGCTCGGGCTGAACGACGCCGGCTACGCGGTGGACTGGGTCGGCAGCGGCGAGCGGGCTGAAGAGGTGCTGCGCAGCGAGACATTCGATGCGGCCATCATCGACATCGGCCTGCCGGGCATGGACGGGCTGGAGCTGACCCGCTGCCTGCGCCAGCCGGACATGGCCCATCCGTCGATGCCGGTGCTGATCCTCACCGCGCGCGACGCGCTGCACGACCGCGTGCAGGGGCTGGACCTCGGGGCCGACGACTACATGGTGAAGCCGTACGAGCTGCCCGAGTTGCTGGCGCGCCTGCGCGCGCTGCTGCGCCGGTCGCAGGCCGCCACCACCGCGGTACTGAGCTTCGGCCCGCTGGAGCTGGACACCGCCGCGCGGCGCGCGAGCCTGCGCACGCCGGATGCGGCGGGCGGGCCGGACGTGCGGCAGACGATCGAGCTGGGCCCGCGCGAATGGACGGTGCTGGAGTACCTGCTGATCCACGCGCCCAAGCCCGCCAGCAAGGACAAGCTGGTGCAGGCGCTCACCGGCTGGGACAAGGAGATCACGCCCAATGCGGTCGAGGTGTACGTGTCGCGCCTGCGCGGCAAGCTCGAGCCCGGCGGCGTGGCGCTGCGCTCCATCCGGGGTTTCGGCTACCGGCTCGAACTGAGCGCTCCCGCAGCGGGCGCCTGACCGGGATTCCGCGGCGCACGCCCACGGTCCGTTCGCCATCCGGCCGCCAAGCCTGCCACTTCCGGTCGCTCCAGACCCTCTGCCCATGACCTCCGCCCTGCGCAACCGGCTGCTGCTCTTCCTGGTGCTGCCGCTGTGCATGCTCGCGCTGATGGGTGCCTGGCTGGATTACCGCTCGGCCGACGAGGCCGCGGGCCGGCACGACCAGCGGCTGGTGCGTCTCCTGCCGGCGCTCGCCGATTCGGTGGTCGCCATGCCTCGGCGCGAGGGCGAGCCGCCGCTGTTGCTGCTCGCGCCGCCGGTGGAGGAGTTCCTGCGGCAGAACGCCGGTTATGCCGGCTACAGCGTCCAGGATCTCTCGGGCCGCATTCTGCTCGGCGACCACTGGGTGTACAGCGCCGTGCCGCTCACCCATGACCCCGAGTTCCACAGCACCGAGCACGACAGCGTCGTCTACCGCGTCGCGGTGCAGCGCACGCGCACGGGGGCCGGGGAGCTGGTGGTGGCACTGGCCGACGGCTCCGATCCCCGGCAGCAGTGGGGCCAGCAGGTGCTGCTGCGCGTGCTGCTGCCCAACCTCGTGCTCATCGCGGCGGCGGGGTTGGCGATCCATTGGGCGGTGCGCCAGGCGTTCAAGCCGCTGGTCGATCTGGCGGAGGCCGTCGAGCGGCGTTCCCCGCGTGACCTGAGCCCGATCCCCGAGGGCACGTCACCCGCCGAGGTGCGGCCGCTGGTGCATTCGCTCAACCGCCTGTTCGCTTTGGTGAACGAGCAGACCGAAGGGCAGCGCCGCTTCGTGGCGGACGCCGCGCACCAGTTGCGCACCCCGCTCGCGGGCCTGCAGGCGCAGGTGGAGGCCTGGGCGCTGTCCGCGCGGGCTGCCGGCCGGCGCACGCCTGGCGCACAGGGGCTGCCGCCGGATGCGGGCGGTGCGGAGGCGGACGTGCCGGCGGAGCGCGCCTCTCCGGGCTCCATCGTGCTGGGCGTGCAGGAGATCGACGGGTTGCGCCGTGCGGCCCGCCGGACGTCCAAGCTCGCGCACCAGCTGCTGGCGCTGTCGCGGGCCGACGCCGGCAGCCTGGAGGGCCAGCCGATGCAGCAGGTGGACCTGAAGGCGCTCTGCGAAGGCATCCTGGAGGATTTCCTGGATGCCGCGACGGCCAAGGGGCTGGACCTGGGGCTGGAGGCCGCGCCCGCCGAGGCGACGGGCCATGGCTGGCTGCTGCGCGAACTGCTCTCCAACCTCGTGGACAACGCCATCAAGTACACGCCCGAGGGCGGCAGCGTGACGCTGCGCTGCCGGATGGTCTTCATGGGAGGCTCGGGTCCATGCGCCTTGCTGGAGGTAGAGGACGACGGCCCCGGCATCGCGGAATCGGAGCGCTCCCGGGTGCTGCAGCGGTTCTACCGGCTTCCGGGCGCGGAGGGGGAGGGCTCGGGCCTGGGACTGGCGATCGCCGACGAGATCGCCCGCCGGCACGGTGGCTGCCTGCGCCTGCTGGCGGGCTCCGGCGGGCGGGGCTTGCGGGCCGGCGTGGTGCTGGCGGCAGGGCGGACCTGAGCCGGACGCGGCGCATGCCGCCCGTCGAAGTCAGTGTGCGAGAATCATTTGCATACATTTATGGCCATGACCGAGTCCGCCCCGACCCCTCCCGACGCCGCCGCGGCAGCTGCCGACGCTGCGCCCGCGCGCCGCAGGCCCAAGCCGGGCGAGCGGCGCACGCAGATCCTGCAGGCGCTGGCCTCGATGCTCGAGCAGCCGGGCGCCGAGCGCATCACCACCGCGGCGCTGGCGGCGCGGCTGGAGGTCAGCGAGGCGGCGCTCTACCGGCACTTCGCGAGCAAGGCGCAGATGTTCGAGGGCCTGATCGATTTCATCGAGCAGTCGGTGTTCTCGCTGGTGGGGCAGATCATGGAGCGCACCGCGCCCGAGGCCGGGGAGGGCACGCCCGCCGACGGCGCGCACCGGGCCGCCCGCGTGGTCGCCATGGTGCTGCAGTTCGGCGAGCGCAACCCCGGCATGGTGCGCGTGATGGTGGGCGATGCGCTCGTGTTCGAGCACGAGCGCCTGCAGCAGCGCATGGACCAGTTCTTCGACAAGATCGAATCCACGCTGCGCCAATGCCTGCGGCCCGCGGCCAAGGCAGCGGGGTCGGCCACCCCCACGGCCGATGCCCAAGTGCGCGCCGCGGCGCTCTGCGATCTCGTGCGCGGCCGGCTGCAGCGCTACGCGCGCGGCGGCCTGCGCCGCTCGCCGACCGAGCACCTCGACGCCACGCTCGCGCTGCTGCTCTGAAGCCGCGCTGAACAGGTTCTGCGCCGCGCCGCGCGCGTGGGGCTGGTTTCAGCGCTGCCCTGCGCCTGCGCCGTGCGCCCTTGCAGGCGGGGGCCTTGCGCGGCCCGTGCACGACGTGTCGGCGCCCATCTCGGTGTTTACCCTGAAACCCTGCGCCCAGCGCGGCAGGGGCTGGTGTGTCGCCCCGCTTTTGCTGCAAAATAGCACGATCGTTCGTTTTATTTCGTGCCTTCCGTGCCCGTCCTGCCCATGTCTTCCCCCAAATCCGCCCGTCCCGCTGCCTCGCGGGAGGGCCGCGCGCTGCAGAAGGGCCAGCAGACCAAGGCGGCTATCGTGGACGCGGCCCTCGGGCTGGCCACGCACATCGGTCTGGAGGGCCTGTCCATCGGCGCGCTCGCCGACGTGACCGGCATGAGCAAGTCGGGTGTGTTCGCCCACTTCGGTTCGCGCGAGGAACTGCAGATCTCCGTGGTGCGCGAATACCACACGCGCTTCGAGCAGGAGGTGTTCTACCCCGCCATGTCGGCGGAGCGGGGCCTGCCGCGGCTGCGCGCGCTCTTCGACAACTGGATGAAGCGCACCTCGATCGAGATCGATTCGGGCTGCATCTACATCAGCGGCGCGGTGGAGTTCGACGACCGCACCGGCCCCGTGCGCGATGCGCTCGCGAATTCGGTCCTGACCTGGCATGCCGCCATGAAGCGCGCCATCGACCAGTGCAAGGAACTGGGCGAGGTGCATGCCGACGTGGATTCCGAGCAGATGCTGTTCGAGATCCACGGCCTCATCCTCGCGCTGCATTACGAAGCGCGCTTCCTGCGCACGCCCGGCTCCATCGACCGCGCCAACGCCGGCTTCGACAACATCCTCGCCCGCTATGCCGCCCGGCCGGCCGGCTGAACGTTTTTTTGCTTTCCGTCTTTTCCGCCTACGCATCCACCATCCAACGCACCGAACAAGGAGCCCATCCCATGCCGACCTACACGCCCCCCCTGCGCGACATGCAATTCGTCCTCCACGAGGTTTTCCGCGTCACGGAGGAATTCAAGGCGATGCCCCGCCACGAGGAAGTGGATGCCGACACGGTGAATGCGGTGCTGGAGGAAGCCGGCAAGTTCGCCGCGGGCGTCGCCTTCCCGCTCAACATGAGCGGTGACGAGGAAGGCTGCACGCTGGACAAGGCCACGCACGAAGTGACCACGCCCAAGGGCTTCAAGGAAGCCTATGCGCAGTACGTGGAAGGCGGCTGGGCGGCGCTGTCGTGCGAGCCGGAATACGGCGGCCAGGGCCTGCCGTTCGTGCTGAACCAGTGCCTCTACGAAATGCTCAACAGCGCCAACCAGGCCTGGACCATGTACCCGGGCCTGTCGCACGGCGCCTACGAGGCCCTGCACGCGCACGGCACCGAAGAGCAGAAGAAGCTCTACCTGCCCAAGCTCACCAGCGGCGAGTGGACCGGCACGATGTGCCTGACCGAGCCGCATTGCGGCACCGACCTGGGCCTGCTGCGCACCAAGGCCGAGCCCGTGGCCGGCGCACCCGAGGGTACTTACCGGCTCACCGGCAACAAGATCTTCATCAGCGCGGGCGAGCACGATTTCACCGAGAACATCGTGCACCTGGTGCTGGGCCGCCTGCCGGACGCGCCCAAGGGCAGCAAGGGCATCAGCCTGTTCGTGGTGCCCAAGTACGTCGTGAATGCCGACGGCTCGCTGGGCGAGCGCAACCCGATCTACTGCACCGGCCTGGAGCACAAGATGGGCATCCATGGCAACGCCACGGCGCAGATCTCGATCGACGGCGCCATCGGCACGCTGGTGGGCCAGCCGCACAAGGGCCTGGCCGCCATGTTCGTGATGATGAACGCCGCGCGCCTGGGCGTGGGCAACCAGTCGCTGGGCCTGACCGAAGTGGCCTTCCAGAACGCGCTGGCCTACGCCAAGGACCGCATCCAGATGCGCAGCCTCTCGGGCACCAAGGCCAAGGACAAGGAAGCCGATCCGATCATCGTGCACCCCGACGTGCGCAAGATGCTGCTGACGGCCAAGGCGTACGCCGAGGGCGCCCGCGCGCTGCAGATCTACTGCACGCTGCTGCTGGACAAGGCGCACAGCCATCCCGACGAGAAGGTGCGCAAGGACAGCGACGAACTCGTCGCGCTGCTCACGCCCATCGTGAAGGCCTTCATCACCGACAACGGCCACATCGCCACCAACGCGTGCATGCAGGTCTTCGGCGGCCACGGCTTCATCAAGGAATGGGGCATGGAGCAGTTCGTGCGCGACAACCGCATCAACATGATCTACGAGGGCACCAACACCATCCAGTCGCTGGACCTGCTGGGCCGCAAGATCCTGGGCAACAACGGCGCCACGCTCAAGAAGTTCGGCAAGCTCGTGGGCAAGCTGGTCGAGGAAGAGGGCGTGAACGAGAAGATGGCCGAGTTCATCAACCCGATCGCCTACCTGGGCGACCAGATGACGAAGTTCACCACCGAGATCGGCTTCAAGGGCTTCCAGAACCCCGACGAAGTGGGCGCCGCGGCCGTGGACTACCTGCGCGTGGCGGGCCACCTGGTGTTCGGCTACATGTTCGCGCGCATGGCCCAGGTGGCCGTGCGGGAGATCGCCTCCGGCAACACCGATCCCTTCTACCAGGCCAAGCTGCAGACGGCACGCTTCTACTTCGCCAAGCTGTTCCCCGAGACGGCGACGCTGATGCGCACCGCGCGCGCAGGCGCCAGGCCGCTGATGGACACCGACGCCGCCCTGGCCTGATCCGACCACCGCCCCCGGTCTTCACTCCACCCAACTCCACACAGGGATGCCGCCATGAAAAACGCTTTGTTGGCTATCGCACTGGCAGCCGCCGCGCTGCCCTCCTGGGCCCAGATGTCTCCCGTGGGGACGTGGCGCAGCATCGACGACAAGAGCGGCGAGGCCAAGGCCGAGATCCGCATCACCGAGTCGGGCGGCGCGCTGACGGGCCGCATCGAGAAGTCGCTGAAGAAGGACACCCAGCCCGACGCCACCTGTCAGGAATGCACCGACGACCGCAAGGGCCAGCCCATCGCGGGGCTGGAGATCATCCGCGGCGGCAGGAAGGCCGAGGGCAAGGACGTGTGGGAAGGGGGCAGGATCCTCGACCCCGAGAACGGCAAGGAATACCGCGCCAGCTTCACGCCCATCGATGGCGGCGCCAAGCTGGAAGTGCGCGGTTACCTGGGGCCGTTCTGGCGCACCCAAGTCTGGCAGCGCGTGCAGTAATCCATTCAAAGAAACACCATGTCCCGATTCCAAGTGAAGAAAGTCGCCGTGCTCGGCGCGGGCGTGATGGGCGCGCAGATCGCCGCCCACCTCGCCAACGTGAAGGTGCCGGTCATCCTCTTTGATCTTCCGGCGAAGGAAGGTCCGAAGAACGGCATCGTCACCAGGGCCATCGAAGGCCTGAAGAAGCTCAAGCCTTCGCCGCTGGGCGTGGCGGACGACGCCGCGCTGATCGGCCAGGCCAACTACGAAGAGCACCTGGAGCAGCTGCGCGGCTGCGACCTCATCATCGAGGCGATCGCCGAGCGCATGGACTGGAAGCTCGATCTCTACAGGAAGATCGCGCCCTTCGTCGCGCCGCAGGCCATCGTGGCGTCCAACACCTCGGGCCTGTCGATCACGAAGCTCTCCGACGCGCTGCCCGATGCGATCAAGCCGCGCTTCTGCGGCATCCACTTCTTCAACCCGCCGCGCTACATGACGCTGGTGGAGCTGATCGACACTCCCACCACGAAGCCGGAAGTGCTGGACCAGCTCGAAGCCTTCGTCACGAGCGGTCTGGGCAAGGGCGTGGTGCGCGCGCACGACACGCCCAACTTCATCGCCAACCGCGTCGGCATCGCCGGCATGCTGGCGACGATGAAGGAGGTGGAGAACTTCGGCCTCACCTACGACGTGGTGGACGACCTCACGGGCAAGAAGCTGGGGCGCGCCTCCAGCGGCACCTTCCGCACCGCCGACGTGGTGGGTCTGGACACGATGGCGCACGTCATCAAGACGCTGCAGGACAACCTGACCGAAGAAACCGATCCGTTCTACGGCAGCTTCGGCACGCCCGAGGTGCTGAACAAACTCATCGAGATGAAGCACCTGGGCCAGAAGTCCAAGGCCGGCTTCTACAAGAAGGTCGGCCGCGACATCCTGCGCTTCGACCTGGCCGAAGGCGAGTACGTGCCCGGCGGCCAGAAGGCCGACGAGGTGTACGGCCGCATGCTCAAGAAGCCCGCCGCCGAGCGCCTGAAATTGCTGCGCAATGCCGAGGGCGCGCAGGGCCGCTTCCTCTGGGCCATCCTGCGCAACAGCTTCCACTATGCCGCCGTGCATCTGGCCACCATCGCGGACAACGCCCGCGACGTGGACCAGGCCATGCGCTGGGGCTTCGGCATGAAGCAGGGCCCGTTCGAGCTGTGGCAGGAAGCCGGCTGGCTCGACGTGGCGAAGATGATCCAGGAGGACATCGACGCGGGCAAGGCGCTGTCCAGGGCGCCGCTGCCCGAGTGGGTCTTCAAGGGCCCGGTGGCCGAGGCCGGCGGCGTGCACACGGCCGACGGCTCGTGGAGCGCGTCGAAGCAGAAGTTCGTGCCGCGCCGCCAGTTGCCGGTGTACGAGCGCCAGCACTTCCCTGAAAAGCTGCTGGGCGAAACCCATCTGCCGGACTGGCGCACGGCCGGCACCACGGTGTCCGAATCCGATGCGCTGCGCACCTGGACGCTGGATACGGACGGAGGCCCCTCCGGTAGCCGGATCCTCATCGCCAGCATCAAGAGCAAGATGCACGCGATCAGCCCCGATGTGATGGAAGGGCTGATGGAGGCCATCGATACCGCCGAGCGCGACTACGACGGCCTGGTGATCTGGTCCGGCGACGCGCCCTTCAGCGTGGGTGCCGACCTGCAGGCCACCATGCCGGCCTTCGTCGTGGCCGGCATCTCGGCGATCGAAGGCGTGGAGCAGGAGCTGCAGAACCTGATGCTGCGGCTGCGCTACGCCCAGGTGCCGGTGGTGTCCGCCATCCACGGCATGGCGCTGGGCGGCGGCTGCGAGCTGGCCGTCTATTCGTCGCGCCGCGTCGCCCACATGGAAAGCTACATCGGCCTCGTCGAAGTGGGCGTGGGCCTGGTGCCCGGTGCCGGCGGCCTGACCTACATCGCGCGCCGCGCGGCCGAGAACGCCGCCGCGTCCACGGGCAAGGACCTGCTGCCTTTCCTCACGGAGGGCTTCACCGCCGCCGCCATGGCCAAGGTGGGCACCAGCGCGCTCGAATCGAAGAAGCTCGGCTACCTGCTGGAGAGCGACATCGTCGTGCCGCACAAGGACGAGGTGCTGTTCGTCGCGCTGAACGAGGCGAAGGCCATGGCCGCCAGCGGCTGGCGCGCGCCGAACAAGCGGCTGTTCCCGGTGGCCGGCCGCAGCGGCATCGCCACCATCCGCGGCTCGCTGGTGAACATGCGCGATGGCGGCTTCATCAGCGACCACGACCAGCACATCGCCACGCTGATCGCCGAGATCGTCTGCGGAGGCGACGTCGACGCCGGCACGCTGGTGAGCGAGGAATACCTGATGGCGCTCGAGCGCAAGGCGTTCTGCGCGCTGATCCAGCATCCGAAGACGCAGGAGCGCATCCTGGGCATGCTGAGCACCGGCAAGCCGGTGCGCAATTGACCGCCCGCATGGACACCGCTCCTGCCGCTCCTGCGGACTCCCGTGCGCCCAACCGGCTGCAGCTGCAGCTGGAGCAGGTGGACGAGTTCCCGGCGTTCCTGCGCCCGTGGGTGCGCAATCTGGTGCTGCGCCGCGCCGTGCCGTTCACGAGGACTGCACGCGTGGAGTTCATCGAGATGTCGCCTCACCGGGTGGAAGTGCGCCTGCGCAACGAACCCCGTGTGCGCAACCACATCGGCGGCATCCACGCCTCGGCGATGAACCTGCTGGCCGAGACGGCCACCGGCATGGCGGTGGGGCTGAACGTGCGCGACGACTGCATTCCGCTCGCCAAGGACATGAAGATGGCCTTCCGCCAGCGCGCCCACGGCGCATTGCGCGCGGTGGCGGTGCTCACCGACGCGCAGCGCCAGGCGATGCAGAACACCGACAAGGGCGAGCTGCAGGTACCGGTCACGGTGACGGACGAGTCCGGCGCCGAGCCGGTGCAATGCGAATTCACGTGGGCCTGGATTCCCTCCAGCCGCCCCGCCAGGTAAACGATTGACTGACCGATCGACGGATCGATTGAAGGAGCCTTCTCCATGGCAAAACAAATGCAGGACGCCTACATCGTCGCCGCCACGCGCACGCCCATCGGCAAGTCGCACCGCGGCTATTTCCGCAACACCCGGCCCGACGACCTGCTGGCCACGACCCTGAAGGCCGCACTGGCCCAGGTGCCGGGGCTGGACCCGGCCGCCATCGAGGACATCATCTGCGGCTGTGCGATTCCCGAAGGCGCGCAGGGCCTGAACGTGGCGCGCATCGGCGCGGTGCTCGCGGGCCTGCCTACCAGCGTGGGCGGCATCACCGTCAACCGCTTCTGCGCCTCGGGCCTGTCGGCCGTGCAGATGGCGGCCGACCGCATCCGCGTGGGCGAGGCCGAGGTGATGATCGCCGCCGGTGTCGAGAGCATGAGCATGGTGCCGATGATGGGCAACACGCCCTCGCTCTCGCCCAGCATCTTCGCGAAGGACGGTGACGTGGGCATCGCATACGGCATGGGCCTGACGGCCGAGAAGGTCGCCCAGCAGTGGAAGGTGTCGCGTGAAGACCAGGACGCCTTCGCGCTGCAGTCGCACCAGCGGGCACTGGCCGCGCAGCAGGCGGGCGAGTTCACGGACGAGATCACGCCGATCGAAGTGACGGACCGCACCGCGGACCTGGAATCGGGCGAGAGCATCGCGAAGACCCGCACGGTGGCGCTGGACGAGGGCGCCCGGCCCGACACCAGCCTGGAGGGCCTGGCCAAGCTCAAGACGGTTTTCGCCGCGCGCGGCTCGGTCACGGCCGGCAACAGCTCGCAGACCAGCGACGGCGCGGGCGCGCTGATCCTCGCGAGCGAATCGGCCGTGAAGCGCTTCGGCCTCACCCCGCTGGCGCGCTTCGTGAGCTTCGCCAGCAAGGGCGTGCCGCCGAGCATCATGGGCATCGGGCCGATCGAGGCGATTCCCGCCGCGCTGCGCTACGCCGGCCTGCAGCAGCAGGACATCGACTGGTTCGAGCTGAACGAGGCCTTTGCCGCGCAGTCGCTGGCCGTGCTGCGCCAGCTGGGTCTGGACCCGGCCAAGGTGAACCCGATGGGCGGCGCCATCGCGCTGGGCCATCCGCTGGGCGCCACGGGCGCCATCCGCTCGGCCACGGTCGTGCATGCGCTGCGCCGCAAGAACCTGAAGTACGGCATGGTCACGATGTGCGTGGGCATGGGGCAGGGCGCCGCGGGCATCTTCGAAAAAGTCTAGGCACAACCCCCTGAGCCGCTATCGCGGCTTCCCCCTTCTCTCGCGCTGGCGCGCGGGAAGGGGGACGACGCCGGTGGCCTGGCGAAGCCAGATCCACGGCGTCTGCTGGCGAATACCGTGGGCGCTCTGCCTCATCCAGTCACCGGTACGACGGCCAACCGTTTGCAACCACGGCACACTCGCTCACCATGACCGATTCTCTCCACCCACTGGACGATGCGCTGGCGCTCACGGAAGCCGGGCCCGGCCGCTACACGGCGCGCACGTCGCCTGCCTACTGGAACATGGTCGGGCCGTTCGGCGGCATCACCGCCGCGGTGCTGCTGCAGGCCGTGATGCGGCATCCGGAGCGCCTGGGCGATCCGCTGTCGCTCACGGTGAACTATGCCGGCGCCATCGCCGAGGGCGAGTTCACGGTGCAGGCCGTGCCCGTCCGCACCAACCGGTCCACGCAGCACTGGACGCTGTCGGTGCTGCAGGCCGGGGCCGACGGCGAGCCGGTGGTCACCACCACGGCCACGGCCGTCACCGCGGTGCGCCGCGAGACCTGGAGCCTGCCCGACACCCCCATGCCCGAGGTGGCGGGCCCCGAGGGCCTGGAGCGCGTGCTGCGCGGCATGCCCGTGAAGTGGCTCGACCGCTACGACCTGCGGCCGGTGGCCGGCGCGCTGCCCTCGCGCTGGGACGGCGGCGGCGACAGCAGCCTGAGCCAGCTGTGGATGCGCGACGAGCCCGCCCGGCCGCTCGATTTCTGCGCGCTCGCCGCGCTCGCCGATGTATTCTTTCCCCGCGTGTGGCTGCGCCGCGCGCGCCAGGTGCCGGCCGGCACGGTGTCGCTCACCGTGTACTTCCATGCCAGCCGCGAACAGCTCGCGGACACGGGCGCCGGCTACCTGCTGGGCCAGGCCCGTGCGCAGGAATTCCGAAACGGGTTCTTCGACCAGACGGTGCAGCTCTGGAACCAGGGGGGCACCATGCTCGCGAGCAGCCACCAGATCGTCTACTACAAAGAATGAATGCCTAAAGAAAGCGCAGGAGCATCGCCCATGACCGCAACCCAGGACATCCTCACGCACGTCGAATCCGGCGTGACCACCATCACCTTCAACCGGGTGGACAAGAAGAATTCCATCACGCGCGCCATGTATGCCGCGCTGGCGGACGCCTTCGAGGCGGCGGCGCAGGACCCGGCCGTGCGCGTGATCGTGCTGCAGGGCGACGTCGCGATCTTCAGCGCCGGCAACGACATCGGGGATTTCCTGAACAACCCGCCTTCCACGCAGGAATCGCCGGTGTTCCGTTTCCTGCGCGCGATCGCCACCTTCCCCAAGCCCGTCGTCGCGGCCGTCTGCGGCCCCGCCGTGGGCATCGGCACGACGATGCTCATGCACTGCGACCTGGTCTATGCGGGCGACAACGCGGCGTTCTCCATGCCCTTCGTCAACCTGGGGCTCTGCCCCGAGGCCGCCTCCAGCCTGCTCGTGCCGCGCATGATGGGCTACCACCGCGCGGCGGAGGCCCTGCTGCTGGGCGAGCCGTTCATGGCGGAGGCCGCGCTGGAAGTCGGCCTCGTCAACCGCGTCGTGCCGCCCACGGAATGCAACATGGTGGCCCAGACCCAGGCCCGCAAGCTGGCCTCCAAGCCGCTGTCGTCGCTGATCGAAACCAAGCGCCTGATGAAGAAGGACCAGACCGCCGCGGTGCTCGAGCGCATGGCGGAAGAGGGCGCCTCCTTCGGCCGCATGCTCCAGGAACCCGCCGCCCGCGAAGCCTTCACCGCGTTCATGGAAAAACGGCGCCCGGACTTCAGCGCCAGCTGAAGTCCGGAGTTCTCCGCAGGAGAACGGGCTGCGAAGCAGCCCAGCAGTTTTCGCCAAAAAAGGCGCCCGGACTTCAGCGCCAGCTGAAGTCCGGAGTTCTCCGCAGGAGAACGGGGCTGCGAAGCGGCCCAGCAGTTTTTCGCCCAAAGCGGCGTCCGGACTTCAGCGCCAGCCGGACGCCCTCCGTGATAACGCTAGCTTCCGCCGAAATCCAGCGGCGCTACATTCGGCAACATCCCCCCGCGATGCTGCCGGCATGACCCGCTCCTCCGATCCCGCCCACCTCCTGCGCCGCCGGGACTGGCTCCGCTGGTCCGCGGCCGGGGCTGCGGCACCGCTGCTGTGGCCGCATGCGGCCCGATCGCAGGGACGGGGGGCGCTGGACGGTGGTGCCCTGCGCATCGTGGTGCCTTATGCGCCGGGCGGCTCGTCCGATGCCGCCGCCCGCCTGCTGGCCGAAGCCCTGGGCCCACGGCTCGGCGTGCCGGTGACCGTGGACAACCGCCCGGGGGCCGGTGGCCGCCTGGCCGCCCAGCAGTTGCACCGCGAGAAATCCGGCGCGAACGTGGCGCTGCTGGCCAATCCGGCCACCATGCTGATCGCGCCCCTGGTGTTCAGGGACAACGGCTACGAGCCGGACAGGGACTATGTGCCGCTGTCGCAGATCACACGCTATGCCTTCGGCGTGGCCGTGGGCACGGGCGTGCCGGTGCGCGGGTTCTCGCAACTGCACGCCTGGATGCTGGCGCACAAGGACCGGCTCTCGGCCGGCGTGCCGGCCACGGGCAGCCTTCCCCATTTCGTCGCGCTCATGCTGGCCGAGCAGCTCGGCCTCACGCTGCCGGTGGTCGGCTACCGCGGCTCGGGGCCGCTGCTCGACGACCTGATCGGGGGCCACGTGCCGCTGGCCATCGACGCCCTCGATGCGCTCGAACCCCTGCACCAGGAGGGCAAACTGCGCATCCTGGCGATTTCGGACGACCACCGGGCGCCGGAGCTGCCCACGGTGCCGACGTTCAAGGAGACCGGCCTGGTCCTGTCGGCGCAGGGCTGGAACGTGCTCTACGCACCCGCCTGGATGCCCGGGACGCGCGCCCGCCGCATCGCGGAGGCCACTTCCGAGGCCATGGCGGACAAGGCCGTGCAGGCCCGGTTCACCGCCGCGCGCATGGTGCCCGTGGCGAGTTCGCGCGACCAGACGGCGCAGATGCTGTCGGCCTACAAGGCGCAATGGGCGCCGGTGGTGCGGCGGTCGGGCTTTCGGCCCTGAGCAGACGTCTCTCCGACACGCAGCCGCTGCGCCCGCCTACGCGGGGTGGCGCCCCTGTATGACGCTGCAAGCACTGCAAGTGCATGCAACACCCGAAGGGTTTCGTTACCGTTCTTGCGTAACGCGTGGATTTTCCGGAAAGGCGGCCTTCTAGCATCGGACGAACTTTTTCCAAGGAGATCTGATGGCCGTGCAAAACCCCTTCTTCGGCAAGCGTGAACCCGAGTCGTTCCAGCCCCGCCAGCCCTCGTCCGTGCTGGGTGGCGCCGGCAGCGCCGTGACGCCCACCGCCGCCGCCACCTCTCCCGCCGCGGCGGTGACCGCGGCCGGCGCTTCCCGTCCGGTGGAGGGTACTGCCACGGAAAGCGCGGGCAGCAAGCTCACCGTCGGGCCGAACATCAAGCTCAAGGGCGTGGAGATCACCGACTGCGACACGCTCGTGGTGGAGGGCACGGTGGAGGCCACCATGGATTCGCGCGTCATCCAGATCGCCGAGCAGGGCGCATTCCGGGGCTCGGCCGAGATCGACATCGCCGAGATCCATGGTGAATTCAACGGCACCCTGACCGTGCGCCAGAAGCTCGTCATCTACAGCACCGGCAAGGTGAACGGCAAGATCCGCTACGGCAAGGTGGTGATCGAGGAAGGCGGCCAACTGGCCGGCGAGATCGAGGCGGGCACGTCGGGCGCGTCGCGCTCCCACGGCGCCGCGAACACCTCGCGCACCGAGGCCCAGGCCCTCGCGGCCTGATGCTCCCGGCCCGGTCCGCTGCCGGGTTCAGGAGACGGCGGCCACCGGGCTCCACCCGCGGACCGTGCCTTCATGCACGGTCCGTCCGCATTCAGGCCGCGCCTTCGGCAGGAGGCGCGGCCGCTTCGTCGGCGGGGCGCGGCACGGCGCGCGGCCGGCCCGATGCGTCGATCGCCACGTAGGTGAGGCGGGCCTCCGTCACCTTGACGTAGCGGCCCTGGGCGGCGAAGCGCTCGGCATACACCTCCACCTCCACGGTCACCGACGTGCGGCCGATGCGCGTGATGGTGGAGAAGAACGAGAGAATGTCCCCGACGCGCACGGGCTGCTTGAAGACGAACTCGTTCACGGCCACCGTGGCCATGCGGCCCTGGACGTGGCGCGCGGGCAGCACCGATCCCGCGAGGTCCACCTGTGCCATCACCCAGCCCCCGAAGATGTCGCCGTTGGCATTGCAGTCCGCCGGCATCGGGATCACTTTGAGCACCAGCTCCTTGTCGACGGGCAGGGCACTCTGGGTGGGCAGGGGGGAGGTCATGGGCACAATCTCGGTAACAACAACGACCCAGATTGTCCCCCATGCGCCCCCACGGCGACGTCGCCCCATCCCCTTCCCCTGCCGCAGCGCCCGCCGCGGAGCCCGTCCGCAGCGACCGTGCCACGCTCGCCCGCCTGATTCCCTACCTGCTGCACTACCGCTGGCGCGTGCTCGCGGCGCTGGTGTTCGTGCTCTGCGCCAAGCTCGCGAACGTGGGCGTGCCGCTGCTGCTCAAGCGCATCGTGGATGCCATGGCGCCGGCACCCGGTGCCGCCACCGCGCTCGTGGTGGTGCCGGTCGCGCTGCTCGCGGCCTACGGGCTGCTGCGGCTCAGCACCTCGGTCTTCACCGAGCTGCGCGAACTCGTCTTCGCCAAGGCCACCCAGGGCGCGGCGCGGCGCATCGCGCTGGAGACCTTTGAGCACCTGCACGCACTGAGCCTGCGCTTCCACCTGGAGCGGCAGACGGGCGGGATGACGCGCGACATCGAGCGCGGCGTGCGCGGCATCGAATCGCTGATCTCGTTCACGCTGTTCAATATCGGCGCCACCCTGCTCGAAGTGTTCCTGGTGCTGGCGGTGCTCGGGGGCAAGTTCGATCCGGTCTTCGCCTGGATCACGCTCGGCGCGCTGGGGTGCTACATCCTGTTCACCGTGCTGCTCACCGAATGGCGCACGCGCTTCCGGCGCGAGGCCAATGCCTTCGACTCCGCGGCCCACACGAAGGCGGTGGATTCGCTGCTGAACTACGAGACGGTGAAGTACTTCAACAACGAAGGCTTCGAGGTGCAGCGCTACGACGAGAGCCTGGAGCGACTGCGCCGCGCGCGGCTCAAGAGCCAGACCTCGCTGTCGCTGCTCAATGCCGGGCAGCAGCTCATCATCGCCACGGGCCTCGTCGCGATGCTGTGGCGCGCGGCGCAGGGCGTGGCCGACGGCCGCATGACGCTGGGTGATCTGGTCATGGTCAACGCGTTCATGATCCAGCTCTACATTCCGCTCAACTTCCTGGGCGTGATCTACCGCGAGATCAAGCAGAGCCTGACCGATCTGGACAAGATGTTCACGCTGATGGACCGGCCGCAGGAGGTGCAGGACGCGCCGCAGGCGCCGCCGCTGCGCCTGGATGGCGCCCCGGAAGTGCGCTTCGAGGCCGTGCATTTCGCCTACGAGCCCGCCCGGCCGATCCTGCACGGCGTGGACTTCACGATCCCCGCGGGCCGGACGGTGGCGGTGGTGGGCCCCTCGGGCTCGGGGAAATCCACGCTCGCGCGGCTGATGTTCCGCTTCTACGACGTGCAGCAGGGCCGCATCACGGTGGACGGGCAGGACATCCGCGCCGTCGCGCAGGAGAGCCTGCGCCGCAGCGTGGGGGCGGTGCCGCAGGACACGGTGCTGTTCAACGAAAGCATCGGCTACAACATCGCCTACGGGCGGCCGGCCGCCTCGCAGCAGGAGATCGAGGCCGCAGCCCGCGCCGCGCGCATCCACGACTTCATCGCCGCGCTGCCCGCCGGCTACGCCACCCAGGTGGGTGAGCGGGGTCTGAAGCTTTCGGGAGGCGAGAAGCAGCGCGTGGCGATCGCCCGCACGCTGCTGAAGAACCCGCCGATCCTCGTGTTCGACGAGGCCACGTCCGCGCTGGACACGGCGAACGAGCGGGCGATCCAGGCCGAGCTGCGCAGCGCGGCCGAGGGCAAGACGGTGCTGGTCATCGCCCACCGCCTGTCGACGGTGGTGGATGCGCACGAGATCCTGGTGATGGACACCGGCCGCATCGTGGAGCGCGGCACCCATGCGCAACTGCTGGCGCTGGAGGGGCGCTATGCGGACATGTGGCGCCAGCAGGCCCGCGAGGGCTGATACGGCTTCGCCTTCAACCGTATAACGTCGTTGGTTCGCATCGCCGTGCCATAGCGCGGGATCACTTGCGGGCAGCCACGGCCTTTTCCGCCGCGTTCACGAGGTCCGCGCCGATCTGGCCCTTCCACTTCTCCACCACCGGGCGCGTGGCCTGCACGAAGGCCTGGCGCTCTTCGGGCGTGAGCTGCGTCACCGTCACCCCATGGCCGGCGATCTCCTTCAGCAGGGGCTTGTCTGCGCCTTCCAGGCCCTTGCGGGCGATGGCGATCTCTTCCTTGCCCGCCTCGATGGCCGCCTGCTTGACGATCTCGCGGTCCGCCGGGGTCCAGCTGTTCCAGATGTCCTTATTGACCACGAACACCAGCGGATCGTTCATGTAGTTCCACATCGTGACGTGCTTCTGCGCCACGGTGTAGAGCTTGGCGGCCATGTAGACCGACAGCGGGTTCTCCTGACCGTCCACCGCGCCGCTGGCCATGGCGGGCTGGGCATCGGCCCAGCTCATCTGCGTGGGATTGGCGCCCAGCGCGGTGAAGGTGTCGAGGAACAGCGGCGAGCCGACCACGCGGATCTTCATGCCCTTCAGGTCCGCCGGGCTCTTGATGGGGCGCTTGGAGTTGGAGATCTCGCGGTAGCCGTTCTCGCCCCAGGCGAGCGGCACGACGCCGGCCTTCTCGAGCGTCTGGAAGATGCTCTTGCCGACCTCGCCCTGCGTGACCGCGTCCACCGCCGCGTAATCGGGGAAGAGGAAGGGCAGCGAGAACAGGTTCAGCGCCTTGACCTGGGGCGACCAGTTGATCGTCGAGCCCACGGCCATGTCGATCACGCCCTGGCGCAGCGCGCTGAATTCGCGCGTCTGGTCGCCCTGGATGAGCGAGACGCCCGGGTAGAGCTTGATGTTGATGCGGCCCTGGGTGCGTTCGCGCACCTTGTTCGCCCACAGTTCGCCGCCCTTGCCCCAGGGGAAGGCGGTGCCCAGCACCAGCGACATGCGGTATTCGCTCTTGTAGTTCTGCGCCGCGGCCGGGGCGGCGGTGAAGGCGAGGGCGGCGGCGGCCGCCACGGCGGTGGCGAGGAAGGTGCGCAGTTGCATGGATCGTCTCCTGATCGTTATCGGGTTGCGGGGAAAAAGATGCCGGGCTTCGGCGGGGGCCACTCTCAGTAGCCCAGGCGCGCGGGCAGCCAGAGCGCCAGCTGCGGGAAGGCGATGACGGCCACCATCACGAGGAACATGGCCAGCAGCATCGGGCCCACCCAGCGCACGGTGGATTCCATGCGCACGCCCGCGATGCGGCACGACACCATCAGGTTCACGGCCAGCGGCGGCGTGAACTGGCCGAGCGCCACCTTGAGCGTGAGGATCACGCCGAACCACACCGGGTCCCACTGGTAGTGCTGCATGATCGGCAGCAGCAGCGGCACGAAGATCAGGAAGATCGAGATGCCGTCGAGGAACATGCCCACGGTGATCAGCAGCAGGATCAGCAGTGCGAGCACGCCGTATTCGCCGAGCCCCGAGTGCACGATGGCGTTGGCGATCGGGTCGATCACGCCGAGCGTGGAGAGCGAGAACGCGAAGATGCCCGCGAGCGACACCACGAGCAGGATCACGGCCGAGAGCTCGCCCGCCTCGCGCAGGATGGTGTAGAGGTCGCGCAGCCGGATGGTGCGGTGGATGCACATGCCCACGAAGAGGCCGTAGAACACGGCCACCACGGCGGCTTCGGTGGGCGTGAACCAGCCCGCGCGCATGCCGCCCAGGATCAGCACCGGCGCGGCCAGGCCCCAGGAGGCCTCGCGCAGGCTCTTCCAGAAAGGCGGGCGGGGCATCGAGGCCTCCAGCGCGCCCATCCGGTGGCGGCGCGCCAGCCACACGGCCGGCACGATCAGCGCGATGCCGGCGAGCACCCCGGGCACCATGCCGGCCGCGAACAGCGCGGGCACCGAGGCGCCGGGCACCAGCACCGAATAGATGATGAAGGCGACCGAGGGCGGGATCAGGATGTCGGTGGCCGCGGCCGCGCCGACCACGCTGGCCGAGAACGAGCCGGGGTAGCCCGCGCGCGACATCGCGGCGATCATCACCCCGCCCACGGCGGCCGCGTTGGCCGGGCCCGAGCCGGAGATGCCGCCGAGGAACATCGCCACGGCGATGGCCACCAGCGGCAGCATGCCCGGGCCGCGCCCGACGATCGCCACCGCGAAGTTCACGAGCCGCAGCGCCACGCCGGAGCGGTCGAAGATCGAGCCGACCAGCACGAACATCGGGATCGCGAGCAGCGGGTACTTGCCGAGCCCGGCATAGAAGTTCTGCGGCACCGCGAGCAGGCCGAACCAGGGCGTCTCGGCATTCGCGATCGCGATGGCGGCGGTGCCGGCCAGGCCGAGGGCGGCACCGATCGGCACGCCGACGATCATCATGCCGAGGAAGATGGCGAAGAGCAGGGCGGCGATCATGGCTGCGCCTCCGGCCCGGAGGCCCGGCGGGCCTGGCGGCGGAAGAGCCCGATCGCACGCACGGTGATCAGGGCGGACAGCACGGGCAGCCAGATGGAGTACCACCACTGGGGCACGCCGATGCCGGGCGACGTCTCGCCGAAGCGCCAGTCGTCCCAGGCCACGCGCGCGCTCAGCACCGCGATGCCGCCGAACAGCACCGCGACCGCGAGCGCCCCGAACAGGGCGAGGCGGCGGCGGCGCGCGGGCGAGCCGCCCTCGGCGAAGTATTCGATGCGGATGTGCACGTCGCGCGCCACCGCGGCCGAGCCGGCGACGAGCGCGAGCACGATCATCAGGAAGACCGAGATCTCCTCGGTCCAGGCGAAGGACGAATTCGTGAAGTAGCGCACCAGCACGTTGGCGAACGTGATGAGCGCCAGCAGGGCCATGACGGCCACGGTCAGGCCGTCTTCGAGGCGCAGCGAGCGTTCGGTCGCGGGGTCCGCGGGGGGAGGGGAGGCCACGGAGGCGGCGGCGGAAGCGTCGGCTTCGGCGCCGGGGGGCAGGGAGGCGGGCATGGGGGGCAGCGGACGGACGAGAAGGACATCGGCGGTCCGGTGTCCGCGGCGTGGTGCACCCCGGGCTGGACGGTCAGCGCGCCGGATAGGCGCAGCCGGTATTGTGCAACCGGATGTGTGCCGCGCCGGTGCAGGATTTCCCGGGGGCGCGCGGCTGCCCGCGGCACGCCGGCCTCCTGCGGCCGGGCCGATAATGCCAGCCATGGAAACCAAGTGGCTCGAGGACTTTGTCAGCCTCGCGGAGACGCGCAGCTTCAGCCGGTCGGCGCAATTGCGGCACGTGACCCAGCCCGCGTTCTCGCGGCGCATCCAGGCGCTGGAGGCCTGGGCCGGGACCGATCTGGTGGACCGCAGTTCCTACCCCACCCGGCTCACGCCGGCGGGCAAGACGCTGTACGAGGAAGCGCTCGACGTGCTGCAGTCGCTGCAGAACACCCGCGCCATGCTGCGCGCGCACACCAGCGCCGACAAGGACATGGTCGAGTTCGCCGTGCCCCACACGCTGGCGTTCACGTTCTTCCCCGCGTGGCTCTCCAGCCTGCGCGAGCGGTTCGGGCCCGTGAAGAGCCGCCTCATCGCGCTCAACGTGCACGACGCCGTGCTGCGGCTCGTGGAAGGCGGCTGCGACCTGCTGATCGCCTACCACCATCCCTCGCAGCCGCTGCAGCTGGATTCCGACCGCTACGAGATGATCACGCTCGGGCAGGAGATCCTCTCGCCCTATTCGCGCGCCGACGGCGAGGGGCGCCCGATCCACGCGCTGCCGGGCGAGCCCGGGCAACCGCTGCCCTACCTCGGCTACGCGCCGGGGGCCTACCTGGGCCGCGTGACGGAGCTCATCCTCAAGCAGTCCGGCACGCCGATCCACCTCGACCGGGTGTACGAGACCGACATGGCCGAGGGCCTGAAGGCCATGGCCCTTGAAGGCCATGGCGTGGCCTTCCTGCCGCACAGCGCGGTCAAGAAGGAGCTGCGTTCCCGCCGCCTGGTGAGCGCGGTGCGCGACGGCGTGCAGGACATGCAGATGGCGATGGAAGTGCGCGCCTATCGCCAGAAGCCTTCCGCCAAGGACCGGGCCAAGGGCACGGCCGAATCGCTGTGGGCGTACCTGCAGGCCCACGGCACCGACAAGCCGCTCTGAGGCGGTCGCGCACTTTATGCCTGAATTGCATGAAGTCGCTTTTGAATCGGCATTGGAAAGCGGCAGAGCCAAGACGTACATTCCCGTCCGGCTCCAAGCAACAGTCAATGAACTGCGGCTGAAAAGAGGGCCCGGCTGGCGCGGTTTTTGCATCAGTCCGTATTCCATGACGAGACAAACCATGCATCCTGTTCGCCTCTGGCGGGCCCTCCTGGGGGCGGCCGCCCTCTGCTGTGCCGTGGCCGCCCATGCGGGTGCGCTCGAACGCATCGCTGCAGGCGGCAAGCTGCTGGTGGCGTACCGGAGCGATGCCGTTCCCTTCGCGTTCAAGGATGCCTCCGGCCGGCCCGCGGGCTATGCGGTGGAGCTGTGCCAGCACGTGGCGGACGCGGTGCGCCGCAAGACCGGCCGCAAGGACATGGACACCGCCTACGTCCCCGTGACCGTGGGCAACCGGATCGAGACCGTCGCCCAGGGGCGTGCCGACCTGGAATGCGGCTCCACCACGAACAACGCCGAGCGCCGCCAGACCGTGGCGTTCACGATTCCCCACTTCATCACGGGCACGCGCCTGCTGGTCAAGGCTTCCAGCCCCATCGAGCGCATCGAGGACATGGCGGGCCGCCGGCTCGTCACCACCCGCGGCACCACCGCGCAGCGTGCCGCGCAGCAGCTCAACCGCGAGCGCGCGCTGCAGCTGGTCCTTGTCGAATCGCCGGACGATCTGCATGCGGTCGAGATGGTGGAAAAGGGCGAGGCCGATGCCTTCGCCACGGACGACGTACTGCTCTATGCGTTCGCTGCCGAACGGCCCGATCCGAAGGCGCTCAAGGTGGTCGGCAAATTCATGACGGCGGAGGCGCTGGCGATCGTGCTGCCCAAGGGCGATCCGGAGTTCAAGAAGGTGGTGGACGACGAAATGCGCCGCCTCATCGCCAGCCGCGACATCTATCCCATCTACGACCGCTGGTTCACCCAGCCCATCCCGCCGTCCAACCGGGCACTGAATCTGCCGGTGAGCTACCTGCTGCGGGAGTTCTGGAAGTATCCCTCCGACCAGGTCCCTTTCTGATGCGGGCTGCGGCCCACGCGTTTCCCCCATCCGGGATATTCCCTGCAACCGCGAGTGCCTTGCAGGCGTCTATCTAGAATGGCCCCTTCCCTCTGTATCCATAAGCTAAGGAGATCGTGATGAAGAAACAATTGTTGGCAGTTGCCGTGTTGGCCCTCGCCGCAGGCGGCGCATGCGCCCAGGCGAACGACACGCTCGCCAAGATCAAGGCGTCCGGCACCATCACCGAAGGCGTGCGCGAGTCGTCCGGTCTCTCCTACACGCTGGGCGACGGCAAGTACACCGGCTTCCACTACGACGTCTGCGCCCACGTGATCTCGGACGTGCAGAAGCAGCTCGGCCTCGCCAAGCTGGAAACCAAGTACCAGCCCGTGACGTCGCAGAACCGCATTCCGCTGGTGCAGAACGGCACGGTGGACATCGAGTGCGGCTCCACCACCAACAACCAGGCCCGCCAGAAGGACGTGGCCTTCGCCGTGACCACCTACGTGGAGGAAGTGCGCATCGCCACCAAGGCCAATTCCGGCATCAGCGGGATCAAGGACCTGAACGGCAAGACCATCGCCACCACCACGGGCACCACCTCGGTGCAGACCCTGCGCAAGAACAAGCGCGCCGACGGCCTGACGTTCAAGGAAGTCTTCGGCAAGGACCACTCCGACAGCTTCCTGCTGCTGGAGTCCGGCCGTGCCGACGCCTTCATCATGGACGGCTCCATCCTGGCCGCCAACATCGCCAAGTCCAAGGCCCCCAACGACTTCAAGATCGTCGGCGAAACGCTGAGCGTGGAACCCATCGCGATCATGATCCGCAAGGACGATCCGGCCTTCAAGAAGGCCGTGGACGACAGCCTGAAGGGCATGATGAAGTCGGGCGAGATGGCGAAGCTCTACGACAAGTGGTTCATGCAGCCGATTCCCCCGAACAACGTGAAGATCGGCCTGCCTGCCAGCGAAGCCACCAAGGCCGCCTGGGCGAATCCCAACGACAAGCCCATGGAAGAGTACACGCTGAAGGATTGATGCGCACGGACGTGTCCGCCCCCCGCGAACGCCCACCTCGCCGGTGGGCGTTTGTTTGTCGCCCCGCGAGGGTGGGCGGACCGTCCCCGGATTTCAGGACGTAAGACGATTTGAGAAGGAATTCCCATGGGATCGAATTGGGATTGGCAGGTCTTCCTGCAGGACCCGGGGGGTGAATACCCGACCTACCTGCAGTGGATGCTTTCGGCCTGGGGCTGGACCGTGTCGGTGGCCCTGCTGGCGCTGGTGATCGCGCTCGTCGCGGGGTCGGTCATCGGTACGATCCGCACGCTGCCGGACAACAAGTTTCTGGTCGGCTTCGGCAACGCATGGGTGGAGCTGTTCCGCAACATCCCGCTGCTGGTGCAGATCTTCCTCTGGTACCACGTGGTGCCGGCCATCTTCCCGGCACTGAAGAGCGTCTCGGGCTTCATCCTCGTGGTGCTGGCGCTCGGGTTCTTCACGTCCGCACGGATCGCCGAGCAGGTGCGCTCGGGCATCCAGGCCCTGCCGCGCGGACAGCGCTATGCCGGCATGGCGCTGGGCTTCACGACGGTGCAGTACTACCGCTACGTGCTGCTGCCCATGGCCTTCCGCATCATCATCCCGCCGCTCACGAGCGAGACGATGAACATCTTCAAGAACTCGTCCGTGGCCTTCGCCGTCTCGGTGACGGAGCTCACGATGTTCGCGATGCAGGCGCAGGAAGAGACCTCGCGCGGCATCGAGATCTACCTGGCGGTGACGGGCCTCTACGTGATCTCGGCATTCGCCATCAACCGCATCATGGCCTTCATCGAGAAGCGCGCACGCGTGCCAGGCTTCATCGCCACCAGCGGCTCGGGAGGCCACTGACATGATGAACCTCGACTTTTCCTTCTACAACTGGGACATCATCAGCAAGTTCGTGCTGAAGGGGTTCTACTTCAGCATCACGCTCACCATCGTCGCGACGATCGGCGGGATCCTGTTCGGCACCCTGCTCGCGCTGATGCGCCTGTCGGGCCGCAAGTGGCTGGACGTGCCCGCCACCATCTACGTCAACGGCATGCGCAGCATCCCGCTGGTGATGGTGATCCTGTGGTTCTTCCTGCTGGTGCCGTTCATCGTGGGCAAGCCGATCGGCGCCGAGATGTCGGCGGTGATCACCTTCATCGCGTTCGAGGCGGCCTACTTCAGCGAGATCATGCGCGCGGGCATCCAGTCGATCCCGCGCGGCCAGGTGTTCGCGGGGCAGGCGCTGGGCATGACCTACGGGCAGAACATGAAGCTCGTGATCCTGCCGCAGGCCTTCCGCAACATGCTGCCGGTGCTGCTCACGCAGACCATCATCCTGTTCCAGGACACGTCGCTCGTGTATGCCATCGGCGCCTACGACATGCTCAAGGGCTTCGAGACCGCAGGCAAGAACTACGGCCGTCCCATCGAGGCCTACCTGCTGGCCGCGGTGGTGTACTTCATCATGTGCTTCGCGCTGTCGTGGTTCGTGAAGCGCCTGCACCGCAAGATCGCCATCATCCGCTGAACCGGGCCGGCAAGTGAGTGAGGAATAAAGCAAATGATTGAACTCAAGAACGTTTCCAAGTGGTACGGCAGCTTCCAGGTGCTGAACGACTGCACCACCAGCATCCGCAAGGGCGAGGTGGTGGTCGTGTGCGGCCCGTCGGGTTCGGGCAAGTCCACGCTGATCAAGACCATCAACGCGCTGGAGCCCATCCAGAAGGGCGAGATCTACGTGAACGGCGTCGCCATCCACGACCCGAAGACCAACCTGCCGAAGCTGCGCAGCCAGGTCGGCATGGTGTTCCAGCACTTCGAACTGTTCCCGCACCTGTCGGTGACCGAGAACCTCACGATCGCGCAGGTCAAGGTGCTCGGCCGCCGTGCCGACGAGGCGAAGCAGCGCGGCCTGAAGATGCTCGACCGCGTGGGCCTGTCGGCGCACAAGGACAAGTTCCCGGGCCAGCTCTCCGGCGGCCAGCAGCAGCGCGTGGCCATCGCGCGCGCGCTGTCGATGGACCCGATCGTGATGCTCTTCGACGAGCCCACCTCGGCGCTCGATCCGGAAATGGTCGGCGAGGTGCTGGACGTGATGGTGAGCCTGGCCAACGAGGGCATGACCATGATGTGCGTGACCCACGAAATGGGCTTCGCCCGCAAGGTCGGCCACCGCGTGATCTTCATGGACGTGGGCGGCAAGATCCTGGAGGACTGCACGAAGGAGGACTTCTTCGGCAACCCGGATGCACGCCAGCCGCGCACCAAGGACTTCCTCAACAAGATCCTGCAGCACTGAGGTGCGGATCGTCGTGGCGGGGCCCTCGGGCTCCTGCCGCGGGCCGGCGCCTCCTGGCGCATCGACGCAAGGCGCCTTCGGGCGCCTTTTTCTTGGGGGGTGCGTTACGCTGCGTCGTCGGCCCCTGGCGCTGGACTTCTGTCCGTCAGCCATGGGTCGGCAGCCGCCCCCGACCGCCGGCCCCCATCCATTCCGGTTTCCGCTTGCCGCTTGCCGCTGTTCGCCACCCATGCCCGCCCCCGTACCTCCATCGACGCCAGACAGCCTGCCTCGCGTGCCACCCGGCCCGCAAGCACGGCAGGAAGGACCGCGTCCGCGCGAGCAGGTGGTCTTCTGGCATGGCGACGCGCCGGCGCAGCCGGCCATGGGCCAGCCCTGCAACGGCTGCGGGCTGTGCTGCCTGGCCGAGCCGTGTCCCCTGGGCATGCTGGTGTCACGGCGCCGCCATGGCGCCTGCGTGGCATTGCGGTGGTTGCCGGGGACGGAGCCGGCGGCCGGCGGGCAGGCCGGCCGCTACGTCTGCGGCATGGTCGCCGACCCCGCCGGGGTGACGGGCTGGCGCAACCGCTGGCTGCTGCAGGCGCTCACGCGGTTGGCGCGGCGCTGGATCGCGGCCGGCCAAGGGTGCGATGCACCGCCGCTGCAGGTGACGGCACTGCGCGAGGGTTCGCAGGACAACGAGGCACGCTCGTGAGGTGAGGTGAGGTGAGGTGAAGTGAGGTGACGCGCGTGCGACAACGCGTCAGGGTTTGCGGCGTGGTCACGTTCGCCGCATCGCGTTGCAATGGACAGAACTTTTCCTTTTTGTTTTCACAGGAGTTCCGTACATGCAGCGACGTCGTTGGATCCAGTGGGGCGCAGCCGCCGCCCTGGCGCCCGCCCTCTCGGCCCGGGCACAAGGCCAGGGCTTTCCGTCCCGGCCGATCAAGCTGGTCGTCGCCTTCCCCGCCGGCGGCCCCACCGACATCACCATGCGCGTGCTGGCGGAGAACGCCTCGCGCGCTCTGGGCCAGCCGGTGATCATCGACAACAAGCCCGGCGCGGGCGGCACGCTGCCCGCGCAGATGCTGCAGTCGTCCCCGGCCGATGGCTACACGGTCGCGCAGATTCCGCTCGGCGTGTTCCGCATGCCCTACACGACCAAGATCAATTGGGATCCGGTCAAGGACATCAGCTATGTGATCAACGTGACGGGCTACGCCTTCGGCGTGGTCGTGCCCGCCAGTTCGCCGTTCAAGACGTGGGCGGATTTCGTCGCCTACGCCAAGGCGAACCCGGGCAAACTCAGCTACGGCTCCACGGGCGCGCTGACGAGCCCGCACCTCACGATGGAGCGCGTGGCGCAGCAGCAGGGCATGCAGCTGCTGCACGTGCCGTACAAGGGCAGCGCGGACCTGATGCAGGCCATCCTGGGCGGCCAGCTCATGGCTGCGGCGGATTCGACGGGTTTCGCTCCGCAGGTGGAGGCCGGCAAGCTGCGCGTGCTCAACACCTGGGGTGCGGAGCGCCTCGCCAAGTTCCCCGATGCGCCGACGCTGCGGGAGCTGGGCGTGGACATCGTGCAGAACTCGCCCTTCGGCATCGGCGCGCCCAAGGGCACGCCGGCGGACGTGGTCCGCCGGCTGCACGACGCCTTCAAGACCGCGATGGACCAGGAGAACTACCGCAGCGCGCTGGCGCGCTACGACATGGAGCCCATCTACATGGACACCGCCGCCTACCGGCAGTTCGCGCAGGACACCTACCAGCGCGAGAAGGCCGTCATCGAGAAGCTCGGCCTGGCCAAGCCGTCCTGAGGCTGCACCGGCGCGGTGCCGCGGCGCTGCGTGCGCCGCCGGCCCGTACGTCAGTGCCGCCGCTGCAGGATGGCCCGGGCCACCTCGGCGAAGCCGGCCCCGCGCTCGCCCTGCGCGACGTAGCGTGGCCGGTGCGCGAGCTGCGGCACGAAGCGCGCGATATTGGCCACGCCCACGCTGTGCGGGAAGGCTTCGAACATCTTCTGGTCGTTGGTGGAATCGCCCACGTAGACCCAGCGGTCGATCTCCGCGTCGAGCGCGCGCCCGAAGAGGGCACGCACGATCCAGCGGGCGCCCGTGAGCTTGTCGTGCTCGCCGTACCAGCCGTTGACGTGGATGCTGCTCACGGTGGCGTGCATGCCTTCGGCGCGCATGCGCTGCACGACGGCGTCGATGGCCGGCTGCGGCAATTGCACGAATTCGCTGTGGTCGATGGCGATGTCGCACTCGCGGCCGGCCGAATCCGTGGCGCGGCGGGCTCCTGGAATGTCCCGCTCGATGCCGGCGAGCACCTCCTGCATGCGCGCGTACTGCGCGGCGCGCGTGGCGGCGTCCTGCTGATAGATCTTGGCCAGCACGGGGCCTTCGGGGCCCATCGGGTACACCCGCACCGCGTCGGGGGGCGCCGCGGACCCTGCGCCCTGCGGCGGGGCTTCCGGCTGCCGCACCATCGCCACGGCGCCGTTCTCGGCCACGATCGCGTCCACGGGCCACGAGGCGGCGAACGGCTCGCTCCAGCCGGCGGGCCGCCCCGTGACGGGCACCACGGCCAGCCCCGCGCGCCGCAGCCCGTGCAGGGCGTCCAGCGCATCGGATGTGATGGCGCCGTCGGTGGTCAGGGTGTCGTCGATGTCGGTGAATACGCCGACCAGGTCGGCGGACGGTTGCCAGAGAGTGAGCGGCAGCAGGTCGGTATCGGCAGGGGAGGACAGGGAAGGCATCAGTGGCGGGCGAACTCGATGAGGGCGCGGTAGAAACGGTCGGAACCGTCCCGGGGATTGGCGGGCGACAGCTCCATGCGGTCGATGCCCTGCCCGGTGTTTTTCTTGAAACGCTCGGGAATGACGGAAAAGAAATACGGGCTGACGAAGCGGGCGCCGCTGGCGCGCTGGAACTCCAGCGCGGAGAGTGCGACGCCGTCCTTTTTCCACTGCTGGGGGTGGAACTCGGGCACACCGTACGCCTGGATGCCCTCGGCGGCGAAGAACTGCCGGACCCAGCCGCTCTGCGTGGCGCCGCCGTACAGGTTGATGCCGTGCCTCCAGGGCATGGAGCGCCCGAAGGTGGCGTCGGCCGCGAACAACTGCGGATTCCAGGACGAATTCACACCGGGAAGTATCTGGTGGGAATAGAGTTTGTCGGCCGGCAGCCCCGCCTCCCGCGCAACGGCATGGAAGGCCTGGAGCCACTGCACGACCTGCGCGGCGCGGTAATCGTTCCAGTCGCGGGCCAGCGGATTGAACAGCACGGCGGGGCCTGATGCGCCGGCAGCGGGCAGGTCGAGGCTCATCCGCGCACCGGGGAGTGCTTCCATGCCCTGCATGCCGAAGACGGCCGGAGGACGGCGCGAGCCCACCGGCCCGCGGTCGCGCGGCAGCACGGTGAACGGTACGTCGAACATGCGCAGGCGCGCGGGGCCCATGCGCGCCACGATCTGCGCCAGGTGCCTGCCCGGCGGCAGCGCGCGGTGATCGAGGTCCGTGCGGAAGCCCACGTTCGGCGAATCGATGGCCTGCACGGTGCGATAGACGTCCAGGCGGTTGAACCCTCGCGGAACGGGACCGAGATAGCGTGCGTCGAGGTACAGGTCCAGCCCGTCGATGCGCCCCTCCGGGTCCCACAGCCAGCCCGACACCGCCAGCGAGCCGGCCGCCGACGCATCGTAGTGCTGGAACACGGGGATGGCGGCATCGCTGCGTGCATCCCGGGCCGGGGCCTGCACTTCAGAAAAAGAGGTGAAGGCCGATCCCAGCTGCGCGTTGAGGGCCTGCAGGCTTCCGTACCGCGTGGCAAGGAAAGCGCGGAACCCTGCGACCGACGCGGGGCTGTAATCGGTGGTCGCCTGGGCCCCGTGGTCGCCCATGCCGTTCTCGAAATCCGGGAACATCTGGTGCACCTCGCCGGCCAGCGTCACCGCCACGATGCGGTTGCGGACGGCCGCAGGCAGCCCCTGCAGGCGCTGCGCCACGTAGCGCAGCGCTTCGAACCGGTACCGGTTGACGGGAATCGACGGGTCCGTCAGCAGCGTATAGGGCACGACCCGGTTGCCGAAATACTCCACGGCGGGCGAGCGCCCGTCGGGCAGCTGCAGGAGGTTGCGCCGGTCTTCGGACAGTTCGCGGGTGAGCGGACCCACGGCGTCGAAATGGTTGGCCGCGAGATAGACGACGACCGGCCGGGGCACGTCGGTGATCAGGCGCAGGAAGGCATCCACGCGGGCCGGATCGATCTCCCAGCCGCGCGGCGTGCGGTGGTAGAGCCCGAGCAGCTGCAGGGTCGCCGTGAAGCCGACCTGCACGTCGCCGGCGGGGCCTCCGGGTTCGAGCGTGTCCAGCAGGTCGCGCACGGCCCGCGCTCCGGTGCGTCCGAGCTGCCGGCAGTGTGCGGTCGCCGCCTCGAAGTCGGTGATGGCCGGGTCTGCGGAGGCATCGTCGCAGACCTCCATCCCGACGATGGTGGGCGCCACGATCAGCGGCGGGCGCGCCGGCGGGCCGCCGTCCGTGGCCGGTGGACCGGCTGCCAGGGACAGTCCCGGCATCGCCGCTGCGGCAGCCAGCAGGCCGGCGCGGATGCGGGCCCAGGGGCCGGATGCCACGGCACCGGGAGGAAGAGGCCACTGGCCTGCCATCGCCACGCGCTGCCTACTGCGCCAGCGCCCGCTGCAGGTAGTGCCGGCCGGGGCTGGCCTGGTACAGGCCCATGCCGCTGAACTGCATCAGCGTGCCCGGCGCGCATTCGAAGCGCAGCTGGATCTGGCGCGGGCCGCTTTCGGGCAGTATGACGTGGTGCATGCCCCAGTTGATGTCCTGCCCCTGCTGCAGGCCGTCCAGGCGGATCCGCGTGGACCGTTCGGCGCCCCCGGCTCCGCGCAGGACCAGCCAGGCGTAGCTGCACTTGCCTTCGAAGCGGGGCATGCCCAGGTGCACCATGCTGATGATGTCCTGGGGCAGCGGCTTGTCCGCGTCCCATTCCACGGTGGCGGAGTCCGCCGTCATGCGGGCCGGGCCCTTCAGCGGATCGCCGTCCCAGCCCTCGGCACGCAGCTGGCTGCTGTCGGCCACCGCGATCTCCTGGGGAGGAATCAGGCTGAAGTCGGGCAGCAGGGCGCTGCTGTGCCGCTGGTGGTAGACGCCCACGGCGATGCCTGCCACGAGGGTCGCCGCGGTGCCGGCCAGCACGGCGCCGCGCCGCGGGCGGCTCCATGCCCAGGCCACGCCCTGCGCCGCCAGCAGCACGAACAGCACGTCCAGCGCGCTGATGCTGTAGCGCGGGTTGTAGAGCACCGGAACGTGCACGGCGCACTGGTAGGCGGCGGCACCGGCCACCATCCAGCCCATGGGATGGCGCCGCGCGCCCCACGCGCCCAGCAGCGCCAGCAGCACCAGCGCGATCCGCCAGGCGCGGTCGTTCAGCACGTGCCGGTCCAGGTGCGCCCGGCTGAAGAACAGCACGGCGCCCAGCTTGCGGACGTACATCTGCAGCAGCTCGCCGGTGGGGAGGTCGCGCAGCATGGTCTTGGCGACCGCCATGAGCCGCTTGTCGCCCTCCATCGACAGATGTCCCAGGCCGCCCACCACGGTGCCTTCGTCGTGCGCGAGGCCGAAGAAGGGCGGCTCGTAGCCCGACAGGACGGGATTGCTGCCGAAGTACAGGGCGGCGCCGCTGCCGGTGGCGACCATGGGCCGCCCGAAGGTGTCGTTCTGCCGCACGATGTAGGCACCCACGAGCACGACGGCGATCAGGTGGATCGCGGCGATGCGCAGGGCCGCCCCGCGGTGCGGTGCCTGGAGGCGCCACGCGGCGAGGCAGAACGCCACGGCCGCGAAGGGCAGCCAGTACATGTAGGTGGCGCGCGTGAGCGTCGCGGCGGCCAGGGCCAGGCCGGCGAGCACCACGGCCCCTGCGTGCCCTGCGCGGGCCCGCGGCCCGGTGCGGGCTTGCGCCGCGCAGCTCGACGCCCACAGCCAGAGCGCGACCAGGAAGACGAAGGGCGATTCGCCCAGCAGCGTCGCGCCGGCTTCCACCAGCATGTGGGGAAGGACGTACAGCCAGCCGGCCGCCACGGCGGCCACCCGTCCGCCGATGCGGCGCGCGGCGTCGAACGTCAGGGCCAGCGCCGTCAGCGAGATGGCGAGGTTCGCCATCTTGATGGTGACCGGGTCCGCCCCCGCGAGGGCCATGTAGACGACGGCGCCCGGCGCCACCTTGTAGGCGTCGGGGCTGGAGAAGGCGCGGGACGCGTCTTCCATCACCTGGCGGGCCAGCGGCAGGTAGGTGTAGACGGAATCGAAGGGTATCGCGGTCTGCACCAGCACTTCGAGCATGCGCACCGCGTAGACCACCATCGGTACCACCAGGCCCCAGAACACCCAGGGGGCGGTCATGGGGGCGCCGTGCGGCGGTATGCGGGTGCCTGCCGTGCCCGCGCTCATCGCAGGAGCTCCGGGTCGGCGGCGGGCAGGTCGCCGTCGTCGGCGAGCTGGGGGCTGAGCGGCTCGGTCGGCACGCTGCCCACGTCGTGGTGCAGGAAGGCCACCAGGAACTGGATGCCGATCAGCACGGGCAGGGCGGCCAGCATGACCGTGCCGCTGGTGGCGGGATGGTCGCCCAGCACGCTGGTGATCCACTGCCCGGCGCCGAAGATCACGCCCCAGGCCAGCAGCAGGATGCCGAAGATGCTGTAGATCGATCCCGCGTTGAAGTCGCGCACGAAGTAGCTGTAGGCGTAGCGGCGCAGCAGGCGCGACGCATGCTTTTTCAGGAATTCGGGCAGCACCTTGCCGATCTTGAGGTTCGATTCCTCGTCGGCGTAGACGGAGTCCATCGGCACGTCGCGCACCACGGCGCGCAGCGTGTTGAGGCGGAACAGCACGTCCGTCTCGAAGAAGTAGCGGCGCTCGAGCTTGTCGAGCGGCAGCTCGCGCAGCACGGCGGTGTGGATGGCGGTGTAGCCATTGGTCGGGTCCATGATCGTCCAGTAGCCGCAGCTCAGCTTGGTCATGAACGACAGCACCGCGTTGCCGAAGAGGCGCACCGGCGGCATGCCGCGTACCGATTCGGGCCGGAAGAAGCGGTTGCCCTTGGTGTAGTCGGCGCGGCCGGCCAGGATCGGGCGCACGAAGTGCGGCAGCAGGGCGGGGTTCATCTGCCCGTCGCCGTCGATCTTCACGACGATGTCCATGCCGTCGGCGATCGCCTGGTGGTAGGCCGTGACGACGGCCCCGCCGACGCCGCGGTTCTCCGGATTGAACAGCACGCGCACGCGGGGATCGGTGCAGTGCGCCTGGATGAAGGCCCCGCTGCCCTCGGGGCAGGCGTCGTCCACCGCGTAGATGCGGGCCACGGACGCGGGCACCGTGCGGATCACTTCCAGCACGTGCTGGGTCACCTTGTAGCAGGGGATCGCCACCGCGATGGCCATGGGGCGTGCCTGCGTCATGCGGCGGCCCTCCCCGCCACGGCGATGCCGGCCAGGATCAGCCCGCCGCCGATGAAGGTCTGCAGATGCAGCGGCTCGCCGAGGAACAGCCAGCCCATGGTCGGAACGATCAGGAAGGCCAGGCCCATGAAGGGATAGGCCAGGTGCAGCGGCGCGCTGCGCAGCACCCAGATCCAGAGCAGCGTGGTGATGCCGTACAGCGCCAGCGCGACGATGAGCCAGCCGTTGAACAGCCAGTCGGTGAGCGCGGGCTGCGGCGGCAGCTGCATGGCCGCCTTCTTGAACAGCAGCTGTCCGACGGAGATGCCGAACACGCACAGGAGCGTCAGGGATGTGAGTAGCAGCGACATGGGGCGAAGGGATGCAACAGAAAAACGGTTCAGAGCGCGGGCGCTTCGTGCCGCAGCGCCAGGGCGGGAAGCAGCACCAGCGGCAGCACGAAAAAGGGCAGCAGGTAGCGGTACTCGCCCGCGGAGGAGAGCAGGAAGATCGCACCGCACTGTAGCGCCATCGGCAGGGCCACGATGAGCAGCGCGGCCTCGCGCCGCCGCAGGCCGCGCACCAGGGCCCAGGCCAGCAGCGTGAACCCCGCCCAGGGCGTCCAGAGAAGCCAGCGCCAGCGGTAGCTCGCCTTCTGCGCGCCGATGAAGCCGCGCTCCAGTTCCTGCACGTCGAACCGCCGGTAGGTGGAGATGGACCGGGTGCGGGGCAGCACGTGGGCGGCGTAGGTCACGGCGGGAAAGCCCCCCTGGGCGAGCGCCGCCGTCAGGAACACCGTCATGCGGCTGCCGAGGAATTCGGGGAAGTTGTGCCAGAGGTTGTAGCGGAAGAACTCGCGCACCAGCGTGCGGCGGTCGGCCTCCGGTATGCCTCCCACCTGCGGACCGTCGGGGTGGAAGACCAGCATGTCCCAGTAGGCCGGATCGGAATAGGCCACCATCGATTCGACCGGCCGATGCCGACGCAGCACGTCCAGCGTGGCCGGCGAGAGCCTCGGCTCGGCCAGCACCCAGGGATCGTTCATGTGCGCAAAGCGTGTCCACAGATCGTTCATCGCGTGCGGGCGCAGGAAGTTCACCGTCTCGAACACCACCATGGGATAGACGGCTTCCTGCGTCTGCGGCGGGTGCGCCCGGTGCGCCGCGGCCATCAGCGCGCACCAGAGTGCGATCACGGCGCCGAGCATCCAGCGTGCGCGGCCGGGCACGAAGGCGAGCGCGGCGAGCGCCGGCAGCAGGAAGACGAGCCCGTTGGGCCGGGTGAACACCGCGAACGGCAGCGTGAGCGCCACCATCGCGAGGGAGGCCCCGCCCATGTGCCGCCGGCGCACGGCCAGCCACAGCTCGAACAGCAGGCCGCACGCGCCCACGGCGAAGATGGCGTCGGGATAGAGGGTGCCCGCGAAGGCGGTCATGTGCGGGGCCAGGGCCACGAAGACGAGCCCGGCCAGGCAGGTCTTGCGCAGGCCCGCGCTCCAGCACCACGCCAGCATGCGCGCGAAAACGACCGCGCACAGCAGCATCAGCAGCGCCACCGGCACTTCCACCCGGCCCGTGGTGCCGTAGAGGCAACGCACCAGGTAGTACCAGAACACCGTCTTGCCCGAGCGGAACGGGCCCTCCTGCTCCACTTCGTGCAGGATCGCGACGCTGTCTTCGCCGAGGATGCCCGGCCAGAAGGCCAGCAGCCACAGGCCGTAGAGCGCGGCCAGGGCGCCCCCGATCGCCAGGAACGGCGCCCATGCCCCGGGCGGACGCACCGTCCGGGCGGCACACGCTGCGGGCATGGGGCGAGCGGCCATGGGCTGCAATCCGCTCAGCCGGCGGCCTGCAGTGCCAGCCCCGCGTGCTCGCGCAGCGGATGGAAGTGGATCTTCGGGAACCGCTCCTGCGCCAGGCGCACGTCGTAGGGGCTGGTGCACAGGTAGGCCAGCGTGTCGGCCGCGTCGTGCGCCATGCGCAGCGGGTAGGCGTCGGTGAAGGCGCGCAGTTCGGCCGGCGTGTCCGCCGTGACCCAGCGTGCGCCGGTGTACTGGCAGTTCTCCAGCCGCACGTCGCAGTCGTACTCGGCCTTCAGGCGGTGCTGCACCACTTCGAACTGCAGCTGGCCCACGGCGCCCAGCAGCATGTTGCCGCCGGCGTCGGGCTTGAAGACCTGGATCGCGCCTTCCTCGCCGAGCTGGGCGAGACCCTGCTGCAGCTGCTTGGTACGCAGCGGATTCTTCAGCACCACCGTCATGAACATCTCGGGGGCGAAGAAGGGCAGGCCGGTGAACTGCAGGCTGGCGCCGTCGGTGATGGTGTCGCCCAGCTGCACGCCGCCGTGGGTCGTGAAGCCGATGATGTCGCCCGCATAGGCCTCTTCCACGGCCTCGCGCCGCTGGCTCATGAAGGTCACCACGCTGGTGGGGCGCAGCTCCTTGGCGGTGCGCTGCACGCGCAGTTTCATGCCCGGCGTGTACTTGCCCGACGCCACGCGCACGAAGGCGATGCGGTCGCGGTGGTTGGCGTCCATGTTGGCCTGCACCTTGAACACCACGCCCGCGAAGCCGGCTTCCTCGGGCAGCACGGTCTTCTCGACGGGCTGCTTGTTGACCACCAGGCTGCTGGTGCGCGGGCGCGGCGAGGGCGCCAGATCGACCAGGGCATCGAGCACTTCCATCACGCCGAAGTTGTTCACGCCGGAGCCGAAGAACACCGGCGTCTGCTTGCCCGCGAGGAAGGCCTCGTGGTCCCACGCCGGGGAGGCGCCCACGGCCAGTTCCATGCTCTCGATGGCTTCGTCGAAGGTGGCACCGAAGCGCGCGCGCAGGGCGTCGGCGTCGCTGAGCGGGATGGTCTCGAAATCCTGCGGGCGGCGTTCGCTGCCGGATTCGAACACCGTCATCGCCTGCGTGCGCAGGTTGATGATGCCGCCGAAGCTCTTGCCCTGGCCCACGGGCCAGGTCATGGGCACGCAGGGCATGCCGAGCTCGCGCTCCACTTCGTCGAGGATGTCGAGGGGCTCGCGCACTTCGCGGTCCATCTTGTTGACGAAGGTGATGATGGGGGTGTCGCGCTGGCGGCAGACCTCGATCAGCCGCCGCGTCTGCGACTCGACGCCGTTCGCCGCGTCGATCACCATGAGCGCGGAATCCACGGCCGTGAGCACGCGGTAGGTGTCTTCCGAGAAGTCCTTGTGGCCGGGGGTGTCGAGCAGGTTCACCACGTGGTCGCGGTAGGCCATCTGCATGACCGACGAGGCCACCGAGATGCCGCGCTGCTTTTCGATCTCCATCCAGTCGGAGGTGGCGTGGCGGCTCGCCTTGCGGCCCTTCACGGCCCCGGCGATCTGGATCGCGCCCGAGAACAGCAGCAGCTTTTCCGTGAGCGTGGTCTTGCCCGCATCCGGGTGGGAAATGATGGCGAAGGTGCGGCGGACCCCGACTTGCGGGGCGTAAGGGGTGGCGGTGGCCATGTCGTCTGAGTCCTGTCGGGAAACGCGGCAGCTCCCGCGGGAGTGCCGGGCGCCGGCATGCGGCCGGAAAGCCTGGGGCGCGGCCGCGGGCAGGGACATGCCCCCGCGGCGCGGCAAACCCGCGATTCTAGATGGCCGCCATCCCGAACGGACAGGCCCGCGTCAGGCCGTGCGCAGCGCGTTGCCTTCGCCGAGCCAGCCCTTGAGCCGCAGTACCCTGGATTCGAGCAGGTGCCACGATGCATATCCGGCCGCGATCGAAAGCGCGCAGGTGAGCAGCAGGCTGTTGGTGAAATCCAGCTCCGGCCAGGTGGCCTCGACGGCCTGGGCGATGGGGAAGCCGAAGAGGTAGATGCCGAATGAAGGGTCTCCCGCACGCCGCAGGAACGGCAAGCCGCCGCCCTGCCGGGTTCCCAGATAGATGAGCAGCGGCGGCAGGATGAGCAGGCCGGCCGAATGCTCGAGCTCGAGCCCGAAGAACAGCAGCACGCCGATGGGCGCGAGCATGCACAGCCACTGCTGTGCCCGGGCGAGGAAAACGCCGCGGTGCAGCGCGATCAGTGCGCCGCAGGCGAAATAGGCGGGGTATTCGAACCAGTGCCGCATGGTGCCCGTGAAGTCGGCGTTCTGTGTGGTCAGGAAGAACGCGATGTAGCCGAGGCAGGCCACGGTCGCGAGCGCGCGCGACCGCAGCACGCCCAGGGCCCCGAGTCCGGCCAGGACGGCATAGCAGAGCGTCTCCATGGGAATGGTCCACAACGGCCCGTTCATGACCTGCCGCACCGGGTTGCCCTCGAACACGCCGGGCAGGTTCACGTACTCCCGGTAGAGCAGCAGGTTCTGGTAGTAGGTGAGCGTGTCCGGATGCCGGAGGAACTCTGCGGCATCCAGCGACGTGAATGCGAGCCCGAACAGGAAGATGTTGGTGATCACCGCGAGCAGCACGCCGGGCCAGATGCGCAGCAGGCGCTTCCAGAGAAACGCCACGGTGTCGGGATGGCGCATCCAGCTCAGCGTCACCAGGTAGCCGCTGATCGTGAAGAACGTCATCACGGCCACGCCGCCCACCATGTCGGAATGGAGCCAGGGCGGCGGAGCCGCGCGGGCGATGTAGAAGTGGTGGCTGAAGATGACGGCAAGGGCCGCGCCAATGCGCAGCGTATCGAAGTTGGAAGTCCTGGAAGAGTGGGGCATCGGAAGATCGGGCGTCGGGGGCGCGGGGCCTGCGGACGGAATCCTGCCGGGCATGAAACCCGGGAGGAGGCGGGGGGACACGGCCTGCTGGCGGTCCTTGCGCATGCCGTTATCTTGCCTCAATCCGTCCTGTCGTCCTACAACAAAAAGTTACAGCGCGAACTTGCGGGGCCCGCAAGCCCGCCACGGATGGGCGGAAGGCGCCGGCCGGCGCTGGATCGGCGCCCCAGCGGGTCCGGGCCGCTTGGTTTTATAATTGCCGCCTTCCGAGGAGCGTTGCAGCGTTCCCACGCCCGCCGGGCGGGGGCGCGAGGCTCGGAACCATCCCATTGCAACGACGCTCACCCACGCTGTCCGGTGCGGTGAGTGATGCATTCCCCTCGAACGCGTGGTTTTTGCTTCCCTTCACGGAGAAAACCATGAGCGCAGTTCTCAAGACCCCGGCCGATCTGGCCATCGCCGACATTTCCCTGGCCGACTGGGGCCGCAAGGAAATCAAGATCGCCGAGACCGAAATGCCCGGCCTGATGGCCATCCGCGAGGAATTCGCGGCCGCGCAGCCCCTGAAGGGCGCGCGCATCACCGGCTCGCTGCACATGACCATCCAGACGGCCGTGCTGATCGAGACGCTGAAGGAACTGGGCGCCGACGTGCGCTGGGCCTCCTGCAACATCTTCTCCACGCAGGACCATGCCGCCGCCGCCATCGCCGCGGGCGGCACGCCGGTGTTCGCCATCAAGGGCGAATCGCTGGAAGACTACTGGGACTACACCCACCGCATCTTCGACTTCGGACCCAAGGGCTCCAAGGGCGAAGGCCCGAACATGATCTTGGACGACGGCGGCGACGCCACGCTGCTGATGCACCTGGGCCAGCGCGCCGAGAAGGACGCCTCCCTGGTCGCCGGCAACGGCGCCAGCGAGGAAGAGCGCATCCTGTTCGCGGCCATCCGCAAGAAGCTGGCGGAAGACCCGACCTGGTACAGCCGCAAGTCGGCGGAGATCATCGGCGTGACGGAAGAAACGACGACCGGCGTGCACCGCCTGAACGAAATGTCCGCCAAGGGCACGCTGCTGTTCCGCGCGATCAACGTGAACGACTCCGTCACCAAGTCGAAGTTCGACAACCTCTACGGCTGCCGCGAATCGCTGGTGGACGGCATCAAGCGCGCGACCGACGTGATGATCGCCGGCAAGGTGGCGCTGGTGGCCGGCTACGGCGACGTGGGCAAGGGCTGCGCCCAGGCCCTGGCCGCCCTGCGCGCCCAGGTGTGGGTGACCGAGATCGACCCGATCAACGCCCTGCAGGCCGCGATGGAAGGCTACAAGGTCGTGACGATGGAGTACGCCGCCGACAAGGCCGACATCTTCGTGACCACCACCGGCAACAAGGACGTGATCCGCCACGAGCACATGGTGGCGATGAAGAACGAGTCCATCGTCTGCAACATCGGCCACTTCGACAACGAGATCGACGTCGCCTCGATCGAGAAGTACCAGTGGGAAGAAGTGAAGCCCCAGGTCGATCACGTGATCTTCCCGGACGGCAAGCGCATCACCCTGCTGGCCAAGGGCCGTCTCGTGAACCTGGGCTGCGCCACGGGCCACCCGAGCTTCGTGATGTCCAGCTCCTTCGCCAACCAGACCATCGCGCAGATCGAACTGTTCACCAAGCCCGACGCCTACCAGGCCGGCAAGGTGTACGTGCTGCCGAAGGTGCTGGACGAGAAGGTCGCGCGCCTGCACCTGAAGAAGGTCGGCGCCCAGCTCACCGAGCTGACCGACGCGCAGGCCGCCTACATCGGCGTGAAGAAGGAAGGCCCGTACAAGGCCGATACATATCGGTATTGAGCACTCCCCCCTGAGGCGCTGCGCGCCTTCCCCCCTCTCTGGCGGCGCTTCGCGCCTTGGAGGGGGGACGACGCCTGCGGCCCGGCGGAGCCGGTTCCGCGGCGTCTGCTGGCCTGGGGCCGTGCGAGTGCCCTGGCGAATCGCAAGTGCCGAGGATTGTTCGGGCTGTCCGTGACGGACTACTGGTCGAGCGCGGCAAGTGGCATTCGCCCGGCGAATTTTGTCGCGGATATCCCGGGCGGTATGACGTGCCGTGCGGCGATGTCGCTGGCACGGTTCTCTCAGCTGCCTGTAATGGATTGAATGTGGCGGGCCGCGTGCGCGGCCCGCCCTGTTGGAAGGAAGGCGCCCATGCGCGCGGATGTGTTTTTGGTGGAGCACGGCCATGCGGCCACGCGGTCGCAGGCCCAGCGGTTGATCGCGGCCGGCGTGCAATGGCGGCTGGCGGCGGGCCTGCCGTGGACGAAGGTCGCGAAGAACGGTGACGACATCCCGGCGATCGCCGAGGTCGAGCTGCTGGATGGCGCCGAGGCGCGGTACCTGTCGCGCGGCGGCCTGAAGCTGGAGGGCGCGCTGCGCGCCACCGGCCTGCAGGTGGCCGGGCTGCGCTGCCTCGACGTGGGGCAGAGCACGGGCGGCTTCACCGACTGCCTGCTGCAGCACGGTGCGGCGCAGGTGATCGGCGTGGACGTGGGCCATGGCCAGCTGCACGAGCGGCTGCGGGACGATCCGCGCGTGGTGGGCGTGGAGGGGCTGAACGCCCGGTCCGTGACGCCTGAATCGCTGCGCGAGGCCTGCGAGGAGGCCCTGTCCGAGCGCGTGGAGCGCGACCCGGACGACAACGAGACCCAGCCCGAGGCGCCTTATGCCTGGATGCGCAACGGTGGCGAGGTGGACGACGCATACGACGACAGCGACGACGCCAAGGAGCACGAGGTGGAGGCCTTCAAGGCCGAGCGCGAGGCCAAGGCGCGCGCGCGTGCCGAGGGCGCGCTGCCCACCGAGCTGCGCCGCCGCGCGGGGCGCGAGGACGTGGACGTCACGCCCGAATTCGACCTCGTCACCGGCGACGTCTCCTTCATCTCGCTCACGCTGATCCTGCCGGCGGTGGTGCCGCTGCTCAAGGCGGATGGCGAGTTGCTGATGCTGGTCAAGCCGCAGTTCGAGCTGCAGCCCGGCCAGGTGGGCAAGGGCGGCATCGTGCGCGATCCGGCCCTCTACGCGCAGGTGGAGCAGCGCCTGCGCGAGTGCTGCACGGCGCTGGGCCTGGACGTGGCCGGCTGGTACGACAGCGCGATCGACGGCGGCGACGGCAACCGCGAATTCTTCATTCATGCAAGGAGGAAGGCATGAGCCTTTCCACAGCCGCCGGGACGCTTCCGGTCAGCTTCGAATTCTTCCCGCCCAAGACGCCCGAGGGCGCCGAGAAGCTGCGGGCGGTGCGCCGGCAGCTCTACGAGCGCCGGCCGGAGTTCTGCTCGGTCACCTACGGCGCGGGCGGCTCCACCCAGGAGGGCACGTTCGGCACGGTGCGCGAGATCCTCGCCGAGGGCGTGCAGGCCGCATGCCATTTCTCCTGCATCGGCGCCACGCGCGAGAGCGTGCGCGCGCAGCTCGCGCAGCTCAAGGCCATGGGCGTGTCGCGCCTGGTGGCGCTGCGCGGCGACCTGCCGAGCGGCTACGGCGCGGGCGGCGAGTTCCACTACGCGAGCGATCTGGTGGCCTTCATCCGCGAGGAAACGGGCCGGGACTTCCACATCGAGGTGGCGGCCTATCCCGAGGTGCATCCCCAGGCCCGCTCCGCCGACGCCGACCTGCAGGCCTTCGCGGCCAAGGTGCGCGCCGGGGCGGATTCTGCGATCACGCAGTACTTCTTCAATGCCGATGCGTACTGGCGCTTCCTGGACGACGTGCGCGCCCAGGGCCTGGACGTGCCGGTCATTCCCGGCATCATGCCGATCGTGGGATCGACCCAGCTCATGCGCTTCTCCGACGCCTGCGGCGCCGAGATCCCGCGCTGGATCCGGCTGCGGCTGCAGGCCTTCGGGGACGACACGGCGAGCATCCGGGCCTTCGGCCTCGACGTGGTGGCGGACCTGTGCGAGCGCCTGCGCGCGGGCGGCGTGCCGGCACTGCACTTCTACACCATGAACCAGAGCGCCACGATCCTGGAGCTCTGCCGCCGCCTGGGCCTCTGACGGCCCGGCCCGGTACGGCGCGCGCTGCACGGGCCGTGCGGTGCGGCGGCCGGGTTGGGTAACATGGCGCCTTCCTGCACGGCCGTGCCGTGGCATGCGCTGCCGCCGGCCCACCCGCCGGCAGCCTCCGCGGCGGGCCTGCGCCGATGCCGAAAAAAAGGATTCGAAGCGTTTTGAAGAGGTTTCTGCAACGCGCTGCCAGCGCTGAAATGCCCCGGGCCCTGCTGGGGCTGTGGACGGTCCTGCTGTGCGGGGCGATCGCTGCATGCGCGGTCGCTCCGGCGTCCGATTCCGCCTCCGGGGCCGGCGGCGATGCACCGGCCGCCGCATCCTCCGCACCCGGACAGGCGCACGCTCCCGCCCCCGCGCGGCTTCCCCGGCCGGTGCTGCGGGCGCCCCGGCCCGCCGTTCCCCTGACCGATCCGGACACCCCGCCCGCGCTGCGCGAGCCTGCACCGGCGATGCCGTCGCCGTCGCCGTCGCCGGCGACAGCGTCGGAACCGGAGGAAGCCAAGGGCACGAAGGACGGCCGTGCCTCGGGCCTGGGCCTGGAACTCGGCAGCGAACTCGGCGACTTCGGCGAGGAAGGCATGGCGTCCTGGTACGGCGCGCGCTTCCACACCCGCCGCACGGCGAGCGGCGAGCGTTTCGACATGAACGATTTCACGGCGGCGCACCGCACGCTGCCCTTCGGCACCCGGGTGTGCGTGCGCAGCCTTGTCACCGGCCGCGCGGTGCAGGTGCGCATCAACGACCGCGGCCCGCATTCCCCGAGCCGCATCGTGGATCTCAGCCGCGCCGCCGCCCAGTCCCTCGGCCTGCTGGGGCTGGGCATCAAGCCGGTGGCTATCACCCTGGCGCCCAGCGATCCGGACGCTCCCTGTCCCGGTTCCGATTCCGTGAAGACGCCGGGAGGCTGACGGTCTTCCGCCCGCCGGACCGCCGCGGCGGGCAGGAGGAGGGCAGGGGCTCAGCCGCCCGATTCGAGGCTGTGCGCGGCGTGCTGCGGGTCCTGCGCCAGCAGCTCCGCCATCTGGGGCAGGGCGGGCTTGAGCGCGGCCTTCAGCGTGTGGGGCGGATTGATCACGAACATGCCGCTGGCGGGAAGGCCCGGCCGGCGCTGCGTGCCGTCCGTGTCCTTCGTGATGCGGCTGGATTTCACGGTGAGCGTGGCGTGCAGCCAGGGCTTGCCCGCGCGGGTGGCGAGGGTCTTCATGCGGCGCGGCAGATCGTGCGCCTCGGGCCGGGGAATGATGGGATACCACACGGCGTAGGTGCCCGTGGCGAAGCGCCTGAGCGCTTCCGTCACCATGTCCAGCACCCGGCCGTAGTCGGTCTTGATCTCGTAGCTCGGGTCGCACAGCACCAGCCCGCGCCGCGAGGGCGGCGGCAGGAACTTGCGGATGCCTTCGAAGCCGTCCTCGTGCAGTACCGCGACCTGGCGGCCCGCGTCGAGCTGGGCGATGTTGCCCGCCAGCGAGCGCATGTCCGTGGGATGCAGTTCGAACAGCTTCAGCCGGTCGTGCCCGCGCAGCAGCCGGTGCGCGATGAACGGCGAGCCCGGGTACACCTTGGCGGCGGAGCCGCTGTTGAATGCCTGCACCAGATCGACGTAGGCCTGCAGCGCAGGCGCGAGTTCGGTGCCTTTCGGCAGCGCGGCGGGCAGCAGGCGCAGGATGCCGTCGGCCGCCTCGCCGCTGGTGGCCGCGTAGTCGCCGTCCAGGCGGAAGAGCCCGGCACCCGCATGGGTGTCCAATACGGCGAGCGCGGCGTCTTTCTGCGTCAGGTGTTGCAGGATGGCGATCAATACCGTGTGCTTGAGCACGTCGGCATGGTTGCCCGCATGGAAGGCGTGGCGATAGCTGAACATAGGCCCCGATGGTAACCAGCCCGCCGGGCGAACCACCCCGTGGGGCCGTCCGGAACGCGCTTTGTCCCCCGTCCCGGGCCGGCTTGCTGCATGATGGCGGCCATTGCCGCCTCCGCGCCGCCTGTTTCGCGGGCGGCCGGCCCCCTGGATTCTTGCCTCCTCCTATGTCCGTTCCCACCTCCGCCACCGAAATCCAGAGCGACGCGCACCACGTGGACGCCCTGCCGTCGGGCTCCCGCCTGGGCGAATTCGAGGTGATCTCGCTGCTCGGCGTCGGCGGCTTCGGCATGGTCTACAAGGCGTTCGACCATTCGCTGCGCAGGTTCGTCGCGATCAAGGAGTACATGCCCACGGCGCTCGCCGCCCGGGCGCAGGGCCAGTCGCTCTGGGTGCGCTCCTCGTCGCACGAGCAATCGTTCCAGGCCGGGCTGGCATCCTTCGTCGCCGAGGCGCGGCTGCTGGCGCAATTCGACCATCCCTCCCTGGTGAAGGTGTTCCGCTTCTGGGAGGCGAACCAGACGGCCTACATGGTCATGCCGCTCTACGGTGGCATGACGCTCAAGCAGGCGCGCGCCCACATGCGCACGCCGCCGCCGGAGGCCTGGCTGCGCAAGGTGCTCTGGTCCATCCTCGGGGCGCTGCGCGTGCTGCACGACGGCCACACGCTGCACCGCGACATCTCGCCCGACAACATCTTCCTGCAGGACACGGGGGCTCCCGTGCTGCTGGACCTGGGCGCCGCCCGCCACGCCATCACCGACCACTCGCACCGGCTGACGGCCGTGCTCAAGGTCAACTACGCACCGATCGAGCAGTACAACGACGAAGGCAACGACCTGCGGCAGGGCCCGTGGAGCGATCTGTACTCGGTGGGCGCGGTGGTGCACGGCTGCCTCTGCAACGACACCCCGCTGCCCGCGACGCTGCGCGCCATCCGCGACCGGATGGTGCCTTTCCCGCGGGTGGCCCGCACGGTGCGCAAGCAGTTCGGCGTCGATTATTCGCCGCCCTTCATCGCCGCGATCTCGCAGGCACTGGCCCTGCAGCCCCAGGACCGCCCGCAGAGCATCGACGAATTCCTGGCCGCCATGGAGATGGCCGTCCCTCCCGAGGGCATGGAGCAGTTCGACTTCCGTGCCGAGTTGGGCGACAACTGGGTGGAGCCCGCCGACCGCCGTGGTGCGGGCGTCGCCGTGCCGATGATCGACATCACGTCCGTTCCGGCGCCGATGTCGGGTCTCTCCATGCCGGAGCCGATGGCCGCGGCGCTGCCGCTGATGGACGCCCCCCCGGCCCCCACCACCGTGGTGCGCCGCACCGCCGCGCCGGCCCCCGTGTCGGTCCCGGCTCCGGCCCCCGCGCCCGCGCGCACGCCGGTGCCCGGCCCCACGGCCGCCTCGGAAGCCACGGTGTTCCTCGACAGCCTGCCCGACGCCGGCGATTCGGCGTTCGAACCGACCGTCCTGCAGGCCGCGCCGCAGGCGCCCCGGGGCGCTGCGCCGGGCAGCGGGCCGGCCGGCGTGCCGCCAGCGGCGCCGGCCGTGCGCCGGCTCGGCGTGTGGGCCGGCGCGGCCGCCGCGGTGCTGGCGGTGGCTGCCGGCGGGGTGTGGTGGGGGATGCACCTGGGCGCGCAGCCCGTGGCCGTCCCGCACACGCCCGAGAACGAAATCATCACGGAGCGGGCCGAGCCGGTGGCGGTGCCCGTGGCCATGGCCGCCGCCGTCCCGGCCTCCGAGCCTGCTGCGGCGGCTTCCGCGGCGGTACCGGCGGAGCCGGAGACGCCCGCCAGCGCGGCAGCAGCGGCTGCGGCTGCGTCGGCCGCGGCCTCCCGGGCCGCCGCGGTGTCGCCGGCCTTCGTCGTGGCCTCCGCGCCGAAACCGCCGCGCCCGCCGGTCCGCAAGGCCTCCGAGGCCGTGGTGGTTCCGGCGCCGGTGCCCGTGCCGGCCGCGCCGGCCCCCGCCGTCGCCGCACGGCCCGCGCCCCGCGTCATCGGCCCGGACGAGGCCTGCGCCGATTCGGGGTTCCTGGCCCGGCCGATGTGCATCCACCAGGAGTGCCAGCGGCCCGCCGTGGCGAACCACCCGCTCTGCGTCGAGAACCGCCGCCGCCTCGAAGCCGAGGAGCGCCGCCGCCAGCTGCAGCCGCAATAAGCCCGGGTTGCCAGGTGCGGCCCGGATTTCATATAATGGCGGGCTTCGCAGCGAATTCCCAGGTCCCGCGGCGAGGCATGCATCCCACCTAAGAGGCTTCCATCCAGAGAAGCACCGACCGTGGAAAAGGACCGCCAAACCCTCTTTTTGTGAAGAGAAAACTCATGTCCACTTTCAGCGCAAAGCCCGCTGAGGTCGTGCACGAGTGGTTTGTGATTGACGCGACCGACAAGGTCCTCGGACGAGTAGCCAGCGAAGTTGCTCTCCGTCTGCGCGGCAAACACAAGGCCATTTACACGCCTCACGTCGATACCGGCGATTTCATCGTCATCATCAACGCCTCCAAGCTCAAGGTCACCGGCACCAAGTCCCTGGACAAGGTGTACTACCGCCACTCCGGCTATCCCGGTGGCATCACGGCGACGAACTTCCGCGACCTGCAGGCCAAGCACCCCGGCCGCGCACTCGAGAAGGCCGTCAAGGGCATGCTGCCCAAGGGCCCCCTGGGCTACGCCATGATCAAGAAGCTCAAGGTCTACGGCGGCGCGGAACATCCGCACACCGCTCAGCAGCCCAAGGCGCTGGAAATCTAAGGAGCCGACATGATTGGTGAATGGAACAATGGCACCGGCCGTCGCAAGTCCAGCGTCGCCCGCGTGTTTCTGAAGAAGGGTTCCGGCAAGATCACTGTGAATGGCAAAGACATTCAGCAGTACTTCGGCCGCGAAACCTCCATCATGATCGCCAAGCAGCCGCTCGTGCTGACCAACCATGTCGAGACCTTCGACATCCAGGTCAACGTGCACGGCGGCGGTGAGTCCGGCCAGGCCGGCGCCACCCGCCACGGCATCACCCGCGCCCTGATCGACTACGACGCAGCGCTGAAGCCCGCACTGAGCCAGGCCGGCTTCGTGACGCGCGACGCCCGTGAAGTCGAGCGTAAGAAGGTCGGTCTGCACTCCGCACGCCGCGCCAAGCAGTTCTCGAAGCGTTAATCTCCGCTTCCTGCTGCACCCGGCCGGGGGTTCTCCCAAAGGAGTGCTCCCGCCACGAAAAACCGCCATCATTGGCGGTTTTTTGCTTTGGGACGACCGCTTTTCATAGAACGAAAGGGACCCGGTACATGCGACTCAAGCTGCTGCGCCGCCGGCTCACGGTGAGCGCCCCGCGCGTGGCCATCCGCAATGCCATGCCCTGGCCGCTGCGCTGGATGGTGCTGGCGGTGGTCTTCGGCCTGTGCGCGGCCATCGCCCTCTGGGCCTTCGAGTTCGGCAAGAGCATCGCGGGGCTGGATGCCCGGTCGCGGGACGAACTGGTGGCGCTGCGGCAGGAGGTGGCCCGGCTGCGCGAAGAGACGCGCGTGCGCGCCGATGCCTCCAGCGCCGAGGGCTCATTGCTCATCGCCGAGCGCGCAGCCCTGGAGCGGGTGACGGCGCGCGTGCGCCAGCTCGAGGCGGACAACCGGACGCTGCGCGACGACCTGGGTTTCTTCGAGAAGCTGATTCCGGCGGCCCGAGCGGAGGGGGTCAGCATCCGCGGGCTGCAGGCCGAGTCCATCGGCGCCGGACAACTGCGCTGGCAGGTGCTGGTGATCCAGCCCGTGCGCAATGCCCCCGAATTCAGGGGCCGGCTGGAACTGCTCGTCGAAGGGACCCGGGACGGGCGGCCCTGGACGCAGCCGCTGCCTGGCGGCGGGCAGGCGCTGCAGTTCGAGCATTACCGCCGCGTCGAGGGGGTGTCGGAGATCCCGGCGAATGCCGTGGTAAAAACCGTGACCGCGCGGGTTCTGGAGGGGAGCGCGGTGCGCGCCGTCCAGCACTTCTCAGTGGAGTGAGGTGGGTCCCGGCGCGCCTGCCGTTCCGGCGAGGTCCCTCCGGCCATGCCGCAAGGAGATTTCCGCCATGTTTTCCCGCAAGAAGCAGCCGCCCATCAAGAGCCTCATCGCGCATGGCACCCGCATCAACGGCGAGGTCGTGTTCGCCGAAGGCCTGCGCATCGACGGCGAGGTGGCGGGCGATGTGCGCGCGCAGGATGGCGAGCATCCGACGATCCTCGTCGTGTCCGAATCGGCGCGGGTGGAGGGGGCCGTGCATGCCGCGCACGTGATCATCAACGGCACGGTGGTCGGGCCGGTGCATGCGGCCGAGCTGCTGGAGTTGCAGCCCAAGGCCCGGATCACCGGCAACGTGCACTACAAGGCGCTGGAGATGCACCAGGGCGCCACCATCGCCGGCCAGATGAGCCCGACCACGGTGCTCATCGAGGAAAAGCCCACACTCAAATTGGCGTCAAAGGCGGGCTGAGGGGCGCGAAAACGCCGTTGCAGTACCATCGAAGGCCAATTCCTCCTTCAACCGGAGAACACCCCATGAGCGCAGTAGCCGAGAACGTACAGACCGAAATGCCCGCCCCCATCGTCTTCACCGACAGCGCAGCCGCGAAGGTGGCCGACCTGATCGCCGAGGAGGGCAATCCCGACCTGAAGCTGCGCGTCTTCGTGCAGGGCGGCGGCTGCTCGGGCTTCCAGTACGGCTTCACGTTCGACGAGATCACGAACGAGGACGACACCACCATGACCAAGAACGGTGTGTCGCTGCTCATCGATGCCATGAGCTACCAGTACCTTGTCGGCGCCGAGATCGACTACAAGGAAGACCTGCAGGGCGCGCAGTTCGTGATCAAGAACCCGAACGCCACCACCACCTGCGGTTGCGGATCGAGCTTCTCGACCTGATGCGCCGCTGATGCGATCCAAGCCGCCCGAGGGCGGCTTTTTCGTTCCCGAACCATCCTCCGACCCCCTCCATGCCGCCGCCCAGCGCTTCCCCCGAACTCCCCGTGCCTCCTCCGGCCCAGGCCCCCGCGGACCGCCGCATCCTGCTGTGGATCGTGGCGGTGGGGTTCTTCATGCAGACGCTGGACGCGACCATCGTCAACACGGCGCTGCCGGCGATGGCCGCGAGCCTGGGCGAGAGCCCCCTGCGCATGCAGTCGGTGATCGTGGCCTATTCGCTCACCATGGCGATGCTGATCCCGGCCTCGGGCTGGCTCGCCGACCGGTTCGGCACGCGCAAGGTGTTCCTGTTCGCCATCGCGGTGTTCTCGCTGGGCTCGCTGGCCTGCGCTGCGTCGCGGCACCTGAACGAGCTGGTGGCGGCCCGGGTGCTGCAGGGGCTCGGCGGCGCGCTGCTGCTGCCCGTGGGCCGGCTGGCGGTGCTGCGCACCTTTCCGCGCGGCGAATTCCTGGAGGCGATGAGCTTCGTCGCCATCCCGGGCCTGATCGGCCCGCTGCTGGGCCCCACGCTCGGCGGCTGGCTGGTGCAGAGCGCTTCCTGGCACTGGGTGTTCCTCATCAACCTGCCGGTGGGCGTGGCGGGCTTCCTGGCGACCGCGCGGTTCATGCCCAACCTGCGGGCGCCGAAGATCGACGGGTTCGACATCGCCGGCTACGCGCTGCTGGCCTTCGGCATGGTGTCGATCTCGCTGTCGATCGAGGCGGCCGGCGTGGTGGGGCGCGGAGGCGCCGCGGCGCTGGGCGTGGGCGGGCTGGTGGCGCTGGTCGTGTACTGGCTGCATGCGGCGCGGCACGAACGGCCGCTCTATTCGCCGCAGCTGTTCCGCGTGCGCACGCTGTCGGTGGGGTTGCTGGGTAACCTGTTCTGCCGCCTGGGGAGCGGGGCGATGCCGTTCCTGATTCCGGTGTCGCTGCAATTGCTGCTGGGCTATTCGCCCCTGCATGCCGGCCTGATGATGCTGCCCGCGGCCCTGGCCGGCATGGCCATCAAACGGGCAGCGACGCCTCTCATCCGTCACTACGGCTACCGCAACACCCTGGTCGCCAACACCGTGCTGCTGGGGCTGGTGATGGCCAGCTTCGCCCTGCGTGACCCGTCCTGGCCGCTGGCGTGGCAGGTTGTGCAGCTGGCCGCGTTCGGGGCCGTGAACTCCCTGCAGTTCTCGGCGATGAACACCATCACCCTGAAGGACCTGGACGGCGCGAGCGCCAGCAGCGGCAACGGCCTGCTCTCGATGGTGCAGATGCTGGCCATGAGCCTGGGCGTGGCCGTGGCCGGCGCGGTGCTGTCGGAGTGGAGCCAGGCCTACGGCGGCGCGCAGGTGCCCGGCGCGGTGCTGCACGCGTTCCAGTCCACCTTCCTGACGGTGGGCTTCATCACGGTGGCGTCGGCGGCCGTGTTCTGGCAGCTGCCGCGGGAGGCGCGGATTCCACCCAAGGAAGGGCCCGAGGTGTCGGGCCAGGGGTGACTTAGCGCACCCATCAGGTCAGGCGGGATACAGCGCGCCGAGCACCCTCGGGCCTGCCGCGCCCGTCACCTGCGGCAGGTTGCCGGGCAGGCGCTGCAGGGCGCGGCGCGCCAGCCAGGCGAACGCCGCGGCTTCGACCTGCTGGGAGTGCAGCCCCAGCGCGTCGGTCGCATGCACGCGCACATTCGGCAGCAGGGCGGCCAGCCGGCGCATCAGGTGCCCATTGCGCGCGCCGCCGCCGCAGACGGCCAGCTCCGTGCCGCCCTGGCCGTGGGCCCCGGCGGCGAGCGCGCAGGCGCGGGCCGTGAATTCGGTGAGCGTGGCCTGCACGTCCACCGGCGCGGGCGCCGGCCCGGGCAGCGCCCGCAGGTGGGCCTGCAGCCAGTCGGCATGGAACAGGTCGCGCCCCGTGCTCTTGGGGGGAGGCTGGTGCAGATAGGGTTCGGCCAGCAGGCGCTCCAGCAGTTCCGGAACGACCCGCCCCTGTGCCGCCCAGGCCCCGTCGGCATCGTAGGGTCGGCCGGTATGGCGGTCGCACCACAGGTCCATGAGCGCATTGCCCGGCCCGCAGTCGAAGCCCAGCACGCTGCCGTCCGCCCCGAGCACGCTGAGGTTGGCGATGCCGCCGATGTTCAGCACGCACACCGCCGTGCCGGCGCGGCCGAACACGGCCTGGTGGAAGGCCGGCACCAGCGGCGCCCCCTGGCCGCCGGCCGCCACGTCGCGGCTGCGGAAATCCGCCACCACGTCGATGCCCGTGCGCTCCGCGAGCAGGGCGGGGCTGCCCAGCTGCAGCGTATAGCCCGTACCGTCGAACATTCCCGGCCGGTGCCGCACCGTCTGCCCATGCGCCCCGATCGCGCGCACGTCCGCGGGCGCCAGCCGGGCTGCACCGAGCAACCGCCCCACCACCTCCGCATAGACCCGCGACAGCGCATTCCCCGCCAGCGCCGCCCGGTGCAGCTCATCCACTCCGCTCGTATTCAGTGCCAACAGCTCCGCCCGCAGCGCCTCCGGCAACGCCGCCGACTCAAACCCCACCACCCGCAGCCGATCCCCTGCGAACTCCACCAACGCCCCATCCACCCCGTCGAGCGACGTGCCCGACATCAGGCCGATGTAGCGTTCAGTGGTGAGGGAAGAGATCATGGCGTGCATCGGGAGGGAGACGAGCGGTGCAACCTGCCAACTCCGGGCATGCGATGCGTAGAGGCCTCAAAGCCCGCGCGGCCCAGGCCAGCAGACGCCGTGGAACCGGCTTTGCCGGGCCACCGGCGTCGTCCCCCTTCCCGGCGAAGCCGAGAGAAGGGGGAAGCGGCGTAGCCGCTCAGGGGGATGTACTCCGCTACTGCGCGCTCGCCTGCAGCACCTGCGACGCCGCCGACAGCTGCACCCGCATGTTGGAGGCGAGGCGCGCGAACGCGGCGCGCGACGCGGCGGACACGGGCTGCGCGGCCTCGCTCTGCTGCGCGATGGTCATCGGATCCTGGTGCTGGCCGTTCACGCGGAATTCGAAATGCAGGTGGGGGCCCGTGGCCCAGCCCGTGGCGCCGACGGCGCCGATCGTCTGGCCTTGCTCCACCGACTGGCCCTTGCGCACGTCGACACGGCTCAGGTGGGCATACACGGTGACGTGCTGGTTGCGGTGCTGCACGTAGACGACGTTGCCGTAGCCGTTCTGCACGCCGGCGAACTCCACCGTGCCGTCACCGACGGTGCGCACGGCCGTGCCGGTGGGGGCCGCGAAGTCCGTGCCGAGGTGGGCGCGCCACTTCTGCAGGATCGGATGGAAGCGCATCTTGAAGCCGCTGGTCACACGCGAGAACTCCACCGGCGAGGTGAGGTACGCGCGGCGCATGCTCTCGCCCTCGAGCGTGTAGTAGGCACCCTTGGTGGCGCCGGGCTCCTGGAACCAGACGGCGTCGTAAGTCTTGCCGTTGTTGTGGAACTCGGCGCTCAGCACGCGGCCGCTGCGCAGCGGCTCGCCGTCGGCTTCGAGGGTTTCGTACACCACCGAGAAGCGGTCTTCCTTGCGCAGGGCGCGGTGGAAGTCGATGTTGCTGGAGAAGACTTCCGCGAGCTGGATGGCCACGCCGTCGGGAATGTTGGAGGCATCGGTCGCCGCAAACAGCGAGCTGCGGATGATGCCGCCAGCCAGGCGGTTGCCCACGGTGAGGGGTGCCGTCTCGATGCGCGAGGCGAACGTGCCGCCCTGGCGCTCGACCACGAGGCGGCGGAAGTTGCCGCTGTCGTCCTGCACCCAGCGGGCCGTGAGCTTCAGGAGGCGGTGGTCTTCGGTCGTCTCGGCCGACACCGATCGGCCGCCGCGGCCCAGCAGGGTCTGGCGCACCTGCCCGTCGCCGCGCAGGAAGGCGGCAGCCTCGGGGTCGGCCACGCCCAGGCGCTGCAGGATGGCCTCGGCCGTATCGCTGCTGCGGGTCTGGTCGGTGCGGTAGAGGGAATAGCTGGGGATGTCCACCAGCGCGGAGAGCGGTTGGTCGGCCGCGAGGGATTCGACCGGGTATTCGACGATGGTGCGGGGCAGGTCGCCCGGATCGGGTGCGAACGACGCCACGGCGAAGGCGCCACCTCCGCCGGTGAGCAGAACGGCCGCGACGGCGGCGGTGATGCGCTTGGGATGGGTCTGGGCGAAACGCGAGAGCCGGTCCAGCAATGCGAGGCCGGCGGATGTCAAGCCGTTGTTCAAGAGTCTGTACCCCAGGGTGAAGCGCATGCAGGCCCGGAAGGGCGGCATGCGCGGAGTGTCTGTGGTCGCAGCGGGATGGCGCCGGGCCGGAAGGCGGAGCCGGCGGGCGCACTAGAATTCCGCTGCAAAGGTGGCAGGAAGTATAGCCACCGACCTACTTGGCGAACCCCGTAAAACCCTTATGAATCAATCCGCTGTTACAACATTCCCGGTCACCGATGGTGTAGGACGGGCACTGGAGGTGTCGTTGCGCGGGACCGAAGAACTGCTGCCCCGGGAAGAGTGGACGCGCAAGCTCGCGCGCTCCGAGGCGACGGGCGTTCCGCTGCGCATCAAGCTGGGTCTGGACCCCACGGCGCCCGACATCCACATCGGCCACACGGTGGTACTCAACAAGATGCGCCAGCTGCAGGACCTGGGCCACCAGGTGATCTTCCTGATCGGCGACTTCACCACGCTGATCGGCGATCCGTCCGGCCGCAACTCCACGCGCCCGCCACTCACGCCCGAGCAGATCAAGGTCAATGCCGAAACCTACTACACCCAGGCCGCCAAGGTGCTGGACCCGGCGCGCACCGAAATCCGCTACAACAGCGAATGGTGCTCGCCACTCGGCGCCGCGGGCATGATCCAGCTGGCCGCCAAGTACACCGTGGCCCGCATGATGGAGCGCAACGATTTCCACCAGCGCTTCACGGACGGCAGCTCGATCAGCCTGCACGAGTTCCTGTACCCGCTGCTGCAGGGCTACGACTCGGTCGCCCTGAAGAGCGACCTGGAACTGGGCGGCACCGACCAGAAGTTCAACCTGCTGATGGGGCGCCACCTGCAGCAGGAGTACGGCCAGGAGCCGCAGTGCATCCTGACCATGCCGCTGCTGGTCGGCCTGGACGGCGTGGACAAGATGTCCAAGTCCAAGAACAACTACATCGGCATCACCGAAGACGCCAACACCATGTTCGCCAAGGTGCTGTCGATCTCCGACACGCTGATGTGGGACTGGTACACCCTGCTGTCGTTCAAGAGCCTGGCCGAGATCGCGGCACTCAAGGCCGAGGTGGAAGGCGGCCGCAATCCCAAGGACGCCAAGGTGGCGCTGGCCAAGGAGATCACCGCGCGCTTCCACAGCGCCGCCGCCGCCGACGCGGCCGAAGCGGACTTCATGAACCGCAGCAAGGGCGGCGTGCCCGACGAGATTCCCGAGGTGTCGCTCTCCGGCGCGCCGCTGGGCATCGGCGCACTGCTCAAGCAGGCGAACCTCGCGCCATCCACGAGCGAGGCCAACCGCCTGATCGACGGCGGCGGCGTGCGCGTGGAAGGTGGCGTGGTGAGCGACCGCGGCCTGAAGCTGGAGGCCGGCACGTACGTGGTGCAGGTGGGCAAGCGCAAGTTCGCCCGCGTCACGCTGGCCTGAACGGCGGGGGGTCAGCCCAGGTCGTCGTTGAGGTCCGGGTCGGGCACCTCGCCGACGGCCTCGCGCGTGAGCTGCGCCTCGCGCAGCAGCCACTCGCAGAACGCCTTGATCTCCGGGCGCTGGCCGCTGCGGGGGCCCACCATCAGCCAGTACACCAGCGGTGAATCCAGCCGGTAGCCGGGCAGGACCTCGACCAGGTCGCCGGTCGCCAGCGCATCGGCGATGAGCGGCATGCGCGCGAGGGCGAGGCCCTGGCCCGTGAGCGCGGCCTGCACGATCTGGTGGGCATAGTTGAAGTACAGCCACCGCTTGGGCTGCAGCTTGTCCTGGCCGTTCCGCTCGAACCAGCGCCGCCACGTCAGCCATTCGAGGTGCATCGTGCGGTGCGCGTCGCCCGCTTCGATGAGCGTGAACTGCGCCACGTCGGCGGGCTTGCGGATCGGCGGGCCGCTCTTGAGCAGCCAGGGGCTCGCCACCACCGCGAGCTGCTCGCCGAACAGGCGCTGCGCACCGTACACCTGCGAGCCAGGAACGGCATAGCGCAGCGCGAGGTCCACATCGGCGGTTTCCAGATCGACCGGCAGGTCGCTCGCGTCGATGCGGATGTCGATGTCCGGGTTGTCGCGCTGGAATTCCTCCATGCGCGGAATCAGCCACATGGACGCGAAGCTCGCCCACGTGGTGATCGCCACGCTCTTGCGGCCGGCCGTCTGGCGCACGAGGCGCACGCAGGCATCCACCCGTTCCAGCGCCGGCGCCACCGCGCGCTGCAGCTGCGCGCCCGCGCTGGTGAGTTCCACCGCCCGCGTGTGCCGCAGGAAGAGCGGCACGCCCACCTCGTCTTCCAGCGCCTGGATCTGCCGGCTCACGGCCGACTGGGTCAGCGACAGTTCTTCGGCGGCGGCGCGGAAGTTGAGGTGCCGGGCGACGGCGAGGAACGCGCGCCAGTGCCCGACCGCCACGGGCCGGGTGCGCAGGTGGGCGACGGGGGCGGGAAGGTTCATGGCGGCAGGAACATGAATGGCATTGATGAAGTCGGCGCATGAAATTATGGCCGCGTTTTCATTGGACCGGCGGGGTGGTTGAGAAAGAAACTCCTTCCATGTCAAAGGCTTGGGTGCCCGAGGAGTCCGATCATGCAACCGTCATCCGTTCCACATCCGCAAGAATGGTCGTCCCGCGCCGTGGCGCTTCCCCGCCGTGACGGGGGCTGTAGGCGGGCCGGCCACTGGCACCTGGCGTGCGGCGAGGCCGTAGGCCTGCATCCGCGCCGCGGCGGCCGGCTGTCCATCGGCCAGGGCGCCGTGTGGATCACCGTATCGGGGCCTGGGGCCGATGGCGGCGATCGGTTCCTGTGCGAGGGCGAGACGCTTCTGATCGCGGCAGGCCAGCATGCCGTGCTGGAGCCCTGGGCCGGCGGTGGCCGCGCCCCGGAGGCCGTGGAGTTCACCTGGGACGAAACCGGTGGGGCGGTGCATTCGCCGGTGCGGACGGCCGGCGGCGAATTCGTCACGTCCCTGCGGGAGTCATGGCGCGCGCAGCGGGCGGTGGCAGCGGCGTTGCTGGGGCTGGGCCGGGCCGTGGCGGGCTGGATGGCGGGTCGAGCCCACGGGGATGCCGCCGTGCCCGGGCATTGATGCGGCCTGCGCATGGAACGGAGTCGGTTTGCGCATTGATGCGAAAGGCGCATGGATGGCGATGCCGCTCTTCATTGGACGCGGCACCTTCCCCAGAAGCACAATGGTTGAAAAATCAGGGTTAACCAGGGGATCAAGATGACTGCTTCACATGTTCTGAATTTTCAACAATCGTCCGCGCGGGAGCGTTCTGCCGAGGCCGAGCTGTACCGCCTGGACACGGGTTGCGCACACAGCCTGCGTCCCCGGTCGCCGATGGCGCTGCGCATCGCCACGGGCCGCGCATGGGTGACGGTCTACGACGGCCCCGAGTCCGCCTGCGATCTCGCGCCGGGCGACATCTTCCTGCAGGCGGGCCAGACGTACTGGATCGCCGCCGGCCAGCATGCCGTGATCGAGCCGCTGGGGACCGAGCCCGTGCGGTACCGGTTCGACGCGGCCCGCGCCTAAAAGCGCTACATCTCCAGATCGACCGCGAGCGACTCGAACGCGGCCATGGCCTGGTCGCCTGCCAGCGACTCCATGCGCGGCAGGGCGTCCTCGTCCTCGAGCGTGCTGAACGCCAGGCTGAACCGCTGGAAGCGCCGCTGGTCCAGGGCCGCCTGGTGCAGCACTTCCATGCCCGTGTGCCGGGGATCTGAACGGATGCGCTCCACGAGCGAGAGCAGCGGCCCGCGCGGGCCCTCGAGCTGCTGGCAGAAGCGCTGGCCGTCGAACACGAGCAGGCCGGTGATGCCGTCGCGGATGTTGGAGAGGCGCGCACGCGCCGCGATGGCGGCCACGATGCCTACCGGCTGGCCGGGCGCCAGGGTGCTGACGTAGAGCACCTCGTGGAGGGGTGCCGTCAGCGGGGGGGATGAAAGGGTCATCAAGCACCCACTGTAGGGGGAGCGGTGGGTGAAGGCAATGTCAAAAGACATAGCGCAGCGGCGCGGCCATTGCCTAGAATCGCCGCCGCGTTCGCCACCGCGCTCGCCTCCTCACCACCATTTTTTCCCCCGCATTCCTGGCCCCATGACCACCGATGCCGTCCCCGCGCGGGCCTTTCACGAGGCCCCGCGCGATTGCCATGCCTGCCGCCTGCGCCAGCGCACCCAGGCCTTCACCCCGGTCACGGACCAGGAGCTGGATTTCATCCAGGACTATCGCTGCGGCGTCGAGACGGTGAGGGCGGGCGGAGCGCTGATCCGCGAGCGCCAGACGGGTGCGCGGCTCTACACGCTCTACAGTGGATGGGCCTTTCGATACAAGACGCTGTCGGACGGCCGCCGCCAGATCCTGAACTTCCTGCTGCCCGGCGACCTCGTGGGGCTGCAGCAGGAGTTCTCCGACACGGCGCTGCACGGCGTGGAGGCGGTGACCGACTGCGCGTTCTGCGCCTTCGATACGGACGGGCTGTGGTCGCTGTTCCGCGAGCACGCACGCCTGGCCTACGGGGTGACCTGGCTCGCCGCGCGCGGCGAGGGCATGGTGGACGACAACCTGCTCACGGCCGGCCGGCGCACCGCGATCGAACGGGTGGCCGTGCTGCTGGTGCATCTCTACCGGCGGCTGGACCGGCTGGGGCTGGCCGAGGGCGGCACGGTGGAGTTCCCGATCAACCAGCAGCACATCGCGGATGCGCTGGGGCTCTCGCTGGTGCACACCAACAAGACGCTGCGCCGGCTGGCCGACATGGGCCTGCACGAGATCTCGGGCGGCCGGCTGCGGCTCATCAACCCGCGCGCGCTCGCACGCATCGCCGAGTACTACGACGCCATCCCCCGGCCGGTGCCGCTGCTCTGACTGCGAATCCGCGGGAGGCTGTGCGCGGAGCCGGAGCGCGCGCGGATAATCGGCCGTCCCCATCTTCTCCTCCGATCTTCCCATGAGCGCACTGGACGTCATCATCATGGCCGCGGGCAAAGGCACGCGCATGAAAAGCCGCATTCCCAAGGTCCTGCAGCGGCTGGCGGGCCGCCCCCTGCTGGGGCACGTGCTCGGCCAGGCGCGCGGCCTGCGGGCGCGGCGTGCCGTCGTCGTGACGGGCCACGGCGCGGCCGAGGTGGAGGCCTTCCTCGGGCGCGCGGCCGACGGGCTGGACGTGCGCTGCGTGCGCCAGGAACCGCAACTGGGCACCGGCCATGCCGTGCAGCAGGCGGTGCCGGCGCTGGCGGGCGACGGCATGGTGGTGGTGCTGTCGGGCGACGTGCCGCTCACGCGCGCCGACACCCTGCAGGCCCTCGTGGCCGCGGGCGCGGGCGGGCGCCTGGCGCTGCTCACCGTGACCCTGCCGGACCCGTCGGGCTACGGCCGCATCGTGCGCGGCGGCGACGGCGCGGTGCGCGGCATCGTCGAGCACAAGGATGCCGACGAGGCGCAGCGCGCGATCGACGAGGTCTACAGCGGCATCATGGCCGTGCCCGCGGCGCTGCTGGCCGGCTGGCTGGCGCGCCTCACCAACGACAACGCGCAGGGCGAGTACTACCTGACCGACATCGTCGCCATGGCCGTCGCCGATGGCGTGCCGGTGGTGGCGCACCGCATCGCCGATGCGCTGCAGGTGGCGGGCGTCAACAGCCCGCTGCAGCTCGGGGAACTGGAGCGGGCCCACCAGCTCGGCCAGGCACGCGCGCTCATGGAGCAGGGCGTGCGCCTGGCCGACCCCGCGCGCTTCGACCTGCGGGACGATGCGCGCACCGGCGCGCGCGGCGAACTCGCCTGCGGCCAGGACGTGGAGATCGACGTCAACTGCATCTTCTCGGGCCGCGTGGAGCTGGGCGAGGGCGTGCGCATCGGTGCGCACTGCAGCATCGCCAACGCCCGCATCGCGGCCGGGGCCGTCGTGCATCCGTACACCCACATCGACGGCGAGCAGCCGGCCGGCGTGCAGGTGGGCGAGGGGGCGCTCATCGGGCCCTTCGCGCGGCTGCGGCCCGGCGCGCAGTTGGGGCGCGAGGTGCACATCGGCAATTTCGTCGAAGTGAAGAATTCGCAGCTCGCCGACGGCGCCAAGGCCAACCACCTCGCCTACCTGGGCGATGCCACGGTGGGCGAGCGCGTGAACTACGGTGCGGGCAGCATCACCGCCAATTACGACGGCGCGAACAAGCACCGCACGGTGATCGAGGCCGACGTGCACATCGGCAGCAACTGCGTGCTGGTGGCGCCCGTCACCATCGGTGCCGGCGGCACGGTGGGCGGCGGCTCCACGATCACCAAGAGCACGCCCGCGGGCGCCCTGAGCGTGGCGCGCGGCAAGCAGATCACCAAAGAGAACTGGCAGCGGCCGGCGAAGCTGCCCAAGGCATGACCGAAGAACGTGCCGCCGCTGCCGCCGGGCAGCCGGAGCCGGGGCGATCGCCCTACGACGGCCTGGATGCGCCCGCGCTGCGCGCGCTGCTGGCCGAGCGTGATCGTGCGCTGGCCGACATGGCGGCCGCGCACGACGAGTTCCTGCATGCGGTCTCGCACGATCTGCGCGCGCCGCTGCGGCACATCGTGTCCTTCGGCCCGCTGGTGCGCGAATTGGTCGAGGACGATGCGCAGGGCCTGCCCGCCGGCGCCCGCGAGGAGGCCTGCAGTTTTCTGGGCACGATGGACCAGGCATCGCGCCGCATGGGCCGGATGCTCGACGGCCTGCTCGCGCTCTCGCGCATTGGCCGCGCGCCGCTGCACTGGGCGCCGGTGGACCTGAACGGATTGCTGGCCGGCATGCCGGCGGCGCTGGCCGGCGAGGCGCCCGGCCGCGACGTGGAATGGCGCATCGCTCCCGGCCTGCCGACGGTGGCGGGCGATGCCGCGCTGCTGGGCCAGCTGTTCGCCGAGCTGCTCGGCAACGCACTCAAGTTCACGCGCGGCCGCGCGCCGGCGGTCATCGCCATCGAAGGCGGCATGGCCGAGGACGGCGCCCCTCGGCTGACGGTGCGCGACAACGGCACGGGTTTCGATCCGGCGCGCGCCGGCATGCTGTTCGGCGTGTTCCAGCGCCTGCACCGCGATGCGGATTTCGACGGCATGGGCGTGGGCCTCGCCAAGGCGCGCGTGATCATGCAGCGCCACGGTGGCCGCATCGGCATCGACGCGGTGCCCGGCGAAGGCTGTACCGTCGTGCTGGCATGGTCGCCCGGCGGCGCGCGCCTGCCCGGTCCCTGATCCGCTCTGCTATGGGTGGTGCGGGCCGTGCGCGATGGCGTTGCGCCCGTGGCGCTTGGCCTGGTAGAGCGCCGCATCGGCCGCGTCCACCCAGTCCCGCACGCGCAGGTGCGCGGTCTCCATGGAGGCGACACCGATGCTGCAGGTGAACTGCAGTTCCGGCATGCCCTGCAGGCGTGCCTCCTGCGCCTGGGTGCGGATGCGCTCGGCCACCGCCCGGGCCGCCGCGCAGTCCTGGCCCGGCATGATGACCGCGAACTCGTCGCCGCCGTAGCGGCCGGCGCAGTCGGTGGCCCGCACGTTGGCGCGCACCACGCGGGCCACGGCGCGGATCACCTCGTCGCCCACGCTGTGCCCCCAGTGGTCGTTGATGTCCTTGAAATGGTCGATGTCCAACATTAGCAGGCTGGTGGGCGCTTTGTCGGTGTGGAAGCGGCCCAGCGCGGCCTCCGCCTGTTCCTGCCAGTGGCCGCGTCCGTACAGGCCCGTGAGCGCGTCGATGCGCCGCAGTTCCTCGAGCTGCTGGTTCTGGCGCGACACCTTGCGGATCAGCCGGTAGCTTGCCAGGCTCACGGACAGCGAATGCAGCACCATGACGGGCAGGCAGGCCAGGATGACCGCCATCGAGCTGTGCGGATCGAACCGCAGGCCGGTGGCCGCGGCGCTCGCCAGCCCCGCGAGGGCCATGCCGGGCAGCGAGCGCGCCCACAGCCCGCGGACGCCGCAGATGACCTTGTCCTGCATCGTCAGCAGGCACAGGAGCAGGCTGGGCAGCAGATCGAAGTGCATGAGCGGCACCAGCGATGCCACGAGCGCGGAGTCCACCAGCAGATTGCGGATCTCAGCCCGGTAGGGATCGGCGCTGCGGCCCGCCAGCACGAAGGCCAGGTGCGGCCATGCCAGCGTGACGGATGCGGCGAAGGCCCACTCCGCGGCGGAGGCGCCGTGTTCCCACAGCACCGTCGCCACGGCAATGCCGCCGAGCCCCATGCCGAGAATGCGCAGGGGATAGATGCGTTGGCGCAGCGGATGCTTGGCAGTACCCATCGAAGCTGGAGGTGTGGAATGGCGGACCCGACTCTACCGTATGGCCCGGCGCCAGCGCACCGGGTGTTGCCCGGGCCGCATTGTGCTTTCAAGCGCCGCGCACGATTGGAACGCGCGTATCGAACTTGGCGCGCTTGACGCCGAAGAACGCCTTCACGTTGCGAACGTTCGCATCCCCCGTGAAGAGCCGCTGGGTGAGCGCCAGGTAGCCGGGCATGTCCGGGGTGTGGACCACCAGCATGAAATCCGGCCCCGGTGCCACGCGCCAGCACTGCTGCACCGCCGCGTCGGCCACGGCCCGTGCCTCGAAGGCGTCGAGCAGTTCCGCTGCCTGGCGATCCAGCGTCACCTCGACGAAGGCCGTCAGCCCGTGGCCCTGCAGCTGCGCGAGCCGGTCGGGCCGCAGGATCGCCACCTGCCGCTCCACCAGTCCGAGATCGTGCAGCCGCTTGATGCGGCGCAGGCAGGTCGGCGGCGAGACGTGCGCGAGTTCGGCCAGGGCCTGGTTGCTCAGGCTGGCGTCGGTCTGCAGCAGATCGAGCAGGCGAAGATCCGTGCCATCGAGTTCTATGGATTCCATGAATCGTTTATAGATGAAATTTTATTTCTCCATCAAAAATACAAGAAATAAAAGTCCAATCTGCTTCAGAAATCGACCTGAAATTTTATGGAGCCCTGCCTACGATGGCACCCGCTCCGAACCTCTCATCCCAAAGGACATCACCATGTGCGGCATCGTCGGCGCGGTCTCCACGCGCAACATCGTTCCCATCCTCGTGCAGGGCCTGCAGCGGCTGGAGTACCGGGGCTACGACTCCTGCGGCGTGGCGATCCACGACGCCAGCCTGGGCACCTCGCCCACCGGCGGCCTGCGCCGCGCCCGCAGCACGGCGCGCGTGGCGGAACTGCTGGAGCAGGTACGCACCGAGCACGTCGAAGGCGCCACCGGCATCGCCCACACGCGCTGGGCCACGCACGGCGCGCCGGCCGTGCACAACGCGCACCCGCACTTCAGCCACGGCTCGGGTCCGGACGAACCGCTGCGCCTGGGCCGCGTCGCGCTGGTGCACAACGGCATCATCGAGAACCACGAGGCGCTGCGCGCATCGCTGCAGGCCCGCGGCTACGTATTCACCAGCCAGACGGATACCGAGGTGATCGCCCACCTCGTGGACAGCCACTACAGCGGCGACCTGTTCCAGGCCGTGCGCGCCGCCGTGGCCGAACTGCATGGCGCCTACGCGATCGCCGTGATCCACAAGGACGAGCCCCACCGCGTGGTGGGCGCGCGCGCCGGCTCCCCGCTGATCCTCGGCGTGGGCGACGGCGAGCACTTCCTGGCGAGCGATGCCATGGCCCTGGCCGGCGTCACCGACCAGATCGTGTACCTGGAAGAGGGCGACCTGGTGGACCTGCAGCTGGGCCGCTACTGGATCGCCGGCAAGGACGGCCAGCCCCTCGACCCCGCGAGCCGCCCGGTGCGCACCGTGCTGGCCCACAGCGGCGCGGCCGAACTGGGCCCGTACCGCCACTACATGCAGAAGGAAATCTTCGAGCAGCCGCGCGCCATCGGCGACACGCTGGAAGGCGTGCGCGGCGTGGCGCCGGAACTCTTCGACGGCGCCGACGGCACCTCGGCCTGGCGCGTGTTCAAGGAAGTCGATTCCGTGCTGATCCTGGCCTGCGGCACCAGCTACTACAGCGGCTGCACGGCCAAGTACTGGCTCGAATCCATCGCCGGCATTCCCACGCAGGTGGAAGTGGCGAGCGAATACCGCTACCGCACCAGCGTGCCGAACCCGCGCGCGCTGGTGGTGACGATCAGCCAGTCCGGCGAGACCGCCGACACCCTGGCCGCGCTGCGCCATGCGCAGGGCCTGGGCATGCAGCACACGCTGACCATCTGCAACGTCTCCACCAGCGCCATGGTGCGCGAATGCAAGCTGGCCTACATCACCCGCGCGGGCGTGGAGATCGGCGTGGCCTCCACCAAGGCCTTCACCACCCAGCTCGCGGGCCTGTTCCTGCTCACGCTGGCGCTGGCCCAAGCGCGCGGCCGCCTGAGCGAAGAGCAGGAGGCGCGCCACCTGCAGGCCATGCGCCACCTGCCCGTGGCGCTGCAGGGCGTGCTCGCGCTGGAACCCCAGATCATCAGCTGGGCCGAAGACTTCGCGAAGATGGAGAACGCCCTGTTCCTGGGCCGCGGCGTGCACTACCCCATCGCCCTGGAAGGCGCGCTCAAGCTCAAGGAGATCAGCTACATCCACGCCGAGGCCTACCCGGCCGGCGAACTCAAGCACGGCCCCCTGGCCTTGGTGACGAGCAGCATGCCGGTCGTAACGGTGGCGCCCAACGACGAACTGCTGGAAAAGCTCAAGAGCAACCTGCAGGAAGTGCGCGCCCGCGGCGGCGTGCTCTACGTGCTGGCCGACGCCAAGACCAACATCGATACCTCCGACGGCATGCACGTGATCCGCATGCCCGAGAACTATGGCGCGCTCAGCCCCATCCTGCACGTGGTGCCGCTGCAATTGCTGGCGTACCACACGGCGTGCGCGCGCGGGACGGACGTGGACAAGCCGCGGAATCTGGCGAAGAGTGTGACGGTGGAGTGAGGGGGGGCTCGCAGCCCCCGGTCACCGCTTCACGGCCGCACTGAGGTGGTCGAGGGCGCCCAACTGCTTCAACCAGACGGACAGCTGGTTGTAGCAGTGGAATGCCTCCACCTTGCCGTCCCGAAGGCGGAAGACGTCGCAGCAGGGGACGTCGAAGCTGCGGCCCGTTGCGGGCAGGATGCCTTCACTGGTCATGAAATCCCCTTGGTGGGTGCCCTGCAGTCTGAGTTCGACGATCACCGCGTCGTCTGCCGTGTAGACCCGCAGCAGCTCGCGGTGCATGTCGGGGAAGGCTGCTGCCATGGCGTGGATCAGCTGGCCCACGTCCCGGCCGTTCAGCCGCATGCCCGAGGATTCGTCCTGAAAGAAGCCGTCGGCGTGGAACAGGTCGGCGAACCGGTCCGCGTCCCGGCCGGCGCCTTCCGCCAGGGTATAGAGGTGCCTGATGAAGTCTTCGTTGGTGGCCATCGTGGTGTCCTGCAAGATGCGAATGCCGAATGTCCGTCGCCGGAATTCCTGGGGAGCCTGGAGCCGGCGCCGTCTCTGTGCGGACGAGGTGAGGGGAGGCCTGCATTTTTCCAACCCCCTCGCTTTTGTGGGCGCGTTAACAAAAAGTATCCGCCGGCGCGTGGCGGCTCTGCAGGGCGCGGGCGCCCGCCGTGATGCCCCGCCCCAAAGGCCCCGTCACGCCCCCAGCAGCTTCTCCAACGCCTCCACCCGGTGCCGCCGCGGCACCGTAATGGCATAGAAGCTCTCGGTCAGCTCGCTCGACTGGCCGGCGATGACCAGCAGCCCGCTTTTCAGCTCGTCCTGCACCACCACCTCGGACAGCAAGGCGAGCCAGCCGCTGTCGCGGGCGATCAGGCGCAGCAGGGCCATGTCGTCCACCTCGGCGCGCAGGCGTGGCGCCACGCCGGCCGAAGCGCAGAGCGCGTCGAAGGGGCCGCGCACGGCATGGCGGGGGCCGGGCAGGGCGATGTCCATGCCGTGCAGGTCCTGCGGCACGCGCAGGCCGCCGGCAGGCCAGCGGTGGGCCGGGCCCACGATCGAAATCGCCTGGCTGGCCAGGAAGCGGCAGTGCAGCGGCCGCCCAGGTTCGGCCGGCACGCTCTGGTTGGCCAGCACCACGTCCAGTTGGTGCTCCATCAGCCGCTGCAGCAGATCGTCCAGCAGCCCGGATTCGAGGGTCAACACCACGTCGGGGTCGGCCAGCAACGGGCGCAGCAGGTTTTCCTGGTAGTTGCGCGACATGGTGGCCACCGCGCCCACGCGCAACCGCGTCATCCCCTGGCTGCGCCCCTGCAGCCGGCCCAGCAGCTCCTGCCCCAGGCCGAAGATGTCCTCGGCATACGACAGCACCACCTGGCCCGCTTCGGTGAGCACCAGCCGCCGGTTTTCGCGCGTGAACAGCGGTTCGCCCAGCCGCTCTTCCAGTTGGCGGATCTGCGCCGAGAGGGCCGACTGCGAGGCATGCACTTCCTCGGCCGCCCGCGTCAGGTGGCCCAGTTTGGCCACCCGCCAGAAATAGAAGAGGTGGTGGAAATTGAGCTGTTCCAGGCGCATCGTTCTTTTTAAAAGATCAATTCGTTTCGTTTAATGAATTTTACAGAACAAGCGCCGAGCGCGACCATGGCGACCCATGAAAGCCCTCGACTCCGTTGTCTCCCTGGCCGCGCTGGTGCCCGCGGCGCTGATGCTCTGCACCGCGGCCGGCCTGTCGCTCCACCGCGGCGCGGTCCGCCCCGCCTGGAAGGCACTGCACGCGGCGTCCGCGCTGGGCCTGCTCGCTGCGGTGGCGGGGCTGGTGGCCGTGGCCCTGGGCGCCTCCACACCGCTCGCTCCCTGGCTGCGCCCCACGTTGCCCGGTACCGCCGTCGCGGTGCTGGTGCAGGCGCTGGGCGGGGTGGTGGGGGTGTTCTCCGCCCGCTACCTGGAGGGGGAGCCGCGCCAGGCCCGCTACGCCGCCGCGCTGGCCGCGGTGCTGGGCGGCGTGCAGCTGTTGCTGCTGGCCGACCACTGGGTGGTGCTGATCGCCGCCTGGGCGGGTATCGGCCTGGCGCTGGAGCGGCTGCTGTGCTTCTACGCCGACCGCCCGTTCGCGCTGCTGGCCGCGCACAAGAAGCGCGTGGCGGACCGGGCGGCCGATGGGCTGCTGGTCGCCGCCGCGGCGCTCTGCTGGCAGGCCGTGGGCAGCGGCTCGCTGAGCGATCTCGCCGTGCACGTGCGGGCCGAGGGCCTGTCGGTGCCGCTGCAGGTGGCCGCGGTGCTGCTGGTAGGCGCCGTGGTGCTGCGCACCGCGCTGATGCCGGTGCACGGCTGGCTGATCCAGGTGATGGAGGCGCCGACGCCGGTATCGGCGCTGCTGCATGCCGGCGTCGTCAACCTGGGCGGCGTGGTGCTGATCCGCTGCGCGCCGCTGCTGGAGCACGCCACGCCGGCGCGTACCGTGCTGGTGGTGCTGGGCCTGGCGACGGCGCTGGGCGCCGGGCTGGTGATGCTCACCCGCATCAGCATCAAGGTGCGGCTGGCCTGGAGCACCGTGGCGCAGATGGGCTTCATGCTGCTGGAATGCGGGCTGGGCCTCTACACGCTCGCGGCGCTGCACCTGCTGGGCCACTCGATCTACAAGGCGCACGCCTTCCTGGCCGCGTCCGAGGCGGTGCGGCACACCCGGGCGCACGCGCTGCGGCCACCGCAGCGGCCCGCCCCTGCCAGCCTGCTGGCCGCGCCGTTCCTGGCCGGCGCGGTCGTGGTGGCCGTGGGCGGCGGCTGGCCGCTCTGGTGGACGGGCGTGATGGCGCTGGCCTGGGCGCCGCTGCTGTGGGTGCCGTCGCTGCCGCCGCTGCTCACCGGCCTGGCCGCCACGGCGCTGCTGACGGCCGTGGCCCGCGCCGCCCATGCGCTGCCGCTCGGGTTGCACGATGCGCCGCATGGCGCGCTGGGACTGCTGGCCCTGGCCGGCATGGCCGTGCTCTACACCGTGCTCGTCGCACTCCAGTTGCGGCCCGAGATGCTGCGCACCGCGCGGCGCTGGAGCTACGCCGGCTTCTACCTCGACGAGTTCTACACCCGCTGGAGCCTGCGGGCGTGGCCGCGCCGCTGGACGCCCGCACGGCCGACACCGCCCGCCCCCCGCTCCGCCACCACGATCTGACCGAAAAGAACGACGCCATGCACACCGATACCCTCGAACGCGACGCCCTGGCCCGGGCCGAACCGCACGCCCGCATCCAGGCTGCCTGCGCGCAGGCCTGCGGCGCGATCGCCCCCGCCTGGCCGCTGGACCGCGCCATCGCCGTCAATCCCCACTGGCAGCGCACGGGGCAGCCGCTGCGCCGCGTCGCCGCGCGCATGGCGCTGCTGGGCGGCATCCAGGTGTTCCCGCCGCGCGAGCGCCAGGCCGAGGCCTGGCACGGCGGCCGCATCGCCCCGCAGGATCTGGCCCTGGCGTTGCAGCGGCTGCCGGACGCGGCGGGCCTGAGCGCGGAGGATTGTGTCGCCGCGCTGGGCCGCGCCGACGGGCTGCGGCCCCTGCCGCTGCTGATCGACGTGCTGGACAACGACCCGGCCCGCGACATGCGCCTGACCTGGCGCCAGGCCGTCACTCACCAGGTCAGCCAGACCTGCGCGGCGTTCTTCGACCAGGCCCAGGCCGACTGGCAACCCGAGCGGGGGCCGGGCCTCTACGCCTTCTGGCGCGAGACGCTGACGCACGACCACGGCATCGGCACGCTGATGGGGCTGCCCGGGTTGCACCGCGGCGTGCAGGCGCTGCCGGCGACACGCGAGGACGCGGAGGCCTGGGCGATGCGCCATCTTCAGCTCCCCGACGACGCCTGGGCCGACTACCTGGAGGCGGTGCTGCTCACCGTCAACGGCTGGGCCTCGTGGTGCGCGTACCTCGCCTGGCAGGCGCCCGAGGGCGCGCCGGAGCGCGAGCACCTGCGCGATCTGCTGGCCATCCGCCTGGCGTGGGGCGCCGTGCTGCTGGAGTGCAAGGAGGACGCCGCCGCGCGCCAGGCCTTCGCCGCGCTGCAGGCGGAGTGGCGCCGCGCACCCGAGCGGCTGCGGCAGGCCGAGCAGGCGCTGGTCGTCGACGAAGTCTGGCAGCTCGCGCTGGAGCTGGGCTACCAGCGCACGCTGGCCCGGGAACTGGCCCGGCCCTCCACCGTTCTGCCCGCCGAACCCGAGGCGCAGGCCGTGTTCTGCATCGACGTGCGCAGCGAACCGCTGCGCCGCGCCCTGGAGGCCGTGTCGCCGACACTGCAGACCCTGGGCTTCGCCGGCTTCTTCGGGGTGCCGGCGGCGTACACGCCGCTGGGCACCACGGCGCGCCGGCCGCAGCTGCCGGGCCTGCTGCGGCCCGCGGTGGAGGTGACCGACCAGCTGCCCGACACCGCGGCCGCCATCGCCGCGCGCCACCGCCGCCTGGGCTGGGCCGCGCAGTGGGAATCCGCCACGCGCTGGCCCGGCGCGGCCTTCTCCTTCGTCGAGGCGCTGGGTGCGGGCTACCTCGGCAAGCTGGGCGGCTGGCTGTGGCCGCGCGAACAGGCCCGCGACAGTGGCGACCACGACGGCCTGCCGGCGCGCTACCGCCCGGTCTGCCGGCCCATGCTGAGCGGCCTGTCGCCGCAGGAGCGGGCCGCGCTCGCCGCGCGCGTGCTCCAGGGCCTGGGCCTGGGCCGCGGCGCCGCGCCGCTGGTGATGCTGGTGGGCCATGGCAGCCAGTCGGCCAACAACGCCCAGGCCGCCGCGCTGGACTGCGGCGCCTGCTGCGGCCAGACCGGCGAGGTGAATGCGCGCGCCCTGGCGCTGCTGCTGAACGACGCCGAGGTGCGCGCCGCGCTGCCGGCGCTCGGCATCGCGCTGCCCGAGGCCACGCGGTTCGTCGCCGCGCTGCACAACACGACCACCGACGAGATCGAGGGCTTCGACCTCGATCTGCTGCCGCCCGAAGCGCGTGCGCGCTGGGAGCGGTGGCAGCCGGTGTTCGCCGCCGCGGGCGACCGCGTGCGCCGCGAACGCGCCCCATCGCTGGGCCTGGACGCGCAGGCCGCGGCCGGCGAATTGCTGTCCACGTTGCGCCGCCGCGCCAGCGACGGCGCCCAGACACGTCCTGAATGGGGCCTGGCCGGCAACGCCGCCTTCGTGATCGCGCCGCGCTCGCGCACCCGGGGTGCGGAGCTGGGCGGCCGTGCCTTCCTGCACGACTACGACGCGGCCCAGGATGCCGACGGCAGCCTGCTGGAGCTGCTGATGACGGCGCCCATGCTCGTCACGCACTGGATCAACTGGCAGTACCACGCCTCCACCTGCGACCCCGAGCGCCTGGGCAGCGGCAACAAGCTGCTGCACAACGTGGTGGGCGGGCACATCGGCGTGTTCGAGGGCAACGGCGGCGACCTGCGCATCGGCCTGTCGCGCCAGTCGCTGCACGACGGCCAGCGCTGGGTGCACGAGCCGCTGCGGCTCACCGTGGCCATCGACGCGCCCGCGGAGGCGATCGATGCGGTCATCGCCAAACACGCGGTGCTGCAGCAACTGCTCGGCCACGGGTGGCTGCATCTGTGGCGGTTCGGGGAGGCGGGGCTGGAGCGGCGCGACGGGGGGCGCTGGTACGCTGTCGAAACGGGTTCATCCAAGGTGTGAACGGGGGGCCGCGGCAGACTGCCCTATCGCGGGGCAGGCGGCCACGTGCCGGCGGCCAGGCGCGCTTCGAACCATCGGTGCATGGCCGCATCCTCGACCGCGTATTCACCGCGTGCCGATTTCCACACCAGGGCCGGAGTGCGCTGCCGCAGCGATTCCAGCGCCTTCTGCGCCTGTGGCACGCTCACCGGGCGGTCCAGTTTCTCTCGGTAGAAGCGCAGGGCTTCGGCATCGTAGGGGCGGAAGCGCGGCCCCTGCACCAGCATGCGCCACAGCACCGCCTGTTCGATCGGCTTGAGGCCCAGGTAGTCGGACTCCATCTGCGCTTCGTCCTGCGCTTGCTGGTCCTCGGCGGCCTGTTGCAGCGCCTGCTCGAACCGGCCGCTGTGGTCCGACAGAGGGCTGAGCACGGCGCCCATCGCCGCCATGAAGAACTGTGGCCGGTGGCCGAAGGCGGCGAACGCGGCTTGCAGCGCAGCCCGGTCCACGGGGACCAGATCCGGCCGCTGGGCTTCCACACGCCCGGCCACGTGGGCGAGGAAGTCGGTATCCAGCAGCGGCAGTGCCTGGATCTGCGAACCGTAGAACGGCGCCCCCGCGCTCACGACCAGACGCAGCAGCTTGTCGCGGTCGGAGCCCGACATCACCAGCATCAGGTTCACCTGACCGGGCCGGTTGATCTGGTCCCGCGCGGATTTCAGCGCCGTCATCGCCGCTTCTCCCGCCTCGCTGGTCAGGGCATGCTGCGCCTCGTCGATGATCAGCGCCACGGGCCTCCCCGCTGCCTGCTGCAGGCCGCGCAACGCGTCCACCAGGGTCAGGCCGTCGGTCTGGCCGATCCGGCTGGTGTCGATGTCCAGTGCGCCGGCCACCTTCACGCTCTTGATGCCGGCCTTCTTCGCGGCGCGGGCCACGAGCCCCAGGTGGGCCTGCAAGGCCTGCGCGATGGCCTCTGCAATCAGGGTGCCCGGATCGCGCCGGGTGTCGGCCCACAGGTCTACGTACACCACTTCAACGCCCGCCTGTTGCAGGGCGGGGGCGAGGTCGCCCTGCAGGAACGTGCTCTTTCCGGTGCGGCGGGGCGCAGCGAGGAACAGGCCATTGTGTGCATCGCCCAGCAGCAGGCGCCCCTGCAGGGCCTGCACCATGTGCTGCGCCAATGCCGCGCGGTGGTAGGCGATCATGCAATTACCCTCTTTTATCCGTGTAAGGATATTTTATCTTTTTCAGGATAAAAGTGGATAGTCGAGGGTGACCGTTCAGCCGATGGACGACACGCCCCGGCATCGGCCCGGTGGACAATTCCCTCCCACATGCTCACCATCCACGCCGACACCTCGCACGTCATCCAGCTCGCGGTGGGGCCCGCCTTCATGCTGGCCGCCATCGGCAGCACGCTCACGGTGCTCACCAACCGCCTGGCCCGCATCAACGACCGCACCATCAAGCGCCGGGACGATCTGGAACATGTGTCGGGCGAGGCCAGTCCGGCGCTGCAGCAGGAGCTGCAGGCGCTCAACCGCCGCGCGAAGGTCGTCAATGCCGCGATCACCGTCGCCGCCGGCTGCGCGATCCTGGTGTGCTTCCTGATCGTGTCGCTGTTCGTGGGCAACGAACTGGGCATCGCCTTCGACCGGCCGGTGGCGGGCCTCTTCGTGCTCGCGATGCTGGGGCTGGTGGGCACCTACACGCTCATGCTGGTGGAGATCTACCTGGCGCAGCACAGCATCAATCCGACGTGACGGCAGGTGGCGCCGGTGCGGGGCCGGGCGTTTCCCGAGCGGCCCGCGCCAGCGGCGATGATGCGGGTATTGCCATTCCAGGAGCCTTCATGTCCCGGCTGATGACTTTTCTTGCGTTCGTGGGCGTGCTCGCCGCGCTGTACTTCGCGTACCGGTACGGCGTTTTCTGAGCCGGCGAGGCGGCCGGAGCGCAGGCGCGGCATCCGATGGGCCGCCGCGCCCGCCCGGGGTCACCCCGCGTGCGCCCGCATCCACGCCACGATATCGGCCGTCACTTCGTCCCGGTTGGTCTCGTTCACGATCTCGTGCCGGCCGGCGGGATAGAGCTTCACCGTCACATCCGTCAGGCCCGCGTCGCGGTAGCGCTGCCCCAGCAGCTGCAGCCGCTCGCCGCCGGCGGCGAGCGGGTCGGCGTCGCCGGACGCGATCAGCAGGGGCAGGTCGCTGCGGATGCGCGCCAATTGCGCCGGGTCGGCCACGCGGGGGGCGGGCGAGAGGAGGGCGGGGAACACGCCTTCGGGCACGTCCCAGCCGCACCACGGATCGGCGATGTAGGCATCGACTTCGGCGGCATCGCGCGACAGCCATTCGTAGCCCGTGCGGTGTTCGAAGCCCGCGTTGAGCGCCGCGAGGCCGGAGGGGGCGCCCGCCGGAGCCTGGGCCATGCCGGCCGCGAACAGATCCAGCGCCGTGGAGCCCGACAGCACCACGCCCGACCACGTGGCCGAATGGTCGAGCAGGGCGGCCTGGGCCGCGAAGGAGCCCATCGAGTGGGCGAACAGGAACAGCGGCAGGTCTGCATGCCGGGCCCGCAGCGCAGCACCGAACTGGGCCACGTCGGCGATCAATCCGCCGAAGCCGGCCGGCCCCAAATCCCCCATGCGACCAGCGGCGGTGCGCCCGTGCCCGCGGTGGTCGACCGCATGGACGATGAAGCCGGCGGCGTTCAGCGCCTTTGCGAACCGGTCGTAGCGCTCGCCGTGCTCGGCGAGGCCGTGGGCGATCTGCACCACGCCCGTGGGCGTGCCGGACACGCCGTCCCAGGCATACGTGGCGACGGAGGTGCCGTCCGCATCGGAGAGGAAGGAGGAGGTCGATGTGCTCATCGTTCCATTCTCACACCGCGGCGGCAGGCGCCGCCAGCGTGGTTCCCTCAATCCCTGTCAGTGCCCGCGTCTGAGTCCGTATCCGTATCCGTATCCATATCCGCACCGGCGCTGGCATCCGCGCCGCGCTGGCAGCGCGCGGTCGGCAGCCATCCGCCTTCCTTGCCCCCGGCGCCATCGCGCCGCGCGCTTTCCTGCTGTCGCCACTCGCGCGGCGAGAGCCCGCATTGCGCCTTGAAGGCCCGCGACAGTGCCGCCTCGCTGCCGTAGCCCACGTCCTCGGCGATGGCCTTGAGCTGCCGTCCCTGCATCAGGGCCTGCTGCGCGAGCCGGATGCGCCAGCCCTGGAGGTAGCCGCCCGGCGTGCAGCCCAGGGTGTCGCGGAAGGTGTTGGCGAAGGCCGTGCGCGACATGCCGGCGGCAGCGGCGAGGGAGTCGAGCGACCACTCCTGCTCGGGCCGTTCGTGCAGGGCGACGAGCGCCCGGCGCAGCTTGGGGTGGGACAGGCCGGCCAGCATGCCACCCTCGACACCCCGCGTCTCCATGAGGTGCCTCAGGACCTGGATCAGCACCACGCCGAACAGCCGGTCGATCAGCGCATGCCGGCCGCAGTTGTCGCCGAACGCTTCCGTGAACAGCAGCGAGAGCACGTCGGCCGCGCCATCGATGGACGCGAGCGGCACGCAGATCTCGTCCGGCAGGGCGCGGGCGACGGGATTCGCGGCGCCGCCCTCGAAATCCAGCCGCGCGCACACCAGATGCGCCCCCAGCTCCGTGCCGCACACGAACTGCCGCGGTACGGGCCGGGGATAGAGCAACAGGCTCGGGACGTTCACCGTGAGCGGCGGATGCCCCGGCCGCACCACGCCGACCGGGCCGGAGCGGACCAGGTGCATGTGGCCGCCTTCGCCCGGGGCGAGGAGGTCCGTGACGCCGCACAGGGATCCTGCGTGGAACATGCGCGTGCTCACGGGGAAATGGGTCAGCAGTGCTTGCAAGCGATCGGAACAGGATTCGATCATTTGGTACTAACTGTCAAGTTTTTGGTATTGGATGTGTCTTTTAGATCCGTTTCCAGCTCTACAGTATGCATTGCCGACGGCCCCTTCACCTACTCCCTTTCCCAGGACACATCCATGACCTCCGAACCCGTTCTGTACCGTGCCCTCACGGCCACCGCCGGACGCAGTCCGGTGTGCGATACCTCGCTGGAAGATGTTCTGAAGGCGCCCGTGCCGTGGGACCGGTACGGGGACGGCGGACAGCCCGGTCTTTCCGCGGCGCAGCCGGCGCTCGCCGGCTATTCGGCCTGCTTCCTCAGCGCACTGCAGTTCGTGGCGGCGCAGGACCGGGTGAGGCTGCCCGCCACCATCGCGGTCACCGAGACCGCGGCCCTCGCGGCGATTCCCAACGGCTTCGCCATCCAGGTCGATCTCCGGGTCAGCGTGCCCGGCATGCCGCTGGGCCAGGCACGCGAGCTGATCGACAAGGCCCACATCGTCTGCCCCTATTCGCGGGTGACGCGCAACACCGTGGACGTGCGCCTGACGCTGGTCTGAATTCCGCGGCCGCCCGCCGAGGTGGCCGGCGCGCGCGCGGCCCTTACCGCCTCAGGCGCTCGATCTCCGCGCGCAGGTGCTCGATCATCAGGCGCTGCTCCGCGATCGCGTCGCGCTGCTCCTTGAGCAGCGTGTGCAGGCCCTGGATCGCGACGAGGGCCGCGCCGTCGGCGTCCACCGTGTTGATGGTGGTGTCGTTCTCGCCCAGGCCGAAGGCCGCGCGGAAATCCTGCGCCGTGGGTCCCAGGTGGCGGATGGCGGGGGCCTGGGTCTTGTAGTTCCAGGTCTGGATCGGCATGGCCGCGATCTTCTCCAGCACGGCGACCGGGTCCACGTCCGCGAAGTTCTCTTTCTTGTTCCGGTCGCTGAGGCTGTTCCAGGCGCCCCCGCCGGACGCCAGCGTGGCACCGGAGGACAGGTTCTGGCTGGTGTACATGAAGATCCCGCCGCAGCCCCGGGCGACGAATTGGTTGTTGCCGGTCGACCGGACGTCGTCGCTCGCGAATCCCGCGCAGCCGTCGCCCAGCACGATGCTGCCCTGGTGCTGCGCCGTGGCATTCTTGCCGATGGCGACGGAGAAATTCCCGTTCGCCTTGTTCTGCAGGCCGATCGCCACGCCGAAGTTGCCGTTCGCGATGGACGGGCCGATGGTGGTCGCGTAGAGGCCTCCGGCGATGGAGCTCGGCCCCAGGGCCAGCGCGTCGTCATTGGTGGCCTGCGCGCCGCTGCCGATCGCCACCGCACCCACGCCCGATGCCGTGCCGTTGAAGGCGAGGCTGCGCTCGGCCTGCGCGGTGCCGTTGCTGCCCAGCGCGACGGAGTTGTCGCCCTGGGCCGTGGTGCTTTGCCCGGCCGCGAAGCTGTACGCGCCCGGGGCCCGCGTGTTCCATCCGAACGCGGCGGAGGCATCTCCGATGTTCGCATCGTCCCAGTAGGTCGCGCCGAAAGTGTCCACGCGGCCCGCGCGCAATGCAGACTTGGACGGCACCCACATCATCCGCACGCCCGCCCCACTGGCGGGCGTGGTGCCGTTGCCGGACGTGCCGCCGACGGTGAAGGCACCGTCGTCGGAAAGCCGCATGAGGGCCTGGTTGCCGCCACCGGTGGCGACGTTCACCAGCGCGGCGGTGCCGGTGCCGATGGCGTTCGCCGATGCGATGTTCACCAAAGGCAGCGTGGCGCTGGCCTGGATGGCGGCGGGGGAGAGCCCGACCACCGTGCCGGAGGCGTCCGCGCCCCTGGCGGCCAGGAGCGACCAGTCGGCCGTCAGGCCGGGCGTGCTGCCCGCCGCCACCACGGAAGAGATGGCGACGTAGGAGGAGCCGAGGTATTGCACCGCGTCGCGCGCGACGTAGGAGGCCGAGGCCGACCATGCGCCCTGCCAGGTGAGGCCCACCGGGCCCTGGACGCCGGCAGGGCCGGTCGTTCCCTGTACGCCCTGCGGGCCGGCCGCGCCCGTGGCGCCGGCCGGGCCGGTGGTCCCCACCGGTCCTGCGGCTCCTGCTGGCCCGGTGGCTCCGACGGGTCCGGTCGCACCTGCAGGCCCGGTCGCACCGATGGCACCCGTAGCCCCTGCCGGTCCCGTCACCCCGGTCGATCCTGTGACGCCTGCCGGGCCCGTGGCACCTACGGATCCCGTGGCACCCGCAGGTCCGGTCGCGCCGGCCGATCCTGTTGCGCCTGCCGGCCCGGTAGGCCCTGCCGATCCGGTGGTGCCTGCCGGGCCTGTGGCACCCGCCTCGCCGCGGGCACCCGTGGCCCCCGTCGCTCCGGTGGCGCCCCGGGGGCCGGTCACCGCTGCGGGATCGCAGTTGCCCACCACGCCGGTCGCGTCGCGGCAGACGACCTGCTGGAAGGTCGCCGACGTGCCGGGCAGGCCCGGCAGTTGCACCCCCGCGGGGCTGACGCGCAGGGCCGGCGTGCCGGGCGCGGCATTCAGGACCACACCGCCGCCGTTGGGCGGGGTGAGCGCGATGTCGGCAGCCAGGGCGGGCGTGCCGAGCAGCGCGGCGATGGCCCAGAAGCGGGGATGGGGAGTCATGGACAACGAATCCAAGGGAGGGGGAGGCGGCTCTGCCGCGGGGGGGGGCGGGCGCCCTGATCGCAAGGGGCTCGCAAAGCGATGGCGGCGAGGATAGGAGAAGTGTTGCAAAATTTTTCAACTTCTTCGCCGCTTTCCGAAACCCACGGTCGCGCCGATGCCAGAGCGCGCAGCTCGGCCGTTCGTCGTTCCCTCGTCCTACAGGAGCACCTGCGCGCCCGGGCTACCTTCCTTCCCATGCCGGAAAACAATCTCAAGAGTTCGTGGGCCCTGGCCAAACAGGCGGCCTCGTCGTGGGTGGACGATTACGCGCCCAGCATGGGCGCCGCACTGTCGTACTACAGCGTGTTCTCGCTTGCGCCGCTGCTGGCGATCGTCATTTCCGTCGCGGGCCTGGTGTTCGGCGAGGAGGCTGCGCGCGGCGAGGTGTTCGCGCAGCTCAGCGGTCTGATGGGCGCGGACGCCGCCGCCGCGGTGGAAGAACTGCTCAACGCGGCGGCGAAGCCGTCGACCGGCATCACGTCCGCCGTCATCGGCTTGGTGATGCTGGTGGTGGGCGCCACCACCGTGTTCGGCGAACTGCAGGACGCGCTCGACCGCATCTGGCGGGCGCCGGTGCGCGAAGGCTCGACGGGCCTCTGGGGGCTGCTGCGCTCGCGGTTCCTGTCGTTCGGGATGATCCTCGGCATCGCCTTCCTGCTCATGGTGTCGCTGGTGATGAGCGCGGCGGTGTCGGCGCTGGGCAAGTGGTGGGCGCCCGCGTTCGGCGGCTGGGAACTGCTCGCGCAGGCGATCAACGCGGTGGTGGGCTTCGCGCTCACCACGGTGGTGTTCGCGATGATCTACAAGATCATGCCGCGGGTGCACGTGCGCTGGCACGACGTGTGGCTGGGGGCCGCGATCACCGCCGTGCTGTTCACCGTGGGCCGCGTGCTGATCGGGCTCTACATCGGCAAGACCGCGCTGGCCTCCGGCTTCGGCGCCGCAGGGTCGCTCGCGGTGATCTTCGTGTGGGTGTATTACTCGGCGCAGATCTTCCTGATGGGGGCCGAATTCACCTGGGTGTACGCGCGCACTTTCGGATCGATGCGGGACCGCCCCGATGCCGGGGAAACAGGCCGTGCAGGCGCTACCGCGCCGACCCGCAGCGACGCGCGGGCCGCCGGGCCCGAAGGGGCCCGCACTGCGGCCAGCCCCGAGCGCGCCGCGGGCCCCGTAGCCTCCTGACAGCCAGCGGCGGGCGGTCTGGCGCGCCCTCCGAAGCCCCGCCAGGCCCGGCCCGGGTGCAGACTCCGGGCCGGCACCGGACGCCTAGCGGAACCCGTGTTTGCGCACTTCCGGCGCCTGCCCGATGCGGTGCAGTGCCTGCTGGCATTCCGCGAGGGTGCGCTCCCGCCGTGCCGCCAGCCAACCCACGGCGAACCAGGCCTGCGGGTCGCGGCGCGCCATCCTGCGGTACAGCCCATCGGCGACCTGCTCGTCGTTGAGGCGTCCCAGCGCATCCTGGGCGGGTTCCAGCCGGCGCAGGAACCTGCGGCCACGGCCCTGCAGCGCTGGTGCGAAGAACTCCGCCAGATAGCGCAGGCGCTTGATGCGCTTGCGCACGCCGTGCCGCCCGTCGGCCGGAAGCGCGGCGAAGTCTTCCGCCTCCTTGCCGATCTTGCGGTGCAGCCGGCGCAGTGCCTTGCGCGCCATGCGCCGTGTGCCGTCCGCATCCAGCGCCGGCTGGTGCCTGCCCGTGGGCAGGGGCCTGGCCGGCGCGGATGCGCCCGCGGCGGCGAAGCCCATCAATGCGATCAGCACCGCCTGGAAGGCACCGTCGCCCACGATCTCCTGCGCCGGGGTGGACGGCGGCTCGTGCGCTGCGATGTCCGGGCCGCCGCAAGCGCGCAGCGCTTCGTCGAACGATTCCAGCACGTGCTCGCCGTCGCGCAGCTCGCCCAGGCGCCGGAACGCGGTGCGCAGCGGCGCCGTCCAGGCCGGATCGAAGCGGCCGGGCGCGAAGGCGTCGAGTTCACGCAGGGCGGTGCGCAGCCGGCGGATGCCCACGCGCAACTGGTGCACGTGTTCGTCGTCGCCCTGGCCCTGCGCGATCACGCTGGCGTTGGGAAGCATCTGCTCCAGGCAGTTGCCCACCACGGCCCGCTGCAGTGCTTCGCCACTCGGCAGGCGGTGTTTCTTCGCGCGCATCGGCACGGCCTTGGTGGCCGGCCCGGCTGAGCGGCCGGCGCGCAGGCGCTCGCCGCGTTCGGCCTTGGAGACGGTGCTGACACGCAGGCCGTGGCTGTGCGCCCAGGCGGACGCCACCTGCACCAGGGCCTTGACGGAGCCCTCCTTGAGTTCCAGCTCCAGCTCGCTGAGTGGCAGGGAGGCTTCCTCGGGCGTTCCGCGGTGCGCCACGACGCGGCCGGTGTCGAGCGCGATCTCCACCGCGCCGCCGCCCTCCAGCGGCAGGTCGCGCGTCACGCGTTCGAACTCCGTGCCATAGGTCTCGACCACGTCGGCCTTCGCGGCGGCCAGCACCTTCTCCAGCTGCCGACCGGCGGCGGAGCCGGCATGCAGCGACGCATCGGGGCGGGGCACGTTGGCCGGATCGGCGGGGCGCGGCAGATCCGCGTTGTGCTCTTCGCGCGCCAGCGGGCCGTCGCCCAGGGTCTTCACGGTCTGCACCCAGGTGCCTCCTTCGTTGCGCACGCGCCAGGCGATGCCGTGGCGGGCCAGGTCGCCATCGGGCGTGTCGAAATAATGCGCCTGCATGCGGCGCGCGGTGAAGTGGCCCTGCTGCATGGCGGCTTCCACGCCGGCGAGGCGCTGCGGGGGTATCAGGAACTTGAATTCGGTTTCCATGGCGGCTCCTTGGAACGGGTCGGTAATGGATGGGGGAAGGGCCCGGATGCTAGCGGCCTTGCGGCGGGCCCGGCGGGCCGTCCGGCCGCGCCGCCAGGGCGTCCGCGAGATAGGGCGCGGTGCGGGATGCGGCGCAGGCGGCGGCCTCCTGCGGCGTGCCCGCGCACACGATGCGGCCTCCGGCATCGCCGGCGCCGGGCCCGACGTCGATCACCCAGTCGCAGGCCGCGACGAAGTGCATGTCGTGCTCCACGGCCACGACGGTGTGGCCCGCACGCACCAGCGCATCCAGGTGCTGCAGCAGGCGGTCGGCGTCGGCGGGGTGCAGGCCGGTGGTCGGCTCGTCCAGCACGTAGAGCGTGTGGCCGCGCTGCGTGCGCTGCAGTTCGGCCGCGAGCTTGATGCGCTGCGCCTCGCCGCCCGACAGCTCGGTCGCGGGCTGGCCCAGGCGCAGGTAGCCCAGGCCGATGTCCCGCAGCACCTGCAGCGGGCGCAGCACCGCGGGCTCTTCGGCGAAGGCGTCGCAGGCGGCGTCGACGGTCAGGCCCAGCACGTCGGCGATGTTCAGGCCGTTCCAGGTGATGGCGAGTGTTTGGGGGTTGTAGCGCGCCCCGTGGCAGGTGGGGCAGGGCGCGTAGGTGCTGGGCAGGAAGAGCAGTTCCACGCTGACGAAGCCTTCGCCCTGGCAGGTGGGGCAACGGCCCTTGGCGACGTTGAACGAGAACCTGCCCGCGTCGTAGCGCTTTTTGCGCGCGGCCGGCGTGGCGGCGAACAGCTTGCGGATCGCATCGAACAGGCCGGTGTAGGTGGCCAGGTTGGAGCGCGGCGTGCGGCCGATCGGTTTCTGGTCCACGTTCACGAGCCGCCGGACCGTGCCTGCGGCGCCGGCCAGCCGGCCGGTGAAGCGCTCGCCCCCTTCCGCCGCGGTGGAGGCACCCGGGTCGTCGTCCGCGCCGATGGGCGGCGCGGCCTGTGGCAGCGCGGCGTCGTCGTCCCCGGGGCCGCCCTGCGCGGCGTGCGCATCCTGCCCCAGGTGGTCCGCGACCAGCGACAGCAACGCATGGGTCACGAGGCTGGATTTGCCCGAGCCCGACACGCCGGTCACCGCCGTGAGGCAGCCCAGGGGAATGCCGGCCTGCACGCCGCGCAGGTTGTGGCAGTGCACGTCCTCCATCCGCAGCCACTCCGACGGAGTGCGGCGCTCCCGGCGGGCGCGTGCGCCGGGCTCGAACAGGTAGGGCCGCGTGCGGGATTCCGGCACGTCCTGCAGGCCTTGCGGCGGGCCGCTGTAGAGCACCCGCCCGCCGCGCCCGCCCGCGTCGGGGCCCACGTCCACCAGCCAGTCGGCGCGGCGCATCGTGGCCACGTCGTGCTCGACGACGACGATGGAGTTGCCCGCGGCCTTCAGGCGATCGAGCGCCGCCAGCAGCGATTCGCCATCGGCCGGGTGCAGGCCCGCCGAGGGTTCGTCGAGCACGTAGACCACGCCGAACAACTGCGACGCCAGTTGCGTGGCGAGCCGCAGGCGCTGCAGTTCGCCCGGCGAGAGCGTCGGCGTGGCGCGGTCGAGCGACAGGTAGCCCAGGCCCAGGCCGACCAGCGCGCCCACGCGTGCCAGAAGCTCCTGCGCGATGCGCTGCGCGGCCAGGCGCTTTTCCGCGGAGAGGTGGGGCGTGCGGCGCACGTCGGGCGCGGCCGCGTGGGCGGAGCCGCCCGCGGCCACCCGCCGGGCCGTGGCGCGCGCGCGGGCGGATGCGGGCAGCGTACCGCCCTCCGGCTCGCCGGAATCCACCGTGCCCTCGGCGACGGGGCGCAGCACGTCGGCCAGCGCGGCGAGCGGCAGGTGCGTGAATTCGCCGATGTCCATGCCGCGGAAGGTCACCGAGAGGGCCTCCGGCTTCAGGCGCTTGCCGTGGCAGACGGGGCAGGCCTGCCCCACCATGAACTGCGCCACCCGGCGCTTCATCATCGCGCTCTGGCTGGTGGCGAAGGTCTGCATCACGTAGCGTCTGGCGCCCGTGAAGGTGCCCATGTAGCTGGGCGGCTGGCCGCTCTTGCGCGCGCGCTTCACTTCCTCTCGGCTGAAGCCCGCGTACACCGGCACCGTGGGCTGCTCGTCGGTGAACAGGATCCAGTCGCGGGTCTTGCGCGGCAGATCGCGCCAGGGCACGTCGATGTCGTGGCCCAGGGTGGTGAGGATGTCGCGCAGGTTCTGCCCCTGCCAGGCCGTGGGCCAGGCGGCGATGGCGCGCTCGCGCAGCGTGAGCGAATCGTCCGGCACCATCGAGGCTTCCGTCACCTCGTACACGCGCCCGAGGCCGTGGCAGTGCGGGCAGGCGCCCTGCGGCGTGTTGGGCGAGAAATCTTCCGCATACAGCATCGGCTGGCGTGCGGGGTAGTGGCCGGCACGCGAGTACAGCATGCGCACCAGGCTGGAGATGGTGGTCACGCTGCCCACCGACGAGCGCGCGCTCGGCGTGCCGCGCTGCTGCTGCAGCGCCACGGCCGGCGGCAGGCCCTCGATCGCATCGACCTGCGGCACGCCCACCTGGTCGATCAGGCGGCGCGCGTAGGGCGCGACCGATTCGAAGTACCGGCGCTGCGCCTCGGCGTAGATGGTGCCGAAGGCGAGCGAGGACTTGCCGGAACCGGAGACCCCGGTGAACACGACGAGCGCGTTGCGAGGAATGCGCAGGTCCACGTTCTGGAGGTTGTGCTCGCGCGCGCCGCGCACGGCGATGAAGCCGTCGAAAGCGGCGTCGTCGGGCGAGGAGGGGGCTGCGGGAGGCGTCGTGGGAAGGTCTTTCATTGCTGCGCAGCATCGCCTGCCGGTTGCGGGGTCGGTGTAGGCGGGGTCCCGAAATTGCCTGGGGGCCAACGCCCGTTTCACACCATCCGCTCTTGAAAACATCCATTGACCATCCATATGGATGGTAATAGGATGGCCCATGACTTCGCTCCCTACCGCCCAGCGTCCACCCAAAGTGGGTGATTCTGAAAAGATCACCATCAACCTCGGTTACGTCGATCTCGGCCACATCGATCTGCTGGTGGCCGAGAGCTTCTACGGCAACCGCACCGACTTCATCCGCACGGCGATCCGCAACCAGCTCGCGGTGCACGCCGACGCGCTGCGGCAGGTGGTGGCCCGCAAGATGCTGGTGCTGGGCCTGCAGCGGTTCACGGCCGCCGATCTGGAGGCCGCGCGCGCGGCGGGCCAGCGGCTGCAGATCCGCGTGCTCGGCCTGGCCACCATCGATCCGGACGTCACGCCCGAGCTGGCGCTGGCCACCATCGAATCCCTCACCGTGCTCGGCGCACTGCAGGCCAGCAGTGCCGTGAAGACCGCCCTGGCCGGACGCATCCATTGATTCCTTCCTCCCCCCACGAAAGCCCCCCGTGAACCCACTCTTCCAGCAACTGATGGCCGATGCCGCGCGCTCCACGCGCGGCGGCCGGCTCGGCGAAGCCACCGAGGCCATCCAGCGCGCGCTGCGCGGGGCGGCTGCCCAGGCACAGGCTCAGGCGACCGCGGCTGCCGCGGCGGCTGGGCAGAACCCGGTGTTCCGCGGCGCTCCGGGCATGCCTGTGGATCCGATGGTGCTCGACGGCCTGGTGCGCGAGGTGCCGGAGGCGGACGGGGCGGGCGAGGCTGCTGCGGCGCGCGGGGCTGCAGACGCCAATCCACGCGAAGGCAGCGGCGAGCGCTGGCAGGCCGGCAGCTTCAGCCACCAGAACCGCACGCTCGCCTACCGGCTCTACCTGCCGCCGGACGCCCCGGGCGACGGCGCGCCGCGGCCGATGGTGGTCATGCTGCACGGCTGCACCCAGCACGCGGAGGATTTCGCGGCGGGCACGCGCATGAATGCGCTCGCGCGGGAGCTCGGCGTGGTGGTGCTCTACCCGGAGCAGACGCAGCATGCCAATGCCCAGAAATGCTGGAACTGGTTCAAGCCGCAGCACCAGCGGCGCGGGCGCGGCGAGCCGGCGGTGATCGCCGCCCTGGCGCGCTCGGTCGCCACGAAGCACCGCGTGGACCCGGCGCGGGTGTATGTCGCGGGCCTGTCCGCGGGCGGCGCGATGGCGGACGTGGTCGGGCATTGCTACCCGGACGTGTTCGCTGCCGTGGGCGTGCATTCCGGACTGCCTTACGGCTGCGCGGCGGACGTCGCCTCGGCGCTGTCGGCCATGCGCAGCGGCCCGGGTCCGGCAGTGGCCGGCACGGCAGGGCCGCGCGGCACGGCACTGCCCACCATCGTGTTCCACGGCGATGCGGACGGCACCGTCCACGTCCGCAACGCGGAAGCACTGGTGGAGGCGCTGCGCGACGGTTCGGGGCGGGGCGGGGCAGCTGCGGCCCCGCGCGTCACCCGGGGCCAGACCGGCCGCGGCGCGCGGCACACGCGCACCGTCTATACGGACGCGGCTGGCCGCGATGCGCTCGAATACTGGCAACTGCACGGCGCCGGCCATGCGTGGTCGGGCGGCAGCGCCAGCGGCAGCTACACGGACCCCTCGGGCGTGGATGCGAGCGCGGAGATGCTGCGCTTCTTCCTCGCGCATCCGCGCGCCGCACGCTGACCGGGCGCCGCTGCCTGCCGCGCGGGCACTCCCCTGGATACTGGCACGCCGCATGGGGGCTTCGCAGCCGCCGGGCCGGATCGTGCCTACACTGGCGCCCATGACCTCCCTGGTTTGCGCCTTCGCCACCCTGGCCGCACTGCTGCACGCAGCGGCCGGCGCGCGAGCGGCCGCCAAGCGGATGCGCCGCCCGCTCCTGCCCGCACATTCCTGAGCCCGGCGGCCCGCTCCCTTCCCCTCCTTACCGTTCTTCTCGCGCAATCCTCCGCCGCCGGGCTCCCGCCTTGCGCGAACGAACGCGGCCGTCCGCCTGTGCTGAACAGCGGCGGGCGGCCGCATCCACGATGGAGTGCCTTCCCATGCATGCAGCGGTCCAGGTTCAGGTTCAGGTTCAGGTTCACGGCGAGCGCGTGCTCACCGATCTCGATTTCGCGCGCCTGTCGCGCCTCGCGGGCCAGCAGCCCGCGCCCCCGTCGCTGGCGGACCTGCTGGAGAACGCGGACGTCACCAGTTCGCGCACCGTGGAGGCAGACGTGGTCACGATGTACTCGCGCGTGGAACTCGTGGACACCGCGACCGGTGCCCGCCAGGTGCTGACGATCTGCTATCCGCGCGACGCCGATCTGGCGGCGGGTTTCGTCTCGGTGCTGTCGCCCGTGGGCAGCAGCCTGCTGGGCCTGCGCGTCGGGCAGACCGCGCGGTGGAGCACCCCGCGCGGCGAGGCCTGCGAGGCCGCCGTGGCGGGCATACAGCACCAGCCCGAGGCCGAGGGCGACTACCTGCGCTAGCAGTGCCTCAGGCCATCGACCACGCGAAGACGGCCAGTGCGATGAACACCGTCTCGCCGAGCAGCAGCACCACCGGCCGCCAGCCCAGCTGCATCAGGTCGGAGAAGTGCGTCTTGATGCCCGCCGCGCCGATCGCCGCGACCAGCAGCCAGCGCGAGGTGGCGTTCGCGGCCGCTGCCGTGGCCGGGCCGATCACGCCCAGCGACGTGAGCGCCACGAAGAACAGGAACCACAGCAGGAACGGCGGGAACGCGGGCACGCGCGCGCCAAGGGACGCGGCCGCCCGGTCGCGGTAGAGCACCGCGATCACCGCCACGATCGGCACCAGCAGCGCGACGCGGAACAGCTTCACGATCGTCGCCGTCTCGCCGGCCTCGGGGCCGAGGATGAGGCCTGCCGCCACCACCTGGGCGATGTCGTGGATGGTGCCGCCCAGGAAAATGCCGGCGGCCTGCGGCGGCGCGTGCAGCGCGGTGAGCAGCAGCGGATAGAGCACCATCGCGAGCGTGGACAGCAGCGTCACCCCGACCACGGCGAGCAGCGTGAAGCGTTCGTTCTCCTTCGTTGGCGGCAGGGCCGCGGCCACCGCCAGCGCCGCCGAGGCGCCACAGATGCCGACCGCGCAGCCGGACACCACGCCCTCTTCGCGCGGGCGCCGCATCATCTTCGCCAGCACGATCCCGAACACGATCGTTCCCACCACCGAACACACGATGCCCACGCCGGTGGCGAGACCCAGGCGTGCCACCTGGTCCACCGTGATGCGCGCGCCCAGCAGCGCCACGCCGCACCGCAGCCCCGTGCGTGCGCAGACTGCCACGCCTGCCGACACGCGCGGCACGTTCGCCAGGAAGTTGCACGCCAGCCCGATCAGCAGCGCATAAAGGAGCTGTGGGCCACCATGGTGTTCGGCGATGAACGTGGCGGCGAGTGCGATCACGGCGCATACGAGAACGCCGGGCCACAGCGCGGCGGCACGGGTGGCGGCCGGGCCGAAGGCGAAGCGCTGTCGCAGCGCGGTAGGGCTATATGACTTCATCGAAGAAGAGCATATGTTTTGCGCATAAAGCAAAAAACGGATAATTCCGCTCGATATGACCCAAAAATCAGGTCAGCAGAACGGGCGGGTGCGCTTCACTTTCCGGCAACTGGAGGTGTTCCTCGCGACCGCGCACGACGGCTCCACGCGCGCCGCGGCGGAGCGCATCGCCCGCTCGCAGTCGGCGGCCAGCAGCGCCCTGGTGGAGCTGGAATCCGTGCTCGGTGTGCCACTGTTCGATCGGGTCGGCCGTCGCTTGGTGCTCAACGAGAACGGCCGCGCCTTCCTGCCGCGGGCCGCATCGCTGATGGAAGCGGCCGGGGAGCTAGAGCACCTCTTCAGCGGCCGGCATGCCGCCCCCCTGCGCGTCGCCGCGAGCATGACCATCGGCGAACACATCCTGCCGCCGCTGCTCGCGCGCTGGAAGGCCTCGCATCCGCACAGCGTGGTGCAGCTGCGCATCGCCAACACCACCGACGTGCTCGCGGCCGTTGCGGCCTTCGATGCCGACATCGGCTTCATCGAAGGCCCGCAGACGCATGCGGACCTGCTCGTGCGCGAATGGATGACCGACGAGATGGTGATCGTGGCCGCGCCCGCCCACCCCCTCGCGGGCCGCGCCGCTGTCCCCCGCGCCGCCCTGCGCGCCGCCCGCTGGGCCCTGCGCGAGCGCGGCTCCGGCACGCGCGAGGCGGCCGACCGCTGGCTGCTCGCCCAGTTGGGCCAGGTGCAGATCGATTTCGAACTCGGCACGCCGGAGGCCATCAAGGCCCTGGTCGCCGCGGGCGACGCCCTCGCGGTGCTGCCGCGCCACAGCGTGGCGGCATCCCTGGCGCGCGGAGAACTGGCGGAGCTGCCGACCGCGCTGCCGCGCGCGGCGCGTGTGCTGGCGGTGGTGACGCACCGCGAGCGGCGGCTAGGGGCGGGGGGAGAGGCGTTCTTGCGGTATTGCTTTGGAGTGCAGGACCGCGAACTTCCGTGCTGAGCCCGGGTGCAGTCCCCTCGGTGCCGACGTCGATCAGCGCGCAGCTGGCCCCTGGAACGTCTTCGTGCTGTACAACTCCCTCGGCAACCGCTTGAGCGTCGGCAACCCCGTCGCCCCATCCTTCCCCTGCTTTTCGATGTAGCTGAAGAACACATCCGCATCCAGCACCCCGATATCCAGCCGCCGCGCCGCAGGCACCGCCGCCAGCGTCTTGTACCCATCGCCACCCGTGGCATTGAAGCTCAGCACGAACAGCTTGTACGTCTTCGCGGCATTGAGCGGCTCCCACGCGCCGGAAGCGGCATTGCGCACTTCGATGCCGGAGACGCGCTGGCCCGCCGCGGCGGCGGCGTTCACGTCGAAGCGCAGGCCGCCGGTGTAGGGGTAGGGGCCGGTGGAGCCGCCGGTGCCGAAGACGGCTTCCATGCCGTCCTCCAGCATGGCCTTCACTTCCGTGCCGGTGACGTCGAGGCGGAAGAGCATGTTGCCGAAGGGCAGCACCTGGATGACCTGGGCGGCCGAGACGGTGCCCTGCAGGGGGATGCGCACGCCGCCGCCGCTCTGCAGCGAGATGTCGGCGCCGCCGTAGCGGGTGTTGGCCACGTCGAGGTACGCCTGGGCGACCAGTTGCTGGATGTCGCCGCCGCGCGCGCTCACGCTGCCTTCGGCGTTGCAGGCGGCGCTGGAGCGGCTGTAGTCGGAGGATCCGGCGCCGCCGGGCACGCGGCGCGAGCACAGTTCCTCGGGCGCCACGGCGACCTGGGTGCGGTTGAACACGGCCACGCGGTCCTTGAAGGGCTGCAGGGTGGCGGTGGCCGCGGTGGAGGGCTGGGTCACGCGCAGGAAGCCGGTGGCGGCCACGCTGGCCTGCAGGGCCTTCGCTTCCGCATCCGTCGGGGCTTTGCCGCCGATGGTGAAGGTGTCGCCGATCAGCACGTGCGGAGTGCCGGCGCACTGGGTGACGTTGCCGTCGGCATCGAAGTTCACCTTCAGCTCGCCCACCACCTGGGCGTATTCCCAGGCCTGCACGATGCAGACGGTGCGGCCGTCCTTGTCGGTGGTGCGCGTCGGGTAGGCGCCGCCGGGCGTGCCCACGCCGGTGGCCTTGAGCGCGTCGGGGCCGAGCAGGGTGTGCGAGTCGGCGCCCACCACCACGTCCACGCCCGAGAGCCTGGGCACGATCTGGCGGTCGGCGTCGTAGCCGATGTGGCTCATGAGCACGATCTTGTTGATGCCCTGGCCGCGCAGGCGGTCGATCTCGCGCTGGGCGGCGGTGGCTTCGTCCTCGAAGGTCGTGTCCGGGTCGGGGCTGGACGAGGCCTTGGTCTTGCCGGCGACGGTGAGGCCGACGATGCCGATCTTCTGGCCGGCGCGTTCCACGACGGTGGAAGCCTGGACGGCGCCCGGTGCCTTGGCGGCGTTGAGCGCGGAATTGGCGCCGAAGCGCACGTTGGCGCTCAGGGCCGGTGTTTTGCAGTTGCCCTTGTGCAGCAGGTCGAGGAAGTTTTTCAGGCCCGTGTCGCCCTTGTCGAACTCGTGGTTGCCGAGCGTGAAGGCATCGAAGCAGACGGTGTTCATCATCGCCGCATCGGCCTCGCCGTCGGCGCCCGCGCGGTTGAAGTACAGCGTGCCGGTGAGGGCGTCGCCCGCGTGCAGCTTGAGCACGTTGGGCGAGCGCTTGGAGAGCTCGTCGATCGCCGCGGTGACGCGCGGGAAGCCGCCGGCGTCCACGGCCACGGCGACCGGCGCGGAACCGCCCGCGGAGAGCTGCAGGGTCTTGGATCTGGATTCCAGCGTGGAGTGGTGGTCGTTGATGTGCAGGATGGTGAGTTCCATCGGCTGGCCGCCCAGGCCGCCGCCGCCCGATCCCCCGCCGCCGCAGGCCGCCAGCAGGGCGGCCGTGGCCACCACGGCGCCGCCCAGCGCGATGCGGCGCACACCCATGTTTCTTCTCCACACCTTGGCCACCATGGCGCTCTCCTTCGCTTTGTGTTGCGTGACAAAAGCACGCATGCTTGCGGCGCGGCGTGACAGCGCGATGAATGGCCGGGCCGGGGAAAAGTGCTTTGCGGCCTGATGCGCGCCCGCCTGGGCGCGGGCGCAGGCACACTCCGGGGTATCCGCGATTCCTCCGCTTGCCATGGCCGCGCCTCCATCCGCCGCATCGTCTCCTTCCGGTTCGCCGTCCTTGTCGGACACCGACTTCCCGCCCGTCCTCTGCACCGTGGACGTGGTGCTGCTGACGCTGATGGGCGGAACGCTGCATGCCGTGCTGCTGCAGCGCGAGGACGGGCCGCATAGGGGTGCATGGGCGCTGCCGGGCGGGTTCATCCATGCGCAGGAGGACGGCACGGCCTGGGATGCGGCGGCCCGTGTGCTGCGCGAGAAGACGGGCATCGAGAGCCCCTACCTGGAACAGCTCGCGACCTACTCCGGGGCAGGGCGCGATCCGCGCGGCTGGTCCGTCTCGATCGTCTATTGCGCGCTGGTGCCGGCGGAGCTGCTGGCCGGGGAGCGCGGCTGCACCCGGGGCGAAGGTACGGGCGCCCGGTGGCAGCTGGCGCCGGTGGGCGCGCTGCCGGCCCTGGCCTTCGACCACGCCGACATGGTGGGGCTGGCCGTGGCGCGGGTGCGTTCCAAGAGCCAGTACTCGTCGCTGCCGGTGTATTTCTGCGGGGAGCGCATGACGCTGCCGCAGTTGCAATCGGTGTACGAGGCGGTGCTCGGCGAGCCGGTGAACAAGGTGAGCTTCCGGCGCAAGATCGACGAGCTGGGCATGCTGGAGCCGGTGGACGGGCTGCTGGAGTCGGGCGCGGCGCACCGGCCCGCGCAGGTGTACCGGTTGCGGGAGGAGTTCCGGCGGTCCCTGTCCGTGGTGGCGCGGGGATTGAACAGCTAGGGTGGCCCGCACACCCCGTTTCTGGCGCCGTTGCCGCATCGGGCCGCGCCGCCCGCACTGCCTGCGAGGCGACGCCACGCCAGAACCGCTTCACCGGACTGCGTGAGACCTTCGTGGGGCACCCGGATAGGCCCTGGTGCAGCGGGGCTGGTCGGGCCTTCCTAGAATGCGGGCACGATGTCCGCCGGCCCGCCTCCGTCCTTTGCCTCTGCCTCCGCCCCGCCGTTGCCCGTGCCGCTGCGCCCGGAATGCCCGCCGGGCGTGTGCAATTGCGAACTGCAGGCCCTGCTGGAATCGCCCGAGGCCGACCGCCGGGTGCTGCGCCTCACGCGCGAAGAGGAAAAGCGGCTCGTGGCGCGCCTGGAGGCGATCGAGAGCCTGGCGGACCTGCGGCGCATCGAGGGCCGGCTGGAGGAGCAGCTGGGCATCCGCCTCGGCATCTCGCAGGGCGCGAGCGAGGTGCGCACGCTGCGCGGCATCGCGATCCTGGTGCACGAGCAGCGCGGGCTGTGCCGCAAGACGCGGCAGGCGATCGCGGCGGCGATCCGGCGCGGCATGGAGCGGCGGCCGGAGATCGCGTTCGCGCTGCTGGACGAGGGCGGGCTGTTCGGCTGACGCTTAGGGTGACCGTGGGCCGGCGCTGTTCGGCGGGCCATCGGAGCAGCCGCCCTTAGCACGATGCGCAATTCCCCGTGCGAGCGCGGTCACGCAGCGCTTCCTACACTCGGCCGTTCCTGACACCCTCAACCCCAACAACCAGGACCGATCCCATGGAATTGCTCGACGTACTGCAGTGGCGCTATGCCACGAAGAAGATGGACCCCGCCCGCGCCGTGCCGCAGGACAAGGTGGACCGCATCGTGGAGGCGGCCCGGCTGGCGCCGACCTCCAGCGGCCTGCAGCCCTTCGAGGTCGTCGTGGTGACGAACCCCGACGTGCGCGCCCGCATCCGCGAGGTGGCGTGGAACCAGGCCCAGGTGACGGACGGCTCGCACCTGCTGGTGTTCGCCGCGTGGGACGACTACACGGCCGAGCGCATCAACGCGATGTTCGACTACACCAACGAAGTGCGCGGCTTCCGCAACGAAGGCTGGGAGAACTACCGCAACATGCTGCTGGGCTCGTACCCGCAGCGCGGCGCCGAAGTGAACTTCCAGCACGCCGCGCGGCAGGCGTACATCGGCTTCGGCGCGGCCATCATCGCCGCGGCGGCCGAGCAGGTGGACAGCACGCCCATGGAGGGCTTCCAGCCCGAGGCGGTGGACGAGATCCTGGGCCTGCGCGCGCGCGGCCTGCGCAGCGTGCTGCTGCTGCCGCTGGGCTACCGCCAGCCCGAGGGCGACTGGCTGGTGAATCTGGAGAAGGTGCGCCGTCCGCGCGACCAGTTCGCCTCCGAAGTGCGCTGATCTTCTCACGAGGGCGGCAGCGGCACGGCGGCATGCACTGCCGCCGCGTGGCCGCCGACCGTTCAGAACAGCCGGCGCACCAGCGCGATCAGGGCCAGCGCCAGCCCGGCGAGCGCCGCCACGGCGCGCAATGCCCGCTCGCGGTGTTCGCGCCAGTGCGCGTTCAAACCCATCTCCTGCAGCACCTGGGGCACGCGGCCATGCACCAGGTCCTGCACCAGGCCTTCCAGCACGTTCACGCGGTCGGCCAGCAACAGCAGTAGCCAGTGGCGCACGTCGTTCTCGCTCAGGCGGAAGGCCAGCCGGCGCAGCATGCCGCTCGCGCCCGAGGGCGGCACGGTGGTGCCGAAGACGGGCGTGAGCCCGGGGCGCTCGATGGAGTGCAGCACCTCCACCGTCGGGATCTGGGCCGCGGGCTTGTCCCAGGGCACGTCGATGCGCGGCGGGGTGCGCTCGCGCGGCACGGCGGGGCGGTCCTCGCGGCGCAGGTCGGCGCCCCAGCCGAGGATGTTCGCGGCATCGGCGCGGGCGCGCGGGCCCGGCGGGGTGGCATCGATGTGGATGGTGGCGGTGGTCATGGGGAAGTCCTTTCTTTCCGTGCGTTGCGGGCGGGTCGGCGGCTCAGGCGGCGGAGGGCACGATCACGGGCTTGATGCAGCCGTCCAGCTTGCTCGAGAAGGTGTGGTAGGCCTCGGCCATGTCCTCCAGGGCGAAGCGGTGGGTGATGATCTCGCGGGGTTTCAGCCGCCCGGCCTGGATGTGCTCGATGAGCCGCGGCAGGTGGCGCTTCACGCTCGCCTGGTTCATGCGCAGCGTCAGGCCCTTGTTCACGGCGTTGCCGATGGGCACGGCGTTGAAGGTGGGGCCGTACACGCCGACGATCGATACGGTGCCGCCCTTGCGCACCGAGTTGATGCACCAGTGCAGCACCGTGGCCGCGCCGCCCTGCAGCTTGAGCCGCACGCCCGTGAGCGACTGCGCGAACGACCCGGCGGCTTCGCAGCCCACGGCGTCGATGCAGACGTCGGGGCCGAGGCCGTCGGTCATCTGCTTGAGATGCACCGCCATGTCGCGCACGCTCTTGAAGTCCACCGTTTCGCAGGGCGCGTACCGGCGCACGAAGTCGAGCCGGTATTCGACATGGTCCACCACGATCACGCGCCCGGCGCCGAGCAGCCAGGCGCTGCGCGCCGCGAAGATGCCCACCGGGCCCGCGCCGAACACCACGACGGTGTCGCCTTCCTGGATGTCGCCCATCTCCGCGGCCTGGTAGCCGGTGGGCAGTGCGTCGGTGAGCAGCACGGCGTCGTCCAGGTCGAGATCCGACGGGATGACCTGCGGGCCCACGTCGGCGAGCGGCACGCGCACGTACTGCGCCTGCCCGCCGTCGTAGCCGCCGGTGGTGTGCGAGTAGCCGTAGATGCCGCCCACGGCCGTGGCCTCGGGGTTGGTGTTGTGGCAGTTGCTGTACAGCTCCTTCTGGCAGAAATAGCACGAGCCGCAGAAGATGTTGAAGGGCACCAGCACATGGTCGCCGGGTTTCAGGTTGCGTACCGAGGGCCCCACGGCCTCGACCACGCCGGTGAACTCGTGGCCGAAGGTGGTGCCCACACGCGTGTCGGGCACGAGGCCGTGGTAGAGGTGCAGGTCCGACCCGCAGATGCACGAGCGCGTCACGCGCACGATCGCATCGTTGGGATGTTCGATGTCGGGCTCGGCCTTGTGCGATGCGCGCACGCGGTAGGGACCGCGATAGTTCATTGCCAGCATGGGTATGTGTGCCTTTCGCGAAGTCGGTGGCGCGAAAAAAAGCGTCCGCGCTCCGGTGCATCTTCCGAACCGCCTGCGCGGCGGTGGTGTAGGACTGGCGCACGCTTACGAAATCTCGCAGAACTGCACCGTAAGGCGGTTCGCGGACCATCGCCGCCCCGGGCGCCCCAGCGGGCGCGCAGCGGAAACTCAGCCTGTAACGGCAACGGAAGCGGCAGCGGCAGGCGCCCCGGCGCCCTGGCCGCTCCATGGCGCAAGGGCCTGCACGATGCGTTCCGCGCCGTCGCCATAGAGCATGGTGAAGTGGTTGCCGGGAATGCGCACGTGGGGTGCGCGCAGCAGCCGTGCGGTGGTGGCGGCGCCGTCGTCGGTGAGCATGGGAGTGCCCATCCAGAAGGGCTCCGCCGCCTGTGCGAGCAGGGCCGGCACCTGCACGCGGGCCGCGCAACCGCGCCACTCGCGCCGCGTCACGCTCTGCACGTGCAGCGATGCGATGTGCGCGGTGCCCGACCGTGCGGCGGTGGTGTAGAAGCCCGGCGCGGCAGGCGCGAGGTCGGCGCAGACGAAGCCCTGCATCGCGTCATGCCACGGCTGCGTGAACGGTGCCGCGCGCACGACCGCATCGCGGTAGGTCTCCACCGAGGGGTACAGCCCGTCGAGGCGTGCCGCCACCATCGCGGAGAGTGCGGGCGTGGCCGGGTGCATATCGGCCGCCGCGTCCAGCAGGGCGAGGTGGCTGACCCGCGCAGCGGCGCGGTCCGCGGTGTAGAGCGCTGCCAGACCGCCGAAAGAGTGGCCGCAGAGCGCGGCGGAATCGATGCCGAAATGGTCCAGCCAGGCCAGCAGGTGGTGCAGCCCGTCGGCGAGCGACAGCTGCGTGAACGCGGTTTCCGATCGGCCCCGGCCGCACATCTCCGGCACCAGCACGCGGAAGCGGTCCGCGAGGCCGGCGAGGATGAGCCCGTCGAAGATGCGGGCATTGCCCGTCAGCGAATGCAGCAGCACGAGCGGCGGGCCGTCGCCCGGGTATTCGAGGCAATGCAGCGAAAGGCCGTCGACGCGCAGGCGGTGCGACACGGCGTGGCGGGGAGGATCCGTCGGCATGGTGTGGGGCATGGTCTGGAGCAGGGAAGGGGGCGCCGGCATGCGTGCCGGCACAGGGCATGGGCGTGCGCCCAGCCGGTCACCCTAGCGTGCGGGCCACCGCCGCGTTGCAAGGACCCGGCGGCGTCCTACGCGTGGCGCGCTGCCGCGTCGTCCGCCTGCGACGCGGGCAGACGTTCGGCATCGGCCGCGAGGTCGGCCGGCGTGTCCACGTCCCGCACGATGCCCGGGTCGTCCACGGCGACGGTGCGAGCGGCGTCCCAATCGATGCGGTGCGCGGCTGCCTGCGCACCCGACGCCTGCGCGAGGGAGGTGAAATACCTCTGCGGAATGCCGCGCGGGTTGCCGGGCCGACCCCGCCAGAGCGGCAGCGCGGGCTCGCCGGGGTATTGCACCAGCGCATCGCGCAGCGCCGCCAGCGTGTCCTCGCGCACCCAGGGCATGTCCGCCAGGCCCACCACCACTGCCTGCAGCCCGGGCTGCGCGAGCGACCACTGCATGGCCGCGGCCAGCGAGGTGCCCTGGCCTTCGCGGCAGCGTTCGTTCTCAATGGCCTCGAGCCCGAGGCGGGCGCAGAGCTCCATGCCGAACGCATCGCCCGGCGGCAGCACCACCGCGGTCCGCGCGAAGACGCGCGCGAAGGAACCGGCCACGGCGGCGAGCATCGGCGTGCCGTCCGGCAGCAGTGCGCGGCGCTTGTCGCTGCCGAAGCGCGAAGCGGTGCCGGCCGCGAGGATGGTGCCTGCCACCGCGGCCGGGCCGGGCCGTTGCGCCAACGCGGAAATGCCGCGGGAGGACCGCTCTGGACCGGAAGCGGGCACGGAGGAGGCGGCGGCAGGGGACGTGGAGGAGGCGCGGGGCATGACCGCAGCATACGGCCGCGCCGCGCATTTGCGCCGCAGGCCGACCGTGTGCGCGCGCTCCTCCTACAGGGGGCGCGGTACGCGCCGACGACACTTCCTGGTCCACCGGCCGTGAAGGAAGCGAGATGTCATCCAGCCACCCCACGTCGGTCGCCCGCGCCAGCGGTCCGGCCGAATCCGCCGTGTCGGTCCATGCCGTGCGCCTGCACGTGAACGGAACGCCACAGCACCTCGATATTCCCTGCTGGGTCACGCTGCTCGACACGCTGCGCGACCTGCTCCAGCTCACCGGCACCAAGAAGGGCTGCGACCATGGACAGTGCGGCGCCTGCACGGTGCTGGTGGACGGGCAGCGCATCAACAGCTGCCTGACCCTCGCGGTGATGCACGACGGCGCGCACGTCACCACCGTCGAAGGCCTGGCGGGCCTGCGGGACGGTGCCGATGCCGATGCCGGTACTGCCTCGGCCGGTGTGCCACAGGCCGCCGATGCGCTGCATCCGCTGCAGCAGGCCTTCATCGACCACGATGCCTTCCAATGCGGCTACTGCACGCCGGGGCAGCTCTGCTCCGCCGTGGGCCTGCTGAACGAAGGCGGCGTGCGCACGGCCGACGACATCCGCGAACGCATGAGCGGCAACCTGTGCCGCTGCGGTGCCTATCCGCAGATCGTGCAGGCCGTGGCCGAAGTAGCGGGTGTGCCGCTGCGCGGCCCCATGCGGTCCTCTGCGCAGCCGTCGCAGCACACGCACCAGGCCCCGATGGCGCCTGCCGGAAAGGACGCGGCATGAGAGGCTTCGACTACGTTCCGGCGACCGACGCCGAGATGGCGCTCGCCACCATGCCGCAGGGCATGCACCACGCGAGCGAGCGCGCGCTGCCAGCGAAGTTCATCGCCGGCGGCACCAACCTCATCGACCTGATGAAGGAAAGCGTGATGCGGCCGCGCCGCCTCGTGGACGTGGGGCGCCTGCCGTTCGCCGACATCGAGGAAGCCGAAGGCGGCGGCGTGCGCCTGGGGGCGCTGGCACGCAACGCCGTCACCGCGAAGCACCCGCTGGTGCGCGAGCGCTATCCGCTGCTCGCGGCCGCGATCCTCGCCGGGGCATCGCCGCAGATCCGCAACATGGCCACCAACGGCGGCAACCTGCTGCAGCGCACGCGCTGCCACTATTTCTACGACGTGGCCGTGCCGTGCAACAAGCGCGAGCCGGGCACGGGCTGCCCGGCGCGCGACGGGCTGGCGCGGCAGCTGGCGATCCTGGGCACGAGCGACCAGTGCATCGCCACGCACCCGTCCGACATGTGCGTGGCCCTGGCGGCGCTGGAGGCCGTGGTGCACGTGCGCTCCCCGCGCGGCGAGCGCACCATTCCCCTCTCGGATTTTCACCGGCTGCCTGGCAGCGAACCCGACCGCGACACGGTGCTGGCGAGCGATGAACTCATCACCCACATCGCGCTGCCGGCGCAGGGGTTCGCGCAGCATGGCGCCTACCTGAAAGTGCGCGACCGTGCCTCGTACGCGTTCGCGCTGGTGTCGGTCGCGGCGGGGCTGGACCTGGGCGAGGACGGCCGCATCCGCGCGGCGCGCATCGCCGTGGGCGGCGTGGCGCACAAGCCCTGGCGCGTGCCGGCAGCCGAAGAGGCCCTGGCGGGCCGCGAGCCCACGGCCGAGGCGTTCGCGCAGGCGGCCGAGCGGCTGCTGCAGGGTGCGCGCGGCCACGGCGCGCCCGGCGGCCCGGGCGACAACCGCTTCAAGATCGAACTGGCCCGGCGGGCCATCGTGCGCGCGCTGGAGATGGCGCGTGACGGCGAACTCACCAACACCGGCGAACTGGGCGCCGGCCACGTACAGGACGCGCAACCATGAATGCACCGATGCCGAACGAAGCGGCGGACCGCGCACAGGTGGGGCAACAGCCCCGCGCCGATGCCGGCACCGGGCCGGTGAAGCTGGGCATGCCCGTCTCGCGCGTGGACGGCCGCCTGAAGGTGACGGGCCAGGCGCGCTATGCGGCCGAGCACCATGACGAGGGCATGGCCTTCGGCGTGGTGGTCAACAGCAGCATCGCCAAAGGCCGCATCCTGCGCATGCACCTGGGCCGCGCCCGCGCGGTGCCCGGCGTGCTGGACATCATCACGCACGAGAACCGCCCGAAGGTCCGCTCGATGGACCTGTTCTACAAGGACATGACGGCGCCCGGCGGCTCGCCCTTCAAGCCGCTGCTGGACGACGTGGTGCGCTACAGCGGCCAGCCCGTCGCGCTGGTGGTGGCCTGCACGTTCGAGGCGGCGCGCTGCGCGGCCTCGCTGGTGGAGATCGACTACGAGGTGGAGCGCCACGAGACGCACCTGCTGCGCCACCTGGGCCGCGCGCGCGATCCCAGCCGCATGAAGGCCGGCTATTCGCCGCCGCCGAAGCCGCGCGGCGATGCCGACGGCGCCTTCGAGCGCGCGCCGGTGAAGATCGAGGCCGAGTACTACAGCGGCGTCGAGCACCACAACCCGATGGAGATGCATGCCTCCACCGTGCTGCGCGGGGAGGACGGCCACCTCACGATCTACGACAAGACGCAGAGCCCGCAGAACAGCCGCTGGCTGGTCTCGCGCGTGTTCGGCCTGGGCGAGGACGAGGTCACGGTGCGCAACCCCTTCGTGGGTGGCGCCTTCGGCTCCGGGCTGCGGCCGCAGTACCAGCTCGTGCTCGCCGTGATGGCGGCGCTGCACCTGCAGTGCTCGGTGCGCGTGGTGCTCACGCGCCAGCAGATGTTCACCTTCGGCCACCGGCCCGAGACCTGGCAGCGCCTGAAGCTCGCGGCCGACCGCGACGGCACGCTGCGCGCCATCGTGCACGAGGCCGTGGCCGAGACCTCGCGCATGGAAGACTACGTGGAGGTGGTGGTGAACTGGTCCGGCCAGCTCTACCGCTGCGACAACGTGCGGCTCGGCTACCGGCTGGTGCCGCTCGACCAGTACACGCCGCTCGACATGCGCGCGCCCGGCGCCGCGCACGGCGTGCATGCGCTCGAAGTCGCCATGGACGAGCTGGCCTACGAACTGCGCATGGACCCGCTCGCGCTGCGCCTGAAGAACTACGCCGACCGCGACGCCTCGAAGGACCTGCCGTTCTCCACCAAGGAGCTGCGCGCCTGCTACGGCCTGGGCGCGGCCCGCTTCGGCTGGGACGGCCGGCTGATCGAACCGCGCTCGATGCGCGAGGGCCGCGAACTGGTGGGCTGGGGCATGGCCACCGGCACCTGGGATGCGATGCAGATGTTCGCCAAGGTGCGCGCGGTGCTGCATGCCGACGGCCGCCTGGAGGTGAGCAGTGCGGCATCCGACATCGGCACCGGCACGTACACGGTGATGTCGATGATCGCGGCCGAGGCCATGGGCCTGCCGCTCGAGCGCGTGACCTTCCGCCTGGGCGACTCCACGCTGCCGATGGCGCCGATCGAGGGCGGTTCCTCCCACGTGGCCACCGTCGGCTCGGCGGTGGAGGGCGCTTGCGAGAAGCTGCGCCGCCTGCTGTGGGCGCTGGCGCAGCGCACGCGCGGATCGGGCTTCGAGCGCACGCTGCTGCGGGACGTGGAGTTCGTGGACGGCCGGCTGCGCCGCCGCGGCGCGCCCGTGGAAGACCGTGGCATGGCGCTCACCGACATCCTCGCCGCGCAGGGGCGCTCGCAGGTCGAGGCCCGCTACCTGCTGCTGCCCAATGTGCTGAAGCAGAAGAACTACGTGCGCGCCACCCACTCTGCGGTGTTCTGCGAGGTGAAGGTGGACGAGGAACTGGGTACAGTGCGGGTGACCCGCGTGGTCAGTGCGATCGCGGCGGGCCGCATCCTGAGCGCCAAGACGGCCCACAGCCAGATCACCGGCGGGGTGGTCTGGGGCATCAGCCAGGCGCTGCACGAGGAGACGCAGACCGACCATGCGCTGGGCCGATTCATGAACCACAACTACGCCGAGTACCACGTGGCCTCGAACGCCGACACGCCGCCCATCGACGTGATCTTCGTGCAGGAGGACGACCGCATCGTGAGCCGCCTGGGTGCCAAGGGCGTGGGCGAGATCGGCATCGTCGGCGTGGCGGCGGCCGTGTGCAACGCAATCTTCCACGCCACCGGCCGGCGCGTGCGCTCCACGCCGATGACGCCCGACAAGGTGATGCGGCCCGCGCCCGACGCGCCGGCCCAACCCATGGAACACGTGCCCGCCGCGTTGGCGGCGCAGGCGATGGACGCACCGCAGTGACGCACGAATCCGCTCCCGAACTGCGCGTGGCCCGCGCGCTGCACGGCTGGCGCGCCGCCGGCCGCCACGCGGTGCTTGCCACCGTGCTGCGCACCTGGGGCTCGTCGCCCCGGCCCGTGGGATCGTGGATGGCGCTGCGCGACGACGGCCTCATCGAAGGTTCGGTCTCGGGCGGCTGCATCGAGGACGACCTGCTGCGGCGCTGCCTGCCGGGCGCCGCGCAGTGGGGCGGGCGGGCTCCGGAGCGCGTGCGCTACGGGCTCACCGCCGACGAGGCGCACCGCTTCGGCCTGCCCTGTGGCGGCACGCTGGAGCTGCTGCTCGAATACGACCCCGAGCCGCTCTGGCTGCAGCGCCTCGTGCAATGGCTGCAGGAGCGCCGCGTGGTGTGGCGGCACCTGCGCTGCGCGGACGGCGCGGTGACCCTCTCCACCGAGGCCCTCGCCGCGCCCGTGCAGGGCGCGCTCGCTCTGCTCGACCACGGCGACACGCTGGCGCAGCGCCTCGGGCCCTCGCACCGCATGCTGCTGATCGGCGCGGGCGCGCTCACCGAATGCCTGGCCTCTATGGCGATGCCGTGCGGCTTCGCGGTGGCGGTGTGCGACCCGCGCGAGGAGCACCGGCAGGGCTGGAACCTGCCCGGCGCGGAGCTGGTCGACGGCATGCCGGACGACGCCGTGCTGGCGATGGGCATGGATGCGCGCACCTGCGTGATCGCGCTCACCCACGATCCGAAGCTCGACGATCTCGCGCTGCTGGAAGCTCTGCAGGGCGAAGCGTTCTACGTGGGCGCCATCGGCTCCGCCGCCACCACGGCAGCGCGGCGGCAAAGGCTGCGTGAGCATTTCGACATCGGCGAGGACGCACTCGCGCGCCTGCGCGGGCCGATCGGCCTCGCGATCGGCAGCCGCACACCGCCGGAGATCGCCGTGAGCGTGCTGGCCGAAGTGCTGGCCGCGAAGAACGGCGTGGCGCTGCCGGCGGCATCCCGCATGACCGAATCCGCGCTCATCCACGGGGGTGCCGCTCCTGGTGCGGCCTGCGGCTGGACGCCCCACGGAGGGGCTGCGGCTGCCTGACGCGGGCACGGCGCCTGCGCCGATGGGGCCGTAGGAGGGGACCGACCGGCAGGGGGGCCACGCACCGATGGAGTGCAGCCCCGTGCTGGGGAACCATGGAGCCATACGCCACCGGTACCCCATCATGAGAACTTCCACGCTGATCGCCCCTACCTCCGACGCCGCCGACGACGCCCGTCCCGAACCGCGACGAACGCCCATGCACGCGCCCGTGCGTGCACCGGAAGGGCGCTACCAGTCGCTGCACACCGCGCTGCACCAGACGGCCCCTACGGCCGAGGCGCGGCGCCAGGGGGCCGCGCTGCTGCGCGAAACGCAGGCCCGTGCCGACCTGCCGGCGGCCACGCTGCCGGAGCGCCCGGAGGATCTGCACCACTGGATGGCCGCGAGCCACGCTGCCGTGTCGGCCCAGTACGGCGAATACCTCGCCGCGCGGCAGGCGGGCGAAGGCCGGCGGTACTTCCGCAACCGCGCCCATGCGCTCCACTTCCTGCGGGCGGTGGCGCCGACGAAGCTGGTGGACGGCAGCTGGCTCTACGGCGTGCTGCGCCATGCGCGCAACCCGCGCATGGAGGAACTGGTGCGCACCTACCTGGAAGAACTCGGCGATGGCGCGCCCGACAAGAACCATGTGCTGCTCTACCGCCAGTTGCTGTCGCGCTACGGCCTGTCGCAGGGCCCGGCGCTGCCCGACGCGCTCTACGAGCAGGGCGCGGTGCAGCTCGCGCTCGCCTGGAACGCGGAAGAATTCCTGCCCGAAGTCATCGGCTTCAACCTGGGCTACGAACAGTTGCCGCTGCACCTGCTCATCACCTCGTACGAGCTCAACGAGCTGGGCATCGATCCGTACTACTTCCAGCTGCACGTCACGGTGGACAATGCCGACACGGGCCATGCCCGCCAGGCCTGCGATGCCGTGCTGGCCCTGCTGCCCCGCCATGGCGACCCCGAGGCCTTCTGGCAGCGCGTGCGCCAGGGTGCCCGACTGGGCGATGCGGGCCTGGGCACCACCCGCGTGATCGCGGACTTCGACATCCGCGCCGAGGTGGTGCGCATCTTCCAGGCGAAGTGCGGTGCCGGCCAGGGCATGCATTCCGACTACTGCAAGGTGGCCGGCCGCAGCGTGAACGACTGGCTGTCGGCGCCCGAGGGCATGGATGCCTTCCTGGAAGCGCTGGTGCAGGCGAACTGGATCAAGCCCGGCCGCCCGGTGGCCGAAAGCCGCTTCTGGGGCCTGCTCCAGGGGCCGCGCTCGGAAATGTTCGGCGTGTTCTCGCCCTACGAGCTGCAGGTGATCCACGACTGGATCCGCGGCGACGAGGCCAGCGCGGACGGGCAGGCGTTCTTCGAGCCCGCCGCCGCCAACGAAACGCGGCGCCGCCCCACCTTCCGTGCGCTGCAGCGTGCGCGCAAGAGCGATGCGGGCGCAGCGGGATCGGCCGACGTGCTCGATCCGGATCTGGTGGCCTTCAAGGAGCGCCTGGCCACGCTGGATGCCGATGCACAGTTCGATGCGCTGGTGACGGCCATGTCGCCTTCGGAGCACTGGACGCCGGTGGGGCTGTTCGCCACGCGCCGCTTCGTGGCATCGCACCCCTGACTCTAATCCTGGCCGGCCCGGCAGGCCGGTGTGGGGAGTTCAATGAAAAAGCCGCCACGCTGTCGCGTGGCGGCTTTTTCATGGGCGTCTGCCGTTCAGGCGCTGCGCAGTGCCAGGGTCGGCTCCGCGTCCGCCACTGCGGCATCGTTGGCTGCGGCCCGCCGCCGCCGTGCCTTGCGCACGTATTCCGGATGGAAGCAGCGTTCGCTGCCGTCCGAGAAGGCCACGGTGATCGATTCCGCCGCGACCGCGCGCACGGTGCCTTCGCCGTAGCGCTTCACGCGCACCGGCATGCCGAGTTCGAACACCGGCCGGGCAGGCGTGGCGGCCTTCGCGTCGGCTGCGGCAGCGTCCGGCGCCGGCACGACGATGGCCGAGACGTCCGATGGCTTTTTACGGGCCGTGGCCAGTGCGGCCGGCGTGAGCGTGGGCGGCACGGCAGCCGCCGATGCCGCCGCGTTGGCAATCGCCTGCTGCGCATCGAGCGCGGCGATGCGCCGGCAGTTGTCGCAGGTGCCGCAGCGCTGCGTCTCGCGCGCATGGCCGAAGTAGTCGAGCAGCACCTCCCAGCGGCAGCCGCCGGTCTGCGCGTAGAACACCATGCGCTCCAGCCCGTCCTGGTCCTGCGTGCGCTTCTGCGCATAGTCTTCGAGCAGGGCGATGAGCGATTCGCTGTCGATGTCCGCGCGGCGCAGCGCCAGCCGGCCGTCGGCCTTCTGGGTGACGATGCGGCGGCGGCGCAGCAGGCCGAGCGCGACCTGCAGCTTGGAACGCGGGCGGTCGAGCGCCTGCTGCAGCAGATCGAGCGTCCAGCCCTCGTGGGCGCCTGGCGGCGGCGACTGCAGCGCGCCGTACAGCGCGTCGAGGTCGTCCGGCGTGGGATAGCGGCCGGCCAGGAAGAACTGCTGCACCGCCTTGTCCTTGCGCAGGAAGAGCAGGGTGCACTGGGCCGGCTGGCCGTCGCGCCCGGCGCGGCCGGACTCCTGGTAGTACGCATCCAGCCCGCCGGGCATCTGGTAATGGATCACGAAGCGCACGTCCTGCTTGTCGATGCCCAGGCCGAAGGCATTGGTGGCCACCATCACCCGCAGGTCGCCCGCCATGAAGCGGTCCTGTGCCTCGCCGCGTTCGGCGGCCGGCATGCGGCCGTGGTAGATGCCCGCGGATTCGCCGGCCCCGGCCAGCAGCGCATGCACTTCTTCCGCGGCCTTCACCGTGGCGGTGTACACGATGCCGGAGCCCGCGGATTCCTTCACGGTGCGCAGCAGGCGGTCGCGCTTTTCCTTCTCGTCGGCGAGCTGCTCGGCGCGGTAGTGCAGGTTGGGACGGTAGGTGCCGGTATCCACCACGCCCGCGGCCGGGATGCCCAGCTGCCGGCGGATGTCCTGCGCCACGGGGCCGGCGGCGGTCGCGGTGAGCGCCAGCACCGTGGGGCGGCCCAGGCGCGGCAGGGCCTGGGCGATGTCGAGGAAGGCGGGGCGGAAGTCGTGGCCCCATTGCGAGATGCAGTGCGCCTCGTCCACGGCCAGCAGATCCACCGGACCGCCGGCCTCGAGCAGCGCCTGGAAGCCGGCATCGGCCAGCCGCTCGGGCGTGGTGAGCACGATGCGCGCGCTGCCGTCGGCCACGGCCGCTTCGGCGGCGCGTGTTTCCTCGGCGTCCAGCGCACTGTGCAGCTGCACGGCCGGCACGCCGCGCTCGCGCAGCGCGTCGCACTGGTCGCGCATGAGCGCGATGAGCGGCGACACCACCACCGTGCGGCCCGCGAGCAGCAGCGCCGGCAGCTGGTAGCACAGCGACTTGCCGGCGCCCGTGGGCATGATGGCCAGCGTGTTCTCGCCGCGCAGCACGCGGTCGATCACGTCGCGCTGGCCGGCGCGCAGGGCGCGCAGCCCGAAGGATTGCTTCAGGGCCGCCTGGATGCGGGCCTGGCTGGGAGGCCGCTTGGCAGGGGCCGGGGAGGTGGAGGTGGGCATGGCGGCGATCCGATCGTTGCAGGGCCGTGCACCGGGCGCCACGATGGCGCGCCGGTACGTGCCCCTATGCTCGGGCCCGGGCCCGCCGCGGCGCGTGGGACGCCGCTTACCGCCGGTGTCATCCGGGAGCGTGCGCTGCCCGAGCCCTGGCGGGGCAGGGCGCGTCAGCCCGAGGCCGGCGCGACGCAGACCCGGTCGCGGCCTTCCTGCTTGGCCTGGTAGAGCGCCTTGTCGGCACGCTCCAGGATGGTGGCAAGCGGCTCGCCACCGCCGTGGCAGAAGGCCAGCCCGATGCTCACCGTGAGGTGTCCCACGCCCGGGAAGGGCGCATGGCCCACCGCGATGCGGATCTTCTCGGCGACCAGCCGGCCCTCTTCGCGGTCGCTGGGTTCGGGCAGCAGCACCACGAATTCTTCACCGCCGAAGCGGGCGACGAAATCGGTGGAGCGCACGCAGCCGGCGATCAGCCCCGCCAGGTGCCGCAGCACCGCATCGCCCGTCTGGTGGCCATGGGTGTCGTTGACGCGCTTGAAATGGTCTGCGTCGATGACCATGAGCGCGAACCGCCGGCCGGTTTGCCTGCACATCGCGGCGTATTCCTCCAGCTTCTCGTCGAAGCGCCGCCGGTTGTAGAGGCCGGTGAGCGGATCGCGCACCGCGAGGCTCTCCAGCTCCCGGTTGGCGCGGTGCAGGGCCTGGGTGCGCTCTTCGACCTGTGTCTCCAGCGAGGCATTGAGGCGCGAGAGCTCGCGCTCGCGCTCCAGCAGCGACGCCGTCATGGACTGGAACGAGCGGTTCATCTGGGCCACCTCGAGGGTGTCGCCCTCCGGGTAGCGCGGCTCGCCGTCGCGGCGCTCGATGGTGCGGGCGGCCTGCGCGAGCAGTTCCAGCGGCCGGCTGAACCGCGCTGCCAGGCGGTAGGCGAAGAGGCCGCAGAGCAGCGTGGCGGCCAGCCCGAGCAGGGCGAGCTGCCGCTGCATCGCGCGCACCGGGGCCAGCGCCTCCTTGAGCGGCTGGCGCACGACGATGCGCCAGCCGAGGTCCGTGCCCGTCACCTCCGGCATGCGCACGGTGCTGCTCAGGTACTCCGTGCCGTCGGCCCACAGCAGCCGCTCGTAGCGGGCTCCCGTGCGGTCCGCACCGTCCGGCAGCCGGGCCTGTCCCGCGAGCCGGAACGGGTAGAGCACGTTGCCGGCGCTGTCGGCGATGAGCACTTCGGTGCCGGCGCCGGCTGCGCGGTCCACCGCCACGGCCTCTACCGTCTCGGTCACCCAGTACCAGTGCGCATGCGCTCCGAGAACGCCACGCAGCTGCCCCGCGGAATCCAGGATGGGCGCCGCGAAATCGATGAAGCGCAGAGGCTGGTCCAGGTGCCTGTTGGGCAGGCGCTTGGCAAGGAGCACCGCTTCGTGGACGTCGCCCACGAAAAGACGCGTGCGGGCCTCGCGGAACCACTCGCGCTGGTCCACCTTCTCTCCCACGAGCATGCCGCCGGCGGCCTGCAGCACCCGTCCCTCGGGGCTGGCGACGCCGATCCACGCGTACTCCGTGTGGACGTTCTTGCGCACATCGAGCGCGCCGCGCAGGGTGTCGCCGCCCAAGTCGCCCTGCACGAGCAGCGGCGACCTGCGCAGCAGGTCGATCTCGAGCGCGCGCTCGCGCAGGTTGGCGGCGAGCAGGTCGGTGGCGGAGCGCGCGGTGGTGTGCAGGACCTCGCCCGCGAAGCGCGCGAGGTCCTGCGTGGCGATGCGTCCGAGGTACAGCCCCACGCCCAGCACGCTCACGAGCGTGAGGGCGCCGAACCACAGCGTGAGCCGTCCCCGCAGGCTGGGAACGCGTGCGGACGGCTGGCGGATTGAAAGCATGCGGCATTGTCGGGCAACCGCCGGGCAGGGAATCCGCCGTTCGGGGAGATTCCGCGGCGGCCGGCGCGCTCCACGGCGCTCTCCTAAAATGCCGCCCCTTCCGCGGCCCGCGACCGTCCTGCGGACCGCACACAAGATTCCTTCCCATGTCCATCATCGTCAACGAAGAACTCAAGGCCTACATCGACCCGCTCACGCCCGAGGAGCACGCCGCGCTGGAGCGCAGCCTGCTGGCCGAGGGCTGCCGCGACGCGCTCGTGCTCTGGGGCGACATCCTCATCGACGGGCACAACCGCTACGGCATCTGCCAGAAGCACGGGCTGCCCTTCAACACGGTGCAGCATCCGCATTTCCGCTCCATGGAAGACGTGCACCTGTGGATGATCGACCAGCACCTGGGGCGCCGCAGCGTGTCGGACTTCCAGCGCGGCGTGCTGGCCCTGCGCAAGCGCGAGATCCTCGCGCAGCGCGCGGCAGCGGCCGGGGCCCCCACCGATGCACAGGCCGGTCCGGAGGCCGCCACGGCCGCGCCGGCCAGCGAGGCGGATGCCCCCTGGGACGGCCCGGCCGACGCCGCACCCGCGGCGGCCCAGGCCGGCGCAGCCGCCGCAGCGCCGCAAGCGGAACCGCTGCGCAGCCGCGAGGCGATCGCGCGCGCGGCACGGCTGAGCAGCAGCCAGGTCGTGATGATCGAGAAGATCCAGAAGCAGGCGGCGCCCGAACTGGTGGCGGCCGTGCGCTCGGGAGCGATCTCCATCAATACCGCCGCCGTGGTAGCCACGCTGCCCGAAGAGGAGCAGCGCGCCGCGGCACTGGCGGGCAAGGATGAGCTGCGCCAGGCCGCCAAGCGTGCGCGCGATGCGCGCCGCAAACCCCGCGCCGAGGCGCCGCAGGAGCCCGCGGACAACGGAGTTTCCGCAGCGGAGAACGCCGCGCCACCCGCGGGCGAGGGCGCGGACGACGTCGCCGCGCTGCGCCGCCAGGTGGCCTCCCTCACGGCCGAGAACGAGGCCCTGCGCGCGGAGGTCGCCCGGCTGCGCGCGTTCACCGTAGAGTAAGGCTGGGCGCGGGACGGCTGCTCCTTCTTTTGCAGGATACGGCCTACGCGGAGTCGCGGCGCGCAGCCCTATCATCGTCGGCTCTCTCCATCCCGCCGCCATGCCGTCCCAACCTCTTCCGAACGAAAAGATCCAGAGCAGCATGCCGCTGCGCATGCTGATGGGTTTCGTGCTGGCCGCGCTGGCCACTGCGGTCATCGCCATCTTCACGTACCAGTCGCAGCAGGACCGCTCGGACGCGGTGCGCCGCATCAACACGGCCGTCGAGTCGGTGGTCCAGATCCAGTACGTGCTGTCCATCATCAAGGACGCCGAAACCGGCCAGCGCGGCTATTTGCTCGCCGGCGAGCCGCGCTACCTCGGGCCCTACGAGACGGCCGAGGCTTCGCTGGTGTCCGAGCTGGAGCGCCTGCGCCTGCTCGTGGCCGATTCCCCGCGGCAGTTGCGCCGTTACGAGCAGCTCGCGCCGCTGGCCCGCCAGAAGATGGCCGAGCTGCAGGAGACGATCCAGCTGCGCCAGTCCGGCCAGATCGACGCGGCCCTCGCCGTGGTGCGGACCGACCGCGGCCGCGCCACGATGGACGCCATCCGCTCCCTGGTGCGCGAGATGATCACGGCCGAGCGCGAGGAGCTGGAAGAGCGCCGCGCGATGTGGGAAGACTCGGCCCGCTTCGCCGCCTATTTCACCTGGGGCGGTTCGCTGGTGCTGCTGGCGTTCATCCTCGGTTCCGCCGCGATGACCGGCGCCGACCACCGGGCCAAGGCGCGCGAGGCCTGGATCCGCAGCGGCGTGATGGGCCTCTCGGACGAGATGCGCGGCGACCTGCGGCTCGACGAACTCGGCCCCCGCGTGCTGTCGTACCTCGCCCGCCGGCTGGGTGCGCGCGTGGGTGCGGCGTACGTGGCCGAGGGGCACGGCGTATTCCGCCGCTTCGGCGGCTACGCCCTCTCGGGCGCCCCCGGGCCGGAGCGCGTGGCGGAAGGCGAGGGCCTCGTGGGCCAGGCCGCCCAGTCGCGCCAGACGGTGCATGCCCGGCACGTGCCTTCCGCCCACCTCGAAGTGCAGTCCGGCGTGGGCCACAGCGCGCCGGGGGAACTGGTGGTGCTGCCCGCGGTGCACAACGGCAGCGTGCAGGCCGTCATCGAACTGGGCTTCTTCCGGCCGGTGCAGGACGTCGATCTGGAACTGCTCGCCCGCGCTTCCGAGCAACTGGCGGTTGCCGTGCGCTCGGCCAAGGACCGCTCGCAGCTCGAAACGCTGCTGGACGAGACCCAGCGGCAGGCCGAGGAACTGCAGGCCCAGCAGGAAGAGCTGCGCGTGAGCAACGAGGAGCTCGAACAGCAGAGCCGCGTGCTGCAGGAATCGCAGGCGCAGATGGAGGCGCAGCAGACCGAGCTGGAGCAGAGCAACGCCCAGCTGGAAGAGCAGACCCAGCAGCTCGAATACCAGAAGCAGCAGCTGCTGCGCGCGCAGGATGCGCTCACCGACAAGGCGCGCGACCTGGAACAGGCGAGCCAGTACAAGAGCGAGTTCCTGGCCAACATGAGCCACGAGCTGCGCACCCCGCTCAACTCCAGCCTGATCCTCGCCAAGCTGCTGGCGGACAACAAGGGCGGCAACCTCACGGCCGAGCAGGTGCGCTATGCCGAGACGATCCACGGCGCCGGCAACGACCTGCTCACGCTCATCAACGACATCCTCGATCTCGCGAAGATCGAGGCGGGCCAGGCCACGGTCGACATCGAATCGGTGAACCTCGCGCGCGCGGTGCAGTCGATCGCCGATCCGCTGCGCCCGCTCGCGCGCGAGAAGAACCTCGCGTTCAGCGCGGTCGTGGAGCCCGGCGTGCCCGAGCAGATCCGCACCGATGCGCAGCGGCTCGGCCAGATCCTGAAGAACCTGCTGTCGAACGCGATCAAGTTCACCGAGCGTGGCGAGGTGGCCCTGCGCGTTTCCGCGCAGCCGGACGGGCGGGTGGCGTTCTCCGTGCGCGACACGGGCATCGGCATCCCGGAACACCAGCAGAATCTGATCTTCGAGGCGTTCCGCCAGGCCGACGGCAGCACCCACCGCAAGTACGGCGGCACGGGGCTGGGCCTCTCGATCTCGCGCGATCTGGCGCAGCTGCTGGGCGGCAGCGTCTCGGTGCAGAGCACGCCGGGGCAGGGCAGCGTGTTCACGCTGGTGCTGCCGCTGCAGGCCCCGGAGCCCGCGCATTCCGACACCGACACCGACACCGCCGCTTCCGGCTATGGGCTGCCCCAGCGCGCCGTGGCCACGGCCAGCGCCACGCCGGCCAGCCCCGCCGGCGCCCTGCCGGCCGACGTGCCGGCCGCGCCCGTGCTCGCCCCCGTGCCGGAGGCGCCGCGCCGTCCGGCCTCCGCCGTGGCGGACGACCGCGACAGCCTGCAGGCCGGCAAGCGCACGATCCTGGTGGTGGAGGACGACGTGCGCTTCGCGCGCATCCTGCACGACCTCGCGCACGAAATGGGCTTCCAGTGCATCGTCACCCACAGCGGCGGGGAAGGGCTGGCGGCCGCCACCGACTACATGCCCAGCGCCGTGGTGCTGGACATGAACCTGCCCGATTTCTCGGGCCTGGGCGTGCTCGACCAGCTCAAGCGCAACCCCGCCACGCGCCACATCCCGGTGCACGTCGTCTCGGTGGCCGACTACTCGCAGGAGGCCCTGGGCCTCGGCGCCATGGGCTACGCGCTCAAGCCGGTCAAGCGCGACGAACTCGTGCAGGCCCTCGAGCGCATGGAGGCGAAATTCACCCAGGCCCTGCGCCGCGTGCTGGTGGTGGAAGACGACGACCGCCAGCGCGAGAGCATGGGCCACCTGCTCGCCAACGGCGACGTGGAGATCGTCGGTGCCGAGACCGCCCAGCGCGCGCTGCAGCTGCTGCGCGAGAGCACCTTCGACTGCATGGTGATGGACCTGAACCTGCCCGACCTGAGCGGCTACGAACTGCTCGAGCAGATGGCCGGCCAGGAGGACGTGGCCTTCCCTCCTGTGATCGTCTACACCGGCCGCTCGCTCTCGCGCGACGAGGAGCAGCGGCTGCGGCGCTTCTCCAAGTCGATCATCATCAAGGACGCGCGCTCTCCCGAGCGCCTGCTCGACGAGGTCACGCTGTTCCTGCACCAGGTGGAGTCGAGCCTGCCGAGCGACCGCCAGCAGATGCTGCGCCTGGCGCGCGACCGCGAGTCCTCGTTCGAGGGCCGCAGCATCCTGGTGGTGGAGGACGACGTGCGCAACATCTTCGCGCTCTCCAGCGTGCTGGAGCCCACCGGCGCCAAGGTGCAGATCGCGCGCAACGGCCGCGAAGCGCTGGAGGCGCTGGAGCGCTCGCAGGCCGGCGATGCCCCGCAGGTCGACCTCGTGCTCATGGACATCATGATGCCGGAGATGGACGGATTCACCGCCATGCGCGAGATCCGCAAGCGGCAGGAGTGGCGGCGCCTGCCCATCATCGCCCTCACGGCCAAGGCCATGAAGGACGACCAGGAGAAATGCCTCGCGGCCGGCGCCAACGACTACATCGCCAAGCCGCTCGACGTCGAGAAACTGCTTTCCCTGGTGCGCGTGTGGATGCCCAAGTGATTCCCGACGACGAAGCCGGCTCGGCGCTGCGCCGCAAGACCTTCGACATCGAGCAGCATCTGCTCGTCGAGGCGATCTACCGCCGCTACCACTACGACTTCCGCGGCTACGCGCAGGCCTCGCTCAAGCGGCGCCTGCAGTCGGCCCTCACGCGCTTCCACTGCCGCACGCTCTCGCAGCTGCAGCACCTCATCCTGCACGACCCGGAGGTGTTCCCGGCCATGCTCGAATACCTCACCGTCCAGGTGAGCGAGATGTTCCGCGACCCGAGCTACTTCCGCGCGCTGCGCGAGACCGTGGTGCCCGTGCTGCGCACCTACCCGTCGCTCAAGATCTGGGTGGCCGGCTGCAGCACCGGCGAGGAGGTGTATTCGCTCGCGATCCTGCTGCGCGAGGAGGGCCTGCTGGAGCGCACGCTGATCTACGCCACCGACATCAATGCGAACGCGCTGCAGAAGGCGGAGGCGGGCGTGTACGCGATCGAGCGGGTGCCGTCCTTCACCGAGAACCACGCCCGCTCCGGCGGCCGCGGCTCGCTCTCGGAGCACTACACCGCCGCCTACGGACGCGTGGTGTTCGACAAGAGCCTGCGCCGGCACATCGTGTTCTCGGACCACAGCCTCGCCACGGACAGCGTGTTCGCCGAAGTGCATCTCGTCTCGTGCCGCAACGTGCTCATCTACTTCGACCGCGCGCTGCAGGACCGCGCGCTCGGCCTCTTCCACGAGGCGCTGTGCCGCAAGGGGTTCCTCGGCCTGGGCTCCAAGGAGTCGCTGCGGTTTTCATCGCATGCGCAGACCTTCGACGAGCTGGTCGCGCCCGAGCGCATCTACCAGAAGAAGGGAGGCGCGTGATGTGTCTGGCCGCCGCGCCGCCCGCACCGGCGAAACCCTTCGACGCCATCGTCATCGGCGGCTCCGCGGGCAGCATCGAAGCGCTCGCGGTGCTGCTGCCGGCCCTGCCTGCCCGGCAGCGGGCCTCGGTCTTCGTGGTGCTGCACCTGCCCCGCGACCGGCCCAGCCTGTTGTGCGACATCTTCCAGCCGCGCTGCGCGCTGCCGCTGCGCGAGGCCCAGGACAAGGAGCCGGTCGAGGCCGGCACGGTGTATTTCGCGCCGCCCGACTACCACCTGCTCGTCGATGCCGGGCCGTCGCTCGCCCTGTCCGTGGACGACCCGGTGCATTTCTCGCGCCCCTCCATCGATGTTCTGTTCGAATCCGCCGCAGACGCCTATGCCGGGCGCCTGCTGGCCATCCTGCTCTCCGGCGCCAACCACGACGGCGCCCGGGGCATCGTCGCGGTGCAGGCCGCCGGCGGCACGACGATCGTGCAAGATCCCGAAAGCGCTCCCATGAGTTCCATGCCCGAAGCGGCGCTGCAGCTGTGCACGCCGGCCCACGTCCTTCCGCCGCAGCGCATCGCCGACTGGCTCGCCGCGCTGCCGCAGGGGGTGCGCGCATGATCGCGCCGCCGCGCATGCCCGTGGCGGACGCCGCCTCCCAGCGCCCGCCCATGCCCGTCAAATGCCTGCTGGTGGACGACGTGCCCGAGAACCTGATCGCGCTGGAGGCGCTGCTGCGCCGCGACGGCGTGCACATCCTCAAGGCCGCGTCCGGCCCCGAGGCGCTGGAGCTGCTGCTCGCCCACACCGACGTGGCGCTCGCCATGCTCGACGTGCAGATGCCCGAGATGAACGGCTTCGAACTGGCCGAGCTGATCCGCGGCAGCGAGCGCACGCGCCACATCCCGCTCATCTTCATGACCGCCGGCTCGCGCGACCAGAACTGGCAGTTCAAGGGCTATGAGAACGGCGCCGTCGACTTCCTCTACAAGCCGATCGATCCGCACATGCTGGTCAACAAGGCCAATGTGTTCTTCGACCTGCACCGCCAGAAGGTGGCGCTGGCCTGCGAGCTGCAGGACCGCACCCAGGCCCTGAAGCTCAGCGAGATGTTCATGGCCGTGCTCAGCCACGACCTGCGCGGCCCGCTGGGCGCCATCCTGGCGAGCGCGGCGGTGCTGCGGCGCACGCAGGAGCCCGACAAGGTGCTCGCCATGGCCGACAAGGTGCACATCAGCGCGCAGCGCATGGGCCGCATGATCGAGGACCTGCTCGACGTCACGCGGGCGCGCCAGTTCGGCGGCCTGCCGGTGCGCGTGGCGCCGTCGGACCTGGGCGAACTCGTGCAGCGCACCGCGGCCGAATGGCGCACGAGCCACCCGGACCGGGCGATCGACGTGGAGCAGTCGGGCGACCTCGGAGGGCTCTGGGATGCCGAAAGGCTCTGCCAGGTGGTCGCCAACCTGCTGGGCAACGCCATCCACCATGGCGACGCGCAGCAGCCGGTGCAGGTGGTGCTGGACGGCAGCGGGCCGCAGCGCGTGGCGATGGAAGTGCGCAACGGCGGGGAGATTCCCGCGGCGCTGATACCGCAGCTCTTCGATCCCTTCCGCGGCCGCGAGCGCGAGCCGGGCCGGCACCAGGGGCTGGGGCTGGGGCTCTACATCGTCCACCAGATCGTGGAAGGGCACGGCGGGACCATCCGCGTGCATTCGCAGGACGGCAGCACCGTGTTCCGCGTCGAGCTGCCGCGCGAGGCCCCGCCCTGCAAGGTGCCTGGCACCTAGTGAGCGTGCGTCCGGCGCGCCGCAGGCGTGCGTGTCCAGGCCCTTCCGGTCAACGGAGGTCCTGTTCCTCCAAGGGCTTCAAACGGCGGGCGACCGCAGCGCCTGGGTGATGGATTCCATCAGCGCTTCCAGGTCCTCGAGCTCGAACGGCTTGAGCAGCGCGCGCACGTTGGGCCCCAACGTGTCGAGCCCGTGGCCGAACTGGTAGCCCGAGCAGAGCACGATCCAGCGCCGCGGCGCGTCCGCCAGCAGTCGGCGGCAGAGATCCGTGCCGGACATGCCCGGCAGGCTCACGTCGGTCACCACGATGTCGAAGGGGCGTGGCGCGTCCAGCTGGAGCGCTTCCTCCGCCGTGGCGCAGGAGACGACCTCGCGGTCGTCGCCTTCCAGCAGCATGCCGATGGTTTCACGAAGTTCGGCGTTGTCTTCCACGTAGAGGATACGCAGCGGGGTCATGGAGGTCTGTTGTCCTTCGGAGGATTCGCTCGGCGAAAAAGGGTGGGAAGCGCCCGGCACGGGCGAGGGCGCGGCGGGCTGCATCATGCCAGCATCCGCACCTTCGGTTCGCGGTCCCACTGGCGCGTCGCGGCGGCCTTCACGAAGGCGGCCGTGTCGTCCGGCTTCAGCACGCTGGCATCGGGCTCGATGCCCGCGGCTTCCAGGATCGGCTGCGATCCCTTGCAGGCAGCGATGGCCTTCAGATGGCCGAACGCGTCGCGGAACCAGTCCACCGCCGCGGCCTCGCGGGCCAGCTGCGCGCCGGCCTGCGGCGACAGCACCGAAGCCACCGCATCGAACACCGCCGAAGGCGTGCCGGCGAGCTGGCCGTCGGCCGGCAGGCGCGTGCCGTCCGCGAGCAGCGCGCCGCCCACCTTCGGGGCGACGATCTTCACCTGCGCGCCGGCCTTCTCCACGGCCTTGCGCAGCGCGGCGATCGGCTCGGCGGCCGAGCCGTCGGCCACCAGGATGCCCACGCAGCGGCCCTTCAGGGTGGGAAGCATGCGGTCGATGATGCGCAGCGCCGGCGAGAGCGGCAGGTCCTGCACGGGCGCCGCGGCCGGGAAGGCGGCGGGCAGCTCGGGCAGGCCGAGGCCGTCGGCCACGCGCTGCGCGAGCTGTTCGTCCACGTTCAGCAGTTGCGACACCACCGCGACGCGCACGCGCTCGGTCTCCACCTTCGAGAGTTCGAACACCAGGGCGGAGGCCATGTGGGCCTGCTCGATCTCGCTCTGGCTGCGGTAGAACATGCGCGCCTGGCTGTAGTGGTCGGCGAAGCTCTCCGGCCGCATGCGGCCCTTGGCGCCGTCATCGGCCAGCCGCTCCGCGAAATGGCGGAATCCCTGCGTGGTGGAGGCGCGCGGCGTGTCCGGCTGCAGGCTGCTGGGCTCGTAGGCGACGCGGCCCTTGGGCACCTGCATCTGCATGTGGCCGTCGCGCTGCATGTGGTGGAACGGGCACTTGGGCGCGTTGATCGGCAGCTGCACGAAGTTCGGGCTGCCCAGGCGCGAGAGCTGCGTGTCGAGGTACGAGAACAGGCGGCCCTGCAGCAGCGGGTCGTTGGAGAAGTCGATGCCCGGCGGCACGTTGCCGGGGCAGAACGCCACCTGCTCGGTCTCGGCGAAGAAGTTGTCGGGCCAGCGGTTCAGCGTCATGCGGCCGATCACCTTCAGGGGCACCAGTTCCTCGGGCACCAGCTTGGTCGGGTCGAGGTGGTCGAACGGAAAGCGTGCGGCCTCTTCTTCGGTGAAGAGCTGCACGGCCAGGTCCCATTCGGGGAAGTCGCCCGCCTGGATGGCTTCGAACAGGTCGCGCCGGTGGAAGTCGTTGTCGGCGCTCTGCAGCTTCACGGCCTCGTCCCACACCGTGGACTGGATGCCCAGGCGCGGGCGCCAGTGGAACTTCACGAAAGTGCTCTCGCCCGCGGCGTTCAGCAGGCGGAAGGAGTGCACGCCGAAGCCCTCGATCGTGCGCAGGCTGCGCGGGATCGTGCGGTCGCTCATCGCCCACATGATCATGTGCAGGCTCTCTGGCATGAGAGAGATGAAATCCCAGAAGGTGTCGTGCGCGCTCGCGGCCTGCGGGAAGGCGCGGTCGGGCTCCATCTTCACGGCGTGCACCAGGTCGGGGAACTTCATCGCGTCCTGGATGAAGAACACGGGGATGTTGTTGCCCACCAGGTCCCAGTTGCCCTGGTCGGTATAGAACTTCACGGCGAAGCCGCGCACGTCGCGCGGCGTGTCCACCGAGCCCGCCCCGCCGGCCACCGTGGAGAAGCGGCAGAACACGGGGGTCTCCTTGCCGACCTCGGTGAGGATGCGCGCGGTGGTGTACTTCTCGAGGCTTTCGGTGAGCTCGAACACGCCGTGCGCGGCGCTGCCCCGCGCATGCACGATGCGCTCCGGAATGCGCTCGTGGTCGAAATGCATGATCTTCTCGCGGAGGATGAAGTCCTCCAGCAGCGTCGGCCCGCGCGGCGTGGGCCGCAGCGAATTCTGGTTGTCCGCGACGGGAATGCCCTGTTGCGTGGTCAGCACCGGGTGGTCGCCGCCGGCCTGCTGCTGCAGCTCGCCTCCCTGCCCGCGGGCGCTGTCGCCCGCCGCTGCCGCGGAGGCGGGTTTCAGTGCTTTCGTGCCCTTGGCTTCGGAAGAAGAGGGCGAAGTGGAAGAAGTCTTGGGCATGGGGGTCCTCGTGGGGTGCCGACGGTCGCGGTAACGGAAGCGGAAGCGAAGCAGGCATCTTTTGCCCGCGGCCGGGTTGCGGGCTGTAGGACAAGCGCGCTTGGTTCCGTCCCGCCCGGCGCGGCGACGCGCCTTCGGCTGACAGCCCGCGCGGAGGGCCGGCCGGATACTGAATGCCGAGATGGCGGACCGCGGCGGGCAGGCCACGGCGGCCGGCTCGACATCACCAACACCGCATCGAGAACCACATGATCCGAATCAAGCTCCAGGTCGAGTTGGAGTACCAGGTGGGCGAAGGCCCGGGCGCGGACTTCGTCTTCAACATCCATGCCGCGCAGACGGGCAGCCAGAGCGTCGTGGACGAGAGCCTGGAGATCAGCCAGCCCGTCGTCCCGCAGCTGCATACCGACCCCGTCACCGGCACGCGCTGCATGCGCCTGCATGCCGAGCCCGGTCCGCTCGCCATCGCCTATGCGGCCACGATCGACATGGACCACCACACCGCCGACCCGGCCCACATCCCGGAAGTGCCGGTGCGCGATCTGCCGCCGGAGGCGTTCGGCTACATCCTGCCGAGCCGGTACTGCCAGTCCGACCGCCTCGCCAATCTCGCGATGCGTGAATTCGGCCACCTGTGGCAGGGCTACAGCCGCGTGCAGACGATCTGCGACTGGGTGCGCAGCCACGTGGCCTTCCGCTCGAACACGTCCAATTCGACCACCTCGGCCGTCGACACCTTCGTGGAGCGCGTGGGCGTGTGCCGCGATTTCGCGCACCTGATGATCGCGCTGTGCCGCGCACTGAACATCCCCGCGCGCATCGCCACCGGCACCGACTACGGCGCCGACCCCGCGCTCGGCCCGCCGGACTTCCATGCGTACGTGGAAGCCTACCTGGGCGACCGCTGGTACGTGTTCGATCCGTCCGGCACCGCCATCCCGATGGGCATGGTACGTCTGGCCACGGGCCGCGACGCCGCCGACGTGGCGTTCGCCACCATCTTCGGCAGCGTGCAGGCGAGCGCCCCGAAGATCCGCGCCTGGGCCGTGCAGGATCCGGCGCGCGGGTTCGAACTGCCGCAGCACTCGTCGCTCGCCCTGTCCACCGATGCCCCTTCGGGCCAAGGCGTGCCGCGCGCGCCGGTGCGGCCCGGCCACGGCCGGTCGATCGCGGCACGCCGCGTGCCCGCGCGCGCCTGAGCCCGGCGGCCGCAGCCGCGTTGCCGAACCTTCCGTTCAGCCCGCCCGGCGGAAGGTGAGGTTTACCCGCGCATCGCCCCATTGCGGATGCGCACCCTCGCGCACCGGCAGCACGCCGTGGAAGCGCAGCCGGTCGGGCCCGCCCCAGACCACCACGTCGCCGTGCTGCAGCGGCACGCGCTGCGCGCGTTCGGTGCGCGCGAGCCCGCCCCAGAGAAACACCGCACCCAGCCCCAGCGACACCGACACGATCGGCGCCTGCAGGTCGCGCTCGTCACGGTCCTGGTGCAGCGAAAGCCGCGTGCCCGGGGCATAGCGGTTGACGAGGCAGCTGTCGGGATCGAAGCCGGGATGGCCTGCCGCCGCGGCGGCCTCGCAGGCCAGGGTGCGGAACACGTCAGGCATTACCGGCCACGGCATGCCGCTCACCGGGTCGCGGTCGACATAGCGGTAGCCGCGCCGGTCGCTCACCCAGCCGAGGTCGCCGCACGAGGTGGTGGCCACCGACATCTGCCGCCCGCCCGGCGTTTCCATGTGCCGCCAGGGAGCCGCCCGGGCGATGGCGAGCACTCCGTCCCGCAGAGCCTGCGCCGCCGGCAGCGCAAAGCCGCGCAGCAGCGCCGCGCCAGGGCCGAGCACCAGCGGGCCGGAAGGGGGAGCGCCCAGCGGGTCGCCGTCGAACAGGTCGGGTGTCATGGAGGTGGAGGACGAACAGGACAGGGCAGGGCAGGAAAGGAACCGGGCGAGGACGAGGCCCCGGACAGTCTCAGGATGGTGGCATCGCCGCGCTCCTGCAAGGGCTCTCGCGCCCTGGCATGCTCTGCGGGACAGTCCCTGCCGGGACACGAGCCTTCAGGAGCCCATCCATGACCGACACCGTTTCCGTCCCCGCGTCCGCCGATGCCTCCGTGCCGCTGCGGATCGATTTCGTCTCCGACATTTCCTGCCCGTGGTGCGCCATCGGCCTGCAGTCGCTCGACCGTGCGCTGCAATCGCTCGACGGCGCCGTGCAGGCGGAGGTGCATTTCCAGCCGTTCGAACTCAACCCGCGCATGCCGGCGGGCGGGCAGGACATCGGCGAGCACCTGGCCGAGAAATACGGCGCCTCCGCCGAGCAGACCGCGCAGACGCAGCGCGCCATTGCCGAACGCGGCGCGGCCCTGGGCTTCGAGTTCCGCATGGACCGCCGCAGCCGCATCTACAACACCTTCGATGCACACCGGCTGCTGCACTGGGCGGAAGAGACCGCCGGCCCTGCGGCGCAGTCGGCGCTCAAGCGCGCGCTGTTCCACGCCTACTTCACCGAGGGCCGCGACCCCGGCGACCGGGCCCTGCTGGTGCAGCTGGCCTCGGGTGCCGGCCTGGATGCGGCGCGTGCGCAGGAAGTGCTCGATTCCGATGAGTACGCCGATGCCGTGCGCGAGCGCGAGGCCTTCTACCAGCAGCACGGCATCCACTCCGTGCCGGCCGTGATCGTCAACGAGCGGCACCTGATCCAGGGCGGCCAGCCGCCCGAGGTGTTCGAGCAGGCGCTGCGGCAGATCGCCGCGCAGGGGTGAGCGAAGCCACCCGGCCATGGGGGCAGCTCTTCCTTAAGATTGGCCTAAGTCAAGGAGAGCACATTAGCGGTTCGGCAGCCGCTGTCTCTTCTCCCTCCCTCCTTACATGGCTGCTGTTTACCCGCTTCGGCGGGTATTTTTTTGCCCGCTTCGGGCGTGCGCCCGGCGCAGGGCGGTCGTCATTCCGCCGTGATCTGCGCCGCCTGGATGATCCGTGCCCACTTGCGGGTCTCGCCTGCGATGAATGCGCTGAACTCGGCAGGCGTGCCGCCGCGCAGCTGCAGGCCGGCGGCCTCCGCCTTGCGCCGCACCTCCGGATCCGCCAACGCGGCCTGCAGTTCGGTGTGGAGGCGCGCCACGATCTCGGGTGGCGTGCCGGCCGGCGCGAGCATGCCGTACCAGCCGTAGCCGACCACGGTGGAAAGGCCCTGCTCCCGCAGCGTCGGGGCATCGGGATAGAGCGGTGTGCGCTCTTCGTTCGCCACGCCCAGCACGCGCAGCTTGCCGGCCTGGATGTGCGGCACGGCCGTGGAAATGGCCGTCAGCGTGGCGTCGATCCGGCCGGCCAGCAGCTCGGTGTAGGCCGGTGCATCGCCACGGTACTGCACGACGACACCCTTGGCATCCGCCGCGCGCAGCAGCAGCTCGGCCGTGAGGTGCGGCGCCGAACCGGCACCGGGCGAGCCGAAGGTCGCGCCCTTCGGGTCCGCCTTCGCGTGCCGGATGAATTCGGCCAGGGTCTTGTAGGGGGCCTGGGCGTTCACGACCAGGAACAGCGGCGCGATGGCCGTGCTGCCGATCGCGGTGAAGCTCTTGTGCACGTCGTAGGGCAGCTCCTTGTAGAGCGCCTCGCCGATCGCGATCGGCGCCGCGGCATGCAGCAGCGTGTAGCCATCGGGCGCGGCCTTGGCCACGGATTCGTTGGCGATGCGCGTGCCGGCACCGGCCTTGTTCTCGACCACGATGCCCTGGCCCAGGCGGCGCGCCAGGAAGTCGCCCAGCACCCGCGTGAGGAGGTCGTTCGACCCCCCGGGACCATAGGGCGACACGAGGCGGATCGGCCGGGCGGGCCATGCCTGGGCGGCAGCGGGCAGATGCCAGGGCAGCGCCAGCCCGGCGGCGGCCGTGGCGAGCAGGTGGCGGCGATGGATGGGCATGGCGCTTGTCTCCGTCTTGTTGAAATCGTGCGTCAGACCGCGCGGATCGGCGGATAGTCGAAGCGCAGTTCGAGGTGCTCACGGCCGGGTTGGTACAGCCGCAGCACCACGTAGAAGAGATCGCCCGCGGGGGCCGGCAGCCAGTTGGCATCCGGCCCGGGATCGTCGGCCTGCAGGCGGATGACGAGGCTGCCGTCCGTTCCGGCGCGCAATCCCGGGGTGCGGTCGCCGATCGAATAGCGGTGGATCGGGTTGGCGACGAACAGGCAGTCGCTGCGCCGGTACATGGTGAGCGACCAGAACGCATCGACCCGCGGCGCGCGCCCCGGTGCGAAGCGCAGTTCGTAGCGCCGGGAACCGTGCAGAGGCTCGCCGGCCGCATCGATCTCGGCCGTCGGGTACATGGCTTCGTCGATGCCCAGGGCGCCGATGAAGTTGCGCGCGATGCGTGCCCGGGTGGCGTGGTCGTCGCCCCAGTGCGTTCGTACCATCACCGGGATGGCCCAGCCGTCCCCCAGCTCGTGGGGCTGGCCGGCGGTGCGCAGCCGTTCGTACACGGCCGGCAGGGCCGCCGCCAATGCCTCGTCCCCGGGCGGCCACGCGAGCGATTCGCCCGCGGGGGGCGGGTTGCCGCGCAGTGCCGCGTCGACCACCGCGCGGTAGCGCGCTGCGGTGGGCACGCCCGTGTCGCGGCCGTCGATGGCGGTGTCCACCCGCATGGCGGCATCGCTGCCGTCGATGCGCCGCATGCGCAACGCCTGCTGCAGCGAGCGCACGCGCTCTGCGTCAGGGCCGTCGTCGTCGACCAGGATGCGGCCGATGAGCCATACGTCGTCGCCCGGCGCGGCGATGGTGGCGGTGACCTCCGCGGGAACGTCGCCGCGCCAGCCCGGGCCATGCACCAGCGTGCGCTGCGGGCGGTTGCCGGTGGTGCGGCGCCCGACATACGCGAAGGGATTGGTCCAGGCGTCGAGCAGCCCGAGCGTCCAGTAGCGCTCGCCCATGTCCGGCGACTCGATCACCACCGGCCCCTCGGACAGGTCGATCCATGCGTTGCTGTAGACCGTGTCGTTGTTCGGGCTCACGACCTCGCGGTCATGGGGGCCGAGCCGGCGGTGGGTGTGGGTGAACTGGTTGACCCATCGCCAGGCCGAACCGCGCTCGTCCGAGGCAAAGCCCAGCGCGGGATGGCGCCTGGACGTGGTGGCCGCGCGCATGCGCATCATCTCGAAGAGAGGCAGTGTCTGGATCACGGCGGCCTCGGCGGCCGTCGGGCCGGACCCGGATGGGGGATGGGGATGGAGCGTCATCGGAGATGCGGGGCTGTGGGTGGGGTGCTTCAGGCGACGGCGCCCTGGCGGCGCAGCGCGGTGATCTGGTGCGCGTCGAAGCCCAGCGTGCCGAGCACGGCGTCGGTGTCGCCGCCGCAGGCCGGTGCGGCTTTCGGCGCGGCGCGGGGCGCGTCGCCGAAGGCGTAGGGCAGGGCCAGCGCGGCGTGCCGTGTTCCGTCGGCCGACGCTGCTTCGACCAGCATGCCGCTGGCCTGCACGTCCGGGCTCTGCAGCACCTGTCCATAGCTGCGCACGGCGCCGACCACGATCTGGTGGCGGCCGAGCAGTGCGACGCATTCCTCGCTGCTCATCGCCGACAGGCAGTCGCGCAGCACGGCCCTGAGTTCGTCGCGGTGCCGGACGCGCAGCGCATTGCTGCGAAAGCGCGGATCCGTGATGAGTTCCTCGCGCCCGACGGCGCGGCAGAAGCGCGCCCAGTGGTCCTCCGCATAGGCCGACAGCACGATGTGGCCGTCGCGCGTGGGCAGCACTTCGGCCGCGGGTGCGTTGTGGGGCTGGCCGTCGCCGATGCGCGTGGGTTCGGGAGCGCCGCCCAGGTAGTCGCACCAGGTGGTGGCCTGCAGGTGCATCGCCACCTCGAGCAGCGACGTGTGCAGCGTCTCGCCACGGCCGGTGCGCGCGCGGCCGTACAGCGCCGCCAGCACGGCCTGCGCGCCCAGGTGGGCCGCGGCGGCGTCGATGATCGGCACGCCCACTTTCTGCGGCAACCGGTCGCGCTCGCCGGTGACCGACATGAGCCCGCTTTCGGCCTGCGCGGCGATGTCGTAGCCTGGCCGTTCGGCCGAAGGCCCGCGGTGGCCGAAGCCCGAAATGGAGAGGTAGACGAGGGCGGGAAAGCGTGCGCGCACCGCCGCCGGGCCGAAACCCAGCGCCTCGACCGCGCCGGGCCGCAGGTTCTGGATCAGCACGTCGCTGCGGCCGATCAGGCGCCAGGCGATCTGGCGGCCCGCCTCGCTCTTGAGGTCCAGTGCGATCGACTGCTTGCCGCGGCTGTAGGCCCGGATCATCGATTCGCCGTAGCTGCCGATGTGCCGGGCCTGGTCGCCCGCCAGCGGCTCGACCTTGATCACCTCCGCGCCCAGTTCGGCCAGCACCATCGCCGCCCCGGGCCCCGCGATGTATTGGCCCAGGTCCAGCACGCGTACTCCCTCGAGCGGAGTGGCGGGGGCCGATGTCTCGTGGTCTTGGATTCGCATGGCCGGACCTTATCGCCGCTGGTGATTCTTGAGAATTCGATAATCGTGATGGAGTGATCACGATCTGGAATCGACTGGGAGGAACCCGCATGGAAGCCACCACCGGCCGCCTCGTGCGCACGCTTCGGCTGCGCCACCTGGAACTGCTTGCCGTGCTCGCCGACGCGGGCACCATGCGCAGCGCGTCCGCGCAGCTGCACCTGAGCCAGCCCGCGATCAGCAAGATGCTCGGCGAGATCGAGGCCTGTGTCGGCGCGCGCCTTTTCGAGCGCAGCCACCAGGGCATCCATCCGAATGCGCTGGGCGCCGCGGCAGTCTTCCATGCCCGGGCGGTACTGAACCAGCTGGCGCGCGCCACCGAGGACGTCGCCGCGATGCAGCAGGGCGCGCATGCCGTGCTCCGCGTGGGCGCTCCATCCGTCACCGCCACGGTGCCATCGGCGATCTCCCGCCTGCGCGAACGTATGCCCGGTGCCCTGGTGCAAATCCGCGAGGGGCGCGTGCAGGAGTTGATTCAGCGCCTGCTGGAAGGCGAGCTCGACTGCGTCTATGGCGCCGTGACACCCGAACTCATCACCGCGGACATCGCGCCGCTGCTGGAGCCCGTCGCGATGCTGCGGGACGAGCTGTGCGTGCTGGCGTCGGTGCCGCGCAAGGGCGCCGGCGCTGGCCGGCGTCGGCTGCGGTGGCGAGACCTCGGCGATGCCCCATGGCTGCTGCCGCCGAAGGAAACGCTGGTGCGCCAGGCCTTCGTGACGGCGTTCCTGAACGATGGCGCCCAGCCGCCCGTGCCGGTCATCGAGGCGATCTCGTCCGTGACCATCGGCGCTCTGATGCGCCAGGACCGGTCGCTGCTCTGCGCGGTACGGCTGGAGCACGCCGTGGACGAGATAGCGCGCGGCGAGGTGCTGCGGCTGGATATCGCCCCCAGGGTGCCGTTGCCGTCCTTCGGGCTCTTCTTCCGCCGGGACGGCATGGAACGCCCGCCGGTGCTGCTGGCCTTCGCCGAGGCGGTGAAGGCCGCCGCCGCAGGCCTCGGCGTGCCGCGGCGCACTGCCCGAGGCGGCTCCGGCGTTCGCTGACCTGCGAGCGTTGCCGATCGGCGTGGTAGCGTGCTATTTGACCGGGATCGGCATGCCCCGGTCCACCGGCACCGCCGTCACGCTGTTTTGGGGCGAACCCTCAATCAGCTTGTCGGAGTAGCTCAGGTAGACCAGCGTGTTGCGTTTGGCATCCACCATGCGCACCACGCGCAGCCGCTTGAACAGGATGGAGGTGCGCTCGCTGAACACCTCTTCCTGCTTCTTGAGAGGCGACGCGGCGAAGCTGATCGGGCCGGTCTGGCGGCAGGCGATGGAGGCTTCGGACTTGTCCTCGGCGAGGCCCAGCGAGCCCTTGATGCCGCCCGTGCGGGCGCGCGAGACATAGCAGGTCACGCCCTGCACGGCCGGGTCGTCGTAGGCCTCCACGATGATGTCGTGGTCGCGGCCGAGCAGCTTGAAGGCCGTGTCCACGGTGCCGATGGTGTCCGCGCCGGCCTGGGCCGACAGGGCGGTTCCGGCCAGGGCCAGCAGCAGGGCGGCGCGCCGTGCGGCAGCCGGGAAGGTCTGGGAATGCATGGCGTGGGCTTCTTTCGCTGGCTTCATGGGGATCACTGGGAGGGGGCACCTTCGGCGCAGCGCTTCGCGAGATGGGCCAGCGCCTCCTCCACCTGGTCGACCAGCACCAGGCACAGGTCGCCCGGCTGCAGGCGATCGAGCGCGGCGTCGATGGCCACGAACTCACCGCGGATCTCGTCGACGTATTTCGTGCGCGTGGCCTGCGCCAGGCCTTCGCGCAGCAGCGCCATCACCTCGCCGTCGGCCCGGCCGCGCTGGGCGGCGTCCTGGTAGAGGATCACGTCGTCGAAGGCCGCGCCCAGGATCACCGTCTGCTCACGGATGTCCTCGTCGCGCCGGTCGCCCGCGCCGCTGATCACCACGCTGCGGCGGTTGCCGGGCAGCGCGTCCACGGCCGACACCAGCGCGCGCATCGCGTCGGGGTTGTGGCCGTAATCGGCGATCACCGTCGCGCCGCGGAAGTCCATCACGTTGAAGCGGCCCGGTGCGTTGTCGCTGTCGTTCACGAAGCCCGAGAGACCGCGGCGGATGGTCTGCCACGGCAGGCCGGCGCCCCAGGCGGCCGCCACGGCGGCCATCACGTTCTCGACCTGGAAGCCGATCCTGCCGCCCTGCGTGATCGGCACGTCGCGCAGGTGCACCGTCTCGCGCCAGGAGCCCTCGGCCGCGACGATGGAGTCGCCGTCCACGTACACCGAGCGGTGGCCCTGCGCGCGGTGCGTGGCCATCACGGGGTGGTGGCGGTCGCCCGCGAAGTAGATCACCTTGCCGGGGCTCGAGGCCGCCATGGCCGCGACGATCGGGTCGGCGGCGTTCAGCACCGCATAGCCTTCGGGCGACACGTTCTGCACGATCACGCGCTTGAGCACGGCCAGCTCTTCCACCGTGTTGATGTAGTTCATGCCCAGATGGTCGCCCGCGCCGATGTTGGTCACCACGGCCACCGAGCAGCGGTCGAAGCCCAGGCCTTCGCGCAGGATGCCGCCGCGCGCGGTTTCGAACACCGCCGCATCCACCTCGGGGTGCAGCAGCACGTTGCGCGCGCTGCGCGGGCCGGAGCAGTCGCCGCTGTCGATCTGGCGGCCGTTCACGTACACGCCGTCGGTGTTGGTCATGCCCACGCGCAGGCCCTGTGCGGAGAACAGGTGCGCGATCAGCCGCGCCGTGGTCGTCTTGCCGTTGGTGCCGGTGACGGCCACGGTGGGGATGCGCCCGTCCTGGCCGTGCGCGAAGAGCTTGTCGACCATCGCCTGGCCGACGTTGCGCGGCTTGCCGTAGCTGGGCGAGAGGTGCATGCGCAGGCCGGGGGCGGCGTTCACCTCGACGAAGCCGCCGCCTTGCTCTTCCAGCGGGCGCAGCACGGTCTCGGCCACCATGTCCACGCCGCAGATGTGCAGGCCGACCATCTGGGCCGCGGCCACGGCGCGCGCGGCCACGTCGGGGTGCACGTCGTCGGTCACGTCGGTGGCGGTGCCGCCGGTGGAGAGGTTGGCGTTGTTGCGCAGGATCACGCGCTGGCCCTTGGCCGGCACGGAATCGGGCGTGAGGCCCTGGGCGGCGAGCCGCGCCACGGCGATGTCGTCCAGGCGGATCTTGGTGAGCGAAGTGGCATGGCCCTCGCCGCGGCGCGGGTCGAGGTTCACCAGGTACACCAGCTCGCGCACGGTGCGCTCGCCGTCGCCCAGCACCTGGGGCGGCTCGCGCCGCGCGGCGGCCACGAGCTGGTCGCCCACCACCAGCAGGCGGAAGTCGTGCCCCGGCAGGAAGCGCTCGACCATCACGGTGCCGTATTCGGCGGCGGTGCGGAAGGCTTCCTCCAGCTGGGCGCGTTCGGTGATGTTCACCGTCACGCCCTTGCCCTGGTTGCCGTCCTGGGGCTTCACCACCACGGGCAGGCCGACTTTCAGTGCGACCTCCCAGGCCTCGTCGATGGTCTCCACCGGCTGGCCCAGCGGCACCGGCACGCCGGCCGCGTGCAGCAGGCGCTTGGTCAGGTCCTTGTCCTGCGCGATGGATTCGGCCACGGCGCTGGTCGAATCGACCTCGGCGGCCTGGATGCGCCGCTGCTTCGACCCCCAGCCGAACTGCACCAGGCTGCCGCGCGTGAGGCGGCGGTACGGAATGCCGCGCGCCACGGCCGCATCGACGATGGAGGCCGTGCTCGGGCCCAGGCGCTCGTCCTCGTCGAGCTCGCGCAGCCGGGCGATGGCCGCATCGGCGTCGAACGGGCCGTGGCTCACCGCGGCCTCGATCAGCGCCTGCGCATCGGCGAACGCCTGGCGGCCCACGGCCTCTTCGGTGTATTCCACCACCACCTGGTAGACGCCCGGGTCGGACGTGGCCGAGGTGCGGCTGAAGCTCACCGGGCAGCCGGCCTGCGCCTGCAGCGCGAGCGCCGCGGACTGCAGCACGTGCGCGAGCGAGATGTCGCTGTCGCCGCCTTCGGGGTGCAGCACCCCCACGGCCGGGAACAGGGCCCGCAGGCGGGCTTCGAAGCCGGCGATCTGGCCCATCGCACGCTCGTGCTCGCCGCAGGCCACGACGGCCTCGATGGATGTGTGGCGGCTCCAGAGGTTGGGGCCGCGCAGGGCCCGGATGCGGGATACGTCCATGGGGAAAATGCTCTCTTGGGTGCTCTGGTTCGGGAGGTGGCGGGTGCGGCGGGCCTCGGCGCCGCTCAGGCGACAGCGGCCGGGGTGGCGGGCGCAGCGCAGGGCGGCTCGGGCTCGAAGGTCTTGATGCCGGCGCCGATCAGGTCCGGCGCGATGTCCAGCGCCCAGGCCGTGGCCACGATCGCCAGCAGCGTGTCGGCATCGGCCTGCACCGCGTTGCGGCCGAAGGTCAGGTCGGCCAGCGGCGCCAGCACGTGCTCGGCCGTGCCCGTGGCCAGCACCACGCGGCCGTTCTTCACGAAGACCGCGCGGCCGGCGTCCTCGGCGCGGTGCTCCGCGATGGCCGGCAGGCTGCCGTCCTGCGCATAGAGCACCACCGCGCCGTCGCACAGCGGCGCCAGCTCCAGCACCTGCGGCTCGGCGGCGTTCAGCACGGCCGCGCCGCCCGGCAGCACCACGTCCACCTGGGTGCGCAGCACCTTGTACATCTGCTCCTGTTCGTGCACGTCGAACTCGGCCAGGGCCTCGCGCCCGTCCATGTCCGTCACCACGCCGACCTGGCAGCGGTCGTAGGCGAGGCCGTGGCGCAGGATGGTGCGCGCGTCGTTCTCGATCACCGCGGCCTGCACCATCTGGTTCATGAGCAGGCGGTGGGCGGCCTCCCAGTGGGCGCTGTCGCCCGTCTCGACGCAGCGGCGGTCGAGGTACAGGCCTTCGCGGCAGGCAAGGCCGGTGTGGCGGCCGCCCAGGTGCATGAGCCAGGCCACCACGCGCGCGATGGTGGCGGTGCCGCGCGTGCCCGCCACGCCGACGATCGGCACGCGGCCGATGGTGCCCTCGGGCACGTCGTCGGCCGCGGGGAAGAGGTGCTCGGCGATCGCCTGGCCCACGGGGCGGGGCGCGCCCACGGCCGGCTTCAGGTGCATCAGCAGGCCGGGGCCGGCGTTCACCTCGACGATGGCGCCACCCTGTTCCTGCAGCGGGCGGGAGATGTCCTGCGCCACCATGTCGATGCCGGCGATGTCCAGGCCCACCACGCGGGCGGCCAGTTGGGCGATGTAGGCGACCTCGGGGTGCACGTCGTCCGTGCAGTCCACGGCCACGTTGCCGTTGCGCTGCACCACGATCTGCCGGCCGGCGGCGGGCACCGAGTCGGCGTCCAGTTCCTGGCGCTTGAGCTCGAGCTGCACCTTCGCGTCGGTCGCCACGTCGATGATCTCGAGCGGGTATTCCTCTTCGTAGCCGCGGCGCGGGTCGGAGTTGAGCTGGCTGTCGATCAGCTCGCGCACGGTGGAGCGGCCGTTGCCGGTGATGCCCACCACCTCGCCGCGCGCCGCCGCCACCACCTTGCCGCCCACCACCAGCAGGCGGTGCTCGTCGCCGGGAATGAAGCGTTCCACGATCACGTCACTGCCCTCGGGGTAGGCCACGTGGTAGGCGGCCTCGATGTCCTCGCGGCGGCGCAGGTCCAGCGTCACGCCGCGGCCGTGGTTGCCGTCCGAGGGCTTCACCACCACGGGCAGGCCGATGTCCTGGGCGGCTTCCCAGGCCTCTTCGGGGCTGTTCACGATCTGGCCTTCCGGCACCGGCACGCCGCAGGACTGCAGCAGGCTCTTGGTGAGGTCCTTGTCGCTCGCGATGCCTTCGGCGATGGCGCTCGTGAACTCGCTCTCGGCCGTCCAGATGCGGCGCTGCGAGGCGCCGTAGCCCAGTTGCACGAGGTTGCCGTCGTTCAGGCGGATGTGGGGAATGCCGCGGTCGGTCGCGGCGGTGACGATGCAGGCGGTGCTGGGGCCGAGGTACTGGTCGTCCACCTCGGTGCGCACGCGCGACACCGCCGCCGCCACGTCGAAGGGCTCGTCGTTGATCGCCGCCATGATGAGGCGGTGGCCCTGCTCCAGCGCCACGCGCGCCACGCGTTCGTCGCGGGCGCGGAACACCATGCGGTAGACGCCGCGCTGGCTGGTGCTGCGCGTCTGCCCGAACCCCGTGGGCATGCCCGACAGGTTGAGCAGCTCGATCACGATGTGCTCGAGCACGTGGCCGCACCAGGTGCCGCCCTCCAGCCGCTGCAGGAAGCCGCCGCGCTCGCCCACCCCGCAGTGGTGCTCGATGAGCGCCGGCAGCCAGCGCGTGAGGCGCTCGTTGAAGCCGGGCAGGGCGTTGGACGGATGGTCCTCGAGCGCGCCGAGGTCCAGCCAGACCTCGAGCACCGGGCGGTACGTCCAGATGTTGGGGCCGCGCAGGTAGTTGATGCGCAGCAGTCGGATGTCGGGGAATGTCGTCGCCATGGGGTCGCAGCGTAAAGGAAACGGAGGCCGGCCGGAACGTCCGGGGAACGTCGGTCGCCGAGGGAAGGGGTATCCGGGCCATTGTGCGCCAGCCCGGGTGCGCCGGCCGATCAACCCATGGCGGCCCGGGGGAGTGTCAGCGCCGGCCTGGCCGGCTGCGTTAGGAAGGAATGCCGTCCGGCGGCCCGGCGCTTCGGGGACAATGTCCGCCGGACCACCGGCAGGTCTCCCCGCCACCCGGGACGGAACCACGCAACACAATGAACAATGACCATCCTGTGGACGCCTTCGGTGTCTTGACGGGCCCCGCGGGGGCCGAACTGCAAGCGGAACTCGCTTCCGGTGAAAACGTAACAGCCGCGCTCGGGGTTGACCTGAGCGCCTCCATGCGTTTCGCGCCGGGCCTGCTGGCGCTCACCGACCGGCGGCTGATCGCCCGCGACCCGGAAGGCGCGCTGCGGCAGTGGCCGCTGGCGCCCGATCTTTCGGTGCGGCTGCTCGACCATGGCGGCGTCGGCACGCTGGAGCTCCACGACACCCGCCAGCGCCTGGCCGTGTGGCGCTTCACCCTCGGCGGCCACGCGCAGGCGCTGCGGCTGGTGCAGAAGTTCGAGCAGCAGATCGCCTGGCTCGGGCGGCCGGCCGCGCTGCCCGGCGCAGCCCCGGATGCGGACGAGCCGCGCTGCGAGACCTGCCAGGCCGTGCTGCCCCCCGACAGCGAGGAATGCCCCGCCTGCGCCCGTGCGCCGGTCCAGCCGCCGTCCACCTGGGTGCTGCTGCGCCTCTGGCGCTTCGCCCGGCCCTACCGCAAGCAATTGGCCGGGGGCTTCGCGCTCACGCTGGCCTCCACGGCGGCGACGCTGGTGCCGCCCTACCTGACCATCCCGCTGATGGACGACATCCTCATCCCCTACCAGAACGGGCAGGAGATTCCGGTGCACCTGGTGGCGCTCTACCTGGGCGGACTGCTGCTGTCGGCGCTGCTGGCCTGGGGGCTGGGGTGGGCGCGCACCTACATCCTGGCGCTGGTCTCCGAGCGCATCGGCGCGGACCTGCGCACCACCACGTACGAACACCTGCTCAAGCTCTCGCTCGACTACTTCGGGGGCAAGCGCACCGGAGACCTGATGGCACGCATCGGCTCGGAAACGGACCGCATCAACGTGTTCCTGTCGCTGCACGCGCTCGACTTCATCACCGACGTGCTGATGATCCTGATGACGGCGGGCATCCTGTTCTCGATCAACCCCTGGCTGGCCCTGGTCACGCTGGTGCCGCTGCCCTTCATCGCCTGGCTGATCCACAACGTGCGCGACCGGCTGCGCACCGGCTTCGAGAAGATCGACCGCGTCTGGTCCGAGGTGACCAACGTGCTGGCCGACACCATTCCCGGCATCCGCGTGGTGAAGGCCTTCGCCCAGGAAAAGCGCGAAGCCCAGCGCTTCCGCGACGCCAACCAGCACAACCTGGAAGTGAACGACCGCCTCAACCGCACCTGGTCGCTGTTCACGCCCACGGTGTCGCTCATGACCGAGATCGGGCTGCTGGTGGTCTGGGGCTTCGGCATCTGGCTGGTGGCGCACAACCAGATCACGGTGGGCGTGCTGGCGGCCTTCATCGCCTACATCGGCCGCTTCTACACCCGGCTCGACTCGATGAGCCGCATCGTTTCCGTCACGCAGAAAGCCGCGGCGGGCGCCAAGCGCATCTTCGACATCCTCGACCACGTGAGCAACGTGCCGGACCCGGTGCTGCCGGTGAAGATGGACCACGTGCGCGGCGCGATCGCCATGCGCAACCTGGGCTTCCGGTACGGCAGCCGCTCCGTCATCAAGGGGCTCAACCTCGACATCCGCCCCGGCGAGATGATCGGGCTCGTGGGCCACAGCGGCTCGGGCAAGAGCACGCTGGTGAACCTCATCAGCCGCTTCTACGACGCGACCGAGGGCTCGATCCAGGTGGACGGCGTGGACGTGCGCCGCCTGAGCGTGGCCGACTACCGCCGCCACATCGGCCTGGTGCTGCAGGAGCCGTTCCTGTTCTTCGGCACGATCGCCGAGAACATCGCCTACGGCAAGCCCGACGCCACGCGCGAGGAAATCGTCGCGGCCGCGCGCGCGGCCCATGCGCACGAATTCATCCTGCGCCTGCCGCACGGCTACGACTCGCTGGTGGGCGAGCGCGGCCAGGGCCTCTCGGGCGGGGAGCGCCAGCGCATCAGCATCGCCCGCGCCCTGCTGATCGACCCGCGCATCCTGATCCTCGACGAGGCGACCTCGGCCGTCGATACGGAAACCGAGAAGGAGATCCAGAAGGCGCTCGACAACCTCGTGCAGGGCCGCACCACCATCGCCATCGCCCACCGGCTGTCCACGCTGCGCAAGGCCGACCGCCTGGTGGTGATGGACCGCGGCGAGATCGTCGAGGTCGGCCCGCACGACGAACTCATGGAGAAGCAGGGCGCCTACTGGCGCCTCTACGAGGCCCAGGCCCGCCGCGCCGAGGAAGACGCCCAGGCGTCCGGCCTCGTGGTGGTGGAGAGCTCGCTGCTGCATCCCTCCCATCCGGCGGGGGCGTCATGAGCGTGACCCTGCCCCTGCTCCGGCCCGCCGCCACCCCGTCTTCCGCCCCCTTCGCTGCCGGCGCCGCGCGCGCCTCCGACCGATGACCTCCACCTCCGCCGCTCCCGCTTTCCCCACTTTCGGCCTGCAGCGCGACGCCCATGGCCGGCTGGTCCTCACGCTGGCCGACGGCACAGTGCACGAGGCCGTCACCCCGGTGCGGGCCTTCCCGATCGCGGCGCCCGGCGAGGGGCTCTCGCTCGTGGGCCAGCACGGCCATGAATTGCTATGGATCGACCGGCTGGACCGCATCGAGCCCGCCCTGCGGGCGCTGATCGAAGACGAGCTGGCTGCGCGTGAGTTCGTGCCCACTATCACGCGCATCGAAGCGGTGTCGAGCTTCACCACGCCCAGCACCTGGACGCTGGAGACCGACCGGGGCCCGGCGAAGCTGGTGCTCAAGGGCGAGGAGGACATCCGCCGCCTGGGCAGCCGCAGCGCGCTGCTGATCGCGTCGGCCGACGGCGTGCAGTTCCGCGTGCCCGACGTGGCGGCGCTCGACCGGGCCTCCCGCCGGTTGCTGGAACGGTTCCTCTGAGGGGCCAGGACCGGGTACGGGGCTGCAGGCAGGCCGCCTGGGAGCGGGAGGCGAGGGCTGGAGGAAGTAGGGGAAAACCCTTAAATTCGCCGAAAGGCGAAAAAAGGCCTTAATCCCCCCTTTTTTTTGCCGTTATGGATGTACGAGACGGGAGTAACTCCGCCCGCTCGTTCCTCGCCAACCCTACGGAAACCTGCCATGCAAATGCCACCTGTCGACCGATCGCCGAACTGGCGTCCTCAGGGCGCCGATTTGTATTCCACCGGCGCCTCCGGCGCGGTGCCGGTCAGGCCCGTCAGCGGGGTGGTGCCGGTGGAATCCGCCGACCGCCTGGGCGAGGGCGTCACGATCCGCGAGCCGGACAAACCGTCCGACAAGGACCTGTCCAACCGCGACTGGACCGAGGTCGAGAAGAAGGCCAAGGAAGAGGCCGAGAAGGCCAAGGAGCCGCCGCCCGAGCCCATCTACAAGCAGTTGCTGGAGTTCATCCAGTCGATGTGGCGCGCCAGCGGCTCGGCCGTGGAGATGGCGCAGGAGCTCAACAAGAACAATCCGCAGGACCAGATGGCCCGCGACCAGAAGAACCAGCCGCTCACCTATTCGGATCCGAAGGTCAAGCGCACGGGCGGGGCCTGATTCCACGGCTCACTGCGGCTGGGGCTTCGCCGCCCCCCTGGGCGCGGCCACCGGCGCAGAGTCCGTCGTCGCCGCGGCTGCAGCCGCCGCGGCCTTGGTGCGGTCGCGCTCCGCACGGTACTTGACGGCGTAGGCGCGCACTTCGTCGAGCGTCACGTAGCCGTCGTGGTTGGTGTCGGCGTCGTCGAAGGCGGCCGCCACCTTGGGCACGATGGCCACTTCCTTGCGGCTCAGCTTGCCGTCGCCATTGAAATCCAGCATGTGGAATTCGCGGATCGCCTTGAGTTCGCCCTTGCTGAGCGGCTGGCTGGCCGGCGGCTCCGCCGGGGCCGCGGCGGCAGTCGGTGCCTTGGGCGCGGCTTTCGGCGACGCCTCCGTGGCGGAAGCGGGAGAGGACAGGGCCGCCCATGCAGCGGCGGTGGCGGCCAGGCCGAGCACCAGGGCGGGCAGGTGCCGGCGCAGGGCGGCGGCGGGATGCGGTCGGGTGGGGATGCGCATCAGGGTGGGATGGCGCCGGGCGCCGGAGGTTCCTCGCTCCGCAGCAGATTCGCGATGCCCGCGCTCACATGGCCGGCCGGCACGTGCCGCGCGGCCGAGGCCACGTGGCTGCGCTGGTCGTCGAAGAAGAAATCCGGCTCGAACTCGCGCAGGAACGGGCCCTTCTCCAGCCCGCCGAGGAACATCGCCTCGTCCACCGTGATGCCCCAGTCCAGCAGCGTGCGCACGGCACGCTCGTGCGCCGGAGCGCTGCGTGCCGTGACCAGCGCGGTGCGGATGCGCATCGTCTCGGACGCATCGGCCTGCTGCTGCAGCCGGTGCAGCGCGGCGAGCAGCGGCTTGAACGGTCCGCCGGCCAGCGGCAGGGCCGCCTTGGTCACTTCGTGCTCGTGGAAGGCCGGCAGGCCGCCCTGCTGGTAGATGCGTTCGGCCTCGTCGGAGAACAGCACCGCGTCGCCGTCGAACGCGATGCGCACCTCGTGCGGATAGCGGTCGCCCGCGGGCGTCGAATCGGTCATCACCCGCGCCGCGGGGAACCCCATGTTCAGCGCCTGCTGCACGTCCTTCTCGTTGGCCGACAGGAACAGGTGCGCGCCCAGCGGCCGCAGGTAGGCGAACGGGTCGCGCCCGCGCGTGAACACGCCGCGCTCGACGTGCATGCCCGCCGCGTGCGCCGAGGCGAACACCCGCATGCCGCTGGCCGGGTCGTTGCGCGACAGCACCACCACCTCCACGCGCTGCGCCTGCGCGGTGTTGAAGCCGAGCAGCTTGCGCACCAGCGGAAAGGCGATGCCCGCGCGCGCCGGCTGCTGCACCAGTTCCAGCTGGCGGCGCATGTAGGCGGCTTCGTCGCCGGATTCGAACAGGCGGTTCTCTTCCTCGAAATCGAACAGCGCGCGGGAAGAAATCGCGACGACGAGCTTGTCGTCCAGAGTGGCGGGCATCGGCGTTGGGAAGGAAAGAAGCAGCCCCCATGGTACGCGTTGCACGCGCGGGCCGAGAGCTGCTCTTACTGCCCGCAGGTGGACGGCACGGCCTTCCCCGCCAGCAGGCTGCGCACGAAGGGTAGCGAATCCTGCAGCGAGGCGTTCACCGTGCCGCTGTGGTCCATGTCGGGATAGACGTGCGCATCGATGCGCGAGCCGGCTTGGCAGGCGTCCCGCACCAGGGCCTGCTGCATGGCGGTGGGCACGTCCACGTCCTTGCCGCCGATGCCCATGAACACGGGCTGGTCGAGCTTGAGCGTGGCATAGGCGGTGACCGGTGCGACGAGCTCGAACAGGCGTTTCTGGCCGCCCGGCTGGTAGGTGTTGCGCTCGGTGCGGCCCTCGCTCACCAGCCGCAAGAACAGTGGCGTCACGCAGGTGTCCGCCGAGGCCTCGAGTGCCGGCATGGCGGCGGGCAGGAACACCGTGGACGGCTCGAAACCCGGCTGCACCAGCTTCGCCGTCACCACGGTGTACATCGCATAGGCGACCTGCGGTGCGATGCGGTCCGAATAGCCCTGGTCCGGGGACGCGCTGCTCACCAGGTACGGCGTGCCGGTGGCCACCGTGCCGAGCACCTTCACGTCCGGCGCATAGCTGGAGGCGAGGCCGGCCGTACCGAAGGCCGCACCGCCGCCCTGCGACTGGCCCACCAGCACCACCTGGTTGGCGACGCCTGGCAGCGTGAGCGCCGCGCGCACCGCGTCCAGCGTGCTGTAGGCCTGGGCGCGGGTGTGCAGGTACGGGTGCGGGCCGGGCGTGCCCAGGCCCTGGTAGTCGGTCGCGACCACCACGAAGCCTTCGCGCAGCCACGCGCCGAGATACGCCGTGTCGCGTGCCGAGCGCGGATTGGCCGAGGGCGCGCAGGCATCGCCGACCCCCGTGGTGCCGTGCGCCCAGGCCACCACCGGCCATCCGCCGGCAGGCCGCGGCGTCTTGGGGAAGAACACCGCGCCCGACACCTGTACCGTGCCCTTGCCGGTGACGCCGTCGGTGGACTGGTAGAGGATGCGGAACTGCTCGCCGGCATCCGGAAGGGTGGCCGCGCCGTCCAGCGCCGACTGGCTCACCAGCCGGCCCGGCGCATCGGTGCCGAGGCCGCTGGAGCCGCCGCAGCCCGCCAGGGCCATCGCGGCCGCCAGGGCCAGGGGTGCCGCGGCGCGGCGGAGGAACGAAGAACCGGTGATCAGGGGCATGGCCACTCCAGACAGGTCAGGGAGAAGCCCCCATCCTGTCGAAGCGAAGCCGTTTGCGGTGTAAGTTCGGCGACAGCTGGTGCACCCGGGCCACGCTCCCGGCCGCCGGCTACTTCACGAACTGGTTGAGCTGGATGATGGGCATCAGCACGGCCAGCACGATGAGCATCACGATCCCGCCCATGGCCACGATGAGCAGCGGCTCCAGGATGGTGGCGAGCTGCATCGCGCGGCGCTGCACCTCGGCCGAGAGCTGCGTGGCCGCACGCTGCAGCATCAGCGGCAACTGCCCCGTCTGCTCGCCCAGGCGTGCGAACATCGACACCAGCCCGGGGAAGCGCTTTTTCTGCGCCAGCGCGGAAGCGAGCGGCGCGCCCTCGCGCACCAGCACCAGGGCATCCAGCGCATCGGCGCGCATCGCGCGGTTGTCCAGCGTCTCGGCGGCGGCCTGCAGCGCCTTCAGGATCGGCACGCCCGCGCCCGCGAGGATCGACAGCGTGCCCGTGAAGCGGGCCGCGTTGTAGCCGCGCGAAAGCCGGCCCACCACGGGCAGGCCCAGCCAGGCGGCATCGAAGCGTTCGCGCAGCTGCGGCCGCGCCAGCGCCGAGCGGCCGGCCACCACCGCCGCCACCAGCACCCCGAGCCCTGCCCAGCCGTAGTCGCGCACCGCGTCGGACAGCGCCAGCATCGCCACCGTGAGGAACGGCAGCGCGCGCTTGCTGCCCGCGAACACGGCAGCCACCTGCGGCACCACGTAGCCCACCAGGAAGAGCACGATCACGATGGCGATCACCGTCACGATCGCCGGATAGAGCGAGGCGCCGATCAGCTTGGCGCGCAGCGCCTGGCGCTCTTCCAGGTCATCGGCCAGCCGCTCCAGCACCAGGCCCAGGTGGCCGCTGGATTCGCCCGCGCCGATCACCGCGCAGTAGATGGACGAGAACTCCTGCGGGTGCGCCGACAGTGCGCGCGCGAACGTCGAACCCGCATTCACCTCGGCCCGCAGCGTCGCGACCAGGTGGCGCTGGCGGTCGTCGTCGGATTCGTCCGCGAGCGCGGTGAGCGCGCGTTCGAGTGGCAACCCGGAGGAGACGAGCCCCGAGAGCTGTCGCGTCCACACCGCGAGCGCGGTCGTGCCGAACACGGGCCGCGTGAACAGCCGCTGCCCCGCCGGCACGCTGCCGCCGGCCGCCGTGCCCTGGCCGGCGCCGAGCGCCTCCACCGCCAGCGGCACCAGTGCCTGGGCGCGCAGCAGGCTGCGGGCAGCCTTGGCGTTGTCGGCTTCGAGGGTGCCTTTGCGGGTCTGCCCCTGGGCGTCCAGGGCTTCGAAAGAAAACGCGGGCATGCGGGAATCGTCAGAGGAGGCGGCGGTCGATCGGAGGGGCGCACCCCGCCAGGGCCGCGCCGGCCACGATGGTAGCCGCTGCCGGTGTCAGACCGTCGCGTGCGCCTGCGCGGTGATCTCCAGCGAGCGCAGCCGCAGCGCCGGATCGAACACGTCGCTCACCAGCATGAACTCGTCGGCGCGCGTGGCCTCGGCGAGCGCGCGCAGGCCGCTCCGCACCGTGTCCGGCCCGCCCACCACGCCCGCGGCCAGGAAGTCGCCGATCGCCGCGCGCTCCTGCGGCGACAGCTGGGCCCCGTAGCCCTCCACCGGCGGCTGCAGCAGGCCGCGCCGCCCCGTCAGGATGCCCAGCACCCGCTGGTAGGTGCTGCTCGCCAGGTACTCGGCCTCGGCATCGGATTCGGCCGCGATCACCGGCACGCCGATCGCCACGTACGGCCGCGCGAGCGCTGCCGACGGCCGGAACAGCCGGCGGTACAGGTCGATCGCCTGGTGCAGCAGCCGCGGCGCGAAATGCGAGGCGAAGGCGTACGGCAGCCCCCGCTCGGCCGCGAGCTGCGCGGAGAACAGGCTGGAGCCCAGCAGCCAGATCGGCACCTGCGTGCCGGCCCCCGGCACGGCCGTGATGCGCTGGCCCGGCTGGGCGGGGCCCAGCAGCCGCTGCAGCTCGGACACGTCGCGCGGGAAGTCTTCCTCGGTCTCGACGCGGTCGCGGCGCAGCGCGCGCATCGTCGGCCCGTCGGTGCCCGGCGCGCGGCCCAGGCCCAGATCGATGCGGCCCGGATACAGCTCGGCCAGCGTGCCGAAGGCCTCGGCCACCACCAGCGGCGCATGGTTGGGCAGCATGATGCCGCCCGAGCCCACGCGGATCGTCCGCGTACTGCCCGCGATGTGCCCCACCAGCACGGCCGTGGCCGAACTCGCGATGCCCGGCATGTTGTGGTGCTCGGCCACCCAGTAGCGCTGGAAGCCCAGCGCCTCCACGTGCTGCGCCGTGCGCACCGCCAGCGCCAGTGCATCGGCCACGCTGCCGCCCTCGCGCACCGCCACCAGGTCCAGCATCGACAGCGCCGGACGCCCGCCGGAACCGGCAGTGCCCGGCGAGGGAGCAGCGGGCACGGAAGAGGAAGGCGGCAGTGGGGCGGTGGTCGTCGTGGAAGTCATGCGATCCATTGTGCGGCGACGCCAAAACCGCTGTGGCCATGCGGTCAAGCAGCCTTGCGAAAGGCGCAGTTGCGATTGGTTTATCAAATTTTGAGAATCAATGATGTCATTTAGAATGGGTTCAACGCGACAGTACGGCGTGTCCGGTGATAAGGCCGGATCGCCGTTCCACTACTCTTTCGTTCCACCCTGCCTGCCACCATGGGATTCTTCAGCCGGCTGTTCCAGCCCCGGACCGACGGGCGTCCCGTGCAGGACGACTGGACCTCGCTGCCCCAGGACAGCCGGGCCAGCGAACTGGTCCTGTTGAGCGACGAGGCCGCCAAGCTCCTGGCCGAGGTCGACATCGACGCGGCCATTGCTGGCCAGGCCCGCTGGCTGCCGTGGCTGGAGCAGGTGCTGCTGCACGGCGCCCGCGACGAGCGCCTGCGCCCCGACGCCATCCGCGACGACACCCGCTCCGAACTCGGCCAGTGGCTCCGTGGCCCGGGCCGCACCGCCCTGGGGCACCTGCCCGCCTTCGACATGATGGCGCGCCGCCACCGCTACTTCCACCAGCAGGCGGCGGACGTGGTGCAGTACGCCGAGGCCGGCGACGAACGCCTGGCGCAGCAGGCCTTCAAGAGCTGCCGGCACGCGTCGCGGCAGGTCGTGATGCTGCTGCAGGAGCTCAAGCGCGGGCTGGCGCGGGGCGTGCAGGTGGGAAGGCCTGCTGCGGGCACGGGCCCGGCATCCGGCATGGACGCGGACGCGAACCCGGACGCCGTGCGTGGAGCGCGCCGGGGCTGAACGCCCTACCGCTGCTGCTGCTGCTGCTGCTGCCGCATCGGCATGCGGTCGATCTCGTCGAACACCGCCTGCAGATCGACGCCGGCGCCTTCTTCCCGCATCTTGACGCCTCCGTCCTTGCCCACGAGGACGAACGTGGCGGGCCCCCGGGCGTCCAGCTGCAGCGCCCGCAGCATCGCCGCGGTGCGCCCGGGCCCGAGCGGCTCCCCGTTGCGGCGGCCCTCACCGCCCACGACGGTGAAAAGCGCCATGTCGCGCTCCCGGAACGCCTCGCGCGCCGCGGTTTCCTTCAGCGTGGCCCGCATCTTGGCGAGCAGGGGATCGCTTTCCTGTGGCACCACGACGACGATGGGGCGTGTCTCCCAGCGCTCGGCGTCGAGGGGGTTGGTGGCGTCGGTGCCTGCGGCAGCGGCCATGGCGGCGCCAGCGGGGAGGGCGAGGCAGAGGGCGGCGAGGGTGGGGCGGGGGTTCGGCATGGACACAGTGTGCGAAGGGCGGGGCACGCCGTGCGTCGGACACCTGCGCAAAGACGCTGGAATTCTTCTAAGCCCTGCCTAAGCTCCCTCTAAGCCCGCCCTAAGTCTCCTTCCCCACACTCCGGTCCATGCCACAACCCTCCCTGAAAGGCTTGCCATGAACCAGATCCTCTCCACCCCCCGCCGCCTCACCCTCGCCCTCGTCGTGGCAGGCGCCATGGGGGCGACGGGCGCGGGGCTCGTCACCAATCTGCATTCGAGCCATGCGGCGCAGCCGCCCGCGGCCTCGGTAGCCGCCGCTGCCGCCCCCGCCGGGTATGCCGGCGTGACCGCCCCGGATTTCGCGCAGATCACCGCGCAGAACGGCCCGGCGGTGGTGAACATCAGCGTCACCGGGACGACCAAGACCTCGTACAACGGCGGCGGCAGCGACGATGACGACGACCAGACTCCGTCCGCGCAGCGCCAGCCGCATGGTGGCCCGCAGGGCATGGACCCGAACGATCCGTTCTTCGAGTTCTTCCGCCGCTTCGGCATGCCGGGCATGCCCGGTGCGGGCGGCGGCCGCATGCCGCAGCGCGAGGTGCCGATGCGCGGCGAGGGCTCGGGCTTCATCGTGAGCCCGGACGGCATCATCCTGACGAATGCCCACGTGGTGAAGGACGCCAGCACGGTGACCGTGAAACTGACCGACCGGCGCGAGTTCCGCGCCAAGGTGCTGGGCTCCGATCCCAAGACGGACATCGCCGTGCTGAAGATCGACGCGAAGGACCTGCCGGTGGTGCACCTGGGCGACACGAAGAAGCTCGCGGTGGGCGAATGGGTGCTGGCCATCGGCTCGCCGTTCGGCTTCGAGAACAGCGTGACGGCGGGCGTGGTGAGCGCCAAGGGCCGTGCGCTGCCGGACGACAGCTTCGTGCCCTTCATCCAGACCGACGTGGCGGTGAACCCCGGCAATTCCGGCGGCCCGCTGTTCAATTCGCGCGGCGAGGTGGTGGGGATCAATTCGCAGATCTACAGCCGCTCGGGCGGCTACCAGGGCGTGTCGTTCGCGATCCCGATCGAGGTGGCCGAGCGGGTGAAGGAGCAGATCCTGGCCACGGGCAAGGCCAGCCATGCGCGGCTGGGCGTGTCGGTGCAGGAGGTGAACCAGGCGTTCGCCGATTCGTTCCAGCTCGACAAACCCGAGGGCGCGCTGGTGGCGGGCGTGGAGCCCGGCGGCCCCGCCGACAAGGCCGGGCTGAAGTCGGGCGACGTGATCCTGCGCATCAATGGCCAGCCGATCGTGGCCTCGGGCGATCTGCCGGCCTTCGTGGGCCAGTCCGCGCCCGGCACCACGGCGCGCATGGAAGTGTGGCGCCACGGCAAGCCGGAGGAGCTGACCGCGACGCTGGGCGATGCCAACGACAAGCCGGCCAAGGTGGCGAGCGCCGACAAGGCGGTGGGCAAGGGCCAGCTCGGCCTGTCGCTGCGGCCGCTGCAGCCGGAGGAGCGCCGCGAGGCCGGCGTGAGCGGCGGCCTGCTGGTGGAAGAGGCGCGCGGCCCGGCCGCCGTGGCGGGGGTGGCCCCGGGCGACGTGCTGCTGTCGATCAACGGCACGCCCGCGCAGAGCATCGAGCAGGTGCGCGCCGCGATGGCGAAGGCGGGCAAGTCGGTGGCGCTGCTGATCGAGCGGGACGGCAACAAGATCTTCGTGCCGGTGCCGCTGGGCTGACGTGATCCGGCCCGAGCCGGCCGGACTGCGGGGGGGGCCATGCCCCTGCGCTCCGGCCGGTTCCTGCGCTGGAAGGGCGTCGCTGCCGCTATCCTTGGCGCATGCCGCCGAGCCCGCCGGCCCGTCGTAGCGGCGCCGCTCCTTCTGAACCGCATCGCCCCCAACCACCCCCTCGTTCCGGAGACCGAACCATGCGCCTGCTGCTGGTGGAAGACGACACGATGATCGGCGAGTCCGTGTACGACCTGCTGCGCGCCGAGCACCATGCGGTGGACTGGGTGCGCGACGGCGACATGGCGGACACGGCGCTGCGCACGCAGACCTACGACGTGGTGCTGCTGGACCTGGGCCTGCCGCGGCGCGACGGCCTGGAAGTGCTGCGCGACCTGCGCGCGCGCAAGGACCGCACGCCGGTGCTGGTGGCGACGGCGCGCGACGCGGTCGCCGAGCGCGTGCAGGGCCTCGATGCCGGCGCCGACGACTACGTGCTCAAGCCCTACGAGCTGGACGAGCTGCTGGCACGCATCCGGGCGCTGGCGCGGCGCGCGGCCGGCCGGGCCGAGCCGGTCTACGAGCACAAAGGCGTGAGCATCGATCCGGCCACGCGCGAGGTGGCGGTGAACGGCGAGCCGGTGGTGCTGTCCGCGCGCGAGTGGGCGGTGCTGGAGCCGCTCATCGCGCGCCCGGGCCGCGTGCTCTCGCGCGCGCAGCTCGAAGAAAAGCTCTACAGCTGGAAGGACGAGATCAGCAGCAATGCGGTCGAGGTGTACATCCACGGGCTGCGCAAGAAGCTCGGCGCGGAGCTGGTGCTGAACGTGCGCGGCGTGGGCTACATGGTGCCCAAGGCATGAGCGGGCCGGCCGCCGGTGAACCCGGAGGGCGTGCCACGGCGCGCGGCCGCCCGCAGGGCCGCTGGACGGACCGCCTCGCCGCACGCGCGCCGCATTCGCTGCGCGCGCGGCTGCTGTGCTTTCTGCTCGTGGCGATCGTCTGCGCCGCGCTGCTGCAGTTCGCGCTCGCCTACCGCTCGGCACTGGCCGAGGCGGACCAGATTTTCGACTACCACATGCAGCAGACGGCGATGGCGCTGCGGCCGGGCGTGCCGTCGATGCCCGAGCGGGCGCAGGAGGCGCAGTCGCAGGAGGACGAGAGCACCGAGTTCGTGGTGCAGATCTGGTCGACCGACGGGCTGCGGGTGTTCGAATCGTCCGTGGGCGCGGCGCTGCCGCAGCGCGCCGTGCTGGGTTTTTCGAACGTGCATGCGCGGGGCACGGTGTACCGGGTGTTCTCGGTGCAGACCCGCACGCAGGTGATCCAGGTCGCCCAGGACATGGCGGCGCGGCGCGCGATGGCGCGCGACCTGGCGCTGCGCACGGCCGGCCCGATCGCGCTGCTCGCACCGCTGCTGGCGCTGGCCGTGTGGTGGGCGGTGAGCGGCTCGCTCGCGCCCGTGGAGCGCGTGCGCCGGCAACTGGCGAAGCGCCAGGCCGACGACCTGTCGCCCGTGAACGCGGGTGCGCTGCCCGACGAGGTGCGGCCGATGGTGGACGAGCTGAACCTGCTGTTCGAGCGCGTGCGGCAGGCCTTCGAGGCGCAGCAGCATTTCGTGGCGGATGCGGCGCACGAACTGCGCTCGCCGCTCGCGGCGCTCAAGCTGCAACTGCAGGGCCTGCAGCGCGCCGGCACCGAAGAGGCGCGTGCCGTGGCGGCCGGGCGGCTCGCGGCCGGCATCGACCGCGCCACGCGCCTCGTGGAGCAGTTGCTGGCGCTGGCGCGGCAGGAGGCCAGCGCCGCCGCGGGCGCGCCGCCGGAGCGCGTGGCCCTGGCCGACCTGGCCCGCCAGGCGGTGGCCGATGCAGTCGCCGCCGCGCAGCAGAAGGACATCGACCTGGGCCTCGCCACCGCGGACGCCGCACCGGTGCGGGGCTATGCGGAGGCGCTGCGCATCCTGCTGCGCAACCTCGTGGACAACGCCGTCAAGTACACACCGCCCGGTGGCGTCGTGGACGTTCACGTGCGCGCGGTGGACGGCGGCGCGGAACTGGTGGTGGAGGACAGCGGCCCCGGCATCGCCGAGGACGACCGCGAGCGCGTGCTCGGCCGCTTCTACCGCGCACCCGCGCCCGAGGGCGCGGCGCCCGTCGCCGGCAGCGGACTGGGCCTGGCGATCGTGCAATCGATCGCGCGGCTGCACGGTGCCTCGGTGGCGCTGGACGCCTCGCCGCGGCTGGGCGGACTGCGGGTCGCGCTGCGGTTCGGTGCGCTTGCGCAAGCGGCCGGGGGCGCGGGCCGGGACGGCGGAGGCGGCGCTTGACGCGCTTCGCGCTGCTGTCGGGCCTGGGCCATGCGGTCTTCGTGGCCGTGGGCCTGCTGATCTACGTGATGGCGACGCGCATCGGCCGCCAGCGCCGGCATCCTTCGGCGGCGATGGGCTGGGTGCTGGCCATCGTGGCGTTCCCCTACGCGGCGGTGCCGCTGTTCCTGATGTTCGGCTCGCGCAAGTTCATGCGGCCGCAGCGCCGCGCGGCGGGCATGCTCGCGGCCGGCCCGGCCTTGCCGCCACCATCTGCCGACGTGCCGGGCCCCGCCTGGGCCACACGGATGCTGGCGGGCATGGAACTGGCGCCGCCGGTGCGCAACGCGCGCACCGTGTTCCACGCCCAGGGCGCGCAGGCGTTCGACGGCCTGCTGGCCACGGTGGCCTCGGCGCGCCACAGCCTGGATGTGTGCACCTTCGTGTTCGGCGACGACGAGGTGGGCCGGCGCGTGGCCGAAGCGCTGCAGGCCGCCGCGCGCCGCGGCGTGGCCGTGCGGCTGCTGCTGGACGCCGTCGGCAGCCTGGGCATGCCCGCCGACCTGCGCCGCGCCTTGAAAGAAGGCGGCGTGCAGGTGCGCCGCTTCATGCCGCTGCTGCACAACCCGCTGCGCGGCCACACCAACCTGCGCAACCACCGCAAGCTGGTGGTGGCCGATGGCGAGCGGCTGTGGAGCGGCGGCCGCAACCTGGCCTGCGAATATTTCCTCGACCGCCCGGGCCTGCCCGCCTGGATCGATTTGAGCTACGAGATCGAAGGCCCGCTCGCCCTGCAGGCCGCCGCGCAGTTCGCCGCCGACTGGCAGGCCGCGAGCGGCCGCATCGCCCGCGCCGTGCTGCCGCGGCCGCTGCGGCCCGGTCCGGCGGCAGGCGTTCCCGCGCAGTGGGTGCCGAGCGGCCCCGACCATGCGGACGACACCGTGCACGCGCTGCTGGTGGCGGCGGCCTACCACGCCGAGGAGCGCATCGTGGCGGTGACGCCGTATTTCGTGCCGGACGATGCGCTGCTCGACGCCTGGTGCCTGGCCTGCCGGCGGGGCGTGCAGGTGCGGCTGCTGGTGCCCGCGCGCTCCAACCACCGCCTGGCCGACTGGGCGCGCGCCCGTGCGCTGCGCGAGCTGGCCCAGGCCGGGGCCGAGGTCTGGCTGGCGCCGGGCATGGTGCATGCGAAAGCCGTGGTGATCGACGATGCGCTGGCGCTGTCGGGGTCGCTCAACCTCGATGCGCGCAGCCTGTTCCTCAACTACGAAGTAATGACCGCCTTCTACGGCCCGGACGAGGTGCGGTGGCTCGCCGGCTGGTGCGGTGCGCAGATCGCGATCGCCCGGCGCTTCGAGGCGCGTTCGCCCTCGTGGCCGCGCGACATCGCCGAGGGCGTGGTGCGGGCCGTGGGGTTCCAGTTGTAAGCCGCCCGGCTACAGCACCAAGAACGCCGCCGCCGCCACCGCCGTGGGCACGCTCGCCCCGAGCAGCAGGCCGAGGGCTCCCACGCTGCCGCCTGCGAAGCCCGGCTTGAGCAGCGCCACGCCGGCAGGGTTCGGTGCGTTGGCGATCACCGTGAGCCCGCCGCCGGCCACGGCCCCGGCCACCAGCATGTACTGGGCCTGGGGCGTGATGCCGTCGATGAGCGAGCCCAGGTAGGTGAGCGCGGCGTTGTCCGTCACGGCCGTGAGGCCCAGTGCCCCGAAGAACAGCGCGAGCGGCTCCAGCGCCGAGACGATCGGCTGCAGCCACCAGCGCTGCAGGCCGCCCAGCACCACCAGCCCGGCGAGGAAGAACGCCACCAGCAGCGCTTCCTTCAGGATCAGCCGGCTCTGGTGCCGCGCGTAGGCCTGCGTGAAGCCGAGGAACATCAGGAACAGGCCCAGGAAAACCACGGGGTGGTGCGCGGACAGCACCACGCCGGCCAGCAGCGCGATGTGCACCAGGGCGACGGACTTCGGGACGGGCCCGTCGTGGCGGCCGTGCGGCGCGTGGTGGGCATGGTCTGCGCCCTGGTCCTGGCCGCGGGCATGGGCGTGCGCGTGGGCGCGCTCCGCGGGCCGGGCCGTGGCGCGGCCGTGCGCGAGATGCGGGCGCAGCATCCAGGCCGCGAGCGTGGCATTGCACGCCACCGCCAGTGCCGCCTTCCACCCGAAATGCGTGAACATGTACGCACTGTCCCAATGCCAGGTCGCGGCCACCATCAGCACCGGCGGCGCCGCGTAGGCGGTGAGCGTGCCGCCGATCGACACGTTCACCAGCAGCACGCCGAGCGCGAGGTATTTGGCGCGCTCCGGGATCGCGCGGCGGAACGCCACGGGGGCGAGCAGCAGCGCAGCGAGCGTCATCGCCGCCGGCTCGGTGATGAGCGACCCCAGCAGCGGCACCACCGACAGGCCCAGCCATGCCAGGGCCACGGGTTGTGCGACGGGCAGCAGCCTCGCGAGCGCGCCGACCGTGCGGTCCACCGTGTCCAGGATCGGGCGCGACGCGGCCACCACCATCACGACGAACACGAACAGCGGCTCGGTGTAGTTGCGCGATTCCGCATAAGCGAGCGCAGTGCCGCCGCCCTGCAGCAGCGCCAGCGCCGCGATGAGCACGATGGCCCAGAAACCGAACACCACCTCGACCTCGCCGAGCAGGTGGAACAGGCCGGCATGGCGCGGGAACCGGCGTGAGAGCCGGTCGAATTGCGATGCGGAGAAGGTGTGCAGCAGCGCGACCGCGAAGAGCGCGGCGGCGACGGTTTGAGCGAGGGGAGTGTCCACGGGGATTGATGGGTCAGGCAGGGGCCGCGTGGCGGCCCCGACCAGCGCGACGATCTGCCGTCCCGCCCGTCGGCGCGCGTGCGCCTGCCCGGACAGGGCCACCCCTTGGAAGCGGAGTTTACCTGCCCGCTGCCGGCCGCCGGGGGCCGCCCGGCCGCGGGCTTTTCCGGCCCATGGCGCAGGCAGGAAAAGCGGGCAGGCCGGGCCTCAGGCGCGCAGTGCCGTGCGCAGGCGCTCGCCCGCGTACGCCTGGGCCTGGCGGGCCTTCTCCAGCACCGCGGCGGCGCCGAAGAATTCGTGCGCCACGCCTTCGTAGTCGCGGCGCTCCACCGGCACGCCGGCATCGCGCAGCGCATCCTCCAGCTTCGCCCCGTCGTTGCGCAGCGGATCGATGCGGGCGTTGATGATGGTCACGGGCGGCAGCCCGGCCAGCGGCGCATCGATGAGCGACAGGCGCGGGTCGGCCAGATCGTCTTCGGAGCGCACCAGGTGGTCCACGAACCATTTCACCATGGCGCGGTTCAGCGGCTTGGCGATGGCGTTTTCCAGGTACGACTCGGTGTTGAGGCTGGTCTGCGCGACCGGGTACACGCTCAGCACGTGGCGCGGCGGGGTCAGGCCGGCGTCGCGCGCGGCGACGGCCGTGGCCACGGCCAGGTTGCCGCCGGCGCTCTCGCCCGCCAGCGCCAGCCGCTCCGGATCGCCGCCGAGCGTGGACGCATTCGCGGCGACCCAGCGGTAGGCGGCGAGTGCGTCGTCCCATGCGGCGGGGAAGCGGTGCTCCGGCGCCTGCCGGTAGTCGACCGAGACGACGATCGCATTCGCTTCACGGGCCAGGCCGCGCGCGCCGCCGTCGTAGACCTCCTTGTTGGCGATCACCCAGCCGCCGCCGTGGAAGTACAGCACCACGGGCAGCGGGCCGGGAGTTCCCTCGGGCGTGTAGACCGTGGCCGGCAACGGGCCGGTCGCCCCGTCGACCGTAGTCTGCGTGGCGTGCACGCCCGGCACCAGCTGCGCCGGGTCGGTGGGACGGCCCTGTTCGCGCAGCAGGTGGTTCACCGCGTCGGCCACGGTGGGCTGGCGGCGGGCCTCGGCCACTTCGAGCTTCTCGATGGCCTTGGGGCCGAGCGCTTCGTGCGCGCGGGCTAGTGCCAACTGGTCGTCGTCGGCGCGCACGGCGGCCACGGCGTTCGAGAGGGCATTCAGGATGGGGTTCGGCTTGCCGTGGTCGTCGTCGCTCATGGTGGTCCTTGGTAGGTTGGGGAAGAAGGAGGAAAGCGTGGCAAGGTGGTGTGTGCATCAGCCCGGCCGTGCCACCAATGTAGGCAACGCGACCGTGGCGGCTTGTGGGACGGGCGCCCGGTGCTGCGTGGGCGCAGCGGTGGATGGCGGTCCCCACCGGCCGGGCAGGCCGCCGCTGCCAGTGCGTCGGGTCGCCGGCCGACACGGCAGAGCCGGCGGCCGGGCGATGCTCGGGCCCTGAAATCCACCACTGCAGGAGATGCACATGTCCATGAACAAGACCCTCGCCGCCCTCGCCGCCGCTGCCGCCGTGCTGGCCACCCCTCTCGCCCATGCCCAGGTCGGCAAGGCCGCTTCGGAAGCCGCCGATTCCGCCGAGCACAAGATCGACCAGAAGCGCGCCGAGAACGACGCCAAGCACAGCGGCCCCGTGGGCAAGGCCGTCAACAACGTGAAGGCCGACTACCACAAGAACCGCGCGCACCATTCCAAGGAAAAGGCCAAGGAGTCGTTGAAGAAGTCCACCGATTGAGGTGGCGTGGCGGCACCGCTTCACCTGATGAACTGCCGCTGTGGAGGCCGCGCAAACTCTGAAAAGCATGCTTGGCATGCGCGGTGGCTGCGTGCTGAACTTCTCCGACCGCAGCTTCGGCGACTTCTTCGACGAGCACCGGTCGAGATCGACGCCAAAGGCTGCCGGGCGCGGGGCACGTTCAAGGCCAAACCGCATGCGCACCCATTGAACTGGACGCGAACCATGTGGTCTGCCGCGTCATCGGTGGCCTGATCGACTACGCCACCGACGACAGCTTCTTCGGTGATGGGTGAGCGCTTGTAGCCCGCAAATCCACTATAATGCGCAAATCATTTTATGTGGGTGGCCCGTCATTTCGGAGTTGCCCCAGCAGGGGGGGAAGTTGAAAAATCATTCACCAGCCGTTCAGGGTGGAGTGAAAGCGCTTGTCGGTTTTCTTTGCGCCATCGGGTGGCCGGCGGCGCAGGCTGAATCTGACAATTCGGCGTTCGTTTATTCATCGCAATCGAACTTCACGTCAGATTACGTCTGGCGTGGTTTGTCCCAAACGTGGGGCAAGCTGGCATTGCAGGCTACACTGTCGGCATCGCACCGGTCGGATGCGGATGCGAGTTTTTTCGGGTCCAGCGTCAGCGATAAATCCATCCCCGACGCGGCACTGGGAACCGATCTTACGCTCGGCGATAAAGCCGCGGCGGGTCACGTTGAGTTCGATACGGGTGGTGTGTTGACCATCTGTCCGGGATCGAACTACGCCAACACCTCTGCTTCGCCCCAATGCAAGCCCTTAGTGCCGACGTCGGTGGAGCTGTTCCTGGGTGCGACATGGTCGGGTTTCAATGCCCGGTCGGGCTACGCCCCGACGAAGGTCGTCAGATGGAACACAAGCCACTCGGGTGTGGGTGGCATCTTCGACAGTAAGCAACCGATCGCTGACCTGACTGGCGCATTTCGCGGTGCGATCAGCGTCGAGGCCTCGCACACCTATCCGCTGAGTGACCGTTTCGAGTTGCAGGCGCTGACCTGCCGGGATGTCATTTCCTATAGTCGATTAATTAACTGGAATTACGGCCAGGTAGGAATCGATGAGGAACTGAAAAAAGGCTGGCCGCTCGGCCTTGCGGGGTGGATTACTTCCTATCCCGCAGCATTCCGGGAGTATGGGTATTTGACCGAAAATGGGCGGCACAGCACGCCCAGCCGCAATACGGCCGTTCTTTCTTTCTACAGGCAGTTGTAAGGCTGCATATCCAGCCCATAGAGATTACGGGGTGGCGCATCCGGCGCCCGGCCTCGATATTCCTGCGCCCATTGTGGACGCAACGCGTCGTCATCGCGACGTGGCGTTCCTGCCTTGCCGGATGCGTGGCCGTAGAGCGTTTTCTTCATCACGAATTTTTAGAGATTCCCATGCAGTCGTCCTTCTTTCCTTCTGTGCTCGTGCGCCCAGTGCTCCACTGCGCAAGCGCCGCCCTGTGGCTGGCCGCTTCAGCGGGCCACGCGGCCAATGGGGGCGCGACAGCGTGGCCGCCCAAGGCGAGCCCGCGCGCGAAGGTAACGGTGCCCATCGCGGCCTCGGTGCCTAAGTCTGTCCAGACCGTCCATGCGCCGGACAGCGACCCGGTGCACTACCAAGTCGTAGAAGGCACACATTTCTCCTACCGCTGCCACGACCCGTACACCTTTACCGACCGCACCGCCGCCGTGCAGGTGTGCGAGATCGATCCGGTCACGCTGGAGATCCGCTATTGGCCGGAGACAGAGGTCATCCACCTTGTGCGAGGCGAGGTGACCATCACCGAACCGGATGGGCGCACCACTCACCATGTGGCGGGCGACATTTTCGTCCTGCCCCGGGGCTTCAAGGGTGTGTGGCGCCAGTCGGGTCAATTGCTGAAGGTTGTCGTGCGCCAGCCGCTGTACTGGAAGAACTGAGGCTCGCAGGGACACACCACCATGACGATTCGTCCTGTAGGCCCTCCGGCCGCATCCCGCCCCGTCTATCTCGGCGCAGTGCGGTACGAGGCGGGCGAACTGGTCGCCCTTGAAGAGGTCGTTCCCAGCGATGCCACGCGTGCCCGCTTGCGCGACGCAGACCATGGGGCCAATACCCTGGCCCGATCCTCCCGCAGCGCTCTTGAACTGGCGCAGGCCGCGATCGAGGCCTGCCTGACGAGTGGTGCGAGGCCGCGGGAGACCATCGACGCGGTGATCCTCGCGTCGAACGGCCTGGACGCAGCCGGCGGCCTCGACCTGGCCTGGCTCGGCGAATCGAGCCGGCGCCTGGGGCTGTCGCGGGCCGTCCATTACCACGTCGGCATGGCCGGGTGCGCGGGCTTTCACTGGGCCGCGCGACTGGCTGCCAGTCTGGTTGCAGCCGACCAGTGCGGCAGCGTCCTCATCGTCACCTTCGACAAAGGAGAAGGCGCGCTGCAGCGCCTGTACGGCGAGGACACCGACTTCCCCTACCTCACCGGCGATGCCGCCGCCGCGTGCCTCGTCGGCAGCTCTCCGCAGGGTCTGGACTACCAGCTTCAAGGCAAGGTCGTCAATGTCTGGGATGGCGAGCAGGCAATCCGGCCGAGTCTGGACGCGGAAGTGGGCTGCATCCACGAGCTCCTGACGACGACCTGCGCCAGTGCCGGCCTGAGCATGGATGACGTGGACACGTTCATTACGAACAACTACTCCTTGGACATGAGTCGTCTGTACTGCCAGATCGCTGGCGTGGGCGAGGCCAAGGCGTTCACGCAGGCCATCGCCACCCACGCCCACTGCTTCGGCTCGGACAACCTCATCAACCTGCATCACGCCCAGAAACGCCTGCCGCTCACAGCCGGCCAGCGCGCGATGCTCTTCAGCGCGGGCCCGTTCCAGTGGGGCGCCTGCGTCCTGGAGAAGCTATGACCCGCGAGGACTCCATGAGGTCGACCCTGATCGACCGGTTCAACGCCGTCTGCACCCAGCACCCGGACGCCCTCGCTCTCATCTCGGACGAGGTGCGCCTCGACTACGCGCAACTGCACGCAAGGGTGGCCCGCATGGCCGGCCTCATTGAGCACCACTTCGCCGCTGCAGTGGGCCGCGCACCACGTGCGGAGGACATCGTTGCTCTCTCGCTCGACAAGGGCATGGACCTGTACGTCGCGATCTTGGCCACTTTGTGGGTGGGTGCCGGCTACGTCCCGCTCGACCCGACGCTGGCGGCCGACCTCCAGGCCCACATCCTCGACACCAGCTGCGCTGCGTTTGTGGTGACGACGTGGCCATCACCGGCCGCCGCTGCCGATCGATGCATCGACCCGCGCGACGCGGAGGCATGGGCGCCGTCCCCGTCCGCCACGCCTCGCGCGCCTGAAGATGGCTGCTACACCATCTTCACCTCCGGCTCCACCGGGCGGCCCAAGGGCGTGCGCATCACCGACCGCAACCTGTTGAACCTGGTCGACTGGATGCGGGTGGAGTTCGCGTTCGCCCCCGGCCGGCGCGTGTTGCAGTACTCGACGATCAACTTCGATGCGTCGATCCTGGACATCTTTCCGACCCTGCTGTCCGGCGCAGCCCTGTGCATCCCGACCGGAGATCAGCGCCTGTCCGCCGCCCTGCTGGAGGAGTTCTGCACTCGCCACCAGATCGACCTCGCCTTCCTGCCACCAGCTCTGCTGGGTGTGCTCGACGCCGCGCGCTTTCCGGCGCTGCGCGACGTCCTCACCGGGGGCGAGGCGTGCAGCCCCGCCGCCCTCGCGAACTGGGGAGCGGGCCGCCGTCTCTACAACCTGTACGGCCCCACTGAGTGTACGGTGCTGGTGAGCTTCAAGCCGATGGCGGCCACGACCGACCGTACCAATATCGGCCAGGCGATCCCGGGAGTGCGACTGCATGTGCTCGACGATGACTGCCAACCCGCCGCGCGCGGCGAACTGCATGTGGCAGGCGTGGCGGTGTCGTCCGGCTACGTGGGCAATGAGGTGGCGACGCAGGCCCGGTTCGTCGCGCGTCCGGCGGTCGACGAAGGGCTGCTGTACAAGACCGGCGACATCGTTGAGCGCGACAGCCACGGCGACCTCCATTTCGTCGGCCGCACCGATCGCCAGGTGAAGGTACGCGGCTACCGCATTGAGCTCGAGGAGATCGAGGGCATGCTGGTAAGACTCGGATGCCCGCAGGCGGCCGTGAAGCTGTCCTACGGCGAATTGGCGGCCTACGTCGTGCTGCCCACCGGCCAGGACATCGACGACCTGCGCCGCCGCCTCACCGAGACGGTCGGCGAGTTCAAGGTGCCATCGATCTTCCGCGCGTTCGAGCGTCTGCCGCTCAAACCAAGCGGCAAGGTGGACCACGACGCCTTACCCGACCTCTCACCCGCTGAAACGCCCATGGAGCCCACGCCCGCCGAGCCCGCGTCGGACGTCATGGTCCAGCTCGCCGCGCTGTGGAGTGACGTCCTTGGCGTGCCCGCCCACACGCTCGATGCGGGCTCGAACTTCCGCCACCTGGGTGGCACCTCCATCAAGATCGTCCGCATGCTCGGCGCGATCGAACGCCGCTTTGCGGCGCGCGTCCCGTTCGCCGAGTTTCTTCACAACCCCACCCTGGGATTCCTGTTCGCTGCCCTGCAAACCCCATGAACCTGCCCATACTGCCCAACCTGAACCACATCGGCCTGACCGTCCACAGCATCGAGAAGACGCTGGACTTCTACCGCCAGCTAACCGAAGTGGAGATCTACGAGGAATCGACGCACATTGGCGGCGACGGCGTCGGCAAGATCATCGCGGTCGACAAGCCCGACTACCACTCCTGCATGGCGCGCATCGGCAACCGCAACTTCGAGTTGATCGAGCACCACAGCTCCAAAGGACGCCATCTCTACGCGCACCACAACGACGTGTGCGGCATCCACCTGGCCTTCATGGTTCCGGACATCGACGAGGTCTTTCGTCGCGTGAAGGCGCTCGGGCTGGAGCCGACCACCGCCGAGCCCTACACCGCGCACGAACTCGGCGGCTACAAGGCGTTCTTCTTCCGCGACCTCAACGGGGTGCAGATCGAGATCGGCCAGGTCAACTGATCCGTCTATTAACCAAAGGGCACATCCATGCAAGTCATCCACTGCACCGAAACGCATCTCGACGTCCTGTCGGAGCTGTTCAACGACTACCGCATCTTCTACGAGCAACCCAGCGACATGCCGGCCTGCCGCGCCTTCATCCAGCAGAACCTGCAGCAGAACCGCTCGAAGATCTTCCTGCTGCTTGACGACGAGGGCAGGGCGGTCGGCTTCTCGCAGCTCTACCCGTCGGTGTGCTCAATCAGCATGCGGCCGTATTACTACCTGTCCGACCTGTACGTGGGCAAGTCCGCGCGTCGGAACGGGCATGCGCGCCACCTGATGAACTACATCACCGATCACTTCACGAGCCTGGGTTCGCAACGACTCACACTCGACACCGCGACCACCAACAAGATCGCGCAGGCCCTGTACGAATCGCTGGGCTACGAGCGCGAGGAGGTCTACATCACCTACCACCAGGTGCTGAAGACGCCCGCCTGAGTCGTTGACGCCGGCCGGCAAGGCCATCGCTGCCGCACCGAAGGTGCTGCAGCGATGGCGCCCACCATCCCGGCTTCCCCTTTCCGACTGTTCTCCTGCGCGCCGCAAGGCAGCGTTGTGCTTTCACCTGTCCGCGCCCGGCATCGATCAATGAACCACCGCCACATGGATACCTGCCCTGCACAGACCAGCGAGATCCTCGATCTGATCGGGATCGGGATCGGACCCTTCAACCTGGGGCTCGCGTCGTTGCTCCAACCCGTCGACACCGTGAAGGCGCGGTTCTTCGACTCCAAGGCCTCGTTCGTCTGGCACGACGGCCTTTTGCTCGAAGACTGCCATCTGCAGGTGCCGTTCATGGCCGACCTGGTCACCATGGTAGACCCGACGAGCCCATTCAGCTTCCTGAACTATCTGTGCGTCCATGGGCGCATGTACAAGTTCTATTTCTACGAGCGGTTCCAGATCCCGCGCATCGAGTACAACCGTTATTGCCGCTGGGTGGCGGGGCAGCTGGCGTCGCTGCGGTTCGGCATGGAGGTGGTCGAAGTGGTCGAGCAGGACGGGCTGTTCTGCGTCACCACCCGGGACGTGGAAAGCAACGATTTGTCGTGCCACCTCGCGCGCAATGTCGTGCTGGGTGTGGGCACCACGCCCACGGTGCCGCCGGGCATGGCGTCGTTGCTCGACGGCCAGGACTTCGTGCACTCCGCGCACTACCGCTTTGCCCGTGAACGACTGCGGGAGAAGGCAAGCATCACCATCGTGGGCAACGGCCAGAGCGCCGCCGAGTGCTTTCTCGACTTGCTGCGCCACCAGCCGCAGTGTGGCTACGAGTTGAACTGGCTCACGCGCAGCAGCGGCTTTTTCCCAATGGAGTACTCCAAGCTCGGGCTGGAGCACTTCTCGCCTGACTACACCGACCACTTCTTCCGCCTTCCCGAGGCCACGCGCCGCAACATCCTCGCCACGCAGGGCAACTGGTACAAGGGCATTTCCCTGAGCACCATCGCCGAGATCTACGACGCTCTCTACATGCGCAGCGTCGACGGCGTCGACGGCCAGGTCGTCCTGCAATCGCGCAGCCAACTCGTCCACGCCGAGCGCAGCGGGCAGGGCTGGTCGCTGTCGTTCCGCCACGTCGAGCTCGATAAGACCTTCCAGGTTCGCACTGACGCCGTCGTGCTCGGCTCCGGATACCGCCACGCGTTTCCACCCTGCATGGACAGGCTCGCCGGGGCCATCGAGGTCGACGGCGACGGCCGGCCGCTCGTGCGGCGCGACTACACGTTGCAGGCCCGCTTTGCGGGCACGGGCCAGGTCTTTGTGCAAAACGGCGAGATGCACACGCACGGCATCTCCGCGCCCGACCTCGGCCTGGGGGCCGCTCGCAACGCAGCCATCGTGAACCGGCTGACAGGCACCGACCGCTACCCCACCGCTACCCGCACCGTGTTCCAGACCTTCGGCATCGCCGAGCGGTGGCGTACCGCCGCCGGGATCCCCACATCCAACGACAGGGAGACTGCCTCCACATGAACGATCCACTAGCTCTCCATCTCGCCGCGCGGCAGAACGCGCTTCCCCCCATTCCACCATCCACGGTGCGCGAATTGGCCCGTTGCGCCGAGCTGGCCAACCAGGAACGGCTGGAGTCGAACGTCCGCTCCTACCCACGTCGCTTTCCGCTGGCGATCCAGCGCGCGCAGGGCGCGGTGGTGCAGGACACTGCCGGCCAAATCTACCTCGACTGCCTGGCTGGCGCCGGCGCACTCGCACTGGGTCACAACCATCCCGAGGTCGTGCACTCGATGGTCGAGAACCTGCAGGCCGGCTTGCCCCTGCAGACGCTGGACATAACGACGCCGGTTAAGGACGTCTTCATTCAGGAAGTGATGCGCTTTCTGCCCGTCGAATTCGCGCAGGACGCCTGCATCCAGTTCTGCGGCCCTTCCGGTGCCGACGCAGTGGAGGCCGCCATCAAGCTGGCCAAGCAGTTCACGGGTCGCAACACGATCGTCGCCTTCCACGGAGCCTACCATGGTATGACCAACGGGTCGCAGGCACTGATGGGCAACCTTGGTGCCAAGCAGCGTCGCACAGGCCTGATGGCCGACGTGCATTTCTTCCCCTTCCCCTACCACCTGCGCTGCAAGTTCGGGCAGGGCGGTGAGGCGGGTGAACAAGCGTCCATCCGCTACCTCGAGTCGGTGCTGCACGATCAGGAAAGCGGCATCGTCAAACCGGCCGCCATCATCGTCGAGCCCATCCAGGGCGAAGGCGGGGTGCTGCCCGCGTCCGTGGCCTGGCTGCGTGAACTGCGCCGCATCACGCGCGAGCTCGACATCCTGCTCATCCTCGACGAAATCCAGTGCGGCGTCGGCCGCTCAGGTCGCCACTTCGCGTTCGAGCATGCGGACATCGTGCCCGACGTGCTCGTGATGTCGAAGGCGGTCGGCGGCGGTATGCCCTTGTCCTGCCTAGTGTTCAACAAGCGATTCGACAACTGGAACCCGGGCGAGCATGCGGGCACCTTCCGTGGCAACCAGATCGCCATGGTGGCCGGCGCCACGACGCTCCGGATCATCCAGCGCGATCAACTCGCTCGCCACGCATCGCGCATGGGCAGTCTGTTGCTGGACCGGCTGATGGCCCTGCAAGCCGACCAACCGTGCATCGCCGACGTGCGCGGCAAGGGGCTGATGCTGGGAGTGGAGATCGTAGTCCCAGGCAAACAGGACGCGCTTGGCCACCCGCAGGCGGACGCCGGGCAGGCCAACCGTATCCAGCGTTCGGCGCTGCAGCGCGGCCTTATCATCGAGAAGGGCGGCCGTCATGGAGCCGTGCTGCGCTTTCTGCCACCGCTCAACATCACTGAAGAACAGGTCGACTTCGCGGCACGCGTCTTTGCGCAGGCGGTCGAAGAAAACCGGACGCCGGCATGAGCGACGAGGCCTGGTTCGACCAGTTCATCCAACTGGGCGCGGGCGGCGCGGCGCGCTACGGCGCGGCCATGCAGGTCTGCACTGCGCAACTCACCACGTTGTTCGAGCGCGTGACGGGCCCGTATTCGGGGCTGGATCCGGCGGAACTCCTGCGTCGCCTCCACGCCGTCGACTTCTCTGCCACCAGCGTGCGGCCACTGGACGACGTGCTGGAGGAGGTCAGCCGCGACATCGCCTCCCACGCCATCGTCGTCCAGCACCCGAATTGCATCGCCCACCTGCACACGCCGCCGCTCGTGAGCAGCTTGGCGGCCGAACGCTTCATCGCGGCGCAGAACCTGTCGATGGACTCGTGGGACCAATCGGGCGCGGCCACCTTCGTGGAGCAGAAGGTTGTTGGCCACCTGTGCCGGCTGTTCGGCTATCCCGACGGGGCCGACGGCGTCTTCACCAGCGGCGGCACGCAGAGCAACATCATGGCCCTGCTGATGGCGCGAGACTGGTTCCTGTGGGAGCGGTACCAGTACCGCGTCCAGCTCAACGGACTCGGGGCGTTCGCCGAGCGGCTGCGCCTCGTCGCGTCTGCCAAGAGCCACTTCACGGTGGACAAAGCGGCCTCCGTCATGGGACTCGGTCAGAAGGCCGTGGTGAAGGTGCCTGTGCTCGACGACGGCAGCATGGACGCCAACCAGATTGATGCCATCGTCGACCAACTGCTCGCCGACGGCCTGATCCCGTTCGCCCTCGTGGGCACTGCCGGAACGACCGACCACGGCGCGATCGACGACCTGGGGCGCCTCGCCGCCGTCGCCCGCCGCCACGGCATGTGGTTCCACGTGGACGGGGCCTACGGTTCCGCCCTCGTCCTCAGCGAGGAGCGGAACCGGCTGGCGGGCCTCGAGCAGTCGGACTCGCTGACGGTCGATTTCCACAAGATGTGGTTCCAGGCTGTGAGCTGCGGCACGCTGCTGCTGCGCGAGGGCACGCGCTTTCGGCACCTGCTCTACAAATCGGAATACCTCAACCGCGACACCGACGACCTGCCCAACCTCGTTGACAAGACGCTGTCCACGACGCGCCGCTTCGACGCCCTAAAGGTTTACGTGATGCTGCGCGCCGTGGGCACCGAGGTGCTGGGGCGCATGGTGGACCACTTGCTGCGGCAGACGCGCGAGGTGGCCGACCTCGTCAGATCACACAGTGGCTTCGAGCTGCTGGCGCCGCCACGCCTGTCCACGCTGCTATTCCGGTACGTGGGACCTGCGGCAGGCGGCGACATGGACGCCTTCAATCGGCGGTTGCGCGCGCACCTGCTGACCAGCGGGCATGCCGTGCTTGGTGAGACAACGATCGCGGGGCGCGCCGCGTTGAAGCTGACTCTGTTGAACCCGTGCCTGCGTATGGAGGATTTCGATTGCCTTCTCTCGGTGATCGCCGACGCAGCCGAACGCCTGGGTTAAGCCGCAGCCCACGCTCAGCCGGGATCCTGAAGCGACACTAACGACCGCGTTGGCATCAAGTACAACTCTGGCTGGAACAGAAACGTAGCCAACCGCTTGCGGTCTGACACGACGAGGAACATCTCAAGTGGAACGCATCCCAGATCCGCAACGGCTCTCGCGCTGGCAAGCCGCGCGAGTGCAATGACGGGCTATGCGATGACGGCCTTCGACGAACTGCTACCGCGCGGAACTGCCATCGTTGAGGCGGAGCCCGGTGTCTGCTGGGAGACTGGTCTTTGGCCCGAGGAAGAGCCGCACATCGCCCGTGCCATCGACCAGCGACGCCGCGAGTTCACGGCGGGCCGCAACTGTGCGCGGCGCGCTCTTGCCGCTCTCAGAGTTGCGCCTGCGGCGATCGGCGTCGGGCCTGCGGGTGAGCCGCTCTTCCCGCCCGGGGTTTCGGGCAGCATCACCCACACCGGCCAATACTGCGCGGCCGCCGTGGTCGCCAGCGAAGACATCGCGAGTATCGGCATCGACGCCGACACGCGCAGGCCCCTGCCAGCCGGAGCGGTCGACGTGATCCTGCGCCCCGATGAACGGCAGACGCTCACCATTGCGGCACCTTTCGCCGGCAAGCTGGTGTTTTGCATCAAAGAGGCGTTCTTCAAGGCATATTTCCAGCGTGCGGCACGCTACTTGGACTTTCAGGACGCTCACGTGACGTTGATGCCGTCCGAGCGGCGCTTCGAGATCCGTGTGGTGGGCGAGTACGCCGCAGCCTGGAGCCGCGAGCGCGTTTTCGGGGGCCGCTATGCGATGGACAACGCGCGGATTTACGCGGCCGTGGCGATGATGCATCGCCCATGAACTGGACGCGTGGGAACTCGTCATAGCGCGCTCCGAATCCACCAACCGACGCCGCACAGAACGGCCAGCAGGAGCTAAACGCTCAAGCTCGAGGCGCCGAGAAGGAGAAGCAAGCTCCGACAGGCGGCGCGTGCGGACGGTTGCCCTGTGGGGGGATGGGGGAGCAGAGTTCGTGCGGGGAGCTATCGTGCACTGCGCGTCTTGCGACCCGCCTTCCCCTTTGAAGAACCGGTGATGCATCCGCCAGCTTCCATCCAGTGGTCCCCTCAGCAGGAATCGAACCTGCATCTAGCGCTTAGGAGGCACTCGTTCTATCCATTGAACTATGAGGAGACGCGAGCGCGGATTGTAAGGCCCGGCGGCAAGTGTCCCCGCAGAGCGCAGGCGCCTGCCCCAGCCGTTGCGCCGATGGTTTGTGGGCTGTTCGGATATACAGTATGCTCTGCGCATGCCGTTCGATTCCCTCCTTCCCGCCCTGGCCGGCGCCATGGCCGTGTGGCTGTCGCAGGCGCGCGGAGCGCCGTGGCGGCGGTGGGCCTGCGTGCTCGGGCTGGTGAGCGTGCCGTTCTGGTTCTGGGCGGGATGGCGCGCGGGGCAGTGGGAGATGCTGGCCGTGTCGGCACTGCATGCGCTGGCCTGGCTGCGCGGCGTGTGGGTGTACTGGCTGGCGCCACGGCCGGAGCTGGATGCGCCCGCGGGGCTGGGCACCATCCAGCTGGCGCCCGGTCCGCGGCGCTGAGGTCGCGCCGCTGACGACGGTTTCGCCCGTCACGCGGCTGTCTTCCGTGCCCCGGCATCCTGATTCCTGCGGGGCGTGGCGTCCGCAGGGCGCATGGTTTTCAATCGCACCCAGCCCTACAATAGCTCGACCATGTCCACTCCCTACGAGCTGACGCCTCCGCAACTGCTGGCCATCCTGCGCGGCCGCGGGCTGGGTGCCGGCATCGCCGCGCTGAACGCGGGTGTGGGGCACCGCTACACGGGCGTCTACCGCATGGCGGGCTCCTGCCTCTACAACGTCCAGCTGCACGACAAGCTCGGCCAGGCGCGGCCCGAGGCCTTGGCGGTGGTCGAGCTGGCCGACAGCTTCTGCCAGTTCGTGCTGCGCGACGGCGGCTTGCGGATGGACAACACCCTGCACGAGGAATTCCTCGGCAACCATCGCTACCGCGGCGTGCTGCTGGCCTACCACGGCGTGCCGATCGGCGACAACGCGGGCGGGCTGTGGGGCACGCTGTGCCATTTCGATTTCGAGGAGCGCGGGCTGTCCGAGGGGCAGTACGAACTGCTCAAGGCGGCGGGCCACATGCTCTACCCGTTCGTGCGCCAGCTGCGGGGCAGCGAAGCGGCGCCGATGGAGCAGGCGCTGCCGGTGGCTGCGTCGGTGCCGTCCTCTCCACCCCCGTCGCCCGTTTCCTGACCTTCCGGCCTGTGCCGGTACCGGTGCCGGTGCCGGTGCCAATGCCGGAGCGGGCGCCCGGGGCGCCATCCGGCCGCTCAGTCGTAGCGCAGCGTGTAGATCAGGTCCACCGCGCTCTGCGCGCCCGTCTGTCCGCGCAGCGTGAGCCGCTGGGTCAGGTCGTAGAAGATGTAGAGCGTGCCCAAGGCACCTGACAGGCTGCGCTCGTAGGTCACGTACAGGTCCTTCGACAGCCGTTTGCCGAACGTGAGCGCGGCGCCCGAGGCATCTTCCCCGCTGGCGCCGGAGTTGGCACCGCGGAAGCCGATCTCGTCGAGGCCCAGGCGGTTGGCGAAGTTGCCCGCGCTGTTGTTGCCGCCGCCCCCCAGGAGCGCGAGCGCGGCCTGCTGCAGCAGCGCGGCCTCGGCGCCGCCCGCGGCGGTGCTGCGGCCCAGCACCACCCAGGAGAGCTTTTCGGCGTCGGGCAGGTCGGGGTCGGAGTAGAGCGCCACGCGCGGCGCTTTGGCGGTGCCGGTGACCTGCACGCCCGCGCGCACGCTGATGTTGGGCCGGATGGCCAGCACGTCGAGCGCGGGGTTGTCGTAGGGGCCGTTGAAGCGCGCGAGGCCGGTCTCGATGTTGAGCGCCTGGCCCCAGGCGCGGTAGCGGCCTTCCACGGTGCGCACCTCGCCGGTGATGCGGGGCGGGCCCCCGGCCACGGCCGGGCCGCGGATGTCGAGCTCGCCGGACAGGCGCGTGGTGACGCCGTGGCCCTGCAGCGCGAAATCGTCGCCCAGGTTGAAGGTGATCGCGATGTCGGGCGGCCGTGCGGCCTCCACGCGGCCGGCCTTCGCGCCCTCGCGCTGGGCGGCCTCGGCCTTGGCGCGGTCGGTGGCGGCGGAGCGCACCACCACGTCGCTGCCCAGGCTCGGCGCGCCGGCCTCGGCCAGGATGATGGTGGCGCGGTCGGCGGTGAGCTTGCCGCGCAGCGACAGCTGGCCCTGGCGCAGTTGGGCGCGCACGTCGCCCGAGACGCTGACCTGGCGGTCGGCGCGCACCAGCACCTGCAGCGCGCGCGCCTGCGCGGTGAAGTCCATCGTGATGCCCGAGCCCCCGGACGCGGCCTCCTGGCCCATGCCGGCCCACGACAGGTTGCCGGTACCGCTCAGGGTGCCGCCGTCCTTCGGGGCCGATGTGCGGTTGCCGCTGAAGCCCGCGATGCGGGTGCTGCTGCCCTGGCCGCCGCTCACGCGGAATTCGGTGATGTCGATCCGGTCGCCGCGCAGCGTGGCGCGCAGGCGGCCGTTCTGCAGATCGACGCCGTCCAGCAGCGAGCGCACGGCCAGCTGGTCCGCGGCGAGCGCGCCGCTCCAGCGCGGCGCGGCGCGCGTGCCGGAGAGCGCCACGTCGGCATCGAGCGTGCCCTGCACGCGCCATCCCGGCGGCGCCAGCGTGGACCACACGCCGATGTTCGGCAGGCGGGCGCGTGCGGTGCCGGCGAGGGGGGCGTCGGCCGGCAATTGCCAGCCCCCGTCCACCCGCGCCAGGCGCGTGGAGGCCTCGGCCTGCACCTGGCCGGCGCGTTCGCTGTCCCACTGCAGGCGGGCGCGCACGGTGTCGCCTTCGGCCTGCAGGCGCAGTTCTGCGGTGCGCACGCCCGCGGCGATGCCCGGTCCCTGGGGCGTTTCGGTGGCGTCGGCCTTGGCGGCGGTCGCCCGGCCCATGCCCATGTCGGTGCCCGTGCCCGTGCCGGCGCTGGGGCCGCTGCTGCGCACCACGGTGGCGGCCGGCGCGCTGCCCGCGAGCAGGCGCAGGTCGCCCGACGTGCGGCGCACGCTGGCGGAGGCACGCAGGGTGTCGCCCGCATCCACGTCCCAGTCGCCGTCGAAGACGAGATCGCCCTGCAGGCCCAGGCGGTCGAGTGCATCGCTGCCCTCGGCCAGCGCGCGGGCCCAGGCCATCGGCAGGCCCTGCAGCTGTCCGCGCGTGCGCAGCTGGACGGCACCGGCTTCGGTGCGTGCGAATCGGGCGGGTTCCCAGCGCAGGGTGGCTTCACCGGGCGCGGGTGCGGAGATGCGCGCCCGGCCGGCCGACGTCTCCACCAGCAGGGTGGGCGCGGTGCGCGCGGTGATGGTGAGCGGCTCGGCGAACTGCACGGTCCAGGGGCCGGGACGCTGCCCATCGCGGGCTTGGGCGCGCAGTTCGTCGATCTGGGCGCGCCACTGGCCGGCGCCGGCTGCACCGCCGGAGCCGCGCAGGCGCAGATCCAGGCGGCGCTCGTCCATGCGCGCTTCGCCGTCGAGCGACAGCGTGGCGCGCGGCACCGAGCCGGCCACCTCGGCACGCACGGCCGTGAGCCGCACGGTGGAGGGGCCTGTGCCCGTGCCCGGCCGCGGCGGCAGTGCGACCTCCCAGCGCGGTGCGGCGAGGCGGGCCTGCAGTTCGAACGGGCCGGCCGCGGTGGCGGGCGCGCCCTGGGGCTTGGCCACGAGGCCGGCCGACTGCAATTGCCCCTGCAGCGACTGCCAGCCGCCGCTCCAGCGCGCATCCAGGCGCGCCTCGCCCTGCAGCGCCGCGCCGCCGAGGGCGGTGCGCAGGCCGGGGAGGGATTCGATCCATTGCTGCATGCGCTGCGCATCGGCCACGCGCACGTCGAGCGTGCCGGTACCCGCGCGCGGCGCGATGCGGCCGTCGGCCTGTGCCGTGGCGCCTGGCAGGGTGGCCTGGAACTGGCCCTGGGCGGACTGCGCCGCCGTGTCGATGCGCAGCTGGCGTGCGCTCGCCTGCACCTGCAGTGCATCGAGCTGCAGCTGGGCGAGGGTGATCAGAGGGCCCTGCCAGGTGCCTTCGGTGGCGAGCCGGTCGATGCGCAGCGGAGCGCCCGCGGCCTGTGCAGTGCGCGTCCGCGGGCGGGCGCCGCGGGCGGCGGAAGCATTGCCGGCCGAGCGGATGTCGGCGGAGAAGCGCACCAGGGGCGCTGGCGCGGGGGCCACGTCCGTGCCGGCGGCATCGGCGGGCTTTGCGGCGGTGGTGTCGGCCGGCGCGCGCGCGGCACCGTCGCTGCGCGCACGGGCGCGGCCGGACAGCGGCGCGGCGTCCAGCGTGCTGAGCACCGCGTCGGGCCGCACGTTGCGCAACTCCAGATCGCCCTGCAGGGCCTGCGTCGCGGGCGTGAAGGCGCCTTCAAGTTCAAGGGTGCCGCCGCCGACGCGCACGGTGGCGGCGGGCACCGTCCAGCCGGCGCCGTCGAAGTCGGCACGGGCATCGATGGATTCGACCGGCAGCCGGCGCTGGTCCCACGGGCCGGGCAGGGCGTTCTGCAATTGTGCGGACAGGGCCCAGCCGGTGGCGGGCTGGGCGGCAGGGGTCGTGCCCGCGGCGGGATCGGATGCCGGGGCCGCAGTCGGCGTGGCGGGCTGCTGCTGCTGCGCTGCCGCTGCGGTCACCGGGGCGGGCGTGGCCTCGATGCGCCCGCTCAGGCGCGTCGCGGGGGCCTCGGGCCAGAGCGCGGAGACGTCCAGGGCCTGCACGTCGGCCCGGGCCTGCAGCAGCGGTTGTTTCGCCCAGGGTGCGATGCGGGCCTGCACTTGCGCCTGCATGGGCTGGGCCTCGGCGGGTGCAGCGCCGGGGGCGGCTGCACTGGCCCGGGGTGCGGCGCGGCGTGCGGCGGCGGAGCGGGCGGGCGCGGAGGCCGGGGCCGAGGCGGCGGCCGACGCAGCGGTCGAAGGTGCCGACGCCGCCGAAGCGGGCGAGCGCGGTGCTGCGGCGCCTTCCACGGCAGCGGCCTGCAGGCGGCCCGTCAGGTCCAGCCGCGCCGCGGCGGTGGCGAGGGTGCCGCGCACTTCGGCGCGGGCGGTGGCTTCCAGGTCCGCGCCGCCGCCCGGGGCGGGCGTGCGCACGACGCCGTCGGCGGTGAGTTCCAGCGCCATGGGCGCCAGCGCCTGCAGCGTGGCGCTGGCCGAGTAGCGGCCCTGGGCGAGTTCGAGGTTGTCGAGCGTGGCGCTGTGCTGCTCGCCGTCGAAGCGGTAGCGGCCGGCCACGTTGCGCACGGTGACGGGACTGGGTCCCGCCCAGGTGATCTCGTCCACGCGCAGGGGGATGTCGATGCGCAGCGGCAGCACCAGCTGCTCCAGCGGCTGGACGGGCTTATCCGGCTCGGGCTCCGCCGCGGGGTGCGGCGTGGCGATGACGCGGGCGGCATGCACTTCGCCCAGCGTGAGTTCACGGTGCAGCAGCGGCGGCAGGCTCCAGCCGATGCGCGCGTCCTGCACTTCCACCGTGAGGGTCGGGCTGCTCCAGCGCAGCCAGCCGATCTGCCCGCCGGCCCGCACGGAGCCGGACACGTCGCGGGTTTCGAGGGACTGGCCGGCGGGCAGATAGCGGGCCGCCTGCGTGAGCGCGGTGGCCAGGGAGTTGCCGGTGCCGCTCCACCACCATGCGGCAGCGAGCACGGCCAGCACCAGCGCGAAGAGACCGGCGATCGTCCAGAGCACGGCGCGCAGGGCGCGCCGCCGGCGGGGGCGGGGCTTGGGAGCCGCGGCGGCGGCGTAGGGGTTCGGTGTCTGGTGCGTGGCCATCGGGTCGCGGAAAAATCGGTCGGGTGCCGGTCAGAAGCTGAAGCCCAGGCGCAGGTGCAGCCGCAGGGCCTTGGCCTGCACGCCGTAGGCGACGTCGGCCTGCAGCGGCCCCACGGGGCTGCGCCAGCGCAGGCCGGCGCCCACGCCCACGCGGGGATCGAAGTCGCCCCAGCGGTCGGCCACGGCGCCGGCGTCCACGAAGACGGCGGTCTCGAAATCGGTGCGGTTGCCGCGCAGCTCGATCGGGCGCTGCCACTCCACGCTGCCCACGGCCAGGTAGCGGCCGCCGTAGAGGGTGTCGTTCTCGGTGCGCGCGCCGATCTTGCGGTAGCCGTAGCCGCGCACGGTGGTGTCGCCGCCGGTGAGGAACAGTTGGGTGACGGGAATGTCCGCGCCCTGGCGCGCGATCACCGCGCCGCCTTCCGCGCGCAGCGAGAGCCGGCTCGATCGGATGACGCCCTCGCCCATGTCCACGCGGCCCATGGGCACGAACGATTGCCAGCGCACGCGCGTGCGCACGAACGGCTCGCGCTCGGGCCGCAGCGTGGTGCCCACCCCGAGTTCCGCCGCGATCCCGTAGCCGCGCGTGGGCGAGGTGTCGTTGTTGAAGTAGCGGCCCGTCCAGCCGTAGTTGGCGGTGATGGCGTTGCTGGAAGGGGGCGCCGACGGGCCGCGGCTCTTGGAGTCGTCGTACTGCAGGAAGTAGCTGCGGTCGATGTGCCCGGCGCTCTTGGTGCGGCCGCCGCGCAGGCGCACGCTGTCGGTGTCGTAGCTGCCGGTTTCCTCGCGCTGCAGCTGCGCGCCGCCGAACCAGCGCCAGCCGTCCTCGTTCGGCAGATCCGTCCATTCGGTGGACAGCAGCCGCGTCTTCTGGTCGATGGTGATCTTGCTCACCGCGCGCCAGCCGATGCCGGGCAGGCGGTTGTGGATGTGGTCGAGGCTCAGGCGCGCGCCGGTGTCGGTGGAGATGCCCACGCCGAACACCACCTTCTGCAGCGGCGCCTCGCGCACCTGCGCCGTGACGGGCGCGGCCTGCGGATCGGTGCCGTCGGTATCGAGCGTGAGGAACACCGCGTCGTAGTAACCGCTGCTCGCCAGGCGCGCCTGGGCGTCGAGCAGCGCGGTCTCGGAATATTCGGAGCCCGTCGGCAGGCGCGCGATGCGGCGCGCGCCGTCGGGGGCGTAGCGCTGGGCACCCTGCACGCGCAGCGCGCCGAAGCGGTAGGGCGGCCCGGGCGCGTAGGTGACGCCGAGCTTCGCCTCGCTGCGGTCGGCGTCGATTTCGGCACGGCTCGTGTCGATGCGCGCGGTGGGATAGCGCCGCGTCTGCAGCTGGCGCAGGCCATCGGCCTTGGCCCCGTCCCAGGCGTCCTGCGTGAAGGGCTGGCCGGGCGGCAGCGACCAGGAGCGCTGGATGCGTTCCTTGCGGCGCGCGAACTCCGGGGAATCGGCCTCCGGGCCGGTGAAGGCGATGTCGGCGCTCGCGATGCGCGTCTGGGGGCCGGGATCGACGTCCACGGTGATGGCGCGCGGCGCGAGACCGCCGGGCGTCTCTTTCAGCGCGATGGTGAGCGTGGGGCTGAAATAGCCCATGGTGCCGAGCAGTTCGCGGGCATTGGCGTCGGCCGCGCCGAGCAGGCGCGAGAGCTCGCTCGCCTGCAGGCCGGGCAGCCTGCGGAAGCGCTGCAGCTCCATGTGCCGCGTGAGCAGATCGCGCACGGCAGCGGGGCCCTGCACTTCGAGCGTGAAGGCCTCGGCGCCCTCGCCGGCAACGCCGGCGTCGGATGCGAGGGTGGAGGTGTTGTCGTCGCTGTCCGCCTTGTCGCGGGCGCCGGGCAGCAGGCTGCAGCCCTGGAGCGCCACGAGACTCAGAAGCAGCAACGCCGGCCAACGGGCCGGCGCTGTGGTCAGGCTGGGCATGCGGCTTATTTTGACAGCAGCCGCATGGTCTCCTCGAGCCCTTTGAGGGACAGCGGGTACATCCGACCCCCCATCAGCTGTAGGATGAGGTCGATACTTTGCCGGTACTGCCACACGCCCTGGGGTTCGGGGTTGATCCAGGCGTGTTTCGGGAAGGCGTGAGTGAGCCGCTTCAGCCACTCCGCGCCGGGCTCCTCGTTGTGGTATTCGACGCTGCCGCCGGGCTGCACGATCTCATAGGGGCTCATGGTCGCATCGCCCACGAAGATCAGCTTGTAGTCGCGGTTGTACTTGCGGATGATGTCCCAGGTGGGGAACTTCTCCGCGAAGCGGCGCCGGTTGTTCTTCCACATATAGTCGTAGACGCAGTTGTGGAAGTAGTAGAACTCCAGGTGCTTGAATTCGCTCTTGACGGCGGAGAACAGCTCCTCGACCCGCTGGATGTGTTCGTCCATGGTGCCGCCCACGTCCATCAGCAGCAGCACCTTCACGTTGTTGTGGCGCTCCGGCACCATCTTGATGTCCAGCCAGCCGGCGTTGGCGGCGGTGCTGCGGATCGTGCCGTCCAGGTCCAGCTCCAGCTCGTTGCCCTCGCGCGCGAAGCGCCGCAGCCGGCGCAGGGCGACCTTGATGTTGCGGGTGCCCAGCTCCTGGGTGTCGTCGTAGTCGCGGTAGGCGCGCTGCTCCCACACCTTCACGGCGCTCTTGTTCTTGCCGGCGCCGCCGATGCGCACGCCCTGCGGGTTGTAGCCGCCGTGGCCGTAGGGGCTGGTGCCGCCGGTGCCGATCCACTTGCTGCCGCCCTCGTGGCGCTCCTTCTGCTCCTCCAGCCGTTTCTTCAGCGTCTCCATGAGCTCGTCCCAGCCCATCTTCTCGATGGCGGCCTTCTGCTCGGGCGTGAGCTCGCGCTCCAGGATCTGGCGCAGCCAGTCGGCGGGCACTTCCTTGCGGAAGTCGGTGACCATCTCCACGCCACGGAAGTAGGCACCGAAGGCACGGTCGAATTTGTCGAAGTGCTTCTCGTCCTTGACGAGCACGGTGCGCGCGAGGTGGTAGAAGTCGTCGAGGTTCCAGCCGTCCTCGGATTTCGGGCCGACGACGCCCGCCTCCAGCGCCTCCAGCAGGGCGAGGTATTCCTTCACCGACACCGGCAGCTGGCCGGCGCGCAGCGCGTAGAAGAAGTCGATCAGCATGCCGGTGCGTCCTTCGTTGCTTTCTTGCGTGCGTGCGTGCCGCGTCAGGCCGCCGCAGCGCCCGCGCCTGCCGCCGTCGCCGCCGTCGCCGTGTGGCGCTCCAGCAGGTAGAGCAGGTGGGCTTTCGTCTCGGGCCATTCGCCGGCGCGCAGGCTGTACATCACGGTGTCGCGGATGGTGCCGTCGCGGCGCAGCGCGTGGCCGCGGAGCACGCCGTCCTTCTTCGCGCCCAGGCGCTCGATGGCGCGCTGCGAGGCGAAGTTGAAGTTGTCGGTGCGCCAGCCCACGACGTGGCAGCCCAGCGTGTCGAACGCATGGCCCATCATCAGCAGCTTGGCGGTGGTGTTGACGTGGGTGCGCTGCACGCGCCGGGCATACCACGTCCAGCCGATTTCCACGCGCTTCACGGCGGGCAGGATGTCGTGGTAGCTGGTGGTGCCCAGCACTTCGCCGCTGGCCGCTTCGACCACCGCGAAGGCGAAGCGGTGGCCCTGGGCCCGGCCTTCCAGCGCGGCCTCGATGTAGGCGCGGGTGTTCGCGGGCTCGGGCACGGAAGTGACGCGCAGCGTCCAGAGCTGGCCGTCGGCCGCCGCGGCGGCGAGGCCCGCCTCGTGGGAGAGCGCGAGCGGCTCCAGGCGGATGCCGCGGTCCTGCAGGATGACGGGTTCGACGAAGGCCATGGCGTCAGCCTCCGGTTCAGCGATTGCGCTGGTTCATGAACACCAGCTTCTCGAACAGGCTCACGTCCTGTTCGTTCTTCAGCAGCGCGCCCACGAGCGGCGGGATCGAGACCTTGTCGTCCGCGCTCTGCAGGGCCGAGAGCGGGATGTCTTCCGCCACCAGCAGCTTGAGCCAGTCGATCAGTTCGCTGGTGGAGGGTTTCTTCTTCAGGCCCGGCAGGTTGCGCACGTCGTAGAAGGTCTTCATCGCCGCCGTGAGCAGTTCGCTCTTGAGCGTGGGGAAGTGCACGGCCACGATCTGGCGCATGGTGTCCGCATCGGGGAAGCGGATGTAGTGGAAGAAGCAGCGGCGCAGGAAGGCGTCCGGCAGTTCCTTCTCGTTGTTCGAGGTGATGAACACCAGCGGGCGGTGCTTGGCGCGGATCAGCTCGCGCGTCTCGTAGCAGTAGAACTCCATGCGGTCGAGCTCGCGCAGCAGGTCGTTCGGGAATTCGATGTCGGCCTTGTCGATCTCGTCGATCAGCAGGGCCACCGGCTGGTCGGCCGTGAACGCCTGCCAGAGCACGCCCTGGACGATGTAGTTGCGGATGTCCTTGACCCGCTCGCTGCTGCCTTCGTCGCCGAGCTGGCTGTCGCGCAGCCGGCTCACCGCGTCGTATTCGTACAGGCCCTGCTGGGCCTTGGTGGTGGACTTGACGTGCCACTGCAGCAGCGGCAGCCCGAGGGTGCGGGCCACCTCTTCGGCCAGCAGCGTCTTGCCGGTGCCCGGCTCGCCCTTGACCAGCAGGGGGCGCTGCAGGGTGATGGCCGCATTGACGGCGAGCTTCAGATCCGGCGTGGCGACATAACTTTCGGAGCCTTGGAATTTCATGGGCGTTGCGCGTGGGCGGTGAGGGTAATCGTTGATAAATGGCCGGAACGGGCGCTGTCTATAATCATCTTGGCCCCCCGAGCACCGACAAACTCCATTGGATTGTGCGCGCAAAATGAACAAGAAGCTGTCCACGATATTCGCCGCCGCTGTCGCTTGCGTGACCATCGGCGCCCATGCCCAGGAGGCCAAGGGAGACGCGAAGGCCGGGGCGGGCAAGATCGCCATGTGCATCGGCTGCCACGGCATTCCCGGCTACCAGGCGAGCTTTCCCGAGGTGTACAAGGTGCCGATGATCTCGGGCCAGAACGCAGGCTACATCGCCTCCGCCCTGCAGGCCTACAGGAAGGGCGACCGCCGGCATCCCACCATGCGCGGCATCGCCGATTCGCTCACCGACCAGGACATCGCCGACGTCTCCGCCTACTACGCGGGCCAGGTGCCCCAGGGCGGCGCGCCCGCCAAGGCCTCGCGCGAGCCGAGCGCCCAGGTGGCGCAGCTGCTGCAAAAGGGCGCCTGCGTGTCCTGCCACGGCGAGAGCTTCTCCAAGCCGATCGATCCTTCGTACCCGAAGATCGCCGGCCAGCACCCCGACTACCTCTTCGCCGCGCTCAAGGCCTACAAGGCGGGCGGCGGCGCGAACAGCAATGCCCCCGTCGGCCGCTCCAACGCCATCATGGCGGGCATCGCCAAGCAGTTCTCCAACGCCGAGCTGAAGGCCCTGGCGGGCTATCTGGGTTCACTGGACGGTGAATTGCAGGTGGTGCCGCAATCCCGTTTCCGTTGAGTTTCCCGGGCCGTGGGGCATATTGCAGGGTAATCACCCATTTGCAGTGGCCGCAAAATCCTGCAAATCGGCATTCATTTCCTGAGGGCCGGGCGGTAGAAGCCCTGCCGTGGCTTCAGCGGGAAATGCCCAGCCCCGCCTGCTCCAGCGGCGCCGGCCGCCCGAAGTGGTAGCCCTGCGCATGCCCGCAGCCCATGGCGCGCAGGCGCTCGGCCTCCTCGGCGGTTTCCACGCCCTCGGCTACCACCGTCACCGCGAAGCCCTTGGCCATGTTCAGCACGGCGGTCACGATGGCCTCGTCCTGCGGCGAATGCAGCAGGTTGCGCACGAAGCGCTGGTCCACCTTGAGGCAGTCGAACGGCAGCCGTCCCAGGTAGGCGAGCGACGAATAGCCCGTGCCGAAATCGTCGATGGCGATCTTCACGCCGAGCGCGCGGATCGCGGCGAGGCGCGCGCCGGTCACGCCGTCGTCTTCCAGCAGCACCGATTCGGTGAGTTCCAGTGTCAGGTGGCGCGGCGGCAGGCCGCTCTCTTCCAGGATCTGCCGCAGGGTGTCCTGGAAGTCGGACTGGATGAGCTGGCGCGCGGAGACGTTGACATGGATGTCGAAGTCCGCGGGCAGGTCGGGCAGCCGCTGCGCGATCGCGTGCGTGGCTGTGCGCAGCACCCATTCGCCGATGCCCAGGATCAGGTCGGACGCTTCGGCCACCGGGATGAACACGCCCGGCGGCACCATGCCGCGCGAGGGGCTGTTCCAGCGCAGCAGGGCCTCGGCGCCGGTGACGCGGCCCGAGGCGAGTTCCACCACGGGCTGGTAGTGCACCAGGAACTGGTCGCGCTCGAGCGCCTGCCGCAGTTCGGTGGCCAGGCGCGTGCGCTCCATGGAGCGTTCCATCATCTCGTCGGCGAACGGCACGCACTGGCTGCGGCCCAGGCGCTTGGCCTCGCCCAGCGCGATGCTCGCGTTGCGCAGCCATTCGGCCAGCTGCCCGCCCGGCAGCGTGCCCGCCACGACGCCGACCGAGGCGGTCAGCAGCACCTCGTCGTCGCCCACCGAGAACGGTGCGCCGAAGGTGTTCAGCATGGCGCGGCCCGCGGCCTCGGGCGCCAGCACGTCGGCATCCAGGCGCAGCAGCGCGAATTCGTCCCCGCCCAGGCGCGCGATGAGCGCCGAGCCCGGCTGCGTGGCCTGCAGGCGTTCCGCGATCGCCCGCAGCAGCCGGTCGCCGGTGTCCAGGCCCATGCTGTCGTTCACCGCGCGGAAGGCGTCGAGGCCGGCCAGCACGAGGACGGCCCGCCGCGGTGGCGACCCGTCGGCCTTCTCCAGCAGGCCGCGCCGCGTGAGCAGGCCCGTGAGGGGGTCGAACAGCAGCTGCCCTCGCAATTGATGGAACGAATGCCGCAGCCGGCCGGCCATGTCGTTGAAGGCCTGTACCAGCGCCGCGGTCTCGCGCAGCGGGCTGGTCGCGCGCAGTTCGGTGTCCCAGTCGCCGCCCGACATGCGCTGCGCGGCCTGCGAGGTGAGCAGGATCGGAGCGGCGATCCGCTGCACCGCCCACAGGCCCAGCAGCAGTCCGAAGGCCGCGATGGCGGCCGTGGCGACCAGGGCGCGCCGCGCGGCCGCGCGGGTATCGCCCAGCAGGTCGGATTCGGGCAGGGCGACCACGATGCGCCATTGGACCCCGGGCACGCCGGTGAAGGGCGTCACGCGCGCGAAATAGCGCTCGCCCGCCAGCCGGTAGGAATACGCGGCGGCCTCTGCGGCGAGCGTTCCGGCCGGCAGCCCTTCCGCTGCCGCGCGGACTTCGGCGCTGGGGCTCTGGGTGGCGAGCCGCCGCGCGTACTGGCCGCTTCCGGGTGCGGGGGGCAGGGTGATGCGGCCCGGGTCGGACTGGGCGATCAGGCGGCCCTCGGCATCCAGCACGAAGATCTGGCCATGGCCGCGCAGCGGCTCCTCGCGCAGGAACCGGTGCAGCGTGTCCAGCCGGACTTCGGCCTGCACCGCGCCCACGACTTCCCCGGCGGACACCACCGGGGAGGAGGCCGCGATGATGACCTCCCCATGCTCGCCCGCCGTGGTGTAGACGTCCGACCATTGCGGCCGCCCCGAGGCCACCACCGGCGCGTACCAGGGCCGCATGCGGGGATCGTAGTCCGCGATCGAGGCGATGATCCGGTCGCTGTCCGTGCCGAGCCCGTGTACCTGGAGGCGCCCCTGCGTGCTGCGGTCCTGCAGCACCAGGCGCAGCTGGCCGTCCGCTTCGCGCCGGATGCCGGTGTAGTCGCCGTCGCGGCTGCCGAAGCCCAGCATGCTGATCTGCGGCTGGTCGGCGTAGAGCGCATCGAGCACGGCGCGCAGGTATTCGTGGATGGGGCGCAGGTCGCCGGAGCGATAGAGGCCGTGGCGGCCGATCGCGTCGGCGGTGCTGCGCTGGATGCGGAAGGGCGTGTCGAGGAAGTTGACGAGCCTCTCGCCGGCCGTGTGCGTCACGGCGTCCAGCAGGCGGACGCTTTCCTGGTCGATGAGCGCGTCGATCTGCCGGTGCTGCGTGACCGCCTGCAGGGCGACGGTGCCCACGAACAGGGCGGCGAACGGCACGGCGATGGCCGTGCGCAGCGACAGCTGGAACCGCCGCACGTCAGCCCCGTCCCTCGGGACCACGGTCCCGGCGTGCCAGAGGTCGTCGGTTCATGGAGGTGCTGCCGTGGTCGCTGTGAGGGGGGGTGCTATTTTTATTATAGCAAACGCCCGGCCCGGCCCTGCCCGGCCGGTGCGGTCAATCCCGCGTGGCCCGGCGCTGCACGCAGGCCACGTAGGCGGCTCCGTCGGGCGGGCGGCCCGAGCGCTGGCTCTCCCAGAGCATGGTCCCCAGGCATTCCATGGCAGCGTGGTGCGCGTCCTGCAGCGAGCCCAGGCGCGCGGCCAGCAGCTCCACCGCCTGCCGGATGCCGCGCGGCTGGTCGATGCTGCACTGTTCGCTGATCGACAGGTGCATGGACAGGTGCAGGAAGGGGTTGGTGCGCCCGGGCGTCTCGTCGTAGTTGCGGGCCAGGGCGGCATCCACGTCGGAGAGTTCGGCGTGGTATTCGGGGTGTTCTGCGATCCAGAGGCTGGCCAGCGTCTCGATGGCCTCCATCGGCTGGCCGGCCTGCGCCTTGGCGTGGACCGCGCAGAAGAAGCGGCGCACGTCCGCTTGCGTGGGATTGAACATGATGCCGCGCAGCGTAGCACGGCGGCCCGTACCGGTGCGCTGTGCGGTCATGCGCCGTGCGGGCGCCGCGGATTCACCGCCCGGGATGGGCGGCCGGTGTGTCCTGCGGTGGGGCCGGGGGGGTGTCCTGTGCCCGGGGCGGTGATGGCGTTTGCGAGGCTGCCATCTCCAGCTCCGCCGGCGACGGCTGCGGCGGCAGGGGCGGCACGGGCATGGCCGAGGGGGGCGGCTCTGCGACACCCAGTGTTTTGTAGAAGCTGGCGAGGTGGGCCTTGGCGACGATCCAGCCGTTCAGGCTGGCCCAGGAGATCGCGTTGCCCGCCGCGGCGCGCTGGTAGGGATTGCCGTTGTCGGCCATCACCTTGCGCAGCGTGATCAGCGGGCCCAGCGGCAGGGTGAGCCCGAAGTTGAGCAGCGCGCGCGCCGTGATGCCCGCCAGCATGGTCCGGCGGTCGACGGAGAGGTTCACGACGGTGGCCGCCTCCGCGCCCGGGAGAAAGGATTTGACCAGCGTGCTGCTCAGGTCGGAGACGGTGTCCGCCGTGGCGCTGACCATGCGCTGCACGAAGGCGCTGGCCATCATCGACATCGGGCGTGCGAGGTCGGGGGCGATGCCGCGTTCCCTGAGGGCCTGCTCGATCACGGGGCCGATGCGCGCATTCACCGCCACGTTCAGCATCGTGCCGCCGATGGCCGTCCACATGTCGTTGAAGCCCGCCATGACCCGCGGACCTTCGCGCTGCAGCACCGTCGCTCCCGGCAGCGCGATGGTCGCGCCCAGGCGGGGGACGGTTTTCATGGTCTCGCCGACGGCTTCCTTCAGCACGGCGCTGGAAGCGCCGCCGACGATGCTGGACAGGGCGGCGATGGACTCCCGGGAGGCGTGCCCGCCGCGCGCCCCGACGAGCGCTGCCACGGAGGCCGTCTGCAGCATCCAGGCCGCGGCATGGGCCGTGAAATACGTGGTGGCGCGCTGGCCGAAGGTGCCGCCCAGCGCCGCGGCGGTTTCGCGCCACGTGGGGGGCCTCGCCTGCGGGGCCTGCGGATCCGCCGACTCGATGTCGGCGGGCGGGTCGAGGTACAAGGCCTCCGTGACGTTCGTCACGACGTTGCCGGGTGCCGCGAGGAGGGTCGATGCCATGCTGATCTGATCGGGCCTCAGGGTGAAGCGCCTGCTGCTGTCCGTGGCCGTGGAGTAGGCGCTCGAATCGCGCTGCAGCCGTGCGCGCGGCAAGTGGCCCGAGCGGTCGCCCAGGTAGCCGGAAGTGTCGTCCCCGGCCCGCAGCGGTGCCGGTGGCCGCGCCTGCCGGCGCAGCGGCAGGTCCGGATCGCCGAAGCTGGAATCCACGCGCCGGCTGCCGAGGATGGACGCGGTATCGCTTTCGCTGGCGTCGTTGCCGGTTTCCTCCAGCGCGTCGTAGAAGACGTCTTCGCCGGCCCGGGGCCGTGGCTGCAGGGAGGTCCCCTCGTTCCAGGAGTCCGCTGTCTGATGGGCCGTGTCCTGCAACCGATGCGCCGCCTCGGCCTGGCGCTGCAATCGCTCGCGCGTGGACATGCGGCTCAGCCCCAGCCGGTGCTGCATCGAATATTGCCGGGGGGTGGTACGGGAGCGCGCTGCCGCGGATTCTTCCCGGGCCGCGCCGCCCTCGCGCGCCTGCAGCCCGGGAGGGGCCTGCAGGGCCGGTGCGGAAGGGTTGCGGGACAGCGGCGCGTCCGGGCCGCGCCCTCCTTCGGCGGTGGCGAACGTCTGGACGGACGAGACACTGGAATTGCGGCTGACCGAGGGAGGGAACGCCATGGCATTCTCCTCAGCGGCTGGCGGGGGCAGGAGCCAGGGTGGCTCGCGTGGAAGGCGCCATCGCCGTGCCGCCCTGCGCCCGCGTGAGGCCCTGCGTGGCCTTCCAGACCGCGGCGGATTCGGCCATCCGGTCCAGCACGCCGTAGAGCATGTCGGCGGTCCACGGTGTGGAGCACGGAGCGGATATCTGCAGGGTGGCCCATTTCGTTTGCCTTTCCTTCGTGGTCATGGAGAAGAGATCGCGGGTCTCACCGCCCGGAGGCGGTTTCATGCAATTTCCTTTCAAGCCCATGCAGGCGACGCACGGCAGACGAACCGAAGGGTGGCAAAGCGAAGCCGGGCGGCTCCCTCAGCCGCGGCGCGTGCCCAGCAGCCGCGAGATGGTCTCGGCCGTGCGCAGCAGCGCGGGCAGCAGTTCGCGCTGCATCACCTTCGCGCTCGTGCGGTTGGCCTGGCCGCTGATGTTGAGCGCGGCCACGGTGCGGCCCGCGCGGTCGCGCAGCGGCGCGGCGACGGAGATCAGGCCTTCCTCGAGTTCCTGGTCGATCAGGCACCAGCCCTGCGTCCGGGCGGCCCGGATGCGCGCAAGCAGGTCCGCGTCGTCGAGCGCGGTGCGCGGCGTGAAGCGGCGGCGCGGCAGGTCGCGCAGCAGGGCCGCGAGCCGTTCCTCGGGCAGGTCGGCGAGCAGCATCCGGCCCATCGACGTCCAGAACGCCGGCAGGCGCGAGCCCACGCCGAGGTTGGTGCTCATGATCTTGTGGGTGTGCACGCGCAGCACGTAGACGATGTCGTGGCCGTCGAGCACGGCGGCGGAGCACGACTCGCGCACCTGGTCGGCCAGCGCCTCCATCGAGGGCTCCGCCAGGTCCCAGATGGGCATGGACGACAGGTAGGCGAAGCCCAAGTCGAGGATGCGCGGCGTGAGGCGGAACAGCCGGCCGTCGCTCTCCACGTAGCCGAGCGTCTGCAGCGTGAGCAGGATGCGGCGGGCCCCGGCGCGCGTGAGGCCGGAGGCGGCGGCCACCTCGCTCAGCGTCTGCTGCGGCGCGGCGGCGCTGAAGGAACGGATCACCGCGAGGCCGCGCGCGAACGATTGCACGTAGCTGTCCCCGGGCCGCGGCGAGGCCTCCGAACCGAGCGTTTCCGCGGGGGCACCGGCATCAGGGTTTTCCATGAGAGGGGGATCGCTTTGCATGGCGTGTGGCGTATGATTCTTTTAGCGAACAATTGTTCTATATGCGAACAAAAGCATACCCGGTTTTCGGGGATGCCGGGCGTTCGGAACGAAGGACTTTTCCATGATCGACAAACTGACCGATTCGGTGGCCGAGGCCCTGGCGGACGTGCGGGATGGTGCCACGGTGCTGATCGGCGGCTTCGGCACCGCGGGCATCCCGGGCGAGCTGATCGACGGCCTGATCGCCCAGGGCGCGCGCGACCTCACGGTGGTCAACAACAACGCCGGCAACGGCGACACGGGCCTGGCCGCGCTGCTCAAGACGGGCCGTGTGCGCAAGATCATCTGCAGCTTTCCCCGCCAGGTGGACAGCCACGTCTTCGACGGCCTCTACCGCAGCGGCCAGCTGGAGCTGGAACTGGTGCCCCAGGGCAACCTGGCCGAACGCCTGCGCGCGGCCGGCGCCGGCATCGGCGCGTTCTTCTGCCCCACGGCCTACGGCACCGAACTGGCCAAGGGCAAGGAAACGCGCGAGATCGACGGCCGGCAGTACGTGCTGGAGTACCCGATCCACGGCGACGTGGCGCTCATCAAGGCCGAGCGCGGCGACCGCTGGGGCAACCTGACCTACCGCATGTCGGCGCGCAACTTCGGCCCGGTCATGGCGACGGCCGCGCGCTGCACGGTGGCCACGGTGCACGAGGTGGTGGAGCTCGGCGCGCTGGACCCGGAAGCCATCGTCACGCCCGGCATCTACGTGAGCCGCGTGGTGAAGATCGACCGCGTGGCCACCCAGGCCGGCGGCTTCAAGAAATCGGCCTGACGCGCACCGCGCGCCGTGGAGAAGACAGCATGAGCAGCTACCAGAAACGAAGCAAGGACGAACTCGCCCGCCGCGTGGCGCAGGACATCCACGACGGCGCCGTCGTGAACCTGGGCATCGGCCAGCCGACGCTCGTGGCCAACCACATCCCCGAGGGCCGCGAGGTCATCCTGCAGAGCGAGAACGGCATCCTGGGCATGGGCCCGGCGCCGGCCGCGGGCGAGGAGGACTACGACCTGATCAACGCGGGCAAGCAGCCCGTCACGCTGCTGCCGGGCGGCGCCTACTTCCATCACGCCGACAGCTTCGGGATGATGCGCGGCGGCCACCTCGACATCTGCGTGCTGGGCGCCTTCCAGGTGTCGGCCACGGGCGACCTGGCCAACTGGAGCACTGGCGAGCCAGGCGCCATTCCGGCCGTGGGCGGCGCGATGGACCTCGCGATCGGCGCCAAGCAGACCTGGGTGATGATGGATCTGCTCACCAAGCAGGGCCAGCCGAAGATCGTCGCGCAGTGCACCTACCCGCTCACCGGCATCGGCTGCGTGAAGCGCATCTACACCGACCTGGCCACGCTGGCCTGCACGCCCGAGGGCCTGGTGTTCGTCGATGCCGTGCCGGGCCTGGACCGCGCCGCGCTCGAACAGCTGATCGGGCTACCCATCCGGGCGGCCGCCTGACCGACACCCACACCGACATTCCACAGGAGACGAAACCCATGACCGCATCCCCCCAAGCCTTCATCTGCGACGCGATCCGCACGCCCTTCGGCCGCTACGGCGGCGCGCTCTCCAGCGTGCGTACCGACGATCTGGGCGCGATCCCCCTGAAGGCCCTCATGGAGCGCAACCCCGGCGTGGACTGGGCCGCGGTGACCGACGTGCTCTACGGCTGCGCCAACCAGGCCGGCGAGGACAACCGCAACGTGGCCCGCATGAGCGCGCTGCTGGCCGGTCTGCCGCAGGAGCTGCCCGGCGCCACCATCAACCGGCTGTGCGGCTCGGGCCTGGATGCCGTGGGCACGGCCGCGCGCGCCATCAAGGCGGGCGAAGCGGGTCTGATGATCGCGGGCGGCGTAGAGAGCATGAGCCGCGCGCCCTTCGTCATGCCGAAAGCGGAGAGCGCCTTCAGCCGCGCCAACGCGGTGTACGACACCACCATCGGCTGGCGCTTCGTGAACAAGCTCATGAAGGCGCGCTACGGCGTCGATTCGATGCCCGAGACGGCCGAGAACGTGGCCGACGACTACAAGATCGAGCGCGAAGCCCAGGACCGCATGGCCCTGGCCAGCCAGCTCAAGGCCGTGGCGGCCCAGCAGGCCGGCCACCTGGCGCGCGAGATCGTGCCCGTGACCATCCCGCAGAAGAAGGGCGACGCCATCGTGGTGTCGAAGGACGAGCACCCGCGCGAGACCAGCCTGGAAGCGCTCGCCAGGCTCAAGGGCGTGGTGCGCGAAGGCGGCACCGTGACGGCCGGCAACGCCAGCGGCGTGAACGACGGCGCCTGCGCGCTGCTGCTGGCCGGCGAAGCGGACGCCGCGAAGTACGGCCTGACGCCGAAGGCCCGTGTGGTCGGCATGGCCACGGCCGGCGTGGCGCCGCGCGTGATGGGCATCGGCCCCGCGCCCGCCACCCAGAAGGTGCTGGCGCAGACCGGCATCACGCTGGAGCAGCTGGACGTGATCGAGCTGAACGAAGCCTTCGCCGCGCAGGGCCTGGCCGTGCTGCGCCTGCTGGGCCTGGCGGACGACGACGCGCGCGTGAACGCCTGGGGCGGCGCGATCGCCCTGGGCCACCCGCTGGGCGCCAGCGGCGCGCGCCTGGCCACGACGGCCGTGAACCGGCTGCACGCCACGGGCGGGCGCTACGCGCTGTGCACCATGTGCATCGGCGTGGGGCAGGGCATCGCGGTGATCCTGGAGCGCGTGTGAGCGGGGGGGCCATGACCGACGAAACACTGCAGACCGCCACGGGGAGTTTCCGCGTGCGGGTCGATGGGCCCGCGGGCGCTCCGGCCGTGGTGTTCTCCAATTCGCTGGGCACCACGCTGGAGATGTGGGACGCGCAGGCCGAACGGTTCGCGCGCACGCACCGCGTGGTGCGCTACGACACGCGCGGCCATGGCGGCAGCGTGGTATCGCCGGGCCCGTACACGGCGGAACAACTCGGCGGCGACGTGGTCGCGCTGTTGGATGCCCTGGGCATCGAGCGCGCGAGCTTCTGCGGCATCTCGATGGGAGGCCTTACTGGCCTCTGGCTGGGCGTGAACGCGCCGCAGCGCCTGGAACGCATGGTGGTGGCCAACAGCGCCGCGAAGATCGGCACGGCCGACGGCTGGGCCACGCGGGCCGCGCTGGTGCGCGAGAAGGGCGCGGCCGGCATGGCCGAACTCGCGGCATCCGCGCCCGGACGCTGGTTCACCGATGCCTTCGCCGCCGCGCAGCCCGAAGTGGTGCGGCGCGCCCAGGGCTGGCTGGCCGGCATCGCTCCGGAAGGCTATGCCGCCTGCTGCGAAGCGCTGGCGCAGGCCGACCTGCGCGGCGCGATCGGCGCCATCACCGTGCCGACCCTGCTGATTGCCGGCCAGGCCGATCCGGTCACCACGGTGGCGGACGCGCAGGCCATGCAGGCCGCCATCGCGGGCGCGCGGCTGGCCGGGCTGCCGGCATCGCACCTGTCGAACCTCGAGGCGCCGCAGGCCTTCGACACCGCGCTCGCGGATTTCCTGCAGAGGGACTAGGACCGCATCCATGGAACAGCCACAGCCTTCCAACCCCCGCTGGAAGCACCGCCCGCCCGGCTCCACCTGGGGCGACTTCGGGCCCGACGACCAGCGGGGCCGCCTGAACCTGCTCACACCCGAGAAGGTGCGCCAGGGCGTGGCGGAGGTGCGCGAGGGCCTGGCCTTCGCGCTCAGCCTGCCGCTGGACTATCCGGGTGGCAGCGCGCTCAACCCGAACCGCCACCCGCCGGTGCTGCGGCCCACGCTGCGCAAGGGGCTGGTCAATTTCAACTGCCTGATGGCCGAACTGGAGCCGGGCCGCACCGACGTGATGTCAGACGACCTGGCCATCCTCTACCTGCAGTATTCGACGCAGTGGGACAGCCTGGCGCACGCGGGCTCGATGTTCGACGCCAACGGCGACGGCCTGCCCGAAGCGCTCTACTACAACGGCTTCGCCGCGGGGCGGCACATCGTCGGCCCGCAGGACGTGGGCGACACGGGCGTTCCGGCCACGCCGGGCACGGCCGGCGCCAGCACGTCGGCCGCGCACGCCCTGGGCATCGAGAACATGGCCCGCACGGGCGTGCAGGGCCGCGGCGTGATGGTCGACCTGCGCGCCCACCTGGGCGACGCGCGCACGCTGGTCGGCTACGACACGCTGATGCGCGTGCTCGAAGCTGATGGCGTGGCGGTGGAGGCGGGCGACATCGTCTGCCTGCACACCGGCTTCGCCGACGTGGTGCTGGGCATGCGCCGCCACCCCGATCCGGCGGTGCTGCAGGGCGCCTGCGCGGTGCTGGACGGCCGCGACGAGAAGCTGCTGCAGTGGATCACCGACAGCCAGCTCGCCGCCATCGCGGCCGACAACTACGCCGTCGAAGGGCTGCCCGCGCGCCCCGGCCCCGCCTGCTGCGCGGCGCTGCCGCTGCACGAGCACTGCCTCTTCAAGCTCGGCGTGCATCTGGGCGAGCTGTGGCACCTCACGCCGCTGGCCGAATGGCTGCGTGCCCATGGCCGCCACCGCTTCCTGCTGACGGCGCCGCCGCTGAACCTGCCCGGCGCCGTGGGCTCGCCCGTGACGCCCGTCGCCACGGTCTGACGCCTGCCTGCCCGCCACCTGCGGGGCCGCGGCCCCGTGGGCGCGGTTCCTTTCCCGATGAACCCACGCTGCCGCCACCAGGCCGGCGGCCGCCATGTGCCGGCCTGCCGCGCACGGAGAGAACACGCCATGCCTTTCATCATCGAAACCTTCGACAAGCCCGGCCACCAGCACGTGCGCCAGGCCACGCGCGCCGCGCACCTGGAGTTCCTCGACCGCCACAAGGCCCTGCTGCTGGCCTGCGGCGCCAAGCTGGACGACGACGGCCGTGACCTGGGCGGCGGCCTCTACGTGGTGGCGCTGGATTCGCGCGAGGAGGCGCAGCGCTTCATCGAATCCGACCCGTTCCATGCCGCCGGCCTGTTCGAGCGCGTGGTGCTCACACGCTGGCGCAAGGCGTACGTCGACGGGCAGTGCCACCTGTGAGCCAGACGCTGCCGCGCGGCACCCCTTATTCCCCCGAAGGATTCCCCATGACGACTTCCACTGCTTCTTCCACGCGCGAGCGCGTCCTCATCACCGGCGGCGGTGCCGGCATCGGCGCGGCCACGGCCGAGCGCTGCCGCGCCGACGGCTACGAGCCGGTCGTCATCGACCGCGTGGTCGACCACGTGCCCGGCGGCATCCAGGCGGACCTGTCCAACCCCGCCGAAACCGCGCGCGCACTGCAGCAGGCGCTGGCCGGCGGCCCGATCACGCGGCTCGTCAACAACGTCGGCATCGTGGTGCCGGCCGAGGCGGCCGACCAGACGCTGGAGCAGTTCGACCTCGCCGTCGCGCTGAACCTGCGCTGCAGCCTGCAGTGCATGCAGGCGCTGCTGCCGGGCATGCAGGCGGCCGGTTTCGGGCGCATCGTGAACATGTCATCGCGCGCCGCGCTCGGCAAGGAGCTGCGCACCGCGTACTCGGCCACCAAGGCCGGTCTGATCGGCATGACGCGCGTCTGGGCGCTGGAACTGGGACGCCACGGCATCACGGCCAACGCGATCGGCCCCGGGCCCATCCGCACGGAGCTGTTCGACCGTGCCAACCCGCCGGGTGCGCCGCGCACGCAGGCCATCATCGATGCGGTGCCCGTGAAGCGCGTGGGCACGCCGGATGACGTGGCGCATGCCGTTTCCTATCTGCTCGACGAGCGCAGCGGCTTCGTCACGGGGCAGGTGCTGTACGTCTGCGGCGGCATGACGGTGGGCGTCGCCGGGGTCTGACGGTCGCCATTTCCCGCTCTCTCTTTCTCAAAACTCACAACACCAAAGAGACAACTCCATGTCGAAAATCACCGCCTTCTTCACCGAGCTGATGCGGCGCTACCTGCCCGATCCGTTCGTCTTCGCGATCCTGCTCACGCTGCTCACCATGGCGCTCGCCTTCGGCGTGGAGAGCCGCCCGATCGATGCCGTGGTGCAGGACTGGGGCAAGGGCTTCTGGAGCCTGCTGGCCTTCACGACGCAGATGGCCGTCATCCTGGTGATGGGCTACGTGCTGGCGGCCGCGCCCATCGTGGACCGCTTCCTCGACCGCATCGCCGCGCGCGTGAGAACGCCGCGCCAGGCCATCATCGTCGCGACCATCGTGGGCGGCGTGGGCAGCTACCTGAACTGGGGCTTCGGCCTGGTGATCGGCGGCATCATGGCGCGCAAGCTGGCGCTGAAGGTGCGCGGCGTGCACTACCCGCTGATCATCGCGGCGGCCTACACCGGCTTCACGATGTACAGCCTGGGCTTCTCGGCGACGATCCCGGTGCTCATCTCCACCAAGGGCCATGCCTTCGAGGGCACCATGGGCCTGATCCCGCTCACGCAGACGATCTTCTCCGCGCCCATCCTGCTCACCAGCCTGGCCGTGCTGATCGCGCTGCCGCTGCTCAATGCCGCCATGCACCCCAAGCAGGGCGAGAAGGTGGTCGAGCTGGACCCGGCCACCGTCGCCGATGCCAAGCCCGCCGCCAGCGCCGAAGGCCTGCTGGGCGACGAGAAGACGCTGGCGTACCGCCTGAACAACAGCCGGGTGTTGAGCCTGCTGATCGGCCTGTGCGGCATGGCGTACGTGGCCATGCATTTCATCAAGGGCGGCAACCTCGACCTGAACATGATCAACTTCTTCATCCTGTTCCTCGGGGTGCTGCTGCTGGGCACGCCGATGAAGTACGTGGAGAAGGTCAACGAGGGCGTGAAGACCATCGGCGGGATCATCCTGCAGTTCCCGTTCTACGCCGGGATCATGGCGATCATGCACGGCTCGGGGCTGGTGGAATCGATCGCGCACGTGTTCGTGAACATCTCCACCGCCGCCACGCTGCCGCTGTGGGGCCTCGTGAGTTCCTTCGTGATCAACTTCTTCGCGCCTTCGGGCGGCGGCCACTGGGTGCTGCAGGGCCCGTTCATGATCAATGCGGCCACCACGCTCGGCGCCTCGCAGGCGCAGACGGCCATGTCGGTGATGCTGGGCAACGGCTGGAACGACCTCGTGCAGCCGTTCTGGATCCTGCCGGCGCTGGCGCTGTCCAAGCTCAAGCTCAAGGACATCATGGGCTACACGGTGGTCTCCATGCTGCTCGTGGGCGCCATCTATGCCGTGACCATGCTGGTCTGGCCGCATCTCTGATCGCTTCTCCCTTTTTGTTTTCGCCTCTTTTTTTGTCTCAAGGAGCAACCCATGCTGTTCATGGCCGAAATGACCGTCCGCATCCCGTCCACGCTGGCCCCCGAAGTGGCCGACGAGATCAAGCGCAAGGAAAAGGAGTATTCGCAGCAGCTGCAGCGCGATGGCCAATGGCGCCACCTGTGGCGCGTCGTCGGCGAGTACGCCAACGTGAGCATCTTCGACGTGTCCGGCAACGACGAACTGCACACCCTCCTGAGCGGGCTGCCGCTGTTCCCGTACATGGAGATCAAGGTGACGCCGCTGGCCAACCACCCGTCGTCCATCGTGCAGGAGTGAGCACCGCATCCCCATCCCTACAACGAAGAGATCCGAGGAAACAAACCATGACCATCACCCACTCCCCCTTCCGCCGCGGCCTGCTCGCCGCCGCGGCCGCCTGCGCCCTGCTGCCCGGTCTCGCCACCGCCCAGGCGTTCCCAAGCAAGCCGATCACCATCATCGTGCCCTTCGCGGCCGGCGGCACCACCGACATCCTGGCGCGCATCATCGCCCAGGGCATGGGCGGCGAACTGGGCCAGTCGGTGGTGGTGGACAACCGCGCCGGCGCGGGCGGCAATATCGGCGGCCAGGTGGCGGCCCGCGCGCCGGCCGACGGCTACACGCTCTTCATGGGCACGGTGGGCACGCACGCCATCAATGCGGCGCTCTACAAGAAGATGCCTTTCGACCCGATCAAGGACTTCGCACCCCTGACGCGCGTGGCCAACGTGCCCAACCTGCTGGTCGCCAACCCCGCGCAGCCGTTCAAGACGGTGCAGGAGCTGATCGCCTATGCCAAGGCGAACCCCGGCAAGATCAACTTCGGCTCCTCGGGCAGCGGCAGCTCCATCCACCTGTCGGGCGAGCTGTTCAAGAGCATGGCCAAGGTGGACATGCAGCACGTGCCCTACAAGGGCAGCGCGCCGGCCGTGACCGACCTGCTCGGCAACCAGATCGCGATCATGTTCGACAACATGCCGTCGGCCATCCAGCACGTGCGCTCGGGCAAGCTGCGCGCCATCGCCGTCACCACCGCCAAGCGCTCGCCCGAGCTGCCCGACGTGCCGACGATCGCCGAAGCCGGCGTGCCTGGCTACGAAGCCACGTCGTGGTTCGGCATGTTCGCGCCGGCCGGCACGCCCGCGCCGGTGGTCGCGCAGCTCAACGCCACCATCGTGAAGGTGCTGGCCATGCCCGACATCAAGAAGAAGCTCGCGGAGCAGGGCGCCGAGGCCGCCGGCGAAACCCCCGCGCAGTTCGCCGACTTCATCCAGAAGGAGAGCGTGAAGTGGGGCAAGGTGGTGAAGGAGTCCGGCGCGAGCGTCGATTGATGCCTTCTACGGCTGCCAGACGGGCCGGTAGGCCGGATCGAGCCGGCGGTCGAGGAAGTAGGCGGCGCTGATGAACGCGAGGTGGCTGAGGGCCTGGGGAAAGTTGCCGAGCGGCAGGCCGCGGACGTCGACCTCCTCGGCGAACAGCCCCAGGTGGTTGGCGTAGGCCAGGCCCTTGGCCATGTGGATGCGTGCCTCGTCGAGGCGGCCGGCGCGGGCCAGGCACTCCGTGTACCAGAAGGTGCAGGTGGTGAAAGCACCCTCGTCGCCGCCCAGGCCGTCATCGACGCGGTAGCGGTACACCAGTCCGTCGTCGCACAGTTGCTCGCCGATGGCGTCCAGCGTCTGGAGCCAGACGGGATCGGTCGACGAGACGAAGCGCACGAGCGGCATCATCAGCAGGGCCGCGTCGAGTTCCTTGCCGCCGCGTTCCTGCACGAAATAGCCATGCTCGGGATGGCGGAAGTTCGTCCAGATGTCGGCGACGATCTCGTCGCGGGCTTGCGCCCAGGCGACCAGCGGCGCGGGAAGCGAACGCTTCTTGGCCAGGCGGATGGCGCGGTCGAGCGCAACCCAGCACATCACCCGGGAATGCAGGAAGTGGCGTGGCGCCGATCGCATTTCCCAGATGCCCGCGTCCGGTTCGTTCCAATGCTCGATCACGTGATCGACGATGGCGCAGACGTGCTGCCAACCCTGGTAATGGATGGGGTCTCCGTACTTGTTGGAGAGGTAGGCGCTGTCGAGCAGTTCGCCGAAGATGTCGAGCTGGATCTGTTCCTGCGCCGCATTGCCGATGCGCACGGGCCGGCTGTCCGCATAGCCCGCAAGGTGCGCCAGTTCCTGCTCCGGCGCCGTGGCGGAGCCATCGAGCGCATACATGATCCGCAACGGGTGGTCGCGCTCTGCTGCCACCACCCTTTCGCCCACCCAGTGGTTGAAGCGGTTGGCCTCCTCGGTGAAGCCCAGCCGCAGGAAGGCATACACGGTGAACGAAGCATCCCGTATCCAGGTGGCGCGGTAGTCCCAGTTGCGTTCCCAGCCCTCGGCTTCCGGCAGCGAGAACGTCGCCGCGGCCGCGATGGAGCCATGGCGGGCCGACGTCAGCAGCTTCAGGGTCAGGGCCGAGCGCAGCACCTGTTCGCGCCAGCGCCCTTGGTAGGTCGAAAGGGCATGCCAGGAGCGCCATGCCTGCGTGGTGGCTTCGATCTGCTCCAGGATCGCCGCGTCGTCCGGACGGGGCATCCGGGGGGCGCCCAGGAAGAACCATGCGCTTTCGCCCTTGGAGAGGGTGAAGCGGGACTGGGCACTGCCTTCCTTCAGTTCCAGCGGCGCGGACGAAAAAAGGTCGAGGGCCGTGTCGAGGCCGCAGAAGCGCACGCCGCCTTCGATGGCAGCCATTTCAGGTATCTCTCGGGCGTAATCGAAGCGGGGCGCGCAGCGCACGGTGAACGCCACCGTCCCGCTCGTCACCGTCAGGCGCCGGATGAGCCCGCGTGCCCTGTGGCCCGTGCGCTGGCGGGCTTCGGGTTGCGGCATCAGGTCGATCACCTCCGCGCTCCCGTTCGTGCCCATCCAGCGGGTCACCAGGACGTTGGTGTCCGGCACGTAGAGCTGGAGGTTGCGGGGCTCTGCCAGATCGGGGTGAACCTCGAAGGCGCCCCCCCGACCCGGGTGGAGCAGGTCCGCGAAGACGGTGGGACTGTCGAGCGTCGGCCAGCACAGGTAGTCGATGGTGCCGTCGCGTGCGACCAGTGCCACCGTCTCGAGGTCACCGACGATGCCGTGATCCCCGATGGTCCGGAGTGCATCAACCATCGAGGTCCGCCTTGGTGAAAAAAATCATGCTGCTGCCGTTGGAGAGATTACGAGCCATGCCGGGCAAACGCATCGCGGTGATCGCGGATGAAATCGTCGAAGCGGCGCGCAGGCTGGCCGGTGAGGCGTTCGATTTCGAAAGTGGGATCGATGTCGTGGTGGCCGGCCACGACGTCCGCGAACTGCACGACCAGGCCCTTGGCCATCCAGGCGGAGTTGCCGGTCAACCGCAGCATCGCACGAAATACGAAGGTCGGCAGGTTCAGGTAGCGCACCTGGTGGCCGATCGCGTTCGACAGCCGCGTGGCCGCCTCCGCCATGTCCAGCGTTTCCGGGCCGGTCAGGAAATAGGTGGCCCCTGCGTGGCCCTCCTGGGTCAGCACGCTGGCAGCGACGCGGGCCACGTCACGGGTATCCACCCAGGACACGGACCCGTTGCCCGTCACCTGGGGCAGAAAGCCCTTGGCGATCGGCTTCTTGAACCACAGGAAGTTCTGCATGAATGCGGTGGGTTTCAGCAGGGTCCAGCCGATCCCCGCAGCGCGCAGGTGATGGTCGATGAGCGCGTGGTGGCGCGCCCACGGAACCGGCGTGCGCACATTGCCGTCGGAGGCGGAAATCTTCACGATCCGGCCCACGCCTGCGCGCTTGGCGGCATCGATGGCGCCCGTTTCCTGCGTGAACTGGTCGGGGTTGGGCGGAGTGATGAGGAACACCGTGTCGCAGCCCTGCATGGCCGCTGCGAGTGTCTCGGGCCTGTCGAAGTCGCCAAGGACGGCATCCATGCCCTGTCGCCTGAATGTGTCCACCTGTTCCTGCCTGCGCGCCATGGCGCGAAACGGCGCTCCCGCGGCTTTCAGCAGCTTGCACACTTCGCCGCCGATACCGCCGGTGGCTCCACAAACCAGGATCATGTCGAAGGCTCCTTCTCAGTGGGAAAACGGGGGCGGCACCGGCTTGTCGAGCCGCTCCGAGATCACTTCGACCATCGCGTGCAGGGTGGCGATGGCGCCGCGGATGCGGGCCGTGCCGATCCGCTCGGCGATGGCCTGATCGATCGGCGCCACGGCGCGTTCGGCACGGGTCACGGCATCCAGGCCGGCACGCGTCAGCACGACGAGCTTGGCGCGGCGGTGATGGGGATTGGGCCGGAACTCGACCAGCCCCTGCCCAGCCAGCAGATCGACGATGCGTTGCACCGCCTGGCGGGTCAGCCCCATGTGGCGAGCGATGGATGCGACGGCCAGGGGGGCCTCTGAATACCGCAGGGCGGCCAGCACCTGCCACCAAGCGCTGGTCAGGCCCAGGTGGGCCACGAGTTCGTTGCCCGCATTCAGCAGGCGCCCATTCGCCGCGAAGATCGCCAGCGCCAGTTCACGGACATCCATGTGGGGGTCGGACATGCGCAGCATATTTCTATGTTGACAACATCTTGTCAATAAGAACGGGAAGGCGCCGTTGTAGGCCGGTGCCGCTATCCACTGCGGGGGAAGCGGAGGGCAGGGTGTGAACACGACCGCGGAGCGGCCACGCAGCGCCGGAAGTTACGCGCCCGCAGGCACGCCGTTCTTCGCGGCCACCACCTCGGCCATCATCGAAAGGGCGATCTCGGCCGGCGTCCTGCTGCCGATGAAGAGACCCGCCGGGCCGTGCAGGCGCCGCAGTTCGGCGTCGCCCAGTCCGAAGTGCGCCTGCAGCCGCTCGCGGCGCCGCAGGCTGTTGCCGCGCGAGCCGATGGCGCCGACGTAGAACGCGCGCGAGCGCAGGGCCTCGATCAGGGCCAGGTCGTCGAGCTTGGGGTCATGGCTCAGGGCGAGCACTGCCGTGCGGTCGTCATCGCGCAGGGCGAGGACCACGTCGTCGGGCATGTCGCGCGTGAAGGCGATGCGGCCCTGGGCCCACGCGGGGGCATGCTCCAGGCGCGGGTCGCACAGCACGATGTCGAAGCCGACGTTCACCGCCATCTGGCAGGCGTAGCACGCGGTGTCGCCCGCGCCGATGACCACGAGCCGCGCGACCGGCGCGAAGCAGGCCACGAAGCGGTCCGCGTCCAGTACCGGCGCGGCGGCCTGTGCACGGTCGCGCAACCCCACCTCCCCGGTGGCCAAGTGCAGCGTGCGCTCCACGCAGCGCCGCCGTGCGCAGGCGTGCAGCAGCTCCGGCAGCCGGCTGCGCTCCCGCAGCGGTTCCATCACCAGTTCCACGGTACCGCCGCAGGGCAGGCCGAAGCGGTGGGCCTCGTCGGCCGAGATGCCGTAGCGCAGGACTTCGGGCAGCGCCGCGGCGCCCTCGGCCTGCGCCTGCGCCGTGGCCTGCTGCTGCACCCGTCGCACCAGATCGTCCTCGATGCAGCCGCCCGAGACGGAGCCCGCCACGTCGCCCCGCGCATTCATCGCCATCAGCGATCCGGGAGGCCGAGGGGACGATCCCCAGGTGCGTGCGACGGTCACCAGCCATGCGGGAGCGCCAGCCTGCAGCCAGCCGTTCGCCGTGCGCAGCACGAGGCTGTCCAGATCGCCCGCTTCCATGTCAGCCGGCGAGCACGGACCGTACCACGTCCGGGGTGAACGGGGCCTGGTAGAAGCGCCGCCCCGTGGCGTCGAACAGCGCGTTGGCGAGCGCGGCCGGGCCGGGCACCGAGGCGGATTCGCCAGCGCCCATGGGCGGCTCGTCCTGGCGCGGCATCAGCACCACCTCGATCGGCGGCACGTCGCGGAAGCCGATGATGGGATAGCCGCCCCATTCGCGGCTGGCCACGCCGCGGTCATCGAAGGCGACGCGCTCCAGCAGGCTGCGGCTCAAAGTCTGGATGACGTTGCCGTGGATCTGGTGGCGCACGCCGTCGGGATTGACCATCATGCCCGTGTCCTGGCCGACGACGATGCGCCGCACGGCGATGCGGCCGCTCGCCGGATCGACCTCGATATCGACGACCCAGGCGGCCCAGGCCGCGCCGAAGCCGGGAAACCGGCTGTGCACATAGCGCGCATAGGCCACGCCGCGCCCGCGCAGCAGACCATCGGCGCCGGGCCGGCCCCGGCTGCCCGGCTGCCCGCGCTGCCAGCCGGCATGGCGGGCCGTGGCGTCGATCAGGTCGATGGCGCGTTGGTCGTCCAGGTGCCGGATGCGGTAGTCCACCGGATCGGCGCCGGCCGCGTGGGCCAGCTCGTCGATCATGCAGTCGTGGGCGAAGGAATTGGGCAGGGCGGACACGCCGCGCAGCCACGAGGAGCGCACCAGCGGAGCCATGTCGTGGCAGGCGATGCGGCGGCTCGCGTAGCGGTAGGGCGGCACGGCGGTGCGGTCGCCCATCTCCAGCGTGCGCGGCTGGCCCGGCACGCGGCCGGTGAGCAGCAGGGCCAGCAGGGGCGCGTCGTTGGAGGGATAGCGCACGGCGAAATCGCAGGCCAGCAGCTCGCCGCCCTGGCCGATGGCCGCGCGCACGTCCATCAGCTGGCCCGTGCCCTTGGGCTCCCACTGGTGCTCCTGCTCGCGCGTGAGCTGCACGCGCACCGGCGCGCCCACGGCCATGGAGAGCAGGGCCGCGTCGGCGCACACGTCGTCGGCGCAGTTGCGGCCATAGCAGCCCGCGGCCTCCAGGCGCACGATGTCGATGCGGTCCTCGCCCAGCCGCAGCAGCCGGTCCAGGTCGGTGCGCAGCATGTGCGGGTTCTGCGTGCCGGACCACACGGTGAGCCGCCCGCCCTGGAAGTCGGCCACCGCGCAGGAGGGGCCGATGGAGGCATGCATCTGGTAGGGCCAGACGTAGCTGCGCTCCAGCACCGCGGCGGTGCGCGGGTCCGCGAAGGCGGCCTCCACGTCGCCCTCGTCCACCAGCGCGCGGCGCTGCGCGGGGTTCGCGCGGATCGCGCCGGCCACGTCGCGCAGATCGGGCGCGGGCGGCAGGGGCCGCCATTGCACGCGCAGTGCGCGCAGGGCGGCGATGGCCTGTTCTTCACGGTCGGCGACCACGCCGACGAAGTCGCCTTCCGTGACCACCTGCACGTGGCCCGGCAGATGCGCGACGGAGGTAGCGTCCACCGCGACGAGGCAGTGGCCGATGAAATCGCCGCCGTCGCGGCCCGGATGCGGCGGACGCACGACGCGGCCATGGCGCATGCCGGCCACGCGCACGTCGTGCACGAAGCTCAGTTCGCCGGTGGCCTTGGCGGGAATGTCCACGCGCGCGGCGCCGCGGCCCACCAGCCGGTAGTCGCTCGCAGGCTTGAGCTTCACCGGCTGATCGGGCGGTGCCAGCGGGAGGTGCAGGCGCTGTCCTTGCAGGCCCTGCAATAACTGGCCGTAGTGGAGCGAGCGTGCATCGCCGCCATCCGCGAAGCGCACGCTGCCGTCGCGTGCCTGCAGTTGTCCGGCATCCACGCCCCATTGCGCGGCGGCGAGCGCCAGCAGCTGCTCGCGCGCCTGGGCCGCCGCGCGGCGCAGCGGCACCGCGGAAATCTGGATGCTCGCGCTGGCGATGGTCGGCCCCTGGTTGGGCGATGCGGCCGTGTGGCCCAGCACCATTTCCAGCCGGCCCAGGGGCACTTCGAGTTCTTCCGCCACGATCTGCGCGAGCGCGGTGCGGATGCCCGTGCCCAGGTCCACGTGGCCGTTGAACGCCAGTGCGCGCCAGCCCGCTTCGGCACCGGGGTCGGCCAGCACGGCCACGAAGATCTCGGGCGTGGCCTGCACGTAGTCGGTGCCCGATCCGGGCTGCCCCGGCGCGGGCTTCGGAGGCGCCACGGGCTGGCGCACGACCAGCAGGGTGTCGGGGCGGTCCAGCAGCGGGGCGTGCAGGTCGTGGGGCTGGGGCAGGTTCATGGCGCGGCGTTCTTCGCTGGCACGCGATCATGCATGCCCGGCACGGCAGAGGGTTTCAACGCGCGGGCGCGCCGGTATCGGCCAGGGCCTGGTCGAGGGACATCACGGCCGCGTACTTCTGCGCCATGTCGAACAGGTTGGCCTCGTGCGGGCCCAGGGCGCGGTCGCCGCAGCAGTCGGCCACCACCAGCGGGCGGAAGCCCGACTGCATGGCATCGACCACGCTGGCGCGCACGCAGCCGCTGGTCACGCAGCCGGCCACCAGCAGCGTCTGCACGCCGCGCTGGGCCAGCCAGGGTGCGAGCATGGTGCCGAAGAAGGCCGAGGGCGTGCTCTTGCGCACCACGTACTCGCCCGGGGCGGGGGCTAGTTCGGGCACGATGGCGCTGGCGGGGCTGTCCTCCTTCAGCGTCAGCATGCCGGGCACCTTCAGGCAGAAGATGTTGCTGTCCGCATCGTCGTCCGAGAACACGATGCGGCTGTGCGCCACGGGCCAGCCGCGCTCGCGCGCATGGGCCAGCAGGCCGCGCGTGCGTTCGATCGCTTCGGGAATGTTGCCGCCGCCGAACACGGCCGGATCGGCGAAGCCGTTCACGAAATCGATGATGAGCAGGCCGAAGGGCGCCTTGAGCGGCAGCGGCGTGCCGAAGCCCTGGCGGGCATAGGCGGAGATGTCGCCCTGCACGGCCCCGGCGGGAATGTGCTGGGCGCCTGTGTTGGTGTGGGTGCTGGTGGGATGCGTCATGCGGTGTCCTTGCCTTGCGGCGATCTTCTGGCGGCGCGCGCCAGTCCTGGTTCATCCTGCACCACGCCCCCGATCACCACGGGCGTGCCGTCCAGCGCCACCGTGCAGCGGCGCATGGGAATGTCGATGTGGCAGGCGGTGGTGCGGCTGCCGCCGGCTTCGTTGTTGGGCCCCATGGACCAGAGGAAGTTGCCCTCGAAGGCCCGCGCGTCCATGCCGATGTGGGTCTCCTTGTTGTAGTGCGCGAGCATCGACCAGTGGGCGCGCGGCTGCAGGCCCCAGCCGACGTGGGAGACGGCGTAGGCCTCCGGGTCTTCGTACGAGGCCATGTACTCGCTCAGGATCTCGGCCTGCAGGCCGCCGCTGATGCGCGTGACGTAGCCCCGCTCGATCGTGAGCTCGATCGGGTCGGTGACGTAGTCCTTCATGGGCAGCAGGATGTCGCCGCGGTCCAGCACCACGCGGCCGCAGCTTCCACCTTCGTCGGGCCAGGTCAGCACGAAGCCGCTCGGCCAGTGGTCCCACCGGCCGGGCTCGTCCACGAAGCCGTATTCGCAGATGGCGGGGAACTCGCCCAGGCCGCAGCGCAGGTCGGTGCCGGCCGCGGAGGTGATGTGCATCTGCTTCGCCGCCTCGATGCGCTTCGATGCGGCCTGCACGCGCGCGCGATCGGCCTCGGTGGGCACGAGCCGGCACAGCACCTCGGGCGGTTCCACGGCCAGCAGGATCTTGGTGCCGGTCTGCAGGATTTCGTGCTGCTCGGGCGAGAACAGCAGGGTCATGAGGTCGAGCACCAGGTCGCTGGCCTTGAGCGCGGCGATGGCGGCGGGGTTGCCGGTCAGCGGCGTGGTGCCCAGGTAGGCCAGCGAGTCGCGGCTGAGCGACTTCTCGGCGTTGACGGGCGGCAGGTCCAGCCGGTTGACGCGCGCGCCCAGGTCGCTGGAGGCCGCGATCGCGCAGCGCAGCGTCTGCGGATGCGTGTCGGCGCCCGTGAGCACGGTGACTGTCTGGCCGGGCTCGAGCCGGGACAGCGTGAGCACCTGCTTCCAGGCGTGGATCAGATCGTTGTCGCTGACGGACATGCGGGGCTCCTTGGCGGTATGGTGGCGGAGAGGGTGCGGCAGGCGGGCATTCAGTCGATTTCTGTGCCGAGGAAGTCGCCGAGCGCTTCGTAGAAACCGGCCTCGTTGTCCCACGGAATCATGTGCCCGGCGCCGGGCACGCGCACGTGCTGCGTCTGGGGCGCGAGGCCCTGCCACTCGGCCACGTCCGCATCGCGCACCACGTCGCCGCGCTCGGCGGTGACGAGCAGCAGCGGTTGCGCAATGCGGGGCAGGTCGGCGTGGATGTCGTCGCGGCCGAAATCCTCGAAGCTCTGCACGATCGCGGGCTCGTAGCAGGTGTGCAGCCACTGTGCGCGCAACTGGCGCTGCTCCTCGGTCCAGGTGGGGCAGAAAGCGCGCATGGCTTCGGTATCCATGCCCTGAGTGGCCTGGCGGATCGAATCCACGTACCAGGGCAGGGCGGCGGGGTAGGCGCGGCGGCCGGGGCCGGAGACGGGCGGATCGACGATGACCAGGCGCGTGAGCCCGGCCGGCTGGCCGCGGGCCGCGCGCACGGCGATGCGCCCGCCCATGGAGTGGCCGACCAGGGCCCAGCGCTGCAGGCCCAGGGCCTGCGCCAGCGCGACCACGTCGGCGGCCTGGGCGTCGAGGCCGTAGTCCAGGCCGGGGCCGGACGAGGACAGCCCGCGCCCGCGCACGTCCAGCACGTAGGTGTCGAACTGGCGGCCTAGGTGCTCCGCCACGAAGCCCCAGGTCACCGCCGGGCTGGTGATGCCGGGGATCAGGATGACGGCATCGCGCGCCGCGCGCTCGCCCTCGGCGCCGCCGTAGCGCAGGTAGTGCTGGCGGATGCCGTTGGCATGGACGTGGCCGCCGTAGCGGAAGGTGCTGGCGTGGTCGCTCATGGAACGCTCCTCAGGCCTTGGCGGCCGTGTCGTACGGATAGGCGCCCGACAGCAGCGCGCCCGCGCCCGGCACCACCGGGTCCAGGCCCAGTTCCTTGAGGATGGCGTAGGTGGTGGCGATGGAGGCGGTGAGCACGGGCTTGCCCGTGGCCGCTTCCACCTGGGCCACCGCCGGCAGCGAGGGCATCTGCACGCAGGCCGACAGCACGATCACGTCGGCATCGGCGTAGTCCATGCCGGCGACGATGCCCGGCAGCTTCGCGGGATCGTGGCGGCCCACTTCGAGGTTGTCGGGAATCTCCAGCGCGCGCCAATCGACGATCTCGAAGCCTTCGGCGGCGATGTAGTCCATCACCAGCTGGGTGAGCGGAACCATGTAGGGCGCCACCAGGGCGATCTTCTTCGCGCCCATCACCTTCAGCGCCTCGACCAGCGCGCCTGCGCTCGTGATCACCGGAGCCGTTGCGCCGTTGCTCGCCGTGCGTTCCGTCAGGCGCTGCTGCGACACGCGGTGGTAGCCCTTGCCCATCGCCATGATGGCCACAAGGCAGGCATAGCCCAGCACGTCCACGCGCGCATCGCTCAGCTCCAGCGCGCAGCGGTCGCTCTCGGCATCCATGGCGGCCAGCTCTTCCTTCTGCACTTTCTTCATGCGCATGCGGCTGGAGTGGAAGGTGAAGCGGTCCTGCGGGCGCAGCGTGGAGTGGGCCTGCAGCATGGCCGGCACCTCGGTCTCCATCGTGGTGTTGGAGCTGGGGACGATCTGGCCGATGCGGTATGTCTGGGTCATGGCGTGCCTTGTTCGCGCAATGCGCGTTTGATGAAGATCAGATGGGTGTGTACGCTTCATTTTTGCAAAACCCGTGCCTTCTGGCAAACGCTGATTTCATCGGGGTTTGCACCTATGTTGTGCATGAAATGCACCAAAAAATGCCATGGCAGGCTTATCCTTGCGTGCCGTGGTGCACTTGATGTGGCTCAATCAATAGAGTGCATACACCTGAATTGGCCGGTTTTCTTGCATGGCATGGATAGTGCTTTTCACCCTGGCAAGAGCCTGCCGCAGCGACGGCCGCCCGTCCCGACCCAACCCGTTCCCGCAAGGAGAGAAACCATGTCCCGATCCCCCCGTATCGCCGTCGTCGGCGCCGGCCTGGGCGGCGCCGCCGCCGCCAAGCTGCTGCTGCAGGAGGGCTTCGATGTCCGCGTCTACGAGCAGGCGCCCAGCTTCTCGCGCCTGGGGGCCGGCATCCACGTCGGGCCCAACGTGATGAAGATCCTGCGCCGCATCGGCATCGAGGATGCGCTCAACGCCCAGGGATCGCACCCGGACTACTGGTACAGCCGCCACTGGCAGACCGGCGACGTGCTCGCGCAGATCCCGCTGGGCGACTACGCCGTCAAGGAGTACGGCGCGAGCTACCTGACCGTGCACCGCGGCGACTTCCACGCGCTGCTGATTGATGCGCTGCCGGACAGCGTGATGGCGTACGGCAAGTTCCTGACGAAGGTCGAGGACCGCGGCGACGTCGTGGTCATGCACTTCGCCGACGGCACGACGGAGGAGGCCGACATCGTGATCGGCGCCGACGGCGTGAACTCCCGCATCCGCGAGGAACTGCTCGGGCCCGAGCTGCCGAAGTACGCCGGCTACCTGGCCCACCGCGCCGTGTTCCCCACGCCCGAGGTCAAGGCGGGCATGCTGCCCTTCGACGCCTGCGTGAAGTGGTGGAGCGACGATCGGCACATGATGACCTACTTCGTCACCGGCAAGCAGGACGAGCTCTACTACGTGACCGGCGTTCCCGTCGAACAGTGGGATCTGAACGACCGCTGGCTGCCCAGCAGCAAGGACGAGATGCGCGAGGCGTTCTCGGGCTGGCATCCCACGGTGCAGGCGCTGATCGACGCGACGGTGGAAGTGACGAAGTGGTCGCTGCTGGAGCGCGACCCGCTGCCGCTGTGGAGCCGCGGCCGCCTGGTGCTGCTGGGCGACGCCTGCCACCCGATGAAGCCCCACATGGCGCAGGGCGCGGCGATGGCCATCGAGGACGGCGCCATGCTGGCGCGCTGCCTGAAGGAGGTCGGCGCGCACAACCACGAACTCGCCTTCGCGCTGTACGAGGCCAACCGTGCCGAGCGCGCGAGCAAGGTGCAGCGCATCTCGCACGACAACACCTGGCTGCGCACGAACGAGGACCCGTCGTGGTGCTTCGGCTACGACGTGTTCAGTATCCCCCTGGTGGAACCGAAGGTCGCCGCCGCGGCCTGATACTCCCCTGCCGCCGCCGAAACGCATCCCATGGGACATCCCCTCCAATCCAGCAGCCCGGCCCCTGGCCTCCGGCTGCGGGTCAATGGCCGCGCCTGCGACGTGCCCGCCGCGCCCGGCACGGCGCTGCTGCACGTGCTGCGCAACGATCTGGAGCTGAATGGCCCGAAGTACGGCTGCGGCCTGGGCGAGTGCGGTGCCTGCACGGTGCTGATCGACGGCGTGGCCGCGCGCTCCTGCGTGATTCCCGTGCAGGCCGCCGTGGGCCGCGAGGTGACCACGCTCGAAGGACTCGGCACGCGCGCATGCCCGGGTCCCACCCAGCAGGCCTTCATCGACTGCCAGGCGGCCCAGTGCGGCTACTGCCTGAACGGCATGGTCATGACCGTCGAGGCCCTGCTGCGCCGCAATCCCGATCCCTCGGAGCAGGAGGTGCGCAGCGAGCTGCACCACAACCTCTGCCGCTGCGGCACGCACGTCGAGATCCTGCAGGCCGCGCTGCGCGCCGCGCGGTTGCGCGTGGGCGGCACGGCTGCGGATGGCGGCACGGGTGCGGACGGTGGGCCGGTGGCACCGGAGGTGCGGCCATGAACCCGCCGGCCCGTTCCATCGCGTCGCCTGTCCCGGCTTCTGCATCCGCGTCTCCGGGCGTGCCTGCGGACCTGCTGCACGGCCTGGCCGTCCGCCCGCCGCGCATGGGCTGGGACGGGTTGCGCTACCAAGGCGACACACTGGCCGATGCCCGGCTGGACCTCGCGCGCGCCATGGCCGGCGTGGTGTCCGTGGTGCACCACGACAACTTCCTGGGCGTGGTGGCCATGGCGCCGGTCCATGCGCAGCAGGCGGCCGCGGTCCTGGCGCCGGTCTGGCGCGGGATGGATGCCGGTGCCCGGTCCCATGCCGATGCGGGTGCTGGTGCTGGTGCACAGGGGCCCGATACCTCCGCAAGCGATGCGTTCGTCTGGCATGCGCTCGCACCCGATGTACCTGCCGGCGCACGCGCCATCGCCTGGTGCCTGGACGGCCACGCGAGCCTCTGGCTGCCCACCTGCGCGCCCGAGGTGCAGGCCCTCGTCACCGGCGAAATCGCCGCGCTGCTGGAACTGCCGATGCAGGCCGTGCGCCTGTTCCCGATCGGCGGCCCCGCGCTGCACGCGCTGGCGCTGATGGATGCGGCGGCCGACGCGGCGCTGCTGTCGCAGGCCGTGGGACGGCCCGTGGGCGTGCCCTGCAGCGTGGCCGGTGAGCCGCGCGCACTGGTGCTGCATACCCTGCAGGAGCAGCCCGCCGCGCCCGGTACCGCGCTGCAGCCGGTGGATGGTGCCGGTGCTCCCGTTCCCGCTGCTGCATCCTTTCGCTTTTCCCCATCGTTGCCCTGGGCCGTGCGGCCCAGTGGTGCACGCCTGCTCAGCCAGTCTGGCGCGGCGCGCGCGGCGGCCCTGCCTGGCGTGCGCGGTGCCGGCACCGTGGAGGCCGGGCGCCATGCCTCCGGCCTCGCGCAGGCCGGGGTGGACGACTTCAACGCCGCCCAGGTGTTCGCCAGCGAAAGCCTGTGGCACGAGCGGGCCCTGGAGCAGGGCCACGATCCGCTCGAATGGCGCCTGCGGCACCTGCCCGATGGCCCGGCGCGCGACCTGGCCGCGCGTGTGGCGCAGAGCGCGCCGTGGCGCGGCGAGGCGCAGCACGCCGACGGGCGCCTGCACGGCCGGGGCTTCGCGACCGCCTGCGTGCAGGGTCTCGATCCCGAAGGCCGGGACCGCATGGTCTGGAGCGCCTGGGTCGCCGAGGTGGCCGTGCATCCGCGCACCGGCGAGATCGAGGTCACCCGCGTGGTCGCGGGCCACGACAGCCAGCACCTGCAGCAGGCGCAGGGCGCCAGCGTGCATGCGCAGACCGTCGAACAGGACGCGCATTGGCTGGCCGGCGCGCGCCGGCTGCTGGGCGCACCGCCCGCGTTCGACGACTGGCGCAGCCCTGCGGGCGCTGCCGCCACCGGTGCGCCGGCTGCAGAGGGTGCGCTCATGGCTTCTGCTGCGGGCGACGGCAACCTCATCCGCCATGGCCAGCTGGGCCTGGACGGCGTGGCCACCCTGCCCGCCGCCGCCGCGATCGCCAACGCCATCCGCCATGCCACGGGCGTGCGCCTGCGCGAGGTGCCGTTCCAGACCGAGCCGCTGCGCCTCGCGCTGGCCGGCGAGGCGGGTGCGGGCGCACAGCCCGCGCGCAGCACGCTGCGCCGCGGCCTGGGCTGGCTCGCGGCCGGTGCCGCCGGCATCGCGGGCCTGGCCGCCATGGCGTGGCCGATGAAGCCGGCGCTGCCGCTGACCGACGGGCCCGATGCGTCGCTCTACTCGCCGCAGGCCATCGAGCGCGGGCGGCTGGTCGCGGCGGCCGGCGATTGCGTCGTCTGCCACACCGCGCCGGGCGGCGCCCCGAACGCGGGCGGCCTGGGGCTGGAGACGCCGTTCGGCACCATCTACTCGACCAACATCACGCCCGACAAGGAGACCGGCATTGGCCGGTGGTCGTACGCGGCCTTCGAGCGCGCGATGCGCCAGGGCATCCACCAGGACGGCCGCCAGCTCTATCCGGCGTTTCCATACACGGCCTTCGCCAAGCTCAGCGACGGCGATCTGCAGGCGCTCTACGGCTACCTGATGTCCCGGCCCGCCGTGCAGGCCCGGGCGCCCGAAACGCAACTGGCTTTTCCGTACAGCCTGCGCCCGGCCATGGCCGGCTGGAACCTGCTGTTCCACGACGCCACGCCCTTCCAGGCGGACCCGGCCCGCAGCGCCGAATGGAACCGCGGCGCCTACCTGGTGCAGGGCGCGGGCCACTGCGCCGCCTGCCATTCGCCGCGCAACGCGCTCGGCGCAGAGAAGGGCGGCATCCACTATCTGGGCGGCGGCGAGGCCGAGGGCTGGAGCGCCCCCGCGCTCCACCAGCTGGCAGACGGCCCGCGGCCCTGGAGCCGCGAATCGCTCTACCAGTACCTGCGCACGGGCTTCTCCGCGCGCCACGGCGTCGCCGCCGGGCCGATGGCACCCGTGATCCATGGCCTGGCCGAATTGCCCGATGCCGACGTGCGCGCCATGGCCACCTACCTGATGGAGCTGCCCGGCCAGGCGCCGCAGGCCGCGCCGGCGCCCGGTCCTGCGCCCGCCCCGGCGGCGGCCGTCCCGGCGGCCACCGCGGTGCCGATGCCGGCCCCCGCGCGCACGCTCGATCGCCATGCCAGCGGTGAGCGCATCTACCAGAACGCCTGCGCCGTCTGCCACGAGGCCGGCAGCGGCCCGACCCTGTTCGGCGCGAAGCCGCAGCTGGGGCTCAACACCAACCTGCACGCCGCCACGCCGGACAACCTGGTCCAGGTCATCCTGCACGGCATCCAGGAACCCGCCGACGGAGCCCTGGGCTACATGCCGGGCTTCCGCGACAGCCTGGACGACCGGCAGATCGCCGACCTGCTCGGCTACCTGCGCGCCCGGTTCGCGCCGGAGGAGGCGCCGTGGCCGCAGGAGATGGAAACGGTCCGCCGGCTGCGCGCCACGGCGCATGCGGGCGCGCCATGAACCGTTGAACCGGTGAGGGCCCGGCGGCAGCATGCGGTGCCGCGAAGAACAAAAAGGGAAAGGCCGGGAGGAAGGTTTTTTCGCGATCGGCCCCTTCGGGTGGCGCCGGAGGGCTCGATCGCACATCAACAGCTAGCGGTGACGACCACAGGAGTTCCCATGTCATCTTCATTCGTTTCGGTGGAAAAAGGCATCCAGACAGCGGGTGTCGGCCGGTTCCAGTACCGGCTCTTCGTGATCTTCGGCCTGGTGTGGCTGGCCGACGCCATGCAGGTGCTGTCCATCGGCTTCAGCGCGCCTTCCATCGCCAAGACCTTCGGCAAGACGGTGCCCGAGGCGCTGCAGACCGGCACCTTCTTCTTCATCGGCATGCTGATCGGCGCCTTCGTCTTCGGCCGCCTGGCCGACCGCATCGGGCGCCGCCCGGTGCTGATGATGGCGGTGGTGATCGATGCCTGCGCGGGCGTGGCCTCGGCGTTCGCGCCCGAATTCGCCTGGCTGCTGGTGCTGCGCTTCATCACCGGCATCGGCGTGGGCGGTACGCTGCCGGTGGACTACACCATGATGGCCGAGTTCCTGCCCAGCGACCGCCGCGGCCGCTGGCTGGTGCTGCTGGAATCGTTCTGGGCCGTGGGCACCATCTTCCTGGCGATCCTGGCCCTGGTGGCCGTCTCCTGGGACAACGACGCCTGGCGCGTGATCTTCTTCGTGACCGGCATCCCGGCGCTGATCGGCGTGGTACTGCGGTTCTACATCCCCGAGTCGCCGATGTTCCTGAACCGCAACGGCAAGTCCGATCAGGCCCGCCAGGTGCTGGAGCGCGTGGCCAAGGTCAACGGCAACACCACGCCGATCCCGCCGCTGCAGCCCGAGAAGCAGGAGCGCAAGTCGCTGTTCTCGCTGTTCTCGGCCGGACTGCGCCGCCGCAGCCTGGCGCTGTTCCTGGCCTGGGCGCTGATCTCCATCGCCTACTACGGCGTCTTCGTCTACCTGCCTGTCAAGCTGAGCAGCGAGGGCTTCGCCTTTATGCGCGGCCAGGTCTTCCTGGTGGTGCTGGCGCTGGTGCAGCTGCCCGGCTTCGCGCTCTCGGCCTACGGCGTGGAACGCTGGGGCCGCAAGCCCACGCTGATCGGCTTCCTGCTGCTGAGCGCCGTGGGCTGCATGCTCTACAGCCTCGGCTCGTCGCCGTTCGTGGTGATCGGCTCGACCCTGCTCATGAGCTTCTCGCTGCTGGGCACCTGGGGCGCGCTCTACGCCTTCACGCCCGAGGTCTATCCCACCGACCTGCGCGCCAGCGGCATGGGCATGGCGGGCGCCGTCGCGCGCTTCGGCGGCCTGTTCGCCCCCGCCATCATCGCGCCGATCATGGCCACGCATTTCACGCTGGCCCTGGCCGTGCTGTCCGCCATGCTGGTGGGCGGCGCGCTGTCGATCTGGGCGGTGGACGTGGAGTCGCGCAACCGCGCGCTCGACTGATGCGGCCCCCGCCGCAGCGCTCCCTACAATCCCGGCCATGCCAGACAAGACCGCGACCGAGGATGAGGGATATGTGTTCTCCGAACAGGTGGGGCACCTGCTGCGCCGCGTCTACCAGCGGCACACGGCGCTGTTCCAGCAGTACATCCCCGACTCGCAGCTGACGGCCGCCCAGTTCGTGGTGCTGTGCTCGCTGCACGACCAGGGCAGCAGCTCGCTGGCCGACGTGGTGAAGGCCACCGTCATCGACCAGGCCACGATCCGGGGCGTGGTCGATCGGCTGAAGCAGCGCGGCCTGATCAGCGTGGACCACGACCGCGTGGACCGGCGCAAGGTGGTGATCGAACTCACCGACGAAGGCCGCGACTTGGTGCGCACGATGCAGCCCTTCGCCCGCAGCATCACCCAGAGCACCTACGGCAAGCTCAACCCTGCAGAAAGGCTGGCGCTGGATTTCCTGCTGCGCAAGATGCTGGAGAGCGGGGAGGAGGCGTAGGGATCTGCCGGCTTCTCCATTCGTCGGCCATTTCAGTATTTAGTAGGCTTTCATCGAATGTTGAAACCGGCGACAAAATTGAAATGACCGCCGATTTCAGGATTCATGGTATTTTCAGCAAATGCTGAAAGATGCTCAATCAATGAAAGGAGCCGTGGCCCGTGCTGGAGAGGTTTTGCACAGGCTGCTTGAGCGCGTCCCGATCCTTCGCATCGAAAGCATCGAACCGGAAGCCGTGTCGGGCGAATGGGAAGCAGATTTGATCGCCCGGTTGCTGGTGGACCGGCGTCGGTATCTTCTCGTCTGCGACTACAAAACGAGCGGCCAACCCCGGTACGCCCGATCCGCGCTGCGGGCACTGCAGAGCTGCATCGGACATCGAGCTCCAGAGGCAACGCCCGTCTTCATCGCTCCCTACATCTCACCCGCGGTGAGGCAACTGTGCGAAGAGAATGGCGTCGGCTATCTCGACCTGGAAGGGAACGCGCGGATCGCCTTCGGCGGCGTGTTCATCGAGCGCCTGGTGGCCGACAGGCCTGCGGCTGAGCGGCGTGAGCTGAAGTCGTTGTTCAGGCCGAAGTCAGCCCAGGTTCTGCGCGCCATCTTGCGCGAGCCGGGCCGTGCGTGGCGCGTCACTGAGCTGTCGGAGATCTCCGGTGTCAGCCTGGGACACGTCAGCAATGTGCGTACCGGACTGCTGGATCGGGAATGGGCCCGCGTTTCGGACGGCGGCCTCGTTCTCTCCGAACCCGACGCACTGCTGGACGCATGGCGGGACAGCTACACCGCGCCGGCAGGAGAGCGCTTTCGGTTCTACACGCCCTTGCATGGCAGCGCATTCGAAGACGCGGTGCGCAGTGCACTGCGCTCCCAGGACGGGGCCGGTCGTGCTGCCTTCGCATCGTTCTCGGCCGCGCAGTGGCTGTCTCCTTATGGACGCACGGGCACGCACTATTTCTTCGCCGACGAGGAAGGTCTGCGCAAGCTCCAGGCAGCGCTGCAGCTCGCGCCGGCGCCCAAGGGCGAGAACGTGGTCGTCACCGTACCGAAGGATTTCGGATTGCTCGCCGACACGGTGGAACCTGCACCGGGCGCGGTCTGCACGAGCCCGATTCAGACCTACCTCGACCTCTCCATTGCCGGCGAGCGTGGTGCCGAAGCCGCCGAATATTTGCGCCAGGAAAAACTCCCGTGGCCCCGATGACACCTCCCCGAGAGCCACAGTCGGCCGCCGAATACGATGACCGCACGACAGCAGCCGTGAAGTCCGTGCTGGTGGAGATCGGCCAGATCCTCGGCAGTTTCAAGGGCAAGTTCGCGATCATCGGCGGTGCGGTTCCGTGGCTGCTGCTGGCCAGCGAGGACATGCCCCATGTCGGCACGCTGGACGTGGACGTCGGGCTGGACGCGGAAGCACTCGGTGACGGCGAGTATGCGACCTTGATCGGGGCACTTCAGGGCCATGGATACGCCCAGCGCGAAGGACTTCGGCGCTTCCAGCTGGTTCGCCGGGTTGCCGCGCACGATGGCGGAGAAGCGATCGACGTCGTGGTCGACTTCCTGATGCCGCGCGACGCGGAGATCGTCAGGAACCACCCTCCCTTGGTCAGCGACTTTGCCGTGCAGCGGGCCGACGGTGCCGATCTGGCGATGCGGTTCTACCAACTGGTGGCCGTGGCGGGGCCGATGCCGGACGGCGGGACGAACCGCGTGGAGATCGCCGTGTGTTCCATTCCCGCGTTGCTGGCGATGAAGGGGCATGCGCTGGCGGGGCGCTACAAGCAGAAGGACGCCTACGACATCTACTACTGCGTCCGAAACTACCCGGGAGGCATCGAGGCGCTGGCACGGGAGTGCCGGCCCCTGCTGGGGCATGCGAGCGGAGAGCGCGGTTTCCGGCACATCGCCGACAAGTTCGATGCCTTCGAGGGGCACGGCCCCACCTGCGTGAGGCGTTTCGTCGAAGATACGCAGGTGTTGGGCGATCGCACGCCCGAACAGTGGCAACGGGATGCGTTCGGACAGATCGACGCGTTGCTGCGCGCGATGTCGCTGAGGGATTGAGGTGGGTGAGGGGGCGGTTACCCCATCCGCCGCAGCGCGTTGTCCCGCCGCACGAACGCATGCCAGAGCGCGGCGGCGACGTGCAGGCCGATCACCCAGTAGAAGGCGGTGCCGAGCCATGCGTGCGCCGCTTCCAGGCTCCCGGCGAGGGCTTTGTCGACCCAGGCAGCCGGCCAGGGGATGGCGGCGGAGGTGAACGGCAGGCCGATCCCGCGGCCACCCGCGAGGCGGCAGGCCATGCCCAAGAGCGGCTGCACCACGAGAAACGCATAGAGCAGCGCATGCCCCAGGTGCGCGCCGATGCGCAGGACCACCGGCAGCGGCGGCTCGATCGGCGGCTGCGGAGACCGCCAGCGTGCGACGAGCCGTGGCCCCACGAGCAGCAGCACCAGCATGCCGAGCAGGAAATGCGTTTCGACCACCAGCAGCCGCGCGCTGCTGCCGCGCTCGAACGCCTGGCGCAGATTGATCGTGGCGTAGGCGAGCGCGACGAGCACGAACATCACCCAGTGCAGCATGCGCAGGGTCGCCGAATACTTTGGGGCTCGCGTCATCGGGGGCCTCTCCAGGGCGTTCCCGCCGGGCCGGTCCCGCGGGTGGCACAGTGTGCCATGGCGTGGAATCCGCCGGGACGGGGGCACGGCGGTGCCGCGCCGCGCAGGGTGGAGGCGGGAGGGGGAGCGGCCGGCGTCAGAAGAAGTAGGTCAGGCCCACGCTGAAGTTGCGCGGCAGCGAGGGCGAGACCACGTTGGCGTTGATCGCGCCGTCGTAGTAGGCCCGGTCGAACACGTTCTTCACGCCGGCCGTGATGCGGTAGCTCGGCCCGGTGTAGCCGACGGAGAGGTCCACCACCGTGTAGGCGGGCAGGGAGAACGGATAGGAGCCGACCTGGCGGGTCACGTGGCGGGCGCCCGCGCCCAGTGTGAGCTGCGGCATCTGCGGCAGCTGGTAGGTGGCCCACAGCGCGAACGTGCTGCGGGGCGTCAGGTTGAGCGGCTTGCCGACGATGGCGGCGTTGTTGTCGCGCGTGACCTCCGAGTCGGTGTAGGTGTAGGCACCCGTGAGCTTCCAGTGCCGCTGCAGTTCGGCGCCCACTTCCAGCTCCAGCCCACGCGCGCGCTGCGCGCCGGTCTGCACCTGGAAGGTGGCGTTCACCGGGTCGGCGGTGGTGATGTTGCTGCGCTTCAGATCGAAGAGGGCCAGCGAGCCGGTCACGCTGCGGTCGGGGGCTTCGTACTTCAGGCCGGTTTCCCACTGCTTGCCCGTTTCCGGAACGAACGGCGCGCCCGAGAAGCTGGTGCCCGACACGGGCAGGAACGATTCGCCGTAGCTGGCGTAGGCCGCCCAGCCGGGCACGAACTCGTACACCACGCCGGCGGACAGCGTCGTGGCCGAGTCCTTCTGGCGTGTCTTCCGCTGGGTGATGCGGTCGTCGATGGTGTTGGTGGACCAGTCGCGGCGCAGGCCGGCCAGCACGGTCCACTGCGGCGTGAGCTTGATCTGGTCCTGCGCATAGAGGCCGGCCACGGTGAGCCGTTCGGGCGCGTCCATCGTCAGCCCCGTGGGGCAGCGCGCCGCCACGCCGTACACCGGATTGAACAGGTCCATCGGCGCGATGCTGCAGGTGCGGCGGCCCAGCCAGTTCTTGCCGGTGCGCGCGTCCAGCCCGGCCACCAGCTGGTGCTGCACGCCGAGGGCTGCGAACTTCGCGAGCACCGAGGTGTCGGTGGCCAGCATGTCGTCGTCCATGTACTGGCGCGTGGCGGTGCGGTTCTGCAGGCGCTGGTTCGATTGCAGCGTGGAGTTGGCGACGAGGTTGCCGGTGCCGCCCTCGGTCTCGTAGCGCACGTTCTGCCGCAGCGTGAGTGCGGGCGAGAACCGGTGCTCCAGCGCATAGCCCAGCGACTTGGTCTCGATGTCGTAGCCGCCGAAGCCCGGGTCGCCCGTGTAGAGCGTGCGCCGCACCCGGCCATTGCGGTTGGGCAGCACCGTGCCGTAGGGCGTGACGCCCTGCTGGCGCATCCACTGGCTCTGGTTGTACGTGGCGAAGACCACCAGATCGGTCTGCGGCCCCAGGTCCAGCGACAGGGAGGGCGCGATCCAGCGGTCGCGGCGGTAGACGAAATCGGTCGGGTCGTCGCTGTTGGCGACCTGCGCGTTGATGCGGAAGGCGGCCTTGCCGGACTCGTTCAGCGGCCGGTTCAGATCCGCCTGCAGCGTACGCTGGCCGAAGCTGCCCACCTCCACGCCCACTTCGGTGAGCGCCTCGCGCTTGGGCCGCTTGCTCACCGCGTTGACGATGCCGCCGGGCTGCACCTGGCCGTAGAGCACCGATGCCGCGCCCTTGAGCACCTCGAAGCGCTCGTAGCCGTAGGGGTTCAGGCGCGTCCACATGCCGGCGCTCTGCACCAGCCCGTCGATCAGCACGGACTCGGTGGAGCGGAAGCCCCGGATGTTGAGATCGTCCACGCCGCGGCGCCCGAAGTTCACGGGGCTCACGCCCGCCACGGTCTGCAGCGCCTGCTGCAGGTTGGTGATCTGGCGCGATTCCATCTGCTCGCGCGTCACCACGCCGACCGACTGCGGCGTCTCCAGCCGGCGCATCGGCATCTTGCCGGCCGTCTGCGCCTCCACGGGGGCGAAACCCACGTCCTTCTCGGTGCTGGCGTTGATGCGCACTTCCTGCAGTTGCGCAGGGGACTGCGCGGTGCCGTCCGCGGCAGCGCCGGCTTGGGCGAAAGCGGCCTGCGCGAGGCACAGTGCCAGCGGGGTGAGGGCGCAGCGGCCCAGGCGGAATGCGGAAGAAGGGGAACGGGCAGCAAGGCCTGGCAAAGCGATGCCAGCGGCGCGCGGAAACGCTGCGCCGGTACGGAGGTGGAGCATGGAACGGCAGAAAAAACGATGCCGCACCGGTGCGGGAGGCATACCGAGGTCCGGTGAAACATCAGAGCTATAAATTATTTTGAGAATAATTCGTATTTAAATTTATGTAAAGACGGTCGAGCATGATTTTCCGCCTGGGACGGGCTGGACCGTGGATGGTTTTTTTCGCCCCGGGCAGGCCAAGCCGCAGCGCGTGGTCTCGGCTCCCGGGCTTTTCCGGAGCTTCAGCGGCCGCCCGGCAGGCCTGCGCCTTCCGGCGCATGCGCCGCAGGTTCGGCGGCAGCGGCGATCTCCTGCCGCTCCTTGGCCATCTGTTCCACCAGTTGCTGGCGGCCCTGCTTGGCCACAGCGATCATCTTGGCGCGGTCCTTGTGGTGCGGGTACATGCGGTCGGCCAGCGCGATGTTGTGGTGGCGGAAGCGGTTCGCGAGCGCCTCGGCCTCGGCGGCCGGCATGCCGATCACCTCCAGCACGGTGCGCGCGGTCTTCAGGCTCGATTCGAACACCTCGCGTTCCACCCGCTCCACGCCCAGGTCGCGCAGCGCGTTCCAGTGCGTCACGTCGCGCGCGCGGGCCACGATCTGCAGCTGCGGGAAATGCTTGCGAGCGATCTTCACGATCTTCAGCGACTGCTCGGTATCGTCCACCGCCACCACCAGCACGCGGGCCTGCGCCGCTCCCGCGATGCGCAGCAGGTCGAGCCGCGTGGCGTCGCCGTAGAACACGCGGTAGCCGAAGGTGTGCGCCACCTCGAGCATCTCCACGCTGTGGTCGAGCACCGTGGCCGGCACCCCCTGCGCCAGCATCATGCGCGCCACGATCTGCCCGTAGCGGCCGAAGCCCGCGATGATCACCGGCGCCTCCTGCGGCTCGGAGATCTCCTCCACGTCCGGCGGCGGCTCGGTGCCGAGGCGCGCATGGCGCCGCAGCAGCACGCGGTCGAGCGCCGTGAGCAGCAGCGGGCTCAGCAGCATCGATAGCGCCACCGCGCCGATGAGCAGCGAGGACGTCTCGGCCGGAATGGCGCCCGCGCCCGCGGCCGTCTGGAACACCACGAACGCGAACTCGCCGCCCTGCGCGAGCAGCAGCGTGAACACCGGCCGCTCCTGGTAGGCCATGCCCGTGGCGCGCGCGAGCGTGTAGATGACTGCGCCCTTGATGGCGAGGAAGCCGACCAGCAGTGCCAGCATGGTCCAGGGCGAACGCATCAGCACACCGAAATCGATGCTCATGCCCACGGCCATGAAGAACAGGCCCAGCAGCAGGCCCTTGAAGGGCTCCAGGTCGGTCTCCAGCTCGCGGCGGTATTCGCTCTCGGCCAGCAGCACGCCGGCCAGGAAGGCGCCCAGCGCCATCGACAGGCCCACCGCCAGCATCAGCATCGCCGTGGCCACCACCAGCAGCAGCGCCGCGGCGGTGAAGATCTCCGGCGTGCGGCTGCGCGCGATCCATCGCAGCAGGGGCCGCAGCAGCAGGCGCCCGCCCAGCACGATGCCGCCCACCACGCCGACGATCTTCGCCGCCTCCAGGGCGAGGCCGCTCGCGGTGTGCGGCTGGGCCGCCGCCGCGCTGCCTTCCGCGCCCGCCGCCAGCAGCGGCAGCAGCGCCAGGATCGGGATGGCCGCCACGTCCTGGAACAGCAGGATCGAGAACGCCTTCTGCCCACCATCGGTGCGCATCAGGTTGCGCTCGGCCAGCACCTGCAGCGCGATCGCGGTCGACGACAGCGCGAGCCCCAGCGCGCCGACCAGCGCGATGCGCCATGGCAGTCCGCAGGCCCAGGCCACGGCCCAGAGCAGGGCCGCGCAACCCAGCACCTGCGCGCTGCCGAACCCGAAGATCGGCCGCCGCAGGCTCCAGAGCCGGCTCGGCTGCAGTTCCAGCCCGACCAGGAACAGCATCAGCACGACGCCGAATTCCGCGAAGTGCAGGATGTCCTGCACATTGCTCACGAGGCCCAGGCCCCACGGCCCGATAGCGATGCCGGCCGCGAGGTAGCCGATGATCGCGCCCAGCCCGAGCGCGCGTGCGATGGGCACCGCCAGGACGGCAGCGCCGAGGTAGAGGAATCCGTAGGTGAGCCAGGTGGGTGCGTGGGCCATGGACGCGGTGTCGGCAGCGATCGGTTCGGGTGGGATGGAAAGCGCGCGGCGCAGGAGGGCGTGCGGACGGACCGCCGCAGCGGTCGCGTTGCGGCACGGGCGGCACGCCAGGACATTGTGCAACGTTAACATCCCGGGCTGCCGCACCGGCCGCGGAGCCGGCGTCCCCTTTCCTGCCGCATTTTCTTCCATGGAATTCCACACCTGGCTCGCCTTTCTGGCGGCTTCCTGCCTCATCGCCCTCTCGCCCGGCTCGGGCGCCGTGCTCTCCATGAGCCATGGCCTCGCCTACGGCGTGCGCCGCACAGGCGCCACCATCCTCGGGCTGCAGCTCGGCCTGCTGCTCGTGCTGGTGATCGCCGGCGCGGGCGTGGGATCGCTGCTGCTGGCCTCGGAAACCGCCTTCAGCGCCGTGAAGGTGCTGGGCGCGTGCTACCTGATCTACCTCGGGTTCACGCAGTGGCGCGCAGGCGGCGCCGCCTCGATGCTGGACGGTGGCGAGGGTGTGCCCGCGGGCTCCTGGCGCAGGCGCTGCGCGACGGGCTTTCTCACCAACGCCACCAACCCCAAAGGCATCATCTTCATGGTGGCCGTGCTGCCGCAGTTCCTGACGGAGGCGCGCCCGCTCTGGACGCAGCTGCTCGCCATGGCCGCGACGACGGTGGCCGTGGACCTGACGGTGATGCACGGCTACGCGGCCGGCGCCAGCGCGTTGCGGCGCCTGCTGCGCAGCCCGCGCGCCGTGCGCAACCAGAACCGCGTCTTCGGCGGCCTGCTCATGGCGGTGGGCGCCGGGCTGTTCTTCGTCAAGCGCGGCGGCCAGCACGCCTGAGCTGTCGGCGCCGGCCGGCTTGCGCGGTCACGGCGCAGCGCTACTATCGGCGTCCCGCAACGCACGCATTCCGCCATCGAGGAGAGTCGCACATGCCCGTGATCGCAGTGGCAAACCCCAAGGGGGGAGTCGGCAAGTCCACGCTTGCCATGAACGTGGCCGGCTTTTTCGCGAGCCAGGGCCACACCGTCGCCCTGGGCGACCTGGACCCGCAGCAATCGTCCCGGCTCTGGCGCAGCCTGCGCCCGGCCACGGCCCGGCCCATCGCCGATTGGGAGACGCCCCAGGGCGCTGCGCTCCGCGCACCCCGCGACGCCAGCCACGCGGTGCTCGACACCCCCGCCGGCCTGCACGGCGCGGCGCTGAAAGACGTGCTCAAGCTCGCCGACAAGGTGCTGGTGCCGCTGCAGCCCAGCGTCTTCGACATCTTCGCCACGCGGAGCTTCCTCGACGAGCTGGCCGCGCACCGGCAGGCAGCCTCCACTCGCATCGGCATCGTCGGCATGCGCGTGGACGGCCGCACGATCGCGGCGGACAAGCTCCAGGAATTCGTGGAAGGGCTCGGCCTGCCCGTGCTCGGCATGCTGCGCGACACGCAGAACTACGTGCACCTGGCGGCGCAGGGCCTGTCGCTGTTCGACGTAGCCCCCGGCCGCGTGGCGCGCGACCTGGAGCAGTGGCGCCCCGTGTGCGACTGGCTGGCCGCCGACTGACTTCCGGCCGCGGCCGTTGCTGCCCAGCCGCTGACGTTGCTGCCCGGCCGGGCAGGGGCTTTCCCTGTCGCCGGCCCGACACGCCGCCATGCGTGCTCCGCACTACAGTGCGGTGCATGAAGAAGACCTTCCATTCCTATTCGGAGCTGGCCGCCTGCGTCGGCAGCGAGGTGGCCGTCACCGAATGGATCACCGTCACGCAGGAGCAGGTGAACCGATTCGCCGAGGCCACGGGGGACCACCAGTGGATCCACGTCGATCCCGAACGCGCGGCGCAGGGGCCCTTCGGCGGCCCGATCGCCCACGGTTTCCTGACGCTCTCGCTGCTGCCGCGCTTCTTCGAGGCGGCCTTCGACATCGAGGGCGCGCGCATGGGCGTCAACTACGGCCTCAACCGGGTGCGCTTCATGTCGCCCGTGCCGGTCGGCAGCCGCCTGCGGGCCCGGCTCACGCTGCTGGCCTGCGAGCCCGCGGCGCCGGACGGTGTCCAGATGACCTGGCAGGCCACCATCGAGCGCGAAGGCGCCGACAAGCCGGTCTGCGTGGCCGAATCGCTCACGCGCAATTACGGCGCGCCGGCCTGAGTCTTCAGCGGAGGGGATCTCAGTGGTCGCCGCTCACGATGGTGTGGGCGCGGGCCGCGGCGATCGCTTCGGCGCGCACCTGCTCGCGCGTCGCCACCTGGGTGTCGCCATCGGACTGGCCGGACAGGGCCAGGGGCGCGGGCACATTGCTCCAGTCGCCATCGCGCGGCAGCGTGCCGTTCTGGCGGGCGGCCACGAGGTCGGCGATCACGGCTTCGCGCGTCAGCGTGCTGGAGGTGGCCTGGTTCACGGCCGGGTAGTGGATCCAGTCGGTCTGGGTGCCGGTGTCGGCCTGGGCCGAGAAGGCACTGAGCGCGAGGACGGCGGCGGCGAATGCGAGAGGCTTGCGGTGCATGGTGTGTTCCTTTGTGTACTGTGTGGGCCGGTGCCCGTGCGTCGGGAGGTTTCCGGGCAAGGCCGGCTCGCGGTGCGCAGGGCACTGCGCCGGTCTTGTCCTGCCTCGGTGAGCCCGACGGATCGCTCATCGATGGGTCCACTGTACGCAGGGTTAACCCCGGGAAAAACAGCGCCGCCGGCAATGATTAATTCGTGAAACTGAAATAATCTCGGCCCGTCACGGCTCTTCGTTTCAGTGATGGACAGATTGCTCACCATGCGCGTGTTCCAGGCGGTGGCCGACGAAGGCGGCTTCGCGGCGGCCGCGCGGGCGCTCGATCTCTCCCCCGCCGCGGTCACCCGGCTGGTGGCCGACCTGGAGGAACACATCGGCACGCGCCTGCTGCAGCGCACCACCCGCAGGGTGTCGCTGACCGAAGCGGGCGAGGCCTACCTGCTGCGGGTGCGCAGCATCCTGGCCGACGTGGACGAGGCTTTCGCGGCGGCCCAGGCGCACACCTCCGACATCGCCGGGGTGCTGCGCCTGCTCGCGCCCCCGGCGCTCGCCGTCCACATCCTGGCGCCGCTGGTGGCGGGCTTCCGCCAGGCGCATCCGCGGGTGATGCTGGACATCCACGTCGATTCGTCGAACGAGCCGGCCATCGGCGACTACGACGTGACGCTGCTGGGCGCCGACGAGCGCTACAACACCAGCGTGATCGCCCGCCCGATCGTCTCGCTCGACGGCATCATGTGCGCCTCTCCCGAGTACCTGCGCGCCCATGGCGCCCCGAAGGTGCCGGAAGACCTCGCGCACCACCAGTGCCTGCTGCGCCGCCATGCGGAAACGCGCCCGGCCCTGCTGCGCCTGACGGAGCCCGGGCCGGCCGGGCGGACGGTGGAGGTGGCGGTGCAGCCCGTGTGCGTTGCCAATCACATCGACACGCTGCTGCGCGCCACGATGGACGGCGCCGGCCTCAGCGCGCAGCCGCTCGACCTCGCCGCGCCCTACCTGCGCACCGGCCGCCTGGTGCGGGTGCTGGCACCGTGGACGACGGGGCGGTTCACGCTCTACGCCGCCTTCCCGAGCCGCAAGTTCATGCCGGCGCGCACGCGCGCGTTCCTGGATTTCCTGAGCCAGCGCACCCGCTGGTCGATCGAGGAGGCCATGCAGGTACCGCCCGTGGCCTGAACGGGCCGCCGGGCGCGCCGCCTCACGCGGCCGGCGTGGGCACCGAAAAGCCGTTCTGCCGCCAGGCCTCGTACACCGTCACCGCCACCGCGTTCGACAGGTTCAGGCTGCGCTGCCCCGGCACCATCGGCAGGCGCAGCCGCTGCGCCGGCGCGAACGAATCGCGCAGCTCGGGCGGCAGGCCGCGGCTTTCGGCGCCGAACACGAACCAGTCGCCGGGCGAGAACAGGGTCTCGTACACGGTGTGCACCCCGTGCGTGGTCATCGCGAAGATGCGCTCCGGGTCCGGCTGCGCATCGCGCAGGAAGGCCGTCCAGCCCGCATGCACCCGCACCTCGGCGTACTCGTGGTAATCGAGCCCGGCGCGCTTCATGAGCTTGTCCTCCATCGAAAAGCCGAGCGGCTCCACGAGGTGCAGGGTGCAGCCGGTGTTGGCCGCCAGCCGGATCGCATTGCCCGTGTTGGGAGGGATTTCGGGCTCGACGAGAACAATGTGGAACATGGCAGCTATTGTGGGGTGGCGGGCCGCGGCGCCGTGCGGCGCCCTGGGCAGAGTTCGTTAAGAAACGTTACGAATGCCGCGTCGCCGGTTCTCCGGCCGCGGCGGCTGCCCTTACGCGGTCCGCGCCACCACCAGCGCACCGACCTCGCCGGCACCGGCACCCTGCAGCACGGCGGCCGCTGCATGCAGGGTGGCGCCGGTGGTCATCACGTCGTCCACCAGCACGATGCGTTTCCCCGCCAGCCGGCCCGCCCGCGCCGGGTCCACCGCGAACGCGCCCTGCAGGTTGCGCAGGCGCCCGGCGCGCGAGAGCGTGCTCTGCGCCTCGGCATGCCGCAGGCGGAGCAGGGCGCGGGATTCCGTCTTGCCCGGGGCCAGCGCCCGCGCGAGCAGCGCCGCCTGGTTGAATCCACGCTCGCGCAGGCGGGCAGGGGCCAGCGGCACCGGCACCACCACGTCGGCCGCGTCCAGCAGCGGCTCCGCCCAGGGCGTGCTGCGCAGCAGCAGGGCCAGGCTGTCCGCCCATCCGGGATCGGCGCGGAACTTGAACCCGGTGAGCGCTTCCGCCCACGGGTAGCCGTAATCCACGGCGGCCACGCAGGCCGACAGCGGCGGCGGGCGCACGAGGCACTCGCCGCACCGCCGCACGCCCGCCGGGACGGGCAGGGCGCAGGTCGCACAGCGGTGCCGGGGCTGCGCGAAACGCTCCGCGCACGCATCGCACACGCGCCGCGCCGGCCACGACCGGCAGAAGTCGCATTGGCTGGGCACGGCGCGGGCCGCGCCGGAGAGCCGGTCCGATATCCCTGAGAGCCACCGATTCCACATCGCCTCAATATACTGCCCGACCCGCTTCCCGCCGCTTCCTGTCCACCCCGATGTCCGCCCCCTCCGACCGCCAGCTTCCCCCCACGATCGACCCGGCTGCCGCCGCGCGCTGGCATGCGGCCGCTCCGGGCGCGTCTCCCTGGCTGCACGAGGAGGTCGCGCGCCGCATGGAAGACCGGTTGCAGTGGATCCGGCAGGCACCGGCCGCCTGGGCGGACTGGGACCCGGTGCGCGGCGGCCTGCAGGGCCACGCGCTGGTGGCGGCGCGCTATCCCGGCGCCGCTGCATGGATCGCCGAGACGGTGCCGCGGCACCTGCCCGTGGCCCGCGAAGCGCTCGGCCAGCCGTGGTGGAACCCGCGGCGCTGGACGTCCGGCGCAGTGCAATTCGGCGTGCCGCCCGACGGCGGCGTGCAGATGCTCTGGGCCAACATGGCCCTGCACCTCTCGGCCGATCCCCAGGCGCTGATCGCCCGGTGGCACCGCGCCCTGGCGGTGGACGGCTACCTGATGTTCTCGTGCCTGGGGCCCGACACCCTGCGCGAGCTGCACGCGCTGCATGCCGCGCTGAGCTGGCCGCCCGCGGGGCATGCGATGACGGACATGCACGACTGGGGCGACATGCTGGTCCAGCAGGGCTTCGCCGAGCCGGTGATGGACATGGAGCGCATCACCCTCACGTTCGCCACGCCCGCCCGGCTGCTGCAGGAGCTGCGCGAACTCGGCCGCAACCTCCATCCCGCGCGCTTTCCCGCGCTGCGGGGGCGCCGCTGGCGCGAGCGGCTGGAGCAGGCGCTCGCCGACCGCCTGGCCAGCCCCGAGCACGGCGGCCAGCTCGCGCTGACGTTCGAGATCATCTACGGCCACGCTTTCAAGCCGGCACCCCGGCTCAAGATGAGCGAGAGCAGCGCCGTGTCGCTGCAGGACATGCGCGCCATGCTGCGCCAGGGCCGCGCCGGCGGGGCCGAGCCGGGCTGAGGCGCGGCGGCCGGCGGGTTTTCCCCGGGCTGCCGGCACCCTGGCCCGCAATGGGTGCAAGCTACAATTTGACGGTTTCGGACCCTGGCGGCCCGCGCGGCCGCTCCGGGTGCGGAACGCACGGCGCACGCCGTCCCGCCTGCCGCGTTTTCCGAGCGCGCGGTGCCTGCGCGCGCCGCCGCCGCACCCTGCTGTCGCGGGGCCGCATCCTTCCTTCTCATGGTTTGTACTGGGCCGGGCCGCGGATGGCGCCTGCGCTCTTGCAATCGCGCCACGGGGACGGCATGCTGCGCAAGGCAAGGTACGCTGCCCCTTCCGGCAGTGTGGTGAGACAGAGAGACAACCCGTGCAGCGCCGCCAGCGCCGCACGTTCGATTCCAATGGCACCGGGTTCCCGCCGACCCCGTGGCGCCGCGCGGCAGGGCCGCCGCGCCGCGGCCGCCGGGCCCGCATGCGCCGGAGCGCCGCCCGACCCCACGCGGGCGCGCTTCCGGCAAAAGGTTTGATTGAGGCTGAGAAGTGAGAACTATGAAGAAAAGCATTTCCAACCTGCTGCCTTCGTTGCTGCTGCTGTGCGGTACCTGGGTGGCGGGGGCCGCGCAGGCCGTGCAGGACCTTCCCGGCGGCCCGGCCGTGCGCCAGCTCAATCTTGCGCCCCCGGTCACGCGCATCGCGGAAGAACAGCACTTCCTGCACTGGATGATGCTGGTCATCTGCACGCTCATCTTCGTGGGCGTGTTCTCGGTGATGTTCTATTCCATCTGGAAGCACCGCAAGTCGCAGGGCGCCAAGCCCGCCAACTTCCACGAATCCGTCACGGTCGAGGTGATCTGGACCATCGTCCCCTTCATCATCGTGATCCTCATGGCCCTGCCGGCCACCAAGGTGCTCGTGGCCCAGAAGGACACCACCAACGCCGACCTCACCGTGAAGGTCACCGGCTACCAGTGGAAGTGGGGCTACGACTACATCAACGGCGAAGGCCAGGGCCTGGCCTACGTCTCCACGCTCGACAGCAGCCACCGCCAGCTCTCCGACAGCGGCAAGGTCGCCGACGCGCCGCCGGACTACCTGCTCAAGGTGGACAACCCCCTGGTGGTGCCGGTCGGCAAGAAGGTGCGCGTCATCACCACGGCCAACGACGTCATCCACTCGTTCATGGTGCCGGCCTTCGGCATCAAGCAGGACGCGATCCCCGGCTTCGTGCGCGACACCTGGTTCCGCGCCGACAAGGTGGGCGACTACTACGGACAGTGCGCCGAGCTCTGCGGCAAGGAGCACGCCTACATGCCGATCCACGTGAAGGTGCTCTCGGCGGCCGACTACACCCAGTGGGTGGCCGGCGAGAAGAAGAAGGCCGCCGCCAAGGCCGACGACCCCAACAAGGTCTGGACGCTCACCGACATCGTCGCGCGCGGCGAGAAGGTGTATGCCGCCAACTGCGCGGCCTGCCACCAGGCCAATGGCAAGGGCGCGGGGCCCATCAAGCCCCTCGACGGCTCCGCCATCGTGAAGGACGAGGACCATGCCAAGCAGATCCAGATCGTGCTCAAGGGCGCGGCCGGCGGCGCCATGCCGTCGTGGGCGCAGCTGAGCGACACCGATCTCGCGGCCGTGGTGAGCTATACCAAGAACGCCTGGTCCAACAAGACCGGGCAGATCGTCCAGCCCGCGGAAATCGTGGCCCAGCGGGGCAAGTGAGACAGCTAAAGCATTGAGGAACCCGACATGAGCGCAGTTCTCGACCCCACAGGCCACACCGCCGGCCACGCGCACGACCACCACGACCATGCGCACCACGGCCCCACGGGCTGGCGCCGCTGGGTGTTCGCCACCAACCACAAGGACATCGGCACGCTGTACCTGCTGTTCTCGTTCACCATGCTGATGATCGGCGGCTTCCTGGCGCTGATGATCCGCGCCGAGCTGTTCCAGCCCGGCCTGCAGATCGTGAACCCCGAGCTGTTCAACCAGTTCACCACCATGCACGGCCTCATCATGGTGTTCGGCGCGATCATGCCGGCTTTCGTGGGCTTCGCGAACTGGATGATCCCGCTGCAGATCGGCGCGTCCGACATGGCCTTCGCGCGCATGAACAACTTCAGCTTCTGGCTGATGATTCCCGCGGCGATCATGCTGGTGACCTCGTTCTTCATGCCGGGCGGCGCACCCGCCGCAGGCTGGACGCTCTACGCGCCGCTCACGCTGCAGATGGGCCCGTCGATGGACGCCGGCATCTTCGCCATGCACATCCTGGGCGCCTCGTCGATCATGGGCTCGATCAACATCATCGTGACCATCCTCAACATGCGCGCGCCGGGCATGACGCTCATGAAGATGCCCATGTTCGTCTGGACCTGGCTCATCACCGCCTACCTGCTGATCGCCGTGATGCCCGTGCTGGCCGGCGCGATCACCATGACGCTCACCGACCGCCACTTCGGCACCAGCTTCTTCAATCCGGCGGGCGGCGGCGACCCGGTCATGTA